>Ga0308158_10000021_pt1 | contig 524339 bp, 507 predicted proteins | sample PhyBR2_FD_201038 | JGI IMG/M metagenome (GOLD analysis project Ga0308158, IMG submission 201038) | Phyllosphere microbial communities from UC Gill Tract Community Farm, Albany, California, United States - DLSLB.R2 | ecosystem: Host-associated > Plants > Phyllosphere > Unclassified | place...
GCACAGCGACCGTGACTGGCACCAGCTGGAGCTATACCGACATGGGTCTGGTTGATGGCAGCAGTTACAGCTACACGGCACGTGTAGTGAACAATGCGGGCACGAGTGGTGCATTGAGTGGTAGCTACACCATCAATGTGGACACCACGGCACCGTTACAAAGTGTGAGCATCACGGGTTATATAGATAATCAACTACCTCAAGACGGAACCTTTGACTTTAGCGTTCCAACCAACGACACCAGCCCGGCCATTCAAGGCACGGTGAGTGGTGCATTGGGCAGTGGAGAAGTGGTGGCGATCTACCGTGATGGGGTGTATCTGGGCAATGCGACGGTTGTGGGAGGCGTATGGAGCTTCCAAGACTCAGGCCTCATGAACGGCAGTTACAGCTATACGGCACAAGTTCAGGATGCGGCTGGAAATGCAGGCGCCAGCAGTCAGGCGACCTTGACGGTCGATACGATTGCACCGGCAGATCCAACCACAGCACCATCAGGAACAGATGATCAAGCGCCGATCACCGGACCGATTACAGCGGGCAGCTCGACCAATGACAACACGCCACTGTTAAGTGGTACAGGTACCGTGGGACAAACCATTACGGTCTATGATGGCAACACCGCACTGGGTACAGCCACAGTCGGTTCGGATGGTAAATGGGTATTCACCCCATCGCCAGCCTTGACCGATGGTCCACACAGCATCAGCTACACCACCAGTGATGCGGCGGGGAACGAAAGCGGCAAGAGTCCAAGCCTAGACTTCACTGTCGATACAATTGCACCATTGTCAGCAGTGACGATTGGCTCAATCGTGGATGATGTGGCACCGATGACGGGTCCTGTGGCCAATGGTGGCTTCACCAATGACACCACACCGACGCTCTCGGGCAGTCTGAGCGTGGCCTTGGCAGCGGGAGAAACACTAGAAATCCTACGTGATGGCGTCGTGGTAGGCACAGCGACAGTGAATGGCACCACGTGGAGCTACACTGACAATGGATTGACTGATGGGAACAGCTACATTTATACCGCCCGTGCGGTGGATGCAGCGGGGAACCGTGGCGCGATCTCCAGTCCATACAGCATCAATGTCGACACCTCAGCCCCGACCCAGACCGTGACGATCACGACCGTGAACGACAACGTTGAACCGGTGACAGGACCGGTGGCGAATGGTGGTACCACCAATGACTCGACACCAGAACTCAGAGGTTCGGTAAGTGCAGCGCTGGCGGCAAACGAAGTGATTGCGGTATACCGAGATGGCGTGAAAGTCGGCACAGCGACGGTGAATGGCACCACGTGGAGTTACACCGATGGCGGACTCAGCAACGGCAGTAGCTACAGCTACACAGCACGCGTTGAAGATGCAGCGGGTAATGTGGGCGGTACCTCAGATGCGTATAGCATCAACATCCAAACTGCGGGCAGCAACACCACGGTGAGCATTGGCGCGATTGTGGATGATGTAGAGCCAGTGACAGGAACGGTGGCCAATGGCGGCTTTACCAATGACACCAGCCCAACGCTCAATGGCAGTATCTCGAGTGGTTTAGTGGGCACCGAACAAGTGATCGTGTACCGCGACGGTGTGCAAGTGGGCACAGCGACAGTCAACGGCACCAGTTGGAGCTACACTGACAGTGCTGTGACTGAAGGCAGTCACACCTACACCGCTGCGATTGTCGATGATGCAGGCAACAGCGGCACGGTGTCGAGCGGCTACACTATCAATGTGGATACCACGGCACCGGTACAAACCGTAACGATTACCCAAGCGATCGACAACGTTGATCCAGTGACGGGCACGATTCCGGCGAACGGGGTGACCAATGACGACACACCAGAAATCCAAGGGACACTGTCAAGCGGCTTGAGTGGAACAGAACAAGTGATCGTGTACCGAGATGGAGTTGCGGTGGGTGTGGCAACGGTGAACGGGACCAGCTGGAGTTATACCGATGGCAGTCTGGCCAGTGGATCGACCTACACCTACACAGCGAAAGTAGTGGATGCTGCAGGTAACAGTAGCGCCAGTTCGAATGAACTAACCTTCTCGATCAACACCTCAGGGGTGAACCAGACCACGACGATCTTGAGTGTGGTGGATGATCAGGCGCCGGTGACGGGTAACGTGGCCAATGGCGGCTTTACCAATGACACCACGCCGACGATCAATGGTTCGATCAACACGGCACTGAACGCTGGCGACAAAGTAGAAGTATTACGTGATGGCGTGGTGATTGGCACAGCGACCGTGACTGGCACCAGCTGGAGCTATACCGACATGGGTCTGGTTGATGGCAGCAGTTACAGCTACACGGCACGTGTAGTGAACAATGCGGGCACGAGTGGTGCATTGAGTGGTAGCTATATCATCAATGTGGATACTACGGCACCGTTGCAAACCACCACAATTGAACACTACATCGATGATCAATTGCCTAAAGACGGTACCTTTGACTTTAGCGTTCCAACCAACGACACCAGTCCGGCCATTCAAGGCACGGTGAGTGGTGCATTGGGCAGTGGAGAAGTGGTGGCGATCTACCGTGATGGGGTGTATCTGGGCAATGCGACTGTGGTAGGAGGCATATGGAGCTTCCAAGACTCAGGCCTCATGAACGGCAGTTACAGCTATACGGCACAAGTTCAGGATGCGGCTGGAAATGCGGGCGCAAGCAGTCAGGCGACCTTGAAAATAGATACTGTTCCGCCTGCAGCTCCGTTAGGTACATTCAATGCTAGCGGTTCTGAAATCAGTGGAACTGCTGAAGCAGGATCTGTTGTCAAAGTCAAAGATTTAAACGGTAATGTTTTGGGTTCTGCAACTGCTGATTCAAATGGTAATTACAAAGTTACTTTAGCCGATCCACTGAATGATGCTGAAAAAGTAAAAATTACAGCAACAGATAAGGCAGGCAATGAATCACAAGCTACAGATCTAACAGCACCAAATGTCATTATTGATGCGGTTAATAACGTTGTTTCAACAACAATTGATTTTGAATATCCAACTACAACCCAAACCTTTAATGATGTGATCAAAGCATCATGGTTATTAAATGTTGCTGGCTTGCCAGTAATTTCAACGGGAACAACCAGTGGTACATTTACTGTTGGTCCAAATACAATCGCAGATGCTAACTTTACTGTTTCAAGTAGCGCTGTATTGAGTCTATTAGATGGCGTGTCATTGACACTATCTAAACAAAATAGTGATGGTACTTGGACCGTAATTGCAAACAATAGTTCAGGTGGTTTGTTGGATTTACTCGGGTTACTGGGTCAAACTGCAACAATTACCATCAAGGATCTGACATCGGGTAACTATCGATTAGATTTCAATACCAATGCTTTAGTTGGGCTTGGAGGTTCTATTGATGTTGATGTTTCACTGACGAATCGAGATACATCGACCGATCCGACAGTTACAGCTGTAAAAACGATCACTGGAAATGTAATTACTGATAATGATGCTTCAAATGGTCAGGATCAGGTGACATCACAAACCAAGGTGACCGCAGTGAATGGTCAAACAGTCGCTGCTGATGGTACAACTACAATTGTAGGTGAACATGGTACGTTAACGGTTAAAGCGGATGGATCATATTCCTACACGCCGAAGTCGGATATTACGGGTATCGGTAAAACAGATGTGTTCACTTATACCATTACTGATGCATCTTCAGGTAAGAGTGATACAGCTAAACTGATCGTTCAGATTGGAACCAATAGTGATCTAGACTTGACTTGGAAACCAAATGATCCAGAGGCAGATGCGACCAGCGTTGTTGCAACTAATAACGAGGACACGGTTGGTGTTGGAGCGACCAATACTGAAACAACTGTGACAGGTCCATCGATCAATGAATCTTGGATTGTCGGTCTAGGAGGAAGTAAAGAGGTAATAAGTCAAACCATCACCATTGCTCAAGGTAACTTGGGAGCTATTGAAATCGGTTTATCAACAGGTTCACTAGTTGGTTTAGGTGGAGCTGCATCTATACAATTCCAAAAACTGGTAAACACTACATGGACAACGGTAAATACCATTTCCGCAAGTAGTCTTGCTGATTTAATTGGACTGTTTCCGAATGGTAATGGTAAGGTCTATGACGATTTGGAAGCTGGACAGTATCGTTATATTTTAAACTACACTCGAGGTATTAGTGTCGGCGGAAGCGTATCTGTTTCTAGTGAAGTAACTTCAACAGACCTCGATAGCTACACTGTAACTTCTCGTGAGACTGTGACAGGGAATGTGCTTACTGAAGATACTGGATCAGGAACTGATAAAGTGGCCTCGGCGTTTACAGAATTGTCGATTTCAACCAATGGAAATAGTTACACTACTGTAAGCAGTACTGGTACAACCATTCAGGGTGTACATGGTACCTTGGTCATCAAATCGGATGGTAGTTACACTTACACACCAAATACCACGCTTACAGGTGGTGGCGAAGATCAGTTTACCTACAAACTCACTGCACCAAATGGCGATGAATCGACTGCAACACTGACATTTAATGCTGGCTTTGTGTATAACACCAGTGCGGGTGCCGATATTATTACCAGCAGTGCAGGTGATGATACTTTTACCACCAACGCAGGTGCAGACAAAGTGATCTTCAACTTGTTAAACAACACTGATGCGACTGGTGGAAATGGTCATGACACATGGACTGATTTCAGCAAAACACAAGGTGATAAAGTGGATATCAGTGCATTGTTGACAGGTCAAAGTGTCACAGCATCTAATATTGCAAATTACGTTACAGTTACCAAAGATGGTGCAGATACGGTAATTAGCATTGATCGTGATGGAACTGGAACAACCTACCAAAGCACTGAGTTGCTTACATTGAAAAATGTGAATACAACTCTAGATGAACTGTTGCAAAACAATCATTTGATTTACTAATTCGTTAGAAAAAAAAAGAGGACCGTCAGGTCCTCTTTTTTTGTTTAAATATTATAAAAATTAATATCTTATATTTTAAAAACATCAATCTTATTTATGCACTACCAGTACAGGCAGTGTGGTTTCCCCTAATAGTTTTTGAGTGACACTACCAAGAACTAATTTACGAATACCTGTTCGGCCATGTGAACCAATTACAATTAAATCGACCGCATGCTCTTCAGATACTTTAATAATTTCTTTGTGAACATCTTGGCCTTCAATGATGACAGTATTCGCATCAATTCCAAACGTTAAGAATTTTTGTTTTGCTTCATCGACAATAGTTTTAATAATTTCCCGAGTTTGTTTTAGCGCGTCGTTTTCCACTTGATGTGCCGAATTAATATATTCAATGTTGATGAATGGATCAATTGTTAAGACATAGATCACAGTCACTGTGCTTTGATAGGTGGTTGCAAGCTTGGCGGCATGCTGAATTGCAGTTAAAGATGTGGGTGATCCATCAACTGGCACCATGATATGTTGATATCCCATTCTTATATACTCCCTTGAATTTATTGATAAGATTTATTGCATCCAAACAGTATTCTATTTAATTTATAAAAAATAGAGGCGACTTAATTATCTTTAGTATGAGTTGCTTACATAAATTAGCACAAAATAATCTTAAAGATTCAACTTTAGAATTCATGCATAATCAAATTTTTAATTGTTTTATATAAGATGTGTGCTTATGGTGATTTTCCGTCAAGTTCAGCCACAAAAAGCGTCATCGATTGAGCTATATCGACAGATATTGGCTGTGGTTGCATTAGTGCCTGAAGGTTATGTGGCCACTTATGGGCAGATCGCCAAACTTGCTGGATTACCTAAACATGCTCGATTGGTTGGAACTGTTTTAAAACAGATGAGTGAGACGTCAGATTTGCCTTGGCACCGGATTATTAATGCACAGGGACGAATCAGTACTGGGCAAATCAATGATGCTGATCAAAATATTCAAGAACTCAAACTTATACAAGAAGGTATCATCATAAAAGGTGGACGAATTGATTTGAAGAAGTATCAGTGGATGACTGACACATCTCAAATTTAGGCAAACTAAAATTGAGATGAATAGAGCATAATAAAAAGCCCCAGCGAACTGAGGCTTGAGTCATCGAGTGAAATTATAAGTATTCCACACTCACGATTTCATATTCGACTTCACCCTGAGGCGTCGTGATTTTGGCTTCGTCACCTTCGCTTTTACCCAGTAGACCACGTGCAATTGGCGAGTTCACAGAGATTTTATTGATTTTAAAATCAGCTTCATCATCACCCACGATCTTATAGGTTTTGCGCTCTTCGGTATCAAGATTTTCAATGGTCACAGTCACACCAAAAACCACTCGGCCATTGTGTTCAAGCTCTTTAATATCGATCACTTGAGCTGCGCCTAATTTACCCTCGATATCCTGAATGCGCCCTTCACAGAAACCCTGTTGTTCACGTGCAGCGTGATACTCGGCATTTTCTTTTAAATCACCGTGTTCACGCGCTTCTGCAATCGCTTGTGTAATACGTGGACGTTCAACACTCTTCAGATGTTGTAATTCTTTCTCTAGAGCAGACTTGCCCTCGGGAGTCATTGGATAACGTTGCATTTTAGTCCCTCTTAATAAAATGGGAAAACCGCATTTTTAAAAAATAAAAAGCCCGCCACCGATAAGGTGGCGGGACTTATCGGTAACGAATTAACCTACTGTTTGTAAATCTTGCAAACGGTAAACATCCATTGGCAATTTCACAGCAAAAGCTTGGCAAACGGCTTCTGCACCGTTGATGGTCGTGGTGTAATACACTTTACCCTGTAGGGCAGCACGACGAATCATGGCAGAATCATATTGCGCTTGTTTGCCTTCTGTTGTGTTGACAATAAGATGAATTTCACCATTTTTCAAGCGATCCACAATATGTGGACGACCTTCGGTGACTTTATTTACTGCTTCACACTCCAGACCTGCTTCACGGAGGACTTTATGTGTGCCATTTGTTGCAACAAGTTTAAAGCCATACGCGATTAACTGCTTAGCAATATCAGCAATGTATTTCTTGTCAGATTCACGTACAGACAAGAATGCATACTTCACTTCACCATCTGTTGGCAAACCAGGCAGACGTTCGTTTGAGCCAAGTACGGCTTTGTAGAATGCTTCACCAAAGGTTTGACCCACACCCATCACTTCACCTGTCGATTTCATCTCTGGGCCAAGCATTGGATCTACGCCAGGGAATTTGGCGAATGGGAAGACTGCTTCTTTCACAGCAAAACGTGTCGGGATAATCTCTTTGGTAAATCCTTGAGACGCTAGTGATTGACCCGCCATACAACGTGCTGCAACTTTCGCCAGTGATTCACCGATACATTTCGATACGAATGGTACGGTACGTGAAGCACGTGGATTCACTTCAAGAACATAGATGTCGTTGCCTTTTACAGCAAATTGTACGTTCATCAAGCCAATAACACCGAGCTCTTTTGCCATTGCAACGGTTTGACGACGCATCTCATCCTGAACTTCTTGAGAAAGCGAGTAAGGTGGGATTGAGCAAGCTGAGTCACCAGAGTGAATACCGGCCTGTTCGATGTGCTGCATGATACCGCCAATCACCACATCTTTACCATCAGAGACACAGTCTACATCGACTTCAGTTGCATCGTCCAAGAAACGGTCGAGCAGGACAGGCGCTTCATTCGACGCTTGTACCGCTTCACGAAGATAACGTTTCAGCTCTTCTTCGTTATACACGATTTCCATTGCACGACCACCTAAGACATAAGATGGACGAACAACCAATGGATAACCCACTTTCGCTGCTTCTGAAATACCTTCTTCAGCCGATTTTACAATACTGTTGTTCGGTTGGCGAAGTTGTAGACGTTGAATCATTTGCTGGAAACGTTCACGGTCTTCAGCACGGTCAATTGCATCTGGTGAGGTACCAATAATTGGTGTGCCTGCTTCTTCAAGCGCACGTGCCAATTTAAGTGGTGTCTGACCACCGTACTGTACGATCACGCCTTTTGGCTTTTCGGTACGCACAATCTCAAGTACATCTTCAAGCGTAACGGGCTCAAAGTACAAACGATCTGAAGTGTCGTAGTCTGTTGAAACTGTTTCTGGGTTACAGTTCACCATAATGGTTTCGTAACCGTCATCACGCATTGCAAGCGCTGCGTGTACACAACAGTAGTCAAACTCGATCCCTTGACCAATACGGTTCGGACCACCGCCAATAACCATGATCTTGTCACGGTTCGATGGATTCGCTTCGCATTCTTCATCATAAGTTGAGTACATGTAGGCAGTGCCTGACTCAAACTCTGCTGCACAGGTATCCACACGCTTGTAAACCGGATAAACACCCAAATTCCAACGTTGCTTACGGAATTGCTTTTGTGAAATACCCATCAAGTTGGCAATACGTAGGTCAGATAAACCTTTACGTTTGAACGAACGGATGTTGTCAGCGTTTAAATCACCAAAACCTAGAGTCTTCACTTGCGCTTCAGTTTTGATAATGTCCTCAATTTGAATCAAGAACCAACGGTCGATTTTGGTCGCTTCAAATACGTCATCTAAAGAAAAACCGTGACGGAATGCGTCAGCCACGTACCAGATACGCTCCGGACCAGGCACTTTAAGTTCTTTTAAGATAATCTCTTTGGCATTGGTGGTACCGGCTTCAACTTTTTCATCAAAGCCACAAACACCCACTTCCAAACCACGCAAGGCTTTTTGTACAGACTCTTGGAAATTACGTCCAATCGCCATTACTTCACCCACAGATTTCATCTGTGTGGTTAACACAGGCTCTGCTTGCGGGAATTTTTCGAAGTTAAAGCGAGGAATCTTGGTTACTACATAGTCGATTGCAGGTTCAAATGATGCTGGTGTTACGCCACCGGTGATGTCATTTTTTAATTCATCAAGGGTGTAGCCTACCGCAAGCTTCGCCGCGATTTTCGCAATCGGGAAGCCTGTCGCTTTTGAAGCAAGAGCAGATGAACGCGATACACGTGGGTTCATCTCGATCACAACCATACGGCCGTCTTTCGGATTGATACCAAACTGTACGTTTGAACCACCTGTTTCAACACCAATTTCACGAAGAACTGCAATCGATGCATTACGCATGATTTGATATTCTTTGTCGGTTAGTGTTTGTGCAGGTGCAACAGTGATCGAGTCACCTGTATGCACGCCCATTGGGTCAAAGTTTTCGATTGCACAGACGATAATACAGTTGTCGTTTTTATCACGAACAACTTCCATCTCGTACTCTTTCCAGCCAATCAGTGATTCATCGATCAATAATTGTTTAGTCGGAGAAAGATCGAAACCACGCTCACAGATCTCAATAAATTCTTCTTTATTGTAAGCAATACCACCACCAGAACCACCCATGGTGAATGATGGGCGAATGATGACCGGGAAGCCGAAACGTGACTGAATTTCCAGTGCATGTTCCATACTTTCTGCAACATCGGCACGAGGACACTCTAAGCCGATTTTACGCATTGCGATGTCAAAAAGTTTACGATCTTCTGCTTTTTCAATTGCGTCTTTAGTGGCACCAATCAGTTCAACATTGAACTTTTCTAAAACACCATTTTCGTCCAAAGCAAGCGCACAGTTCAATGCAGTTTGGCCGCCCATAGTAGGGAGCACAGCATCTGGACGCTCTTTTTCGATAATTTGCGCAACAGTTTGCCAAGTGATTGGTTCAATGTAGGTCGCATCCGCCATTGATGGATCGGTCATGATGGTCGCTGGGTTAGAGTTGACCAAAATAACACGGTAACCTTCTTCACGAAGCGCTTTACATGCTTGTGCACCTGAGTAGTCAAACTCACAGGCTTGTCCAATTACAATTGGACCAGCACCGATAATCAAGATGCTTTTAATATCCGTACGTTTAGGCATTATTCGCTCCTCAATTACTTCTTAGCTGCTTCGATAAGTTCGATGAAATGATCGAACAATGGGGCACAGTCATGTGGACCTGGGCTAGCTTCTGGGTGACCTTGGAAGCTAAATGCGGGTTTGTCTGTACGATGAATACCTTGGTTTGTACCGTCAAACAGTGAGCGGTGAGTCACCTTCACATTTGCAGGTAAAGTACTTTCGTCAACAGCAAAGCCGTGGTTTTGAGAAGTAATCATCACTGTACCTTGTTCAAGGTTTTGTACAGGATGGTTTGCACCATGGTGACCATGATTCATTTTCATGGTTTTTGCACCTGATGCTAGCGCTAAAATCTGGTGACCCAAACAAATACCAAATACTGGTAAGTTGGTTGTTTCCACAATTGTTTTAACTGCTTCGATTGCATAGTCACATGCCGCTGGATCGCCAGGACCATTCGACAGGAAAACGCCATCTGGATTCATTGCCAAAACTTTCTCGGCAGGTGTTTGAGCAGGAACAACTGTAAGTTTACAACCGCGGTCTGCAAGCATACGCAAGATGTTGGTTTTGACACCGTAATCGTATGCAACGACATGATATTTAAGTTCAGGTTGAGTAAAACCGTGTCCAAGCGTCCATGAACCTTCCGTCCATTCAAAGCCTTCAGGATCACAGCACTCTTTTGCCAAATCGAGGCCATTTAGACCACCAAAGGCACGTGCTTTTTCGAGCGCTTGTTCTTCTGTAATATTGTCGCCCGCAAGGATACAGCCGTTTTGCGCACCTTTTTCACGTAAAATACGTGTCAGTTTACGCGTATCAATGTCGGCAATTGCCACAACATTGTGCTGTTTTAAGTAGTCGCCTAAAGATTGTTCAGAACGGAAATTACTGTGAAGCAAAGGCAGATCACGAATAATCAAACCATTTGCCCACACTTTATGGATGCGACCCGATTCGGCGTCTTCGTCATTGCATCCAGTATTTCCAATGTGAGGATAAGTTAATGTCACAACTTGTTGTGCATAACTTGGATCGGTCAGAATTTCTTGATAACCAGTCATGGCAGTATTAAAAACGACTTCACCAGTCGTTGAACCCGTAGCACCGATAGACGTACCTTTAAAGATCGTTCCATCAGCAAGGGCTAAAATGGCGGGGGTGCTCAAACCAAAGCTCCTGAACTAAAACCACAAAAATTAGGGCTGTAAAAAAGCGAGTAGACGTAAAAAAAGGTAGGCTGCCTTCAAAAACATGCCCTCCTTTCAGTCTACTCGCTTATAACTTAACAGCGCATTATACGCATCGATTAGACCAAAGTCTACGTTTTTATTTGAAAAATTCTGAATTAAAACAATTCATTGTTTTTACTGAATTTTGATATCGAAATTTGAAAAAAACACTGAAATTCAAGATTGTCGAACAATTTTTATCAGTTTTCTCAACATTAGGCTTACTATGTAATATGCGGTGACCAAATCGATACTATTACGTGAATCAGAGGTGTATTCATGACAACAAAAAAATCATTAAAACAAGCGGTCCAAGCGCATCAACAGCAAGTTGATCAACTGTGTAGTGACACCACAGCACAGGTACAAGAAGTGCTGAACGAAACGCAGGAAAAAATTGAAACTGAAGCCAAAGAATTAAACCAGACCATCCAAACCCAGTATCAACAAATTAAAGCCGATGTGCTTGGCCGCTTAGATGTGATCAAATCGCAACTCACACATTCACAAGGCGATTTGTCTGAGGCAGTTGAAGTACTTAAAAAAGAGTTATTGCAACTCACTGATGATTTAAGCAAATTGGGTAAAGAAATTAAAGATGATTTGACCCATGTGACTTCAAAACACAAGGAAACGCTGACTGAAGTGCTTAAGCGTTCTAAAGATCAGGCGTTTGAAGCATGGCATAAAGTCAAAGAGAGTGCTTAGTATTGAGCAAAAGACAAAAATGCGAGATCTAGTATCTCGCATTTTTTTTAAAACTGATGTAGCCAATCCCGTTTATTATGAAAATCGGGTTGTGGACTACTGTGTTGCATGGCGTAGAACTGTGTTCCTTGAGAGGTGTTGAGTACAGCACTTAACCCCACATAGAGATCTGTCCATTTCACTTGGTGCTGACGCATAAATTTGCCAAGATCGAGGCTTGTATTTAGACCGTAATGCGTGCGCTCTAGCTTGATGAGTTCAATATCATGCGCGGCAACAGGAGGCATCTGCTCTGGATAGCGATATTCTTCAAACTCATATACTTGCCAGGCCTGTGAAGGGGAGAGATTAACCTCACGGTACGCATCTTGATGTTTAATGCCAATAAAGACTTCAAAGCAAGTTGAATTCCATAAATAGTCTTGACGAGGATGCGCTGAGACACGTTTGGGCCATTCAATCAGCTGGTTGGGATCACGTACCCAGAATCCGATATTTAAAACAGATGGATGTTGTTGCTCAATCGCACCGACCAGTGAAATGACTTCAAACCGATCAAATACATTTAACTCATAACTCGCCATACATCAAATCAACTATTTGTTGCCCAAATGCGCATGACGCACAAGATTTGAAAGATTTGGATTTTGTTTTGCAGCTTTTTTATACAAAAGTGCAATCTTGCCAATTTTCTGTACCACTTCAGCTTGAGTCTCTGCAATTAAAGCATCAATCACTTGTGCACGCGCGTCGCGGTCTTCACCTGCAATTTTGATTTTAATCAATTCGTGATCATTCAGTGCGCGGTTGGTTTCTTCGATAACACCTTCCGTCAACCCTTGTCCACCGATCATGACCACTGGATTGAGCGCATGCCCGATTTGACGTAAGCGTTTACGTTCTTGGATAGATAAAGCTGCCATTGAAACTACCTAGGATTAAAAGCGCCTAAGTATAGCAAAGTTGAAGGTCAAACGCGCACACTATTGTTGAAATATTCGATTATGATCATAGGAAAAAATCTACCAAAAGTGAGGCTTTCTGATACACAACCATACTGCATCAATGCCGTTTTTGACGTACAATAGAGGTCAAGAAGTTTTTTAATATTTAGTAAGTTATGGCGACACGCATTACCAACCAGAAGTTATCTAAAAGTAGTCGTGCGTGGATGAGAGAGCATCTTGATGATCCTTTTGTAAAAAAGGCTCAAAAAGAAGGCTACCGTGCACGTGCTGCATATAAACTTTTAGAAATTCAGGAGAAATACAAACTGATCAGACCCGGAATGACAGTCGTCGATTTGGGTGCTGCGCCTGGAAGTTGGTCGCAAATTGCAGGCAAGCTTGTAGGTAGTAAAGGTTTAGTGATAGCTTCTGATATCTTGGCAATGGACGCTCTGCCGGACGTGACTTTCTTGCAAGGTGACTTTCGCGAAGAGGAAGTGTTCGAAAAATTGTTAAATATTTTAAATGGGCGTACTGTAGACATTGTAATTTCAGATATGGCCCCCAATACATCAGGTAATAGGGCAGTAGATCAGCCTCGTCAGATTTACTTATGTGAACTGGCGCTCGATTTTGCCCAGAAAGTACTTGGTCCAGATGGTCAGTTTGTGGTAAAGGTTTTCCAAGGATCAGGTTTTGATGAGTTTCGTAAGCAGGTAGTTGAGAGTTTCGATATTCTTAAAACTGCAAAACCTGCTGCCTCTCGTGCTCGATCAAAGGAAGTATTCTTAATCGGTCAAGGGCGTAAAAAGGCCTTGAAATAAAGTTTACTTGCCAAGCCGTTAAAAATTGTGCATTTTGTACAATTTGAACTGTTGCAAGCGCGAGACTTGCTGTGAACTAGGGTCAACCCAGTGATATGGGCATGATCAAATTAGATTGATAATGGGAATAAAGCTTTGAGCGATCTCTTCAAGAATGCCGTATTGTGGCTAATAATACTTGGTGTTCTGATCTTGATTTTCAGTAACATCAGTGACCGTAATAAGCCATCTGCAATGAATTATTCGGAATTTGTTGCGGCGGTGAATGCTGGTCAAATTAAGCAAGTCACTATTGATGGTTTGAATATTAGTGGTGAGAAAACCAATGGCTCTCACTTTGAGACAGTACGTCCGCAAGTTGAAGACACACAGCTTTTACCTAGCCTAAACAAGAACAATGTGGTGGTTGAAGGTACAGCTCCTCAACGTCAAGGCTTGTTGATGCAACTTCTCATTGCTAGTTTCCCTGTGCTTTTAATCATTTTGTTATTCATGTTCTTTATGCGCAACATGGGTGGCGGTGCAGGTGGTAAAAACGGGCCAATGAGTTTTGGAAAGTCGAAGGCAAAAATGCTTTCGGAAGATCAAATCAAAGTAACATTTAAAGATGTTGCAGGTTGTGACGAAGCAAAACAAGAAGTTGTAGAGATCGTAGATTTTTTAAAAGATCCAGCGAAATTCAAACGTTTAGGGGCAACAATCCCGCGTGGCGTTTTGATGGTTGGACCTCCAGGAACGGGTAAAACCCTTTTGGCGAAAGCCATTGCAGGTGAAGCAAAAGTCCCATTTTTCAGCATTTCAGGTTCTGATTTTGTGGAAATGTTTGTGGGTGTTGGTGCTTCACGTGTACGTGATATGTTTGAACAAGCTAAGCGTCATGCGCCATGTATTATCTTCATTGATGAGATCGATGCAGTTGGTCGTCACCGTGGTTCAGGTACCGGTGGTGGTCATGACGAGCGTGAACAGACATTAAACCAGATGCTGGTTGAGATGGACGGCTTTGAAGGTAATGAAGGCGTGATTGTGATTGCAGCGACCAACCGTGTCGATGTACTTGATAAAGCCTTGTTGCGTCCAGGCCGTTTTGACCGTCAAGTGATGGTAGGATTACCTGACATTAATGGTCGTGAACAGATTTTAAATGTTCACCTCAGAAAATTACCGTCAGTGACTGGTGTAGACGTTAAGGTATTGGCACGCGGTACACCGGGATTCTCTGGTGCACAGCTGGCTAACCTGGTTAACGAAGCGGCTTTATTTGCTGCACGTCGTAACAAAAACACGGTCGATATGCATGACTTTGAAGATGCCAAAGACAAGATCTATATGGGTCCTGAGCGTAAATCGATGATTCTTCGTGAAGAAGAGCGTCGTGCAACGGCATATCATGAGTCGGGCCATGCCATCGTTGCAGAAGCTTTGCCGGGTACCGATCCAGTACATAAAGTGACCATTATGCCACGTGGCTGGGCACTAGGTGTAACTTGGCAGTTGCCTGAGCAGGATCAGATTAGTCACTACAAAGATAAAATGTTGAAAGAAATTTCGATTTTATTCGGCGGTCGTATTGCTGAAGAAATTTTCATCAATCAGCAATCCACTGGTGCATCAAACGACTTTGAACGTGCAACTAAAATGGCACGTGCGATGGTCACCAAATACGGTATGTCAGATCGACTAGGCGTGATGGTTTATGAAGACGACAATACTCAAGGTTTCTTTGGAAATGTGGGTAGCCGTACAATTTCTGAAGCAACCCAACAACAGGTTGATGAAGAAGTTCGTCGTATTCTAGATGAGCAGTATAAAGTGGCATGGGATATTCTTGAAAACAACAAGGATAAAGCGCATACCATGGTGAAAGCCTTGATGGAGTGGGAAACCATTGATCGTGATCAAGTGCTGGATATTATGGAAGGTCGTGAGCCCCGTCCACCAAAGGTTTATGTTGCTGAAAATCCAGTTGTTGATTTGGATCCACCAAGTAACGGACCATCTACACCTCCGCCATTGCCATCAATGAGCTAAGTGTGAAATCAAGAAAGAGTCGCCTAGAGCGGCTCTTTTTTTATTTAAAACAAAATGGAAATTATCTTTAAAGTGATGAGGTTGTTAAAATGATGGCATTTAAATGTGGAGTCATTGCATGAGATTGATGCCCTTGCCGCAGAAAGTCATTTCCTGTGGATCATTGGAGTTGGATTTATCCTGTCCCCATGTTATGGGTATTTTAAATGTCACACCAGATTCATTTAGTGATGGAGGGAAACATAACTCCAAGGTAGCTGCAATAGTGCATGCACAGCAGATGATTGCACATGGTGCGAGTATTATCGATATTGGAGGCGAATCCACTCGTCCAGGTGCATCGATAGTGGAGGTTGAAGAAGAGATACAGCGTGTAGTACCTGTGGTTGAAGCTTTGGCACAAAAGAATGTCATCATTTCTATCGATACCAGTCAGCCTCGTGTGATAGAAGCCGCTGTGGCAGCAGGTGCACATATCTGGAATGATGTGCGTGCACTTACTCGCCCAGGCGCCCTTGAGATGGCTGCGAGATTGAATATTCCTGTGATTATCATGCATATGCGTGGTGAACCGACCACAATGAATCAGCTAGATCAGTACGACAATGTTATAGAAGATGTGATTAATGAACTTCAGCAGCGCATTCAAGCTGCGTTATCAGCTGGTATTCGGCAGGAACATATTATTGTCGATCCCGGATTCGGTTTTGCAAAAAATGCCCAGCAGAATTTGACTTTGCTCAATGCGCTGTGGCGATTTACAGATTTAGGGTACCCAGTATTATCGGGTTTATCGCGCAAACGGTTTGTTGGAGAGGTCTTGCAGGGTGCAAGCGCAGATCAGCGAATGGTGGGGAGTGTAACTGGGCATTTACTCAGTCTTCAGCAAGGGGCCTCCATTGTTCGTGTTCATGATGTAAAAGCCACCGTGGATGCGGTACGTATGTGGCAGGCGATGTTGGCTGCATCGTGAATATTGCCTTTAAAGAAGGTCGCCTTTTTGTATCAGGTATGATATAAGCAGCACGTTTTTTATTGAAAAGATGTGCTGATGTTTAACGATTTACTTCTCCCTATGTTTGATGACGGCTACTATCCAGAAGTGTTAGTTGCAGAAGTTAAGCAGTATATTGTTGAATTTGCTAAAAAGATTCAGAAAATTGAGCAATCTGATTCTGAAATTTATCGCTTGGCAAACTTAACCTTGCTGAAAATCAATGAAATGAAACCAGACTTTGAGGATCTTGACTCGAATTTGGACGATACAGCCACTGATTATATTGCGGAAGCAATGATGATGGCCGTACAAGATGCGGGTTACATGGATATCGATCTTGAGGAATTGGTTGCAAACCGAGAATGGTGATCACCGTTCTCGCCATCTATGTGTAGTCATCGGTGTGATCTACATTTAATAGCGAGCAGACATAAAAAAACCAGCATATTGCTGGATTTTTTTATTACACCATTTTAAAAGACTTAAAATGGTGCCCGGGGCCGGACTCGAACCGGCACGCCTTTGTGGGCGGGGGATTTTAAATCCCCTGTGTCTACCTATTTCACCACCCGGGCATGAGCGCCATCATAGTGTAACCATGCAAATTAGGCAAGGAAATCTTGAATTATATGCAGATTTTTCAAGCAATTATTTTGTTTCAGTCGATTCAAGCTGTTTAATGAGGCGTCCGATATTTTCTGTTGTACGTGTAAGATTCATTGCCCCATTTTTACAAGCTTGTTCAATATTACTGGCACCATCGAGAATACCGAAAATCGCAGTAATACCATCTTCATACAGCATTTCGATGCCTTGGCCGATATAGCCTGCACATACAAATACAGGCTTGTTAAACGTTTTAGCTAAACGCGCCACTCCAATCGGTGTTTTTCCAAACTGCGTCTGTATATCGATTCCGCCTTCGCCAGTAAAAATGTAATCTGCTGCCTGAATTTTCTGTACCAATTGAATAGATTCAATGACTGTTTCAACACCAGACTGAATTTTTGCCGTGGTAAACGCCATTAGGCCTGCGGCCAGTCCTCCTGCGGCGCCAGCACCCTTTACATGATGTAAAGAGATACCTAAAGTCTGCTGAATAATATCGGCAAAATGACAAAGATTGGCCTCAAGCTGAATGAGCATATCCGGTGTGGCACCCTTTTGCGGCCCAAAAATATAGGTTGCGCCGTGTGGGCCAATTAATGGATTATTCACGTCGGTGGCAATTACGATCTCAACATCAGCCAAGCGTGGGTCGAGTTGAGTGATATCAATTGATGCAATCTGATTCAGTTGCCCGCCACCCAATTCAACCTCTTGATCGAATTGATCTAAAAATCGTACACCTAAAGCACTTGCCATTCCCATGCCAGCATCATTGGTAACACTACCGCCAAGTCCGATAATAATTTTCGATACCTGATGATCTAAAGCAGCGCGAATCAGCTCTCCAGTACCATAAGTCGAAGTGAGTAGGGGATTGCGCTGATCGGGTGTGAGTAAGTGAATACCATTGGCCTTTGCCATTTCGATCACTGCGGTACGCCCCTGATCAATCAATCCAAAATAGGTCTGGACTTTATAGGGATGCAAAGGACCACTCACTGTGATATATACTTTTTGGCCTTGTTGCGCATCGATGATGGTATCTACTGTACCTTCACCACCGTCTGCCATAGGGCATAAATCATACTTGGCATCTGGAAAAATACGTTGTAAACCGTGTTGCATGGCCAAACATGCTTCTCTGGCAGTCATACTTTCTTTAAAGGAGTCGGGGGCGAGTACAAATGTTTTTGTTTTCATCATTGAATAATAACGCGATGCACATTGTTATTGGATTTGTTATGAAGATAACACTCAGATCTTGAGATTTAAATGAGAAAGTCTTGGCTTGAATAAAGAAAATATAAAAACATAAATTTCAGGCATAAAAAAACCAGCACATTGCTGGATTCTTTATTGCACCATTTCAAAAGATTTAAAATGGTGCCCGGGGCCGGACTCGAACCGGCACGCCTTTGTGGGCGGGGGATTTTAAATCCCCTGTGTCTACCTATTTCACCACCCGGGCTTTACCAAATGTGGAGGCGGAGGTCGGAATCGAACCGGCGTACACGGAGTTGCAGTCCGCTGCATGACCACTCTGCCACCCCGCCATCATTTGGTGATGCACATATTAGCAAGCTTCAGAAAAAAAACAATACTAAATTCAGCGAATATGCGCAGAAAAACAACATCTAAAATAAAATTACCCAAATTATCATGTATCATTTGCAAAAATTGATTCATATCTAGCTTGGAGATGTGCCGTGGCATTGGTTTTAGATGGTCGTGCATTAGCAAAGAAAATTGAAGCGGACTTGTTGGTGCGTGTTGAAGCACTGAAAGCAAAAACAGGTCGTACTCCAATTTTGGCAACAATTTTAGTCGGTGATGATGGTGCTTCTGCAACCTATGTACGTATGAAAGGCAATGCATGTCGCCGTGTGGGAATGGATTCACTAAAAATTGAACTTCCACAGACCACGACTACCGAAGAGCTATTGGCAGAAATTGAAAAACTCAATGCCAATCCAGATGTACACGGAATCTTGCTGCAACATCCTGTTCCTGCACAGATTGATGAGCGTGCATGTTTCGATGCGATTTCACTCAATAAGGATGTCGATGGTGTGACGTGCTTGGGCTATGGTCGCATGGCAATGGGTGAGGCAGCCTATGGTTCTGCTACTCCAGCCGGAATTATGACAATTTTAAAAGAACACAATATTGAGCTAACCGGTAAGCATGCTGTTGTCGTAGGGCGTTCGGCAATTTTAGGTAAGCCAATGGCCGCCATGTTGCTTGAAGCGAATGCGACCGTTACGATTTGTCACTCGCGTACACAAAACTTGGCTGAGTTTGTGAAGCAGGCAGATATTATTGTCGGTGCTGTAGGTAAGGCTGAATTGATTCAAAAAGACTGGATCAAACCGGGCGCGGTAGTGGTCGATGCTGGTTTTCATCCGCGTGATGGCGGTGGTGTAGGTGATATTCAGCTTGAGGGTATCGAGACTATCGCTTCGGCTTACACGCCTGTTCCGGGTGGTGTGGGTCCAATGACCATCACTACGCTGATCCGTCAGACTGTTGAAGCTGCCGAAAAAGCACTCGTCTAAATATGAGCGATCATATATCGCGACCACATGCAGTGCCGCCTGTTTTACTCGAAGCACTGCATGCCATTATTCCAAATGCTGAATTACAGGCACAGCAATTACCCGATACGCCGATTTCCCTCTGGTTGATTCCTCCAGTATTTCCAGTAGATCGGCTCGATGATGAGGTGGTGCGTAGAATCTGGAACGATACACCGTACTGGATTTTTTGTTGGGCTTCGGGTTTGGCGATGGCACAATGGTTGCTGGCAGAGCCTGAACATGTGCGTGATAAGGTGGTACTGGATTTTGGTGCGGGTTCTGGTGTGGTGGCAATTGCTGCAAAACTGGCTGGTGCAAAACGCGTCATTTGCTGTGATATCGATGCGGTCAGCCTGGCGGCCTGCCGTGAAAATGCACGTTTAAACTCGGTGGAACTGGAGTATTTAGAGGATTTATATCAGTCGGAGCAAGTCGATGTGTTGTTGGCGGCCGATGTTTTATATGACCAGTGTAATCGTTTTTTTCTGGATGAATTTTTAAAATTCGCACCCCAGGTGTGGGTGGCCGATAGTCGGGTAAAAAACTTTAGCCATCCGCGTTATATGAAAATGGATGAACGAAGTGCGACCACATGGCCAGATCTGGATGAGGCGAAAGAGTTTCGAAATGTGAGTTTTTATAAGACGCTGTGATCACAGCGTCTTTTTTTTATGCGACAGATTAAATCAAGAACAGGTATAGCGCACGACTTTAAGTGTACTTGGGCGTGCCTCTAAGGCTTCACGCGTTGCATAGCCTTCACTGTTGTTGAGACTTGGACTGTCGGATAAGCCAAACGACATACGTGAGTTACGAATGGCAATCCCTTGATCTTGCGATCGGTTGGCTGCTGTATTTGGAATTTCATTGATGCTTAAAATCGACAGCGTATAGGTTTTGGTCGTTCCTAATACTGATTGACAGGCACGTTGTAATTTTCTCTGATCTAAATCTTGATTCGCGCGATTTGCAAGCGTATACGAAATCGTTGCCGAATTGGCAGATTTATTTTCGACTTGATAGCCTGTATTGCCGTTATATTGACGTGGTGTGCTTTGACAAGCCGTAAGACTCGCTGCAAGCGCTAAAACACCCAATAAATTATACATTTTCATGAAATTCATCCTTCTCTTATTGTGGTTAGTATCGCATAGTTTTAAGCATAACGTGGTGTCTGAGGCGGGGTGAATCCGCTGGACTTTACATCACTTAAAAAGTGTACACGTTTGGTGGGTTGTGGCGTGTGAAAATCTGGCCGCTTGGCTTTCCAATTTGGATGTTTTTTGTTAACGTTAAAAATAAAAACCACAAAAAGGCGGGGATGATGAACATAGAAAATTCGCTTCCGTTGTACGACATTGCAGTGATAGGTGGTGGCATTAATGGTGTGGGAATTGCCAACGATGCTGCGGGACGCGGTCTGTCGGTCTTTTTGTGTGAGAAAGATGATTTTGCCAGTCATACCTCTTCTGCCAGCAGTAAATTAATTCATGGTGGTCTGCGTTATCTTGAGCACTATGAATTTCGATTGGTACATGAAGCGCTAGCTGAGCGTGAAGTATTGATGCGTAAGGCACCGCATATTGTGTGGCCTTTGCGTTTTGTTATGCCACATCGGCCGCATTTACGCCCTGCATGGCTGATTCGTTCAGGCTTGTTTTTGTATGACTATTTAGGTAAGCGTGAAACGTTGGCGGCTTCCAAGAAAATTCATATGAATGCCAGTAGCCCCTTAATTCCGGAAATTTGTTTGGGGTTTGAGTATTCTGATTGTGCTGTAGACGACAGTCGTTTGGTGATCTTAAATGCGATGCAAGCCAGAGAGAATGGGGCAGAGCTGATGACTCGTACCCGCTGTGTCTGTGCCGAGGTTGTGGAGGGGGTATGGGTGCTTTCGTTACAGGGTGCAAAAGGATACTTTCAAATCCGTGCCAAAGCGTTGGTCAATGCAACGGGGCCTTGGGTCGAAGAATTTATTAAAACGCAGCTTGATCAACCCTCACCGTATAAGATCCGGCAGGTACAAGGCAGCCATTTAGTTGTCAAAAGATTGTATGAAGGGGATCATGCTTATATTTTGCAAAATAATGATCGCCGGATTGTGTTTACCATTCCCTATCTGAATGAATTTACATTAATTGGAACAACGGACCAACTTTATACCCAGCATTTGGATCAAGTTGAAATCACCTCGAGTGAGACGGATTATTTACTGGAGGTGGTCAATGCACATTTTAAAAAGCCAATTACGAAAGAAGATATTGTTGAGTATTTTTCGGGTGTACGCCCACTGTGCGATGATGAATCTGACCAGCCATCTGCCATTACGCGTGATTATACGCTTGCACTACAGATGATCGCCCCAAATGCACCGCTGTTATCTGTATTTGGCGGCAAGCTGACCACTTACCGTATGCTGGCCGAGTCTGCCATGACACGCCTAAAACCGTATTTTAAGCATATGGCACCTGCTTGGACCAAGACTGAACCTCTGCCAGGTGGAGAGCACTTTAAATCGAAGGTTGCACTTGCAGCAGCTATTCAGCGCCGTGTGAAAGGGATATCACCAACATTGGCTACACGCTGGGCATCGACCTATGGTACACGTGTTTGGAAACTGCTTGAGGGAGTGGCCAAATTGGAGGATATGGGAGAGCATTTTGCTGATGAGTTGTATCGGGTTGAGGTTGATTATTTGATTCGGGTGGAGTGGGTGCAGACAGTTGATGATCTACTATGGCGCAGAACAAAACTGGGTTATCACGTTGGTAGTACAGAAAAACGTATTCTTGAAGATTACATGATGAACCGTATGGGATACACAACAGGATTGATTGCTTAACTATGTATTGGTGCAAATAAATAATCAAATACAATCTAATTCATTGAGCATTGAGCATTGAGTAGAAAATAAAAAAGGCCACAGATGTGACCTTTTTTATCTAAGCTAGATTAGCTCTTTTTGACTGCTTCAAGTAACTGGTTTTGACGTTCTTTCAATGCTTTTGGAAGACGTTCACCAAGTTTATTGAACAATTCAGTGTGGCTTTCAATCTCTGTAATCCACTGATCTTTGCTTTGAGCTGTGACAAGATCAAACTCTTCTTTAGAGAAGTCTGTGCCAGTCCAGTTCAAGTCATCGTAAGTTGGTACGTAGCCGATAGCAGTTTCAACTGCATTTGCACGGCCTTCAACACGGTCAATCATCCACTCAAGTACACGCATGTTCTGACCAAAGCCAGGCCATACAAAGTTGCCTTCAGCATCACGACGGAACCAGTTTACGTTAAAGATTTTTGGTAGCTTGTTACCAGCTGCTTCAGCTTTTTCGCCAACTTCTTGACCAAGTTGTAACCAGTGGTCGAAGTAGTCTGCCATGTTGTAACCTGCAAACGGAAGCATCGCAAACGGATCACGGCGAACGATACCTTGTTGACCGACAGCTGCAGCAGTTGTTTCAGAGCCCATGGTTGCTGCTTTATAAACACCATCTACCCAGTCAAATGCTTCAGAAACCAACGGCACTGTATCCGCACGGCGACCGCCAAAAATGAACGCAGAAATTGGCACGCCCGCTGGATTTTCCCAGTCAGCATCAATAGAAGGACATTGACCAGCAGATACGGTAAAGCGCGCATTTGGATGTGCAGCTTTTTCACCCGCAACGTGTGGCTGGCCTTTCCAGTTCGTTAAGTTAGCTGGAACTTCTTTAGAAAGACCTTCCCACCATACTTGACCGTCTTCTGTAACTGCAACGTTGGTATAGATCACGTCTTTATGCAAGGTTGCCATACAGTTTGGATTGGTTTTGGTATTGGTGCCTGGTGCAACACCAAAGAAACCTGCTTCTGGGTTAATCGCGTACAAACGACCATCTTCGCCTGGTTTAATCCATGCGATATCGTCACCTACGGTTTCGATTTTCCAGCCTTCGTAGCCTGCTGGTGGAATGAGCATAGCGAAGTTGGTTTTACCACATGCAGACGGGAATGCCGCAGCGATATAATGTTTTTCGCCTTGTGGATTCGTCACACCTAAAATCAGCATGTGCTCTGCTAACCAGCCTTGCTCACGGCCCATTGCCGAAGCGATACGAAGCGCAAGACATTTTTTACCTAGAAGTGCGTTACCGCCGTAACCTGAACCAAATGACCAGATTTCACGGGTTTCTGGATAATGCACAATATATTTTTCAGGGTTGCATGGCCATGCAACATCTTTTTGACCTTCTGTAAGTGGTGCACCTACAGTGTGAACACATGGAACGTATTGACCGTCAGTGCCTAATACATCGTAAACCGCTTTACCCATACGCGCCATTTTACGCATGCTGACTGCAACATAAGGAGAATCGGTCAATTCAATACCGATCTGCGCAATATGACTGCCTAATGGACCCATTGAAAATGGAACCACATACATGGTGCGGCCTTCCATTGAACCATCAAATAGACCGTTTAGCTTTTCACGCATTACTGCGGGCGCTTCCCAGTTGTTTGTTGCACCAGCATCTTCTTGCTTTTCAGAGCAGATGAACGTGCGATCTTCTACACGAGCAACATCTGATGGGTCAGAATTTGCAAGATAAGAACCTGGGTGTTTTTCTTGGTTGAGCGGTTGCATGGTGCCGTTTGCGATCATCAAGTCGATCAGACGTTGATATTCTTCCTCGCTACCGTCACACCACTCGATTTTTGCAGGCTTGGTCAATTTTGCAATTTCTTCAACCCATGCAATAAGCTTAGGATGACGAACGAATTCAGGTGCGTTCACTTGGGTCATGGTGAGGCCTATTCTAAAATGTGTACAACGTACAATTCCCTTTGGTTGTGGTACAACAAAAGAGACGAAGTCAAAAAAGTGGCGCTATTAAAGCATAAATCACTAAAAAAAATAAGACTAAAGACTATACAGGGGTTTTGGAGAGTATATTTGTTTAATTTGTTATAAATCAATATTTTAAATTGTTTTTAGGGTGTGTTTTTGGTATTTATTAAAGAAATAGAGACTATTTATTTATAAAATAAATTTGCATATCATGATTTTATATGGCGGATTTGACTAATATATATTATTGATAAAATAAATGATCACCATTCAAAAATTACATAAAAGCGCTTTTATTTGTGTATTTTGTATTCAAAAATAAAGTATGTCCACTGTTTGACATATTAAAACGTATGGCTAAATTAAAACCACTCTCCATCATTTATAACGGAAAATCTGGATTTCATGCAAGTGATAATGAGGGGGTATATGAACAAATCATGACACTCTTTACTCATTATGATTTTGAGATTCAGGTTTTTGAGCTGGAACATGACATGTCGTTTAATACGCTCATGTCGAATGTACTCGAACGTCATCAAACCTCAGACCGTGCTGGGTATGAGGGAGTAGTGGTTGCGGCTGGTGGAGATGGTACACTTAATGCGGTGGCAACCAAGCTGGTCGATACCGGGCTTGCAATGGGAATCTTGCCGCTCGGTACATTCAATTATGTGGCACGCGTTCTCGATATACCGCTTGATCTGATTCAAGCCGCCGAGGTGATCGCAACAGGTGCCCAACGATCGGTACATGTGGCAAGTGTCAATGATCGTATTTATTTGAACAATGCCAGTTTGGGGTTGTATCCCTTATTTATTCAAAAGCGTGAAATGTATAATCAGCGTTTTGGACGTTTACCTTTAAATGCTTACACTTCGGCTTTAGATGTACTCATTCGTGATCGTAAAGAGCTCAAATTATCGATTAAAGTGGATGACCACCTTTATCCTGTCAAAACGCCATTGATCTTCTTTGGTAATAATCAGCTTCAACTCAAAGAAATGAATCTGCAAATCGCAGAATGCGCGGCGCAGGGGCGAGTCGCAGGTGTAGTGCTGGCCAAAAGCGATAAGACCAGTCTTTTTAAAATGCTCTATCAATTGATTCGCGGTGCGCTCGAGCAGGCCAAAGATGTATACAGCTTTAGTGCAGATCGCGTAGTCGTCGATTGTAAGCGTAAAAAATTAAAAATCGCCATTGATGGAGAAATTGAAGAGTTGACGACACCTTTAACTTTTACCGTGAAAAAAAATGCCTTAACTATTATGGTGCCTCATGCTGCTGCATCTGTCTGATTTACACTTTGGTACCGAGAAACAAGAGTGTCTAGATGCCATTGCTGCTTTTTGTCGGGAGCATGAGCCGGAAGTCATAGTAGTAAGTGGTGATCTGACCCAACGTGCCCGCTTTACGCAGTTTTATTCGTGCAAGCAATTTCTCGATAGTCTGGGTATTCCTTATATGGTTATTCCTGGCAACCACGATATTCCGCTGTACCATTTGTGGAACCGTTTTTTTTCTCCATTTGTTCGCTATCAGTTTTTCTTCGGCGCACTTGAGCCGACTATTGAAACCGAGCATTTTTATGTCATTGGTGTGAATAGTATTCGGCGTCGCTATCATACCCGTGGCTATATTTCGCTAGAACAAATTCAAAAAACCAATGAGCTGCTTAAACGCGGCCCTGCCCATAAGCTTAAGCTGGTCACCTTGCATCAACCCTTTTATACACCCCCAGATGAACCGCACGGTATTAAAGATTGTCCGGTGCTCGGCAGAATGGCGCTGAATAACTGGAGTAAAAGTGGCTTGTTTGGTGTGCTCCACGGACATCTGCATAAAACTGCGGTATATGATTTGAATCAGATTTATGATTTGCAGGCAGCGCATCCGGTTTATGACATTCATGCCGGCACAGCGACGTCTTATCGACTTTATAAAAGTTTACCCAACAGCTTTAACGTGATTTTTAAAGATGGTCAGGTTCAGCATTATTGGTTTGATTCCAACTTACGTCAGTTTGTTTTACAGCCTGCACCGATTGAAAAGCTGCCAGATCACAAATGAGTGTTTAAAAAAAATACAAAAATTCATTTTTTTTTCTTTTTTGCCCTTGAAGCCGTTTTTTCCATCCCCACAAAAGTGTCATCAAATTCATTTTGATGATTGCTTTAGGAAGAATGACAGCAAACATCATTTATTAAAATAGACTTAGTCTGATGGAGTTATTTATGAGCAACATTCGTCCATTACATGACCGTGTAGTAATTCGTCGTGTTGAAGAAGAAACAAAAACGGCTGGCGGAATTTTATTGCCAGGTTCTGCTGCTGAAAAACCGGCTCAAGGTGAAGTCATTGCAGTAGGTAATGGTCAAATTACGGATAACGGCGTTCGCGCACTTGACGTAAAAGTGGGCGACAAAGTGTTATTCGGTACTTATGCAGGTACAACTGTGAAAGTAAATGGTGACGAATTCTTAATCATGAAAGAATCTGACATTTTAGCTGTTCTTGAAGGCTAATTTGCGCATTAACCACTCATTGATAAATCAGATCAAGCATTGATAGAAAAAATTGGAGTAGAGAATGTCAGCTAAAGACGTAAAATTCGGTGATTCAGCGCGTTCAAAAATGATCGCAGGTGTAAACGTTCTTGCAGATGCAGTGAAAGTGACACTCGGCCCTAAAGGTCGTAACGTGGTTATTGACCGTTCTTTCGGTGCACCACACATTACGAAAGACGGCGTAACGGTTGCAAAAGAAATCTCTCTCAAAGATAAATTTGAGAACATGGGTGCACAGTTGGTACGTGAAGTATCAAGCAAAACCAACGATATCGCCGGTGACGGAACAACGACAGCGACTGTTCTTGCACAAGCGATCTTAAATGAAGGGATCAAATCAGTAACTGCTGGTATGAACCCGATGGATCTTAAACGCGGTATCGACATTGCAGTAAGAGCAGTGGTTGAAAACATTCGCGCGACAGCTAAACCTGCTGACGATTTCAAAGCAATTGAGCAAGTAGGTTCAATTTCTGCAAACTCTGACGAGACTGTAGGTAAATTGATTGCTCAAGCAATGGAAAAAGTGGGCAAAGAAGGCGTGATTACCGTTGAAGAAGGTTCAGGCTTTGAAGATGCGCTTGATGTTGTAGAAGGTATGCAGTTTGACCGTGGTTATATCTCACCATACTTCGCAAACAAGCAAGACACGCTCACTGCAGAACTTGAAAATCCGTTCATTCTTCTTGTTGATAAAAAAATCAGCAACATTCGTGAATTGATTACGACTTTAGAAGCAGTTGCAAAAACGGGTAAACCGCTTTTGATCATTGCTGAAGATGTTGAAGGCGAAGCGCTTGCAACACTTGTTGTTAACAACATGCGCGGTATTATCAAAGTATGTGCGGTAAAAGCACCTGGTTTTGGTGACCGTCGTAAAGCAATGCTACAAGACATCGCGATCTTGACTGGCGCTACTGTAATTTCTGAAGAAGTAGGTATGTCGCTTGAGCAAGCTACACTTCAAGATTTGGGTACTGCACACAAAATCACAGTATCGAAAGAAAACACAGTGATTGTAGATGGTGCGGGTGATGCCAATGCGATTGCAGAACGTGTTCAGCAGATTCGTGCGCAAATCGAAGAGTCAACTTCTGAATACGACAAAGAAAAACTTCAAGAACGCGTAGCAAAACTTGCTGGCGGTGTTGCAGTGATCAAAATCGGTGCAGCAACTGAAGTTGAAATGAAAGAGAAGAAAGACCGTGTAGACGATGCGCTTCATGCAACGCGTGCTGCGGTTGAAGAAGGTGTGGTTGCAGGTGGTGGTGTTGCACTTGTACGTGCAGTGAACTCACTTGACGGCTTAACTGGCGCAAATGATGACCAAACTGTTGGTATCAACATTTTACGTCGTGCGATTGAAGCACCACTTCGCCAAATCGTATCGAATGCAGGTGATGAGCCTTCTGTTGTTGTCAATGCAGTCAAAGCAGGTGAAGGTAACTTCGGCTATAACGCAGCAACGGGTGTATATGGCGACATGCTTGAAATGGGTATTCTTGATCCAGCTAAAGTTACGCGTTCTGCGCTTGAGCATGCAGCATCTGTTGCGGGCTTGATGTTGACTACTGAAGCGATGATCACAGATATTCCAGAAGACAAACCAGCAATGCCTGATATGGGTGGCATGGGTGGTATGGGCGGTATGATGTAAGCTGTTCAATCATGATTTAAACTGATTCAAATTTTGAGTCAGTTACAAAAAAGGTCACAAATTTTATTTGTGACCTTTTTTTATTTTTATAGTTCTATGCTTAGTTTTTCTAAAGAAGACATATTCTGGGATAAAATTTGGCTATTGAATTAGAGGAAGATATTAAAAAATTATGTCTGGAAAATTGAAGGTTTTAGTTATGAAGAGTTTTCACTAAACTCTTGGAATAGTGCATACATTTAGCTGATCTGATAGCGAGTGTTCTATGTGAGTCAGCGTCATTGGAAGTCTTAAATTTTCCAATTAAATAGTAGGCAGACGACCATGTTCTAATCTAAAGCGATAATCATCCATATTAATAATCCCAAGCACTTGATCTGAATCATGCAGTTTAAGCATATGTTTTAAATTTGTAGAAATAAGGGTTTTCCCTTATATAAATGTTTTAGTGTTACTGACTATACTTCTGGTACTTATCCATTTTTTGATAAATGTTACCATGGAGCATAACAATGACCGAACTGAGTAAAACACCAACTCCAGATCAAGCAGAAGACAATGCATTTTTCCCATCACCTTACTCATTGAGCCAATATACCTCTTCTAAAACAGATTACGATGGAACTACTTATCCTCAACCCTATAAAGGTGATAAGAAAATCCTGATGATTGCAACGGATGAACGTTATATCCTGATGCAAAACGAAAAATTCTTCTCTACAGGGAATCATCCTGTCGAAATGTTACTTCCAATGTTCCATTTGGATAATGCTGGTTTTGAATTTGATGTAGCAACCTTATCTGGTAATCCAGTCAAACTCGAAATGTGGGCGATGCCAAGTGAAGATAAAACAGTATTGGATACTTATAACAAGTATCTAGAACAGTTAAAAAAACCAGTAAAACTCGCTGATATTTTACAAGACGTGATTGCCGAAAACTCTCGGTATGCAGGTGTATTTATTCCAGGTGGTCATGGTGTACTCGCCAAAATCCCCGAAAGTCTGGAAGTGAAACACGTCCTAAAATGGGCTATGGATCATGATAAATATGTGATTACCTTGTGTCATGGCCCAGCGTCATTACTTGCAGCGGGAGTTGATGAAGCATCTGAAAATTATCTGTTTAAAGGCTATGAAATTTGTGTATTCCCAGACTCTTTAGATAAGGGTGCGAATATTGATATTGGTTATATGCCTGGAAAATTACAGTGGCTGGTGGGAGAAAATCTGGAAAAACTCGGTGTTAAAATTCTCAATAAAGGCATTACGGGTCAGGTGCATAAAGATCGTAAATTATTAACGGGCGATAGTCCTCTGGCATCACATAATCTGGGTAAACTGGCTGCTGAAACTTTATTGGCCGATCCCGATTTAAAATAAAATTTATTCTACAAAATAGCCTCAAGGCTATAGCTGTCATAAAGACCACTTTAAATAAGCATCTCGTCTGTCAATTTTATATTTTTAATTTAGTAGGTGTATAAATAGGGGGAAACCCCTATTTATATTAGCTAAAAATAGAAGGATGATATCGCTTATGAAAATTTTAAATGATCAGCCTTCTGAATTACTATTTCAGACGCTCAAGCAGATAAGACAGGCTTCTAACGTAGAGAAAATCTATAAGATCCTTGTTGATTTTTCTCAAAGATTAAGCTTTGATCGTATTATCATATGTAGTATTTCTCCCAATCATCGATCAGAAATTATTGAGGAGATTTTTTTCGTACATGGCGATTGGGCTGATCGCACCAATATTGAAGAACGCGATAAATACTTACGGAATTGTCCCATTACACGTCATATTTTTGATCATGATGAGCCTTTCTTCTGGTCCAAAACTCACGATAAAAATAGTTTGAAGGAAACTTACCGCGTGATTAATAATATTTTGGATCAAGGTGAAGTCAATGGTGTGCAGGTTCCTATTTTTGGCCGAACAGGTTTGGAAGGTGCAGTTTCATTTGCAGGGCAGTTATCTGATTTAGGAGCCGATTTTAGATTTATTCTACAATCTGTGTGTACTGCGGCTTTTCGTGAAATTCAGCGTAAGAAAATTTTAAAGTTTCCTCGTGAAAAGTATGTCCTTACTCAGCGTGAAAAAGAAGTTTTAAAATGGGCTGCGATTGGAAGAAAACAATTTGAAATTGCTGAAATTTTAAAAATATCTGAACGCACAGTAGAGAACCATTTACGTAGTATCAGAAAAAAGTTATATCTTAAATCGACTGGACAAGCTATTGCTTCAGCATTATTACTTGAAGAAATATATCTATAAGTTATTGTTATATTAAATCTCTTTCATAAAACAAAAACACTCATCTTTTGATGAATATTTGTTCTGCAAAGCCTAAGTTTTTCAAGCATAACTCGTGTATGAAATAGCTCGATTCAAAAAAGCTTTGTGATTCTCAATCTAAGCGTTATACAAGCATATCTCGTTCAACATTTTCTCTAATGGTTGAAAAAATTCAGATGTAAATTTCTTCTTAAGGTAGACCCGCAAAATTGTGTTTTGAATATCAAGTTTTACTCTATTCAAGTTATTGGACAGAAAAGTGACCTTATTTCATATTGCTGCAAGTTAAGGTGTATCAGAGCTCACGGCCTCCAGAATTGTTTGTCAAATCGATGATATTTTAATCCAGTCAGGTTTGTTTCATTGACCTATCATTGAGAAATGCATAAAAGAAAAATAGGGATTGAGCATGTATTTGCTAGGTTAAGGAGTTTCAAAATTCTTGCGGAGTGTTATCGACATAGAGGAAAAAGACTTGGCTAAAAGTCCAATTTGGTTGCAGATATTTATAATTTTGAGCTGAGTGAAGGCGATTTATAAAAGACGTCTAATGAGTAAAGAAAAATTTAGATTTATGAGTCTACTAGGTCTTAAAAATTTATAAAATTTCATATTTTCTAAAATTATTAATTTAATTTTAAGTTTCAATGCTTATTCTTAACTCAGAAACAAAGGCTGTAGTTTCTGGTTTTCACCATGTTTATTCCTGGATAAGCATGGTTTTTTTATGTCCAAAATAAAATAATCGCCCATGTCGCGGCAATCATGATGAGCGCAACACACTGTGCAGCACTACCCATGTCCTTGGCATTTTTGGATAGCTCATGGCGCTCTAAAGAAATTCGGTCAACCACTGCTTCAATAGCCGAATTAAAGAGTTCGACAATGATGGCCAGTAGTCCCACAATCAGTAAAATTGCATGTTCGAGCGCACTTAAGTGTAAACTGAAATTGATGATTCCCAGCACAATATTCAGCAAGATAATTTGTCGAAATGCCGCTTCTAGTCGAAATGCAGATTTAAAGCCTGCCACCGAGTAGCCTGTTGCATTGAAAATACGTTTTAAGCCTTGTTTACCTTTAAATGGGGAATAGGGAGTCATAACGTTTTAAGCAATTAAATTTGCTCTAAAGTTAAGGGAATTGGTTTAAGAAACAATTAAGACAACCAAATTTTCAAATATCCAAGCTAGCCTTATAGTTACCAAATCTTCATGATTTATCCAAAGTTATAAATTACTACACGATTCTGTAAATTCTGCTTGTATTTCACGAGTTGCTCATTGATGATCAGCGTATCAGCTAGTACCTAAAAATCTGAATGATCTTTGCGGTCATTCACTCAATTTTGAGCGCACGCCATCATGCTATCCAGATTTTTTATTGATAGACCTATTTTTGCTGTAGTTTTGGCAATTATTGTGATGGCGGTGGGCGTATTTTCCCTTCTCAATCTACCTGTCGAGCGTTATCCGGATATCGCGCCGCCTCGAATTGTCGTTTCGACCAGTTATAGCGGTGCAGATGCACAGGCTGTTGAAGACAGTGTAACTCAAGTGCTCGAGCAGCAAATCAAGGGTATTGATCATCTGCTATATTTTAGTTCGAGCAGTGATGCCAATGGTAACAGCCAAATTAGTTTGTACTTTCAGCAAGGAACCAATCCAGATCAGGCCCAAGTCCAAGTTCAAAATGCCATCAATGGAGCTCTAAACCGACTTCCAGACGATGTGCAGCGTCAAGGCGTGATTGTTCGAAAGTCCTTAAGTGATTCTTTTTTGGTGATGGGATTAGGTGATCGCTCAGGTAAATCAAGCAATATTGATATTGCAGATTATCTGACCAACAATTTCGAGCTGAACTTAAGCCGCATTGAAGGCGTGGGCGAAATTAATGTGTTTGGCTCTCAGTACGCCATGCGCATCTGGCTCGATCCGATTAAATTACAGCATTATCAATTGACCGTTGGTGAAGTACGTTCTGCACTGGAAAATCAGAATACTCAGGTGGCGGCAGGCGCGATTGGTGATTTACCTGCACCCGACGACCAATACCTAAATGCCAAGGTCACATCTGGCTCGCTGTTAAAAACGCCAGAACAGTTTGAAAATATCATTGTTAAAGCCAACAATAATGGCAGTTTTGTCTATTTAAAAGACATTGCACGTGTCGAAATTGGTGCGCAAAACTATCAGGTGTTTAACCGCCTCAATGGCTATCCGGCAGCGGGCTTGTCGGTATCACTTGCAGTGGGTGCTAATCTGGTGAAGACCGCCGATGCGGTGTATCAGGAAATTGCACGCCTCGAAAAAAATCTGCCAGATGGTTACTTTATTGTGTATCCACGAGATGACACACCATTTGTAAAAGAATCCATCAAACAAGTGGTGAGTACGTTACTTGAGGCGATTGTGCTGGTGGTACTGGTGATGTTTCTGTTTTTACAAAACTGGCGTGCCACGCTCATTCCAACCATTACCGTGCCCGTTGTGATCTTGGGGACCTTTGCCGTACTGGCAGTGCTGGGAATGAGCATTAATACCTTAACGCTATTTGCCATGGTCTTGGCGATTGGTTTGTTGGTCGACGATGCGATTGTGGTGGTCGAAAACGTGGAACGCTTGATGCATGAGCAACAGGTTGATGCACGTGAGGCCAGTATCCTGTCTATGCAGGAAATCAGTGGTGCACTGGTAGGCATTACCTTGGTACTGACCGCCGTCTTTATTCCAATGTCGTTTTTTAGTGGTGCAACGGGCATTATTTACCGGCAGTTTTCGATTACGCTTGTCGCAGCGATGGCGCTGTCATTGATGGTGGCACTGATTTTAACTCCAGCACTGTGTGCAGTCTTATTAAAGCCCCATAAACGTGAGTTTAAATGGGCACATTGGTTCAATCATAAGCTGGATCAACTTAGAGACCAGTATTTGCGTTTAACCGAGCGTAGTATTCAAACCAAAGCCATCACGCTAGTAATTTTTGTGGCGCTGATCGCGACCTTTGTATGGGTATATCGGAATTTGCCAACCAGCTTTCTACCGCAAGAAGATCAGGGAGCATTGAGCGTTCAGTTTACTTTGCCTCAGGGGACACCGCTGAGTAAAACCGAAGCGATTGGCAAGCAGATTTCAGACTATTTTATGCAACATGAAAAAGCCAATCTGAACGGTATTATGGTAATTCAAGGACGAAACAATTCGGGAACAGGACAAAACTTGGGACAGGCCTATGTGTCTTTAAAACACTGGGATGAGCGAAAGGGCAGTGAAAACAGCGCGCAGAAAATTCGTGAGCGTGCAATGCAGTATTTTAGTCAGGATAATCAGGCACGTATCTTTGTACTCATGCCATCTGTGATTCGCGGATTGGGTAATTCAGACAAGATTTCATTTTGGCTGCAAGATTTAAAAGGACTTGGCCGTGAGCATCTGTTGGATGCCTTTAAGCAACTTCAAGACCAAGAAGACGCCACACAGGATTTACGCAACATTGATAAACGCAGTAATGACGATCAAGCCGTACTGAATATCAAGATTGACCATAAAGTGGCTATGGCACTCGGGCTGGATGTGGCACAGATTAATCAGACCATTTCCACAGCGTGGAGCGGCAGTTACATCAATGATTTTATTGATCGCGGTCGAATCAAACGTGTGTATTTACAAGGTGACATGCAATATCGTTCGAAACCCGAAGATTTAAGCTACTGGTATGTTAAAAATGCGCAAGGACAAATGACACCGTTTTCACAATTTAGTCAGGTTGAGTGGACCGGTGCTCCTCCATTGCTGGAACGCTTTATGGGATATCCATCACTTGAAATGGAAGCCGATGCAGGCAACGGCGCAAGCACCGGACAAGCCATGCAGAGTTTGACTCAACTGGTCGATAAAATGCCAGAAGTGGGATTGGCGTGGAGTGGCATTGCCTATCAAGAGCGCGAGTCGAGTAACCAAGCGGTGTGGTTGTATGTCATTTCTGTTGTGTTTATCTTTTTGTGTCTTGCAGCACTTTATGAAAGCTGGTCGATTCCGAGTATCGTCATGGCTGCTATTCCGCTTGGGATAGGCGGCACCATTTTATTTAGTTCTTGGTTTAATTTTGCCAATGATATTTACTTTCAAATCGCACTACTCACGACCATTGGGTTATCGTGTAAAAATGCGATCTTGATGGTGGAGTACGCCTCTAACTTGCAAAATCAAGGGCATCGTATTCTTGATGCCGCACTGAAATCTGCTGGACTACGCTTAAGACCGATTTTGATGACCTCGCTGGCATTTGGTGCAGGTGTGATTCCGTTGATGTTTTCTTCTGGCGCGGGTGCGCTAAGCCGTCAGGCGATCGGGTATAGTGTGTTTGGAGGTGTGGTGTTTGGGACCATTTTGGTGCTGATCTTTATTCCGTTTATGTATGTATTGGTTCGTTCAATGGGACGCGCAAAATCTAATGCATCTTAAGCGGTTAGCATTTTAAATTTTATATTTGCTTTAACAGAACAATCTGGGTGGGGTTGAAACCACCTGCTATAAAAATAAACATAGTACTTGGAGAGAAACAATGAAAACGGCTCCAAATATCTTAGCCTTGGCCGATGCCTTGGCACATATGGATATTGGTGCGGCTCAAATGCTACTGCATGAGCTGCAATCGATTGATGTGGCCGAGGCACTTGAGCAACTACCAGTTGAGTCATCCAGTTTGATTTTGATGCAGTTGCCCAAGCGCGCCAAAGTTTATGCTGCGATGCATGCTGCTTATCAGGCGCGTTTGGCGCAACTTTTATCTCGTGCCGATCTGGCGACCATTGTTACAGAAATGCCGGCGGATAAACGCACCGATGTGTTTAAGGCTTTGGCACCCTCTGAGCAGGTGGCCTTGTTGCCTGCACTGGCACAAGCCAAGCGTGAAGATCTGCGCCGGCTGGCAGAGTATCAAGAAGGTACGGCAGGGGCGATTATGACCTCGGAATATGCCACCTTACGCGCCGAAATGAGTATAGCTGAAGCGATTGATTTTTTACGTCAAGAAGCCCCAGATGCCGAAACGATTTATGAGTCGTACATCATTGATGAGCAGCAACAGTTATTAGGTGAGATTTCATTACATCAGTTGATACTGGCACCTGTAGATGCCAATGTCGGTGCTTTAATGGCTACAGATATTGTCTATGCTTATGTCGATGATGATCAGGACGATGTGGCCAAGAAAATTGCCAGATACGATTTACTGGCGTTACCAATCATCGATCGGCAGCATCGGCTGGTTGGAATAGTGACCTATGATGATGCCATGGATGTCGCCAGTGAAGAGGCCAATGAAGATTTCTTGAAAAGTGCAGGGGTGGAGGCATCTGCGCCTACACTTAATTTGAAACAAACGCCGCTGTTTCAGCTTTATAAAAAACGTGTTTTTTGGCTGGTCATTCTGGTTTTTGGCAGTTTGTTATCAGGATTGGGAATTGCACATTTCGAATCAATTATTGAATCGAATATTGTACTGGTGTTTTTTTTGCCTTTACTGGTGGGAAGTGGCGGAAATGCAGGTTCTCAGTCGGCTACGCTCATGGTGCGTGCATTGGCGACAGGTGATGTGGTCTTAAAAGACTGGCTACTTCTTTTGGGGCGTGAATGTCTGGTGGCTCTGGCACTTGGTGTTACTATGGCGATGGCCGTTGCAGTGCTGGGCTATATTCGTGGCGATGCCATGGTGGCTTTGGTATTGATCTTAAGTATGATTGGGATTGTGCTGATTGGCAGTGTAATTGGTATGAGTTTACCGTTTATTTTAAATCGTTTGAATCTTGATCCGGCCAGTGCCTCTGCGCCTTTGGTCACTTCGATTTGTGATGCAACTGGGGTCGTGATTTATTTATGTATTGCGGCGCAATTGCTGCCTCAAATTTAAATACTTAATTTCGTTTTAAGAAGTGAAATCACCATGTCCAATCCAAAAAAAATATCCCAACAAGAGGTCATTCGCTTAGAGCGAGATTTGGCAAAGTTTGCCAATATCATGGACAGTGTAGTGCGTATTCCCTTTACCAAGCAGGGGGTGGGCGCCGATGCTGCGCTGAGTACCATTCCGGTTGCAGGCGATGTCGCTGGCTTTGCACTCACGCTGTATGCCATTCATAAAGCCCGGCAGATTGGGGTGCCACAACACAAACTTACGCCAGTACTCAAACTGGCCGCCATGGATGCCATACTCGGGTTTATTCCAGTGGCCGGAACGGTGTTTGATATATTTATCCGACCAAGCCGCAAAGCGCTAGAAGTCGTGCATCAGCACATTCGTGATGAGTATGCGATTAATAGTGACGATCATGTGGTGCATCCTTATTTACATGAGCAATTAGAACGCAAACAGCAGCATTCTGCATTCTGGCGTAATCCGGTGGTGAGCTGGATTTGGTTGCATATTCCAGATTTGATCGGTTTGGTATTTCTGGTGCTGCTACTGGTGGCAATGTGGTTCGGTTTAAGTTATGTATGGCAGTGGTACCAAGGAATATAAAGTGAAAAAAGCCTCCAACTGGAGGCTTTTTTAATGGCTACACTTACGGACAGTTTAACTGATGAAGTGCTGCGACACGCTGTTCGATACTTGGGTGAGTTTGGAACAGTGCTGCAAGGCTAAATCCTTGTTCCTTACCTTCCGCAATTGCAAACGCTTTCATTTCTTTTGGCATCTGATCTGGCAATTCAGATTCCGCCTGTAGGCGAAGCAATGCCGAAATCATGGCTTGTTTGCCAGCAAGTCGTGCACCTGCTTCGTCGGCACGATACTCGCGCTGACGGGAGAACCACATCACAATCGCTGAGGCCAAAATACCGAATACAATATCGAGTACGATGGTGATAACGAAGAAACCGATGCCCGGTGCTTCACCATCTTGACGACCAAATACATTACGATCGATAAAATCACCGACCACACGCGCGAAGAACATGACAAAGGCGTTGACCACCCCTTGAATCAAGGCCAGTGTCACCATATCGCCGTTTGCAACGTGACCGATCTCGTGTGCCAGTACCGCACGTAGCTCGTCTTTGTTCATGCGTTCGAGCAATCCTGAAGAAACGGCAACCAATGCGTCATTTTTGTTCCAGCCGGTTGCAAATGCATTCGATTGATACGACGGGAAAATACCAACTTCAGGCATCTTAATGCCCGCACGTTGAGAGAGATCTGCAACAGTTTGCAATAACCATGCTTCAGCCTGATTGCGAGGCGCATTCGGATCGATCAGTTCTGTACCAGTGGTTTTTTTAGCCATCCATTTCGACATAAAAAGGGAGACTAAAGAGCCCACCATACCAAACACAAAACAGATGACCAAAAGGTTGCCTAGATTTAAGCCACCCGCGCCATGGTAACTACCGACACCGAAGAGTGACAAGATAATGCCAGCCACAACCAGTACCGCGAGGTTGGTTAGCAAAAACAAACCAATCCGCATCATTGAGAAAATCCTCTTATAAATAAAACCTATTATGATTCATTCATCATAAATCATTGCTCTCAATATGAGGGGAATCCCAAGAAAATTCAAGACCAATTACATGATTTAAGCTTTTTTTAAGTTAAATCCTGTAAGGGGGCGACGTGCTTAATTTGAAATCTGAATTCGGGCTGAAGCCGTTGCATTACGGGTCACATAAGTGTTTGGTGCATCGGTAAAACTGCCATTTTCAAGAGCAATAATCTGGCGTTGCTGCGTATATTTCGGGGCAGTGTTTGCATCGGGATGCGTGTAGTTTGCCGATTGGGCAATAATTTGTGATGATAACGGATTATCCGTGCTTGAGCTTTGTGAGGAAACATACAGATTTTGGTAACGGCTGGTCACACGCTTTACATAATCTTGGGTTTCACGAAACGGTGGAATGCCGCCATACTTATCGACATTGCCTTCTCCTGCATTGTAGGCTGCCAAAACCAGCTGCATATTGCCATTAAAGCGTTTCATGAGCCAGCTTAAATACTGTGCACCACCAAAGATATTCTGCTCGGGATCAAATACATTTGACACATTAAAACGTTTTGCTGTAGCTGGCATGAGTTGCATCAGTCCTTGCGCACCTACGGGCGAACGGGCACGAATATTAAAACCCGATTCGGTATGCATGACCGCTTTGATTAGGCCTTCTGACACACCGTGGCGCTGCGCTGCCTGACGGATAATATGATCGAAAGCATTGACGTTTTTACTGTAGCTCGGTAAAACCGATGCTTCTGAGGCACCCCAGTTGCGGTAGGTATGAATATTACTGTCTGGGTAATAAGTAACTTTGACTTTGGTTAAGGCAGGGTCTGAACTTTTACGGTTGGTAAGCAAGGTTGCGCCGGATTTATCTTTATAGATAAACATCTGTCCCGCGATGGCGGTATTTATGCAGCCATAACTTAGTAAGAAAGAGCAAATAAATGGTAAACAAGAATCCATGCGTTTTTTCATTTTATGTTATTCGCTTTAGGTGATTCGCTAAAAGTAGTGACATCTTGTAAGCCAGTGTAGCAAAAAAAAACGTAAACACGAGATATACAGCTAAAATTTTTCACAACTGTTTGACAGAAAAAATCAAGCTTTATTGTTTGGATGTTAATCAAAAAAAAAATTAAATTTTTTTTTGAAATAGTTGGGTTGACTTTAATAAGCATTTGATTTTAAATAAATAAAATAATTGGTTAAAAAATGATCAATTTAAACAAAACCCTTATTTTTTCGTCTAATCACTTTGTCAAGCCTCCAGAAATCCACAATTTTATCCACAGGTTTTGTGGAAAACTGTGGAAAAGTCCAAAATATAAGCGTTCTGTGCAAAAAATGCTCAAAGAACTACTTTTTTCAGGACAATAAAAAAGCATGATACAAAATCATGACAATTTAAAGAATTCAAAATCTATAGATGCGATTCACGCGCGAATCATATAAAATTGCCCAGTATTTTTTTTATGGGTCACGTGTGTCTATGTACTCGCCAGTTGAGTCCGAAGCAGGATTTAATTTTAAGCCAGAGCTTCCTACAAGCTCCGCCTATTATCGCTTACTGAAAAAGCTCCGTCGACAAGTGGGTCACGCGATTCGTGATTTCAAAATGATCGAAGACGGTGATAAAGTGATGGTCTGCGTTTCTGGCGGTAAGGACAGCTATACCTTGCTGGATATCTTGCTGCAATTTAAGCGCATTGCACCCATCAACTTTGATATTGTCGCGGTCAATCTCGATCAGAAACAGCCGGGCTTTCCGGAAGACGTGTTGCCACGCTATATGGAAGAGAACAATATTCCGTATTACATTCTTGAAAAAGACACCTACACCATTACCAAACGCCTTACACCGGAAGGTAAAACCTACTGCGCGGTGTGTTCTCGTTTGCGCCGTGGTTCGCTGTATGGCTTTGCGCAAGAAATTGGGGCGACCAAAGTGGCTTTAGGCCATCATCGCGATGATATTATCGCGACCTTTTTCTTGAACTTATTCCATGGTGGAAGTCTAAAGGCGATGCCACCGAAGCTGCTTTCATCGGACAAGAAGAATATTTTGATTCGTCCGCTGGCTTACGTGGAAGAAAAAGACATCATCAAATATGCTGAAATGCGTAAGTTTCCGATTATTCCGTGTAACTTGTGTGGTTCGCAAGAAAACCTGCAACGTGCCATGCTCAACGAGATGCTACGTGAGTGGGACAAACAGTATCCAAAACGCTTGCACAGTATTTTTGGCGCATTACAAAATGTCTCGCCATCGCAATTGGCAGATCGTGAGCTGTTTGATTTTGAAGCCTTGGACTCACAGCGCGAACTCGACTTTAAAGAACCTGAAGAATTAAAAAAGCGACTGGATGTGGTCAATCTCAGCTTTGCTGCTGACTAACAAGTCAAGCGCTAACCTCTTAAAAAGTTAGCGCTTTTTTTTGATTAAAAATTGTGATTCTTCTAAAAATTAAGGGACTCATACAAAAAAGGTTAACGGACTTTTTAGAGATCATGCTATAACAAGGCAAAAGCTGTAACGCTTCAACCATGATGCTGTCTGGAAAAACAGCACACATAATTGAATAAATTGACTTGAGGAATAATCATGCCTGCATTTTTAACTGATGATTGGTTTACAACTGTTGAAAAACTAAGTGCAGACGCGGGTGATCTAAATTTACCACCAGCACTTGCAAATTTAGCCATTAATCTTGTTGTTGCAAATGCAGACAACACCACCGAAGTATCCTTGGAAAACGGAAAAATTCATAAAGGTCTTTCTCCGAATGCCAAAACCACTTTAAATATGGATGCTGAGACGCTTCGTAAGGTGTTTTTAGAGTTTGATATGGCGGCTGCAATGCAAGCCTTCATGACAGGCAAAATCAAAGTGCAGGGCGATATGTCTCAGTTGATGGCTTTACAAACTGCAAAGCCTAGCCAAGAGCAAAAAGATCTGTTCAAACGCGTACTTGAGCATACTGCTTAATTTACGCCAGCCTTGTATAAAAAAAGCTTACGCAGATGCAGTAAGCTTTTTTTATATCTGTATGATCAATTCGGCTTAAACATCGACCCAGCGTGGTGAAGTCTTGATGTGCTCTAAATAGGCACGAATCCGCGTAACATATTGCAAGGCTTGTCTGTAGCGGCCATTGCTGGCCTGATTACGATTTAGGTAATTGTACAGGTTAAGCCACTGGTTTGGGTTTTTGCCCTGTGCCTGAATGCGCTTTTGAATTTGAGCGACTGCACCTGGCCCCATGTTGTACGCTACCAGAGCGTACCAGTTACGATCTGGATACGGAATCATTTCATACTGCTTGAGCATTTGATCATAATACTTTGCGCCGCCCTGAATGCTTTGGGTGGGGTCGTTGCGATTACTGACGCCCATCGCCTGCGCTGTATTATTGGTCAGCATCATCAAACCGCGAACACCAGTGGGAGAGACTGAGTTGGGCTTTAAATAAGACTCTTGATAGCCTATGGCTGCCAATAAATGCCAATCCAGATTGTATTGCTCGGCGCTACGTTTAAAGCTTGCCTTATATACCGGAAGTCGGTTACTCAAATCGCGCTGAATAATTTCCCACGATTCAGGCTGCACCACATTGCGGTTATAAAATGACGCCAATTGCTGCATGGTGCCATTTTGCTTACTTTGACACACATAACTGCTCGCAGTCTGTGTCAGTGGATCATCGGCATATTTAAACACCCAGTTGAGCGATGCATTGAGTCCATTTTGCGTCAGTGTGCTGTCTGCACCACAGCTGGCCGAAAAAGAAATCAGTTGCTTGGTTTCAATGCTGTGCAAATTTGCGGTGGTCATGGCCAAATTGGCCCGGCCTTCGTTGATCCATTTTAACGCAGTCGCATCATCTTTGACGGTTTTAAATTTGAGCTTAACGTTAAGGCTCTGTGCATAATTTCTTGCCAGATCGTAACCAAAGCCATGAATAAACTCACCGTCTTTGAACACTGTAGTAGGCGATTCGACCGCAACCACAGTGAGGGTATTACTATTAACCACCGTATTATACTGGTGGGCTTTGCTGGCACTAATACTGTGAAACGGAAACATCATTGTACTTAATGCAAGCGCTTTCAAGGGGAGAGAAGAAAATAAAGTGTCTAGGCCAAGCCTCGACCCAGAAGTTGAACTACTGTGCATGTTGTCTCCGCTACAGATAATTTACGCCCTAAAAAATTTTGGCAAAACGAATACACAAAACTTTTTTCAAGTTGGTAAATCCAAAGAGGATGGGCATTCATGACGTCATTCGTGATGACATTGGATTAACAATAACTATGTAGAAAAACTACAAAGTTTAAAAAACAACCAAATAAAAAGTAGGGCGAATAATAATTGCCTAAAAACCTCTTGTCAAATTTTTAGGTCAAAAAATAGTCTCTACGATATGTAAACCTATGATTTACTAAGGGAAGAAAATTTATACACTGAAGTTGTGGTGTAAAAGAGGAAGCTCTGCAACAGTATGTAACCAAATTGTAAATTGGTAACTGTTATAAATATTATAATTTTACTTAATTTGGTGGTTATTTCAGCGCTTGTAAGGCCTGTAAACAAAGACACGAAAGCAAAAATATCCTGTTTATTTTATGTGCAAAATTCATGTTTTTCGGCTTACATTTGCAATATTCAGATACGCATTAGCTGTAGGGTATCTGCTCTAATGATCAATCATTTGTACCGTATCGATTAGCCTGATTGATAGCGAATCGAATTGATGTACCATATCTTCCGACCCAATGGGGTTTGTACAGTCACCTCATCATTGATGGATTTACCCAAGCATGCTTTGGCCATGGGAGACTGCAACGAGATATAATCTTTACGGCCATAAATTTCTTCATCCCCCACAATACGAAATTCAATGGTTTCACCTTCGTCATTTTCAAGCGCTACCCAAGCACCAAAATACGCTTTACCATCTTGCTCAGGGCTGTACTCTACTTTATGTGCCACTTCAAAAAGTTTGGTTAAATATCGGATTCTGCGATCAATCTCGCGTAATTTTTTCTTGTTATAAATATAATCGGCGTTCTCTGACCGATCGCCTAAACTGGCTGCCCACGAAACAATTTTGGTAATTTCAGGACGTTCTTTACGCACCAAATCGTTAAGCTCATTTTGTAAGCGTTGATAACCCTCTGAGGTGAGTAATTTGCGGTTCAAGAGATTGCTCCAAATACATGTCAGACTGCTGTGTAAAGCTACTATACTCTGCGCTCTAGATGCAGTACTTTTTTCACATGGGTGTGCATTTATAATTTCATCTGAGCAAAAAATTAATGAAGGTATTAAAAAAGCTATTTTTTTGTGTTTTATGTGCGAAAAGTGCCCGATTTTGCTCGTAAATGATTCTACTAAATACTCAACATGAGAAAAAATGCCTATATTGTGCTTATTTTGAACATTTAACTGATTTTTATTAAAAATAATTTGCCAAGTGATGTTTTTATTTATATGATAGCCGCCATTGGAAGCGTGGCAGAGCGGTTTAATGCACCGGTCTTGAAAACCGACGAGGGTGTGAGTCCTCCGTGAGTTCGAATCTCACCGCTTCCGCCAAATACAAAAAAGCCCTGAAAAAATCAGGGCTTTTTTTATTTTAAGCGTTGATGCTGATGCAGCATAGTCTTTCTAAAAGGTAAATCTGGAGTTTCATCACACATTTTAGATTGCCGTTATGAATTTTGAAATTTCGTTTTGACTGAATCAAAAAAACAAAATATCTTCATCGTGAATCAATCATCAAATGAAAACCAAAAAATAGAGTGTCAACATAAGTTTAATTAAGCCAAATTGGCTTTTCTCCATACTTTTTATACAATTGATTTATAAAATAATAATGAAAATTCTCATTTAACGATAAATCCGCTATGGCCAACAAGATCGCGTCGAAATCATTAAAGACATTAGAGCGGCGTCACCTTATTATCGATAAAACACTGGCATTGATTGCGCAAAAAGGAATAGATGGCGTTTCAATTGCGGAAATTGCCAAAGCCACCAGTTTGGGTCATGGTCAAATCTATCGCTGTTTCCAAGATAAAAATGAAATTTTAAAGCAGGTGATTCAGCAGGTGACGCAAAAACGTCTGATTCTATTTCATTTGGGCAATCATGACATTCATAAAAAAGCTAAAGAAATCAGTACAATTTATCAGAGCGATTTAACTAATGATGAAGTGAGACTGATTTATGAATTAATGAAATTAAACCAGCAACATCCACTCTTTGTGTATGCACAAGAAGCAGATGACAGCTTGACAGAATTTGGTCTACAAATGCTGCGCTTTAAATATCCGCAGGCCACTGAAGCACAGATTGTGGCCTTATCGGAAATGGTGGCAATATTTACAGAAGGAAGTTTACTTCGCCGTTTACACGGCTTTTCCAGTCGTGCCGACATTGAGCGACTCGAACAGATGTTTGTGGTATGTTTAAACGCACTGGATGAAATGCTTGATGTGCCTCAGCACTCATCAAGTGCTACAACAGGTCATGAATCAAATTTCAGATAATATCCCACCTGATTATTTTGAGCTTAAGCTGATGTGTCCTGTTGGGTGGTATGCTGGCGTGTTTCAATGGCAAATTTGAGTAAAGATGCGCTGCGGTAAAAACCATGTGCGAACTTTCCAAAAGGCATGGTAATAAAGAAGGTCATGACTGTTGCTAAGTGGAAAATTAGTAAAAGCGCCATGTATGGAGAATTACGAAATGCCATGAGCGCTAAGCCTGAAGCACTGACTAAAATTAAAAGGAAAATAAAGCCTCGATCTACAGATTTTTGCTCGCGGTCACCATGTAGTGGATGGCGTTTAAGATTTAAATAGAGCAGGCCAGATGGCCCAACCACTAAGCCGATTCCACCTAGCGTACCCAAAATAACAGGCAAGCTTAGGTAAGGATAAGGTGCATGGAGGTTAAGGAAATAGTGATATAAAGTCGCTACACCTGTGGCTGCAAAGCAAAGCATAAAGCCATAAAACGTCAGGTGATGGAACACACGACGAATGTGTGTGTAACGGTCATCTTGCTCATTACAGCCTTTACCATGTCCACCATCTAAGTATTTAAGCGTTAACACATTTTGAGAGGCTTGAACCAGATCGGGTTTCTCAACTTTGCCGTGAATGACTTTAGATGTTTGTCGCCAAAATTTATCAATTCCAATACCGAGCAAAACAATGGCAACGCTAAAGGTTGCCCCAAACAATAGAGCCAAAAAGTTATGCGGGAAAATCGCATAGAAATTACCTTGATAGCCTGCAAACAGGTCGGTACCTTTGTACCGCACCATAGCGAGCATGCATAAAAAGAAAATAAGTGTTAATACCGAAACAAAAGGAATTCCCACAGATTTATAAAGTCGCCCTAAAGGCTGCGGGGTCGCAAACTCTTGGTAAGTTTCTAAACGTACTTGCGCCATCGCTTTAGGAATGTCTACCCCAAACTCGTGTGGCGGAGCATATTGGCAAGCGTGTAAACACGCACCACAGTTATGGCACAGGTTTGCGAGATAATGAATATCGGCTTGATTAAACTCAAGGCGCTTGGTCATGGCGGCAAACACGGCACAAAACGACTCACAGTAACGACAAGCATTACAAATCTGTAGCGCTCTTTGAACTTCCTGCTCATGTTCAGAGAGCTGAACAACTGGAATTAGGGCTTGAGTACTAGCATTCATGTTCAACTCCTTGTGATAGTGCATAGCGGGCTGCATTTTTTCCGGCAATGCGTCCGAAGGTCGTGCCGATCGACATGCCAACGCCTGCGGTATAACCCTGACCAAGTACGTTACCTGCCATCATTTCACCTGCCACAAATAAGTTGCGGCTGGCTTTATTGTTAAAACGCACAGCAGCATCGTCTTCGACTTTTAAACCTAAATAGGTAAAGGTAATGCCGGGTTTAAGCGCATAGGCGTAGAAGGGCGGGCGATCGAGCGGAACGGCCCAATGGGTCTTGTTGGGAACGATATTTTGAGTGGTACAATCGTCTAAAACTGTATGGTTAAAGGTACCTTGTACGCAGGCTTGGTTAAATTCGTCTACGGTATGACATAAGGTTTTTGTATCTAGCCCGATTTTTTCGGCCAGCTCTTGAATGCTATTTGCTTTTACCCCCGCAAATACAGGTGGCATAAAGCGACCAATGGCTTTTGAATCAATAATGGAATAGGCGATTTGCTGTGGCTGTTTGGCCACAAGGCGACCCCAAATCGCATAACGTTTTGGCCAGAAGTCTTCGCCTTCATCGTAAAAACGTTTGGCCTTGTTATTAACCACAATTCCCAGTGAAACGCAGTCAATACGGGTGCAGATGCCGCCATCATATAACGGTGCGCGTGCATCTACAGCCACACAGTGCGATTGCGATGGATCACCAATCATATCGGCGCCTTGATCGATCATAAATTTGAGTAAGTTGCCTTGATTAAAGCGGGTTCCGCGGATAATGAAATTATCGGCAGGCCATTCACCGTTTTCATTTTGTCCCCATGCTGCCCTTAACCATTCTAAATTTGACTCAAATCCCCCGGCGGCCAATACACAGCTTTTTGCTTGAAACACACGGCCATCTTCTGCAATTGCAGCTTCAAAATGTCCTTGATTTAACTTGAGGTCTTTAATTTTGGTGTTGTATAAAATCTCAATACCAAGTGCTTGCGCACTACGGTAGTAGGCGTTGATGAGGGCTTTACCACCACCCATAAAAAAGGCATTGGTACGCGCAACATGTAAAGCACCTGATAGCGGCGGCTGAAAATTGACACCATGTTTACGCATCCAGTCGCGACATGTTGCCGTGCTACGAATGACCAGACGCGCCAAGTGTTCATTGGTTTTGCCAGCAGTGACTTTAAGTAGGTCTTGCCAATATTCTTCTTCGGGATAGGCATCGACCAGTACATCTTGAGGAGCATCATGCATGCAACGGAGGTTACGAGTGTGCTGTGAATTACCACCACGCCATTCTTTAGGTGCTGCCTCTAAAACTAGCACAGAAGCACCACTCTCTTTTGCTGTGAGCGCGGCACACAGTGCGGCATTTCCACCCCCAATGACAATCACATCATGCATAGATTTCTTCCTTTTTTAGCTCAGGCTAATGTAGCTTTAAAAGGCAATATGCAGTGAGAGGCTCAGCTTGAATGGGTGTTTAGTAAAAATAAATACAAATGGCTTAAGTGTTTATAAGCTTTGCACCGGGCCAGCGATTTTCTTGAATCAGGTTGATTACACATGCACGAATCACCACTTTAGTGGCTAAAGTGGCAGGCGAGAGTTCTTCTTCAGACAAACTAATTAAATAGTTAATACGCTCAATGGCAGGTTCAACGACGCGTAGCAAACATAAATCTTGGCGTGAGTTTAATGCGGCACCCGCAGGCTGAATAGTCGCCATTTCGAGTTGGCTGATACTTTCCATCAGCAAATGCAGTCCATCAATCTCATAGGCCACTTTAAGTTGATGAATTTTTTGTTCGAGCAACAAGCGCAGGCCATGTCGTTGGCTCGGTAAAATCAGGGGAAGTGCTTTAAGCTGTGTATGCGTAATGGTTTGCGTGTCGATACAACTTTCAAGGTGATACTGACTCAGCACTTCTTTAGGTGAGATTAAAAACATTTGCTCTTTGACCAAAGGCTGAATAGCCCATTGTGGATCAACATCGTCACGAAAGATGATAGCCACATCGAGCTGCCTTGCATTAACTAAAGCTTTTAAATCACCCGATAATCCTTCTATTAAACGCACTTTAATGTCGGGGTAACGGTTTCTCATGAGTTTTAAAAAATGTGTGCCAATCACAGCCGCCACACTTGGTGAAAAACCGACGGTCACATGACCACTTAAGCGTGAAGAATGCGCAGAATCTACGGCATGCTCTAGGTGCCTAAGCGCCAGTTGTACTTGTTGAAAAAATGCTAAACCCGCAGGGGTGGGGACTGTACCCAAAGTAGTACGTTGTAAAAGGCGAATAGAAAGCTCGCTTTCTAATTTTGAGATTTGCTGACTTAATGCAGAAGTGCCAATATCGAGATTTTTTGCAGCTTTACCCAAACTTCCAGACTCGATCACGGCAATGAAATACTTTAATTGTTTGAGTTCCACGGCAAATACTACATTGTCCTTTGATCATTATTCTACACGGGTTTATCGCTGTGCATTTTGTTCTATCAGGCTGCGTAAACCGCCGAAAGAATAAAGGCAACATCCTCTCAAAATGCTGCCTTTTAGAGCTTTTATTGTTTAACCTGCTCAAGACCCTGTTCTTCAATCGTTTGTGTCGCTTGAGGCGATTTCACAAATTGAATCAGCTCTTTTGCTGCTTTTGCATGTTCAGAGTTTTTACCAATGCCAGCAGCAAATACCGTGACTTTTTGGTAAGGCGCAGGAATCGGGCCGACCAAATCAACTTGACCATATTGGCCAGTAAACGGTTTGATTTCACTAATTTGCTGGAAGCCAATATCAAACTGTCCTTCAGCAATACGTTTTGCAACGCGGTCGCCGACGACTTTTTCTGCTTTACTCGAAATTAATTTATATTCGACCGGTGGAAAGCTTGGGAAAACATCTTTTTCAAGATGTGTACCACTCGCACTTGCTGAATAGCCAATGTGCTTGGCATTGAGTAAAACTTGTTCAAATTTTGCCGCAGAGCTAATGTCTGGCTTTGGTGCACCTTTGGGAACAGCCATGCCAATACTTGAATTGACTAGAGCACGTTGTGAATCTGGATCGACATACCCTTTTTCTGCAAGCTTACTGAGTTCTGGAGCAGCCAGCATCACCACATCAAAACGCTCACCACGATCGAGACGGTTTGGAATTGCAGTGGGCGATGCACCCATAGATGAACCAGAAGACAGATGAACTGTGTGACCAGTTTGTTTTTCAAATAATGGAATGAGTTTTTCCATAGATGAATAAAAACCGCCAGAGCTGATCACTTCGAGCGTGTCTGCATGGGTGAATGTAGAGCCTAAACCTGCACCAGCTAAGCACATACTTAATACAATCGGAGATTTTTTCATAGTAACTCACTTGAAGGACACAAGAACACAGCACGGTTGCAATATGCACGCCGTGCTGTTCATTAAAATTTTCAAATGATGCTGATGTGTTAGACACTCAGTTTTGCCGGTTCAACAACTGCGTCAGGATTGTTCTTTTTAGCACCACGGCATAAATACAGGCTTGAGATCAGGCTACATACGGCAGCAAACATGAGCCAAAAAGCCGGAGTGCTTGGGTTACCAGTGTGCTCAACCAAGAAGGTGCAGGCCATCGGCGTCATGCCACCAAAAATCGCAGCGGCAAGACTAAATGCCAAAGAAAAGCCAACGGTACGTACGCGTTTTGGCATTACTTCTGCCAGCGTGGCAACCATGGTGCCGTTATACAGACCAAAGAAGAAAGAGAAGTACGCAAGTGCAATGATCAGGTTGGTAAAACTAATGTCACTGACCAACCAGCTTAAAACCGGATAACTGGTAAAAATTGCAAGTGTCGTAATGCCGACCAGCACAGGACGACGGCCAATTTTGTCGGAAAGCAAGCCACCCATAGGTAACCAGAAGAAATTGGATAACCCTACAAATACAGTCGCTAAAAGGCTATCTGTGATCGACATTTCTAAAGTACGTTTTGCATAGACAGTGGTGTAAACCGTAATGAAATAGAACGTGGTCGTGGTCATGGCACTCATCATCATACCGGCCAGTACAATGCGCCAGTTACTTGCAAGCGTGCTAAAAATTTCTTTGGTCGTTGGATGGGTTTTTTGTGCTTTAAAGTCTTCTGTTTCTTCCAGCGTACGACGGAACACAAAAATAAGCGGAATGATCAAACATCCAATTAAAAATGGAATACGCCAGCCCCAGTCACTGACCTGAGCATGGCTCAATACCGAATTCAGCCAATAACCTAATAACGCTGCAAATACTACTGCAATTTGCTGGCTACCCGATTGCCAACTGGTAATAAAACCACGATTTTTGTCTGTGGCAATTTCGGCTAGATAAATCGATACACCACCGGATTCAACACCTGCAGAAAAGCCTTGCAATAATCGTCCGATCACCACCAAGATGGGTGCAATGATGCCGATCGCATCGTAACTTGGAACAAAGGTAATTAAAATAGTACCCAGTGCCATTAAACTTAAAGTGATAATCAGACCTTTACGACGCCCCACGCGGTCGACATAGGCGCCTAGAAAAATCGCCCCCAATGGTCGCATTAAAAAACCTGCCGCGAATACGGTAAAGGTCATCATAAGTGAGACGTATTCATTTTCTGAATGAAAAAACTTGGCTGCAATATAGGTTGCATAAAATCCAAAAAGAAAAAAATCATATTGTTCTAAGAAATTGCCACTGGTGACATTTAGAATTTTTTTAAACGTAGCACTACGTTTAGCAACCTGTTCCATTAAGACCTCCTTGGTCTGAAAAATGGAAACCATCACGTGTCTCTTTTTTTATGACCGCATGGTCCGTCTTAAGGTGTCGTATTGATCGTGACACAACGTCATGCAGATATTTTGGTAAGAGAGGGTGATACCGTGTTTCCAGTTCAAACGACTTATCAAAGTTTGATAAAGAACAATTCATTTACCATGTGGCAGAAATGTACGAGGAAAAACAGAAAAGGAGTGAGAGTCTAAAAGTAATTGGGTATTTAAAAAAATTAATGACCCTTCATAAAATGAGTTCGGAACACGGCCAGATTTGTGCGCGAATTAATTCTTTTACACAGGCTTTAATGGCTGATTTGGCTGCCAGTGCTGCTGGCGAAAGCTCTTCTTCTGCCAGACTGACCAGATAATTAATTCGCTCGATTTCAGGATCAATCACTTTTAAGAGCTGGATCTGGTGCTTGTATTTCTGTAAACAAGCACTTCCTGGCCGGACACTGGCGAGATCCAGATGAATCAGGCTATCCATGAGCAGGTGTAGGCCATCAATCTCATACACCACATTGAGTTGACCAATTTTGTGTTCGAGCAGTTTACGTAAACTGTGGCGCTGTCGGGGGAGGACCAGTGGAATATCCCCAATTTGCTGTGACTGAATAATGCCCGTTTGCAAACAATCCGACAAACCATGTTTGATCAGCACTTCTTTTCGTGCCATCAGATACATTTGTTCTTTAACCAAGGGCTGAATGGCCCATTGCTTATCAATTTCATGAGTAAAAATAATGGCAATATCAAGCTGGCGTGAATTAATTGACTGAATCAGATTACCTGACAGCGTTTCGACAATTTCTAGGCGAATATCCGGGTAGCGTTCAGACATTAATTTCATTAAAGGGATGCCAATCAATGCACTGATGGTTGGCGGAAAACCCAAACTCACATGACCAGACAGACGTGCTGAGTGCGCTGCATCAATCGCAAAATTAATCTGACGCAAAATTAATTGAGAGTGTTTTAAAAAAGCAAGACCCGCGGGGGTTGGGGTCACACCAAATGCATTACGTTGTAATAAACGAATGCTGAGCTCTTGTTCTAGTTTGGTAATTTGCTGACTAATGGCAGAAGCACCGACATCTAACTTTTGAGCTGCTTTACCAATACTGCCTGCCTCAACCACGGTTGAAAAATATTTGATTTGTTTAATTTCCATACGCAGCGTTTCGCTCATGATCCATGCAAATACTGGACTAATACTGCCATTTTGGCAGCCAGTTATACCGCATCATAGCAGGATTAAAAAACGCAACAAGCCACAGATTCTTCATTTGACCTATTCACAACTGCGCCGTGGTACGCTTATGATCAAAAATATATTTCATGACTTTTCACGTATCTGGTTTTAAGAGTATTCAGGAGATCGTTGCAACATGCACATTTCACATTTAGATCATTTGGTTCTAACCGTGCAAGATATCGAAGCCACATGTGAGTTTTACGCGCGCGTGATGGGCTTTGAAGTTATTGTATTTGGAGACAATCGTAAAGCGCTTAAGTTTGGTCAGCAAAAGATCAATTTACATCAGGCTGGAAAAGAGTTTGAGCCTAAAGCTGAGCATCCGACCAAAGGCTCAGCCGATTTATGTTTTATTGCTCAAACGTCGCTTGAACAGGTGATTGCGCACTTAAATACCGAGCAAATTGCAATTTGCGAAGGGCCTGTGAATCGTACTGGAGCTGTAGGCAGTATTCGTTCGGTCTACATACGCGATCCAGATCTAAATCTGATTGAAATTTCAAACTATACCGATTGAGACCTTAAATTTACACCGTGTCGGGTTGAATGTGATTCTGCGAGAATAACTCGTCCTGAATCCAGTTTAAAAACATCTCGATTTTGGGAATAAATTGGTGCGTGCGCGGATAAACCAGATGATGTGCCGAAACTGGAATGGAGAATGAATCGGGAAAAACACGCACTAATTTGCCCGAATCCAGATAATTTTGAGTGAGTAAGTTACTTTCCAGCACGAATCCCAAGCCGTGTGTCGCCGCTTCAAGCGACATATAAGAGCGGTCAAAACTAAAGGTATAAGGAAATTCAGGAATACTCAGACCTTGATGGGCAAACCACTGCGGCCAAGTCACCAATGTCGAGCGTGACAAAATCAGCTCCTTTTTAAGCAAATCTTTGGGTTCGTATACCGGGCTTCTCGTCAAAAGTTTTGGTGAGGCCAGTACCTCAAGCTGTTCATTCCGAATGGTTCTGATTTCGACCCCCGTCCAGTTCGGTAAACCATGCCGAATATCGATATCAATTTTATCTCGGGTAAAGTGCAGGTTTTCGTATGAGCACGACAGATTTACCTGTAGCATCGGAAATTTTTCTTTAAATGCCTCAAGCCGTGGCAACAACCACAGCAAACCAAAGCTCGGCGATGAGTGAATATACAGACTGTCTTTAAGGCTTTTATCTGCCGCTTTTTCTGTGGCAAGCATCAGATTGTGCAAAATGGTGGTCACTTCGTGAAAGTAGCGTTCTCCAGACGGGGTCAGCGTGACACCGCGTGCGCCGCGAATAAACAGGCTTTGTCCAATCATGTCTTCTAGTTTGGCAATCTGATGACTCACTGCCGAAGGCGTTAAATTTAGATTGTCTGCTGCTTTGGCCACATTACCTAGCCGTGCTGTTTGCTCAAAAGCCTGAAGGGTTTTGATGGACGGAATCTGATTAAAATTGTTTTCACGGCTATCCATAGTTCTGTCCGGTTTTTGCGTTTTATTTTGCTTTGATTATCTTTAGGCATGAATTTTTTTCATGCCTTGCTGAATTCTATCGTATTGCTGCCTGCACTGAAAAGAGCGAATCTAGCGCAAAAGCACACAAATAGAGTTAAACAAAGAGGATTGAGCATGTTACTACAAGGAAAAGTGGCGTTAATTACTGGTGCAGCATCTGCACGAGGTATTGGGCGTGCAACAGCAGAAATTTTTGCACAGCAAGGCGCCACAGTGGTGGTGGTCGATTTAGATCTTGAACAAAGCCAGCACGCTGCGCAGGCACTGGGCGAAGGCCATCTTGGGCTTGCGGCAAACGTGGCCAATGAAGAGCAGGCCAAAGCGGCAGTCGATGCGGCAATTCAGCATTTTGGAAAAATCGATATTTTGGTGAATAATGCCGGAATTACTCAGCCCATCAAAACACTCGATATTCAACGTAATGATTACGATCGCGTGCTCGATGTGAGTTTACGCGGCACATTAATCATGTCTCAAGCGGTTATCCCATCCATGAAAGCCAGTGGAGGCGGGAGTATTGTATGCTTGTCATCGGTATCGGCACAGCGTGGCGGTGGTATTTTTGGCGGACCACATTATAGTGCAGCCAAAGCAGGCGTGCTGGGGTTGGCCAAAGCGATGGCGCGCGAGTTTGGTGCAGATAATATTCGCGTTAACTCACTTACGCCCGGACTCATCCAAACCGATATCACGGGTGGACTCATGAATGATGATCGTCGCCATGATATTTTGGCCGGAATTCCACTAGGCCGTTTAGGTAAAGTGCAAGATGTGGCCAATGCTGCGCTATTTTTAGCCAGCGATTTGTCGGCCTATCTCACGGGTGTGACATTAGATGTCAATGGCGGGATGCTCATTCACTAATGGTTTAAACCAAAAATTAAAATAGAGTAACGGCCACACGAGGATAGCGTGGCCACATATACAGGGACTCAAGTAATGGATACGGTTTATTTTCAAGAATCGGATGCAGTACGTAAATCTGCGTATCGAAAAATTGCGTTTCGGCTGATGCCATTTTTAATGTTGTGTTATTTCTGTGCTTACCTTGATCGCGTTAATGTCGGTTTTGCCAAGCTGCAAATGATGAACGATTTGCAATTTAGTGAAGCGGTATACGGTTTAGGTGCAGGAATCTTTTTTCTCGGTTATTTTTTATGTGAAGTGCCCAGCAATATCGTTTTACATAAAGTCGGTGCACGCCGCTGGATTGCCCGCATCATGATTACATGGGGCATTTTGTCGGGTTGTTTTGCCTTTGTACAAACAGAATGGCAGTTTTATACCTTGCGCTTTCTACTGGGCGTAGCAGAAGCCGGACTGGCACCGGGATTACTCCTTTATCTCACGTACTGGTTTCCATCGTACCGACGTGCCCGCATGACCGTGCTTTGGTTTATTGCCATTCCGATCTCGGGCATGATTGGCGGTCCGATCTCGGGCTTGATTATGGACCAGATGAACAATGTGCGCGGTTGGCACGGCTGGCAGTGGATGTTTGTACTTGAAGCCATTCCCACGGTTGTGGTTGGGCTTCTGGTTTTGGCAATACTTAAAGACTCGGTCAATGATGCCAACTGGTTAACAGACGACGAAAAAAGTCTGGTTAAAAAAGAAATTGCCGAAGATAACCAGCACAAACAAGGCCATGGCAGCATTAAAGATTTTGTTCGTGACCGTCGATTATGGTTGCTGGCAGGGATCTATTTCTGTGTGGTGATGGGACAGTACGCCATTACCTTCTGGCTACCCACACTCATTCGCAACTCCGGAATCAGCGATAACTGGCATATCGGATTACTCACCAGCTTACCATATATGTGCGCCATTTTTGTAATGCTCATGGCGGGTCGTAGTGGTGACCATTTTAGAGAACGCCGTTGGCATTTGATCATACCGATGTGTGCAGGTGCAGCAGCACTGACACTGGCCACTCTGTTTGTCTCTAACCTGACCGTTTCATTGATTTTCCTCTGTATCGCGGCTTCAGGTGTACTGACTGCATCATCATTGTTCTGGATGTTGCCTACCAACTTTTTAGGTGGCGTATCTGCCGCAGCTGGTATTGCAGCAGTCAACAGTTTTGCCAATCTTGCCGGATTTTGCTCACCGTATCTGATCGGTTGGGTAACGACCAATACGGGATCCAATGCCATCGGCATGTTCATTATAACCGCGGTTCTGTTGTTCGGTGCGATCTTGGTGTCTCGTGTTCCAGCAAAACTGGTCAATCGTTAAAAAGGAAAGAAAATGACAATGTTAAATATCGATCGCGCTGGGCAGATTGCCGAACTTCATCAACGCGCCTACAACATTCGCCAGCACGCATTGCGTATGGGGCAGGTACAAGGGCAAGGATACGTAGGACAGGCACTGGGTGCAGCCGATTTACTTGCTGTGGCATATTTTCATGCCATGAAGTATCAACCTGAAAATCCAGAATGGGAAGGTCGTGACCGTTTTTATCTTTCGATTGGTCACTATGCAATTGCACTTTATGCCGCGCTGATCGAGGCCAAAATTGTGCCTCTCGACGAGCTGGAAAGCTATGGAGCCGATGACAGCTGTTTACCAATGTCAGGCATGGCCTCTTATACGCCCGGTATGGAAATTACCGGTGGCTCGCTCGGACACGGTTTGGGCATTGCAGTGGGGGCTTGCTTGGCACTCAAGCAAAAAAAATCTGATGCTTTTGTGTATAACCTGCTTTCCGATGGTGAATTAAACGAAGGCTCAACTTGGGAAGCGGTGATGTCGGCTTCACACTGGAAACTCGACAACCTAATTGCAATTATTGATGTCAATAATCAGCAAGCTGACGGCCACTCAAGTGAAATTCTGGCATTCGAACCGATTGTAGATCGATGGGAAGCCTTTGGCTGGTTTACCCAGCGTGTTGATGGCAATGATGTGCCTGCCTTGCTCAATGCGTTTGATCAAGCCAAACAGCATACCGGACAGCGCCCACGAGTAATTATTTGTGACACCAAAATGGGCAAAGGCGTATCGTTTCTGGAAAGCCGTGAAAAAACTCACTTTATTCGTGTCGATGAACACGAGTGGGATCAAGCATTAAATATTTTGACGCATTATGGTCAATAAGGAGCATTTCTGATGAGTCAGTTAACACATCCGCCAAAGAAAAAACTTACTACCTCAGCCATGATTGCTTCAATTGCTGCGGAAGGACAACCTACCAAGCCAGCGCCATTTGGTCATGCACTTAATGCACTCGCAAAAGAGCGCGACGATATTGTCGGATTATCGGCCGATTTGTCGAAATACACCGATCTGCACATTTTTGCCAAAGAAAATCCGGATAAATTTTTTCAGATGGGTATGGCTGAACAACTCTTAATGAGTGCAGCCGCAGGTATGGCACGTGAAGGCTTTGTGCCTTTTGCAACCACCTATGCGGTGTTTGCATCGCGCCGTGCTTACGACTTTATCTGTATGGCGATTGCAGAAGATAATTTAAACGTCAAGATTGTCGCGGCTCTACCTGGCCTGACCACAGGTTACGGACCTAGCCATCAGGCTACCGACGATATCGCGATTTTTCGCGCGATGCCGAACTTGATGGTGATCGATCCATGCGATGCGCTGGAAATCGAGCAGGCCATTCCTCAGATTGCAGCGCATAAAGGGCCGGTTTATATGCGGTTATTGCGTGGTCAAGTACCTTTAGTACTCGATAAATACAACTATGAGTTTAAGCTCGGCAAGGCACAAGTGATTAAACCCGGCAAAGATTTGTTAATCATCTCTACAGGCTTACTGACCATGCGTGCCCTTGAAGCAGCCGAAGCTTTGGCGCAAGAAGGGATAGACGTGGCAGTGCTGCACGTACCAACCATCAAGCCACTCGATGAAGACACCATTTTGCAAGAAGTGGCTCAAGGTGGACGTCCGGTACTAACCGCAGAAAATCATTCGCTGGTGGGTGGGCTTGGAGAAGCAGTAGGTGCTTTGCTGCTTAAACATGGTCAGCATCCGCTGTTTGATATGATTGGGCTGCCAGATGCCTTTTTAGATGCAGGCGCGCTACCCACCTTGCATGACCGCTATGGTATTTCGACCGAAGCAGTGAAAGACAAAATCAAGGCACATTTGGCGAAGTAATGACTCTACACGTGTTTAAGCACGCCCCAAAGCCACGCTCAATTGAGGATTAATTATCGAAAAACACGACAGCATTTATTTCAAAACAAGTTAAAAAAGTACAGCCCCACCTATAAGAAGTCTTTTAGGCGGGGCTGTTTTTTAAGATGCCACTAAGTAAGCTCATGGCATATACACCTCTACATGTATAGGCTTAGAAAAGTAATCAAATCCGCCAAACTGTTTACACTTTTCGAACTTCGACTTAAGTCTAAAAGATAAGTTGATATTCAGTTTATTTAAATAAATTAATTATTTTCAATGAATTAATGGTTTTTATGCTAAAAAAGTAAACGTGTGAGTTTTTTATATTGTCGACAATATGATTGCAATTTTCGATATCTGTGCGTATTTTAACAACAGCATCGTCGTAATTGTTGACATCATCATGACCGAACTTCTTGAGCCAGCCGCGCGCGCAAGTACACAAGAAACACTAACCGATCAGATTTTTAAAAAAATTCAATCGGCGATTGTCAGTGGTGAAATCGCAGCGGGCAGTAAAATTTCGGAACCAGAATTGGCACGTGTTTATGGCATCAGCCGTGGGCCGTTGCGAGAAGCCATTCATCGGCTAGAAGGACAAAAACTGGTAGAGCGTACTGCGCATGTGGGCGCGCGGGTGGTATCGCTGTCACATCAGCAATTGCGAGAGCTCTATCAGATTCGTGAAAACCTAGAAGGTCTGGCTTGCCGACTAGCCGCGCAAAGCATTGACAAACAGCAAATCTTAAATTTGCGTGACGTATTGCATCTGCACGCGCAAGATCCCGATTTTAAAGAAGGTAAGGGCTACTATTTACAAGAAGGCCAAGACGATTTTCATTACTGCATTATTAAAAATTGTGGCAACAAAACCTTGGAAAAAATGCTCTGCGATGAACTCTATCATTTAATTCGAATGTATCGGGTGCAGTATTCCAAAACCCCGAATCGTCCGCACAGAGCACTATCTGAACATTTACATATTTTAAACGCGATTGCCGAAGGAGATGCTGAACTGGCAGAACTTCTGATGCGCCGGCATATCGCAGCATCGTATCGCAACATCGAACAACATTTTATTTAATTGACAGGGAGAGAGCAGCACATGTCTACAGTCTCAGCAGGACAGAAATTTAGAGATGCAGTCGCCAGTGAACGTCCATTACAGGTGGTGGGTGCAATCAATGCCAACCATGCCTTATTGGCCAAACGTGCAGGCTATAAAGCCATTTATTTGTCGGGTGGTGGCGTTGCGGCGGGCTCGCTTGGTTTACCCGATTTAGGTATTAGTAATTTAGACGATGTATTGATCGATGTGCGCCGTATTACGGATGTATGCGATCTGCCTTTGCTGGTCGATGCCGACACAGGTTTTGGCGCTTCAGCATTTAATATTGCCCGTACCACCAAATCGCTAATTAAATTTGGTGCTGCCGCGATGCATATTGAAGATCAGGTCGGTGCCAAGCGTTGTGGTCATCGTCCAAATAAAGCCATTGTGAGCCAAGAAGAAATGGTCGACCGGATTAAAGCGGCGGTTGATGCACGTACCGATGAAAATTTTGTGATTATGGCACGTACCGATGCACTGGCTGTCGATGGTTTACAAGCTGCGATTGATCGTGCAGGCGCATATATCGAAGCCGGTGCAGACATGCTATTTCCAGAAGCCATTACCGAGCTTGCAATGTATAAGCAATTTGCACAGGCGACTGGCGCACCTATTTTGGCCAATATTACCGAGTTTGGTTCTACGCCACTATTTACCACCGATGAACTGGCCTCTGCCGATGTCAGCCTTGCGTTATATCCACTCTCGGCATTTCGTGCCATGAACAAGGCAGCCGAAACGGTTTATGAAACCTTGCGTAAAGAAGGCACACAAAAGAATGTGGTCGACATCATGCAAACGCGTAAAGAGCTGTATGAACGCATTAACTACTATGCATTTGAAGACTATTTAGACAACGCATTTGCGAAAAAGAAATAAACAAGCCCTCTTTGAAAAGAAGCGCAAACGATGGTCTTGGCCATCGTGAGGGCGGCATGGATGCAGCTACATTGGACGGCCTTGCACTGCTTTTAAAGCGATTAAAGCTCTGATGAGGCGCAAGGCGAAGTGGTTAATCTCGAAATAAGAAGTGAAAATGGTACGACTCCATCGTGCCTAATAAATAAATTCAGATCGATAGGAAAGGACAATCTTATGAGCTCAAATGAAACAACAACAGGCTTTAAACCAAAAAAATCAGTTGCACTTAGCGGACAAGTGGCAGGCAACACCGCACTCTGTACCGTCGGTCGTAGCGGTAACGACTTGCATTATCGTGGCTATGACATTTTAGATCTCGCTGTAGGCAGCCAGTTTGAAGAAGTGGCACACTTGCTGGTTCATGGCAAATTACCAAATCAAGCTGAGCTTAAAGCGTATAAAGCCAAATTAAAGGCACTTCGTGGCTTACCGGCAGCACTCAAAACCGCACTTGAACAGCTTCCGCCGTCTGCTCACCCCATGGATGTGATGCGTACGGGCGTGTCGGTATTGGGCTGTTTAACCCCAGAACATGAAGACCATAACGAAGCCGGCGCAAAAGACATTGCCGATAAACTTATGGCCAGCCTGGGTTCGATGCTGCTGTACTGGTATCACTTTAGCAACAATGGGCGCCGAATTGAGGTCGAAACCGACGACGACTCAATCGCAGCGCATTTCCTGCACTTGTTGCATGGCGAAAAACCATCTGAAGAATGGATTCAGGCCATGCACACCTCACTCATTTTGTATGCAGAGCACGAGTTTAATGCATCTACCTTTACCTCACGCGTAGTCGCCGGTACAGGTTCAGATATGTACTCGGCCATTACCGGTGGAATTGGCGCACTACGTGGCCCTAAACACGGCGGTGCCAATGAGGTGGCCTTTGTGATTCAGCAACGTTATGACAATACAGACGAAGCTGAGGCAGACATTCGAAGCCGTGTAGAGAAGAAAGAAGTGGTGATCGGATTTGGTCATCCGGTTTATACCGTATCTGATCCGCGTAATGAAGTGATTAAAAAAGTGGCCCACGATTTGGCGCAGTCCCAGCAAAACACCAAGATGTATTTGATCGCGGAGCGTTTGGAAGCCGTGATGAAAGAAGTAAAGAATATGTTTCCAAACCTCGACTGGTTTAGCGCGGTAAGTTACCACCTGATGGGTGTGCCAACAGCCATGTTTACACCATTGTTCGTGATTGCACGTACCGCAGGCTGGTCGGCGCACGTGATCGAGCAGCGTCAAGACGGCAAGATTATTCGTCCAAGTGCGAACTATACCGGCCCAGAAAATCTCGAATTTAAACCGTTGGCGGAGCGTGGCTAATGTCAAATCCATATCGTAAACCGTTGCCGAATACTGCACTTGGCGATACCCCGCTGGACTATTACGACGTGCGTCAGGCCGTTGAAGATATTCAGCCAGGCGCTTACCAGACATTGCCTTATACCTCAAAAGTGCTGGCCGAGCAGTTGGTTCGTAAAGCAGATCCTGCGCATCTAACCGATTATTTAAAGCAGTTGATCGAACGTCGTCAGGATCTAGATTTTCCTTGGTATCCGGCGCGTGTGGTCTGTCATGATATTTTAGGTCAAACCGCGCTGGTTGACCTTGCGGGCCTGCGTGATGCCATTGCAGATAAAGGCGGCGATCCGTCTAAAGTGAATCCAGTGGTGCCGACACAACTGATTGTCGACCATTCGCTTGCGGTCGAATATGGCGGATTCGATCCCGATGCCTTTGAGAAAAATCGCGCGATTGAAGATCGTCGTAACGAAGACCGTTTTCATTTTATCGAATGGACCAAAACGGCATTTAAAAATGTCGATGTCATTCCTGCCGGAAACGGCATCATGCACCAGATCAATCTGGAAAAAATGTCGCCAGTGGTTCAGGCACGTGATGGTGTAGCTTATCCAGATACCTGTGTCGGCACCGATTCACATACTCCACATACCGATGCATTGGGTGTTATTTCGATAGGTGTCGGTGGCTTGGAAGCAGAAAACGTGATGCTGGGCCGTGCTTCTTGGATGCGTTTGCCCGATATCATTGGCGTCGAGCTGGTCGGGCAGCGTCAGGCCGGCATTACCGCGACCGATATCGTACTGGCCTTAACTGAATTTTTACGTAAAGAACGCGTGGTCGGGGCGTATCTGGAGTTTTTTGGCGAGGGAGCCGACAGCATGTCGGTGGGTGACCGTGCCACCATTTCAAACATGACACCAGAATATGGCGCCACCGCAGCCATGTTTTATATCGACCAGAACACCATCGACTATTTGCGTCTAACAGGCCGTGAAGATGCACAAGTGGCATTGGTTGAGCAATATGCAAAAGAAATTGGTCTTTGGGCATCTGAAATGACTCAAGCCGAGTACCCGCGCGTACTTCGTTTTGATTTATCTACTGTTACACGCAACATTGCAGGCCCATCTAATCCGCATGCCCGTGTTTCAACCGCCGACTTGGCAGCAAAAGGCATTGCAGGCAACTTAGATGCAGCCAAAGCACAAGAAGCAGAAGGCTTGATGCCAGATGGCGCCGTCATCATTGCGGCGATTACCTCTTGTACCAATACCTCAAACCCACGTAATACCGTGGCCGCAGGGTTACTCGCACGAAAGGCCAACGAGTTAGGTTTGGTTCGTAAGCCTTGGGTAAAATCTTCTTTTGCACCGGGGTCAAAAGCGGCAGCGCTTTACCTAGAAGAAGCGGGCGTACTCAAAGACTTAGAACAACTCGGTTTTGGTATTGTGGCTTATGCCTGTACCACGTGTAATGGGATGTCTGGCGCGCTTGATCCGGCCATTCAGCAAGAAATTATCGACCGTGATTTGTATGCAACGGCTGTACTTTCGGGCAACCGTAACTTCGACGGGCGTATTCATCCATATGCAAAACAGGCCTTTTTGGCATCTCCACCGCTCGTGGTGGCGTATGCGATTGCCGGCACCATTCGTTTTGACATCGAAAAAGATGCACTCGGCACCGATCAAAACGGTAACGCCATTTACCTTAAAGACATCTGGCCATCCGATGCCGAAATAGATGCACTGGTCAAAGAAGCGGTGAAGCCTGAACAGTTCCGTAAAGTGTATATTCCTATGTTTGATCTGGGTGAGGTTGAACAGGCCGAAAGCCCACTATACAACTGGCGCCCACAAAGTACCTATATTCGACGTCCGCCATATTGGGAAGGCGCGCTGGCTGCACCACGCACTTTGACTAATATGCGTCCGCTGGCAATCTTGGGTGATAACATCACCACCGACCATTTATCACCTTCAAATGCGATCATGATGAATTCGGCAGCAGGTGAATACTTGCATAAAATGGGCGTACCAGAAGAAGACTTCAACTCATACGCAACCCACCGTGGCGACCACTTGACTGCACAACGTGCTACTTTTGCTAACCCGAAATTGTTTAATGAAATGGTGGTACGCTCCGACGGTACCATTAAGCAAGGTTCAAAAGCGCGTGTCGAGCCAGAAGGCGAAGTGATGCGGATGTGGGAAGCCATTGAAACCTATATGAACCGTAAGCAACCTTTAATCATTGTTGCGGGTGCAGATTATGGTCAGGGGTCTAGCCGTGACTGGGCTGCAAAAGGTGTACGCCTTGCCGGTGTAGAAGCGATTGTGGCCGAAGGGTTTGAGCGTATTCACCGCACTAACCTTGTAGGTATGGGCGTGTTACCGCTTGAGTTTAAAGCAGGTGTGAACCGTAAAACCTTAAATCTCGATGGTACTGAGCTATATAGCGTGATTGGGAATATTGCACCACGTTCGACTTTAACTTTGGTGATTGAGCGTGCTACAGCGGATGGTAAGGAAGAGATTCTGGAAGTGCCTGTAACGTGCCGTTTAGATACAGAAGAAGAAGTTTCTGTATATGAAGCGGGTGGGGTGTTACAACGGTTTGCACAGGACTTTTTAGAAGGTCAAGTGGCTTGATATTTAGTCTATAGTTGATTGAATTATATTTTAAAAAGCCCTATCTTGATGATGGGGTTGTTTTTATTTTTATAAGAGGTGAGGTATTTGAAAAAATGCTGAAAGTCGATTTAATTAGTTTTATAAAAAATCATGATGTCATGGAAATATATTACAAATATCTTATTGGGCAAGAGGTATGGTACTTTAGAGATCAAGGAGAAGACCATAGTGAAAAATATGATGAGTTTAAAAAATTTATTTCTAAAAAACTAGACATTCCATTTAATAATATTGCAATTGTAGGGAGTGCTAAAACTAAGTTTAGTTTTTCACCTCATAAACAGTTTAAAGAGTTTTGTGATAATTCTGATTTGGATCTAATTATTGTATCGAAATATTACTATAAAAAAATTTGGAATGCCTATAGAAAAATTTCACAAGAAACTAATTTAAATAGTTTTAATTATAAAGCACATAATATTTTTAATGGTTTTATTGGAATTAAAGATACAGATGAAACGTATGGTAATGAAGATTTAAAAGAGTGGCAAAGATTAGTAAGAACTTTTAAGGCTGATTTGCAATTAAAATTCTCTGTTAATCATGAAGTGAATTATAGAATATACGCTGATTGGGAATCAGTTCAAGACTATCATATTCGTGGTATTAGTAAGTTAAAAGAAGGATTGGTGAAAAGTGAAGTTGATTGATTTGATTGATATTCAACCACAAAATATTAAGTGGTTGTATGATTTAAATGTGAAAGGATTGTTAATTGTTGATGATTCATTTCAAAGAAATTATGTTTGGAGCCAGAAAAATCAAATTCAATTGATAGAGTCTGTAATAATGGGATATCCTATTCCTGAAATTTATGTTTGGAATATTGGAACTGATGAAAATACTGGTGATACAAAATATTCTATTGTTGATGGTCAGCAAAGAACAGGTGCAATTTTTCAATTTGTTGCAAATTATTATAAGCTTACCGATTCTGTCCTTAATAAAGAAACTGATTGTTATCAGAGAATTAAAAATAAATTTTTTAAAGATTTAGATGCTGAAGATAAGAAAGCAATTTGGGCATATATTTTTTCAATACGACTAGTTAGAAATAATGTTGCTAGAGCTAGTATTGTTAAGATGTTTCTTCGATTAAATAGTAATAATCTAACATTAAATCCACAAGAATTACGAAATGCAGAATTTGAAGGAGAGTTTATGAAGGTTGTTTCAAATCTTTCTGAGTTGGATTTCTGGAATAAAAATAAAATATTTGGAATAACTGATAGAAGAAGAATGCATGATATTTCATTTATAAGTACACTTTTAGTTTTTATGAAACAAGGAATTCAAGAAGATGTAACTCAAAAAAATCTTAATCGAATTTATGATCTTTATAATGATTCATATCCTGATAAAGAAGATGATATAAATAAGTTTAATCGGTTAATAAGTAAAATTGATCAAATTATTGAAGAAAACGAAAGGAGGAGAAAGATCCTTAAAAGGAATGTTCATTTTTATAGCTTATTTACAGCTCTCTATGAGTTAATTGGCGACGGTAAAATACTAAGTTCACAGCAATTAAATAATTATAGAGAATTTTTAGACAATTATGATGATGAAGAATCTTTAAAAGAATATTTTTCAAAAATTATTAGCGAAATTTATCAATATAAATCCTTGTCAAAAGAAGGTACTAGAGATAAAAATAATCGCCTTCAGCGACATAATATTGTGAAAAATATAATTAATTATAATAACTAAATTAAATAATTGTATTAAATCTCATATATCTGTGATCAATAAAAAGCCCAACATCCTGTTGGGCTTTTTTCGTATTTCGTTACTAGGTATAACTCCTGTCGTACCTCACGTCCTGATGCTTAAACTTATTGTTGTTGTCTTATGTTTCGGAACGTCCTGTTCCTGTATGACTTTAGAATAGACCTAGAGCAGCAGGCTGCCAATCCGCAAAATCCCTAAAATAATGTACGTCAAAACGTACACAACTGCACTTCGCTATTAAATCATGACCGTTTGTCAGAAAGGTCAATATATAATCAAAAGTATCACGCTATAGTATATATACCATTTCTAAAATATATGGAGAACAAAAATGGTTACAGCTGGCGAAAAACCTGGAACAGGCTTCTATTTTTGTGTCCAATGCGGACATCGCGTTTACTTAGAAATTGGTACAGATCGACTACCTCCGTGTACCAAATGCCTTGGCAAGCAATTTAGCAGTAAGCTTGCCTAAGCCGCATAATACAAAACAGCTATCCGCTATTTTGAAAAATCCCTGTCAACCGACGGGATTTTTTTATTGATAATACTCAGCCATCATTCAAATAAGCAAAAAAAAGCCCAACATCCTGTTGGGCTTTTTTCGTATTTCGTTACTAGGTATAACTCCTGTCGTACCTCACGTCCTGATGCTTAAACTTATTGTTGTTGTTTTATGTTTTGGAACGTCCTGTTCCTGTATGACTTTAGAATAGACCTTTTCCACTGGGCTGCCAATCCGCAAAATCCTTAAAACTTTGTACGCCAAAGCCTACAAAATTTTATTTCACCATTGATCTTTTGGCTTAAAAGAATCGTTTAGTGCGTTTGGGTTTGGTCGAGGCAATACTTTTACTGGTTTGCACAATTACTTTTATGCCCCCTTCAACAAATTCGTATTTAGACAGCTTGAAATGTACGTTTTCATTTAAAAAAGTCCACATTGCCATGATAGAAGGAAGTTGTATGGTCATTTCAGTTTTCATGAGTGTACTGTTCTTATTTATGATGTTGCCAATTTAGCATTGCTCAAAATATTTCAATAGTACAAAGCTGTTATACAAATAATGCACTCGCGCAACAAAACGTTGATTTTTCTTTCTATTTGTAATTTTATTTTAACTTAAGATATCAGTAGCACAGTGATAAGATGACGTTTTTTAAATAGTAATATCGGTATGAAATTTAATCTATTATCGGTACTGTTCTCCCGCACTCACCGAACGTGAACAAAGACTCACGTACTGTATAAAATCTACACATTAAACCCTCACCAGAAATGATCATTCAGCTTTAGATTGATAGACCAATGCATGCTCATTACTTAAGGAAATCACATGTCACTTTACGAAAATCAATACAATATAAGCGCTGAAAACACTGCAAATAAAACCAATAAAGCAAAATTATATGTCAAAGACTGGGGCCAAGGAGAGCCTGTGGTACTGATTCATGGTTGGCCGTTGTCTTCAGACAGTTGGGACTGGATCGCGATTAAACTGGTCGAAGCTGGCTTTCGTGTGGTGAGTTATGACCGTCGTGGTTTTGGTCGTTCAGAGCAAACATGGTCGGGTTATGACTACGATACTTTTGCCGATGATTTACGCGGTGTAATTGAAGACAAACAGCTCACCAATGTCACGTTGGTGGGGTTCTCTATGGGAGGCGGCGAAATTGCACGTTACTTGAGTCGCCATCAAGCCAAAGATATTAAACAGGTGGCTTTAATTTCTTCAGTCGTGCCGTTTTTATTAAAAACCGATAATCATCCTGAAGGTGTAGACGGCTCAGTCTTTCAAGGCATGATTGAAGGCATCTTAGATGAACGTCCAAAGTTTTTTAATCACTTCTTTAAAGATTTTTATGGTGTAGGCCTTCTAAGCCATGCGGTCAGTGATGAATTTATTAAATGGAATACCCAAGTGGCGATGCAAGCCAGTTTAAAAGCCACAGTCGATTGTGTGAGAGCCTTTGCTTATACAGATTTCAGACCCGATCTGGCCGCTTTTACCGTGCCAGTGCTGGTGATTCATGGCACAGCAGATAAAACCGTTCCGATTGGGATTACCGCACATGCGGTGCAAAAAGCGTTGCCGAATGCCAAACTCATCGAGTATGTAGATGAGCCACATGGTGTGTTGGCAACGCAACAAGAACGCGTAGCGCAAGATTTGCTCGATTTCTTGGGTGTACAGCATTCAGTCGATCGTTTTTAAGTAGGCAGTGTAAGCTTTTTTACTCATGCTATAAAACATCGAAAAAAACCTGCTCCTTAAAGCAGGTTTTTTTTATGAGGGCGATCAAATTCAGCAAAACAAACGTTATTTTAAAATTCGACTTAAAACGCTTAAACCATGCTCGAAAATTTGACCACAATCCAGTACATTACAGTGTTTTTTTGAATTGCATATGGGGCCTATGGCGATTGTCTGGATTTTATTTACGTTGATGGCGGCATTTATGCAGGCGTGGCGTAATGCATTTCAAAAGCAGCTCAGTAGCAGTGTCGATATCTATGGCACCACCTTGGCCCGATTTTTATTTTCGCCAGTATTTGCATTGAGTTATCTTGCTTTTTTGTATCATCAGCAGTCTATCACTGCGCATGTCAGCTTTTCTCCAAAATTTTGGCTGTGTATTGTGATTGCTGGAGTGAGCCAGATTTATGCCACCGCCTTAATGGTTAAATTGTTTCAGCAAAAAAATTATGCCATTGGGGTGGGGCTTGCCAAAAGTGAAGCGATTTTGGCCGCTTTGGTGGGGGTATTGTTTCTACAAGAGCATCTAACCGCATGGGGCTGGGTGGGCGTATCGATTGGTGCGGTTGCGGTATTTCTACTCAGTAAAGGTCGGCAGCAGAGTGAATTGTCGCTAAAAACCCTCATGATTGGTTTGGGAAGTGGCCTGTGTTTTGCCATTACATCACTATTGGTACGTGAAGCCAGTTTAGAGCTTGACATGCTGCCATTTTTACATCGCGCTGCGTGGGTGCTATGTAGTCTGATCAGTTTTCAATGCATCATCATGCTGTTGTATCTGGGAATCTTTAGCCGACAAACGCTTTATCATATGTGGCAACGAATTGGACTAACCTTTAAGGTCAGCGTTTGCAGTTTTTTGGCGTCTTTGGGCTGGTTTAGTGCCATGAGCATGCAAACCGTTGCCATTGTTAAAACCTTAGGGCAGGTCGAGATTTTATTTAGTCTGTTAATTTCAGCTTTCTTTTTTAAAGAAAAACTCGCTAGAACAGACCATATGGGTTTGTGGCTGGTGATTGTGGCCGCAATTATGGTGATTTGGGCTTAGCCGTAAATAAAACTTTGATCACTCCATTGCGTTTATTGCAAGGTATGCTCATTCTGATCACGTATTACAGGATGTTTATTTGAGTCCTTTTAATACCTGCTTGGCATCTGAGTCGCCTGCATCGGCAGCGCGTTGTAGCCACTTTTTGGCAAGGGGCAGATTTTTTGCTGTGCCTTCTGCATTTAAATACATCATGCCTAAATTATACTGTGCATCTTTTTCACCGTTTTCGGCTGCTTGTGTGTACCAGTGCAATGCTTGTGTATCATTTTTCTGGACGCCTTTACCGTTAGAATACATTTGCCCCAAGCTATATTGTGCAGGCGGGTAGTGCTGCTGTGCAGATTGACTCATCCAGTTAAAGGCTTCTTGTGCATTTTGTGGGGTTCCTCGCCCTTCGCGGTACATATGAGCGACTACATATTGCGCTTTGGCATGGCCAGACTTGGCTGCCCGTTTAAAATAATCGAGTGCGCGTGCTTCATCTTTTTTCACTCCCTGACCGACCAAATACAACATGCCAAGACTGTACTTGGCGCCTACGCTACCATTTTCATCGGCGCGAGTGAGCCACTTGAGTGCTTCGGCATTATTAAGCTGAACACCTTGTTCACCACTTAAATGCATCATACCGTAATGATACTGCGCGGTGGCTTTGCCAGCCTCGGCCTCTTTACGAATATCACTGACGCTCGGTTCAGACCATGCTGCTACGCTAAGCGTACAGGCGGCAATCAAAATAATAATTTTTCGGTGGACGTAATTGCGCATATCAAAACATCTTCTTGTGTTTATTTTGATAAAACTTTAACCAAAATTTGAATGAATCTGCAACAGATGACTGTGAAATGGTTGGCCGTATGGTTTGTGATGCGCCAAGAAATAAAAAGAGAGATGGTTCGTCTCTCTTTAAATGTTTTATCGTTATGCTGATTAAGTGCGTGGTTAAATCTATACGCTGGTCATGATCAGTTTGATGGCCATACCCATTAGCACCACACCAATGCCGCGTTCTACCACGGTTTCACGTTTTAAAAATGCCTGACGGATGCTGGCACGTGAAAACAGTAAGCTAACCAAAATAAACCATAAGGCGGTGACCACACACATCCAGACACCATAAAAAATCTGAATATTGGTGGGGGTATTCGGACTAACCAAGGTCGTAAAAATAGCCAAAAAGAAAATGGTGGCTTTGGGGTTGAGTGCATTGGTCATAAATCCGGTACTGATGGCCTGCCATTTACTCATTTTTGTATGCGCAGATGCAGGCTGCTCCAGATCAATCACGCCGCTCGATCTACTGGTAATCAGCTTCCAGCCCAGATAGCACAGGTACAATGCACCCGCAGATTTAAACAGCAGCATGAGCCACTCATTTTTTTGGATAAAAAATCCAACCCCAACCAAGGTATAAAGTACATGCACCGAAATTCCCATGCCAATACCAATTGCGGTCAGGCAGCCAATAAGGTGGCCATAGCGTAAACTTTGACGCACACTGATCGCAAAATCGGGGCCGGGTAAAATCACTGCCAGCAGGTGAACAACCGCTAAACTTAAAAATTCAGGCCAATAGTGTGTCAGCATCGGAAAGGTCCCAAAAATTTGTTAAGGCTTAGTGTAAAAAAACATGTAGATGATGATAATCTAGTAAAAATTCAAATTATTTTTGCTTCATGAGCACAAATCAAAGTATTCATTATTTGCAGGAAATGGCCATTTTTGTGAAAGTGGTCGAAACGGGAAGTTTTTCTGAAACAGCCCGTCAGATGGGCGCTACACCGTCTGCGATTAGCCGTGCAATTTCTCGTCTGGAAAAAGTATTGGGCACGCGTTTGCTTCAGCGCACAACGCGCAAGTTACGTTTAAGTGAAAGTGGTCAGCAGATTTATGTCAATTGTCTCGACATGGTCAATGCTGCGCAGGCCGTAATGGAAAGTTCAGGGCAGTTTCATAGTGAGCCGCAAGGTACAGTTCGTATGAGTGTACCCAAAGCGGTGGGGCATTTTATGCTGCATCCGCATATGCCAGAGTTTTTTCAACGTTATCCAAAAATTGATGTCCAGATGCTGCTCGAAGATCGTTATGTCGATTTTATCGATGACGGTGTCGATCTAGCCATTCGTATCACCGATCACCCGCCGGGTGGGTTAATGGGGCGGCGCTTGATTGAAATCAATCATCTGCTTTGCGCCACGCCGCAATATTTAGCCGAGCACGGCACTCCCGAACAGCCTCAAGACTTAAAACAACACTCATGTATTTATTTGGGTGAACAACCCAGCGATTCGAAATGGAAATTCCAGCAAGGCTCGAAAACCATCACGGTACAGGTGAGCGGACGTTACTCGGCCAATCACACGGGCATCCGTTTAGATGCTGCACTTAAACATATTGGCATTGCCAGTCTGCCGTATTTTGTGGCAAGACATGCCTTGCAAGACGGTCGGCTGATTCAGGTATTGCCAGACTGGTATTTTAAAACCTATTACAGTGGTGATGCATGGTTACTGTATCCACCCACGCGACATTTGCCGCCAAAGCTTAGTGTATTTATTCAATTTTTAGCAGAAAAACTTGCTTTAGAACCAACACTTTAAATGACTTATTGAGTATCTGGCTTTACATAAAAGAAATCTGACGTATAATAATAGACGACTGGTCTATTTTATTGTGAAGGTCATGACAACACATCAAGCGCAAAAATCTGAAGCGAAACGGCAACATATCCTCGATACCGGATTTAGTTTGGTCTTACGTAAAGGATTTGTTGGCGTGGGTTTGCAAGAAATTTTAAAAACTAGCGGTGTTCCAAAGGGTTCTTTTTACCATTACTTCGATTCGAAGGAAGTCTTTGGTTGTGCTTTACTCAAGAACTACATATCCGATTATCAAATACGTTTAAATCAGTTGTGGGCCAGCGAGCAGTCTGCACGGGACAAATTACTCACGTATTTTCAATGCTGGATTGAAGATCCTTCTACCCAAGACAGTTGGGCCGAATCTTGCCTGATTGTAAAAATGGCCGCAGAAGTTGCAGATTTATCTGAAGACATGCGACTGATTATGGATGAAGGTGTGAAGCGTTTGACCGCGCGTATGGCGGACTTGATTGTACAAGGGCAAAAAGAGGGCTCGATTGCTTCTGTACAACCGGCACAGAGTCTTGCACAGGTCATTTATCAGATGTTTTTGGGTGCAGCATTGCTCAGCAAACTGCACAAAGAAAAGACCCCTCTTTATCAGGCGCTTGATGCCAGCAAAGCCCTTTTAACGGGATGTCAGCATAACCAACAGGAAAAATAATCAATGAAAATTTTAATCATTCTTACCTCACATAGTCAGCTTGGTTCTACAGGCAAAAAAACCGGTTTTTGGCTAGAAGAATTTACCTCGCCGTATTATGTATTTAAAGATGCAGGTGCCGAGCTGGTACTGGCATCTCCAAAAGGTGGACAGCCACCGCTAGATCCAAAAAGTGACGATCCGGATGCTCAAACCGACTCAACCCGTCGTTTTAAAGAAGATCCAGATGCACAGCAACAGCTTGCCAATACCATTCCGCTGGCGCAAATCAATCCAGATGATTTCGATGCTGTATTTTACTCGGGTGGTCATGGCCCGCTATGGGATTTGACCAACGATCCGCATTCGATTCGTCTGATCGAGCAGGTCACTCAAGATCAAAAGCCATTGGGTTTGGTATGCCATGCGCCGGCAGTGCTTAAAAATGTAAAAACGCCAGAAGGCGGCTCGTTTGTAAAAGGCAAGCATGTAACTGGTTTTTCAAACAGTGAAGAAGAGGGTGTACAACTGACTGATGTTGTACCGTTTTTGATTGAAGATGAATTTAAGGCCCAAGGCGCACATTATGAAAAAGGTGCAGATTGGCAGTCCTTTACCGTCAAAGAAGGCCTATTGGTGACGGGTCAAAATCCGGCCAGTTCTGAAGCTGTGGCAGAGCATTTGCTCAAACTATTGAGTCAGCGTAGCGCCTAAGTGCGCTGCCGATATGGCCACATTTCATCCTTCTTTAATTCTTGTTTAAACTTAGGAAATTTATATGCAAAGCGTACTTCATAAAACCTTTGGTGAACCTGTCGATGTACTGGAACTGGGAGAGGCGCCTGTGCCTGAGCCAAAAGCGGGACAGGTACGTATCAAAACAATTCTCACCCCAATTCATAACCACGATGTCTGGACAGTACGCGGGCGCTATGGTTATAAGCCTGAACTTCCTGCAATTGGAGGCAGTGAGGCGGTCGGATTGATTGATGCGTTGGGTGAGGGCGTTGAGCATCTTCAAGTTGGACAACGTGTGTCGGTGGCCTCTGTACATAACACATGGGCAGAGTACTTTCTTGCACCAGCGGCAGGTGTGGTGCCATTGCCAGACGAAATTGATGATCAAACCGCGGCACAGTTGATTGGCATGCCGATCAGCGCGCTGATGTTACTCGATTTTATTGGCATTCAGCCGGGTCAATGGATGATTCAAAACACTGCCAACGGCGCAGTAGGTAAAACAGTGGCCATGATTGCCAAATCTCGTGGTATTGGCGTGATCAATCTGGTGCGTCGTCAAAGTGCGGTCGATGAAATGACGGCGCTCGGAATTGAGCATGTGGTTGCTACCGAACAAGATGACTGGAAAGCACAGGTTAAAACCCTGCTCGGTGAGCATACGTTGGTAGCAGGTGTCGATTCGATTGGTGGACAGGCCAGTGCTGAAGTGTTGAGCTTATTAGGCGATGACAGCACCTTGGTGTCCTTTGGTAGCATGACTGGCGAACCGATGCAGCTACCTTCGGGTGATTTGATTTTTAAGCAGGCTGTGGTGAAAGGGTTTTGGGCCAGTGTCGTGAGCAAGAACATGGAGCCAGCACACAAACGTGAGCTACTGAGCGAACTGATTCAACTGGCGGCAAGTAAACAATTGCAACTTCCGGTCGAGGCGATTTTAAGCTTTGATCAGGTCGATGAAGCGGCACGACTTTCAACCCAAAGTGGCCGCAAAGGCAAGGTGTTGTTTAAACCAAACTAGGCCATCACTGTGTATAAGTACAAGCACATGTCAGAAGAGTTCTGGCATGTGCTTTTTTGTGCCTTAAAAATAGAGGGAAATATAAAAGCCAAACATTCAGTAAGCTGTTATGCGACATCGTTTATGTTTTTTGTTCGAATGGTGTGCCAAGTCTTTGATCATCGGTTAAGATGGACTAGAAAAAGAAATATAAGTTTGTACAGGACGTCAGTCATCTACATATCAAAGCGACAACTTTTATTTCATAGCGCCTTTAATTTTATACTGGGTCACGTGCTCCATGAGTCGAGATGTTTCAGAGCAGTCATCAGCCTTACCATCAAGCCCGACAATTTTTATAGAGGGACAATCTTTTACGCCTTCAGAATTGGCAGGGTGTGAAGAATGCGATGCTATTTACCGCAAGGTCACGTTGGCTGCGGGTGAACGTGCTTACTGCAACTGTTGTGGTGCCGAATTATATCGACGAAGCAAGTCGCTCAGCACTTTGCTAGCGCTGGTGCTCACAGCGCTGATTGTATTTGCGATTGCCAATAGTTTTCCCATTGTAAAGGTCGAATTGCAGGGGAATTCCTCTCAGACTACGCTCATTGGTGCCGCGATGGCGATGTTTCATATTGATCGGGCATTTGTGGGGGTGCTCATTCTGATCACGACCTTTATTGTTCCTTTGCTGGATTTATTGTTACTCACTTACGTTCTGGCTTCGGTGAGTATATTTAAAACGCGTCCTTCTTATTTGTTGGTGGCACTCAGAGCCCTGTTTCTTTTCCGAGAATGGGGCATGATTGAGGTATTCCTGATTGGTGTACTGGTGACACTGGTCAAGCTGATCGCAATGGTGGTGGTCATTCCGGGTATTGCACTTTGGGCATTTGCACTGCTGAGTGTGTTACTGGTTTATATTGCATCGTTTAAGATCAATGATCTGTGGGATGAAATTGACAGGAGGGTGCCATGAGTACTCAACATGAGTCACAGCAACAGCATGTGGTCAGTCCTGTTTCCGATGTGCATCCACCTCGAGCGCATGAACTTTCGCTCGTGCGTTGTCATTGTTGCGGGCTACTCAATCATGTCGACATCTCGCATACCGATGAGAGCACACCTAAGTGCGTCCGATGCCACAGTGCATTGCATGCGCGAAAACCAAGTAGTTTAAACCGGACCTTTGCACTGGCCGTGGCAGCAAGTATTTTGTACATACCCGCCAACGTATTGCCCATGACCATTACCAATTCATTATTGGGCAGTCAGCAAGACACCATCATGAGTGGGGTGATTTACTTCTGGAAAAGTGGTGATTATCTGGTGGCGACGGTCATCTTTATGGCCAGTATTTTTATTCCGCTGCTTAAACTGTTTATTCTATTTTTCCTGCTGATTGCGGTACGCATGCAATCTTCATTACGCTGGCATTTTTCGCCTGAGCATTGTTCGATTTTATACCGCATTGTTGAGTTTATTGGCCGTTGGTCCATGATTGATGTTTTTGTGGTGGCCTTACTCACCGCGCTGATTCAGATTCAATCACTGGCCACGATCTTGGCTGGGCCGGGTGCTGTTGCATTTGGCGCCGTGGTAGTCCTGACCATGTTTGCATCCTTGAGTTTCGACCCCCGAATGATTTGGGATAACTATTATTCCGGACAGTCCAAACAGCAGTCCCAGACAGCTCAAGGCACAGCGACCACGATGATGGAGCAGCACCATTGAATTACATTTTCCCTTTAATGACCTTTAAAAAGAACGATAAGCATGTCTGAGCATACTCCAAACAGTGAACATCCCGTTCCAGATCCGAATCATACTTCGCGTGGCTTGCCTGAACCACAAAAGAGAAAAGGCAAGTGGCGGCCGGCACTGATCTGGCTCATTCCGCTTGTGGCGTTATTGATCGCGCTCTCGCTGGCGGTTAAGGCTATTTTAAACACCGGGCCTACAATCGATGTATCGTTCCGTACGGCCGAAGGCTTGGTGGCAGGCAAAACCACTGTGCGTTATAAACAGGTCGATATCGGACTGGTGCGTCAAATTGATTTAGCTGACGACGGCTCTCATGTCATTGCCAAAATCGAGCTACGCAAAGACGCCAGCCAGTTTGCCTCAAAAGATTCGCGTTTCTGGGTGGTGCGTCCACGAATTGGAACCAGTGGTGTATCGGGCATTGATACCTTATTGTCGGGTGCATACATTGAGGTCGATGGCGGCAAGTCCAAAGAGAAGCAAGAAGAATTTACTGGGCTTGAAGTGCCGCCTGTGGTGGCATCGGATGTACCCGGCAAAGTCTATTTTCTTAAAGCGCGTGATTTGGGTTCGCTGGATATTGGCTCACCGATTTATTATCGACGCATCAATGTCGGACAGATTACAGCGTATAAACTCTCGCAAGATGGCAAGAGCGTCGAGTTACAAACCTTTGTTCGTTCACCTTACGATAAATTTGTCACCACCGATGCGCGCTTTTGGCAAGCCAGCGGCGTTGATGTCACGCTCAATGCATCAGGCTTTAATTTAGACACCCAGTCATTGGCCAGTATTGTGGCGGGCGGGATTGCCTTTGGTTATCCGGAATCATCCAATGCGGGGGTTGCGGCCAATCACAGTCGTTTTAATCTGGCAGATTCACGCGCAGAAGCGCTTAAAGAGCCAGACGGCCGCCCAAAACAGATCATTATGTACTTTAATCATTCTATTCGAGGTCTAACTGCAGGCGCACCGATTGACTTTATGGGCTTAGAAATTGGGAATGTGAAATCGATTAATGTTGAATTCAACGCCAATTATACGCAGCTTCGTATGCGGGTTGAGGCGCTGATTTATCCGTCGCGTCTGGCCAACGGTAAAGAGCTCGATCCAGATGGTGATATTTTCAGATCATTTATCCAGCAAGGCTGGCGTGCTCAAATGCGCACAGGTAATTTGCTAACGGGCCAAAACTATATTGCCTTTGATAAGTTCCCGAAAGCCAAACCAGCAAATCTGATCATTCGACCAAATGGTGTCGTAGAAGTTCCGACCACGCCAACAGAACTCAGCGGCTTACAGGCTCAGGTTTCACAAATTGCCGACAAGCTCACCAAATTCCCACTGGTTGAAATTGGTCAAGATGTCCGCAAAACGCTGAAAAACATGAATACCGCTATTGAATCGACCGACAAGCTGGTTAAACAGTTAGATGGAAAAGTTGCACCAGATTTGCAAGCCACACTTACTGAAGTACGTAAAACTGTGAAATCAAGCGAATCAATTTTGTCGAGTGATGCACCAATGCAGCAAGATGTTCGCCGTGCGTTACAGCAAATGACGCGCGCCGCAGCATCGTTGCAATTAATGGCGGATTATATTGAACAACATCCAGAATCTTTGATTCGCGGCAAATTACCAGAGGATGATGATGATAAATAAGATTACACACCCAGTGTCACTGGGTCGTCGACTACTGGGATGTGTCACATTTGTGGCTTTACCGTGGCTTCTCAGTGCCTGTAGCAGTTCGCCAACACCGAACTATTACACGCTTTCACCTCAGGTAACGCCTTTGACCAGCTCGAATGTTCGAGTCATTGAGGTGCTTCCTGTAGCGTTGCCCGACCGCCTCAACCGTATTCCGTTGGTCTTGCAGCAACCTTCGGGCAAATCCAAGGTACTCGATAATGATCGCTGGACCTCTACCTTTAGCTCTGAACTGCGTGATAGTCTGTCGGCTGGATTACAACGTAAGCTAGGCGCCGTCGATCGCTACAGCAGCGGTATGACTGGCGGGCAGGTCTCGTATCGTATTGCAACCGACTTTTCTCATTTCGATATTATCAGCGCGGGTAATGGTGAAAAGATGAAATCGAATGCTCGTATGATTGATGTGGCGGTGGCTTGGATTATCAAACGACAAGAACCGATCAATGCACCTGTGAAAACCGCAGCGGCGGGAAGTGCGGAAATTGCCGATCGTCAAATGAGTTGTCGTATGACCTTTCAGCAGCCAGTGGCATCTGGTGCAGGTGATATTCAGGCAACTGTGCGTGCTTCTAGTATGGCAATGGAACGTGTGATTGATGCTGTGGCGCAGTCCTTAGTCGCCACCGAAGCCAAAACACGCCCTACCATTCAGGGCGTACGTTGTTCGTAAAACTTCAGCATCATTAAAAAAGCCTCACACGTTGAGGCTTTTTTTATCGAGATGATCAAATCGCCTTAAAAAACTCGCTAGTCAAGAATTCTAGGGTTTTATAGATTGACTCTGTTGTGATACCGCTGTACGTTTTGTTTAGTTCTTTTTTGGAACTTAAAATTAGGCTTAGGTTTTATATTGATACGGCTGAAAAAATAAATAGATTCGATTAACTACATGATGAAAGAATTTGCGAGGAAAATAACATGAACCCACATCAAATGACGGGGCTTGCAATGATGCAAGCATTTCAAAAAGGCTTGGTTCCAGCTCCTGGAATTTCAAAAACCATGGGAATGGGTGAGTTAGTCGAAGCCGAGTTTGGCCGAATTGTCATGCGTGCATTGGCCGATGAGCGTCATACCAATCCTTTAGGTGGCGTACATGGCGGATTTGCCGCAACTGTTTTGGATTCTGTCACTGGATGTTCAGCGCATTCGGTTCTGGCTGCTGGAGAAGGCTATGGGACCACCGATCTGGCAATAAAAATGTGCCGTCCAGTACCGTTTAATACGCCGCTCATAGCAGAAGGGAAAGTAATTAATATCGGAAAAAACCTGATTATTTCTGAAGGCTATTTGCGTGATGAAGAAGGAAAACTCTATGCGCATGCCACCGCAACCAATATGATTTTGCGTGCCAAATCAGCCTGAAAACAGCATTAAAATAATATTTAGATGCGTGACATCAATTTATTTTTTAAAAATGAAATAGAAAATTAGACTTTATCTCATCATCCGGTTCGCAAGTGTCGAACAGCAGAACCGGATTATTTGAGCATTTAAAGCTTGAACATTAACAGGCATGGCTAAAATGTGGTGCCAATAACTGTAGTCCACGGGTAATGTCGTGCAAAGACGAGCCATTCATCCAGAAGGATTTCTTTAATATCAAGGTTGTCATAATACTGTCGGCCTGATCTTCATCATTTAGGTTACATACAAGGCCGTAGCGATTTTCTAAAATCTTATTATTTTCAATAAACTGAATATAGTAAGCATGTAAATCCTGTGCATAGCCGAATACTGCATCACGTTGTTTTTTCATTGTTACGCTCCACCAGATATTGTTGATAATTTGATCTGCTCATGGCTATTGTTATGCAAAAGTAAAACGTCGTCAACTTGAATTTGTAACGAATTCAAGATAGATTAATAAAATACGATGAATGGTCAAGCGAGGAGGAGAATGATGGCTGAACAACATAAAAATGAGCACGGCGGTGCACGGGCCAATGCGGGTCGAAAGGCAAAATTTCAGGAACCCACTAAGGTGATTCGTGTGCCTGAGTCGCAAGTGGCATTTATCAAACAATGGCTGCTCGATAATTTAAAAACCAATAACCTGGTCGATTTTAAAGCTTCGATCAAGGCACAGGCGATTCAGCCCAATACCGCCAAAATCTATCAGATTCCACTTGCCACTGAGCGCGTTGCGGCAGGTTTTCCGTCGCCGGCACAAGATCATGTCGAACAGGGACTCGATTTAAACGAATATCTGATTCGTAACGAAAGTGCGACGTTTATTGTGAAGGCCAATTCTCTTTCCATGCTTGATGCAGGTATTGATATCGACGATCCACTGATTGTTGACCGTAGCCTTCCTGCGAAATCGGGTGATATTGTGATCGCCATGGTCGATAATGAATTTACGGTCAAACGCTTGATGATCGATCATCATTTTCAGCCCCCAAAAATCTGGCTAAAAGCTGAAAATCCTGACTTTCAAGATATTTATATCGATGAAGGCCAAGAATTGGTAATTTGGGGTGTAGTGACTTACAACCTTAAACGAATGCGATAAGTCCATGAAAAAGCGTGTTTTTGCGCTCGTCGACGTCAATAATTGTTACGTCAGTTGTGAGCGAGTATTCGACCCCAAATTACATCAACGCCCAGTGGTTGTTTTGTCTAATAACGATGGCTGTGTCGTGTCACGCTCTAAAGAGGCCAAGGCATTGGGCATTAAAATGGCAGTTCCGCTTTTTCAGATTCAGCATTTAATTCGTCGGCATCACGTGGTCGTGCTTTCAAGCAACTATGCACTGTATGCCGAAATGTCCAGACGCTTTATGAATATTCTGGCTAACTTTGTCGGGCCGAACGATCAGGAAATCTATTCCATTGATGAATGTTTTTTGGAGCTGACCGACCATCAGCACAGAGAAAACCTCAGTCAATATGCACGCCAGATTTTAAAAACCGTACAGACATGGTTAGGACTACCGTGCTGTATTGGTATTGGTTACTCAAAAACTCAAGCCAAAATGGCCAATCACCTCGCCAAAACCCATGCTGCATTTGATGGTGTCTGTAACATGGTCGATGAAGACCCCTGTGTGATTGAAGATTTGCTGGCACACACCGATGTAGGGGAGGTGTGGGGCGTCGGGCGCAAGCTACAAAAGCGTCTTGAACAAATGCAGATTTGCAGCGTGATGGATTTAGTTGAAGCCGATGATAAGCGACTCGGTCAACATTTTTCAGTGATGCTTGAAAATACAGTCCGTGAGCTTCGAGGGATATCTTGTATTGAACTTGAACATCAAGTGCCCGATAAGCAGCATATTATTAGTAGCCGTAGCTTCGGACAACCTGTTAAGGATTTGCAAAATCTGAGTGAAGCCTTAACGCAGTTTACCCAGCGGGCTGTAGAGCGGCTTTATGCACAGCGCCTGTTATGTAAATCGATCGGCGTTAGTATCCGTACCAACCGCTTTCAAGACACTGAGTATTTTCATCCCTATACGATTGTCCATTTGAGAGATTACACAGACAATCTGCTGGAAATTAATAAAGCGGTTCAATATGGATTAAAGTGTATCTTTAAAGTAGGGCACAGCTACAAAAAAGCCGGTATTACGCTACTAGATGTAATTCCTCGGCAGCAATATGTACCAGATCTGTTTTTCGATGCACAGAGCACCATTAAAAATCAAAAATTACTGGATATATTGATACAAATAAACAAAGAGCATGGCAAAGATCGAATTGTTTTGGCTCCTTTGACGAATAAGCAGCCTCGACCTTGGAAAATGAATCAGGCACATAAATCGCCCAGTTATCTTACTCAGTGGGCGGATGTGCTGAGGGTGCAATGATTAGATTTTAAGTATTGGTTTTGGTAAAAATAACCTTATTTTTTGATTATAATGAAAGAATAAAAGTATATTTTTTCTTTAAATTGAAAAAATTGTCACTAATTTGGTTTTAAATGAAAAAAAATTTAAAAAATGAAATAAAAAAGTGATTTTAAGGGAAACAATCCCACCCTGATTTTCCTACACTATATCTCAAGGGTGTGATAGGGATCGAAAAGAGTAGCATGCACCAAAACGTATAACGTTAGTGTGTACTCACCCAAAAGGTCTCGATTCGGCTTAGGACGCTATAGATCAAGAGTTTATAGGCAAAAGGTTACAGCTTACAAAGCTTTAATTGTTGAAGTTAAACATATTGTTTTCCCTAAACACCCTCAAAATTTTAAAAGAATATAAAACATTATAAAAATCTAACATTCAGCATTTATATACTCTCTTCATCTTCATCTTCATCTTCATCTTCATCTTCATCTTCATCTTCATCTTCATCTTCATCTTCATCTTCATCTTGACGCAAAATAGAACAGATCAGCCCAGATTGATTTTGAACTTTAGTCGCGCAGATCTGATCAGTCACAGCCACTGCCAGAAAAATCATTTAAACTCTAAGCATCGAATAAAAATGCGAAATGGATAAAGCAACATCATGAAATTTCCTCCTCAACAAAAAATTGCAGCAACCTATATGCGTGGTGGTACCAGCAAAGGTGTATTTTTTAATTTGAATGATTTGCCCGTTGAGGCGCAGGTTGCAGGAGCCGCTCGCGACCAGCTTTTGCTGCGTGTGATTGGAAGTCCCGATCCCTATGGCAAGCAAATTGACGGCATGGGCGGTGCAACATCAAGTACCAGTAAAACGGTCATTCTCGCCAAAAGTCAACAACCCGAGCATGATGTTGATTATTTGTTTGGACAGGTTTCGATTGACCAACCGTTTATCGACTGGAGCGGTAATTGCGGCAATTTAACCGCAGCAGTGGGTGCCTTTGCGATTCGTCAGGGATTGATTGACCCAGAGCGAGTTCCAGACAACGGACACTGCACAGTACGCATCTGGCAAAAAAATATTCAAAAAACCATTATTGCCCACGTGCCGATCACACACGATGTGGTACAAGAAACTGGCGATTTTGAACTCGACGGAGTTACTTTTCCCGCCGCAGAAGTTCAGATCGAATTTTTAGATCCTGCCGAAGACGGTGAGGATGGCGGGGCAATGTTTCCAACGGGTCAAGTTGTCGATGATCTAGAAGTGCCTGGAGTTGGAACGTTTAAAGCCACATTCATCAATGCAGGCATTCCGACCATCTTTTTAAATGCAGCAGAACTGGGCTATACAGGTACCGAATTACAAGATCAGATTAATAATGATGTTGCTGCGCTGACGCGTTTTGAAACCATTCGTGCCCATGGAGCAGTCAAAATGGGGCTTATCAAAGACATTTCAGAAGCAGCATCACGCCAGCACACACCGAAAATTGCGTTTGTTGCGCCGCCGCAGTCCTATCAGGCATCGAGCGGAAAAACGGTTGAGCTATCCGATATCGATTTACTGGTGCGCGCATTATCGATGGGTAAATTGCACCATGCCATGATGGGAACCGCCGCAGTCGCCATTGGTACTGCCGCTGCCGTACCGGGAACGTTGGTACACACAGCTGCTGGTGCCATACCACGTGAAGCGGTTCGATTTGGTCATCCATCGGGTACCTTGCGTGTTGGTGCAGAAGCAGTACAAGACACCAGCGGACAATGGCAAGTGAAAAAAGCAATTATGAGTCGTAGCGCCCGCGTTCTGATGGAGGGTTTTGTTTATGTGCCTCAGTAATATGTATCAGGCTTAAACTAACTGTTGCTGTCTGAAGCACTGAGTTGGCCTTCGGCAATCAGCTGTTCGGCCCTCTCTTTCGTTTTTTTCAAGCCGGGCATTCGATATTCGGTATGCCCGTAATCTTGAATCGATTTCCAGCGGCCTCCCCACGTTAAGCCTACCGACTCTGCAACTTCACCATAAAGCTGATAGCCACGCATGGCCCACGGATCACGCTCCGAAATCACGACTTTGCCGTTACGTTTAAATGCCACATCGGCGGCTAGGCCAAATTGATGATAGCTTTGATAGCCCCGGGCACGTGTGGTATTGGGGTTGCCAGACAAGAAGTTCTGTCGCTCAGGGCTACGGTATCCTTCGAGTAATACCAATTCATAGCCATGGCGCTCTTTCATGATTTTAAACACCATTAACAAACGTTGTTTGTAACGCGGATTCATCTTGTCCCATTTACGATCAACAAACTGGGTATCCATAATCAGACTATGGTGCCCAATGCCTTCGGCCTCCGCTGTGATACTCGGTTCTGCAGGCCGGTTACTGGCATATTGCTGTTCGAGCTGATTGGCCTCAACAATTGCAGCTTCAATCAAGGATTGATCGACTTCAGGTGGAGGCGTGAGCATTTCACCATTTAAGAGCGTATAGATTTGTGGATCGACTTCTTTTAGATATTCGGCTTCAATTTTGCTTGAGCTGACTGGTCGTGTAAAAGCAAACACCAGCACACTACTAAACAATAGTAATCCTGCAATTAAAATCCACCATTGCTGCAAATGCCATTGCGACTGTAATTGCTGCGATGACGATGCTGCATGCATGCGCTGTACCATCGTTTTAGCATGCTGGATTTTATGTTTACTTTGGGGGAGAAGTGTCTGAAGCCATTGTTTCGCTTTAAAGCGCAGCTCGTATGACATAAACAATGTCAATGTCACTGCCACTGCAATAAAACCCAAAATAATCAGAATGATCATAGATGAGACTTAACTTGCCTCTGCAGGTTTTGCTGGTGCAGCAGTTGAAGGCTCGGCTGTAGAATCTGTTGTTGGCTTCGTAACTGGCGCGGCAACATCATGATTCGTTTTAGGCTCTGCTGTATTGGCTTTTTTGGGTGTCGTTTGAGCCGCAGGTTTAGGAGATGTTGCTGTTTTCGGTGTCGCATGTAGCGATTGATCAAATGGCGAAACACGTTGAACCGGCGCGGCTGCGGGGGTATGCGAAAAAAGTTTGCTGAGCTCACTGTCTTTCGGCTGTGCGATTTCAGTATCGGCTTCATCGCCCGTTGTCGCGGTTACATGCGCGGTTTCTGAACGTGCAGGTGTTTCCACATCCTGACGTAAGCTAGGTGGATTCGGCGTAATCGGAACCACAACCTCGTCGGCTTGTGAATGTGCCGAAGATGAACCCATAGACGGTTGTAAAACCAGAAAAAATCCCATTAAAGTGACGCCAACGCCGGTCATGAATCCCACAAGACCAAACATAAAAGGTGAAGCTGATTTTTTTTTAGATGTTTGTAATATACGTAATGAAGTCGGTTTTTCTTGTGCCATATCCGTGCCTTTTAAGGTAAGTAAATGGTGATATGTGCTTCTTCAGCAGGCGCGGAAACCACATTCTGATAAGGTGCAAGTGAGCTATTGGCCTGATGCCCCAACATATATTTGAGTCCGCCGAAACTCAAAAGTGCAAAAATCAGTAAAATAATTAAAATCCAAAAAAATGGCAGCTCACCATGAATCATATTTCGAATTTGATCGGGAATAGCCGCAAAAGGTGAGAAGGCTGCCTTTTTACCCTTTAAGTAGTCAATTTCATCTCCAACCCGTGCCACTAAATGATTCAGACTTTCAATCGATTCAATCCGATATTTGCCCTGAAATCCGAGCAATAAACAGTAATGAAAGACCTCTAAAGACGCGAGACGCGCTTTCCCTTTACTGCGTAGTTGTTCCAGTATTTCAAAAAATTGATAGCCAGCAAGCTGTGAACCGAATAGGCTTAATTGCAATGGACTGATCAGCCATGCATTTTGCAAGTGAAAGAAACTTGGATCTTGCTGAGTCACAATCGTTTCATCTATCAGCGCACAAAAAGCATATTTAGCATCGTGGATATCATCGGCTGAAAAATGCAGCTTTTTAGCTTGCTGTTCAAAGCGATTGAGTAAGTCGACAATTTTCTGGCGGAATTCTTGTACATCCGACGGGATATACTGATTTCGAATGAGGAAAACAATATAAAACCCATCATGTAACAAATCGACCAGATTGACACTTTGCTGCTGACTGTATTGATTGGGTGCTGAAAAATCACCGCCGATTTTGCCATCGTCAAATAGTGAAGGGGCACCAGTAGGTTGGCTCATCCAGATTCTCCTTAGGCGTTCATCACAGCAATCAATTCAATGCTAATATCTTGAAAACCCGATGGAACGTATAAACAGATCGATTCGGATTCCAGCATGCGTTGATACAGATCGTGATGTGGTTCAATTTCGAAATAACTTACCCCAGAGCGCACGGGAATAGCGGTCGGCACCTGCATCAGATGATGCAATGGTATGGCAGGTAGGGCTGCCACCACGCGTTGCTCGACATCTACTGTACTGCCCACTTTAAAGCGTAACGGCACGATCTGAACCAGTTCGTGGGTTTGCATCATGCTGCTCGACACTGCGATATACAGCCGTGTATCTCGGGTGATTTTGTCTGATTCAAGACTACCCAACCAGTAAGAAGGACGAATTTCCTTAAGCGCAATACTGATATATCGACTCGAAATAATCGTATCTAGCAAATCGCGTAAAATGACATCCAGCTCTTGAAAACTATGCTGTAATTGATGATGGCGATATGAAGGCAACTGATCGACTTCATAAGCGGTTGAAAACGTCAGTAAAGACCCTGTTAGGCGTAACAACTCAAAGAAAAGCCGCTCTGGATGAATTTGAGGATACTGCAAAAAATGGCTTAATGTGGCATGCGCTGTATTCAGTGCATTGACCAACCAGAACGAGACAATATCGCCAGAGCGAAATTCGATGAGTTTCTGTTCGTTTTCGCGATTGTTGGTCTGAATCGTTTTAATTTTGGCGCGAATGACATTCAGCGTACGTTTTAAATTAGAGGTTAAGGCCTCTGAAGCTTCGATATGGAGTAGCGGTGCAATAAACTTCTGATCCAGTTCGAAAGCGCCAGAGCTATGACGTTTGATGCGTCCAATCGGGAGGTATAAAAAACCCTCTAACTGGCTGATTGGATCTGCGACTGGATCGAGTAAGCGTAATACGGCACGACGTCGGAGTAAGGTGATGTCGGCAGGTTGAGCATCGGTAAACAAGTCATGGGTATGTGCAAGATGCGATGCATAGCGCCCCGAATGCTGCTGTTCTTGATCATGACTCATGTTCTTTTTATTGGGCTGAACCACAGGTAGCGTCAGATAAATCGTCATCTCACCACGGAAATTCAGATCATCAAGTAACAAAGGTTCCGGCAATAAATCTGTACTCGGTGCGTGATAAATCTCGCCGTCTTGCCAAATCATTTCAATGTTTTCGAGTGCCAGCACGTGAGTACCGAGTTGTAACTCGTCAAAACGCAGTTGCCGAATACCATATGCAAATGGAATGGTTGACCGAATGGTTTGATTCAGGCGCTGCTCATGATAGCTGTCCTGAATTTGAAAATGCTGTGGACGTAAAAACAATCCTTCGCCCCAGAGGATTTTTTCTGCTTTAAACATATGTTTTTACCCACATTTATTCATATTCATTTTGGGTTTGAACACCCAATGCATCATGTATTTGTTGAAGCGGATGTTCATCCTTAATCACTTGGGCCAGCCATTCGTGTAGCGGCATCTGACTCCATTTAATGGTTTTTTGCAGCATATAACTGACAGGGCTATGCGGTTCATTGGTTTGAAAATAGTCCGAAATTTGCTGTAGTACGCGAATGGCCTGTTCGCGGTTTTCAATATGGCTTTGAGCAACTGGCTGAAACTGTGAGGATACAGGCTGTGCTACAGGATGGTTACTTTGGTCTAAAGCGACAACATCATTGTGGTTTTGATCAGATATGGAGGAGGTTTGGCTTGGCGCAGTATCAAACGTATCAGCCTTATAAATTTTACGCAGGGTCACATCAATTCCCTCCAGACTCGAATCAATCGCAGCATAGCTTGGCGCATCAAGCCCCATATGTGTATCAAGTACCTGTTTTAAGGTATGCCATTGCTCAAGAATTTCTTTAAATGACTGATAGTTTTGATATTGAAAACTTTTTGAAGTGTTAAACAGGGCCTGCTCAAATACTTCAAGTTCATTTGGTGCATCTGAATCGGAGTATTCATCGCTTTGCTTTCTACGAATATTCTGATGGTAAAGAAAACTTTCGTATTGCAGCAATGCATAATGAGGTGCTGTATTGATCAGAGGTACTTTTTTTACAAGCATTGGAAGCTGATTAATTAATCCCTGTAATAGCCCCAAACGCTGGTCTAAATCCTGATCTTCAATCACCGGATGAATCGAATCCCAGTAACGATCGAGGAGCAGATGACTCAGCTCTACGCCTTTGGCAATACCTTCAAATCCAGCCAGATTTGCCCAGCCTTCAATGAGCCAAGTGAGTAAACGAATATCTTTGGTGTGCTGTTGCAATAAATCTGTCGATGTCTCAATGACCAATTCCCAGTTGGCCTGTTTGGGTGCGGTAACCCAATCCCCCTGATCAAGCAGCAGATCATCTTGTGTTCTGGCCTGCTTGATCCGATGAAATTCATTAGAGAATGAATAATCCTCTCCACATGGCGAGTGTTCAGTAATTGGATTTAGCAATTCTGACAAATTTAGTTGCATAGCATTACTCTATAGACTCACGCTTCAGACACTTTAGTCGTTTTGACGACACGTTTTTTGCTCGATTTTTTTTCAATAGGATCAAGCTGGTAGACGATTTCATCGTCTTGAGTATCTATTACAATTCGTTTTGGTAGGTTTTGATCGGCTAACGCCATCAAAATGTGGGTGGCAAGTGCTGGTAATACACTTGCATTTAAAATGTGATCAACATTACGCGCACCACTATCGACTTCGGTACAACGCATCAAAATGAGTTCAACCACATCATCTGAATACTCCACCTCTGTACTGTACTGGGCCGTCAAACGGTGGACAATTTTATCGAGTTTATGGCGGATAATTTGAATCAGTAACTCATCGTGCAATGGAAAATAGGGCACAATTCGCATACGTCCTAAAAATGCCGGTTTAAAGTGCTGATACAAACTTGGTTTAAGTTGTTCAATCAATTCAATCGCGCTTGGCCATTCCTCGACTGGGCGGTTAATACACGTTTTCATGATGCTGCTTGAACCCGCATTTGAGGTCAGAATGAGGGTGGTATTTTTAAAGTCGATTAACCGGCCTTCACCATCCTCAAGCATGCCTTTATCAAACACCTGATAAAACAGCTCTTGAACATCGCTATGGGCTTTTTCAATTTCATCGAGTAATACCACGCTGTACGGATGACGACGCACAGCTTCGGTTAACACGCCACCTTGACCGTAACCGACATAGCCTGGAGGCGCACCTTTTAGGGATGAAACGGTATGTGCTTCTTGGTATTCAGACATATTGATGGTAATCAGGTGTTGTTCACCACCATAAAGCTCATTTGCAAGTGCAAGTGCAGTTTCTGTTTTACCGACACCACTTGGTCCTACCAGTAAAAATACGCCTTGCGGCTTATTAGGATCTTCCAAACGAGCTTTAGAGGTTTTAATTCCCTGCACGAGCTGTTCGAGCGCATAGTCTTGTCCCATGACGCGCTGTTCTAATTTATCTTTGAGTGTCAGGATATGTTGAATTTCGTCATGCACCATATTACCTACTGGAATACCGGTCCAGTCGGAAATAATCTGGTTAATCATCTGTGCAGTCACACGTTCAAATACCAATGGCTCATTGCCCTGAAGCTGTTGTAAGCTACTACGCAATGGCAAAAGCTGAGCTGAATAATCCTCTAAATTTTCATTATTTTTTTGAATATCCTGAATTTTTTTAACCAGTTCAAGCTCTTGCTGCCAGCGTGCATGTACGGCTTGGATCTGATGATTTACAGCTTGAATATCCTGATTCAAGCTGTTTAAACGCTGCTCATGTGCCGCAGAGTGGCGATGCTCATGCGTTAATAAATCGTGTTCAAGTTGAAGATTATGTAGCTCGGCCTGTAGCTGGTCGAGCATCACCGGCTGTGCATTTTGTGTCAGTGCGACACGCGCTGCGGCGGTATCGAGCACACTGATGGCTTTGTCTGGCAGCTGACGACCACTGATGTAGCGATGCGAAGCCTGTACGGCTGTCACAATCGCCTCATCGTCAATATGTAAATTAAAATGCTGCTGCATGACTGGAATCATGGCGCGCAGCATGTCAACCGCAACTTCTTCAGACGGTTCTTCAACTTTAATGACCTGAAAGCGGCGGCTGAGCGCAGCATCTTTTTCAAAATATTGTTTGTATTCTGCCCATGTGGTTGCTGCGATTGTTCGAAGCTCACCCCGCGCAAGGGCAGGCTTCAAAAGGTTGGCAGCATCATTTTGCCCGGCTTGTCCACCTGCACCAATCAGGGTATGTGCCTCGTCAATGAACAAAATAATAGGATGCATCGAAGATTGAACTTCTTGAATCACTTGTTTTAAACGATTTTCAAATTCACCTTTTACACTTGCGCCTGCTTGTAGTAGCCCCATATCCAAGGTATGCAAGTGTACATTGAGTAGGGCACTCGGTACCTGACCCTGTGCAATCTTGAGTGCAAGCCCTTCAACCACCGCGGTTTTTCCCACGCCTGGTTCACCAGTTAAAATCGGATTGTTCTGACGTCTACGCATCAAAATATCCAGCATTAAGCGAATTTCATTTTCACGGCCAATTACAGGATCAATTGCACCATTTTTAGCTTTATCGGTTAGATTGATGGTGTATAAATCGAGTGCTGGCGTTTTTTGTTTGGTATCTGACGCTTTTGCAGGAACAGGATTAACGTCTTCGTGATGAATATTTTCTGGGCTGTGTTCACACTCTTCGAGAAACTTATGTTTGAGTAATTCAACTGGAATATCCTCAAAACGTTCCGATGCACGAATCGCAATTTGATAAAGATCGGCTGCTGTTAATAGCGCGACCAATAAATGGCCACTTCGAATAATCGGGGTTTGATCTGCTGATGCAACTAACCAAGCCTGTTCCAATAATCGAACAATTGATTTTGAGAAAATTGGCGTGCGATTATTTCCCTTAGGCAAGGTGTTAAGTGATTGATTTAAATCACTTGAAAGTTCATCTAAATTAATTTTGTATTTGTTTAGTAAAATTTTTAAATCGTTATTGCTGCTTTGATTTAAAAGCTCTAATAACAGGTGTTCAATTTCAATTTCAAAGTTTTGTAACAAAATACATGAGTTTGCTGATTTTTCTAATGCTGTCCGAGAGTTACTCGATAATTTGGTAATTAGAATTTTTAAATTGCTCATCATAAATCTCAGGTCGTTTTATTAATATTTACTAGAATCTTGAATAAGAAAATTCACATCTTCTAAAAAATAAAACACCATTTTTTATGTATAATTTATTGATTTTAAATAAATTATACTTTTTTAGGTGCGTTTTGCTTTTTTATTCTACCGAAAAAAAACATTAATGGGTAGATGAAGTTGATTGTATTAAACTCTCTTGTATTGATTATTGATTGCGTGTTAAATAAAGTTTTAAAATAAATAGACAGATTAGTCTTGACGAGCTTGGTGTGTTTTTTGATAGAATCCGCACGTTCGAATTTTATAAAAATTGATGAGCAGATTTGTGATTGACAAAAAATTGTAATGTCTTTCCCTAAAAAATTTAAATGATTAAGAGGCATATTTTGAGAAAAAGTATTGTATTTTCAGTGATTTTAGTTGGCTTAACATTTTTAAATTCTGCTCATGCAAACGATGAAAATATTAAGCTGAAAAAGAGCTGTATACGTGATTATCCGCAGGCTGCAGGGCAAACAGATCAAGCCCTACTTTCACTTTATGCACAAGTGTGTGATAAAAAAAATGCCGATCGTAAAAATGATTTATTGGCTCAGGCTGCGATGCGTTTTCATCAGATCGGACAAAATATGAATGCGCTGTATTTGGTCAATCAACTCAAGCAGCAGAATGTTCGCGGAAATCTCCTCACAGACGTCACTTTCTTATCGAGCGTTGCGATTGCGAATACAAGCTTAAAAGATATGCGTAATACTGAAATGCGTTTTCTCACTGAAGATACGACTTATCCACCCGCGAAAGAACTTGCCGACGCGATTAAAAGTGCTGTTCCTGCGCCAGATACCTCAAACCTCAAACCCATCACCGATGAATCACTTAGAAATAAAGCACGTGCCCAACGTGTAGCTGCAACGTCCAGCGCGAAGCGTTCTACAAAAAGTACGCCTAAACCAAAAGCGTCAAGCCCGGCTCCAGCCAAAGCCGCCGCTCCCGCATCGAAATCAAGTGCAAGTCCATTTGATTCTTTAAAGTAATTTGACACAGGAAAATTGACCATGGCGAAAAGAGAAAGCGTACAAAAGAAGCTTCAACGAATTCGACCACCACGTGTACAACTCACCTATGACGTTGAGATTGGTGATGGCAAAGAAGCAAAAGAGTTGCCATTTGTGGTAGGCGTAATGGGAGATTTTTCTGCGGCGTCAGAAGTTGAAAAAACCAAATTAAAAGATAAAAAATTTATTAACGTTGATTTAGACAATATTGACGATGTGATGCAATCCATGGCACCTCGTGCCGCGTTTGATGTAGGGAATACCTTAACTGAACAAGGCGGACGAATGCATGTGGATTTAACCTTTAATTCGATGGATGACTTTCGCCCAGAGCATGTGGCTCAACAAGTTGAGCCATTACGTAAGCTGGTCGAAGCACGTGAGCGTCTGACCGATTTGCGTAATAAAATTTCGAATAATGAGCGACTTGAAGATTTACTCGATGAAGTGCTGAAAAATACTGATCAAGTGCGTAAATTAAGCAATGAGGTGGATCATGAGTAATTCACAACTGGCCAATACAGCGGCAGCAGTCGAGACTCAAAGTACACCTTTGCTCGATTCAATTGTCGAGCAAAGCCGCATTGCTCGTAATGATGAAGAGCATACACGTGCCAAAAGCCTCATTGGTGAATTGGCCAAAGAGGTGATGGCAGGTACCATTACCGTCTCTGAAAACATGACCTTGTCAATTGACAAACGAATTGCAGAGATTGATGCCTTGATTTCGCAGCAGCTCAGCGAAATTATGCATCATGAAAAGTTTCAAAAAATTGAATCGACTTGGCGTGGACTCTACTATTTCTGCCAAGAAACACCGTCAAATCCATTAATCAAAATCCGCATGCTCAATACCACAAAAAAAGAGCTGATCAAGGATTTTCAGGGTGCAACCGATTTCGATCAAAGTACCTTGTTTAAAAAGATTTATGAAGAAGAATACGGCTCTTTTGGGGGTGCACCTTATTCGGCGTTGATTGGTGATTTCGAGTTTGACCGCACGCCATCGGACATGTATCTGCTTGAGCAAATTTCACATGTAGCTGCTGCGGCTCATGCGCCGTTTATCTCGGCTGCCGATCCAAATATGTTTGGATTGGAGTCTTATACAGATATTGATCGCCCTCGTGATGTATCGAAAATTTTTGAAACGGCCGAATATGTACAATGGCGTTCGTTTCGAGACAGTGAAGACGCGCGCTATGTAGCGTTGACGATGCCACGTGTTTTGGGTCGTCTGCCGTATCATCCGAAAGAAGGTACCGCCACTGAAGGCTTTAACTTCGCAGAGGATGTGACAGGTCAAGATCACCACGATTATTTGTGGATGAATGCCGCTTATGCCTTTGGTACTCGACTCACCAATGCGTTTGATTTACACGGCTGGTGTGCCGCGATTCGTGGTGTTGAAGGTGGCGGATTGGTCGAAGGCCTGCCTGTACACACCTTTAAAACGCATGACGGCGAGGTGGCATTTAAATGCCCAACTGAAATTGCGATTACAGACCGTCGTGAAAAAGAGCTGAGCGATTTAGGCTTTATTCCGTTAGTACATTGTAAAAATACCGATTACGCTGCATTTTTTGGTGCGCAATCGACACAAAAACCGAAAAAGTACGACAGTGATACTGCAAATGCCAATTCCGCATTGTCGAGTCAAATTCAATACATCATGGCCGTATCGCGTATTGCACATTACTTAAAAGCAATGATGCGCGATAAAGTCGGAAGTTTTGCTTCAGCAGGGAACGTAGAAGCCTTCTTGAATGAATGGCTGTCTCAGTATGTATTGCTTGATGATGGAGCTTCACAAGAAGCAAAAGCGCAATACCCACTTCGTGAGGCATCTGTAAAGGTTGTAGAAGATCCGGCACAACCGGGACACTACAAATCGGTGGTCTTTTTAAGACCCCACTTCCAGCTGGATGAGTTGTCAGTTTCTTTAAGACTAGTCACGGAACTTCCGCAGTCCTCAAATTAGAGAACAGCTCATAATAACTTTAAATTACAATAGGATAATTTTGAAATGAAAGATATATACGTTCAATTTCGTGGTAAATACAAGGTGGATGGCGAGTCACGTGATGCTGAGCACAAAGACTGGCTAGAAGTCAATTCATGGGCTCATAACATTCGTCAGCCAAAATCAGCAACTTCAAGTAGCGTCGGTGGTCATACAGCAGAACGTGTTGAACACTCAGACATGCTCTTTGTAAAAGATTTGGATGCAACAAGTCCAAAACTTTGGGAAGCATGTTCAGCGGGTTACACTTTCGACGAAGTACAGATCGACTTTTACCGTGCCAATGGCGACAAACGAATCAAGTACTTGCAGATTAAATTGAAGCATGTCTTGGTATCAAGCGTGACACCAACTGTAAATGAAGAAGGTGTACCGACTGAAACGTTTGGTCTTAAGTACGCAGCAGTAGAGTGGACTTACAACCAGCAAGACATCAATGGTACAGCGAAGGGTGCCGTTACCAAGAAATGGTCGTTGTCTAACAACACCGCGTCTTACGCAGCATAATGCATTAACTTCGAGCTGGATAGAGAACAATTTCGATTGTTCTCTATCTGGTTTTTCATGTTTGAGAAAATGAATCTAGATCACTTATATCCATTTGGATTTCGTTCGACACTGTTTGATCGACTTGCCCCTGAACAAGAAGACTTAAGCGGTTTGTCCGTACAACAATTGCGCGAATCTGTGGCACGTGATTTAGAAGATTTGCTCAACAGCCGCATTGCAAAAATGGACCATGTCATGGATCACTATCCATTGGCTCAAAAATCTATTTTGCAGTTTGGCATTATCGACTTTGTGGGTTTATCGACAGCCAATCCAATGGATCGGGAAAAAATCTGTCAATCAATCGAACAATCGATTGCCGCACATGAGCCTCGCTTAAAGCAGGTCAAGGTCGAGATGTTGCTTGATGGTCATAATATGGGCGCATTGTGTTTGAGTATTCAGGCCTATCTGAATATCCACCCATTATATGAACCAGTGGTATTTGATGCCTTGCTGAAACCAACCACACAACAATATGTAATTTCTGCTCAAAGCTAAGTGGAGCTGCTGTGATAGAAGAACTTTTACCCTACTATGAAAAACAGCTTCAAGAGTTTGGTCAGCAATCGCGTGAGTTTGCGCAGAAATATCCTAAAATTGCACAGCGTCTCGCGCTCAATCAAGAACAGATTGATGATCCGCATATCGAGCGCTTGATTCAGGCCTTTTCTTTAATTGCGGCGCGTATTGATAAAAAAATTACAGACAGCCACGACATTTTTACCCGCTCATTATTTGAGGTGATGTTTCCGCAATATTTGCGACACTTTCCAGCCTGTAGTGTGGTGAGTTTTGATGATCCTCAGAAACTCAAACAATTGACCGAGCCACATCTTATTCCGGCACAAACACGTTTGAAATCGCGCAGCTTTCGAGGCGTGCAGTGCGAATTTAACACCACCTACGATGTACGCTTATTGCCCATTCAACTGGCACGGGTTGAATTTAAAACATTAGACAGTGCTCGTGCACACTTGAGCCAAAATGCCAGCTTTAATTTTCATTTTGATCTTTTAAATCCGGCGCAGACATGGCTACTTGATGAACAATTACCGATTTATCTGGACAGTATTTCTAATTTTCCGCTTCAAGTACTCGATCAGTTATTTAAAACAGAGACCCAGTTTTCGATTACTGTAAACCGCCAGACGCATAGTATTCCGAATCCATTTCAGATCATTGGCTTTGAAGAAGAGCAGGCCTTACTGCCGATTGATCAGCATACCCATCATGCTTATCGGTTGTTGATGGAATATTTTTGCTTTCCAGAAAAATTCAATTATTTAAAGCTTAATCTTTCTTTACTCAAGTCGTTCTTGTCGGGCCAGTCTGATTTTGAGCTATCAGTTCATCTTAAACTCAACTTGAATGATACAGCGAGCGTTCGTAATTACTCTGAACTTGTCACTGAAAACTTCAAACTCTTTACCACACCGATTATCAATCTTTTTGAAAAACAGGCTGAACCACAAAAGATCAATCATCAGCAACTTGAATATTCATTGTTGACCGATGCTCATTATCCTGATGCCTATCAGGTGTATGCTATTCAAAATATGCAGATGATTCGCGAGAAAAGTAATCAGGAACAGATCACCACACCTGTTTTACCTTTTTTCGCCATGAGTCATTATCACCCTCAGACGGTTAAGTTTTTTTATGCATTGAATCAGCAAAAAATAAGCAGTTCGAGCCGGATGCAGACCCGATTTACAATTGTTTCAAAACAGCTGGAGCCATTTAATACGTCTTCAGACTACGTGAGTACGCAATTGTTGTGTTCAAACTGGGACCTTCCACACGAGGTCTTGGGACAAACACACACCACGCTCAATCTAAACAACAGTACGCTGGCACGCCGTGCAACGGTTTTAAAACGACCTACCATGCCGTATCAGTTTGAACAAAATAAAAATGAGCAGTGGCGAATTATTTCGCATTTATCACTCAATACGCTGGCACTCATGAAAGGCGATAGCCTGTCGCATTTAAAGGAACTTTTAGCGCTCTACAATTTGCCACATTCTAAAGAAAATACATTACTGATTCATGCCATCAAACAAATCCAGTTTGAATTAACGCACAAGCTGGTCGAGGCCAAACCTTTTCCTATGTTTGTGCGAGGGATCAAAGCCAACGTTTATCTTGATCCTGCAGTTTTTCGTGGGCACAGCGTATATATTTTCAGTCAGTTGCTCAGTCATATCTTCAATTTAAAAGTTCAAATGAACAGTTTTGTCGATGTGGTGATTTGGGACAGTCAACGTCAACAGGAGTTATACCAATGCGTTCAGAACGTTGGTGGCAAAGCACTTCTGTAACAGAAAACCTGTTTCAGACACCTAAAAAATTCGAATTTATTCAGGCCATCCGTTTACTGCGACATGTACCATTTCGCCTCAATCAGCGTCGCTGGGCATCGCATTTTTATTTTGGTACATCGTTAGAATTAGGTTTTCCTGCCACTGAAATTGAGCATCTGGCAAAAGAAAATGATCGTATCGAACTGGTCAATCTGATTGTCGGCTTAACTGGAACGCAAGGCGCATTGCCTTATACCTATACCAACAAAGTCAAGCGCAGTGCACGACCTCAACGTAAAGAAACCCAAGCCTTTTTAGGTCTGTTTAACCACACTTTGTCTGCCCAGTATGTAGATGCCAGTCTGGTACATCATTTACCGCTTCGCTATGAAATTGAAGAAGAAAATCATTATTTAAAGATTTTGCATGCACTGAATGGCTATATTGCCGAGCAGCATCAGCAGCCAGAGTTAGACGAATACTTCGCAGAATTTGCAGGCTTAATGCAGGGGCAAAACCATACGGCTTATGCACTCAGTACCATGCTACGTTGTATTTTTAAACAGCAAGTAAAAGTTCAAGAGTTTATTCGGGAAAAGTTTGCCTTAAACGATGCACAGAAAACTTCTTTAGGCGGACAAAACCCGAGCTTGTTGGGCGTGAATACCTTCTGTGGTGATCAAGTAGAGCAGATGGATGGCAAAATTGAGATCCAGATTGGTCCACTGCAACGTCAGGATTACTTGCGTTTTTTGCCGTCTGGTGAGCATAGCCAGCGATTAAAACAAATTTTACAAACATGGAGTAACCCGACGCTATTGGTCGATGTACGTCTGATTTTAAAACATGAAGATGTACAACCATTTCAATTGAGTTCAGTGCATGAGCAGGGGCTAGGACAAGGTGCTTTTTTGATGTCGGCAGCATCTGGGCAAGATCGTGATGATACCTGTTATGCCTTGATCGGGGTGGTTGCATGATAAAAAAAATAATATGGGTGTTGCTGGGTGTTTTGCTACTGGTTATCAGTGTAGTTATTCTTTACTGGAAGGACAGTCAGTTTGATCCAAGCAGTACCGATTTATGGCTGTATCTGTTTGTAATGCCTCTTGTACTGGGGCTTTTGATCTTAAGTCCATGGCTTCTTTATCGCGCCTATCGTGCATATCAAAATCGTCAGCAGCAAGCTTCAATGCAGCCGCAACATGCTCAGGAAATACCTGCTCAAGCCGTGCAGGCAGAAGTGCCCGAGTGGCTTAAGCTGAATGTTTTTGCCGCATCTGCCTATGCCGCAAGTGGTGAAAACACAGATATTCTTGAGGCGATTGTGGCTTATCAAAGTCCAAGTTTAGATAGTGAGCTGACCAATTCTTATGGTTTGCCTATTTTGTCATATCGCATTGCAGATTTGGATGTGGCTGACGATGAATCGGAGCTTGCGCTTCGTCAGCAGCGAATTTATAGCTTGATTCAGCATCAACTCGAACAGCATCAATCGGTGTTTGAGTCGATTGCCGCGCATTTAAATCGTTCTGCATTATTTTATGACACACAGGAAAGTTATGACTATCGTGTTCATCCAGGTTGGAAAAATGAGCAAGCCGATACACCTGAGCTTGAATCCGCAATGTTCACGCCACCTGTACAGCAGCTCGATCGTTTAACGCTACAACTATTTTTGCCTGAAGACTTGTTACACATTTGGCAGGATGAGCATGCCAATTCGCTGATCTATGCACAGCTTACGCAGTACGGTTTAAATCCAGAGCAGCTCATGATTGAGTATCAATTTGTGAGTTCAGTTTCGGCTTATTCTAAATGGAACAGTTTACTTCGAGAAATTACAAGTAAACCAAATGAAGTGTATTGGGTGGCAGCAGTCGATTCGGAAATTGATCAGGATGTAATAGACGAGCGCTTCTGGCAAAAAGAAAACCACGTACCGGCCGAGTTTATCAGTAGCTGTTGTATAGCAGTAGAGACCGTGGTGATTGAAGGCTTAGAACCTATCAAGCATCTGAATGTCTGTAAAGCTGCTGCGCACGCTCACGCTGCACTCTGTGATTTAAATCTGGAAACACATGCTCAGTATGAAGCGGAAGATCCTTTTGTGTATGTGCTTGAGCCAGCAACACAATTCAATTTGAGCAAAAAACTCGATCATTTTTTTCAACAAACTTCAATTGAGGCGCATCACTATCTCTATCCGTGCGCGCTCAATGCCGACACTCAGCAGGTGGCAAAAATCTATGCCACGATGCTGGCGATGCAAGCAACTCTCCCGCCGCTTAATGTGGTGGTGAGTACAACAGATCACACATTAACGGTCATTCAAAATCCAGTGGCTAAGGTTGAAACCAAGGATGGGGCTGCTGCATGACCTTAACTTTTTTTAATTTTAAATTTGAAATGAGAACACGATGTATACAATTTTAGGCTACTTGTGGCAGTACATCACTAATCCAAAAGCGATCATCGCACTGTCGTTGCTGGTGGCGCTAATTTCATCGTATTCATATATTCCCCAGACCATTTTCTGGATTTTGCTGGCTTTGTACGTGGTGATGCTGCTTGCATATGGTATTTACTGGTTAATTCAGCGTCGCCGACATGCCAAACAAGGAGAAGAACTGGCACAGGCGATTGAAAAAGAAATCGAAACAGAAACGCATTCACATAACAATAAAGACGAACTGCATTTGATGCAGCAACAAATGAAAGAGTCGGTTCAACTGATTCGTAAGTCTCGCCTTGGAGATAAGAAGGGCAACGCGGCATTGTATGAGCTACCGTGGTACATGGTGATCGGGAATCCTGCTGCGGGAAAAAGTTCTGCAATTTATAATTCTGGCTTAAAGTTTCCTTTTGAAGAGAACCATCAGAAAATGGTCTCTGCGGGACTCAGCGGAACGCGAAACTGCGACTGGTTTTTTTCGACTGACGGTATTTTACTGGATACCGCGGGGCGCTACTCGGTGTACTCAGAAGATCACTCTGAGTGGTTGGGCTTTTTAAGCCTATTGAAAAAAAATCGCCCGAAGGCACCTGTGAATGGACTGATTGTGATTGTGAGTATTGCAGAGCTCATTAGTCAAAGTCCTGAAAGTTCGCTCAAGCTTGCGAAAAACTTACGTGCGCGTATACAAGATCTGACCGAAAAGCTTGAAGTAATTGTTCCGGTTTATCTGGTCTTTTCAAAGATGGATTTAATTGCAGGGTTTACCGAATTTTTCGATTGCTACGAGGCGCAAGAATACAATCAGGCTTGGGGCGCTACACTGCCGTATGAGCAAAACTCATCGCAAAATGCTGTGGATCTTTTTGATCATCATTACAATATTTTGTATGAAGGGCTAAAAGGGGTCAGTACGACACATCTAAGCCGGCGTCATGCGCAAAATATTTCACCGAGCGTCATGACCTTCCCACTCGAGTTTAAAACACTTAAACCCGCATTAAGAAGCTTTGTTTCAACCCTATTTGAAGATAATCCGTACCAGTTCCAACCTGTATTTCGCGGCTTTTATTTTACCAGTGCCTTACAAGAGGGTGTAGTCGAAAGCCCGATGACCGAGCAGATTGCTCAAGAATTTCGCTTATCGGCCATTGAACATCCCGAACAGCCACACGCAATCAAATCACAGATTCAAAATCACGGTTATTTCTTAAAAGGATTATTTTCCGATGTGATTTTGCGTGATAAAGAACTGGTCAAACAGCACATCAATCCAGCCAAAAAACGTCAGCGCCACGTTGCCTTTATTGGTTCGTTAGTGGGGGTTGCTTTGATTTTGGGGGTATGGGTCTGGTCATATCGCAATAATCAGCAATTGATTCAAGATGTGCAGGCCGATTTAAACAAAGTGGTGCAATTAGAAAAAACTTCCGGTCAGCAACTTTCAACCCAACTGGATGCACTGTTGATTTTACAAGAACGGTTGCAACAGCTTGATGAGTTTGATCAGCATCGCCCGCTCAAATTTAGTTTTGGTTTGTATCAAGGTAATCGCTTGCGTGAGCAACTGCGTGCCGAGTATCTCAATGGTGTTCGTCAAATTGTATTGATACCTACGCAGCAAAATATTGCGCAGTATTTGCAACGTGTAAAAGGCAATGAAGAGTCGCTCAAAGCCAATCATTCAAATGTCGAGATCAAACAAGTCGCAAAAACACAGCAGTATCTCGAGCCATCAGACAGCAATCCGCAAGATGCCTATAATGCACTCAAAGCGTATCTGATGATGAGTAATCCGCAGTACCGCGAATCGAGCCATTTAAATGATCAGGTGACACGTTTTTGGCGCTCTTGGCTAGATGCCAATAAAGGTCAGATGCCGCGCGGTGAAATGATCCAAAAAGCTGAACAAATTTTATCTTACGCACTGACACTGACTACCGATTCAAATTTCCCGGTGTTACAAGCCGATAGTCAACTGGTCGATCAAACACGTCAGGTCTTATTGGCCGTAATTCGGGGAATGCCTGCGCGTGATCGTGTGTACAACGAAATTAAAATGCGTGCTGCTGTGCGTTATCCTGCATTAACTGTCTCGCAGATTGTGGGTGAAAACAGTAAAGGAATTATCCTAGGCAGTTATGCGCTCCCGGGAATGTTCACTCATAAGGCATGGACTGACTATATCGAAACCGCTATTGATGAAGTCGCCAATAAACCTACAGACACCAAAGACTGGGTACTCAATAGCCGCCAATCGGATGACCTGACCTTTTCGGGAAGCCCAGAGCAGATTCGCAAACAATTGGTGGCGTTATATAAACAAGACTATATCGCAGAATGGCGTAAGTTTTTAAATGGTGTGCATTACGCCAAAGCCACTCAATTTAGCCAGCAAGTGAAAAATATTGATGTTTTGGGTGAACCGCAAAATTCACCGATTCGTACCTTTCTTGATCGGGTTGCAATAGAAACCAACTGGGATAACCCGGTGGTTCAGGCCGAACTGGCTGCACCGCAAAAAGGTTTTATTGCATGGTTTAAACGCAAAGTGCTTAATCGAGATGATGATAAGCTCAAGCAACAAGCCATAAGCAAAGCCCAAGGGCAGATCTCACAGCAGTATCAGATGTTTTATCAACTGGTGCGCAAACGCGATGATCAGCAAAACAAATCACTGTTAGATGAATATCTTGAAAATCTCGCGCAAGTGCGTAGTAAATTCAACGAGCTGAAAAATGCGGGTGAGATTGGCCCAAGTGCAATCACTTTGGTGAAACAAACCATCAACGATCAAACTTCGGTGTTTAATGTGACACAGAAATTGATTGATGAAAAAATCTCGGTCGGCGCAAATGAGCTGGATCAGCAGATGTTGCAACGCTTTTTAGTGACGCCGCTGACGCAGTCTTTTGACAGTCTGATTGTACCTGCACAAGATGAAATTAATAAATTATGGACCATGCAGGCCTATCAGCCATTTAGTACCAATTTAAGTCAGAAATATCCGTTTAATTCATCGGCTACCTTACAGGCCACCAATGCTGAAATCGGGCAAATTTTTGGTGAGAGTGGCAGCATTGCGCGCTTTGTTAAAGAAAATCTGGATCCGCTAGTGATTCGACGTGGCTATACACTGACCTCAAAAACATGGAAAGACTTAGGCATTAGCTTAAATCCTCAGTTTGTGATGAATTTCCAGCGTTATGTTGCGCCGATTAATGGCATGGCAACAGGCGAATTAAATCAAACGCCTGCTGCTGCACCAGCGGCAGCTCAGTCTAACTTCCAATTTTATCCATTACCGAATAGCCAGTTCAGCTCGTATACGATTGATATCGACGGTCAGCGTATGACCTACGAGAACGGTATTCAACAGTGGGTCAATTTTGTTTGGCCAAATCAAGGTGCAATACCGGGTGCTCGTATTACAGCAGTCGATTTACAAGGAAAAACCCATACCATTTTTGATGAGCCGGGTGAGTATGGCATTAATCGACTGATCGACCGTGCACAGCGCAAAGAGCAAAATGGTAGTTTTGAGATGACGTGGAAAAGTAAAACCGATCCAAATCTGATGGTCAAAGTGAATTTCAGACTCATCAGCGGTAATCACTCTGGCAATATTGGCTCAAGCCGTGGTTATACGGGCTTACAACTGGTCGATAAAGTCACCACCACCAAGGCGGTTCGTGTAGTGGCTGCTCAGCAAGCACCCACTGTACCTTCAACCAACAATACACCAGCTGCTGGGGCACAGGCACCAGCGACGGGAGCACGCCCATAATGAGAAACAACCAGTCTGACATAGGGAGGAATGTATGCAGCACGTAAATACCACTCCCTTGTATTTTGGTAAAAGTCCAGCACGTGGCGACTTTCTAAAAAGTAAAGGGCAGCCCTCACTGCTCCAATTGATTGATCAATGGATCACGGAGGCACTGGAAAATGCAATGCAAGTGCCTGAATTCAAAGCTCGCTATGCCGATTTTCCAGCGCTGGACTTTTTTATTGCCAATCCACAGGAAAAGATGTTTCTGGCTGCCAATCTGATTACCAGTCAGGACAGTTCTGGACGTGCTTTTCCAATGGTGCTGGGTCAATTGATGGATGTTGAGCAGCCTTATCAGAATATCTTGTTTGCGCCGTATCGCTACAAAATGCTGCTGGTCGATTTGTATCAAAAAAACAAGGTGATCAAAACCATACGTGAGCCGGGCATTTTACTGGACAAACTCAATCAACTGCCAGCACAGGCACAGGTTTTTACTGCTGAGGAATATGCAGGATTTTATGAAAACCACACCATGCATTCATTTGCACAACTGATGAAAATGAATGTATATCAGCTGGCACAAAGCATGATTGGTTTGGGTTTGTTGCTGCAACCGATTTTAAAAAATGGAACCAAGCAGCTAAATAAGGTGTTGGTTCTGCCGCTCAATAATCCGATGTATTGCTATGAAATTGCCGCTTTTTGGGTCAGTTTAATTGGGCGTTTTCTAAAGCAAGACAACACCGAAGTGTTAATTGGATTGTTGCATCGTGAGCAGCCGGTACTTTTGTTTGGGTTTCAAGGTGCAGACATACTGGCACTGAGTGATCTGTTTGTGCAAAACATGCAAAGTTCACATTGGGTTTCGCTGGTTGAAGCTCAGTGGATTGACCGCTACCTTGAACAAAATGCGGGACTGGCCACCTTGGAGCAATCGCTGTGTCAGCGGCAGTTAAGCCTGTCACAAGGCTTGAAGCTCTTTAGACAAACATTTTTAGATGAATAATCATGAAAAAATATAACTTACGCAGCCTGAAATTTGGATTATTGCTCAGTACGCTTGTCGCAGCTTCAACTGTCTTTGCAGAGCCGATTGTGGTTGAAGGCGTGGTGCCTAACGCCGCCTCAAAACAAGCCATTTTGCAAAAAATGCAGGCTGTTTATGGAGCTGATCAGGTGATCGATAAAATTCAGGTTCGTCCGGTCAATGCACCAAATGGCTGGAGCGATTCAGTCACTCAAGTGATCAGTCCCGATCTGAAAAAAGTCAAGCAGGGCAAACTCACTGTGCGCGGCACTCAAGTTGAATTGACGGGTAAAATGACCAATCCAAATGACATCCAACCCACTATTCAGCAGTATCAAAATTTGGTCCAGCCACCGTATCGATTCAACTCACAATTAACGGTAAATCAGGCTGAACAAAAAATTGTCGATGATGCGTTAAAAAATCGGATTATCGAATTTGAATCAGGAAGTGCAATTTTAACGGCTTCTGGTCAGCAAATCTTAGACGAAATGGCAGCAGCACTGAAAAAAGTGGGCGGTAAAAAAGTCAAGATTATCGGGCACACCGACAGTTCAGGCGATGCCGGTAAAAATCTGGTTTTAAGTCAAGAACGAGCGGGCGCAGTAAAAAACTACCTACTTACGAAAGGTTTATCCAGTGATAATTTAAGCACTGAAGGTTTAGGTTCAAGCAAACCGGTGGCAGATAATACGACAGCCGAAGGACGACGCAAAAACCGACGCATTGAGTTTGAGGTGCAATAAGAACAGCAGATACAGGAGGATTTATGGCACTACCATATATTACCATTGGCTCACCAACTACAGGCGGCGGTAAAGTGATCACCGCCAACGCAGGTTTTTTAATTGAGGGAAAGGCGGTTGCATGTGTCGGTGATAAAGCCACTTGCCCTAAACATAAAACAGTTGCGACCATTGTGGCTGGAGACAATCATATGCTGATGATGGGTAAAGCGATTGCCCAACATAATTCAGCGCTGTCTTGTGGATGTAAATGCATTGCCAATCAATCCTTAACCGTGGGGAATAACTAAAAATTAAATTTTCCAGCCCTTGCTTTTTAAATTAGAAGAATCATATTAACAATGAATGGTGCTATTTTTTGTGAATTTAAAAATAGCATCGAAGTATTGGGTTACCGATTAAAAAATACAAAATAAAGGATAATGAAATTATGTCGCTTTCTTATGAAAATGAAAATAACGGTGCATGGCAAACCTATCTGGCTCAAGTAGACCGTGTGACGCCATATCTTGAAGACGCTTTGGTGCCTTATATTCATACATTGAAGCGCCCTAAACGCGCTCTGATTGTCGATGTGCCGATTGTCATGGATGATGGTTCCATTCAGCATTTTGAGGGTTATCGTGTACAACACAATTTATCGCGAGGGCCAGGCAAAGGCGGTATCCGTTATCATCCGGATGTTGAGCTCAATGAAGTCATGGCTTTGGCCGCTTGGATGACTATCAAAACCGCAGTATTGAATTTACCGTATGGTGGCGCAAAAGGCGGTATTCGGGTTGATCCTAAAAAACTGTCTAGCCGAGAGCTGGAACGCCTAACCCGACGTTTTACCAGTGAAATCAGCCCAATTATTGGGCCTCAAAATGATATTCCTGCGCCAGATGTAGGCACAAATGCCGATATCATGGGCTGGATGATGGATACCTATTCAAGCATCAAAGGACATACCGTCACAGGTGTTGTTACAGGCAAACCAGTTCATCTGGGTGGCTCGCTTGGGCGCGTAAGGGCTACGGGCCGCGGCGTATTTGTGACAGGGCTAGAGGTCGCCAAGAAAATTAATCTGCCAATCGAAAACAGTCGGGTCGCTGTACAAGGCTTTGGTAATGTAGGCAGCGAAGCAGCATATCTGTTTCATAAATCCAATGCACAGGTGGTATGTGTACAAGACCATACGGGCACCATCTATAACGAAAACGGACTCGACATCAAACAGCTACAAGAGCATGTGCTTAAAACCTCAGGCGTGGCTGGATTTCCTGGCTCAGAAAAAATCGACGATGACGCTTTTTGGCACATCGATATGGATATTTTGGTTCCAGCCGCATTAGAAGGGCAGATCACGGCAGAGCGTGCCCAGACCTTAAAAGCCAAGCTAGTACTTGAAGGCGCGAACGGACCGACTTATCCAGATGCAGATGATGTACTGGTGCAGCGTAATATTATTGTGGTGCCGGATGTACTTTGTAACGCTGGTGGTGTAACGGTCAGTTATTTCGAGTGGGTGCAGGATATGTCGAGTTACTTCTGGACAGAAGCCGAAATCAATGAGCGGCTCGACAAGCTGATGATTCAAGCCGTAGCAGATATCTGGCAAAAAGCGCAAGATAAGGTCTGTACTATGCGTACCGCCGCTTATATCTTAGCCTGTGAACGCATTTTAAAAGCACGTAAAGAGCGAGGCATTTTCCCCGGTTAAGCTGTTCAGTGGAGGCAGTGATTTATACTGCCTTCACTGTTTTGAGTGAAGTTCCAAATATCGATTTTTTGGGTTTTTTGTACACAGATTTGGAGTATACTCAAATTGAACTTGCCCAGTTTAGGGCAAGCAACCAGATGATGGATAATCTGGAACTGTATGCCATCTGAAACCATGGTACATAAATTGCTGTAAAACAATAAAGGTTAGCTAGGTGAAAAGGATATGCTGTCACTCAGCCAAGAGATGGATCTTAATCATTCGTCACACAAGGCGGAATTTGCCCACCATTTGATGTCGACCATTTGTGGTGAACATCGTCTCGACACCACGTGTAAAGACACGCTGAATTTTCATTATGAAGGGATGCGTTTGCCGTACCGTAAAATGGCGCTTGGTAAAATTAGCTATGGGGCCAATGTTGCAATCAATACCTCACAACTACGTGCTTATAGCATCAGTTTACCTTTTGAAGGCAAGCAAACGTTGAATGTGCGCGGTGAAACCTATTTTTCAAATCGAGATAGCGGCTTAATTGTGTCTAATGCAGAACTGCAAGATTTGATGATCGATAAAAATTGTAAAAAATTTCAGGTGGTGATTCCAGAACAAAGCCTGAATTCCGTGCTGTCCGAACTGGTCAAACAGCCAATCGATAAGCCAGTATTGTTTAATCCCGATATGCATCTTGGAAACAACCCATATATTGCAGCGTGGTGGAAAAATATTGAAACGTTTTTACAGCTTAAGTCGCAGTATGCGGGTTATGGTCTGCAACTTTGGTCTGAAGATTATGAAAACTTTTTGATTAAATCGTTGTTACTGTCACAGGAAAACAATTATAGCGAGCGGTTGCGGCAGCAATCCTATTTACAAGAACCCGATTATATTCGACGTGTTCGTCACTATCTGGTTGAACATGCGCATGAAGCGATTTCAACTGATGAATTACACCATTTAGCAGGCGTATCAAAATCGAAACTCTATGAAGAATTTCAACATTATTATGGTATGAGTCCGCTGGTGTATTTGCGCAAATATCGCCTGCAACAGGTCCGAAAAATTCTGACGGCTTCTGCGCATAAAAAAGTCTCGATTTCAAAACTGGCGTATGATTGGGGATTCAATCATTTGGGACGGTTCTCTCAAGAATATCGGGATGAATTTGGTGAAAGCCCGAGCGAGACGCGAAGTAAATTTTAAAACAGATTCATTTAATTGATTTCAAAAGCCCAGATTTTCTGGGTTTTTTATTGAAAATAAAGTCATGGTCTTATTTTTTATATTAGTTAATTCAACATCGTAATTCGTATCTTTATGACGATTTCTAATGATCTGTTCGGTTTTCATTGACCAATGCATTCTCTCGCACTGGATGGATAGTACTCGCAATTTTTGGACAGACGACAACCCGTATTCAGCGACATGATAAGTCCAATCACAGGGTCTGGAGTGAATCCGATGTCAGGTCAATACATTGAAGTAAAAACAGCAACAGGACAATCATTTACGGCCTACTTGGCCGTTGCAGAGGGTGGTAAAGGCCCGGGCATTGTACTTTGCCAAGAAATTTTCGGCGTGAATGCAGCCATGCGTGCCAAAGCAGACTTTTTGGCAGAAGAAGGATATACCGTTTTGGTACCAGATTTATTCTGGCGTACAGCACCACGAATTGAACTGGCGTATACCGAACAAGATTTTGCAAAAGCCTTTGAGTTATACCAAGCCTATGATGAAAACTTGGGAATTGATGACATCCGCGATAGCTTGGCAACGCTTTCAACACTTGAGAGTTGTGATGCCTCAGCAGGGCTCGGGGTCGTTGGCTATTGCCTAGGTGGAAAGCTCGCGTACTTAGCCGCTTGCCGATTACCTGAGGTGGCATGTGCTGTGGGCTATTACGGCGTTGGCATTGATCACGCCTTAGACGAGCTGCATAACTTAACAGGTCGATTGGTGCTTCATATTGCCGAGCTTGACAAATTCACTCCACCTGAAGCACGTCAAGCTATCTTAGATGCCACGGCTCAGCATCCACGTGCACAAGCCTATGTGTATGAAGGCGTGGATCATGCCTTTGCGCGCCCTAATAGTGAGCATTATCACAAACCATCGGCACGCTTTGCGCATGAGCGTAGCGTGACTGCACTGCATCAGACCATTGGACCGGTTTACGATCTGGTAGCTTTATGGGAAGAGCATATCCGGCATGAGTTTGATACTCGGGATGTGCCTGCCACCATGGCGACAATGGTCAAAGAACCTTATGTTAATCATATTCCGACACTTACTGGTGGTGTCGGTCAGCGCCAGCTTGCACGCTTTTATCAGCATCATTTTGTTCATCAAAATCCAAAAGATATGAAAATCACCTCAATCTCACGCACGGTGGGATCGACGCAGGTGGTCGATGAATTCATCATGAGTTTTACCCACGACAGTGAAATTGACTGGTTACTGCCTGGTGTCGCGCCAACTGGAAGATATGTCGAGATTCCAATGCTGGGTGTGATCCAGTTCCGTGGTCCAAAGCTATGTCATGAACATATTTATTGGGATCAAGCATCTGTACTGGTACAGATCGGATTGCTTGATCCGACGGGTTTACCTGTTGCGGGCGTTGAGACGGCCCAGAAGCTGCTCGACGAAGAACTGCCGTCCAATACGCTGATGCCGTCATGGGCCTCAAGCGAGCATAAGCCAGTTTAAGCAGCACAGGAGAATGCTATGAAAATTGAAATGACAGACAAAATTGCCGTGGTGAGTGGTGGAGCCACCTTAATTGGTCGTGCCGTGGTGCAGGCACTGGTTGATGCTGGTGCCAAAGTTGCAATTCTCGATATCGATGCCAATGGTCAAGAGATCGCCAACAGCATGCACGGTCAGGCTGTTTTTATTCAGACCGACATTACCAGTGATACAGGGCTGCAACGTGCGCTTCAACAGATTCATCGTCAGTTGGGACGTGTCGACTTTTTGGTTAATCTGGCCTGTACCTATCTAGACGATGGCTTTAAGTCGACTCGTGGTGATTGGTTGCATGCACTGGATATCAACTTGGTGTCGGCGGTCGAGTTGACTCGCACGCTATATCCCGATCTGCAACACAACCGCGGAGCGATTGTAAATTTTAGCTCGATTTCGGCCAAGATTGCGCAAACGGGTCGCTGGCTGTATCCAGTCAGCAAAGCGGCAATGCGCCAACTGACCCAGTCCATGGCCATGGATTTTGCTGCTGATGGCATTCGGGTCAATTCGGTTTCACCGGGCTGGACATGGTCAAGAGTCATTGCCGAAGTCAGTGGCAATGACCGCAAAAAAGCCGATGCAGTGGCTGCCGATTATCATGTTTTGGGTCGCTTGGGCGAACCTGAAGAAGTTGCAAATGTTGTTGTTTTTTTACTCTCTCCAGCGGCGCGTTTTGTCACTGGTGCCGATTATGCCGTCGATGGCGGATATTCGGTTATGGGGCCTGAAGGGAATCAACCGGCTATTCCACGTTTAGCCGATGAAGCGTAATCGCACACGCGTTAATTTACGAAAGACATAGAAAATGGGAGAACCATAATGCGTAATGTAGCAATTGTTGGTGCGGGTCAATCTGGCTTGCAACTCGGATTAAGTTTACTAGAAACTGGATATACCGTCACAATTGTGACCAACCGGACGGCAGATGATATTCGTCAGGGGAAGGTCATGTCCAGTCAGTGTATGTTTCATACGGCCTTACAAACAGAACGTGATGTTGGACTGAACTTTTGGGAAGAACAGTGCCCCGCAGTAGAAGGGATTGGCTTTACGCTGGTTAACCCTGAAACTGGCGATGCTGCATTTAGCTGGAGTGCACGTTTAGAGCGCTATGCTCAGTCTGTAGATCAGCGTGTGAAGATGCCGTACTGGATAGAAGAATTTGAGCGCCGTGGTGGCAAACTCATCATTCAGGATGTTGGAATTGATGAGCTTGAGCAACTGTCGGCCGAGTATGAGCTGGTGCTTTTGGCAGCGGGTAAGGGCGAAGTGGTCAAGCAGTTTGAACGTGACGCTCAGCGTAGCACCTTCGATAAGCCGCAGCGTGCCTTGGCACTCACTTATGTCAAGGGAATGAAACCGATCTCACCTTATTCACGTGTGACATTTAACGTGATTCCGGGTGTTGGAGAATACTTTTGCTTTCCAGCGCTCACTGTGAATGGACCATGTGAAATCATGGTGTTTGAAGGTATTCCTGAAGGGCCAATGGATTGCTGGCAAGATGCCAAAACGCCTGAACAACATCTTCAAATGAGTAAGGACATCTTAAACACTTATTTACCTTGGGAAGCCGAGCGCTGTAGCGAGATTGAACTGACCGATGCAGGAGGGTACTTGTCTGGACGTTTTGCACCTTCGGTACGTAAACCGATTCTAACCTTGCCATCTGGACGAAAAGTATTTGGTATGGCCGATGCACTGGTGGTCAATGATCCAATCACGGGTCAAGGATCGAATAACGCCGCCAAATGTAGCAAGATTTACTTCGATGCGATTTTGGCCCGTGATTCTCAAGAATTCAGTTCGGAGTGGATGCAGCAAACTTTCGAAAGCTACTGGAACTACGCCGAAACTGTGGTGGCATGGACCAATAGCTTACTGGTACCGCCTGAGCCGCAAATGATTGACGTATTGGCGGCAGCGAGCCAAAACCAAGCGATTGCTTCGACCATTGCCAACAATTTTGACGATCCGCGCCAGTTTGCACCGTGGTGGTTCGATCAAAGTGCAGCGCAACGTTTTATTCAGTCGAAACAGTGTCAGAAAGTGGCGTAATACAAAGGGAATTGGTGAACGATATGAATACATCCATGCAGCAAGGCTTAAAAGCAATTGACCCTGAAAACCCAAGAGAAATACGTAATTTGCTGGGACAGTTTGCCACAGGTGTGACCGTTATCACCACACGTGGACAAGATGGTCGAAAAATTGGAATGACCGCAAACTCGTTTTCGTCATTGTCGCTTGATCCGCCTCTGATCTTATGGAGTTTGTCAAAAACTGCGCCGAGCCTGCCAGATTTCACACAGGCAGCGTATTTTGCAATTCACATGCTGGCCCAAGAACATCATGTATTGTCTGGACATTTTGCCCGCGGTGCAGAAGATAAATTTGTCGGGATTGCACACCGTGAATGCGAATATGGCGTACCGCTTCTTGATGATGTTTTGGCAACATTGGTCTGCAAAAATGTCAATCAATACGAAGGTGGCGATCATCTGATTTTTATTGGTCAGATTGAGCATTACCAGCAACGCATGGGCGAACCTTTGGTGTTTCATGCGGGACAATACCGGATTGCAGCAGCACATCCTGAACTTAGTGTTTAAACAACAAATCACGATCATCCAGATCGTGATTTTTTTTGGGGATTTAAAATGAAAAACAATGTGATTAAAAAGGGATTTCTAGCAGGGACAGTGGTTCTAGCGTCGGTTTCGGCTTATGCCTACGACTTACCGACTGTCAACTTGGGTTTAACCAGCTTTATGGATGGTGGATTACCCGCAGGCCCGGGCTGGTATTCTCAAACTTACCTACAAAACTATGATGCTTCCAAACTCGTCGACAATAATGGCAATACACTTGGCTTACCTAAAACCGACTTAAGTTATCAGGCGATTATTGAGCAAGTCAGTTATATGTCGGATATACGTGTAGGACAGCATGCCGGGTTGGGTTTAAATTTTTTACTGCCATTTGTCAGTAAAATGGACATGGATGATGGTTTAAATAATGCGGCCATTAAAGCCCAAGGTGGATTTGGCGATTTAATGATTGGCCCGTTTATACAGTTCGATCCAGTAATGGGAGCTGCGGGGCCAAAATTTGTACAGCGTATCGAGTTTCAGGTGAATCTGCCAACGGGTGAATATGATCGAAATAAAGATATTAATCCGGGTAATAATGCGGTATCCCTTGATCCGTATTGGGCAGCCACCTACTGGCTAAATCCGAAGTGGACAGCATCGACGCGTATTCATTACCTATATAATTTTAAAAATAATGAGCCAGGCTATGCGTTTGGTGCAGCAGATGACATACAAGCAGGGCAAGCCATACACGCCAACTTTGCAACCGATTATGCGGTAACGCCGCAGCTACGTCTGGGGATCAATGGATACTGGTTGAAGCAAGTGACCGACACAGAAGTCGATGGCGAGAAAGTCAAAGGTAGACGTGAACAAGTTTGGGCTATAGGCCCGGGGGCAATGTATAGTTTTTCCAAAAATGATCATTTGGTTGCCAATGCTTATTTCGAACAAGATGCGAAAAACCGTCCAGAAGGCACACGCGTTTCGTTCCGTTACATTCATCATTTTTAAAGCCATTAAGCGCAGTACTTGTGACCTATTTAATTTCGGTTAAATAGGTTGAAACTGTAGTATTCAAATACTATGGCTGAACACAGTTTAAGAAAAGTTACGTAAATACATTTCTGGATGTTCAAGGCTGCCGCGTCGTGTTGAAGATGGTAACTCTCCATAACGACGTTTATATTCTTGAGAAAAACGTCCTAAATGGCTAAAGCCCCATTTAAAAGCCACATCGGTGACTGACGCTTGTTCGTTTTGCATCAGCTCAAGATGTGCCTGCTCAAAACGTAATTCTTTTAGGTAGGCCATAGGCGTTGTATTTAAAAAGCTTTTAAAGCCTGCAAATAAGGTACGCACACTTACACCAGCATGCTCGGCAAGCTGTTCGATACTCAGTGCCATATGCAGGTTTTCTCGCATATAAGCCTCGGTTCGCTTAATAAAATACGGAGAAATGACCTTCTCTTTGGCCTGATTCAAATGCTCAAGCAAGGTATTTGATTGACCGTATAAAAGGGCATTGAGCAGATTGGATTCAAATTGTTTAAACACCATAGGATGATGCAGTGGATGATTTTCACATGCCAGTGCTTCCATTAAGGTGGTCATCAGTTGTAAAAAATATCCGCCACTATGCGTTGAGAAATCCAGTTTGGTTTCAAAAATAGGCGTATGACGTGTGCTTTCAGGCAAATGCTGTCTGCAATGTTGTACTAAATCATCTTTGTCAATTTTTAAAATAAGCTGAGGAGAATGCGCATGCCAACGCATTTTCAAGGCTTGATCTGGTGATATGACTGAAGCAACTTGTGGATAGGAAATAAACTTTTGCTGGTCTACTTCAATTTCAGCATATCCTTGAGTAGGAATCTGGATAAGATAGAATTTTTCAAGATGATCGGGTTCAATATAAACATCGGTGCCGTATTCAAGACGGCTGATTGATAAACGGCCAGTTTTAAGATGGTGCATCGACGACTGAAATTCGCTCTTTTGTTGCACAATTTTGAGTAAATGCGGTTTAAAAATCTGACCGACACTTTTGCAGGTTTCCCCAATATCCTGATGCTGAAAAATCAAGTTTTGCGATGAAAAAATCGAGCACTGTTGCAAGTGACGTCCATTCAGTTCTATATGGGAATTGGCCTGACTCATAACATATTCCTTTTGGGCTAACGTATTGAATTGAGCAGCATGGCGACAAAACAGCAGCTCGGCGAAATCAACACGACTTAAAATATTTAAGTGGCTTATCTGAATAAAGAATCAAGCAAAAAGTAGACCAGATCAGGAATTTTATCTACATGATCGTAGCAATCTGTATGTGATGAAGCTGAACATACAATAGGTCAGTCATGTAAGAATTTTTGTTGAAAAACTGAGTGAAAACGGCCTGTAAGGGTTTACTTTTTCTAAACGCTTTATTCGATCTTAATCCTTAAGATCTGTATTCTTTTATAGCAAATTCATTTGGTCGTATCAATGTATTTACGTGAATTGCGACAGGTAGCACCTATATAAAAAATAAAGAATCTGCATGGTTGAACATGCAGATTCTTTGTCGTTCTTTTAGCATAAATAAAAGATTGAGCTGATTGAAACAAGCAGCCTCAGCTTAGGTACGTGCTGTGTTGCTTTGCAGAAATTTTTCGCTATAAACATGGCACTGATCAATCGCATGCGTATCAAGCCAAGACTTAACTGCTTCAATCATTGGAGGAGGGCCACACAGATACATGTCAAAACTTCTCTCATCTAGCTGTTCTTTATTCAAGTGTTCATGAATGAAACCTGATTTACCAGTCCAGCTTTCAGATGCTTTGGTCACAATCGGGTGATAACTGAAGTCCTTAATACGTTCACCGTAGGCCATCAGACGCTGCTGCTCGCACAAGTCAGCTTCGGTATTGACGCCGTAATAGAGGTGAACAGGAGGCGGATTGGATTGATCAGCAATATTATCGAGCATGCCTAAAAATGCGGATAGGCCCGTTCCACCTGCAATAAACACCAGTGGGCGCTCAACCTCGCGCAAATAAAAACTTCCCAGAGGCGCTTCCATCATTATAGTTTGACCAACCTGACAGCGCTCACGTAAATAGTTACTCATCACGCCATCTGGTAAAAGCCGAATCAGAAACTGTAGCTGATTCTGTGCGTTTGGTCGGTTGGCAAATGAGTAAGAGCGCCAATCCTCGGTTTGAGGAATGTGAAGCCGTGCATATTGACCAGGCAAGAAATCGAGCTGCTTGGTATGGCCACTTGCATCGAGATGTAAAATCGCTGTCGTTTCCGAAACCAGTTCAACGCCAGTGACTGTGGTGGCAATTTTTAAGGTTTCACCTGCATTACAAATGCTTGAGTGATGATCAAAATAAAACGCAGCATTAGATTTAACGCGTGTCTGGCAGGCAAGCATTTTTCGCTCTGCCAGATCACGTTCACTTAATGCGTCTTCATCGACATATTCTTGTTCATAAATCCCTGTTTCGCATTTTCCCTGACAGGTTCCACATACACCTTCACGACAATCTAGTGGCAGATTAATTCCCTGACGAACAGCAGCATCAAGCAGCAATTCGTCGGGTTGAACAGAAATAAAAAAGGTTTTGCCGTCGGCAAAGTTGAGTGCAACAGAATGACTCATATCGGCCTCCCTAAACGTGATAGAAATCCAGTACGGAATCTATTTTGTCGTTAAGTAAAATGCTGTGCTGACGGCGAATGCGAAAACTATCTTCGGTTGGACGAAGCACGTAAGTTGCTCTGCCGTAGAAACAGCCTTCCAGTCCTTGACGGTTATACAGGGTACGCCAGCTTACTTTCGCCTCGACAAGGCCATCGTCACGTGTTTGCACCTGCACATTGTGAATATTATGCTGGGTACGAGGCAACGGGGTAGCAGAAGCTGCCTTGCCTGTACGGATACGAAATACCCGGTCTTCAAGACCAGAGCGGTCTGCGTAGTAAATATAAGAGAGTCCCTGATTTGGATCTTCTACATAAGTGTGGTCATCAATCCACTGCGGAATATGATATTCACTGTCTTCATCGTAGAGTTCAAGGTAGGCATCCCAGTCATAGTTGTCGCAGAGTTCCGCTTTTTTGTAGAGGAACTGGGAAACTGCATAGTGAAGTTCTAAAGACATGATTACACCTCATCCGTTACAGACTGATTGTCATAGGTTAGGTCATGCATCTTGAGTGCTTTATTGTTCAGTCCGTCAAGTAACAAGCGCTGCCAGTGACCATGTTGATTGACATAGAGTCCTTCGTGCGTAAATTCACGGCCTGTGATCACAGGCTCGATGCCTAGGTCTAGAGCATTTTGTGTTGGGCCATAGGTCCATTTATGATAGCCACGCGAGATATCACTCCAGCGTTCGATACGTCCCTGAAAACCTTTTTGCTGTTCACGGAATTCAACCAGATCATCGGGTGTACCTAAGCCCGATACATTAAAGAAATCTTCAAACTGGCGAATACGGTTGCGGCGTGCTTCAGCAGATTCGCCCTTCACCCCGATACACTGACTAATTACCTCGGTTTTATTCCACGCGACCGGACGAACAATTCGAAGTTGTGAACTGATTTGATCCATAAAAAACAGGCTTGGATACAAGTTGAGGTTACGCAAACGGTGCATCGCCCATTCGGCATGTTTGGCACCAAATTTTTCGACCATATAAGGCATAACGGTGTCGTAGCCGGGACGCACTGTAGGATTTGGCATATCACTGAACAATACGCTGTGTCCGTGTTTGAAACTAAACCAGCCATCATCGGTTTCTGCATCGCCTGCACCGAGTTTGCTGTAGTCGAGTGTATCGAGCTCTCCACCTTTGGCAGCATTCACTTGCTGACGATGCTGTACGGTCGAAACATAGTTGTAATGTACGGTACTGACATGATAGCCATCGAGGCCATTTTCATTTTGAAGTTTCCAGTTGCCAGCAAAGGTATAAGCCGATTTACCTTGCAATACTTCAAGTTCGCCTGTAGGCGATTGATCGACCATCAAATCGAGAAAAATTTTGGCATCGCCTAAAAAGTCTTCTAAAGAATCGGTGGCTTGAGTATCTAAACTGACAAAGACAAATCCACGATAACTGGCGATACGTCCTTGCTTTAGACCACGACTGGACTTGTCGAAGTCATCGCAGTACTCACCCGGTGCCTTCACCTTAACCAGACGACCGTCCGACTTGTAACACCATGCATGGAACGGACAGGTAAATACCGACTGATTACCTTTGGCAACGCGTGTAAGCGTTGCACCGCGATGCTCGCAAGCATTGACCATAGCGTGGAGTTCGCCTTTGCCATCACGGCTAATAATCATCGGTTGGCGTCCAATTTGAACGGTCAGGAAATCGTTGTTGTTTGGAATTTCACTTTCGTGGCAGGCATAAATCCAGACCTTTTCAAAAATGAGTTCCATTTCTAACTCAAACAGTTCCGGCTCGGTAAACATATCGCGAGCAATCCGATAGACACCATCATTTGGGCGAAAATCGATACAACCTTGTACAAAATTTTGCCATTCGGCGAGGTTACGTGCAGTCATGGGCTCATCCTCTATCCAATCAATGCGTTTTATTGATTGAACCGCGATTTACTGCCGCACTCTATCCAGATTTTCCGGATCTTTATCCACTTTATGCAATTTATTGGTGGCTTAATCGGTCTGTTCGTTTTTCAAGATGAAGATGAGGTAAATGAAATAGACGGCGGTATTGTCTGTTTGCAGCGACTGGTTACAGTATGTTGTTGAGACTGGTCAGCATGTACGTCTTGGATCACTATAGAGGATAGAGCGTGGAATATAACGTGCAGGAGCAACCCCAATGATTCACATTCGTTCATTCAGATCTGGTGCATATGTACTTGGAAGCATGATACTACTTGCATTGAGTAGTGTTTCATTTGCCAGTTCAAATGAAGCATGGAAACAGCATGATCAAGCCATGAAAACAGCCTGTGTTAAGGCCAGTCAGCTTAAAAAGGTTAAACTGGTGAGTAATATCATGCTGTTTGATGATCGTGTGAGATATTCGGCTGTGCTGATGCAGGGAACTTTTCCTCAGGCGCATATGAAAAATAAAACTGGTCAGGAACTCTGCCTATGGAATAAAACCACCAAAAAAGCGTATGTATCGGAATTTAATCGCACCAGCTAAGATGATGCCGACTCAATATTCTTCTTAAGAGCAGACCAGACTTTTTTCACGTGGTCACCGTACACGTGACGCGGTATCATAGCAGCGTTGACATGACGGGACGATATTATGAAGATTGTCGCAGATGAAAATCTTGCGTTTACAGATTATTTTTTTTCATCATTTGGAGAAATTCAGCATCGGGCAGGGCGCTTGCTCACTGCCGAAGATGTGCATGATGCACAGGCATTGATTGTTCGCTCCGTCACTAAAGTCAACGCCGCGCTTATTCAAGATAGTCAGTTACAGTTTGTTGGCAGCGCCACCATTGGGACAGATCATCTGGATACCGTAGCGCTCGATCGTCAAAATATTACATGGCGCAATGCACCCGGCTGTAATGCACAAGCAGTGGCTGAATATGTCATTACTGCGCTTTATCAGCTTGATAACACTGTACTCGATCAAGGTAAAAGCTTCCATTTAGGAATCGTGGGGTTAGGAAACGTAGGGCGCCGACTGGCATCGATGGCGCAGCAAATCGGCTGGACAGTGATGGGATATGATCCTTTCGTACAACTCGACGGCATTCAAAACGTCAGTTTTGAGCAGTTGATTCAGCACAGTCACGCTATCTCTATTCATGTGCCTTTAACCACGTCTGGAGCATATCCGACACAGCATCTGTTTAATCATGATGTATTTGCTCACATGCCACCAGATAGCATATTGATCAATAGTGCGCGGGGGCCTGTTGTTGAAGAAGCAGCATTAATTGCTGATCTTAAACGTACACAGCGCAAAGTTGTACTCGATGTGTTTGAGCATGAGCCTGAAATCTCAGAAGAGCTGCTTGATTTGGTGACATTGGTCACGCCTCATATTGCAGGCTATAGTCTAGAAGGCAAAGCCCGCGGTACACAAATGGTTTATGAGGCGTTTTGTAAGGTATTTGGCTTTGAAGCGACCAAGCGATTTGAAACCCAACTGCCTCAAGGCGATGCCTATTTCACAGAAAACACGCTGACTGAGGCATTAAAAGCCCATCTTCATCAGATCTACGATATCCAGCGTGATGATCAAAATTTAAGAGCGTGTCTAAAGGCGGGGCGGGTAGACCAACAAGCCTTTGATCGACTTCGGAAAGAATATCCACTACGCCGTGAATGGGCTGCACACGGAGGCCCTGTGGCATGAGTCAACGCTTTGAAAGTCAGACGGCTTTGCCTACTTGTTCAATTGAGGCACTTAAAGCACGCGCACAGCTCTACCGTACCATTCGAGAGTTTTTTGCCCAGCGTGATGTCATGGAAGTTGAAACGCCGATCGTATCTCAGGCAGGAGTTACTGATGTTCATTTGGCATCTGTGCAGGCGCAACGCCATATCGTAGGTCGCGTGCAGCAACAGTATTTACAAACCTCACCTGAGTTTGCCATGAAACGCCTGCTGGCTGCGGGGAGTGGTCCGATTTATCAAATCTGTAAGGTTTTTCGAGACGACGAGCATGGTCGCAAACACAACAGTGAGTTTACTATGCTGGAGTGGTATCGCCCCGGTCTAGATTTACGCGAGTTGATGCATGAAACGGCGGCGCTATTAAACGTGTGTTTAGCGCATCGTTTTGATGAAATTCGCCCACTGGTTTTGAGCTACAAACATGCATTTCAAGATCGTTTAGATATTAATCCTTTACAGGCAACGCTGGCACAATTAAAACAGACTGCACAACGTGTAGGATTGACGCTAGATTTAGGCGATGATCGTTTAGCCTACATGGATTTATTATTTTCACATTTTGTCGAGCCAAGTTTGGGCTTTGATACACCAATTTTCCTCACCGATTTTCCACCTGAAATGGCTTCTTTGGCCAAAGTACGTCTAGATGAAGACGGCGAAGAAGTTGCCGCACGCTTTGAAGTGTATATCGAGGGTTTGGAACTGGCTAACGCCTACGATGAATTGCTTGATGCATCGGTGCTCCGCGCACGTTTTGAAGCAGATAACCAAGAGCGAGACAAATTAGGCTTACAGGTGATGCCACTCGATGAGAACTTATTGGCAGCCTTAGCACATATGCCAGAATGCTCAGGCATTGCTTTGGGTATTGACCGTTTGTTAATGGTGGCCACTCAGAAGCTCAACATAGAACAGGTGATTGCTTTCCCTGCATCTAGAGCGTAAATAAAAAAAGCCGCGTTACGCGGCTTTTTTTATTTATATATTATTGTTCTTGCTGAATACCCGCGACTTTCCAGTCTTCTGTTGAACCCGCAGGCTTAACAAAATGCCAGATCTCGGTAAACGGTTGTGGAAGACTGTTGAGATCTTCACTCACAGTACCTGTGAAGCGTACACTCACCACATATTGACCGTTTTCAGTCGCAGAATCGACGACCATTGCATTTAGGTTGCTAAACTCAGCAACGTCTTGGTCCTGATTAGCCAAAATGTCGTTGTACATCGATGCATACAATTCAGGCGTCAAGTAACGACGAATTTCTTCAACATTATTTGCAGAATTGACAGACTGAATATGGTTAAAACGTTGACGTGCAATACGCAAGAACGCCGCCGGTTCAGTACCATCCGGTAACTGACTACCGCTTTGTGTATAAGCACCACCAAACGGCGCTGCACTTGGTGCAGCTGAACCACCAACAGACTGACCAAAAATATTGGTGTTGTCACCGCCAGCTGCAGCGCGTGGAGCAGCAGGCGTAGAGCTGTTGTTAAACGGTGAAGAACCGCTGTTGTTTGGTGCGTAAGGATTATTATTACCTGCTAATTTTTTTTTAGCACCGAAACGACGGAAAATAAAGAAAGCAATTGCAGCGATCAGCACAATCCAGATCCAGCCCGGTAGGCCGCCTTTTTTCTCTTCTTGCTGCTGTTGCTGAGCCTGAGTCGCTTGCTGTTCTGGCGATGTTGTATGTTTGTCATCAGCCATTGCATTGGCGGCAAGCGCACCCACCGCAGCACCCGCTACACCTGCAGCAACCACTGTCCCCACACCTGGGCCAGAACGTTGAGGTGTTCCCGCTGGCGCAGTTTGAGGCGCTGGCGTAACCTGACGAGGCTGTTGGTAAGATTGAGTCGGTGCCGCAGAGCGAGACATGCCGTGGCTTTTACCACCGCCCGCACGCTTTGCTTCTGCAAGAGGAGCAACAACTAAAGCAGCCATCATGATGCCTGTAATCAGGCCACGCTGTCTTACTTTCATTTAAAATTCCTGTATAAAAAAATAAAAACAAAATAAAAAGAATCTAAGACTACATATATGCAGGCTTTTGAGGCGAATTTCAACACAAAAAAGATGTTTTTTATGTCGAAACATATTTGCGTCAAAAGATGCTCCAATTTTATCTTATTCGGATAGCTCCATCGCAGTTTGCAAGGCCTCGTGCAAACGTGATACCGCAATCACCTGTACGCCCTCAATCGCTTTTTGCGGAGCATTACCTTTAGGCAAAATGACATGAGTAAATCCGTGTTTGACGGCTTCCTTTAAACGTTCCTGACCATTTGGAACCGGGCGGATTTCACCCGATAACCCGACCTCACCAAAAACGGCCAGTTGTTGTGGTAACGCCTTGGCTCTTAAGCTAGATGCACAGGCCAGCAACACAGCCAGATCCGAGCCTGTCTCGGTAATTTTTAATCCGCCGACCACATTCACATACACATCTTGTCCAGAGGTTTGCACACCGCCATGCCGATGCATCACTGCGAGCAGCATGTTTAAGCGGTTCTGCTCGAGGCCGAGTGCCACACGTCGCGGCTGACCTTGTGCATCATCGACCAGTGCCTGAACTTCCACCAAGAGGGGGCGCGTGCCTTCGCGACTAATCATCACAATCGATCCGGGAATCGCTTCATTATAACGGCTTAAAAAAATGGCAGAGGGATTGGCCACTTCTCGTAAGCCCTTATCGGTCATCCCAAAAACGCCAAGCTCATTTACCGCGCCAAATCGATTTTTTACCGCACGAATCATGCGATAACGTGAATCGGATTGGCCTTCAAAATACAGCACACAATCGACCATATGCTCAAGCACACGTGGGCCTGCCAGTGCGCCTTCTTTAGTGACATGACCCACAATAAATAATGCGGTTCCGCTGTTTTTGGCAAAGCGAGTGAGAAGAGCAGCCGACTCGCGAATTTGTGAAACCCCGCCCGGTGCCGATTGCAGTGTTTCGGTATATAAGGTTTGAATCGAATCTAAAATGGCCACCACTGGGCGCTCTTGTGCCAAAATCTCACAAATTCTCTCGACACAGGTTTCTGCCATGACTTTGAGCTGATCGGTAGGTAGATCTAAGCGTTGTGCCCGCAGTGCCACTTGCGACAGCGATTCTTCGCCTGTCACATAAAGTGCAGTACTGCTTTTGCTGGCCATGTGTGTTGCCGTTTGCAGCAAAATTGTGGATTTTCCGATCCCTGGGTCACCGCCAATTAAAACTACCGAACCCGTAACCAAACCGCCACCAAGTACCCGATCAAATTCACTAATACCGGTAGCAACACGCGGTACATTCGAAACCGAAATTTTATTGAGCGTGGTAACAGTAGAGATTTCTCCTGCATATCCACCGAGTTTAGGTTTTGCCCGATGTGGTGTTACGCTTTCCAATCGGACTTCAGTCAAGCAGTTCCATTCTCCGCATTCAGAGCATTGGCCTGCCCATTTAGAATGATCTGCACCACATTGTTCACAGCGATAGACACTTTTGATTTTTGCCATATTTAAAAATTGAAAATTTTCGATAAAGAAGTTAAAACAGAAGGAAGTACAAAATATCGCATGTACACCCAATTTTGATAAGGCCACATAAACAAGCGAGTTTTGTATTTGACTGATTAAAGGGAAGTGATCAGGAAAATAACATGATAAGGAATTTTTGCACAATCGTTGAAATTGGATTTTTCTCGATCGTTATCATTCTGTTTGCGCTTCCATGGAGGAACTTTGAGCAACTGTATCGACGTTTGCCATAACCTGATAAGACTCTGGCATAGTTATTGCTCTTGCTCAAAGACATGAAAACAGGTCATTGAATCTGTTTTTCAAAAAAATAAATAAATTTGCAAGGTTAATGTGTATGAGTGCAGCTGAAATTGTCGATTGGGTCAATAGTATTATTTGGAGTCCGGCACTGATTTATTTGTGCTTGGGCGCAGGGTTATTCTTTTCGATTTTGACGCGATTTGTACAGGTGCGACAAATCAAAGAGATGGGCCGTTTATTGGTGAATGGTTCATCATCGGCACAGGGAATTTCATCATTTCAGGCGCTTTCTGTGTCGCTCTCAGGGCGCGTGGGTGTAGGTAATATTGCGGGTGTTGCCGCTGCAATTGGCTTTGGCGGCCCTGGTGCGGTGTTTTGGATGTGGGTGGTAGCTTTTCTAGGCGCGAGTACTGCCTATGTTGAATCGACACTTGGACAAATCTATAAAGTTGAATATCAAGGACAATATCGCGGCGGCCCGGCATTTTATTTCGATCGTGGTTTGGGCCAACGCTGGCTGGGGGTTTTATTTGCCATTGCCGCGTTGGTGTCTTGCGGATTATTTTTACCGGGAATTCAGGCCAATGCAGTAGGAAATGCGTTTACTCAGATTACAGGAGAAGGGGCGATTGTTTTTGGTCAGGTAGGAACCTATAAACTTCTGGCATTGGTGGTCATTGTTAGTTTACTGGCCGTGATTATTTTTGGTGGGATTAAGCGTATTGCTCGTTTTGCCGAATTTGTGGTGCCGTTTATGGCGCTTGGTTATATCTTGATGGCTTTAGTGATTGTGTTTATGAATCTTGAAGCCTTACCGGGTGTGATCAAAATGATTTTTGCAGATGCATTCAGCCCGATGGCCGGATTAGGTGCGGCAATTGGCTGGGGGGTGAAGCGTGGGGTTTATTCCAACGAAGCAGGTCAGGGAACCGGTCCGCATGCCGCCGCTGCGGCAGAAGTGCAGCATCCGGCACAACAGGGATTTGTACAAGCATTTTCGATTTATGTAGATACCTTGTTTGTCTGCTCTGCAACCGCTTTTATGATTTTGATTACGGGCATGTACAATGTACAAGGAACTTTAGAAGCTGGTCAGTTCATTATACAAAACGTCACTTCAACCGCAGAAATTGGTTCACCTGCCTTTACTCAAATGGCCGTTAGTACCGTATTTGGTGGCTTTGGGCAGATCTTTGTTGCACTTGCCGTATTCTTTTTTGCCTTTACAACCATTGTTGCCTATTACTACATCGCGGAAACCAACATCACTTATTTAAGTTACATCACCAAAACACCTTCGCTACTGTTTCTAACCAAGTGCTTTATCATTCTTTCGGTTGCCTATGGCGTCATGAGTGCCACAGGCTACATTTGGGGAATTGGTGATATCGGTGTAGGACTTATGGCATGGATTAACATTATCGGGATTATTGTGACTTATTTTGTCTGGAAACCGACCATCAAGGCGCTACGAGACTATGAAGAGCAACAAAAAGCAGGTGTAAAAGAATATACCTTCGATCCAATTAAACTCGGTATTAAAAATGCCACTTACTGGGAAGAACGCTTAAAAACCAAAAATGCTTTAGAGACGCAAGCTCAAAACGCGTCGTCGAAAAAGACCGCAACCTAACATGCCACTCAATTTAAATTCACTTTTTTTGAAGACTCAGGTGTCGAAAAATGTGAATTGTATTGCTTCTACCTTATGCGTATGATCGAAAACGAGTGTACGCACACATGCGTGGCGTTATACAACTACGCAATCGCCAAGCAGAACGTTTATCAAAATCATTCAGTTGAATAAGATGCCATAAAATGGTGCGGAATTGTTTTTGAGGAGACGCTGCTTTGGCTCTATAAAAATACTGGAGTGTTTTGTAGCAATGTCGAATTACAACCACGACTCATCTTCTGGAGAACATGAGTTATCACGAAGCCTTTCTAATCGGCATTTGCAACTGATTGCAATTGGCGGTGCAATTGGAACAGGTTTATTTATGGGTTCTGGTAAAACCATTAGTCTTGCCGGTCCATCGATCTTATTTATTTATCTGATCATTGGAGTGATGGTCTTTTTCGTCATGCGTGCGCTAGGCGAATTGTTGCTCTCCAATCTTCAATATAAGTCTTTTATCGATTTTACCACTGATTTGATTGGCCCTTGGGCTGGATATTTTGTGGGTTGGACCTACTGGTTGTGCTGGATTACCATCGGTATCGCCGACTTATCTGCGATTATTTATTATTTGCAGTTTTTTAATAACGGTCTTCCTTTTACACCAACTGAAGGCGCCATGATCAGTATTGCGGCGATTATTTTCATCATGGGACTAAACCTCATGACCGTAAAACTGTTTGGTGAGCTTGAGTTCTGGTTTGCCATGATCAAGATTACCGCCATTGTTGTTCTGATTTTGGTCGGACTCTGGATGATCTTCACGGGCTTTACCTCGACCAGTGGTGAAGTGGCATCATTTACGCATTTGTGGGCCAATGGTGGCTTCTTCCCAACGGGTATGCACGGTTTCTTGGCAGGTTTCCAGATTGCGATCTTTGCCTTTGTTGGGGTAGAGCTGGTAGGAACCACTGCGGCTGAAACCAAAAATCCGGAACGTAATTTGCCTAAGGCAGTCAACTCTATCCCGATTCGAATCATTATTTTCTATGTACTGGCCCTGTTGATTGTGATGTCGGTGACACCATGGAATAAGATTGATCCAAACATCAGCCCGTTTGTAAATCTGTTTAGTCAGGCAGGCATTGCAGCAGCGGCAATTATCATGAACTTGGTGGTCTTGTCTTCGGTGATGTCATCGATGAACAGCGGTGTATTCTCTACCAGTCGCATGCTGTTTGGTTTGTCTAAAGAACGCCAAGCACCTCAACCTTTTGGTACGCTCAATAAAGGTCGTGTTCCTGCAAATGCATTGTATTTTTCAACGGTGTGTTTGTTGCTCGGTGCAGCGCTGCAATATTTTGTACCCAATACCGTTGAAGCTTTTACACTGGCGACTACGCTATCGACCATTTTGTTTATTTGTGTGTGGCTAATGATTATCTGGAGCTACATGGTCTATTACAAAACCCGTCCAGAGTTACATGCCAAATCTATTTTCAAATTACCTGGCGGTTTGTTTACCTGCTGGGTGGTGATCATTTTCTTTATTGGAATGATTTATGTGCTGTCATTAGAGCCAGACACCATGAAAGCCTTGATGGTCAGCCCAATCTGGCTGGTTATTTTGGTGATTGGTTACTTTGGTTTTTACAAGCCTCGATTGAAATCCAAGAAATAATTAAAAAAACGCCAGTCAATGACTGGTGTTTTTTTTCGCTTCCTTTTAAGCTTGGTGCTTTTGTACTTTGGTCCTGTGCTGGATCACGGTATAATTATTCAAATTTTTTGAGTAGGTGATCAGATGCGCCGTTTCATTTGCTACACAAGTTTACTCACCATGAGTCTGGCTATGCTGGGCTGTGGTCAAACGGGTGCATTACATTTGCCATCCGATCCAAATTACGACAAACGTGCAAAATATTTGCTGTATTCACAGCCTCAGTCTGACAAAACCTCGAAAGACAAAACTTCGACTCCTGATCATTCAGCGTCTTCTCAGCCAGTTCCTTCTTCACCTTAAGCTTTAAAAATAAGGATGCATTCATGAGTTTCTCCCGCATTAATGGGATATTGCATGCCGAGCAATGTTCACTTCAGCAGCTCGCGCAGCAATTTGGTACGCCACTTTATGTTTATTCAAAGACAGCCTTTGAAAAACATTATCAAGATCTGGATCGTGCCTTTGATTTTATTGATCATCAAATCTGTTTTGCGGTGAAATCAAACTCTAATTTGGCGGTACTGAATGTTTTGGCAAAACTGGGTTCAGGTTTTGATATTGTAACCGGTGGCGAACTCGCACGTGTATTGGCTGCGGGCGGTGATCCAAGCAAAATCGTATTTTCTGGTTTGGGTAAATCTGAGGCCGATATTCAAAAAGCACTTGAGGTCGGCATTGCGTGTTTTAATGTTGAGTCTTATGCCGAGCTCGACCGTATTCAAAAAGTTGCAGCGAGCCTCAACTTACGTGCACCCATTTCATTGCGCGTTAATCCCGATGTCGATGCCAAGACACATCCTTATATTTCAACGGGTTTAAAAGAAAACAAATTTGGTATTCCAAGTGATACCGTATTTGAAACGTATCAATATGCAGCCTCGCTGTCTCATTTAGATGTAGTTGGAATCGATTGTCATATTGGTTCACAGTTGACCGAAACCAAACCGTTTGTAGATGCTTTAGATCGCGTGATTGTGATGATCGAGCAGCTTAAAACGCTGGGAATTGAGATCAAGCACATCGATATCGGTGGTGGTTTGGGAGTCTGTTACAAAGACGAGACACCGCCAACCGCTGCAGAGTACGCTGCTGCACTCAAGCCTGCGCTACAAAAACTTGGGCTTAAAGTGTATATGGAACCAGGTCGTAGTATTAGTGCCAATGCGGGTGTGTTATTGACCAAAGTTGATTTGCTCAAGCCAACCAATCACCGTAACTTTGCCATTATTGATGCAGCCATGAATGACTTGATTCGTCCGTCATTGTATGAAGCATGGATGGATATTCAGTCTGTTTCAGCGTCATCGGATGCTGAAGAAAAAACTTGGGATATCGTTGGGGCAATTTGCGAAACAGGTGATTTTCTGGGTAAAGACCGAAGCCTTGCACTTAAAGAAAATGACGTGCTGGCGGTGATGGGTGCAGGCGCTTATGGCTTTGTAATGAGTTCAAACTACAACACCCGTGGCCGTGCCGCAGAAGTAATGGTGGCAGGTAATGCCGCACATTTGATTCGTGAGCGTGAAACCATCGAGTCGTTGTGGGAAAAAGAACGTTTGCTGCCAGAGGGTTAAGACATGTTAGTTGAATTTACCAAAATGCATGGTCTGGGCAATGACTTTGTTGTGCTCGATTTAATTAGCCAACGTGCTTACTTAGACACCACCACCATCCAGCGTATGGCAGATCGTCATTTTGGTATTGGCTTTGATCAATTATTGATTGTCGAGCCACCGGATGATCCGCAAACCGATTTTAAATATCGCATTTTCAATGCAGATGGTTCGGAAGTGGAGCAGTGCGGAAATGGTGTGCGTTGTTTTGCCCGCTTTGTACATGAGCGACAACTCACCAAAAAAACCAAAATCAGAGTGCAAACCAAAGCGGGAATTGTTGAACCAGAACTTGGCCCTAATGGCTGGGTACGCGTCAATATGGGTTATCCTAAGTTTCATCCACAGGATATTCCATTTCTGACAGAAGAACTGGATGCCTTGTATACGCTTCCATTAGCCAATGAGCAAAGCTTAAAAATTGATGTCGTCAATATGGGAAATCCACATGCGGTGACCATTGTGCCGGATATCTTGACAGCTGATGTTGCAGGCATGGGGCCACAAGTCGAAGCGCATGTGCAATTTCCACAGCGTGTCAATGCGGGTTTTATGCAGATTTTGGATGAAAAGCATGTGCGCTTGCGTGTGTTTGAGCGCGGTGTGGGCGAAACGCTTGCTTGCGGTACGGGTGCATGTGCGGCAGCCGTAAGTGGTATGCGTCGTGGTTTACTGGCGAATTCGGTAGAAGTCGAGCTGGCGGGTGGAAAGCTTCAAATCGAGTGGCAAGAGGGTGATGTGGTCTGGATGACGGGGCCAACAGCCACAGTCTATGAAGGACGCCTTGATTTACGTTACTTTCAAACCTGATCTATAAAATACCAAGAAAGCACGCTTAGACTGGGCGTGCTTTTTTAATGCTGAAATATGGCATATTTTAAATTTAATCGATTAAATAACTGAAAAAAAATGACTACACAATTAATTTTTTTACCCGGTGCATCGGGCAGTACACAATTTTGGCAGCCTTTAATTCACTATTTAGGATCAAACGATACAAGCATATTAATTGCTTATCCGGGATTTGGCTGTGAACCGGCTCAAGACACGATCACCGATTTTGATACGCTAACTGAGTATGTGCTGGCGCAAATTGATACGCCGTCTATTATTATTGCTCAATCGATGGGAGGAATTTTTGCGGTTCAGGCCGCACTCGAAAAAGCGGAAATGGTCAAAGGCTTGGTGTTGATTGCCACTTCGGGTGGTCTGGATTTGAGTGGTTTTGATGTTGAAGACTGGCGAAGTGCTTATCAAGAACATTATTTAAATTATCCAGACTGGTTTGTTCATACACGAATCAATCATGAGCATCGTTTACATGACATTCAGCAACCCGTACTTCTGATCTGGGGAGATCAAGATCGTATCAGTCCAGTATCCGTCGGGGTACATTTACAGCACTTGTTCCCCGCTGCGAATCTACTTGTAGTACCAGAAGGTGATCATGCACTGGCCGAGCAGCAAGCGAGTAAGATTGCTCGGCCGATTTTACAATTTATCAAGCAGTTGGATTAGCGTTTACTCAAAACGAGTTTGAGGGCAAATATCAGGAAGATACTGCCTGTAACACGATCTAAACCACGCACAAATTTGGGTTGTTTTAAAAAGCGAGAAATAGGTTGCATTGCCCAAATCAACAGCATTGACCAGATGGTACCGATCAAAACATGCAACATCACCAGCCCCATAATCCATGAAAATGCAGCGGCTTCTGCGGGAATAAACTGAGGCAAAAAAGAAAGATAGAAAACCCCAATTTTGGGATTAAGTAAGTTGCCCAGAAAACCTTTAAAAAATGCATTCTGGCGTAGTGCAAAACTAGGGGGAATGTTTGAAGACACTTGACCCAGATGATGGCGAGGTTTCAAGAGCATATTTAGCCCAAGCCAAGCTAAATAAGCCGCACCAACCCATTTCAATACACTAAAAGCCATTGCCGAAGCCATGAATAAAGCGCCTAATCCACAGGCAACTACGAGCCCCCACACGATACAGCCTGTACTAATCCCAAGTGCTGCATGAAAGGCGCTGGATTTTCCTTCTAGTGTTGCGGTACGAATAATCAATGTCGTATCCAACCCCGGCGTAATTGTAAGTATGCTAATGGCAACTAAATAAGAAACCAGCAGAGTCGTCATGGCAACAAAGTTTCTCTCACAGTGATCAATGAATTGTATACTAAGTTGCATTGATCGATGAGTTGTCAGTTGTCGTTTTTAAGTGGTGTTATATTCGGCAGTTTCAGTCATCACCAAGGTTAAATTGATTAAAATTAAGGAAGACACGTTTGGCGTTTGAACAGCAGTTACTGGGCATGTGGCTCAAAGAAAAACAACTTCAGAACCATTCTGAGCATACACTGCGTGCTTACCATCGTGATTTAACTCATTTTTTAGCGTTTTGTACAGAGAAAAAACTCAGTCTTGGCAATATCGAAGCGGCGGATTTAAGAGAATATCTTGCACATCGTGTTGAACATGATCATTTAAGTTCAGCGAGTTTACAGCGTCATCTCACCTCGATTCGCCAGTTTATGAAATGGGCGCAGCAGTCGAACCATTTAAGCCATAATCCTGTCGATGATTTTAAACTCAAACGCAAATCGCGACCGTTGCCGGGCTTGGTCGATATCGAAACTGTGCTGCAGATTTTAGATCAACCTGCACCAAGTGATGCGGTTGATCAGCAGCTATGGCTTAGAGATAAAGCCATGCTTGAATTGCTCTATTCAAGCGGCTTGCGTCTGGCCGAGTTGCAAGGACTTGAGCTCCGTGATCTCGATTTTCAACGTCAATTATTACGTGTGACCGGTAAAGGCAATAAAACACGCGTCGTCCCGTTTGGTCAAAAGGCAAAGGACAGTATCATGGCATGGCTGAAGATATATCAGCTTTGGAAGGGGCATTTCGAGCCGCATGATCCACTTTTTGTGTCGCAAAAAGGGGGCGTGCTTTCACCGCGACAAATCGAAAATCGGGTGAAGTTTCAGGCCATTCGTGCAGGCGTCAATGTCGATTTACATCCCCATTTACTTCGGCATTGCTTTGCCAGTCATATGCTCTCGGCCAGTCGGGACTTGCGCTCGGTTCAAGAAATGCTGGGCCATTCTAACTTAAGTACCACTCAAATTTATACGCATGTCGATTTTGACCATTTGGCGCAGGTGTATGACCAGGCGCATCCTCGTGCGCAGAAGCCAGATAAATCGCGATAACTTGAAGAAAAATGACAATACAAAATATGACTTCCGAGTCGCATTAACACTCGCTTACTCGAATGACATCTTTGATCTAGGCAGTCAATCAATTTCAAAATGATGAAGAAGTGAGCTTTTTTACATAAATTAACCAAACTATCAGGCACGCTGATGAAACAAATCAAATAAAAACATAATATAAATCAATAAGTAAAAAATAATTAAAAACACTGTAAATTCAATAACAAAACATTTAGATTAGAAAAAATGAACTGTGGATTCCACAGTTTTATTGCAGATTTATCTTGGCGGCTATAATTGTGACTTGACCGAAATGCCAAACACATAGCAAGATAAAGCACCTAAAAAATTTATATTGAAGCGTTACTATAATGCTTCTGAACATTTACTTGCTGAAACAGCCGAGGATTACATGAAGGCTCTTGTTGCTGTAAAACGTGTGGTTGATGCCAACGTTAAAGTTCGCGTTAAGCCGGACAATACTGGGGTTGACCTAACCAACGTAAAAATGTCAATTAACCCATTCTGTGAAATCGCAGTGGAAGAAGCGGTTCGTTTAAAAGAAAAGGGAACTGTATCTGAAATTATTGTGGTTTCAATTGGCCCGAAAGAAGCGCAAGAACAAATCCGTTCTTCAATGGCTTTGGGTGCAGACCGTGGTATCTTGGTTGAAACATCTGATGATATTGGCGCACTCGAAGTGGCTAAAATTCTTAAAGGTGTGGTAGATGCTGAAAAGCCAGAACTGATCTTATTGGGCAAACAAGCCATTGATGATGATTCAAACCAAGTGGGTCAGATGCTCGGTGCACTTTTGAATGCAGGTCAGGGTACCTTTGCATCAGAGGTGAAAGTAGACGCGGGTAAAGTTCAAGTTACACGCGAGATCGACGGTGGTTTGCAAACCGTTGAACTGACGCTACCTGCGATTGTGACTGCCGACCTTCGTTTGAATGAGCCACGTTATGCGGCGCTTCCAAACATTATGAAAGCACGTAAAAAACCGCTTGAAACCAAATCTCCAGCAGATTATGGCGTAACAGCGACCACCAAACTCAAAACCGTTAAAGTTGAAGCACCAGCAGAGCGTAAAGCAGGTGTTCAAGTGAAATCGGTAGATGAGCTTGTTGAAAAGTTAAAAAATGAAGCGAAAGTGATCTAATACGGAAGGATAAAATCATGAGTATTTTAGTTATCGCTGAGCACGACAATAAGACACTTAACGGTGCAACTTTGAATGTTGTGGCTGCAGCACAAAAAATCGGTGGTGATATTGCTGTATTGGTTGCAGGCGCTGGTGCTCAGGCTGTTGCAGACGCGGCAGCAAAAATTGCGGGTGTCAGCAAAGTTCTTCTTGCAGACAACGCTGTGTACGAACACCAATTGGCTGAAAACGTTGCACAGCTTGTGGCTGATGTAGCGAAATCAGGTTATAAGCATGTTTTGGCAGCATCAACGACTTCAGGTAAAAACATTCTGCCACGCGCAGCGGCTTTACTTGATGTCAGCATGATCTCTGACATTATTGCAGTTGAATCTGAAAATACGTTTAAGCGTCCAATCTACGCTGGTAATGCGATTGCAACAGTTCAATCTGAAGAATCAATTATCGTGGCGACCGTTCGTGGTACTGCATTTGATGCAGTGGCAAGCGAAGGTGGCTCTGCTGCAATCGAAGCAGTCGGTGAGGCAGCCAATGCAGGCGTTTCAACTTTTGTAAACGAAGAAATTGTGAAACTGGATCGTCCAGAGTTGACTGCAGCACGTATCGTGGTGTCAGGTGGCCGTGGTGTGGGTTCAGGTGAGAACTATCACAAGGTACTCGATCCATTGGCAGATAAACTAGGTGCAGCGCAAGGTGCTTCACGTGCGGCTGTAGATGCCGGTTTTGTACCAAACGATTATCAAGTGGGTCAAACGGGTAAAATCGTGGCACCAGATCTTTATCTTGCTGTTGGTCTGTCAGGTGCGATTCAGCATTTGGCGGGTATGAAAGATTCTAAAGTCATTGTTGCAATCAACAAGGATGAAGAAGCGCCAATCAACAGTGTTGCTGACTACTGGTTAGTCGGTGACTTGAACACTGTTGTACCAGAATTGGTATCTAAGCTCTAATCAGCGCTTTGATTGGATCTGAAAACCTCAGCATTTGCTGGGGTTTTTTATTTGATCAATCCTGCCAAACTTAGCGTGAGTTGTTTTAGAAAAAGCGTGACCATTTACTAAAAAAGTCATGTAAAAAACCAGACTGAGAATACGGTTGTCTATTTTTAAATCAGTATAAAATTAAATCTGTAAATAATCTGTAAATTATATAAATATAAAAGCCAGATCACGGCGAGATCGTACATTCAGAAGCAGAATTATGCTATCATTTGCCGCTGTATTTTTTATTTTAGTTCAGCTTTTTTGAGCTGAATTTTATTGCAAGATCAAGACATATTGCAGCAAGTTTAGCGCTTGCTGTCTACAAGGAGTATGCATGAGCGTATCGGAAATCCGACCGATTGCCATTGAGGACGAACTCAAGCATTCATATCTAGATTATGCGATGAGCGTAATTGTATCGCGTGCATTGCCAGATGTACGTGATGGCCTTAAGCCAGTGCATCGTCGTGTGCTTTATGCCATGCACGAGCTCGGCAATGACTATAACAAAGCCTATAAAAAGTCAGCACGTGTTGTGGGTGATGTGATCGGTAAGTACCACCCGCACGGTGATACTGCTGTATACGACACAATCGTGCGTATGGCACAAGATTTTAGTCTACGTTATCTGTTGGTCGATGGTCAGGGTAACTTTGGCTCTGTGGACGGCGACAGTGCAGCAGCGATGCGTTATACGGAAGTGCGTATGACCAAGCTGACACACGAGCTTCTGGCAGATCTTGAAAAAGACACCGTGGACTGGGTGGATAACTACGACGGTTCAGAGCGTATTCCAGATGTGTTGCCAACGCGCATTCCAAACCTGCTCATCAATGGAGCAGCAGGGATTGCCGTCGGTATGGCGACCAATATGGCACCGCACCATTTAAATGAAGTGATTCATGCTTGTCTAGCTTATGCAGACAACCCGAATATCTCCATTGAAGGCCTGATGGAACATATCACCGGTCCAGACTTTCCGACAGGTGGTATCATCTATGGAAAATCAGGCATCGTCGATGCTTACCGAACAGGTAAGGGGCGTTTGCATATTCGCGGTAAATATCATTTTGAAGAAGATGAAAAAACCGGACGTACCACCATTGTCTTTACGGAAATTCCGTATCAGGTCAATAAGGCACGTGTGATTGAGCGTATTGCCGAATTAGTCAAAGAGAAAAAGCTTGAAGGTATTTCGGAGCTTCGCGACGAATCCGACAAAGAAGGCATGCGTATTGCGATTGACTTGAAACGCGGTGAAAACGCGGAAGTGATCGTCAATAACCTGTTTTTGAATACCCAGCTAGAAAACTCATTCAGCATCAATATGGTGTGTCTAGACAACGGACAACCGAAGTTGATGAACCTGAAGGACATCATTGCGGCATTTATCCGTCATCGTCAAGAAGTGGTGACGCGCCGTACCATGTTTGAACTGCGTAAAGCGCGCGAACGTGGTCATATTTTGGAAGGCTTAACGGTTGCCTTAGCCAATATTGATAATATCATCGAAACCATTAAAACCTCGGCGAATCCGGCTGAAGCACGTGAACGCCTTTTGGCGAGCGAGTGGGCTGGTGGCGGTGTGATTGCCTTGCTCGAAAAAGCAGGTTCGGTTTCGGTTCGTCCAGATGAAATTGAGGGTGAAGATCCAGCGCGTCCATTTGGTTTATCTGACCAGATCTACCGCTTGTCACCAACGCAAGTGGGTGCAATTCTTGAGCTTCGCTTGCATCGTTTAACAGGCTTAGAGCAAGATAAACTCCACGCCGAATACAGCGAAATTTTGGCTCAAATTGCCGAGCTGACAGCAATTTTAAACGACTTTAATCTGTTGATGACCGTGATTCGTGAAGAGCTTGCGCTGATTTTACAACAGTATGGTGATGAACGTCGTACTCAGATTGTCGAATCACGTATTGATTTCTGTCGTGAAGATTTGATTCCAGAAGAGCAGGTGGTATTGACCGTTTCACAAACGGGTTATGCCAAAACACAGCCATTGTCAGACTATCAGGCGCAGCGCCGTGGTGGACGTGGTAAATCTGCAACTTCAATGAAAGATGACGATATAATCCAGCATTTGATTGTGGCGTCGAATCACGCGACAGTGCTGTGCTTTACTAATGTGGGTAAAGTGTACCGTTTGAAAGTGTTTGAAGTGCCGCAAGCATCGCGTGGTGCAAAAGGCCGTCCTATGGTCAATTTGCTGCCATTAGATGCCAATGAAACCATCACTGCAATTTTACCGCTGACTGAATTCCCAGAAGACCATTATGTCTTTATGGCAACAGCTTCAGGTACGGTAAAACGTGTAGAACTTGAGCAGTTTGCCAATATACGCTCAAACGGCTTACGTGCCATCGAACTCAATGAAGAAGATACCTTGATTGGTGTAGCCATTACCGATGGTCAACAGCAAATCATGCTGTTTTCTAATGAAGGTAAGGCCATTCGTTTTGCAGAAACCGATGTGCGTGCTATGGGGCGTACCGCAAAAGGTGTTCGCGGTATGCGCGTGACGCTGGCTGCTGCTGTAGATAGTGAAGATGCAGAACTCGATACCGATGAAGCAGATGATTCAGATGATTCTAACGATTCAAATCTGGTGAGTCGCATTGTGTCATTGGTGGTGGTACCTGAAACCGGTGAAGTGCTGTGTGCCAGTGCCAACGGCTATGGTAAGCGTACACCAGTGAATGACTTCCCAACCAAAAAACGTGGCGGCAAGGGCGTGATTGCAATCAAGACCTCCGAGCGTAATGGTGAATTGGTAGGCGCTGTTTCAATTGATGAAACCAAAGAGCTGATGTTGATTTCAGATGGCGGAACCTTGGTACGTACCCGTGCCGCCGAAGTTGCAATGACAGGCCGTAATGCACAGGGTGTTCGCTTGATCCGTCTCAGCGATGCAGAAACCTTGGTGGGTGTGGTATCCATTGAGGCTGTGGAAGATGAAGATGATCTGATTGAAGATCTTGAGACTCAAGCATCAGATGCAGTAGAGCAAGCAGATATCGAGTCTGATACAGCAAATCAAAGTGTTGCAAATGACTTAGAGAGCAATGATCAAGCTTAACCATCTTGATATGTAAAAAAAGGAAGCTTTGGCTTCCTTTTTTTATGAATGTCGATTGTGCGTGCGATGAACCCACCGATAGTAAGCCAATGCTAAAAAGATTACGGTCATGAGCATCAATATCATAAGTTTGGGCATGACAGCACTTAAATGAACCCCCATTTGATTGAGCTGTACAAATAGCTGTATTGCATGCGTAGATGGCAGCAACGCACTAAAAATCTGCATCCAGTGAGGCATGGCCTGTATCGGCCAGGCGGTTCCAGTGAGTAAAAACAATGGAATAGAAGTAAAAACCAGAAAATGTCCGGCACGTTCGCTCATATCGAGTAAAGAACCAAAAAGCAGACCCAAGCTAACAATACAACTCACAAAGATTGGAACCGCAACCAGCATGCCCCAGAAATTTCCGCCATGCGGATAATCATTTTTCCAAAACACAAAGCCAAACATATACAGACAGCCTAGGCAGCCAATGGTAAAAAAGCTGGCAAATATTCCCCAAAACTGACTCGATGTGGGCTGATACCGTTCTTCTTTATATCCTCCAAGTAACATACCTAAACCCAGTACAATGGTTTGATGAATAATAAGCGGTGCGACGGCGGGAAATACATAGCTCCCATAGCCTGAAAGCGTGTTGAAAAGCGGAATCTGATGAATCGAAAGCGCCGGTTTAAAATGCGTAATCTGACCAAATTTTTCGGCATATTCGGCAATCACTTGTTCGATAGAGAGCGCCAGTCCTAAACCAATTTCTTTGATTTTTAAAAAATATGCAGCACTGATATAAAGTCCTACACCGCCCATTTCACCACGTCGAACACTCATACTTAATTGATCAGGCAGATACAAAATACCATCTGCTTTCTGGTTTTTAACCATTTGCTCTGCTTCAAGAAAGTTTGTCGTGGTTGCAACAATCTTGATTTTAGGGCTATTTGCGACTTGACTAATGATAGTTGAGGTTAAAGCACTTTGTTCTTCATCCACAATCACAATGGGGAGTGATTCGGCGTGTTCTGCCTTATACGCAGTGGGGTAGAAGAAGCTGTAAAAAAACACTGACAACACAACAGTCGTCAAAATCGAGGAATTTTTTGCAATTTCTTTAAACGTGTGCAGATAATAAAACCAGAATTTTTTCATGAGAGCGCCTCCTGCACACGTTTTTTAAGCAAGCGACTCGACACCAAAAAATAAAAAATACAGTAAAACAGCAAGATCAGAAGGGGCGATAATGAAATGGAAACATCACTTCCAACCACCCATTGCTCGGTTTGAAGCTTTGCGTACGGTGTATATGGAATAATCATGGACCAAAATTGTGTAAAAATCGGTGCATTGTTCAGTGGTAAAGTAACGCCTGCAAAACTTAAGGATGATCCGCCATAAACAGCAATAAATCCAAAGGTTCGGCCCATATTTTGCGATGCAATCATAACGGTTGCGCTAATCATGGCATATGCGAAATAAAGTAAAAACTGTGCCATTAAAAGCAGGCTCAAACTGCCTGCAACAAACCAGCCACGAACCACAATCAGCCAGAACATCCATAGCCATGTCCAAGCACAAAAAATCACGACATAGAGTAAAGTTTTGGCAAGTAGCATTTTCATGGCATTGTCAGGTGCACTCCATTGCGTCAGCGTACCGCGTTTAAATTCCTGACCAATTGCAAATGCAACGCAGCAACACAGCAATAAATGCAAAATCGCGGGTACCATGAAAGGCTCGAGATAAAACTCATAGCTTAAGCTAGGGTTGTAAAGTGTTGAGACTTTGACATGCGGTGTGGGTAGGTCAATGGCAGGCAATAATGCTGAAAAATAGTGTTCACTACCAAACTCGCCCATGGCATTGAGTGTGCTGATGAGCATGGCACTTGAAATGGTGTTGCCAATACTAAAAAATGACTGATTAAACGCCACACTAATCTGTGCATCTTGTGCATTCACTAAACGCTGTTCTGCACCTTCTGGAATATATACATATCCCCAAATTTGGGTTTTGTTTACGAGTTCCTCAGCCTCAGACGTATTGGTTAAAACGTATTTCAAATCTAGTGTGGGATTATGGCGTAAATCCTGTTCGATGATGCGGCTCAGCTGGCTATGATCTTGGTCAATGAGTGCAATGGGAAGATGATCGGGTTTTCCCTGATAAAACATACTTGCAAACAGCACCACAACACATAGGGGGGCGAGTGTAACCATCGCCAAATCCCATTTGTTTTTGAGCAGATAAATGCACTCACGCCAGAAACAGGCCCACATATCAATTGGCCTCAACTACATCAAAAATCACACTCATACCCACTTTTAAATCAGCTGCTGCTTCTGTGGGTTTAAGATGAAGCTTAAAGCTTCGGATATCGTAACCGCCAGTTTGTCGCGTGGTTTTAATGGTGGCGAACTCACCTTCGGCATCGATGTGTTGAATATTAAAATTGATCTTTTTATCAAGTGCGGGTACATATCCCTGAAGTGTTTTTTGCTGATAGACACTTCGATACTGATCTTCCCGGACATTTAAACTGACCCAGCGTTCGTCATCCTCTAACAAACTGACCACAGGCACTGCGGCAGCGACCAACTCCGAGGGTTTCCCATAAATTTTGGAAACAGTGCCGTTTATTGGGGAGTAGAGTTTGGTTTCAGTTTCTAACGATTCAGCTTCACCCAGCGCAGCACGTGCAATATCGACCTGTGCATCTGCCATCGATTTTTGTTGTGGCGTACTGCCACGCTTGGCACGTGCATACTGTTGATAGGCGGCTTCGCTTAAAGCTCGGGCAGAGCGCTGTGCTGCGAACATTTCATCGCGACGCTGACGTGAAATGACGCCTTCTTTGTAGAGTGTTTCACCACGACGATACGTGGTTTCAGCCAATTCCGCCTGAGCTTTTACACTTTGCCAGTTGGCATATAAGGTATCAATATTTTCTTCTTGAGAACCGCGCTCTGCTGTCGATTGAAGTGCTAAAGCCGATTGTAAAGCGGCTTGCGCTTGCTGCTTTTTGGCTTCTATCTCAGGACTAACCAAGCGAGCAAGTGCCTGACCTTTCTTAATATTCTGGCCTTCTTCGACAAAGATTTCCGCAATACGACTAGGCACTTTGGTGGTGACGTAAAGCGTTTCGGCTTCAACGCGACCTTGTAATGCTACGCTACGAGGCTGATACGCTTTCCATAAACCATAAATAATCAGTCCAATGATGAGCAATAAAATGATCAAACCAATGATTTTTACGGCGCGCTTAGGACCATGTGGTGTCTGTTTTTGCTGGGATCCGGTGGTCGTTGCCGACTCAGAGGCAGAGGGCACCGGATGTTCAGTGTCAGAAGACGATTGATCTGTCGGCATGATGTCCTCGTAATTAATAAATATATACTGTATTAGGCTGATTTAAATACGTTTTAAACTGACTAATCGAGCCATGACTTTGGAGCAGCGTGGCCAGAGAGAGCACGTATTTATAAGCATTGATGGCCATTTCTGTATCAATCACTTGCACAGCATTTTGTGCATCAATCACTTGATTGGCCGTTCCCATATTTTCTCTAAATGAAAGCTCTTGGATGCGTAAGTTTTCAAGTGCAGCGCGTTTATTGTCATTCAGCAGCGTTTGTGTTTGCTGCGAAGAACCCATTTCGCTATAAGATTTTTGAATAATATTTTCAATTTCCTGTTTGGTACGCTCGACTAAAAGCTGACTGCCATAGCGCTTGAGTTCGGCAGATTCGATACTTTTATTTTTATCTAGTCCACCAAACAGGTTGTAGCGTGCCACCACACCCACAATCCAGTTTTCGTTTTTGTCTAAGCTATATTCGGCAAAGGCAAATACAGTCGGCTTTTTGGCGGCGCGCTGTGCTTTCACATTTTCATCCGCCAGTTGGGTATCTATTTGCATTTTTCGAATGAGATTAGACTGATTGGGATACGAGCTCAAAAATTGATTCAAAGGCAATGTTTGTTTTGTATTGACAAAAAGCGGTGTGGTGAGATTCCCGTTCGTTTGCTGATGTAATAGATGATTTAACTGAAACTGACTGCTGTTTAAGTTGCTTTGAGCATTTTGTAATAAGCGCAGGGCGTTGTTACGTGCCACTTCAAACTGCATTCGCTGGCCTTTGCTGATAAAGCCTTGCTGTTCGAGCTTGAAGGCGTTATTGACATGTTTTTGCATGGCATCCGCATTGAACTGGCTCGATTTCACCAATTGCGTTTGTAGCTGAGTATTAAAGTAAGCCTGAATAATTTCAAATCGTTGAATATCTTGCTGTTGTTCTGTACTGAGTTGTGCCCGCATGGCCTGTATGGTAGCAATTTGCTTGGCACTTTTAATCAGGCCGCCTGTGTAAATGGGCATGACTAGAGAAATGGTGGGTCTGATCACTTCATCTTCAATACTTAAATTTGCGTAATTGGGAAACTGATTAATTCCATCTGAAATGGCTGTATTCGCGCCCGTCTGAATCGTATTGAGTACATCTGGCGGCAACACGCCACCCACCTGAGACAATTGCTCGCTCAAGCGTTGACTCAAAGTATTTTCAAGATTTTGTTTAAAACTGTCTAAAGGGAGATCAACTTCGCTATGGAATTTATAAGCCCGTACATTAAGGTCAATACGTGGGCGTCCTAGGCCTTTAGTGGCTTGTGCATCAAGACGTGCTGCCTGTTCAAAGGCTTGACTGGCCTGAGTGCTGTAAGAGGATGTGAGCGCTTGTTGCTCTGCCTCTACATAACTGATGCCCTCAGCAAGTGCCACCTCACTGCATAAAAGCAAAGCGGCCATACAGCCAAACAAAAACTTGACTGGAGGAGGTGAGGTTGCGCACCTGAAATTCATTTTTATCATTCGCTGTTGTAATGTCATATCAAGTCACGTCGTATTGTTCCTGAAAGTATAATCTTTATTGTAGAAGCATCAGTTATAGTCTTGTTTATTATACAAATGTATAGCACGTGGGGTGTTTAAAAAGCAATCAATATACTTGGATTAATCTGACTGGATATTCTATTATTTATCTGATTTGATCAATCGTAAATTCAGGCCAAAAGGCATCAAGTTATATAAAAAATATATGCTCAATGCTGCTGCATGCGCTGGCAAGATGTGGTTAAATGCGAACTTTAGTTTAGTTTCAATTATATAAAGGAACGATCATGCGCGCGTACAATTTCTGTGCTGGCCCAGCTGCATTACCGACTGCTGTTTTAGAAAAAGCTCAACGTGAACTGTTGGACTGGCAGGGTAAAGGGCTTTCCATCATGGAAATGAGTCACCGTAGCGCTGATTATGTTGCCGTTGCAGAAAAGGCTGAAGCCGATCTGCGCCAGCTGATGAACATTCCTGAAAACTATAAAGTCTTATTCTTGCAAGGTGGTGCATCGTTACAGTTTTCAGCAATTCCATTAAATTTGCTTGGAAAAAACAGCAAGGCAGATTATATCCATACTGGAATCTGGTCTGAAAAAGCGCTAAAAGAAGCTCAGCGTTATGGCGATATCAATGTAATCGAAGCAGGCACTCAAATTGATGGCAAGCTTGGTATTAAGCCTCAGTCTGAATGGGCATTGTCTGAAGATGCAGCTTATGTGCATTATGCAGATAACGAAACCATCGGGGGCTTACAATTTGCAGGTATTCCTGAGGTTAATGCGCCGTTGGTATCGGATTTATCGTCTAGCATTTTGTCTGCACCGCTAGATGTGAGTAAGTTTGGTTTGATTTATGCTGGTGCGCAAAAAAATATTGGCCCCGCAGGTCTTACTTTGGTCATTGTTCGTGACGATTTGCTTGACCAATCACGTGCAGATATTCCGAGCCTGTTAAAATACTCTGCACAAGCTAAAAATGACTCTATGGTGAATACACCGGCAACTTATTCATGGTATTTGGCTGGTTTGGTATTTGAGTGGTTAAAAGAGCAAGGTGGTGTTGAGGCCATTCATCAAGCCAATCTTGAAAAAGCCAAATTACTCTATGGTTATATCGATTCGAGTGATTTTTATAACAACCCGATTGCGCCGGCCAATCGCTCCATTATGAATGTGCCATTCACTTTGGCAGATGAAGCATTGGAAAAACGTTTCTTAAAAGAAGCAGAGCAAAACAATCTATTGAACCTTGCTGGACATCGTTCAGTTGGTGGAATGCGTGCCAGCATTTACAATGCTGTGCCGCTTGAAGGCGTGCAAGCACTGGTCAACTTTATGGACGCATTTGTCAAAGCCAACGGCTAATTGCATAGGCAATAAAAAAAGCCCCTACATCATGTGGGGCTTTTTTAATGATTCATTTAAAGCGATAAGAAACCAAAATAATGGATCATCACTGCTGCTAAAAACATTCCGAGTGCAAAAAAGCATAATGCAACTGTATCGAATTTAATACGCTGTCCGCTCAATTGAATCAGATTGGTCGATTGTTCAGGTATAATTTTCATCAATACGCCTAATTTATTAATTATTCGTTGAAACGCTATTATTCAACTTTACTTTTAGCATAAATATTCGCCTGAATCCAGATATTACCTCGAATATACTGACCAATTTCAAAATTTTCGTGGGCATTATTTTTAGTGGCGAGACGAATTAATATTGCAGGTAGCTCATCTTCTAGTAACAACACCACATCATAAAGGGTATAGGTTTCATCCATAAATGTCGTCGATGATTTACCTACGATATTGCCTTGAAACCAAGCTTCGTCTTCTTGGCCCATGGTTTCGCCAAATAAATAAGCCACCATTTTAGAAAAATCGACCGTTACAGGTTCCTGATCTTCAGGTGTTTTAGGTTGCCACGCATCGATTAATTCTTGCAGATTTTCAGGCGCAACACCGTTATTGGCCGACAAAATATCATTTAACGCACGATGATGTTTAATCGATGCCGGATCGTCGACTTCAATGGTTTCGTTGTCGGCAACGACTTCAAGTTCATAGGCCCAAGCATTTAACTGAACTTGATAGGCCTGATTTTTTTCATATTGATTGTGATTGACGCTATATAGATTATCGTAAGCGTAAATAGTGGTATTTTTATTTAAACTCAACCGTAAAACAGCCTGAGTATTTGATTCGCAGGCAATGATGCGATCAATCACAGCATTATATTTATATGGGCTTTCAAAACTTGGAAATGCAGTTTTTAGCGCGCGCGGTTTATTATTTTCGACCGCAATAATCTGGCTGACTTTAATCCCAGATTCAGACGGACCTTGAATCAACCATACGTCGGTATCCATATCCTGTTCAGTTTCACATAAACCCATTGGCATCATAGGAGCGTCGAGTGCCATACTGAGCCATTTAGGCACGACTTGTTCAGGTGTATCACTCAATAACGCCCAATGCTCGCCATGGTTGCCAAAACCTTGATCTTGAATAGTAACGATTTCTGGACTGTTTTGATTTTTCATATAACCCTGAAGAATTTTTAAAAGATTTAGATATATAAATCGAGCATATCTAAGTTTTTTCAAGTGTTGATATGCAATTATGTAAAAAATATTTTAATTTTCTTTTTGAATTTCATCGAGATGTCGGCGTATTAGATCTATGTAAAAATAACAAGCCTACAGGTCACCATCAAATCTTAAGTCTGTTAAAATAAATTCCTCTTTAAAAAGGTTGAAATTGCGTGTTGCCATTTAAACTTTGGGTCGATGCCGATGCATTGCCAAAGATTCTGCGAGAAGTCATTTTGCGTGCTTCTGATCGTTATCAGCTTGAAGTCATTTTTGTTGCAAATCAAAACGTGGGCATTACGCCATCTGTCCGGATCAAATCGATTCAGGTTATGAGTGGTGCCGATCAGGCCGATCGTGAAATTGTCGAGCGCATGCAGGCACATGATATTGTGATTACTCAGGATATTCCTTTAGCTGCACAAGTGATTGAAAAGGGCGGTATTGCGATTCATCCACGAGGCGAAATCTATACCGATGCCAATGTAAAAGCACGTTTGCATTTACGTGATTTTATGGACACCCTGCGGGGTGCTGGCGTACAAACTGGCGGACCACCGCCCATTTCTGAACGTGATAAACGCGAGTTTTCAAGTGCGCTTGATCAAACCATTTTAAAGCAAAAGCGTAAAACGCTTTGAGACCGGCTATGCCTTCAAAAAGCAATATCATACTGACCTATATTGTTTTGGTTTTGATCTGGGCATCGACTCCGTTGGCCATTGTCTGGAGCGTGGCGGATTTACATGTACTTTGGGCCATGATGTTACGCTTCTTTTTGGCGCTGCCAATTGCTGTAGTGATATTACTGGTACTCAGAATTCGTTTTCCACTCAACCCAAACGCCATTCATAGCTATATTGCAGGCTCGTTTAGCTTAATTGGCGCGCAGGTGTTTACCTATATTGCCACGCAGTATCTAAGCTCTGGGGTGATTGCTCTAATGTTTGGGCTTGCACCTATCATTGCCGGTTTGATTGGCCGTTTTGCTTTTGCGCAGCAACTCAATCGCCTGCAATGGACGGGTATGGCCATTGCAATTGTCGGTTTGGCATTGATCTGCTTTGGCGGGTCATCACAGCATGTGCATCCGCTGGGCATCGGTCTGATGCTCATGAGTGTCTTTATCTACTGTAGCTCAATTTTTTGGGTAAAAAAGGTCAATGCCGATGTCGTGCCGATGGCACAAGCCACCGGGTCAATTCTGGTTTCTACCTTGGTGTCTTTGTTTGTACTGCCGTTTGTGTGGTCACATGCACCTACGCATCTGCCGGAAATGAAGTCATTACTGGCCTTGTTGTACACCACGATCATGGCATCACTGATTGCAATGTTTTGCTATTTTAAACTGGTCAAAAACATTGAGCCGACCACATTATCGCTCACCAATGTGATGACGCCTTTACTGGCCTTGGTCATTGGCGCTTTATTTAATCATGAGCAGATTTCACTCATGATGATTTTAGGTACCTGTATTATTTTGAGTGGGTTATTTCTATATTTTTATCGTGATATTCAGGCCAATCGACGCTACAAACAACACATCAAATCTTGAGGATCACTGTAGCTTGCCTAATGTAATGCACAGACAAGTACGATTGAATTTGGCTTAAAACCGGGTAACATACGCTTCATAAAGTACATCAAAATGTTGATCTTTATGCCTTAATTGTTCGATTTCGTAGTAATCCGTACGATCAAATTGATCTACTGCGGTATCTGGTACAAAATAAGCCCGCTATATAATCTGAATCGTAAGGGTCATTCAATAATAAGAGTCTGCCGGGTGAAGTTTTATCGAGATTCTTTTGGTGTATCTGTGCGTAATCGATGTTAATCGCAGTATCTAAATAAATACTGTTTTTTCTTTTATGAAATGACCTTGGACTAAGTGGTATGTTTAAACCAATCTCGCTGTATATAGGGTTGCGATATACCCGCGCTCGGCGTAGTAATCACTTTATTTCGTTTATTGCCTTGGTTTCGATGATTGGTCTGACCTTGGGCGTTGCGGTACTGATTACCGTTTTGTCCGTGATGAACGGCTTTGATCGCGAGTTGAAAAATCGTGTACTTGGTATGGTACCGCAGGCCACGATTTCATCGAACCAGATTCTAACCGACTGGCCTCAACTTGCTAAAAAAATTGAGGGTCATCCTCATGTCACTGGTGTTGCACCATTTACACAATTACAAGGCATGCTCACCGCACAAGGCCAAGTTGCCGGTATTATGGTCAGCGGGATCGAACCAAGCTATGAAAAAAAGGTTTCGATTATCCAAAACCATATGGTGGCAGGTAGTATCGACAGCCTTAAAAAAGGCGAATACGGCATTGTACTCGGCAAGCAAATGACCGACGCACTCGGGCTTGGTCTAAACGACAGTGTGACGCTGGTTTTGCCTGAAGCGACGCCATCACCTGCTGGGGTGGTGCCACGATTTAAACGATTTAAAATTGTGGGCATCTTCAGTATTGGTGCCGAAGTAGATTCGATGATGGGCTATATTGCCTTGAATGATGCATCTACACTGTTGCGCTTACCCGATGGCGCCCAAGGAATTCGCCTTAAACTGGACAATATTTTTGCAGCACCTCAAGTGGCAGACGATATTGTGAAGACCTTACCATCTAATTTCTATGCGTCTAACTGGACCTATACTCACGGTAACTTGTTTAGCGCCATTCAAATGGAAAAAGCCATGGTGAGCTTGCTATTGTTCCTGATTGTTTTGGTTGCAGCATTCAATATTGTATCTTCACTGGTCATGGTAGTGACCGATAAAAAATCAGACATCGCGATTTTAAGAACACTAGGTGCATCACCAGCCACCATCACCAAAATCTTTATGGTTCAAGGCACAGTCATTGGTGTGATCGGTACGGTTGCGGGTGCTATTTTAGGAGTCGTGTTTGCTTCAAGCGTGAGTAATATCATTGACTGGTTCAATACCGCGCTTGGTTTACATTTATTCGATGCGTATTTCATTAATTACTTGCCGTCTTATCTACGCTGGCAAGATGTGGCTTTGATTGTGTCGGTTTCACTGTTATTGAGCTTTCTTGCCACGATTTATCCGGCATTGCGTGCAGCGAAAATTCAACCTGCGGAGGCATTGCGCTATGAGTAAGATTGTCCTTGAAGCCAAAGATATTCATAAGCATTTTACCGATGGAAAATCGACAGTTGATGTGATTAAAGGCTTATCGCTTCAGGTAAAAGCAGGGGAATTTGTTTCGATTGTTGGAGCAAGTGGTTCAGGTAAAAGCACTTTGCTGCATGTACTTGGCGGACTCGATACGCCGAGTCAGGGTCAGGTTTTTCTGGATGGTCAGCGTTTTGATAATCTGGGTGAAGCGCAGCGCGGCTATAAACGAAATCATTATTTGGGTTTCGTCTATCAGTTTCACCATTTACTACCTGAGTTTTCGGCACTTGAAAATGTGGCCATGCCGCTGATGCTTCGTGCAGAGACTAATTATAAAGAGGTCAAACAACAGGCTGAACACTTACTGGATCGTGTTGGGTTGTCACATCGGTTGACGCATAAGCCTGGTGAATTATCTGGCGGAGAGCGCCAGCGTGTTGCATTGGCACGTGCACTGGTTGGGCGTCCGGCAGTGATGCTGGCAGATGAGCCAACAGGAAATCTAGACCGCAAAACGGCACTGGGTATTTTTGAGCTACTCACCGAGCTGAAAAAAGAATTCAATATGGCCATGCTGATCGTGACTCACGATGAGCAGTTGGCACAATCTGCAGATTCAATTTTACATATGCAAGATGGCCTTTGGGTCGATCCAGTCTGATTTTATGCGTATTGATAGCCCTTTCGGGGGCTTTCAATTTTTATCATACAAGTACATAAAATAGATTTTAAATAACAATGCTAAAGCTTATTTTTCTGGGGTGGATTGCAGGAATTGCAACCATGGGGCATATATTTGATCCCATATCGCCTGTCACACTCGGTATCGCGATCGGTCTATATTTCCTATTTTTACTCATCTATCTGCGTGTGGCCCAACAGTTCAACTCTTCGAAATTGTTAGGCGGCTTATTGGGCATCTTTTCGGTATGTTTGTCGTTTAGCTGTGGCGTCTATTACGCCGATCAGGCACTCACCACGCGGCTTGAGCATCGTGTCACGACCTCTTCAGTCGACTCATACATCATCTACATCAACCGTATGGGGGAGCAGTCTCAAAACGGAATCAGACAGCCTGCACAGATTCTCAATGAAAATGATGCTCCCATTCACTGGGTACTTTCCATAGATGAAACAGTTATCCCTGCTGATACCATGGCGCATAGTTTAGCTGTTGGGCAGTATTATCGTGCCGTGATTCAGCGTCAACCTGTGCATGGTTACGCTACACAAGGTGCATTCGATGTAGAAAAATGGTTCGTACAACAAAACTGGCAAGGGCGTGGCAAAGTTGTACAACTCGAAATGCTTTCAAGTGAACAGGCGCTACGTGAAGGATATTATGATCATGTGAAACAGCAACAATCTTGGACTCGAAAATTTTTGCTTGCTGCCGAGCACTTAAGATTAAAATTTAGAGGCTATTTTCTTGCTTCTTCCTTACAACATCAAAGCTTACTTCTGGCCTTACTCACGGGCGATCGAAGTCTTCTTGATCCTGAGCTTGAGCAGCAGTTTCAACGCTTTGGTATTTCACATTTGCTGGCGATATCTGGGCCGCATGTGCTTATTTTTGCAGCGCTGATGACATGGTGTATTATCCAATTGATCAATCGATACTACGCCGCAATTTATTTGGTGATTCCACGCCAGCGACTGATGCTGATTCCATTTTTATTATGCGTACTCCTGTATTGCGCGTTGGTGGGGTTTGAAATTCCTGCTCTAAGAACGCTGCTGACCGTAACCATAGTGAGTATTTTCATACTTTTAAAACGTCCCGTACATGCCAGTTTCTTGTTGCTGTTCAGTGCTTCTATTTTGTTACTCATCGATCCGTTTAGCATACTCTCGGCAGCATTCTGGCTATCTTATGGGGCCTGTTTCATTCTGATTCGTATTTATCAGGAAATTGTACAGGAGCAAAAGACTGGTCAATCTTGGCGTATTCGAATCGGATATGCTGCGCAGCTTCTCATCAAGACACAATGGAAAATCTTTCTCGCATTGTTACCCCTGACCTTATTGCTCTTTAAACAGTTTTCTTGGATGACTCCATTTGCCAATATCATTGCCATTCCAGTTCTGGGTGCCATCGTGGTGCCTTTAGATGTTATCGCTGCATGCTTCTGGCTCATCCTTCCTGCATTTGGACATTTGATTTTTCAACTCAATGATGGGGTATTACAGGCTGTTTTGGGTCTGTTTAATATGATGGATCATATCTTTGCACCGGAGTTACAATATTTTGCACTTCGTCCTTGGATGATCATCAGCATTTCATTTGGCATTTTAATTTTATTTTTGCCTAAAGGCACAGTGCCTAAATGCTGGTCAATCATATGCTGTGTGCCTGTTTTTCTACCTGCACAATTAAAATCACCTACCCAATTAGTGGTGTTAGATGTCGGTCAAGGACAGTCTGTGCTCATCCAAGATCAAACACAACGAATACTGCTCGATACTGGCGGCAATCACGACGAGCAAAAGTTTAGTGTAGGTAGGCAGGTGGTGGTGCCATTTTTGAAGGCACAGGGCGTAAAGCAGCTAGACCGAATTATACTGTCACATTTAGATCAAGATCATAGCGGGGCATTACCCGCGATTCTGGATGCAATATCGGTTACGCAGATTCAAGCCAATGAACCAATGCCTAAACTTCAATCTACTTTTGAGCTGTGCTATGCCGGACAGCGTTTTGAGACACCTGAAACCATTATACAAGTTTTATCACCAGCGCTTCAGGAGATCGGACGTGCTGATACGAATCGAAATGAATCGTCATGTGTTATGCATATCGAGTTTAAAAACAATCAACCCATACGACATTTTTTAATTATGGGAGATGCAGGTTGGGAAACCGAGTTTAAATTACTTCAACATTATCCGGATCTGCGCGTAGATGTTTTGGTTTTGGGGCATCACGGGAGTCGTCATAGTTCAGCCTATGATTTTTTACAGCATTATCGGCCTCAATATGCGATTGCATCGGCAGGTGCAACCAATCGTTATGGCCATCCTAGTATTGAAGTTCAGGTACGACTGGCAGCGTTACAAATTCCTTTACTCAGCACAGCCAAAGCAGGTAGTATTTCTTTTAGTTTTGATCAAGCGAATGAGCAGCCACGTTTTTATCGCCATCAATACCGCTGGTTAACACAATAGCCTTTTCGCGCTGATTGGCATCACGTACCTGTTGCACTTTTTCGAGTGCTTCCTCTTCGCTTAAGGTGTAAAGATTGTCGAGTTCAGGGTTGGCTTTAAAGCGTTTATAACTCCAATGGTAATGATCTGGATACTTTTGAATTAAAGATTCAATTGCTCGATGGATCACCGCTGTGCCATCGCGATCTGTGCCTTCATAGATTTTTGTATCCATAGGTTCGATATACATATCAAACCCGTGATTTTCATTACGAATGGCGTATAGAAACAAGGCTTTGGCTTTGGTTTTCTGGATAAGCTTGGCACTTAAATTACTCGATGCCAAAGGGATACCAAAATACTCAACCAACTCGCCGCCCACGTTAGGCGTATGATCGGGCAGAATCACGGTAGTTCCGCCTTGTTTTAAGGCTTTAAAAATTTGACGGACACCACTTTCGTCAGTTGGAACCAGATTGGCTTGTTCGCGGCTACGTGCTTCGCGTACAAAGCGATCGGCATCTTCATTCTTGACTGGTTTATATAGAATGGTCATGTCGGTAAATTGAGCGCACCATGCGTTCATAATTTCCCATGTACCAAAATGTGGCACGATCAAAACCAGTCCCTTTTTTTCGGCGACCGCTTGGTGAAAGTATTCTGCACCTTGAATGCTATGAATTCGAGAAATATTTTTTTCGTTGGAAGATCCCCAAATACTAAAGAATTCCATATAAGACATCAGTTCATTTCGAATTGCGTTACGAATGATGTCATGACGCTGCTCGTCATTGAGATACGGCAAGGTAATTTTTAGGTTGAGTTGTATGGTCTTAGATGTTTTTGTAAGTTTCAAACCATTTACAAGGCTAGCAAGCATCCGTGCGAATAGACGAGAAAGCTGGATAGGCTGTCTGCTAATAAAATTAAGTAAGCGATACATTAAGCTACGTGAATCGGAAGTCGTCATTATAAAAGTGCTTAAAAACAAAAACGGAGGCTTGTCGGATAAAAATATTATAAGTTAAATCATAACGATTAAACAGTTTTTCCCGATTCAGTGTATATAATGGCAGTATTTTCAACTTTTTGGGTTATTTTTTATGTCTGATTGGCCGCCTAAACCACAAAATGAAGTGCAAAATAGCAACAATAAAACTGGTCAAGAATGGCAGATTTTAGAAAAAGCTGTTTTGGCCTCTGTCGAAGAGCAGCGTCGTAGTCGTCGTTGGGGGATCTTCTTTAAAACGCTTACTTTTTTATATGTACTGTTCGTGCTGGTTTTGCTGGGCCGTGGTTGTTCTGTCAGTGATGGGGCGAGCGGTACGTCAAGTAGTAGCCCACATTTGGCTGTGGTCAATATTATTGGAACCATCGATTCAAGCAGTAAATCGGTCAATAGTGAAGATACCAACAAAGCACTTACCCGAGCGTTTGAAGCTAAATCAAGTAAGGCCGTGGTCCTCAATATCAATTCGCCGGGTGGTTCGCCAGTTCAGTCAGATGAAATCTGGCAAGAAATCCGTTATTTGAAAAAACAGCACCCAGATAAAAAGGTTTATGCCGTAATTGGTGATATGGGGGCTTCAGGCGCCTACTATATTGCTTCTGCTGCAGATGAAATTATTGTCAACCCTTCGAGTCTGGTGGGGTCAATTGGTGTGATTATGCCAAACTATGGCATTACCGGTCTGGCGCAAAAATTGGGCATTGAAGACCGTACACTCACATCCGGCGATAACAAAGATATTTTAAGCATGACCAAACCGGTTAATCCTGCACAACGTGCACATGTGCAATCGGTTTTAGATAACGTTCATGCACATTTTATCAATGCGGTTAAAGAGGGGCGGGGCAATCGCTTAAAATCGAATGATCCAGCCGTATTTTCGGGCTTGTTCTGGTCGGGTGAGCAAGCGGTCAAATTGGGTGTGGCTGACCGGACAGGTAATTTACAAACCTTGATGCGTGAGTTAAAAGTAGACAATAAAGTAGATTACACCATTGAGCGCAATCCATTTGAAACAATTCTAGGTCGAATGGGTTCAGAATTTGGTCAAGGTGTCGCTGCATCGTTGAGCCAGCACCTGCAAACGGAACAGCAGGCGAAACTCCAATAAATCTCGAGGATCACTTGAACAAGCCTTTAATTCATTTTGCCCATGCTAACGGTATACCTTCGAAAGTATACCAAAAATTGTTCGATCTATTGAGCGATCGTTACGACATTATTTATGTGCCGATGATTGGTCCAGATAAGCGCTATCCTGTCACCAATCACTGGTCACATCTGGTCGATCAAGTGATTGACAGCATTGTGCGTCAGGCAAATGGACGAAAAGTGATTGGTCTAGGACATTCCTTAGGTTCAGTTTTAACCATGATGGCCAGTTACAAGCGTCCTGAGCTTTTTTCGCAAGTGATCATGCTCGACCCGCCTTTAATTTTGGGTGCTTATTCTTTTGCCTTTCATTTGGCAAAAGTCTTTAGCCCAAAAACGGTTGATCGGATGACGCCCGCTGGGTTATCTGTCCACCGACGTGACCATTGGCCGTCACGAGAAGATGCTGCTTCACGCTTGCGTCCTAAAGGATTTTATCGAGATTTTGATCCAGACTGCTTTCAAGCCTATCTGGATTACGCCTTGACAGAAGATCCTGTTCGAGGTGGCGTGACCTTAAGTATTCCAAAAGCGGATGAAGTGGCGATTTTCAGAACTAATCCTTCATGGTGGTGGCTGACGCTTAATCGTAAACCATCCGTGCCGATTCAGTTGGTGGTGGGTGAGCAAAGTAACTTTTTTAAACGACGCTTGCCGCACAAAGCCAAGAAAAGTTTAGGTATTCCATTTACCACATTGCGTGGTGGTCATATGTTCCCCCTGGAGCATCCTGAAGAGACCGTTGCTCACATTAAAACACTGATTTCCAAGAACTAAGAAGTCTAGACACATAAAACCTAGTCATAAAAAAACGCATCCGTGGATGCGTTTTTTGATTTATAAATCACAAAACTGAATAGGTTTATTCAGTGGTATGCCTTTATACAAAATCTGACCATTTTCAAGATGTTTGAGTGTACCGTTACAAATCCACTCCACAGCTTGTGGATAAATTTTATGCTCAATGCTATGTATACGATGTGCCAAACTTTCAGGTGTTTGATGATGACCGACGGGTATCACTCCCTGTAAGAGCGCTGGCCCTGCGTCCAGCTCTGGGGTCACATAATGGACAGTACATCCATGATACACATCACCGGTATTTAATACGCGTTGATGGGTATGCATCCCTTTGTACAAAGGCAACAAGGAAGGATGAATATTGATCATCTTTCCGTGCCAGTTTCGTACAAATTTTTCGCTCAAGATCCGCATGAAGCCTGCCAAGACCACTAAATCGACCTCCCACTCGGTAAGCTGTTGATGCAATGCTGCATCGAAGAGTTCCCGAGTAGGATACGCTTTATGTTCAATCACTTTGGTTTGAATATTGGCATCTGCCGCACGTTTTAGTGCATATACATCTGCTTTGTTGGAAATGACACCGACTATTTCACCTGAAAGATTTGCATCAATCAGAGCTTGTAAGTTACTGCCATTTCCTGAAACGAGTACCGCAATTTTTATCATGCAAAGATCACACGAATTTTTTCGTCTGCGCCTTCAACGGATGCTGGATTATCTTGGATATGACCAATTTTCCATGCTTTTTCACCTTGTGCGTTTAACACATCGATGGTCTTTTGTGCGTCCGCCGCATCAACCGCAATCACCATGCCTACGCCACAGTTGAAGGTACGATACATTTCAAACTGCTCAACACCGCCTTCACGCTGCAAAAGTTTGAACAATTCTGGCCATTCCCATGATGCTTCATCAATGACAGCTTGCGCACCATTTGGTAAAACACGCGGTAAGTTACCCGGTAAACCGCCGCCAGTGATATGCGCCATAGCATGTACATCGACTTGCTTGCATAATTCAAGAACAGGCTTAACGTAAATACGGGTAGGTTCCATTGCAACATCTGCAAGTGAACGTCCATCGATTTGTTGATTTAAATCAACATTTTTAACATCTAAAATTTTGCGGAGCAGGGAGTAACCGTTAGAGTGTGCACCACTTGATGCTACTCCGATTAAAACGTCACCCGCTTTGACTTTTGAGCCATCAATGATTTTACTGTGTTCAACCACACCTACGGCAAATCCGGCAAGATCGTAATCTTCACCTTCATACATACCCGGCATTTCTGCTGTTTCACCACCAACGAGTGCACAACCAGCAAGCTCACAACCTTTACCAATTCCAGTCACAACGTCGGCTGCAACGTCTACATTTAAATGACCTGTTGCATAGTAATCAAGGAAAAATAGAGGTTCAGCGCCACACACCAAAAGGTCGTTTACACACATGGCAACCAAATCTTGGCCAATAGTGTCATGACGATTAAGATTGAGTGCCAAGCGTAGCTTTGTACCTACACCATCTGTACCTGAAACCAGTACTGGCTCTTCATAGCCTTTTGGAATTTTGCATAGTGCGCCGAAGCCACCAAGACCGCCCATTACTTCAGGACGAGTGGTGCGTTTAGCTACCGACTTGATTCGGTCGACTAATGCGTCGCCCGCTTCGATGTCGACACCCGCATCTTTATAGCTTAAACCAGTGTTAGGGGTAGAAGTTGAGTTGCTCATAGTGAAGTCTCCGCATTGGCGGCAGATTATAACCTGAATATACGAAACTCTTATGGTATTTATGATCGAAAATGCTATCTTTACTGAATTATTTTTGCATCTATAACGAATACATTAAAAAAAGGCTAGAATTTATGCAAGATCGTATGCTTAGACGCGTGTTCATCTTGGCAGGTATAGCACTTTTATTGTGGATCCTGTACTTACTTAAACCTGTCGTATTGCCTTTTATTGGCGCTTTTTTAATCGCTTATTTGTTTAGTCCATTGGTTGATAAACTTTGCAAGTTGCATCTGCCTCGCTGGCTTTCGATTAGTATTGTGTTTGTCGGCATTGGAGTATTACTTACTTGGGCGATGTGGTATGTGGTGCCGTTAGTTTGGCGTCAGCTCATTTATGCACGAGACAGTATTCCTTCGGGAATTCATTGGATTAATGCCACCTTCTTACCGTGGCTTTCGCACAACTTTAATGTTGAGCGGATGGAAATTGATACCGATCAGATTTCGACTGTGGTTATGGAGTACATTCAGACCAACTACAGCGCAGACAGTATTCAAAGCATGGCGCTACGTTTGGCACAATCTGGTTTGAGCTTTATTCAGGTGGGCGGCACCATTGTACTGATCCCGATCATTTCGTTTTATTTCTTGCTCGATTGGGAACGAATGCTGAATAGTTTGCGTCGATTAATTCCTCGTCCATATGAACACAGCACGTTAAAAATTGTGCGTGAGTGTCACAGTGTTTTAGGTGCTTTTGTCAAAGGTCAGTTTTTGGTCATGCTACTTTTGGGGATTGTCTATGCTGTTGGCTTACAACTTATTGGTTTAGAGGTCGGTCTGATTATCGGAATGGTGGCCGGACTGGCGAGTATCATTCCGTATTTAGGTTTTGCAGTCGGAATTATTGCGGCCGTGATTGCGACCCTCTTTCAGTTTGGCGTCGACTGGATGCAACTGGCGCTTGTGGGTGTGGTCTTTATGATTGGGCAAGCTGTCGAAGGTTATATTCTTCAGCCGTTCTTGTTAGGCGATAAAATTGGCCTATCACCTGTTGCAGTGGTGTTTGCCGTATTGGCTGGTGCACAGTTAGCTGGTTTTCTAGGCATGTTGATTGCTTTGCCTGTGGCAGCAGTCATTGTGGTTCTGCTCAGGCACATTCGCGAAGCCTATGAACATACCGCTTTATATGGTGGATCAGCAGTGGTCGTTTCTACTGGAGACAGCGAGCGTATCAGCGTAGAAACTGAATCGGTTGATCTTGATATTGAGGTCAAAAAGCCGCAAGATACTGATACATCGATTGATGTTGATCGGAAGTAACACGAAGGTCTATTGGATTTATGCGTCAACTACAGTTGGATATAGAACCTCAGCTCGATGCCCGCATTAGCGATTTTTCCGGGCCGGGATGGGGACATGTGGTTGACGCCGTACGCCAGTTACATGCCGGATTAATGAACCGCTTTTATATTTATGGAGGGGCAGGTTCCGGTAAAAGCCATTTACTCTCGGCTATCTGTGATTCCTACCTCGAAATTGGAAAGTCGGCCATTAAAGTCTCTTTGTTAGAGCTTTTAGATGCGCCTATTGAAGCCATCACCTCGCTTGAACGATACGATCTTGTGGCATTAGATGATATCGAATCGATTAGTGGTGTTCCGCATTGGCAAAAAGCTGTGTTTCACTTAATTAATTACAATAATGAAGTGGGCGGACAATTGGTGTTTTCTTCACGCGTTGCCCCCATTGAACTACGTCTGGAATTACCGGATTTACAATCGCGTCTTACGCAGGCAGTCAGTGTAAAATTACCCAATGGTAGTTTGTATGCCGATCGACAGGCACTCATTGTATCGACCATGACGCGTCGTGGTTTGCAATTTGATCCGCAAATTTTAGACTATTTGCTTTTGCACGGGCCTCATCAAGCGTCATTACTCTTGCAAACCATTGCCCAGCTTGAAAAATTATTAAAAGGCGAAAAGACAAAATTATCCAATGCGACCTTGCGTCAGATTTACGCATTGATAGATGAATATCGACACTAAAATTAGATCTTGAGTAATTACTCTAGCTGTGACAAAGTAGGCAAAGAATTCAAAGTTGTTGGGATAGAGCAACTTTAAAAAAATAATGAAAAATGGAATGTTAAGGAGAATAATATGCTCAAGCAGGGCTTAGGCATTGGCTTGTTGTGTATTGCGGGGCATGCGTACTGTGACAGTATTATAGTAAACACCACAGCGGATGAAGTGAAAGATGACCAATTGTGCTCGCTACGTGAAGCTGTGGAGTACATTAATAGAGGGTCGCCTGAATCAGGCTACAATGGATGCGGGGGCAAAGACAGCAACCCGGTTATTTTGCTTGAAAAAAGTAAAACCTACGAATTAAAAAGCAAAATTGAAATTAAAAAAGCATTGCAAATTAAAACCACTTACGACACGACTATTACCAATCAGCTAGGTTTGAATAATGCCACCATCAAAATGACGGGGGCTGATCAGATTTTTCGAATCCGTGATGATAGCACCCAGAATGAGCAATATAATGTTCAGCTCACAGAAGTGAATCTGGATGGCTGTGCCAAAGATTGCGGCATTGCTCAGGGTGGTTTGATATATAACCAAGAGACACTCGTTTTAAGTTATGTGACGCTTAAAAATGGATATGCGAATTTGGGTGGTGCAATTTATAACGCACAAGCATCAACTACAGATAAATCCAGTGGATCAGTCACCATTATCAATAGTTTGATGCAAAATAATACCGCCAGCCAAGGCGCCGTGATTTACAGTGATCTTCCTCGATTTGTGATGATTCAATCAGTTGTGCGAGACAACACTGCAACGACTACAACGACACCGACGTTATTTTTTAGCGCAGCAAAGTTTAGCGATGATCTTACAGCAGGTTTTTTTAGTTCGGGGTTGTATGGTGTAAAAAATTCGACAATCCTTAAAAACACGGGCTATCTCATCAATTTACGTGATGGCCAGAGTTTGAATAACAACACATTGGTACGCAACTCTTTGGGTATCTATTTCGATGCGCCGCTTGGTAATGCCTATTTAGCCAATAGTATTGTGGTTGAAAATGGGATTGTTCAAAACGAAGAATTACAAACTGCCAAGAACTGTACCTTTACAAGCTCTGACAAAAGCTTGATTCAAAATAATCTGGTGAATTCTGACTGTGGATCGGGTTCAAGTAATGCACCCAATATTAATCTCGGTGCTGTAAAACTATTTGCAGGCTCGAGTGTAGAAGGAAAATGTACACTCGCACCGGCTGAAGGATTACTGTGTCCGTTTGCTACACCGAGTATGACCTTTTTAGGTTTTTTTAGACCGCGCTTATTGCTTAGCTACAACAGTTTAGATGACTCTTTGATTGTGAATCGTGGTCGTATTAGTGGCACGGGTGCATGTGAATCAGTCGATCAGCGTGGTAAATCTCGTAGTAGTAATCAATCATGTGACTTGGGTGCCATTGAACTCGTCATCGACACCTCATCAATCGCTACTGTGGGAAGTGATATTTTATATGGTGAACAGGCAAAATTTTCGATTGCAGAACAACTCACAGATGGGGAATTAGTTCCGGCGAGTGCGTGCGAGGCTATTTTAGGAAAACGTACAGACGGTAAAGCATGGCAAGTCGGTTGTTTGGACGTTATACAAACCAATACGCCGTCTAAGGGAGCGTTAACGCTCGATCAGGATGGAAATGTGGTTTACACACCTAATGGCAACTGGCAGGGAACAGATGAATTTAAAATCCGTGTTGTAACCACATTTAGCCGTTTTAGTTCGTCGAATAATAGTAGATATATCGATATTGCAGCAAAAGTAAAGCAAGACCCACCAAATACCTTCGAAAATAAAAAAGTCAGTACAGGTGGTGGTGGGAGTTTCGGCTGGGGAAGCTTGATTGTATTGGGTGGATTGATGATATGGCGTCGGAAACGTCAAAAGTAAAAAAGGATGAATCATGCAGAATTATAAAAAAGGAATACTGACATTAATGATTTTATCCGCCATGTCACTCATGGCAGCAGAAGATAAAACCATATACGTGAATACCTTTGAAGATATCGACAGTGACTCAAGTGCCAAATGTTCACTACGCATGGCGCTTAAAGCCGCGGCAGCCAATAAGGCCTATGGTGGATGTTCGGCAGGAAATACCGTTGCATCTAGCACCGATACCATCCAGCTTGAAGCGGGAACGTATAATTTGAATTCCGAGCTGGTACCGACTTCACAGGTGATTATTAAAGGAAAAGAGGCGCTCGATTATACGCAAAAAGATGCCATCACCCAGCAGTATCCTGCACTGACCGCAGTGAGAACTGTGATTTCAGGACAAAATAATGTACGTATTTTAAATACCACCAATGCGAAATCTGCACTCACCTTGAATGATCTCGAGTTACGTCAGGGCCGTAGTTCGGATCGTGGGGGAGCGCTTTATTTAGGCGGATCGACCACGCTCAATCGGGTAAATATCCTCAACTCGAGCGCAGCCAATGGTGGCGCAATTTATCTTGAAAATGGCACCAGTGCCGTGACGATCAGTAATAGCCTTATTCAGGGAAATACAGCATCAACCAATGCAGTACTGGGCATGGCATGCCGTGACTTCGGTGTGCTTAATCCACGCACTCTCACGCTGACCAATAACAGCATTATACAAAATGGCAGTGCATCGAGTGACAGTGTACTGACCTTTTGTGGAACGCCCACAGCAACTTTAACTGCTAACACGATTGCACTCAACACTGCCAATCCGACTTCTGGCAGTATTATAAAATTCAGCAGTGATCAATCAAACTCGCAATCGAGTAATCTTGATGCCAGCTCCAATTTAACCCTTGAAAATAACACGATTGTTAAAAACACAGCATTTAGTACCTTTTTATACGACAAGACTGGTACCAAGAGACTAACCCTGAATGCTTTATTTGCAAATGCTGGAAAATCATGCCGTTATGCATACGGTGATGCCAAATCAGAAACTTCGACCGGTTTAAATTTATCTTATAATGCGCTGGTTTTGTCTGCTGAAAAAGAAGGGCAGTGTGATGTCGGTAATGAGGTTTTAGCTACACAGCACAATACCATCGATGTGAGTACCACCAGCTTCTCAAGCCTGTTCGAAGATTTACGTGCAGGTGATAAAAATACCAATTACTTACCTGTATATTTTCCAAGAAATAATCAAAATCAAAGCGATTTGGTTGATGTCGGCTCGACCAGTTGTAATGCCAAAAATGATCAACGTGGTATTCAGCGGATTACCGATGCGACGTTATTGCTGAATCCCGCTGCTGCCAATAGCTGTGATATCGGTTCAATTGAATTGTTAAAACTGACCGCAAGTGATTTAAAAAATCTAACCAATACATCATTGGTCGATTTATTCACAAATACTAATTCAGGTTATGAAACCTTAAGGGATTCGTATAAGAAACTGATTGAAGACAGTGCCACAGATCCGAAGTTTTTACCGTTATATCGCGATGAATTTCAAAAATACAGTGACTTGGTGATCAATACCAAAGCCAATTTAAAGTACCGTGCAATTTACGTCGATCCGTTTGCAAAAAGTTTTGCCAATGAAAACACCGCGCATGAAATCCAGCCATTGAATCTGGAAAATTATAATGTAAGCGTGCAACGTTTCGGAATTGGTACATTGAATAACTCAAGCAGTACCGCAAGCGTAATCAAATTAAGAGACGACGCAAATTTACAGTGTGAATGGAATCCGACTTTAAAACGGATCATTATTTCACGTAAAGACGATACCATTACACAAGCCGATGAATACAACATTTGCCAATATACATTAACATCAAAAACGGATTCGAGTAGTCAGTCATCTGGATTGTTATTTGCACAGTTTGTCAATATTAAACCAATTGCAAAAGATGATGAGTACAGTCTGCAATATGGCAGCAGTCAAGAAATTAGCGTTAATCTGTTGAGCAATGACAGTGATGATGGCGATGGGCCAAGTTCAACCTTAACGTCAAATCCAAATAAACCAAAATTTTATCGCAACGATGACGGGGCAGAGCTTGCAGTAAGTTTAATTGATGTCCCATCAGGTATTACCATTGCAGCAGACCGAACAGGTAACTGTCCGGGTGATGATATTGCTAATCTTTGTTATGGCGGTAATCTGCGTATACAGGTAAAAAACAACTTCAGCCCATTTAATTATTCCTTCAAATATGTGATTTACGATGCTGAAGGTCTAAAGTCTGAACAAGCGACAGTCAAACTGGTCAATACCGCAACAACAACCAATGACAGTCGCGGTGGGGGTGGCAGTCTTGGTGTATTCGGCGTAATTGGTCTTATGGGGCTTGCGCTATACAGACGCTTCAAATAGTCAACTTCTAAAAGTAAGAAAGAGGTCAATCGACCTCTTTTTTGTTATATCGCTGTATTATTGCGGGTCGGCGGTCGTCAGATACTTATGAATGTATTCTTCACGAATTTGAGTACGCTCTTCCATACTGGCATTTTGCATACGTTTTCTTAAATCGTTGCGTTCTTGAGTACTCATTTTTTGCCAAGTATCTCGCATTTTTTGTTTTTCTTGCTCTGGAAGCTGAGTGAACCAGTCCATACGCTGCTGCAAATCAATTTTTTTATCTTTTGGTGCCTCTTTCAGCGATTGGTAGCGCTGTATGAGTGCGCGTTGTTCGTCATCTGAAAGTGCATCCCAAGTTTCATTGACTTGTGTATTGGCATCTTTGGAAAAAAACCAAAAACGCTCGAATCCTGCAAAGCTGGTTTGCAGAAAGCTTAAAGCACATAGGGCAATGGCAAGTCGTTTAGCTACCATGAGGCACCTTATCTTCGCCAAGTACACTTAGCATTTCAAAATCCTCCACCATTTGCGGTGAAAGTTTTGGTGTCACAATGACTTGATTTTGTGGTTTTTCAGTCAGATCAAACGAGCTTGGCAAAATCACAAAACCTGTGATTGCTGCGGCCAGTGCAAAACCTGACATTTTCCACACGCTATAGTATGACTTTGGTTCTTCTTTAATTTTTTCAAGAACATGGGTCATGACAACAGCTTTGTTTTTATGATGACGTGCGAGTCCATCAAGCTTAGACGTCACACGCTTTGTGAAATCATCTTGATTCATCTGATGAACCTCCCAAAGATGGATTTAAATGAGCTAACGAAGCGCGTAAACCCTGAATAGCGCGATGGTAATGCGTTTTTACGCTTCCCTCTGTGCAATTCATGATCTGAGCAGTGGTTTGAGTATCAAACCCTTCCCAAGCACGCAACATAAACGCCTGTTGTTGTCGAACAGGTAGTTTGCTGATGGCGTCTTGAATCTCTTCAATGGTTACGGCTTGATCCAGAAAGTCAAAAGGATTAGGTGTTGTTTCATCAACAACATCAGTTATTTCGTCGTCGGAATCTAAACTGACTTTTTTAAAAAAAGAAAATGGGTTAGACCTTCGGGCTTCCTTACGCCGCCAGTCCTGTAATTTATTATTCAGTATGGTGTAAAAAAGAGGATACCATTCATCGATACTCTTGTCTGCATAAGACTTGTGAAGCGAAATAAACGCTTCTTGTACCAGATCCATGGCAATGCCTTGCTGACCTTGAGTGGCACTTTCCATCATGACAAGCGCACGGCCGCTCACATCTTGCATAAAAAACTTAAGACGTTGTTCGGCAGTACCTTCATGGGTACTGCGTTCAGTTCGAGACTGTTTGGGCGCTAAATCCATAGAGATGGAAAATCCTGTCATTCGATCCCCATTCTTCCTATCTGGTTACATGTTCTATATAACGCTCAACAAGAAGAATAGGTTGACAACATCAACAGTTATTTACATACAGTCTAAATGATTTTATTCGATAAAAGAGAGACTTTAATATAAATTAACGTTTCTACAGTCGTTGGCGAACCATTTCAAAAAAACAGATAGAGCCTGCAATGGCCACATTTAAGGATTCCTGACCACCCGGCTGCGGAATGGTGACACTTTGCGCATGGGCAAGTGCATAATCTGACACACCCTGACCTTCATTCCCTAATATCCAGACACAAGATTGGGTTAAATCTTGATCATAGATGCTGGTCGCCTCGTGCGAGCTGGTCACATAGACCGGAATTTTAAACTGATCAAGTACAACATCAAGCGCAATGTTTTCAAAGGTAAACAGACTAAAATGTGCACCCATCCCGGCGCGTAACACGCGAGGCGACCATAAAGATGCCGAACCTTTGGTGCAAATGACTTGCTTAATATTGGCCGCCGCTGCAGAGCGAAGCAACGTTCCGACATTGCCTGGATCCTGAATGTTTTCCAAAATAAGTGTATCTTGAGAAAAATCGATGGCCTGACTTGATTGGGGTAAGTCGATAATCGCCAAACATGCCAGTGAGGTACCAAGCGTACTTAAATCGCGGTATAAACTTTCTGCTAAAATAAACACGTGGCCAGTATATTGCGCTGCGATGGCGTCAAAATCTGGATGTTTTAATGCGGCTTCAGTGGTAAAAATGCTGTTAATTTTGCGTTGTTGCTGTAACCAAGACAAACATAAATGTGTGCCTTCAAGTACAGTTTGACGGTTCTTTTTACGAAAAGCTTGCTGTTCGATCAGCCCGCGTAAATGTTTAATTTTGGGGTTATCTTTAGATTCAAGATAAATAATCGACATATATAAAAGTCCACTGTGATGCCAAAACTGACATCACAGTCTGATAAAATTACTGATGATAACCGGTCACAAGATCGACTTCATTTTTTGAGCCGATAATGACAGGAACGCGCTGATGAAGATCGTTTGGCTCGATTTCCATGATACGCACGCGACCCGTGGTTGCTGCACCGCCTGCTTGTTCAATAATAAAGCTCATTGGATTGGCTTCATACATGAGACGTAAACGTCCAGCTGAGCTTGGATCTTTCAAATCGTATGGATACATAAAGATACCAGTACGGCATAAAATACGATGAACATCTGCCACCATACATGCGATCCAGCGCATATTGAAATCTTTACCGCGAACCGACGTTTTTCCTGCAAGCAACTCATCGATATAACGTTTAACTGGTGCTTCCCAGTGACGTTGGTTCGAAGCGTTGATAGCGAATTCTTGAGTATCCGCATTAACTTTAACCGACGCAGTCGTCAAGATAAACTCACGGCTTTCGATATCGAAAGTGAAGAAGTCTACGCCTGCACCAAAGGTAAGCGCCATCATAGTTGAAGGCCCATACATAACATAACCGGCAGCAACCTGAGCTGTACCAGGCTGCATGAAGTCAGCAGCTTGCGTCACTGCTTGTTTGGCAGGTAAAACCGAAAAAATAGTGCCGACGCACATATTGATATCAATGTTGCTTGATCCATCTAAAGGATCAAACAAAACCAAGTACTTGCCATCTTGATGACCTGGGGTAAAATCGTCCAGCTCTTCCGATGCAAGGCCACCTACCTGAGGGTGTGCTTGAAGGGCATCAAGCAAAAGATCATTTGATAACACATCGAGTTTTTTCTGCGTTTCACCCTGAACATTTTCGTTACCTGCGCTTCCAAGCAGATCGGCCAATGCTCCTTTTTGAATGGCTTGATCAATTTCTTTACAAGCATTTGTAATTGTTTCAATCACTTGTGCCAACTCAGGTGTCAAATTCCCATTTTTTTGTTGTAGGTATTGAGCCAAGGTGAGATTTGACATACAAAATAACTCCGAAGAAGATGAATAGTGGTGATCTGCAACTGGCGCATAGTTTAGATGAGATTGGACAAAAAGAAAAATTATCTTACTTTATTTCTGGTTATTTTTTGCTTGCAAGCTTGCCATAACATGTTATGTTTAGTGGCATAGGAGAAATCCGAGGGTAGGAGCAGCAAAAATGACGACCAAGAAGTTTGAGCCAAGTCCCACCCCGAGCGAAGCTTTGAATTTGGATGAGATCTCCAAAGAAAGTATTGCTGCAGCTTGGGAAGGGTATCAAGCAAAACCTGAATATAAAGAGTTTAATAAACACGATTTGATCGAGTCGTTTCAGCACCAAGAAGCAGATTCAAACCATACTTCACAGTAAAAGACATTCATATAAAAAGCGCCTTTCAATGAAGGCGCTTTTTATATTTTTTATCTATTACTTCAACAAAGGAGGAACTGCTTCGTAGTTGATTTCAACGCGACGGTTCTCTTTCCATGCTGCTTCATCATGACCCGCATTAATTGGCATTTCTTTGCCATAACTCACTGCTTCAAGCTGCTGTGGATTGACGCCATTGGTGATTAGGTAGCTTTGTACTGCTTTTGCACGACGCTCACCTAAGGCCATATTGTATTCACGTGTACCGCGTTCATCTGTATGACCTGTCAATGCAACACGAGAGTTTGCATTTGCCATTAGAAATTGAGCATGTGCTTGAAGTGTTTGATAGTCTTCAGTGGATAAATCACTGCTGTCGTAATCGAAGTGGACCACGCGTTTTGCCAGAAAGGCACGATTTGTAGCAGTGACCCCTTTAGATGACGCACCAGTCAGATTTTTTGCATTTAATGCAGCATCTTCACTTAAGCCTTCTGTGCTTACAGTGGTCGTGCCAGTTGGATTCGTTCCAGTGGTCACAGGTGCAGCAGGTTTGCGGCTTGCACATCCTGTCATGATTACCGCTGTTGCCAGCACAGGTAAAACAAATAATTTCACAGCGTTCATATTAATCTCCAGTAAGATTATGTCTAAGCGTTATTTCGGTGCCCACGCAGGTTCTCTCACTTCACCCTGTTCACTTGGTAAATTCATTCGGAAGCGGCCATCTGTCGACATAATAGACAATAAGCCACGACTTCCTTCATAGGTAGCATAGACCACCATCTGGCCATTCGGTGAAAAGCTTGGTGATTCATCAAGGCTGGTTGGGGTCAGAATATTCACGATACCAGTCGAAATATTCATGATGGCCACTTTGTAATTACTACCTGAAGGGCGATGTACCAATGCGATATTCTTACCGTCTGCACTGAGTGTGCCACGTGCATTAAAGGCACCACGGAAGGTCAAGCGCTTAACCGATGAATCATCGAAACTGTAGCGATAAATTTGAGGTGAGCCACCGCGATCTGAGGTAAAAATAAAGGATTTGCCATCTGGTGCATAACGTGCTTCTGTATCAATCGCGTTATCGTTGGTCATGCGCTGTAATTGGCGGGTGGTTAAATCCATTTGATAGACTTCTGGATTGCCGTTCATCGACGCTGTAAATAACATCGATTTGCCGTCTGGAGAAAAACTTGGCGCGCCGTTTAAGCCTTTAAAACTTGCCAAAACTTCGCGTTGCCCCGTTGCTAAATCTTGCAAATAAATAGCGGGTCGTTTGGTTTCAAAAGATACATAAGCAATCTTTTTAGCGTCGGGTGTCCATGCCGGTGATAGAATTGGATCACGAGACGATAAAACGGTTTTAGGTTGTTCGCCATCTGTGTCTGCGATCTGGAGTGTATAACGCTGATTTGGAGTAGCAGGATTACGAAGTACGTAGGCAATACGCCCGCTAAAGTCGCCCGGTATACCAGTGAGGGCTTGATAAATCGCATCACTGATCATATGCGCAGCCTGACGTACGCGCGAAGCTGGAACAGTTAAGACTTCATTTAAAAGATATTGCTGCTTTTGCACATCGTAAAGTTGGTAATGTACTTCAAGTGCATTATTGGCTGCAGGTTTAACATTACCTACCACGACATAGGGAATGCCGGCAGATTGCCATGCTGAAGCCTGCACCTGATCTACCGAAGCTGTAGCGGGTAAATTTTTTGAAGAACTGCTAAAACGACCAGATCGATTCAAGTCGTTTTCCACAATCGGAAACAATGATTGATCATTTGCAAAAGGCACAATCGCGATTTTAGGCGCTTCTTCAGGCGCCTTTGCAATTTCAAGATGCAATTGGGCAAACGTGTTTGAAGTCACGGTCATCCCGAGAGCCGCAATGAGTGCGAAAGAAAGTAAATGTTTGCGCGTCATATCCATAGTCGTGATAGAGGGTCAAATTGAATGGCTTGTGCTGTTTTAGCACGATTACATGCTTTGAATCCATTTAAAGCATGTAATCACAATCAAAAATTATTTTGCTGTAAACGACGAGGTAAACGTACGCGCTTCACGTCGTGCATCTGGGTCTGACGGCATTGGATAAGGGGCGGCTGATCGTACCGCAGCTTCGACACTCGCTTTGACATCTGCATCACTGGAATTCACCACCACCGAAAGTACAGAGCCGCTATCACTTAAAGTGACACGTGCAGTGGCTTTTTTACCAGCTGCACCCATAGGAATATTCCATGCGCGGTAAATTTTCTGCTCGAAATCTTTTTTGGCACTTGAAGCCACGCGTCTAGCTTCAGCTTTCTTCTGTGCCGCTTCTTGCTGTGCTTTTTCTGCTGCAGATTCACGGGCTTCAGCTTCAGCTTTTGCAGCAGCATCCGCTTTGGCTTTTGCAGCAGCATCCGCTTTGGCTTTTGCGGCAGCATCCGCTTTGGCTTTTGCAGCGGCATCCGCTTTAGCTTTTGCAGCGGCATCCGCTTTGGCTTTTGCAGCGGCATCCGCTTTGGCTTTTGCAGCAGCGTCGGCTTTGGCCCTTTCTGTTGCTTCAGCTTTGGCTTTTGCAGCGGCTTCAGCTTTGGCTTTTGCAGCAGCATCCGCTTTGGCTTTTGCAGCAGCATCCGCTTTGGCTTTTGCAGCAGCATCCGCTTTGGCTTTTGCGGCAGCATCCGCTTTGGCTTTTGCAGCGGCATCCGCTTTAGCTTTTGCAGCGGCATCCGCTTTGGCTTTTGCAGCGGCATCCGCTTTGGCTTTTGCAGCAGCGTCGGCTTTGGCCCTTTCTGTTGCTTCAGCTTTGGCTTTTGCAGCGGCTTCAGCTTTGGCTTTTGCAGCAGCATCCGCTTTGGCTTTTGCGGCAGCATCCGCTTTAGCTTTTGCAGCAGCGTCGGCTTTGGCCCTTTCTGCTGCTTCAGCTTTAGCTTTTGCAGCGGCATCGGCTTTAGCTTTTTGAGCGGCTTCAGCTTTGACCTTTTCGGCTGCATCGGCTTTAGTCTTTTCAGCAGCCTCTGCCTTGGCTTTTAATCTTTCTTGAGCTTCAGCTCGAGCTTTATCTTCTGCTTCACGCTTTGCTTCAGCTGCTGCTTTTTTTGCTTGTGTCAGCTCTTGAGCTTTTGCGGCGGCAGCCGCTGCTGCTGCGAGTGCGGCGGCATTTGCCTCAGATTGAGATTGCTCTTGAGGACTTGCAGGAATAATGGGAGCTTCTTGATTGGGTGTTTGTGTTGACTGTATGTTCTGTGCGACTTGCGTACTCGTCGTATCTGCTTCTTGAACAGGTAAAGCCAAATCGGCAGGGTTCACCAGTACAGTGGTGATTTTTTTAGGCGGTTCAGGTGGTTTACTTAAGCCCAAATAAAGTAAGCCAACAATTGCCAGCGTATGCACACCAAGTGTAAATCCGAGTGCAATTGATCGTTCTTTAAAAGCGGGCTTTTGAAAATTTTTCATGGGTTACTTTAATGGTTCTGTAAGCAGACCAACTTGTGTTAAACCTGCTGCTTGTAAAGTAGACATGAGTGAAACCACATCGCCATAAGGTCTAGATTTTTCACCATTGACCAATACAGTCAGCTTCTGATTGCTTTGATCAGCCTGAGCTTGAGCCTCTCCTAATATATTTTTGAGCTGATCGAGTGAAACAGGTTCTTCTTTGTGATCTTTATATTGCAGAAAAATCTGGCCATCTTGTCCAAGGGTTACGATTGCGGGTTCTTTAGATTCAATTGGTGTGTTATTGGCTTGTGGTAGATCTACTTTAATACCACTGGTGATCATTGGAGCAGTCACCATAAAAATAACCAAGAGCACCAGCATGACATCAATATAGGGTACGACATTCATGTCACTTTTTAACGGCTTTTTAATGCGCTCAAAGCGCCCGGAACGCTGAATGGCCATTATACGTCTTCCTGAGTGGAACCTACAGATTGACGTTGCAGCAATGCGACCATTTCTTCTGCAAAAAGTGCGCGGTCAGAATAAAGCGCTTCACCCTTAGCTGTATAATGGTTAAAGGCGAGTACCGCTGGAATTGCAGCGAACAAACCGATTGCTGTGGCAATAAGTGCTTCTGCGATGCCTGGTGCAACAGTGGCCAGGGTGACTTGATCAACTGCTGACAAACCGATAAAGGCATTCATAATGCCCCACACAGTCCCAAACAGACCAATATAAGGTGCAACAGAACCAATACTGGCCAAGGCACCAAGTCCTTGTTCGAGGCGGCCTTGATCCCGACTTAAACCGACACGTAAAATTCGCTCAGTTCCTTCAATACTTTGAGAGGCGGGAGCATGGCGCTTTTTAAGTTTAAAAAACTCACCCAGTCCATGATAAAAGATATCTTCAAGACCTGTGCGTTTTGAGTTGAGCTGTGCATTGTTGTAAAGCGTATTCAGCTCTGCACCCGACCAGAACATTTTTTGAAAATGTTCATCCTGTTGTGCAGATTTTTTATAGCTCATATGTAACTTGGCAATCAGATACCAACTATAAATCGATGCGAAAAGTAAGATCAACATTACGGCCTGTACCACAGGACTTGCTTGTAAAATAAGATCAGAAATATGCAATGAAGATTGAGCTGGTGTTGCCATAGTTACGTATGCCAAAGTTTGTTTTTTTAAGCTTGTTCCAATTCTTGAAGAATAAGACCACGAATTTCATCTGGTAAACGACGAGGGCGCAATTCAGCATTTAAACACGCCAGTTCCACTTCACCAGAAGCTAGCATGATTTCACCACGATATATATTTTGTTGCAATACAAATGACGAAGCTTTACATGAAACTACACTTGCTGTAACAGTGATCATATCGTCCATCATGATTGGGCGAATGTACTTCAGTGCAATTTTGTGCACAACAAAGTTATAGTCTTTTTGGTGCCAGTAGTGATCGATGCCAGAGGCACGAAGCCATTCTGTACGAGTTCTTTCAAGATAGCGAATATGGTTAGCATGATAGACGATACCGCCGGCATCAGTATCTTCAATATATACACGAATTTGGAATTCGAATTTATTCGCCATGAGAGTGTTCCGTCTTTTGATTCAATATTGTGTTTTGAGTTGGCGCTGTTCAAAATCTGTGGGAAAAGTAGAGAAATTTGCTCATGCGCCAAGGTTCTACCGCATTGAAGTTTATCAGCTTATCTGAAGCGTCCAATGGCACAACACTCCAATCATCATGATGATTTAAACGGAAAAAAAATTCTGGAATTTTTCATAAAAACCCAGAATAATTAAAATCTTAGCGATGCATAATTGTTTAATTTTAAGCAGAGTGCACTCATTTAAATTGCCATCAGTTTCAATTAAGATGGATTCTGATCTTTATTTAACCAAGCATCTTGTACTTTTTGCGCTACATTTGGATAGTCCAAAACAAACCGCACATGTGTTTCAACGCCTGTTTTTAAAGTTGCATCATCGACAATAAAATTAGGATTATGATTTGGTGCGGCTTTGTTAAGTTCAACTGTGCTTGGGGTTGCTCCAAGAAATACAAACAATGATGGCATGTATTGGCCATAGTATGAAAAGTCTTCACTCGCGCTGGCATTCGTATCTAGGCGATGTAGTTTTTGCACACCAACAACGGCATTAAGTGTTGGCAGCATAGATTCAGTTAATATTTTATTATTTGAGGTGACCGGAGCATACTGTACGATATCAACGTGGGTTTTCACATCATTTGCCAAGCCAATGTGCTCAACCATAACAGGTAAATCTTTTAGAATCGTTTGACGAATATCTTCATGATTAGAACGAATAGTCCCAACCATAGCAACTTGCTCAGGAATAATATTACCTGCCGTGCCTGCCTGAATATTTCCAATACTGACAACGCCCATTCCTTTAGATAAATCGGTACGACGACTTATCAAGGTCTGTAAATTATTGATAATCTCTGCTGAAGCGACAACAGGGTCGCGTCCATACCAAGGTGTTGAGCCGTGTACGGCTTGTCCCGTAACACGAATACGAAGCTGATCTGCACTGTTTAAAATCACACCATCTTTGTAATATAGCTCTCCACTTTTCATACCCGCGATCACATGAAGACCAAATATCACTTCAGGTTTTGGTTGATTTAATGCGCCATCTGCAATCATTTTACGTGATCCAATTTGATCACCCTGAGTAAAGTTATCAATATCTGCACCGCCTTCTTCAGCAGGCTGAAACAGAAAAACCACTGTGCCCGCAATTTTATCTTTATGCTGAGCCAGAATTTTTGCAGCGCTCAGAAGCATCGCGGTGTGCGCGTCGTGACCACAAGCATGCATCACGTAACTTTCTTTACCTTGATAGATGGCTTTGGTTTGACTTGCGAAGGGAAGTCCTGTTTGCTCTTGCATAGGAAGTGCATCCATATCGGCACGTAATGCCATTACCGGACCTGGTTTTGCACCTTTTAATATGCCCACCACGCCTGTTTTAGCATAACCGGTTTTTACTTCAATACCATAAGATTTCAGCTCGGACTGGACCAGTTTTGAGGTTTGAAACTCCATATTCCCAAGTTCGGGATGCTGATGGATTTGATGACGTAACTGAATTGTTTTCGGTTCAACTTGTTGAGCTGACTGTTTCACCCAATCGGCATAACTCGCTGTGCAGACTGTAAAAAGTGACAGCGTGCATAGCAGTGCTTTTTTAAATTGTTTCAAGAGAAAATTCCTTTTTCAAAAATCGTTTTTTGTATTTTGATAACGTTATCTTGCCAATTTTATGGCGAAATTGCATGAGCGTATTAAGTATAAAAAAATACTTAATATGTATACTTATTCTTTGATTATTATAAAAATTACAGAAATGATATATGTAAAAAAGCCAAGATTTAAATGTGCCAGAGATCAATTTTTTCTCGCTGGCACATTCTTAAAAATTAGCTTTTAGGCTCTGGCGGGGTTAAGCCAAATTGTAAATACGCCATGTTGGTGGCAATTCGACCACGAGCGGTACGCATCACATAACCTTGTTGAATGAGGTATGGCTCAATCACATCTTCAAGCGTTCCGCTATCTTCTGCCATAGCGGCAGCCAATGCTTCCACACCTGCCGGTCCGCCATCAAAACGTTCAAGCAGCATGCTTAAATAACGTCGATCGAGTGTGTCTAGCCCGTCTTTGTCTACATTCAACATATCAAGTGCACGTTGCGCCATTTCTTGTGTAATTTCACCAGTCCCTTTTACCTGCGCATAATCACGTACTCGTCGGAGCAAACGATTGGCGATACGCGGCGTACCTCGTGCACGACGTGCGATTTCGGCCGCACCTGAATGTGTGATCGGAACATCCATCAGATTTGCAGAGCGAGTCACGATATGGGTCAGATCCTCGACCGAGTAAAATTCAAGACGCTGGACAATACCGAATCGATCACGCAGCGGCGAGGTGAGTAGACCTGCTCGTGTTGTGGCGGCCACTAGGGTAAACGGTGGAAGATCAAGCTTGATTGAACGCGCAGCAGGCCCTTCACCAATCATGATATCCAGCTGATAATCTTCCATTGCTGGATACAGAATTTCTTCGATGACCGGCGATAAACGATGAATCTCATCGATAAACAGCACATCACCTTCTTCAAGGTTAGTCAGCATGGCGGCAAGATCACCGGCACGCTCAAGCACCGGGCCTGAAGTTGACTTGAGGTTTCCACCCATTTCTCTGGCAATAATGTTGGCCATTGTGGTTTTTCCTAAGCCAGGAGGACCAAAAATAAGCGTATGATCCAGTGCTTCACCTCGGCCACGTGCCGCACCAATAAAGATTTCCATTTGCTCACGAACCACGGGCTGACCAATATAGTCAGCGAGCGAGGTAGGACGAATGGCGCGATCAAAATGATCTTCTGGTTTTTCACTGCCACTGATTAAACGATCACTCATTGACGGCTCACTTCATCATCGATTTTAATGCAGCACGAATAATATCGGCTGCTTCGGTGTGGTTGGCTTTTGCTGCTGCCACTGCTTTTTGTGCTTCTGCTGGTTTATAGCCCAATGACTGTAAGGCGGCTTCTGCTTCTGCCACGGGGGAGTTAGCGCTAAACTGGATCTGTGCTGGCGCCATAGCGGAGCCTGTGCCACTCGGAGTAGATAAGGCTTTGAAGCGATCACGTAACTCTATCATTAAACGTTCGGCTGTTTTTTTACCTACCCCAGGAACTTTAATAAGAGTATTGATGTCATCATGCTCAATGGTATGGATCAGTAAATCAATGCTGAGGGTAGATAAAATGCCCAATGCCATTTTGGGACCAACACCGTTCACTTTGAGTAGGGTTCTAAAAACCAACTTTTCTTGTGCATCGATAAAACCAAACAGTTGCTGTGCATCTTCTCGAACCACCAGATGCGTCCATAATGTGACGCGTTGTCCTTTTTGCAACTGACAAAATGTTGATAGCGGCGTGTCGATTTCATAACCGACACCATTGACATTCAGCAATACGGTCGGCGCCTCAAGCGCAAAAACTTCACCAATTAAACAACCAATCATGCGATTCAATCACTCTTCAAATTCAAAAAATACAATAACAAAAATCTTGATACTCCACAGCAAATAACCGGCTGTTGTACAAGCAACTGATTTGATCTGGCGACTAAAATTTAAAACATGCTGACTTTATTGCCTTTGAGCTCTTGCGAAATGGCATAAGCCTGATGGTCGGAAAAACGGCTGATAATATCTAAAATCTGCATGATGTTTTGATAGAGATCATCACTCATGATCATGCCAAGATTTTGCAAAATTACCATTAAACGCTGATCTTTAAACCGTAGCCGCTGTTTTGGCTGGGCAAGCGGAATAAAAGCATCGAGTAAATGCTGCAAACTCGAGTGTGCCAGTAATTCAAGATCCGCTTTGTGTGGATGATCAAAAATTTTATCTCGAGTCAGGTTTTTTGCATTTTGAATACCAATATGAATATCACTTGGGCAATATTGTAATAAACCGCCATTAAGCTTGCCCGCCAGTATTTCATCATGATGACGTGCAAAGGCATTGGTTACTTCTGCAACTAAACGTTTCATCACCCGTCCACGTAAGGCCGCGACTTTCTGATGCCATGTGGCGTGTGGGAGGGTCAGTTCGTGTGGGGTGCCATAGTCACCAATCAAATTCAGAAAATAAGGCTCAACTTCATCATATTCGAGCATATTCATGCTGATGCCATCTTCAAGATCAATCAGGGCATAACAAATATCATCGGCCGCTTCGAGTAAATAGGTCAAAGGATGGCGACAATAATGATATTCGCCTAACTGGATGAGCCCAAGTTGTTCTGCAATTTGCACCAACACTTCTTTTTCAGACTGATAGCAGCCAAACTTGGAGCGCAGATGCGTTGAGTCGATATGGTCAACCGGATGAGACAACCACGGATATTTTAAATAAGCACCCAGTGTAGCAAAAGTGAGTCGCATCCCACCGTCATTGGGATGATAATCCAGACGCGTTAAAATACGTAAGCCTTGGGCATTGCCTTCAAACTGACATACATCGGCATGTTGTTCGGGGGTAAGGCCTTCAAGATAGCGCTGATTTTCAGCTTCATCGAACCAGTCACGAATCGCATATTCACCTGCATGACCAAAAGGTGGATTGCCAATGTCATGTGCAAGACACGCAGCCTGAATAATGGCACCGATGTCTGATGGAGAAATCCACGCGGGAAGTTCATTCTTGATTTTTTCAGCAGCTAACATTCCTAATGTGCGCCCAACACAAGACACTTCAAGTGAATGTGTGAGCCGTGTGTGAATGCCATCTTGCTGGGTGAGCGGGTGGACTTGAGTTTTGCGGTTTAGTTGTCGAAAACTCGGCGAGAAGATGATGCGATCATAATCTTTATGATATGGGCTACGGGCCAATTCAGTTTTACTTTTTTTACTACCTAAACGAACCGCTGAAAGCAGCTCTAACCAGCGCATTTGTTCCATTTATAACTTTTCTTGAGATCTCTGATTTCATGATGCCAAAAAAAAGAAAAAAGCACTAGATCAGTGCGACAGAAGTTGGCGCTTTTAGTGAAATTTAATTTCTTTTCGTGAATGTGATTATTTTGATGCAATTCATTTAGATAATACGGAATGTTCATCTAGCCGATTTTTGCTTTTCACAGTAGAATATGCGCTCTCTCTAAAGTCACATTGCGGTAAAGTTCATCAGACTTGCCCGTGGAGCCAAAATCAACATGTTTATCGTGGCCGGTGCACCAGCACATTCTTCTTTTAAGAAAGCTCAACTATTAACACGTTTATCGTCAATTAGTTCTGTACAATCTTTTGACAGCCAATGGGTTTATCTGTTTGATCAAGCGCTCAACGAGCAGCAGCATCAATCTGCATTACAACTATTAAATGATGGATCATCGTTTGAGCTGCGTCAGGCGGCAACAGATGAAATCCAAGTTTTGGTGACGCCACGTATCGGCACCATTTCGCCGTGGTCGTCTAAAGCCACCGATATTTTCAAAAACTGTAATACACCGATTCATCGTTTAGAGCGTGGTATTTTGTTTACCCTTAAAGGGATTAGCGAAATGACCCATGAAGTGAAACAAGCACTTCATGACCGCATGACTGAAACAGTTTTTGCAGAAATTAACAGTGCCAATGCATTGTTTTTGGAAACTTCGCCAAAACCGCTCAACTCGATTGATATTTTGGGTGAGGGTAAAGCGGCACTGGTCAAAGCCAACAATGAATTTGGTTTTGCATTGTCTGAGCAAGAAATTGACTACCTTACCGATGCCTTTACTCAATTGGGCCGTAACCCGAACGATATCGAGCTGATGATGTTTGCTCAGGCAAACTCAGAGCATTGCCGTCATAAAATCTTTGGTTCAGAGTGGACGATTGATGGTGAAGTACAGCCGTTATCCTTGTTCCAGATGATTAAAAACACCTATAAAGAGTCACCAGACGAAGTGTTATCTGCCTATAAAGATAATGCGTCTGTGATTGTGGGCTACGATACTCAGCGTTTTTATCCAAAAAAAGATAACGACACCGGTCATTATATTTATAAATATAAAAGTCAGGCTGCACACATCCTGATGAAAGTTGAAACCCATAACCATCCAACTGCAATCTCGCCATTTGCGGGTGCTGCAACGGGTTCAGGCGGTGAAATCCGCGATGAAGGCGCAACAGGCCGTGGGGGTAAACCAAAAGCAGGCTTGACCGGTTTTACCGTTTCAAACCTCAATATTCCGGGCTTTGAACAGCCTTGGGAAGAAAACTACGGTAAACCGTCACGCATGGCATCTCCACTTCAAATCATGATTGAAGGTCCATTGGGTGGTGCAGCATTTAACAATGAATTTGGCCGTCCGGCATTAAATGGCTATTTCCGTACTTTTGAACAAAATGTCAACGGCGAAGTGAAAGGCTTCCATAAGCCAATCATGATTGCGGGTGGTTATGGCAACATTCGTCCAGATCATGTCGAAAAAGATGCAATTCAACCAGGCGATTTACTGATTGTACTGGGCGGACCAGCCATGTTGATTGGTTTGGGTGGTGGAGCAGCGTCTTCTGTAGACAGTGGTACCATGGGTGAGAGCCTTGATTTTGCTTCTGTACAACGTGAAAACCCAGAGATGGAGCGCCGTTGCCAAGAAGTGATTGATACCTGCTGGCGCCTAGAAGATTTCAACCCGATTGTGTCTGTTCATGACGTTGGTGCAGGCGGTCTTTCAAATGCGATGCCTGAACTGGTAAACGACCATGAGTTGGGTGCGATTTTAAATTTACGTAAAATTCCATCGCTTGAGCCTGGCATGAGCCCAATGGAAATCTGGTCAAACGAAGCACAAGAACGTTATGTGCTTGCGATTCGTCCAGAGTCTTTGGCTCAGTTTGAAGAAATCTGTGCGCGTGAGCGTTGTCCGTTTGCTGTGCTTGGTGAAGCAACTGAAGCGCGTCATTTAACGGTTGAAGATCCATTGTTTGAAAACAATGCGGTGGATATCCCGATGCAAGTCATGCTAGGTGGTACGCCTCGTATGCAACGTTCTTATGAAAGCATTGAACGTGAAGGTACAGCTTTTGATACGACACAGATCGATTTAAAAGATGCCATTTTCCGTGTACTTAAAAACCCAACTGTGGCATCTAAATCGTTCTTGATCACCATTGGTGACCGCTCGATTACTGGGATGGTAGCACGTGACCAAATGGTTGGCCCATGGCAGGTGCCTGTTGCCGATGCTGCGGTAACCACAACCAGCCTTCAAGGGTACACAGGTGAAGCTATGGCAATGGGTGAACGCCCGCCGGTGGCATTGTTAAACCCTGCGGCATCTGCACGCCTAGCGGTGGCTGAAGCGATTACTAATATTGCATCGGCCAATATCGAACAAATTGGTGACATCAAACTTTCTGCAAACTGGATGGCAGCTGCAGGTCAAAAAGGTGAAGATCAAGCTTTATTTGAAGGTGTAAAAGCCATTGGTATGGAAATGTGCCCTGCGCTGGGTATTGCGATTCCGGTCGGTAAAGACTCGCTTTCCATGCGTACCACGTGGAATGATAATGGTGAAGACAAAGCCGTGACTTCGCCAATGTCGGGTGTGATTACTGCATTTGCACCTGTGAGTGATGTGCGTAAAACCTTAACACCAGAGCTGAAAAAATTTGATGAATCTGTTCTGGTTCGTATCGATTTATCGAAAGGCCAGTTCCGTCTCGGCGCTTCGATTCTCACTCAAGTATACAAGGCAATTGGAACGGTCACGCCAGATGTTGACAGTTTTGATGACTTAAAAGCATTTTTTGCGTTGGTACAAGACTGGAATAATCGCAGTTTAATTCAAGCCTATCACGATATCGGTGATGGTGGCTTGCTCGCTACGGTTGCCGAAATGATGTTTGCATCACGTTTAGGTGTTGCACTTGAACAGCAAAGCGTTGAAAGCCTGTTTGCAGAAGAAATTGGTGCAGTGGTTCAGTTAAAAGCTGCAGATTGGGACGCTGTACAAGCTGAAATTTCGGCTTCTAGCCTTAAAGATGCGATTTCGGTAGTTGGCCGTGTGAACAGTTCAGATCAATTAACTGTGAACGGTTTAACTTTTGAACGTGCCGAATTACAACGTGCATGGGCAGAAGTGTCTCATCAAATCCAGCGTTTACGTGACAACGTTGAAACTGCCGACCAAGAGTTTGCCTTGATTTCAGATCAAGACCACAAAGGTTTGATTGCACAAGCTACTTTTGATTTAAACGAACCAGTTGAAGCGCCTTTCATTGCGACACGTCGTCCAAATATGGCGATTTTACGTGAGCAAGGTGTCAATGGGCACGTTGAAATGGCGGCGGCATTCGATAAAGTCGGATTCAACACCATTGATGTTCACATGAGTGACTTACTCGCCGGTCGTGTCGATCTTCAAGATTTTGAAGGTTTGGTGGCATGCGGTGGCTTCTCGTACGGTGATGTCATGGGTGCAGGTGGTGGCTGGGCCAAATCGGTACTGTTTAATCCGAAATTACGCGATCAGTTTGAGAGCTTCTTCCATCGTGACAGTACTTTTAGTCTGGGGATTTGTAACGGATGCCAAATGTTGTCACAGCTTGCACCGCTTATTCCGGGTGCCGATGCATGGCCACGTTTCCATCGTAACGTTTCGGAAGTGTTTGAGGCGCGTAGCGTAAACGTGCGTGTTGAAAAATCGGTGTCGGTATTGTTGCAAGATATGCAAGGTTCGATCTTGCCAATTGCAGTCGCTCACGGTGAAGGTCGTGTAGTGACAACCGATGCTCATTTGGCGAGCTTAAATGCCAATCAGCAAGTCACTTTACGTTATGTCGACAGCTTGGGTAACCCAACTCAGCATTATCCACTGAATCCGAATGGCTCACCAGAAGCTGTTACAGGTGTGACTTCTAAAGATGGCCGTGCAACCATTATGATGCCGCATCCAGAGCGTAACTTCCGTGCCATTCAACACTCTTGGTCACCAGAAAACTGGACTGAAGATGGTGCATGGTTACGTATGTTCCGTAACGCACGTAAATTTATTGGCTAATTCAGCCGCATAAAAAAACGCCACCTTGTGTGGCGTTTTTTTATGCTGTTTATATTTTGTGCTGTGGTATGGCTTTTGCTTTAGATTTATCAGCACAATAAAAAAAGGATGTATCTGCAATGTATTCTAATAAGCACACAGTTCAACACAAACGCAGAGGGTGGTGGTTATTTGGCATGGTGATGAGTCTGGAAATGCTCTGGATTGTGGCAAATTATTTACGCCTTAATGTGTCGTAACCACATTCGCGGGATTCGGTGTACGCAGTGTCCAGAGCAGGCCCCAGATCAGAGCTGCCAAGCCCATATAAAAGCTTTGCAGTAATGTCCCGCCATGATCAATCCAGAGTTTAGCCAGCCACGGTCCAATCAGTTGGGTGCCAGCATATAGGCTAATCAGCGCTGCGTACAGTTTAGGGCCTTGATGCGGTTGAAAGATTCGCGCAATTCGCTGAGAGCACACCACAGTCCCCATAAAACTCCCGCCCATCAAAATCGCGCAGATCACCACACCGATTGCATTATGAAAGATCAATACAGCAATCAAGCTTAAAATTTGCACAATATAAGAACAAATCAGTGCAAAGCGGTCATTGGTACTTGCACCGAGCTTATTCCAGAAAGGTAACAAGATTAGGCAAGAAAGTGCCGTAATTAGCCAGATATTGGTCAGAATGAATGGCTGGTTACGAATTAACTCATGTGCTAGTGTAGGCAAAAATGTCATCGGTAAAATATAGCCTAAGCCAGCACCTGCATAGCCGATAAATAACGGAGTACTGTTTCGGTCTAGTAAGCGTGATGAACGAATGACGACTGTAGGGCGAGAAGATAATATAATTTTCTTAAGTTGCCAGACACTAAATAACGCCAGCGGCAGCGCCACCAAGCCGATTGGAATCCAGCGCAGTTGTCCGCTAAACCATGCCGATGACCAGTCGATTAATATACTGTCCAAAATGAGCCCAATCGACACGCCTGTAAACATCAGCCCGCTTAACTGTGTTTTATGATGCTCTGCCAACCATTCAAGAATCAGCGCAGGGACCAGCACAAACACCAGCCCGTTGGTGATACCATTGCATAAACGCAGCAGTAGAAAAAACGTATAATCTGTTGTGATAATTTGCAAAATAGTCAATCCTGCATTGACGAGTAATGCCCAGATCAGCACACTTTGCGTGCTGTTTCGTCCATGTAGAGAGACTGCCACCAGTGCACCGATCAAATAGCCAATATAATTCCAAGTTGCGAGATTAGCCCCTTGAGCAAGTGTGATCACATTATCTTGAATGAGATAAGGCAGTAAGGGGGTAAATGCAAATCGCCCTAGACCATGTGCCACAATTAAACTTGAAATGCCTGCGAACAGGATAAGTAACGTTTCGGCTGGGCGTGGCGAGGAGGCGGTGAGTGTCATCTGACTATAAGCTCCATCTATAGATCTGACAGCTGTATTTGGAACAGCTAAAATACCATGCTTTGGTTCGCTTCGAATATCATTAATCTATAACCACTATTTAAAATTATTAGGAATTTTATATGCTTAAACTAATTTATTACGTACCTGAATCTCATCTGGAATCGACCAAAGCTGCAATTTTTGCCGCCGGGGCAGGCGGTGTTGGTCATTATGAGCAGTGTGCTTGGCAAGTAAAAGGTATTGGACAATTTAAACCAGTTAAAGATGCTCAACCTTTTTTAGGGCAACTAGACGCTCTAGAGCAGCTTGAAGAATGGCGTGTGGAAACGATTGTATCTGAACAAAAGGCCAAAGCAGTTGCCTTGGCCTTAAGTGCAAGTCATCCGTATGAAGAACCCGCATTTGAATTTATTCAAATGGTAGATATTGATTCAATCAGATTTTCTGAATAAATAGCTCACGATCAAATCGGTACTGTGGATAAAACACACCATCTGTGGCACGTTCACCCGCCGCAATGACCATAATCGGAAATTGCTCATCATTGAGTTTAAGCAGCTTATGAACCATTGGCTCGTCAAAGCCTTCCATCATGCAGCTATCAAATCCATAGGCTCGTAATGACAAGACCAGATTTTCACAGGCCAGTGCGGTACTCTTTGCAGCCCAAAGCTTTGCATCGGCTGGATTAAATGCCGTCACAGGCAGCTGGCGATCCAGTGTTCTGGCCACTTTAAAAGCCACTTTTTTTAAATTTCCCAGTGCGTTGAAATAGCCGGTTTTGTAGTTGAACGGAATAAAACGGTAATACTGTTTAACCATTTTAGGCGGTTCATTAAATGGAAATTCAGAAATATTTTTCTTGGCCATTTCATCAACACGATCGGTACGCGCAACACAGACGATCAGTTCTGACGCTGTTTTTGCAGCCAATTGCCCTAAGCAAGCCTTAACCAGCTGCTTTTTCTTGGCTGGATTTTGCACTACATAAAATGTCCATGGCTGAAGGTTTGACGAGTTTGGTGCCAGTAGGGCCAAATCCAGACATGCATCTAAGACCTCAGTAGGAATGGCTTTATCGGTAAATTTGCGTACCGAGCGTCTGCTTTCAAGCACTTTACGAAAGTTATCGACATCGATATCTTGAGGTGCAGGCTCAAAATAGCGTTTTTTTTCAGTTGAATCTGAGATTGCTGAATCGTGAGAAGTCGTGGTCATAATCTTTACTTAAGCGAGACAATAAAATGAGCATATCACTGCATCAATTTTGTGATGTTAAAAAAATGTATCACAAAACTGATGATTAAGTGATTGATTGTATTGAAGTATAATAATTAGGCAAACTGTGAGAAATCAGGTTGGCGTTTTTGCATAAAAGCTTGCACCGCTTCTTTCATTTCTGCCGATTGTACACGTTGCATAAAAATTTCGGCTTCTTTGTCAATGCAGTCGATAATCTCAGATAAGTCTTGCTTCATCAGGGCTTTAGACTGTTTGATGGAAGCCAAAGGAAGGGCAGATAACTGTTGAGCCGTTTTGTTTGCTAATGTATAGACATCTTCTGAAATCTGGTTGATCAAACTGGCTTGTAGCGCTTTTTCGGCATTAAATTTTTGTGCAGTAAACAGTAATTCTGCCGCACGATGATATCCTGCTTGTTGCACCAACAGACGGCTTGCAGCCCCTTCAGGTGACAGTCCTAGGCTGACAAATGGAATCTGGAACAACGCCGTATTGTCGGCGTAAACAATATCTGCATGTAGCAAAATGGTCACTCCAATACCAATGGCGACACCGCGAACTGCAATAATAAGTGGCTTTGAAAAGCGCGCAGCCGATTTTAACAAGACAAAAGGTGGTTGATCGCCAGCTTTGCCTTCATGCGGTTTTTGAATAAATGACATAAAGTCTTTCATGTCATTGCCAGCCGAAAAATCTGCATCAACACCACGTAACACAACCACTCGAACCTCAGACGATGCATCAGCATCATCGAGCGCTTTTGCCAGCCAAAGATATAATTCGCCATAAAGTGCATTTTTTGCTTCTGCACGATTAAGCGCTAAGGTAAGCACCCCATTTTCTAAATTTGCTTGTAAATGTTGATGAGGTTGTTGAATACATTGTAGTGTCATCGTACTATCCTTGGTTATTTATAAAAGGCTATGCGGCTCATTATGTCTTAAAACTGCTTGAAAAAAGCAACTGATGAGTTCATTGAAGTTAAGTTGATATATGTATACGTTTGATTACCTTGTTTTTATTGGGCGTTTTCAGCCTTTTCATCTGGCTCATCTTGAAACGATTCAAATTGCATTACAGCAGAGTCGAAAAGTGATTATTGCTTTGGGGTCGGCTCAGGCAGAGCGAAATATTAAAAATCCGTTTCTGGCGGCAGAGCGACAAGACATGATCTTGTCAAATTTTACACCCGAACAGCAAACACGTATTTTGTTTGCGCCCATTATTGATGTCTATGACGATAAAAAGTGGGTTGAGCAAGTTAAATCTGGTGTTTATGCGCTGGCTTCATCCACAAGTAAGATTGGTTTAATTGGCCATTTTAAGGATGAGTCATCCTACTACTTAAAGTTGTTTCCAGAGTGGCACATGGTGGAACTGGACAGCCTAAAGCAGTCTATGTCGGCCACGCCGCTGCGTGAAGCGTTCTATGAGGGTTGCATTGATGAGTCGGCTTTTCCACAAGGCACTATTGCATTTTTGAAGGCTTTTCAAAAAACTGATACCTATCGAGAGTTACAGCACAAATTTTCTTATCACGACAGTTCAAATCTTTAATATGTTGACAATAGACTTCGCTCTAAGCGAAGTCTATTGGACTAGATTAGTTGGCTTGAAGCGCCTGAATATCCTCAAGCACCTGTTCTGCATGCCCAGCTGCTTTCACTTTACGATAGCTTTTGACTAATTTTTTATTGTGAAAAATAAAGGTTGAGCGTTCAATCCCCATCACCATTTTACCGTACATATTTTTTTCTTTGATCACGTCAAAATGCTTACACAACACTTCTTCTTTATCGCTGATCAAATCGATGGTGAGTGCTTGCTTTGCTGTAAAGTTTTGATGTGATTTCACCGAGTCGCGTGATACACCAACAATTTTAACATTCAGAGCATCAAACTGATCTTTCAAGCAAGAAAACCCGACTGCTTGTGTTGTACAACCCGGGGTGGAGTCTTTTGGGTAAAAATAGATCACCAACCATTCGTTATCTAAATCAGATAAATTAATTTCACCCGTTGTACTTGGAAACACTTGATCCGGTAATTGAATTTCTACGTTACTCATTGTTCTCTCCATAAAAAACAAGCCACATAATGTGGCTTGTAATGTCATTTTAAAATGAACTTAGTTTTTCGCTGCTGGTGCGGCTTTCATTGCTTCTTCACTTAAAGTTTTAAGTTTTGAAGTCAACTGAGGGCCTAAGCAAGTTTGAAGGCTTTTGTTTTGCTGTTGTACGAAAGCCAATGTGCTTGGGCTTTTCTTAGCATTAATCGCGCTTTGAATTTCCCATTTTTGTGCATTGGTCATTCTGCCGTCTGCTTCTACTGCACATGAACAATATTTGCTTACTTCTGCGCTGTTCAGTTTATTACCTTTAGCAGTTTCTTCTTTACACAGATTGATCAAAGCACCTTTTACGTTTGTGCTTTTGTAGGCTTGCTGAAGTTTGTTGTCGTCTGCATGAGTTACAGATGCAAACAAAGCTGCAGATGCCATTACAGAAGAAAGTAAAAGTTTGGTATTCAAAAATTTCATAAATAGTACCTTATTATTGCGGTATGTATCGTGTTGGATCTGCGACGCCAGCTTCAATAAAACCTTCTTTACGTAAGCGGCAGCTATCACATTTACCACAAGCACGGCCTTGCATATCAGCCTGATAGCAAGAAACTGTTTGACTATAGTCTACGCCATGTTCAATACCAAGACGTATAATATTCGCTTTGGATAAATGTAACAAAGGTGTTTCAAATGTAAGAGGTTTTCCTTCTACACCCGCTTTTGTTGCCAAGCGTGCCATATTTGTAAACGCTTCGATATATTCTGGGCGACAATCTGGGTATCCAGAATAATCTACTGCATTTACGCCAATAACAATAGCCTCAGCGCCAAAAACTTCTGCTGCAGCAAGCGCATACGAGAGAAAAATTGTGTTACGAGCCGGTACATACGTCACCGGAATACCATCTTGTTGTTGTTCTGGAACATCAATGTTGTGATCGGTAAGGGCAGAGCCACCCAAATTACCTAAATCGATATTGATCACGCGATGTTCAACGCCAGCGCGTTGAGTCAGTGCTTTGGCTGCATCTAGCTCTGTAGATGAACGTTGACCATACATAAAGCTTAAGGCCATGCATTCATAGCGCGCTTGTGCCCAAGCTAAACAGGTTGTTGAGTCTAAGCCGCCTGACAATAAAACAATGGCACGAGGGCGCATATATCATTCTCCAATCAAATTAAATTAACGACCCGTTTCATCGTTCCATAAAATTTTATGGAGCTGTAACTGAAACCGCACGGGGAGATGGTCGTTTAGAATCCACTCTGCTAAATCACGAGCCAGTTGAGGCAGTTTGGCTGCATTTTTCTCAACGGCAAAAGCAGGCGAGAACCATACGGTACTCACTTTTTTCTCAAGTTGAAATTGTTCAACCTGAAGTTTGGACCATTCATAATCTTCACGATTACAAATCACAAATTTGATCTGATCGTGAGGAGTCAAATGATCAAGATTGCTCATCAGGTTACGCTTCTCTTCACCAGAGGTTGGCGTCTTGAGATCAAGCACTTTTGATACCCGAGCATCGACCATTGAAACATCGAGTGCACCACTGGTTTCCAGTGAAACGTCAAAACCTAAATCACACAGACGCGTTAATAATACCTGACAATTGGGCTGAGCCAGTGGCTCGCCACCTGTCACACAAATATAAGGCGTTTTGTAGGCACGTGCAGTTTCTATGATTTCATCAATTGAAAGTCGTTGCCCACCTTCAAATGAATAAGTGGTATCACAATATGTGCAGCGTAAAGGGCAACCCGTTAAGCGGATAAAAACTGTTGGTAAACCCGCAGTATTGGCTTCCCCTTGTAAAGAGTAGAAAATTTCCGTTATGCGTAGTCCCGCAGCCGGGTCCGTCACTGGAATTGTCGTAGAACGTAAAGAAGTCATTACAGCATTACCAAGAGTTGAAAAACAAAAATCTCTACGATCAGGCTTGACCGTAGAGACGAGAAGCGAATCAGGCTCCGAAGAGCATCAATATTTCGCTAATCTGTGAGAATTACTCAGCGCGAAGCAAATCGTTCAAACTGGTTTTCGAGCGTGTTTGCGCATCTACTTTTTTCACAATAATTGCAGCATACAGACTGTACTTGCCGTCTTTAGACGGTAAGCTGCCCGGTACAACTACTGAACCTGCAGGTACACGGCCGTAATGAATTTCACCAGTTTCACGGTCGTAAATACGAGTCGACTGACCAATATATACGCCCATTGAAATGACAGAACCTTCTTCTACGATTACACCTTCAACAATTTCAGAACGCGCGCCAATAAAGCAGTTATCTTCAATAATCGTTGGATTGGCTTGAAGTGGTTCAAGTACACCACCAATACCTACACCGCCAGACAAGTGAACATTTTTACCGATCTGAGCACATGAACCTACAGTGGCCCAAGTATCAACCATGGTGTTTTCATCAACGTAAGCACCAATGTTGACATAAGATGGCATCAACACAACATTTTTTGCTTGGAAGCTACCACGGCGTGCAACAGCAGGAGGAACAACACGGACACCAGCTTCTTTAAACTGCGCTTCAGTCCAGCCTGCAAATTTAGTGTCTACTTTATCGTAAAACGCTAAATCGCCAGATTCAACAGGTTTGTTGTCGTTAAGTTTGAACGATAATAAAACCGCTTTTTTAACCCACTGGTGAACAATCCATTCACCATCAATTTTTTCAGCAACACGTAAAGTGCCGTTGTCTAAACCAGCAATAACGTGTTCAACTGCTTCACGAATTTCTGTAGGGCAATCAGCAGCGGTAAAGTTGGCACGATTTTCAAACGCTTGCTCAATGATAGTTGAAAGCTCAGACATGGACGTCCTTCCAAAAAAAATTTTAAAGATTCTACACGAAAACGGCCAAAGAATCTTGGGTTGAATGATTGCCGTGATTAAAAAACAATCAAAATTTAGACATTGCGTTTTTGCAGCAGTAAATATATTTAAATTCAATAAAAATTGATTAAAAAACAAGCTAAAAGGCCAACTTGTATCAAAAATTAACAGAAAATAAGCAAATTTTGTATAAAAACAAATCACAATTTCATCTACTATGGGCTTAACAAAAGAAATCAGATTTATTAGAACAAGCCTTTACTCTTTTTGAGGAGACGAAAATGAAAGTATTAAAAGTATTCGCATTAGCAGGTGCACTTAGCGCTGTAGCAGGCGTTGCATCAGCTGATGATGCTGTGGTACATGACCGTTATGCATTTGACGCGCAGCAGCTCATTCCTGTAGGTGTTCGTGCTGAAGTAGGCACAACAGGTTACGGTGGTGCTTTGCTTTGGCAAGCAAACCCGTATGTAGGTCTAGCACTTGGTTACAATGGTGGCGACATTTCATGGCGCGATGATTTATCTGTGAACGGTACCAAATACGATGTTGATATGAATAACAACAACGTTTACCTAAATGCAGAAATTCGTCCTTGGGGTGCAAGCCAGAACCGTTGGGCTCAAGCTGTATATGTTGCGGCAGGTGCAGCATACCTAGATAACGATTACGATTTAAGTAAGCGCTCAACTGACGGAACAATTAAAGTAAATGGTAATAACTATAACTTTAATGGTGAAGTTCGCGGTAAGCTAGATTATAAAAACGATATCGCACCGTACGTTGGACTTGGTTTCTCACCTAAGTTGACTAAAAACTGGGGCGTTTTTGGTGAAATCGGTGCTTATTATGCAGGTAATCCACGTGTAAATCTTGACGCAAACGGTACATTCGTTAATGTGAACGGTGCAGATTTTGATCGTGATTTGGCGGCTGAAGAAAATAAAATCCGTAACGATGACAAATACAAATGGTTACCTGTTGGTAAAGTGGGCGTAAGCTACAACTGGTAATTGTTTGAACAAAAAAAACGGGAGAAATCCCGTTTTTTTTGTTTTATAAATTTGATTTTACTCGTCTGGGTAAGCCACTTTTTTAAGCTGCTTAATGTCTGCTTCTGGTGAGCATAAAGAAATAAACTCGTAACCATAACCACGAAGTAAGTGTCCTTTACGAACCGCGATCCATGTTGTATTTAAGCCAAAAATTCCGGTTTTGAGTTGGCTCAAGCGATAATCTCGTTCTTTATCGTAGGCCACGTCATTCACAATTCCCACACCCATTCCGAGTTCTACATAGGTTTTAATGACATCGGCGTCGAGTGCAGACATGACGATATCGACATCAATGCCTGCATCTTCAAAGGCTTTGTCGATTTTTGAACGCCCAGTAAAGCCGCCGTGATAGGTGATGATTGGAAAATTTGCGAGCTTCTCAAGTGTAATGTCGGTTTCTTTGGCAAGCGGATGATTTTGCGGCGTGATAATGCTGTGTTCCCATTGATAGTAAGGGACGCTGGCCAGATTATCTTCGGTGGTCAAAGATTCGGTGGCAATACCGATGTCCGCTTCACCAAGCAACAACATTTCTGAGATTTCGGTTGGGCTGGCCTGTTGCAAGATTAAATGTACCTTTGGAAACAGTTTCTTAAATTGATTGACAATCGGAGGCAGCACATAACGAGCTTGTGTGTGCGTGGTGGCAATAGTCAAGGTGCCTTCATCAACTTTGTTAAAGTCATCGGCCAGACGTTTAATATTTTCTGCATCGACCAACATACGTTCAACAATGCCAAGCAAGGATTGGCCGGGTTCTGTCAAACCTAACAATCGTTTTCCTTTGCGAACAAAAAGTTGTACACCCAACTCATCTTCTAAATCTTTAATATGCTTACTGACACCTGATTGTGAAGTGTAAAGTGCAGCAGAAGCTTCGGTCAGATTAAAATTCTGACGCACGGTTTCCCGAATAATGCGTAATTGTTGAAAATTCATGTTCTCTTGATCCTCTCAACGAGAATGGGGGACTTGCCCCCATTTTTTAATTCTAAGCAACCCGTTCTTCAAAAAGATGAAGTTGAGACACACTGATCCAAACCGTTTGGTTCGGTCTAAATTGATGAAGGCGTGCTTCATCGGGTGTCAGGGCAATTTCGATCAGTCTGCCATTACGATCTTGTAATTCAGCAACGACTTTTCCAGCAATCCAGACTTCTCTTAAAAAGGTAGCTTGAATGGTGTTATCTGTTGGTTGTGCATGAATATGTAGTTCATTTGGTCGAGCAAATGCTATCACTTTACCATGAGGTGTTTGCGAGGCATTCGGTAAAATAATTTTGTCATCGCCCAATTGAATGATGTTTTCATAATAATGTCCATCAAAGCGATTGGCTTGTCCTAAAAAGTCGAAAACAAACGGGGTCGCTGGCTTTTCGTATACTTCACGCGGTGAACCAATTTGCTCGACATTCCCTTTATTCATCACAATAATCTGATCGGCAACTTCAAGCGCCTCTTCTTGATCGTGTGTCACAAAAATCGAGGTAATATGTAGCTCGTCATGCAGTGTCCGTAACCAGCGTCGCAATTCCTTACGCACTTTGGCATCCAGCGCACCAAATGGTTCGTCAAGCAGTAGCACGCGCGGTTCAACTGCCAGTGCACGGGCCAATGCAATACGCTGGCGCTGACCACCCGAAAGTTGAGAAGGGTAGCGATCGGCTAAAAAACCGAGTTGAACCAGATCCAGCAAACGTGTTACGCGCTTTTTAATCTCTGCTTCCGATGGGCGCGTCCGCCGTGAGCGTACACGTAAACCGAAGGCAATATTGTCAAATACGGACATGTGGCGAAACAGCGCATAATGTTGAAATACGAATCCCACTTGACGCTCACGTACATGAATATCGGTGGCATCAGTGCCTTCAAGCAACACTTGTCCGCCATCTGCCGATTCTAGTCCGGCAATAATACGTAAAAGCGTTGTTTTTCCGCAGCCTGATGGTCCTAACAATGCCACCAGTTCACCTTCTGGAAAGTCTAATGAAATATTTTTTAATGCATGGAATGCACCAAAATGTTTTTCAATATTTTTAACTTGAATACTCATTTGTCATTCCTCAAGATGAAGTTGAATCATGTTGTTTGTTTTGTTTTTCCTGACGCACTTCCACCCATGTTTTTAAAATCAGGGTCACAATCGCCAGCAGCGCCAACAGTGAAGACACGGCAAAAGCGGCACTAAAGGTGTATTCGTTGTATAAAATCTCGACATGCAGTGGCAAAGTATTGGTTTCACCGCGGATATGTCCTGAAACCACAGAAACTGCACCAAACTCACCCATCGCGCGTGCATTACACAAGATCACACCGTAAATTAAGCCCCATTTGATGTTGGGTAAGGTCACTTTCCAAAAGGTCTGCCAGCCCGATGCACCCAAAACCATTGCCGCTTCTTCTTCTTCAGTGCCTTGCGCTTCCATTAAAGGAATCAGCTCACGTGCCACAAAAGGTACGGTAATAAAAACAGTAGCCAATACAATCGCAGGTACGGCATACAATACCTTGATGTCATGATCCATAAACCATGGCCCGAACCAGCCTTGCATACCAAAGATCAAGACCAGCATCAAACCTGCAATTACAGGTGAAACTGAAAACGGTAAATCGATTAAGGTCGTGAGTATCGATTTTCCGGCAAATTGAAATTTTGCCACGGCCCATGCTGCTGCCACACCAAAGATGACATTGAGTGGTACCGCAATTGCTGCCGTAAGCAAGGTTAGCTTGACTGCCGATAAAGTGTCTGGATTAATCAGTGCATTGATATATACCTCGACACCTTGTCGAAATGCTTCTACAAAGACCAAAATAAGGGGCAGAATCAGGCAGCTTAAAAAGAACAGTAACGCAATACTCAGCAGCGTATAACGAACCCACTTGGGCTCGCGTGTGGCATCACGGCTTTGAAGCTTTTCTGCCAGTAAATGGCTATCGGTGACTAAGCTCATTTGACTGTTCTCCCCGTACGGCGGCTCGCCCATGCTTGTAAAAGATTGATCGCAAACAAGATCACAAAGGAAATCACCAGCATCACGACCGCAATTGTGGTTGCAGCCTCATAGTCATATTCTTCGAGTCTGGAGATAATCATTAGTGGTGCGATTTCTGTTTTAAAAGGTTGATTGCCAGCAATAAAAATTACTGAACCATATTCACCCACGCCACGTGCAAACGCTAAGGCAAAACCGGTGAGTAAGGCTGGAAATAAAATGGGCAAAATAATTTTGGTGATAATTTGAAAACGGTTGGCACCCAGAGCCGATGCAGCTTCCTCAAGTTCGGTTTCGATATCGCTTAAAACCGGCTGCACAGTACGTACTACAAAAGGTAATCCAATGAACACCAAAGCGAGGGTAATGCCAATCGGTGTATATGCAACCTTAATACCAAGCGGCTCAAGATACTGACCCACCCAGCCAGTCGAAGCGTATAGCGAGGTGAGGGCAATACCTGCAACCGCAGTAGGTAAGGCAAATGGTAAATCCACCAACGCATCGACAATACGTTTACCCGGAAAGCTATAGCGCACCAAGCACCATGCCAGAAGCAAGCCAAACACTACATTAATGAGCGCGGCAATCATGGCAGTCGTAAAACTGAGTTGCAAAGATTTAAGAATGCGCTCTGAACTCAGGATCTCCCAGAGTCCATCCCATCCCACACCCAGAGATTTGATAAAAACGGCAGATAATGGAATAAGCACGATTAAAGATAAATATGCAAGGGTAAAGCCCAGTGAAAGACCAAACCCTGGCAGCACTCGGGATCGCTGCGACATGGTAACTCCTGAAAAAGAGCAGGTTTGCTCAATCAAGCAAACGAAAAATAAAAAATCTTAATCCCAACATTGATTTACAGTGCGAAGCCAAAAAATCGATTGCTGTAACGCGCACGTACAGATCCAGTACGCTGTTTTTCTGGGAGAATGTAATCAAATATTTCTGGAAAAGGACCGAAACCCGAAGCCACATTGATATGACCAACGTGGCCTAGGCTGACGGCCTTTAACTTCCAGCAGTGTGCAAGATGCTGTGCATCTTGCACATGTAGCCAGGGATCATTTTCACTCATCAGCAACTGTGTTCGAACGATTGGTCTAAGTGATTCAAAATAGGCTAAATAATTGTTGGTGCTGTCTCTGGCGAATCCTGCATCTCCAAAACGCGCTGGATTCGCGGGCGCAACCAAGGTCAAATGCTTGATCTTGTGCGTCAGATCTGGATGCTCTTTCAAAGCTGCCAAACTGGTTAAACAGCCAAAACTATGCGCCACCAGTTGTACTGGTCCATGAATTGAGCGTACATGCTTTGCCAGTTGTTCTACCCATTCAGAAAGTACGGGTCGATGCCAATCGGCTTGTTCGACACGTGAGCATGACTGCAGTTGACGTTGTAACCATGACTGCCAATGATGTTGTTCACTACCACCAACACCCGGAACAATTACTGTATGAACCATCATCATGCTCCTGAACGCTCAATTATTTTGCGCTATTTTCTTTGACAATTTGGTCAAAGACGCCGCCATTACTAAAGTGTGCCTTTTGTACTTTTTTCCAGCCACCAAACTCTTGATCAATCGTGACCAGTTTGAGTGGCTTAAAGGTGCCGCTATAGCGTTTCAAAATATTTTGATCACGTGGGCGATAAAAGTTTTTCGCCGCGATATCTTGGCCTTTAGGTGAATACAAGAAGTTTAGATAAGCTTTCGCTAGGTTTTCGTTGCCATCTTTTTGAACATTCTTTTCTACAATTGCCACAGGTGGTTCAGCTAAAATTGAAAGCGAAGGCGTAATAATTTCAAACTTGCCGGGTTGTTCACGTACCGCCAGATAAGCTTCGTTTTCCCATGCCAATAACACATCGCCAATACCGCGCTCAGCAAATGTTGTGGTCGCACCACGAGCACCTGAATCAAGCACTTTGGTCTGTTTGTAAATTTGGCGCACAAAATCGCGTGCTTTGGCATCTGAGCCATATTTATGTTTTGCCCATGCCCATGCCGCTAGGTAGTTCCAGCGTGCACCACCTGAGGTTTTTGGATTTGGCGTAATAATTTCGACACCGGGCTTGGTAATGTCGCTCCAGTCTTTAATACCTTTTGGGTTACCTTTACGGACTAGAAATACAATCGTTGAGGTATATGGTGTTGAGTTATTTGGAAATTTCTTTTGCCAGTCGGGTGGTAGTAGTTTTGCTTTATCTGCAATTTCATCGATATCGGCAGCCAAAGCAAGGGTAACCACATCGGCTTGCAAACCATCAATCACGGCACGTGCTTGTTTGCCAGAACCTCCGTGTGATTGTTTAAAGTTAATCTCTTGACCAGTACGTTGTTTCCAGTACGCACCGAACTCTTTATTGAAGTTTTCGTAGAGTTCACGTGTTGGGTCATAAGACACATTTAAAAAGTCTTTTGCTGCAAATGAAGAAACGGAGATTAATGCAGCCAGTACCCCAATTTTTAACTGTGCAAATCGCATATTCATATCCTTAAATAGGTTAGTTCTAAATCTAAAAAGGAGAATACAATGAGTTACTATCCATAAAAAATAATAAAAAATGAATTTTATATGAATAAAAAAGAAATAAGAAAATGCATCATTTTTATGGTTCGGTTTTACACTAAGCTGCCTAAAAATAGAGAAATTGCCTATGTGGTGCTTTAAAAATGCTCAACCCGTTGCGTCTGTTGCTTTACAGGATCGCGCATTTCAATATGGGGATGGGTGTTTTTCGACAGCACGCATTGTGAAAGGGCAGATTCAACTGGCCAATCGACATTATGAGCGCTTGAACTATGCCTGCCAGCAATTGGGATTAAATGTTGATTTAAAGCTGATTGAGCAAAGCCTCAAGCAACTGACTCATCAGGAGATAGTGCTCACTGGAACGCTGAAACTTTTGATCAGTCGAGGTGAAGGCCCACGAGGCTATAGCGTTCCAGATCATAATGCGGATCTGTATGTATTTTTCTATCCGCAAGCCTATAGTGACACCGCACCGCAGCATGTAGAGGTTGGTCTGTTACCACGCCGTATCGGATTGACCATGCCAGATATGGTCGGTATCAAGACGCTCAATCGACTCGAACAAGTCTTGCTCAAGCAGCAGGCAGATCAATACGGCTGGGCAGAAGCATTGGTGGCAGATTTAAACGGGAATATTGTTGAAGGCGTAAGCAGTAACTGCTTTATTTACTTAAATAACGCATGGATTACGCCCGAACTTCGCTATAATGGCGTTCGCGGTTTAATGCGAACTGAAATTTTGAATCGGGCCCAACAGGCCGGTATCGATATTCTTGAACGTCAGATTCATCTCGATGAACTCGATCAGGTTCAGGCGCTATTTTTTTGTAATACGCTTCATCCGATGACCATTGCCTCGCGGATGCATTCGCGATCTTTAAGTACCGAGGCATGTTTGACACTTTTCCACACTCTTAAACTGAATCAGATTGATTGATATGTCGAAGCAGCCCACAAAGCCGAAATCTAAAAACACATCGCAAAAACTGCCTTCTTCGGGGTGGAAAAAACATCGTTTCACTTGGGTACTATTGATCATCTTAGTGGCCATGTTTTGGGTGCTATGGAGTAATTTGTTTCGTGCCTACCCAATCGAAGGTAAAAAACAAATGCTGTCGATTGCTCCCGGTGATACCTACACGCGATTTATCGACCGTCTGGGTCGTGATGAAAAAGTCAGCTTGCCAATCGTTTTGAAAATTTATCAAAAGTTTTTTATTCATGACAGTTTAAAAGCAGGCGTGTATGAAATTCAGCAGGGCATGAGTATTCGACAAGTTCTGGCAATGCTCTCAAATGCCGATAATGCGCAAATGAACCGTATTTTGGTGATTGAAGGTACCACTTTTAAACAGTTGGTCGAGATTCTTAAAAAAGATCCTTTGGTTGAAAAAAGCGTGGTCAATTTACCGCAACAAGAGATGTTGAAGGCTCTGGATATTCCGTACGATCATCCTGAAGGACTATTTGCACCAAACACCTATTTTTTTGCCAAAGGTGAGTCGGATAAAAAAATCCTGACCGATTTGTATCGCTATCAAATGAAAACCTTAGATGAGGCGTGGCAAAAGCGAGCACCGGGTCTGCCGTATAAAAATAAATATGAGGCGTTGATTATGGCCTCGATTATTGAAAAAGAAACCAGTTTGGATTCAGAGCTACGTCAAGTTTCGGGCGTGTTTGTACGTCGTCAAAAATTGGGTATGCGATTGCAAACAGATCCGACTGTTATTTACGGTATGGGTGAGCGCTATACCGGCAATATTACCCGTCAGGATTTGCGAACACCTACTGCCTATAACACATACACCATGGCCGGATTACCACCAACCCCAATTGCATTGCCGGGTAAAAAAGCCATTGAGGCTGCCATGCATCCAGACAATTCTGACAATATTTATTTTGTTGCTACTGGCAACGGCGGGCATAAATTTAGTGCGACTTTGCAGGAGCACAATCAAGCGGTTCAACAGTATTTGTCCGTGTTAAGATCGAAAAATTAAGGTATTTGAATGTTTATTAGTTTTGAAGGCACGGAAGGTGTAGGAAAAACCACGCTAATTCGTAAACTGTACGAATATTTTGAGGCAGCCGGTCAGCAGGTGATACTTACCCGTGAACCAGGAGGGACACCGCTTGCAGAACAGATTCGCAGTTTACTGCTTGCTGTTAATCATAGCGAAAGTATGAGTTCAGACACTGAACTATTGCTAATGTACGCGGCGCGTGCGCAGCATATTCAAGAAGTCATTCAGCCTGCATTGAAACAGGGGAAACTGGTTCTGAGCGATCGTTTTACCGATGCCAGCTACGCTTATCAATGTGTTGGCCGTGGTTTAAGTAAAGACAAACTCTCGATTTTGAATCAAACCTTTGTCAATTGTATGCCTGAGCTGACTTTCTGGTTAGATGCACCGATTGAGGTGGGGATGTCGCGTGCGCGCGAGCGTGGAGAGCTGGATCGTTTTGAACAAGAAAAAATGACTTTTTTTAGTCGTGTTCGTGCAGGTTATGAAGAGTTGAGCCTGCAATATCCAGAACGCGTCAAGCGTCTGGATGCGACACAAGCGCCAGATCGAGTATTTGAAGCTGCGCTCGAGCATTTAGAAGCACGAATCTGACTTTAGATTCGTGCTAGGCCTTTATGCCAGATTGACGAGCGGTTGCTCCACTTCAAAATGAGGTGGAGTGAGCACCGTTTTTCGAAGTTCTGAGCCAAGCTCTGGATAGTCCAGTGTGTAATGTAAGCCGCGTGATTCTTTGCGCTGCATGGCACAGCGTACAATCATCTCGGACACCAATACCAAATTCCGTAGTTCAATCAAATTCTTGCTGACGCGGTAATCTTGATAATATTCGGTAATTTCACTTTTAAGCATTTCGATGCGATGCAGTGCACGCTGTAGACGCTTGGTTGTTCTAACAATCCCCACATAATTCCACATGGTTGAACGTAGCTCATCCCAGTTTTGTAAAATCACCACATCTTCATCGGCATTGGTCACTTGTGAGTCGTCCCATGCAGGCACATCTGGAAAATCAAACGGTTGAGTAAATTTTCGCTCAATATCAGATGCTGCGCCCATCCCATAAACAAAGCATTCAAGCAGTGAATTACTGGCCATACGGTTTGCACCATGCAACCCGGTGTACGATGTTTCACCAATCGCATATAGCCCTTCAAGATCGGTCTGACTGTTTTCGTCGACCACCACACCCCCACAGGTATAATGTGCAGCCGGTACGACTGGAATCATGTCCGTGGTAATATCGATGCCCAGTTCCAGTAAGCGCGCATACAGGGTGGGAAAATGCTCCTGAATAAATGCTGCCGGCTTATGGGTAATGTCGAGCCAGACGTGACGAATACCGAGTCGTTTAATCTCAAAATCGATCGCACGCGCCACAACGTCGCGTGGCGCCAATTCTGCACGTGAATCAAACCGAAGCATAAAACGTTCACCATCGGGTAAACGTAAGTAGGCACCTTCGCCGCGCATGGCTTCAGTAATCAGAAATGAGCGTGCTTGTGGATGATACAAACAGGTGGGATGAAACTGGTTGAATTCCATATTGGCAACCCTGCAACCTGCACGATAGGCCATCGCAATCCCGTCACCCGTTGCAATATCCGGGTTAGACGTATACAGATAAGCCTTCATGGCACCACCGCAAGCCAATGCGGTAAAAGGCGCCAAAAATGTATGGATTTGATCTGTTGCTTCTTCAAGTGCGTATAAACCTACTGCACGATTGGGTTGATCTGTGTGTCCAAGCTTATGCAGACTAATCACATCAATGGCGACGAAATTTTCAAAAATTGTGAGATTGGGTGCCTCTTGTGCCCGCTGCACCAATGTGGTCGAAATGGCCTTTCCGGTTGCATCGGCTGCATGAATAATACGACGCTGCGAGTGTCCACCTTCACGGGTCAGGTGAAGCTGTGCATCTTCATCGAGAGTAAACTCAACCCCTTGTTTTAATAAGAAATCAACGGATGGACGTCCGCCTTCCACGGTTTGCTTGACCGCATCTAATTCACACAGGTGCGCACCAGCAACCATAGTGTCATCGATGTGTTGTTGAATAGAGTCGGTTTTATCGAGTACAGCAGCTACGCCGCCTTGCGCATAAAATGTGCTGGCTTCAGTGAGAGAAGATTTGGCCAAAATCGCAATATTGAAATGGCTCGGAAGTGAAAGTGCGAGACTTAAGCCGGCTCCGCCACTGCCCACAATAATCACATCAAACTGATGCGTAGAATTTAAATTAGACATGTCCATCAGCTAATTTTAAAAAAGTCTGATAATAACAACGCTTTTTTGCAAAAAAGGCAAGACTTCGACCAGTTTGTGATGAATAAAAATTTCAATCATATTTCAATTTTGTAACGGAAAACTAAGGTCTTGTTTTGCCACCACTAATTAAACATATTATTACGAAATGTCTAAAAATCTTGTGATAAAAACAAAACGATTGAAGCGAGTTGTGTAGGTGTAATTTGTGATGCGTAATGGTTATTTAAAAAAAGGATTGTATGCGGTGACGTTTACCGTGGCAGCTGCACAGGTAAATGCAGCAGCACCTGTGGACTTTTCCAATCTGGTCGAGCAAGTCAGTCCGGCGGTGGTCAGTGTCAGTGTCGTCAAGAAAATGACGCAAGAGGAGCTATTACAGCAGCAAGTTCCTGAAATCCTACGCCGTTTTTTTGGAAATCAGGTCATTATTCCACAGCAGCAGGCACCGCAAGAAAAAACGGGATACGGCAGTGCATTTTTTATCAGCAAGGATGGCTACTTGCTCACCAATCATCATGTGGTTGAGGATGCATCACGCATTACCATCACGCTAAATGATCGTCGTGAAATTGATGCCAAAGTGGTTGGAAGTGATGAACGTACCGATGTGGCTTTATTGAAAGTTGATGGTGCGAATTTTCCTGCATTAAAAATTGGTAATGTCGATCAGCTGAAAGTAGGACAGCCTGTTTTAGCGATTGGCTCGCCGTTTGGTTTTGATTATTCGGCATCTGCGGGGATTGTCAGTGCAAAATCACGCAATATGGTGGGCGAAACCTCAGTGCCCTTTATCCAGACCGATGTAGCATTAAATCCGGGTAACTCGGGCGGCCCATTATTTAATCAGCAAGGTGAAGTGGTCGGGGTCAATTCCCGAATTTTCAGCGGTACAGGCGGTTATATGGGGTTGTCGTTCTCCATTCCAATTGATGTGGCAATGGACGTTGCACAGCAATTAAAAACCAAGGGCAAAGTCACACGTTCGTATTTGGGTGTCATGCTACAAGATATTGACCGGAATCTTGCCGATGCCTACAACTTGCCAAAACCTGAGGGCTCGCTGATTAATCAGGTTACACCGGGTTCACCTGCGGCCAAGGTTGGTTTAAAGGCAGGGGACATTATTATGAAATATAATGGCAACCCGATTTCACGCACTTCTGAGCTACTGAATTATCTGAATCGAACCATGCCGAAACAGGTGATTCAATTGGAAATCCTTCGAGACGGTAAGCCAATGAATGTTTCGGCTACGCTCACCACAGCACCAGACGATACACCTGCAACTTCTGAAAAAGCGGCTGCACAAAACGGGCCGGTATTGGGTATGGCAATTCGTAACCTAACCACCGATGAACAAACGCGTCTGGATATTTCGGGCGGTATTTTTGTGCAGGATGTGACCCGTGGCGGTTTGGCTTCGCGCTCAAACTTAATGCCTGGGGACGTGATTGTTCAAATCAATTCAACTCGAATTAACAATACCAGCGAGTTTGCCAGAGCGGTTGCTTCGCTTCCTAAAAATTCGGTTGCTCGCATTTCACTGATTCGTCAAGGGCAACGCGCCATGTTGGGTTTACGTATTAACTAATCGGCACAATGTTAAAACGTACTTAATTTGAAGCCAGAAGCATCTGCTTCTGGCTTTTTGTTGTTTTAAACGTGTTGTTATTATTATAAATCCCATGCTTTTTCGGCACTGGTGATTTGCTGATAAACGTGTTGATGTTCGGCGTACTTTAAGGTGTGCCAGAGCTCGCAAAACTCTCGACCTAGATAGTGCTGGAGTGTTGTATTATTTTTAAATCGATCAAGTGCATCCAGTTGCTGCTGAGGTAAAAAAATATGTTCATGAAGCTGCTTGATTTGGTGGGAAGGTTTAGGCATTTCCAGTGAGTGCTCTATACCATGTAAAATTCCCGTTAAAATCACCGCTACGGTTAAATAGGGATTACAGTCTGCACCAGCTACCCGATATTCGAGCCGTTGATTCTCTGCATCTGCACAGGGAATGCGGATGGCCACATTGCGGTTATTGATATTCCAGTTGGCTTCCATAGGCACATGCTGGCCGGGTTGAAAACGACGATAAGAATTGATGTTGGGTGCTAAAATTGCCATGGAAGCAGGCATTAAATCGACCAATCCACTAATGGCTTGTTGTAATGCATTGCAGGGTTGATCTGGCGAAGAGGTACGAAAGCGATTTTGTAAATTTGAATCGCAGATACTCAGATGAAAATGCATGCCACTTCCAGCCTGATGCAAATCGGGTTTTGCCAAGAAACAGGCCTGCATATGAAATTGTTTGGCGACCTGCTTAACAATACGTTTTAACGACATGATCTGATCACACAAGGTCAGAATATCAGGACGATGCAGAATATTGATCTCGTATTGGCTCATGGCAGATTCTGCGACTAGGCCTGTAATGGGAATCGACTGTAATTTCGCAATTCGTTCAATTTCTTGCAGCACCTGTAAATCTCGTTCAGGCATGTCCATATCAAAGCTTTGATTACTGAGCAGGGCATCACGTGAGCGGGCGGTGATATCAAACAAATAAAACTCAAGCTCGGCCGACATCACTGGATAATACTGCTCAGCATGTAGCTGATTGACAATTTTCTTGAGCACATTCCGAGGTTCATAGGGACAGTCTATTAGCGTGTCATCTTGCATTGAAACATACACCTGAGCATTGAATTCAGGTTGAATCGCTGCGGGTTTTAAACTCCCTAAAATAGGACGGCATAATCGGTCTGGCTCGCCAATATATTTACCTAAACCCGTCTCTTCATTGACTTTTCCATCTAGATTCATGGCATAGACCGATAGGGGGAAATAGCAGCCTTTATCGAGTTGTCGCAGGCTGTTGATATCGATGCGTTTGCCACGAATATGACCATTGAGATCGTGCAGGCATACATCAATATGTTGTGTATTTGGATAGCGTTTCAGGTATTCTTCGACTTCCTGCAAAAACGCAGAGCTGTTATTTTTAGAATGTGCGGTGGTAGGCGCTTCAAGGTCAATGGGCAATGAGCTCACTGAAAAGCGACGTGGGGTTTGCTTTGACATTGAAACGATCAGGCTACTCATGTTTTAAACCTATCTTTGTATCGTGCTCAAAAGCGTAGATGAAGCACAGCAAGATGTAACGTAAATTCTGCGTAACTTTTTCAATGACAATAACGGACAAAAGATGAGTGCAATTTTTGATTTGGCTCTGACGGTGAGCGCTGAACACATTGATCAACTGGGTCATGTGAACAATGTAGTTTATGTGCAGTGGATGCAAGATGTGGCCAGTAAGCATGTCAATGCACTGGGGCTTGGATTAAAACAGTATCAACAGCTTAATCATGCCATGGTGGCGGTGGAGCATCATGTCCAGTATCGTAAAGCCGCGTTTGAAGGAGATGAACTGATTTTACGCACATGGTTAGATGCGCTCGATAGTTTGTATCTATCACGCCAGTACGTATTTTATCGCCCTAAAGATCAGACAATCTTGTTTGTAGCGAAAACCAAATGGGCCTGCATCGAGATGAGTTCAGGCCGACCAAAACGCATGTCTCCGACGTTTACTCAAGCGTATCAGCCTTTATCGAAGGACATTAATCCGATCGACTTTACGATGTGTTACGCAGTTCATCCGTCTCCATAACTGCGCGATTGATTGATCTAATGGGATATCAGTGCATGTTAAAGAGATGTCATAGAACAGTGGTTTAAGTGAATAAGGGAGGCGTGGCTCAAAATGCAATGCTCTTAACCCATTTCGATTACTTTGTGAAATGCGCCGGATCGCACTATATTTTTGGTGTCTGGTTGCTTATACTGTGCAGCAATTCAGGACAGTCCTTTTTACACCTTGCATGCTATGTTCAGTATTGCGCTTTAAGGTGTACTTTTTTTCAGAGTAATCTATGGCATCGGCTAAAAAATCCGTTGATATCAAAAATATTCGTAACTTCTCGATCATTGCACACATCGATCACGGCAAATCGACACTTGCTGACCGTTTTATTCAAATGTGCGGTGGCTTGCAAGATCGTGAAATGCAAGCTCAGGTATTGGATTCAATGGAACTTGAGCGGGAACGTGGAATTACCATTAAAGCGGCATCGGTAACCTTGTATTACACGCATCCGAATGGACAAGAATATCAACTCAACTTTATTGATACACCAGGACACGTCGACTTTTCATACGAAGTGTCACGTTCACTTGCAGCGTGTGAAGGCGCACTTTTGGTGGTCGATGCAGCACAAGGTGTTGAGGCGCAATCTGTTGCCAACTGCTATACCGCAATTGAGCAGGGCTTAGAAGTTTTACCGATTCTCAACAAGATTGATTTGCCACAGGCCGAGCCAGAACGCGTTATTCACGAAATTGAAGAAATTATTGGTATTGAAGCCACTGAAGCACCGACTTGTTCAGCAAAAACTGGTCTTGGGGTTGAAGGTGTGCTTGAGCGCTTGGTCGATGTGATTCCAGCACCAGAAGGTGATCGTGATGCGCCACTGCAAGCACTGATTATCGATTCATGGTTTGACAACTACTTAGGCGTTGTTTCCTTGGTACGTATCAAGCAAGGTCGTATCCGTAAGGGCGACAAAATGCTGGTTAAGTCGACCGGTCAGGTGCATCCAGTCACCTCTGTAGGTGTATTCAATCCAAAACATACCGAAACTGACATGCTCGAAGCGGGTGAAGTAGGCTTTGTGATTGCGGGGATTAAAGACATCTTTGGTGCGCCGGTAGGTGATACCATCACACTTTCTGCAACGCCAGAAGTTAAAACTTTGCCAGGGTTTAAAAAGGTTAAACCACAGGTCTATGCGGGATTATTTCCAATCGATTCAAGCGATTTTGAACCGTTCCGTGAAGCGTTGCAGAAACTTCAAATTAATGACTCGGCATTATTTTTCGAGCCTGAAAGTTCTGATGCGCTTGGGTTTGGTTTCCGCTGTGGTTTCTTGGGCATGCTGCACATGGAAATCGTACAAGAGCGACTTGAACGTGAATACGATTTAGACCTGATCAGCTCTGCACCAACCGTAGTGTATGAGGCACTGACCAAAAAAGGCGATACGATTTATATCGACAGTCCGTCTAAAATGCCAGATGCCAGCACGGTAGAAGACCTTCGCGAACCGATTGCAGAATGTCATATTCTGGTGCCTCAAGAATATCTTGGTAATGTCATGACGCTATGTATCGAGCGCCGTGGTGTACAAAAAGACATGAAATTCTTGGGCAACCAAGTGTCGGTGACGTTCGAAATTCCAATGGCTGAAGTGGTCATGGACTTTTTCGACCGCTTAAAATCTTGCTCACGTGGTTTCGCATCACTCGATTACAACTTTGTCCGTTTTGAAAGTTCATCTCTGGTTAAGGTAGACGTGTTAATTAATAGTGAAAAGGTCGATGCATTGGCCATGATCTGTCACCGTCAGGATGCGCGTCACCGTGGTATTGCACTGGTTGAAAAAATGAAAGACTTGATTCCTCGTCAGATGTTTGACGTGGCAATTCAAGCGGCCATTGGTGCTCAAATTATTGCGCGCTCAACCGTAAAAGCCATGCGTAAGAATGTATTGGCGAAGTGTTATGGTGGTGACGTTTCGCGTAAGAAGAAATTGCTTGCGAAACAAAAAGAAGGTAAGAAACGTATGAAGCAGGTGGGAAGTGTTGAAATCCCACAAGAAGCGTTTCTAGCTGTATTAAAAGTAGAGAGATAACCTTTAGGACTCGCCCATGGATTTTGATTTTAATTTAATTCTCGTTCCTGTCACGCTCATTTTTTTCTTGGTGTGGCTTCTCGACAAGTTGGTGTTTAAGCAACGTGTAACCAAAGGACGGGGAAGCGAAAATTTTATCATTACTTGGGCGTACGACTTCTGGCCAGTGCTGGCCGTGGTTTTAGTGCTTCGCTCGTTTATTATTGAACCGTTTAATATTCCGTCTGATTCAATGGTGCCTACCCTTGAAACTGGCGACTTTATTCTGGTCAATAAATACGACTATGGCGTTCGTCTTCCGATCGTAAACACCAAAATTCTTGATGTAGGTGAGCCAAAACGCGGTGATGTGATTGTATTTCGTTATCCACCACAACCGACCATCAGCTACATCAAGCGAGTGGTTGGCCTGCCGGGCGATCATATTGTCTATGATCATGGTCAGTTAAGCATTAATGGTCAGAAAATACCTAAAGTTGCGACTCAGTTTAGTCGTGAAAAAGACAATTTAGACACTCCAACCTCGATTTATCATAAAGAGACCTTGGGTGAGCATACCTTTACCATGCGTGAGCTTGAAGGGGTCAACATTGCACGCCAAGCGCCGTTTATCAATTACATCGACAACGGTAAATATGCCGCTGAAGACGGAATGTACTGGGAAGTTACGGTACCAAAAGGGCATTACTTTGCCATGGGTGATAACCGTGATCAGAGTGCAGATAGTCGCTTTTGGGGATTTGTACCTGAAGAGAATCTGACTGGTCGTGCATTCTATATTTGGATGCATAAAGAACCTGGCTTTAAGATTCCATCCTTCAACCGAAATGGTACAATTGACTAAAATTAGAAATTAGGACAACAACAAATGCGCAAGTCTCAATGGGGTGCTTCGTATTTAGGTGTTTTTTTGGGGATTATTGTCTTTGCTTTAGTACTTAAAGCAGCAGTGGCAGTTGCTCCGGTTTATTGGGATGATCGAATCATCAATAACCAGATCGACGCCTTAATGCGTGAATCTCCTCGCAATATCGCGGTCGATAAATTTGTGACCCAGATGAATCAGCGTTTAGACATGAACAGTGTACGTGACGTTCGATTTAACGAGATTGCAAAGGTAACGAACAAAGGTGGTTTACGCGTTAGCAAACAATATGAAGTAAGAAGACCGTTCTTGTTTAATATTGATTTAGTTATAAAATTTGAGAAAAATTTTGAACAAAACGCAGTCCAAGCTCAGTGATCCAAGATTACAGAGTCGGATCGGATACGAGTTTAAGCAGTTGGAATTACTTCAGCTCGCACTCACGCATCGATCTGTTAGTCACAAGTACAACTACGAGCGCCTTGAGTTTTTGGGCGACTCGCTGTTGGGTATGATCATTGCCAATTATTTGTATCAGACTTATCCGCATGAAAATGAAGGTCGCTTAACGCGCATGCGTGCGACCTTGGTGCGTCAAGAAGCGCTTGGTAAAATCGCAAATGATTTGAAACTGAGTCGCTGTTTAATTTTAAGCACAGGTGAATTAAAATCGGGTGGGCATCATCGCGAATCAATTCTGGCCGATACGGTCGAAGCGATTATCGGTGCAATTTATGTCGATAGCGCCGATTTAAATTTGTTAAACAAAATTGTTTTAAACTGGTATGTACCCTATCTGGATCATATCGAACCGACAGATCAGTTAAAAGATCCGAAGTCGCGTTTACAAGAGTATTTACAAGCACGTAAAAAACCTCTCCCTGTTTACGAGGTTGTGGATATTCAAGGGGATGCCCCTCACCAGCACTTTAAAGTAGAATGTGTGGTAGCCGGGCTACCAAATGTTTTAGGTGAGGGCTCGAGCCGCCGTTTTGCTGAGCAAGCAGCTGCGGCAGAAATTTTAAAGTTATTGGAGCAGTAATTTGCATGTCGATGCATTCTGATCAAATCAATCCAGATTCACATGATAATGATGAAAATCAATCCCCAAATCTGATTGATCAATTTTTTAGTTCCGCCGGTGTCGAGATACCTTCCGACTTCCGTAGCGGCTTTGTTGCAATTGTTGGGCGTCCAAATGTGGGTAAATCCACATTAATGAACCATTTGTTGGGTCAAAAACTTTCGATTACTTCACGTAAACCGCAAACCACACGTCATAAAATTGTGGGAATCGATTCACGCGAGAAATCTCAAGCGGTGTATGTCGATACGCCGGGTATGCATAAAAAAGAAGTGCGTGCGATCAACAAGATGATGAATCGTGCAGCGCACTCTGCACTGCGTGACGTGAACTTGGTGCTATTTGTGGTGGATGGTCACAAATGGACTCAAAATGACGATCTTGTGCTTGAAAAGCTCAAAAACGCAGATATGCCGGTCATTATGGTGATCAACAAAATTGATACCGTAGAAGAAAAACGCAGCTTGCTGCCTCTCATTCAAGAGCGCGCAAAGCTCATGAACTTTGCAGAAATTATTCCTGTTTCTGCGCTTCGTGGTGCAAATCTAGATCATTTGCGTGACATCATTGAAAAATACCTGCCGTTTCAACCGCCATTGTATTCTTTCGATCAAGTGACCGACCGTTCAGAGCGTTTCTTGGCCAGCGAAATTATTCGCGAAAAAATCATGCGTCAGCTTGGTGAAGAATTGCCATACGATTTGACGGTGCAGATTGAATCATTTAAAACCGAAGAACCGGCGATAAGTGAAAAGACTGGCCGTATGAAGCCTGCTTGTACCTATATCGATGCGACCATTTTTGTTGAGCGTGCTGGACAAAAAGCCATTGTGATTGGTGACAAAGGCGCTAAACTCAAACGGATTGGTATGGAAGCGCGTACAGACATGGAAAAAATGTTTGAACAAAAAATCATGCTCACGCTTTGGGTGAAAGTCAAAGGTGGCTGGTCTGATGATGAGCGTGCGCTGAAAAGCTTGGGCTATAGTGATATTTAAACAAGAGTAATGTCGATGACAGTCATGATTCGCTGTGTTGTTCTGCTGGGTTGCGTGTTGATGCTTCAAGGCTGTATTACCAAGATTGTGACTGTTCCTGTCAAGGTGGCCTACAAAACCACCAAAGGGGTGGTTAAAGGTACTGCTGCTGTGGTGGGTGCCGTGATTCCCGATGGGGATGACGATAAAGACTCAGCCAAGAAGGATTAGTTTGCGTTTTTATGCGAAACCAAGTCCTTCATGGTTATCTGATTCATCACCGGCGTTATCGTGAAAAAAGTCATATCGTGCATTTGTTTAGCGAAGAATACGGTCGTATCGATGGTATTCTTCGGCAAAATCCTCCTCCGCAGTATCAGCCTCTTACCTTGCAAGCCACAGGCAAAGGTGACTTAAAAAATTTTACCAAGCTCGAAATTTTAAACTTTCCGGTTTTCTTTCAGGGCGATGCATTTTTTGCCGGATTTTATCTCAACGAAGTTTTACTGCGTTTATGCCCGCTAGAAGAGCCTATGCCAGAAACTTTCCGGCACTATCAGCACACATTACTGCAATTACAACATTTGCATCAACAACAGGCACCGAGTCATTACCTGAAACAGATTTTAAGGCAGTTTGAGCATGTGTTATTGCAAGAGCTGGGCTATGCCATCGATTTTGAAATCGATGCTAATCAGCAACCGATTAATCCGTTAGCGCACTACCAGTTTCAGTCTACAGAAGGCTTTATGCCTGTTTTACAGCACACCCAGTCGACCTTGTCTGGGCAATTGATTGGCTGCATGCAGAATTATCAAATCGGGAACGAATTTTCTCCCGACCAATTACAATTATTAGGTAAACTATACCGTCAGATGATTACATCCCTTTTGGGAGACCGACCATTAAAAAGTCGCCAATTGTGGATTCAAAATACTCAATCTCGTTCATAAATAGGATGTTTGTATGGCTGCTTTGCTTGGCGTCAATATCGATCATGTCGCAACTTTGAGACAGGCCAGAGGAACCGTTTATCCAGATCCTGTACAGGCTGCACTGGTGTGTGAGCAAGCAGGTGCCGAGGGCATTACACTGCATTTGCGTGAAGACCGCCGTCATATTCAAGATGACGACGTACGTCGTATGCGTCCACTGCTTAAAACACATATGAACCTTGAGCTTGCAGTGACAGATGAAATGATTGCATTTGCCAAGGAAATTCAACCTCAACATGTTTGCTTTGTTCCGGAGCGACGTCAGGAAGTCACCACAGAAGGTGGGCTAGATGTTCTGGGGAATTTTGAAAAAGTGAAAGCAGCGACAGCTGAGTTAACTGCTATAGGGTGTGATGTGTCGTTATTTATCGATGCCGATGTTGCCCAGATTGATGCTGCCATTGCTTGTGGTGCGCCGACGATTGAACTGCATACAGGCGCCTATGCCGATGCAAGCAGTGAGCAACAACAGCGTGCCGAGCTAGAGCGGATTGTACGTGGCGCTGAATATGCTGCAAGCAAAGGGTTGGTAGTAAATGCAGGGCATGGTCTGAATTTAGAGAACATTACTCCGATCGCTGCGATCCCGCAGATTCATGAATTGAATATTGGTCATTCGATTATTGCAGATAGTGTCTTTGTTGGACTTGAGCAAGCTGTAAAGCAAATGAAGGCTGCGATTCAAGCGGCAGGATAAGTGAGTCAAGATGTCAAGTCCAAACTATGATGAACTGATGCAACCTGTAATTGAATTCTTGGGGTGTCAAACACCTCAAGCATGGTTGAACGAAGCGCTCAATAATCTTGAATTATTAATGCAAGATCACGCCAATTGTGAAAAAAAAGCAGCAGGAACAGCCATGAATTTGATGTTCCGCTACAGTTTTTTTACAGATTTACAGGTGAAGCTGGCGCAACTGGTGCGTGAAGAAATGTTGCACTACGAGCAAGTGCTCGAGATGATGAAAAAACGTGGGCAGGAATGGAAGGCGGTCAGTGCAGGGCGCTATGCGGGTGAACTTCGCAAACAAATTAGAACCTATGAGCCAGAAGCACTCATTGATGTTTTAATCATTGGTGCTTTTGTAGAAGCGCGTTCGTGTGAGCGTTTTCATGCCTTGGCACCGCATGTCGATGACGAATTAGGGCGTTACTACCGATATCTACTCAAGTCTGAATCTCGGCATTTTGAGGACTATCTGGCACTGGCTTTAGAGGTTGCACAAACGGCAAAAATGAAGAACCCTGAAGAGGATATTCAACAGCGCATTGTGCAAATTCGTGAAGTAGAAAAAAACCTCATTCTCTCAGCAGATAAAGTGTTTCGTTTTCATAGTGGCGTACCAGAAGCACAGGCTGCTTAAAATAAAAAAACCTCTTTGTATAAGAGGTTTTTTTATAGCAATTTTTAGGCAAAAAAAAGCCCGCTTTAATACTGCGGGCTTTTTGATATTTGGCTCTCCCACCTGGGCTCGAACCAGGGACCTGCGGATTAACAGTCCGTCGCTCTACCGACTGAGCTATGGGAGAATCTGAATGCGATTATAAGGAGATTTTGACAGGGGTCAAGCCAAATTTGTCATCTTTGTTTCATTTTTAGTGTGTATGTTTCTTATTTGAGCAAACTGGCTCAAATTATCAATTTTGCTTGCACGGCACGAAAATCACTGTTATGTTTTATATAAGAGAACGTTCAGATGGTCATCTGAACAGTGTGGATTTAACCAACTTGCCAGCACTAAATGGCTAAACCGGAGGGCTATATCATGCCGACTCTTCAAATTGAACAAATCTTTTCTGATTTCGCTTTCTATCAAAAAAACTATCTCGACATTATTCGCGACCCTCAGCAGTATTATCAAAATGTCACCGACGCGCACATTCATTTTGCCGTTTTTAGTCAAGAAAAAATCTATTTAGGCGATTTATTGCAACTCTGGTTTGGCGATAAATGGACTGAGCATCAGGTTAAATTGCTACATGATTCAGCGGATCACTTGTGGGAACGTGCGTCTGAAAGCTGGGATAACTCGTTGTTTTTGTTTTCCATTGAGCGTAGCGGTTTATTTTCTCCTGCTTATGCCTATGCATGGAGCACACAAGATCAGCAGGTAAAGCAGATCGAGATTGATCATACCTTTCCGTATTATTGTCATTATTTGACACTATCACGCCCTAAGCGTTATAGCTAAGCAAAATGCTGTATAAAGCTATATGATGAGCGGGATGCAGTGTATTTAAACGTATAAATATCTGTGCAAAAATAAAAATATATCAAGTGAAAAATAATGAACGACTCAGCCATAAAAAAAGCCTATCCGAAGACAGGCTTTTTTTATAAATCGGGAGCTTAACAGTTAAGCCGTTTTTTCAGCTTGAATTGAAGCAATGGCTGCATCGATACCGTCAATGGATTCTGCCGCTTTTTTAATACGGGCTAATGCATCAACCAATACTTCATCTGCGGTAGCGTATGAGATACGCATAAAGCCACCAAGACCGAATGCATCACCAGGTACAACTGCAACACCAGTTTCTTCTAATAACCACTCAGAAAACTCGGTGCACGATTTGAGGCCTTTGGCACGAATCAATGGGCGAATGTTGGCATAGGCATAAAATGCACCATCCGCAGGCAGGCAAGAAATACCATGAATGGCATTTAAGCCGTTTACAACCAAATCATGACGACGTTTGAATGCTTCAATCATTGGCTCTAACACATCTTGAGGGCCATTTAGTGCTGCTTCTGCTGCAACTTGTGAAATTGAGGTTGGGTTAGAAGTCGATTGCGACTGAATCTTCTTCATTGCGCCAATGATTTTTGCAGGACCCGCTGCATAGCCAATGCGCCAGCCAGTCATGGCATACGCTTTTGAAACACCATTTAATACAATGGTACGGTCGTATAAATCGGGTGCCACAGTCGCGATGTTGTAAAATTCATCTTCCCAACGAATCGGTTCATACATATCGTCAGATGCAATATATACTTGTGGGTGCTTACGAAGTACATCGGCAAGTGCTTCAAGCTCTGCTTTGGTGTAAATCATGCCTGTCGGATTGGATGGGCTGTTCAATACCAATAAGCGTGTATTTGGAGTAATGGCTGCTTCAAGCTGCTCTGGGGTAATTTTAAAGCGTTGCTCTTCACCGCATTTCACGATGACTGGCGTACCTTCGGCAATAATCACCATATCTGGGTAGCTCACCCAAAATGGTGCTGGGATGATTACTTCATCGCCTTTATTAAGCAACGCAAGTGCCAAATTGAAGAACGATTGTTTGCCACCACATGAAACCAAAATCTGGTTTGCTTGATAATCTAGATTATTGTCACGCTTGAATTTTGCAATAATTGCTTTTTTTAAGCCTGGCGTACCATCTACTGCGGTATATTTGGTGAAGCCATTGTGAATTGCTTCAATCGCAGCATCTTTGATGTGTTGCGGGGTATCGAAATCTGGTTCACCTGCACCTAAACCAATCACGTTTTTTCCTGCAGCTTTGAGTTCTGCTGCTTTGTTCGTAACGGCCAAAGTAGGGGACGGCTTGATGGCATTTACACGATCAGACAGACGTACGTCCACGGCAATATTCCTTCTTGTGGGATAAAAAATAAAAGCACACTATCTTAGCCCAAAAACCACAGTTCGTGTTTTATTATCAAAACAAAAATAAAAAAACATTCAGAGATACCTGTAAATTCAGCTTGATCATCATCATTTACGATTTTTAAAAGCATCCTGAAGCAAAATCATTTAATATATGCGTTGTTCAAGAAAACTTGAGTACAGAACATGAGTCAAGCCAAGCCAAAAGCCAAAAAAGCTTTGGTTAAATTACCTTTTCCAATTGCAAATCCAGCAGATCAAAACGAAGAGGATGTCGCACACAATTATGTGCGTCCGAAACCTGAGCAGTATGCAGACCGCACCTGGATGCCACCGCGCGGAACACGTCGTTCGATGGGAAAACGCTAAGCAGCGTCATCAAACAATTAAAAAGCCCCTGCAAAATTGTAGGGGCTTTTTTGTATGAGATAAAATGGTTTAAACGCGATCATGATGCATTTTTTTCTTTGTATACATCTCGGCATCTGCGCGCTTTAACATGCTTTCCATCGTTTCATGTTCGCGTGTTGTGGCATATCCCATAGAAATACTGATCGGCTGACTCGAATAAAATTGATTATCCAAAGTGAGTAGGGCATCAATGGTTTGTAGCATCACGCTGACCGCCGTTTCGTCTGCTCCATGCATTAAAATTACAAATTCATCGCCGCCAATTCTAGACGCCGTATATGGAGTTTGCTGAATCGATTGCGTTAAGATCTGCCCCACACGCCTGAGTACATCATCTCCCGCATCATGACCATGATAATCATTGATGGCTTTAAGCCCGTTCATGTCTAAAAAAATACATGAGATAGGGCGCACCATACTTCGTTCTAAGCGATGAATTTCTTCGCTATAAAACGAGCGGTTATGAAGTTTGGTCAGCACATCGTGTTTACCTAAATACTCAAGGTAATTCTCTGCCTTTTTGCGTGCTGTAATATCGGTTAAGGCGACCTGCACAATGCCCCAGTTGTGCTCATAACCCGGAAATACGGTAAATTGCAGCAATACATTGCGAATACTGCCATCGAGTGCATAATTAATTGCTTCTCGCTGATGATGGATATTGCCTTTCCATAACTCGATAAGCTGTTCACGAAAAGTGCTGAGCATTTCTTTTGCAAATATTTTATGCGTATTTTTAAGCAGTGTTGCTTTATCGGGTGCTTGAAATAAATCGAGGGTCGCTTGATTGACATCTAAAATCAGGATGTCTTCCACACATTGATTGACAAACTCGGGATGGACATCAATAAAGGTCCTAAAGTCATCTATTCCCAGCTGTCTGAGCTGATCAAGCCGGAATTTGACACGACTAAAATCTTCAACCCATAACGAGGCCGGTGAATAGTGAAAACGAGATTCGGCCAGTCGACGATTTTTTTCTTCTAAGCGGCGTGCATGGTGAACTTGGGTGACATCTTCAGTGGTGACCAGTACACGCGCAAATGAATCTTCATAGCCCGGTAAAATGGTACCGTGCAATTGTATATCCAAGCGCCGACCACTGAGCGTGTAGTTGACGGCCATACTTGAAAATAGCGTTTTACCTTCCCATAAATCGACCAATTCATTCAAATGTGAATCGAGCATGTCTTGCTGAAAAATAACCGCCAGATTGTCGCAAAGCTGCTCAAATGATGCTGCTTCAAAAAGTTGTAAGGTTTTTTGATTGACACGAATCAGCTTGATTTTATGTGCGCATTGTCGAACACGTTCGAGATCTTCACGAAGAAAAGTTCGTAAATCTTGAATTCCTTGATCACGCCACTCATCAAACTGAATTTTGATCCCGCTGTAATCTTCGAGCCACATAGGAATAGGTGCAAGATCAAAAATTGAAGAATCTAGCGTAGGCATGGTGGCTCAACTTTCAAGGGCTATTTTTTCAGCAGTATAATCATAAGCCTTGTGTTTTTAAACAAAAAATAAGACTGGCTAAAAAAATCATCCAGTTAGGTCATCTTTTTTTTACTGCTTAAAATGACCTTTAAGTGGTTTCGCTGATGGCTTGGCCTCGATTTGCCGGATGAACAATTTCGATTTCGTTACGCCAGAGTTTGACGAAATCCTGTTCATCAATGTCATACAGTTCCATCAATGCAACAATCACGCTGACAAAAATCATGGCGCCTTCGGTATTGCCATGAAAATTAAAGATTTTACCGTTTAATTTTCCAAGAATGTCTTTTAGCTCGTGTTCACGACCACGTCCGTAACGATCTCGTGGGTATAAATCTTCATTTAAGACAATTAATGCAATGGCTTTCTCGGTATCGCTCAATGATGTTTTTTGTAGTGCATCTTCGAAGGATTCACTGCCATGATCGAAGTAAAAAATCACCTCATCGGTAATAAATGCTTGCACCATACGCGAGGTGAGATTTGGAAACAGTGAAACCGCGTTCTCTTCGATATAGGGTTTAAATGATTCTGGAAAGATAATATTGCTGCTCATACCACGAAATAGTGGCGCGATTTCCGATACTTTGTAGCCTGCTATTCCGCAGCCGAGTGCCGTTAAAAAATACGTCATTTTGCTGTGATTTTGAGCATAAATTTTAAAATCATGGATATAGTGCGCAATCTGTGAAAGCGGCATTTGTTGTTGGTGTTCATTTAAGGTAGGAATCGCGAAGCTTTGGCCCGCCCAGCCACGTCCTACACCTTTTACAGCACCAAAATGCTGTGCGGCGATACGTGCAGCGCCATGCGTATGTTGCCCAGCCATGTTGCTACCAAATACAAATACGGTATTTTCTGGTAGCTCAGTCACAATTGTTTCGTCGTGGTATTGAAAGCTCATCATGATCTTATTCTTGCTGTAATAAGTTCATGGTGCAATTGATTCAGTCACAAATCAAGCAAAAAATAGTGCGCTTTTTTATTTTACAGGGCATAGTAGCGTGACATGATTTTGAGTGAAACAGATCAAGAATAGCAAGATTATTTTTTCATGACATAAAATTCACACGCATTTTTTTATGCTGAATCTGTAGAAAATCATTATAAAGAGAAGATCATGAGCATACTTGTCGCAGGCGCCTCTACAGGCATTGGAAATGCATTGGTTGCAGCGCTAAGAGCGCGTTCAGACGAACCAGTTTACACCATTAGCCGTTCGGATTTGGGGCAGCATAATTTACAAATCGACTTATCGGATGCCTCGAATATTTCGGCAGTACAGACTTTTCTTGCTTCAATTCAACCCACTCGCGTTTTTTGCTGTGCAGGTATGTTGCACGATGACACCCATATGCCAGAAAAAATGCTCAGCCAAATTCAGGATGACTGGGTGTTTGAATCTTTTTCAAAAAATGTGCTCACGCATATACATCTTGCACAAGCCTTGACTCCTGTTTTGACCAAAACCTCTTCACTCAAATGGCTGTCTTTATCGGCTAAGGTGGGCAGTCTGGATGACAATGCATTGGGTGGTTGGTACAGCTATCGCATGAGCAAAACCGCTTTGAATATGTTTATTAAAAACCTGAGCATTGAGTGGGGGCGTAAATCGCCTGAAATTTATGTGGCGAGCTTACACCCGGGAACCACGGATTCTGAGTTGTCCAAACCTTTTCATAAAAATATTTCACCAGATCGATTGTACAGTGCAGAGCAGACTGCTACGCGTTTGATCGATGTTATGGATCATTTTGGTCAGGCAGAGCAGGGTAAATTATTAAATTGGGACGGCACTGTAATTGCCTACTAACGACCAGTCATCGGGCTTGAAAAGTTTCAGTTTGCCCTAATAGTTTGTATGACCCCTTATTTTTGAGCGTGCCAGTGAACGACAACCAGCCTTTTGATTTAGTGACAAGTTTCCAACCCGCAGGTGATCAGCCTCAAGCGATTGAAAAGTTGGTCAATGGCATTGAGCGCGGCTATCGTAACCAGCTATTACTTGGGGTTACGGGTTCGGGTAAAACCTACACCATGGCCAATGTGATCGCGCAAACACAGCGTCCGACCATCATTATGGCTCACAATAAAACGCTGGCTGCTCAGCTTTATGGTGAATTCAAGGCCTTTTTCCCGAATAATTCGGTTGAATACTTTGTAAGTTACTACGATTACTATCAGCCAGAAGCATATGTGCCTTCGTCGGATACTTTTATTGAAAAAGATGCCGCGATTAACGACCACATCGACCAGATGCGTTTGTCGGCTACGCGTGCACTTTTAGAGCGACGCGACGCGATTATTGTGGCCTCGGTTTCGGCCATTTATGGTTTGGGTGACCCTGAAGCGTATATGAAAATGCTCTTGCATGTGGTGCAAGGCGATCGTGTCAATCGTGACGATTTGATTCGCCGTCTGGTCGAGATGCAATATACCCGGAATGAGCTGGAATTTTTACGAGGTACCTACCGTATTCGCGGTGAAATTCTGGATGTGTTTCCTGCTGAATCCGATCAGTTCGCGATTCGCATCGAGCTGTTTGATGATGAAGTCGATTCAATTCGCTGGTTCGATCCGCTTACAGGTAAAATGCAGCGTAAAGTACCCCGCGTGACAATTTATCCAAAAAGCCATTATGTTACGCCTAAAGATAATCTCACCCGCGCCATCGGTACGATCAAAGATGAACTGAAAGAACAACTCAAATTCTTTAAAGACCATGACAAGTTGCTTGAAGCACAGCGCATTGATCAGCGTACTCGCTATGATTTGGAAATGATGCAGCAGCTTGGATACACCAATGGTATTGAAAACTACTCACGGCATCTTTCTGGGCGCCCGGCAGGCGAAGCACCGCCAACATTGTTTGATTATATTCCAGATGATGCCTTACTGATTATTGATGAGTCGCATGTGACCGTGCCGCAAATTGGTGCTATGTACAAAGGTGACCGCTCTCGTAAAGAAAATCTGGTGAATTACGGTTTTCGTTTGCCAAGCGCACTGGATAACCGACCGATGAAATTTGAAGAATGGGAGCGAATTGTTCCGTCGACAATTTTTGTCAGCGCGACACCAGCCAAGTACGAGCTAGAAAAGTCTGAGCAGATTGTGGAGCAGGTGGTGCGCCCAACTGGTTTGATTGACCCGGAAATCGAAATTCGACCAGTACTCACACAGGTCGATGACGTACTTTCCGAAATCAACCTGCGTAAAGAGATTGATGAGCGCGTGTTAATCACCACACTGACCAAACGTATGGCAGAAGATCTCACGTCTTACTTAAAAGAATATGGTATCAAGGTGGCCTATCTACACTCAGACATTGACACTGTAGAGCGGGTGAAAATTATTCATGAGCTGCGTACCGGTGTATATGATGTGCTGGTGGGTATTAACTTGCTGCGTGAAGGGCTCGATATGCCTGAGGTGTCTTTGGTCGCAATTTTAGACGCAGATAAAGAAGGCTTCTTACGCTCTGAACGTTCTTTAATTCAGACCATTGGGCGTGCAGCGCGAAATATCAAAGGTAAAGCCATCTTATATGCCGACAAGATGACGGATTCAATGCAAAAAGCCATTGATGAAACTGACCGTCGTCGTACCAAGCAAATTGAGTTTAATGAACAGCATGGCATTACACCACGTAGTGCTGTGCGTCAGAAAATCAAAGAGATTGATACAGGCGAAGTCTTTAATGAAGACGAGATAGAGCTGTCTGAATCTGCTCAGGCAAAAGCACTGAGTGCAGATGAGCGACATATCTTGGCAGATCCTAAACTATTAGCGAAACATCTGGCCAAGCTTGAAAAAGAAATGCTCAAGGCTTCCAAAGAGTTGCAGTTTGAGCAAGCCGCTCGTATCCGTGATGAAATCTTGCGACTTAAAGCGCAAATGATCCAGTAATACCAATGAATGTAGAGCTAAGTGCTACATATCTCTACATTAATTTCAAAAAAAAGCGCTACTCTAATGAACAATCCGTTGCAAACTATCATGATGAGCTAATATTTGAGGGAACTTGAATGCCATTGTATAAAAATATCCCACAAGGGGGCTGGCGTTTAGCAAAGATTGCATTGGGTGGCGCCGTATTGACAGGATTAGCGGTTGCAACCATGGCTTACGCACACAATAAACCACTCGCGCCTGTGGAGCGTGTAGAGTTAGACAAATACTTAGGGGTTTGGTACGAAGTGGTTCGTAAGCCCATGTATTTTGAAAATAAATGCGTCAAAAATATCACCGCAACCTATACTTTAAATGAAAACGGTAATATTACAGTCGATAACCAATGTATGGGCAGTGATGGTCAGCGCCATCAGTCGCTTGGTGAGGCCTTTGTGGTCAATCCTCCGTATAATTCCAAATTGAAAGTAAGTTTTTTACCAGAAATAGTACGATGGGTACCTGTTGCACGCGGCGACTACTGGATTTTAAAGCTGGACGAACACTATCAAACCGTTTTGGTGGGTGAGCCATCTCGCAAATATATGTGGATTTTATCGCGGACGCCTCATCCCTCAGAAGACGTCGTAAATGACTATCTGGCCTACGCGAAAAGCTTGGGTTATGAACTCAATGACATTATTCGGCCACAGCATACGGCCCAATAAGCGCTATATAGATGAAAAGAAAAACCATGCCTAGCGTGGTTTTTCTTTTATTAGATGTTTAAATTCAGTATTGTACAACGTCTTTTTGATTACTTGGTCAAGCGGGGGGAGATATGCTTCAGGGGATTGCGCTGTCGGTTTTGGCATCGGTTACGTTTGGGGTGTTGTACTTTTATAGCCAGCTTTTGACCGGAATAAACGCAGAGCAAACTTTTGGTTGGCGCATGATTTCAACCTTGCCGTTTTTAACCTTATTTATGTGGTTAATCGGGGATTTACATTTCATTAAACAGATTTATGAAAAAATAAAACAACACCCCGTTTTTCTACTGTATCTCTTGCTTTCATCTCTTTTAGTGTCGATCCAGCTTTGGCTATTTATGTGGGGGCCAATGAATGGTCGGGGATTGCAGGTATCGCTCGGTTATTTTCTACTGCCCTTGGTTTTAGTATTGGTGGGCAGTCTTTTTTACAAGGAAAAACTCTCTAAGTTTCAGCAAGCGGCAGTTGCTCTCGCGATACTCGGCGTTGCACATGAAATTTGGCAACAAGGCACCATCGCATGGGAAACCTTATTGGTCGCCTTTGGTTATGCTGCGTATTTCTTTTTACGACGCAAACTTAAAACTGATCATTTAGGTGGCTTCTGGTGGGATATCGTCCTCAGCTTACCGGTTGCATTTTATTATGTGTCGTATTTGGGCACCGTACCTGACGGATGGAGCATATTAAATTTACTTTTGGTGGTGACTGGGCTTGGGTTATTCAGTGCCATTGGACTTGGAAGTTATATTTTGGCGAGCCGCTTTTTACCCATGGTATTGTTTGGATTGCTTAGCTATTTAGAGCCAATTTTACTGGCGCTTGCTTCGCTCATGATTGGAGAAACAATCAACCCTGAAGACTGGTGGACTTATATCCCAATTTGGGTGGCTGTGCTGTTATTGGTGGTAGAAGGTGCATTGCATTTATGGCGACAGCAACGCAACACGCGTATGTTGAAACGTAATGTCGCTCAATATGAAAAGAGGTAGGATGAAAATTGAACACGAAATGAAGCTTTTAATGAATAATGCTTGTTTTCTAAGCATATTTTGGCATTTAATAATTTCGTCACGAAATATTATAAATAAATTTTAAAAAATATTTTTAATTATTTTATAAATTTATAGTAATTATATGAAAAAATATAGGTGTAAGCGCTGGCGCCCGATTTAATCTTGGCGCCTTTTGATTTACAATTATCGCGTTTTGAAATTCACGCCTAGATAACATTAATTAGAGGACGTATCTGTGAGCAAAGAGACTATCATCGCACTGCATGCTGAACATCAAGGACGTTGGACAAATCGCGAAGAAATCGCGGAACATATGATCGCTTTGATTGGTAAGTTGTATCGCGAAAAAAATATCGTTGTTTCTGTTTATGGCCGTTCTTTAATTAACCGCTCTGTCATCCAGATCTTGAAATCGCATCGTCGTACACGTGTTGTCGATGTCGAGCTTTCTGTTGTTAATACTTTCCCAATTTTGGAAGCCTTGGCAAAACTTGACAATATTGGTTCTGCCGAAGTAGATATTGGTAAGCTGGCAGTGGCCTACAAACAGCAAGGTGGCGATGTCGACGCTTTTGTTGCGCAAGCTGTTGAATCAATCAAGGGCAATGCAGCCTCTGAAGAGCCAAAAGATGTCGTTCTCTACGGTTTTGGTCGTATCGGTCGTATTTTGGCGCGTTTGATTATCAGCCAATCTGGTTTGGGTCGCGGTTTAAGCTTAAAAGCCATTGTGGTTCGTAAATCATCTGATGGCGACTTGGCAAAACGTGCATCTTTGCTACGTCGTGATTCAATTCACGGTTCATTCGACGGTACGATTTCAATTGATGAAGAAAACGAAGCAATTATTGCAAACGGTAAGTTCATCAAAGTGATTTATGCATCGAGTCCAGCAGAAGTAGACTACACTGCTTATGGTATCGACAATGCGCTTTTGATCGACAACACTGGTAAATGGCGTGATCTTGATGGCTTGAGCCAACATTTGAAGTGCCCAGGTGTTGCACGTGTAGTATTGACTGCACCAGGTAAAGGCGACATGAAAAATGTGGTATTTGGTGTAAACCAAGCCGACATTTTAGATGAAGATAAAATCATTTCTGCTGCAAGCTGTACAACGAATGCCATCACTGGTGTGCTTAAAGTAATCGATGATAAATACAAGATTTTAAATGGTCACGTGGAAACTGTTCACTCATTTACCAATGACCAAAACCTCATCGATAACTACCACAAGGCAGACCGTCGTGGCCGTGCTGCAACACTAAACATGGTGATTACCGAAACTGGTGCTGCAAAAGCGGTGGCCAAAGCATTACCTGCACTGAAAGGTAAACTCACAGGTAACTCGGTACGTGTACCAACACCAAACGTCTCATTGGCGATTTTGAATCTAACGCTTGAGAAAGAAGTTGATCGTGATGAAGTGAATGAATATATTCGTCAAATTTCAATCAACTCAAACCTTCAAGGTCAAATCGGGTATACCAATTCGACTGAAGTAGTTTCAAGCGACTTTATCGGCTCACGTACTGCAGGTGTATTTGATGCGCAAGCAACTATTACATCAGGTACACATTTGACAGCATATGTATGGTACGACAACGAAGTTGGCTATAGCTGTCAGGTACTTCGTATTGCAGAAAAAATGTGTGGCGTAAACTATCCGAAAGTGCCTGCACTTAGCGTGGCATAAGCCAGTTTAAAAAATATAAAAAGCTCAGTTTCGACTGGGCTTTTTTATGTATGATGTAATGACAGTTAAATTGGAAACCAAGCTGGATATTGGTGAGTGATTACCAAGCTGAAAGCCAAGTAAAATAAAAAAGTTGCAAAAGGAAAGTACGTTGCAGGTCAAGAAATTGCTCGGAGGGCTGGTGTTTATTGTGCTGGCCAGTATTGTCGGTGTTGCGATTGGTATCTGGGTATTTAAACATTTTAATGTGTATATCCCGCTTGAAAATCAGGCCGTGAATATTGATTTACAAGAACCACTTCAAGCCAAAGTTAAAATTCAGGATGCCTTGAATGTGGATGTGAGCGGACGCGTCAATGCGACCATTCCCATACACGAAAACCTAAATATCCCACTCACTCAAACGCTGACGCCGCGGGTGTACTTTGATAATCAGGTGCCGATTAAAACCATCATTCCGGTAAAAGAAGTGCTCAAGGTTCGTCAGGATTTACCGATTGATACCAAAGTACAGGTCAGAGTACTCGGACGTGATATCACGCTGCCGATTAAAGGCACTATTCCCATTAACCTAGACGTACCTCTAGACATTCAAGTGCCACTTGATCAAAACGTCCATCTAAAATTTGATGCGCCTGTGCGAACAGTGCTTCAAGAAAACTTAAATATACCGCTCAACACGACCTTGAAAACCAATATTCCAGTCGATGGGCATTTAAATGTACCAATCAAAACTGCACTTGCAGCAAGCGTAGAGGTGAAGAATACCTTGCCTATCAAAATTCAGAAAGGCGAATTAAAAATTCCGCTGTCTAGCGTGACGCTAAAGAAACAACCCGTTGCTGCTCCCTCAACTGCTGTCCAGTCGGGCGTGCAATAGGGGGTGACTATGTGGTTATTCGGATCATTGAAACGCACATTACTGAGCTTTGTTGCGGTGGTTGGTCTTGTGGCATTGCTATTTTGGCTTTACCTCAACATTCAGGCTTCCATGTATGTTTCAGCGCAGCATGCACAGGTGCAATTATCGGAGTATTTGCCTACACGCATCGAGGTAGGCAACCATTTGGAAACCCATTCTATGGGGCAGCTTAATACCGATATCCACATTAACCGACAGCTTTCCTTGCCCCTTAAAGGCAAATATCTGGCTCAGTTGGCCTTTGAAGTAGAAACACCTGTTTCTGTGAGTGTGGATTATTTAACCACTATAAAAATTGATGAACAGATGCCGGTCGAGAGCACGACAGATCTGATTTACCAAAATCAGCTGTTACCTAAATTTCCGCTGAAAATGAATATTCCGATTCGGCTGGATGTGCCATTTCGTTTGAATCGTACTTATCAGGTGCCCATCAAAATTGTATTTAATGGCCCGGTGTATTTTGAATTTGATGAACCGATCAATCTGGCTGTGAAACATCAGTTTAAACCGACTTTGAATATTGATGATCCGATGACCATGCGAAAAGTCGCGACATTTAATGCCATCATGTATAACGAGGTAAGAGAAACACAGGCCAATCTGGATATGCACATTCAGTTACCACTACGAAATATACACCCCTAAACGGCTCAAATGAAGATGTTGTTCTGCATATACAGCATGCCTGTGCATCGGCTTTCTCGCGCACAGGTGAAATAACTGATTTTATATTCGAGAAATCCTTTAAAATATGGCAGAATAGGCGGTTTTAGAGATTTTAGAGGATTGGCAAATGCGCTTTGTTGATGAAGCAGTCATTACCGTAGAGGCTGGCGACGGTGGCAATGGCGTGGCCAGTTTTCGCCGTGAAAAATTTGTACCTTTTGGTGGTCCAGATGGGGGTGACGGTGGTCGAGGCGGGAGCGTCTATATTCAGGCCGATGACGACACCGGTACACTGGTTGACTACCGTTATACCCGTAAATTCCGTGCAGAACGTGGTAAAAATGGCGCCGGCGCAAACTGTACAGGCCGTGGTGGCGAAGATGTTGTATTAAAAGTACCAGTAGGCACCACCATTGTGGATGTCGATTCTGGCGATATTATTGGCGATTTGGTTGAAGATGGTCAGCGTGTTTTGGTGGCTGGCGGTGGTGATGGCGGCTTAGGAAACACACACTTTAAGTCATCGACTAACCGTTCACCGCGTAAATTCACCACAGGGATTAAAGGCGAATTTCGTGAAATCCGTCTTGAGCTGAAAGTACTTGCAGACGTTGGTTTGCTCGGTATGCCAAATGCAGGTAAATCGACGTTTATTCGTGCAGTGAGTGCGGCGAAGCCAAAAGTTGCAGACTATCCGTTTACGACGATGGTGCCGAACCTAGGTGTGGTCGATGCCGATCGACATCGTTCATTTGTGATGGCCGATATTCCGGGATTGATCGAAGGCGCTGCGGAAGGTGCAGGTCTTGGTATTCGTTTCTTGAAACATCTGGCACGTACACGTATTTTGTTGCACATTGTGGATGTTCAACCGATTGATGGTTCTGATCCGGTACACAATGCCAAAGCGATCATTGGTGAATTGAAAAAATTCTCTCCGACGCTGGCTCAGCTTCCTGTTGTACTGGTACTCAACAAACTCGATCAGATTGAAGAAGCCAGCCGCGAAGAATGGTGTAAACATATCTTGGATGAGCTAGAGTGGACTGGCCCGGTGTTTCGTACCTCAGGCTTACTCTTAGAAGGCACCAAAGAAGTGGTGTACTATTTGATGGATCAGATTGAACAGCAGCGCGAACTTGAAGCTGAAGATCCAGAATACGCACGACAAGTAAAAGCATTCCGTGAACAGCTTGAAGCTGAAACACGTGAACAAACGATCGCAGCAAAAGAAGCATACCGAGCCATGCGTAAAGCACAGCGTGAAGCAGGTCAGGGTGATGATTTTGACGACGATGATGACGAAGTAGAAGTGATTTACGTTCGTTAAGACGAACTCGAGGGAAAAATGATTGAAGTGATCGATGGGCAACGACAGCTCAAGGCGTGTAAACGTATCGTTGTTAAAATCGGATCATCTCTTCTTACCGCCAACGGACAAGGTCTAGATCTAGATGCAATTTCGCATTGGGCAACTCAAATTGCCGATCTACACACTGCCGGACACGAAATTATATTGGTGTCGTCTGGTGCGGTTGCAGAAGGTATGGTTCGCATGAAGCTTTCGAGCCGACCCACCGATCTACCCAGTCTTCAAGCCTGTGCGGCCATTGGTCAAATGGGCTTGATTCACACGTGGTCGAGTGTGCTCGATAAGCACTCGATTCAGACGGCTCAAGTCTTGCTGACCCATGATGATCTGGCAGATCGTCGACGTTATCTCAATTCATGTGATGCTTTGCAAAACCTGATTGAGTGGCGTGTGATTCCGGTGATCAATGAAAATGACACTGTTTCGACCGATGAAATTCGTTTTGGCGACAACGATACGCTGGCAGCGATGGTGGCGGGCCAAGTACATGCTGATTTGCTGATTATTTTGACCGATCAGCAAGGCATGTTTGACTCCGACCCACGCAATAATCCAGAAGCAAAACTGCTCACCATCGTCAATGCACTCGACGATCGTTTGTTTGAAATGGCCGGTGGTGGTGGAGTTTTAGGCCGCGGCGGTATGGTGACTAAGGTACGTGCAGCACGCTTAGCCGCGAAGTCTGGTTGTCCAACATTGATTGCCAGCGGTGAAAGTGACCGTGTTTTGTCTCGCTTAATGGCGGGTGAAATGCTCGGAACGCTCTTTAGTACCGATAAAGATCGCATGACTGCGCATCAGCAGTGGCTTGCCGCACATTTGCAAACGGCTGGCCGTTTAGTCATTGATGATGGTGCCGTCGATGCGATTAAACAGCGTCATCGTAGTTTATTGCCTGTAGGCGTTAAAGCGGTTGAAGGCCATTTTAATCGTGGTGATGTGGTTGAGTGTGTTGATCAATTGGGGCAGCGAATTGCAGTCGGGCGAGTGAATTTTAGTTCACGTTCGGCTGAGATCATCAAAGGCCTCGCTTCAGATAAAGTCTATCAGGTATTGGGTGAAGCTCGATCACTCGAGATGATTCATCGCAATCATATGGCGATTTATTAAGATCCAATGTGAACAAAAAAGCCCAGAATGAATGTCTGGGCTTTTTTTTGAAATTTTTTATCTGTCTTGATTGATATTAGGCAAATTTCTTAAGTTGCTCAATGTGAGGTAATGTTTGATCTTCACCAACCATATAGCTGGCATCGGCTAACGACATCATCTCTAAATCTTCATGGCTATTGCCATAAGCATAAACCAGTTCAAAATGGTCTAAATTATACTGCCTTAAAACACGCTGCTTTTTTTGTTCAGAACTACAGTCGGGTGTGGTATACGTGCCAGTGATGATTTGATTACGGATATCGACTTCGGTACAAATCAGTTCAACATCGAGTAGATCAGCCAATGGTTTGAGATATAAGTCTATTGAAGCCGAGACGATCACTACTTTATCGCCACGCAACTGATGTTGTTTGAGCTGAGCGTATAGTTTCGGATCAAGATGATTCATCAATTGCTGCGCATATTCTTTTGCGAGTTGCTCAATGGGGGGCAACGGAGTATCACGAAACATGCTGTCGAATAGTTTGATCCGCATGGACGGGGCAGGGTAAAGCTTTAAATAATATGCCTGAATCCAAGGCAAAATTTTAATGCCCTGACGCACAATATGGCGTTTAGACAAGGCATAAAAAATAAAATGCGTAAAACTGTCTCTCGTGCATAAAGTGCCATCAAAATCAAAAAGTGCAAGATTTACAGTTTGATCCGTTTCGCGCGTTGCATGCATGTCTGATATCTTCCGTTTACACGTGTGGCATACCAATTTGTATTGTAATCACGACTGAGCTTTGGCCCAGAAATGACGACCTGCGGCATGATGGCGTAAGGGGCATCTTTGCCCGTTTGTTTCTCGTACAATTTAATAATAGCAATATATGTCGGTGATTGCTCAAAACTTTGAGTTTTTTCAAGTTTTAAATCTGTACGAATCTGGTTAGGCGTAATCAGAATATTGTTTTGCGTAAACAGTTTGATCAGGGCTTTTTCCGAGCTACTCTTGGTCCCCAAAACGGAACCATCCTTGCTGTAAAGCAACATGTCTCCATCTTCGGTAAGTTGCTCACCGCTAAGCTTGTTGATCATGTCCTGAACAGACGCATTGCGGCTCGAATACATACCAGAGTTGTAATCTGCAAATCGATACAGCGGCTTACTGTAATCTGCCTTATAAAGCATTAGGCGATGAATGCCATAATACAGCCCGCCATATTGAGTATATAAATCATCGCGTAAATCATTGACACTTTGCAGCTTCACACGCTTGTGCTCTTTGGCATAAACGATATTGACCTGCATAGAACCCAGCGTGGTAATCGGATTCATTTTTTCTGCAATATCCTGACCGACAAGTTTGGCCGCACCAGTAATAGCGCTCACATGATAATGGCCAGCCATATAGTCAAACATTTCTCGATACAGCACATCTAGATCTTGTTCTGTGCGTACTTTGCGCATTTGACTCATGTAATTGTCTTCTTTAGACGGTTGGTTTTTGAGAACATCTTCAAAATAACCAGCCACTGGCCCGCCTATGGTTTTGCCCAGCTTATCTTCAAATTTCTCGTTTAAACGGGTGCTGACTTCTCGAACCGACTTTTCCCCTAAGCCAGCCACCACAGGGTTTGCCACAAAATTTGATTCCTGATCGACCACCGCAATGACGGTGCAGACGTTATCTTTGGTTTTGGCAATACTAAGTTTTTGCATGATTTCATCAATGTCATTGGCCCACGATTGACGGTCATGCACACGTGTTGGAATCAGTTTTTTAATTTGTTCGGCTTTGAGTTCGGGTTCATCATTGCTTGACCACCATGAACTATCACTGCACCCTGCCATTGTTAGCCCTAAAAGTGCAACAGACAACGTTTTAAGCAAACCACCAGAAAGAGTTGAATCGTTCATGCAAGCAAAACACCTTGAAAAAGGATGAGTCAAAAAAGCGGATGAAGTATACTATGTTGATCGTAAAATGTATGAATATATATGTATATTGGGTCTTATCAACTGTCAAATAATTTAATCGTTGCCCCTATGGCCGGTGGGGTCGATAAATAGATAATTATTATATTTATTAATTGGTTATAGTGTTTAGAGTGGTGCAGGGTGCAAATACGGTGCAACCACTCACGAATTTAATCAATCACTTAGCGTTTTAGCCATGCATTGCTGACCAATCCTTTTTAGCTTTTTCACGTTCTGATTGCAACCATAAAACCACATCAGATAAATTGACGTAAAAGGGCGATTTTACCCCATCACTTTTAAATGCTGGAAATGGAAGATTGCATTTATTTGCCCTTTTGTTTGCTTGCTCGAGTGTTAAGTGAGGTAGATATTCTGGAAGCAATTCTTCAAGCTTAATTACAGGCCTTTTGAACTTAAGCATAAGTAAAAAGCTGATATCAACTGGTTCTTCAGTCATGCCACATTCTCCATTGAATGTTTAGAATGATTTCGTTTTACTAAACGCTGTAATTTAGTTCGACTCATACCGATTTTCAGTGCTGCCTGACTTTGATTACCTTTGCTGTAAACCAAGGCTTTTTGTACCAAGACATTTTCAATGTGATCCAGAATTTTTCTGGTTGCTGTTCCTGGCTCTGATACAGCAGAATCAATATCACTTTCCATGAGTATAATTCCTGACTGCCGAGCTACTTGCCAGGTCTTCCACATGATTTCAACTTCATGGTATCCGATATCACAATAAGCTTCTCTCTGAATACCGGTGATTGTGCCGTGGCCATTCCATGTAACGGCAACTACACCAAGTGAGCGAAGATGATGTAAAAATTCCTGTTTTTCAGCTTTGATATTCAGCACTGGATCTCTCCTCTACGCACTTGATATATTTTGGCTTTAACTTTGGCCATAAGCAGACATGATTCTTTATTTAAATCGTTGGCCAGTAATTTGAAACTTTGATTAAAGCGAGCCATTTCTGACTTGGACATCAACATTAAATTTTCGATTCGGCAATCTGTTCTGTCCATGTTCTTAAAAGCAACAATATGACCGTCGGGAACTGCGCCGTTTACTTGTTCCCAAACAACACGATGTTTGAGCTTAAAGACATTCGGTTCGGCTACCTTGATTAAGACATATCCGTCTTTAGAACAAATACGCTCATAGCCCACTGGTTTCTTATTCCAGGTAATTTGACCTTTCTGAAAGTTACCAGAGTTAGGTTTGCATATGCCCTTAGTACCGGTATTCCATGGCTTATGATCCTTAATAAAATGACCAGTCCGCCCAGTATTCCACTGTTTACGTTTACACAATGATTTGATCGCATCTACAGTAAAGTCGGTACCAAAAGTACGATTAACGTTAGCTGTAAGCTCTTTGCGCTCTAGTGAGCAGTTAGCCTTTATATAGTCCAACTGCTCTGGCGTATATTTAATTGCATGACCCTTTGCCATAAATCACCCAATCAATGTTTGCGGAACTTCAATCGGATCAGCATTTTTAATGCCTCGATATTCAGCAACCAATTTTGCAGCGCTAAGGCGCATATTGTTATTTTTGATCACTTGCTCGCTAATCTTCTCAATAGCTTCAGCTTTTTGAATTTCTGCTTCAAGTTCACCACCTTTGAGATCCGGATTGCTTAAGCGATCAAGTTGTGCAAATAACACAGTATTCAAATCAAATGGCGTATTGTTCATTCTGCTCTCCCAACAACTTTAATCATGGCTCTGTACTGGTCTTGCAATTGAAGTGCACGACTTTCAATCCAGCGGATTTTTAAACGATTAAACTCTGACTCACCACAATCGCGGTGTAGGTTTTTAAAGTTATCTAAACACTCCTCATACTGCTCAGATGCCCGTTTTAATGCTGCTTCGTGACTTAACTCTGTTGGTACCAGAACATAATCACTTTCGATTTTCTCAATCATATTGATATCCTTTGAGAATAAATTTGCGCATAAATGTGATTTATTTGACTTTATGCGCAAATAGTTGCTCATTTTCTCCAGCGAGCTTCTTTAAACTTAGCATCAAGAATTAATGACTCAATTTCTGAAGCATTCACATTTTGAAAGTAATGGTCCATCTTGGTACCAAAAACGATGAGGATCCTGCTACGTGTAGAGTAGTGAAATTTCATACTGCCTCCAGTGCAACGCGCAAATAAGGGTCAACGTCACTTTGTCTAAGGAACCAGGAAACGTAATCCGAAGGCAGTTTTTTAATAGGCTGGCCCTTGTATTTACCAACGGGCATTAGTTTCGGAATTTTTGCATCCTCAGAAGCCAGATATAAGCTTTCAAGATCTTGAATATCCAGTTCCCGGATAATACTTTTCAAAATAAAACCTGTGAGCATGACATCTGCTTTAGCGCTATGTGCTTCGCGTAGTTTTTTGCGAGCGATGTCGTTGCCTTCCATCAGCATATAAGTCAAAGCTGATATGTTGTGAGCTTCAGCAGCTGGCCAAACTGTGCGTGCAAGTGCTAACGTACAAATCGGTTTAACATTAGAGATATCCACGCCTGATCGCGTGATAGCATCAATGTCATACTTGATATTGTGACCGCATATATATTCAATCTGATCACTGAGCTGAAACGTTTTGCACGAAGGCATATTAACCAGATCACTTTCTAAAATGTGGTGCACGGCCATGGCAGCAAATGAAACAGGTTGGCCACATGAATATCGTTGCTCGAATGCCTGGTCAGCGTAAACACTTGCACTACCACCTTTAAGATCAAAAGGCACATAAGCAATTTCGATAGGCAGGCCATTTAAAGTATTTGTTTCTGTATCCAAAATAACGGCATTCATGGTTGCAATTCCTGTCTGGCCAGATCATCAATGTATCCTTTGAACTCTTCGAGATCAGCGACCGGTATCTTAGTCAATGCGTTAATCCCAAGATGATCACACACCCCTTTAACATCGAGCCCACGTTCAGCAATAAAAGCCTGTAGTTCATCTCGTTGCTGAGCAGTGATGTACAAATTTTTGTTCATCTGTTCATTTGAAGAAGAGCGTTGAGCTGTATTTGCACCTGTAGGTTGATTGCTGGTAGCTGAATTATTTTGTGGACTGACCGCGCCAATATGGTGACCATTTGCAGAATTAAGATACTGCTCAATCTCAGCATGCTTTTTCTGACAAGCTGAATTCAGCGCATTATAAAACTCTGGGAACTGACCTATAACGTTGTCAAAAAACTGAATAGCTTCAGGTAATGAAGTCGAAATAGGTAGATCTTCAATCTGCTTGATCGCACGATCACAATCAGCCTGAATCACTACGCGATTATTTTGAGGATTCCGATATTGCTGACGATTCGCCTTTTGCTGTTCTTTCTGAATGTTTTCATTTGTGATTGCATCTAGATCATTTTGAGAGTCATCAATCATCAACAGGTTGCAAAGCGCATATTTCTTTGCATAGCTCTGATAGACAGCATATTGCTGTGTTCGAGTGATCTTTTTGTTGTTACTTAGATCTCGATCAAAATCATAACTGGCCACACCTGGTAACTCGCAGCGCATGTATGTTTGATCTTTAAAAACGATATATGCATAAATTTCAAAACCACTTTCCACGTCAAATTTACGCATAATCACTGAGCATTTATGCTTTAGTAATACGGGTTTTAAAGCTTCTTGGATGTCTTCAGCAGAGCGATATTTATAACCACCACCAAAGTCATTGGTATGAACTTTTGGTGCCTTAAGTTCGTTTATAACTTTAATAAAAGTCGGGTGGTGAAATACCTGTTCAATGCCAGGTAAATCAAGATGGCTTTGAGTATTCGATATACTCAATACACTGGAATCAATAGCAGCATTCATGATGATTTACCTCAACTTATGCGTTGGAACGAGCATTGTTATAGGCAATGCGTTGATTTTTGCTGTAAGGGGTTCGCTTGAAGCAGTCTTTGGAAAAGATTTGCCCACGTTCCTTGTTCCGCTGTTTAGTAACTTCTTCCTTAAGATTACGTAGGATCCAAGGCTTGTCTTTCAAAAGTCTTTCGCTAGCTGGAACTGAACCATTTTCAGATTCGATACGGATGTCAGTGAATGCCCAGTTTGTTGAAAAAGTCTGTGGACCAAGGCGAACGTGATAACGGCCCTGGTCGTCGCGTGTAATGAATTCACGAAAAGGGGTTGTATAGCGCTTTTGCATCACACACCCCCTAGATGATTTTTCTCAATATGGGTTTCAATGAGAGTGTTGATGTTTCGATGATCTTCTCTGACAGTGAAGTCGTTGTATTCGTGGCCAGACAGTGAAGTAATACGATCAATCGCAAGGTTGGTGATTTCAACCACTTCGCGTGATGAACCTGGCACACCCAAATCATCCTTATGAGTTGCAAAGTCGAAACTTGTATAAACGAAGAAGCCGTCTAATTTGATGACTGCTTTGCCCGAGTGCTTACTATCAAGTGTGATTGCAGCGATGTTGTATTCGCTTGGCTGAGTGATGGGGAACGTAGCGCGAGGCTCTTCTTTTTCAGTGACTAATGCATACGCACCTGATAAGCCGAACAATAGGGCAGAACCCAAAGCAACATGCTTTAAACGAAGCTGTATGCTCGGTCTGTTGTGATTTATTGTGTTTTGTTCCATAATGAACTCCATCGTATGAAAAGCCCTGATCGCCGTGGAAAGTTGTCAGGGCTTTTTGTTGTCTTGATGGAATCATAGTAAACACAGCGTTTACTTTAGTCAAGAGTAATAGTACACAAATGTTTATTATTTTGTTTTCTTGATATTAAACATATACATAAAAAAAGGCCACTTTTAGTGACCTTAGAAAACATAGTGTTTATTTTTATGGTAGGGGATTTTGAACATTGAAAGCATAAGCCACAACACAAAAATCCTGCTCCATTATGTCTTCAGCAGTTAAAACTTCCTCTGGATATTCTTCCTTATTGGCACTAACAATTCTCACACCACCTTTCGGCATTCTGTATAAATATTTGAATTTAAATAGCCCACCGTGATTAATAGCGTAAATCTTTCCATCAATTATGTTGGTTCGACCTACATCTACATAGACGGTTGCTCCGTTATTAATTACAGGTGTCATTGAATCGCCAAATGCTGTTAATGCATAAGCATTTGATGGATCAACACTATACTGTCTCAAAGTCGCTTTGCTTAATCTAAGCTTTCTTGTCTCATTACTAATTATCTCAGCTATAGATCCTGAGCCACACGAAACTAAAAACTCTTTGTAGTATGGAATTTCAACTTCATCATCATCCACAGGTGTGCTTGAATCCCATTCCAGAACTTTTGTGACCTCAGTTTCATCCTTATCTGAGCCACCTTTTAGTATCCAGTTAGCCGATACGCCAAAAATTGCAGCAGCTTTTAATGCACCAGCTTTAGAAACACCACGTTTTTTCCAATTTGTAATTGTTTGCGGTGATTCGTCAATGAGTTTCGCCGTCTCTTCTTGTGTGACCCCGCTTGCTTCTAAAAGTCTTTCTACAGAAGGATGTGTTTTTGATTCAGGTTTCATTTCCAAATCCAGTTCATTCATTTTTGTATTATCCAAGAAAGTAAACATTTTGTGTTAAACAAATGATTTGACAGTAGTAAACACAGCGTTTACCATGTGTTAAACAAATGTTTACTGAGGCGATCATGTCTATCGAAGCTGATAAAGAAATTCTTTTAAAGCTTGGTGGCTCAACAAAAGTAGCTGAGCTGCTTGGTTATAGAGATAAGCAACGAGTTCAAAATTGGATGAAAAGAGGCATACCGGCAAAGGTAAAACTTGAATATCCGCATCTTTTTTTGAATCCAAATATTCAAAGCAACAACACTGCAGCATAAGGACAACCATATGAGTCTCGAAAAAAAATCCACGCATGTGCGTTTGTCTCCTGAAAACCATGAACGTGCAAAGGTTCTCGCTGAAATTAAGGGTAAAGACCTTGCTCAATATCTTGCTTACTTACTTGAAAAGGAAATAGCAGGTGAGTGGCATGTTCTTAATTTACAAGCAAAATCATTTGAGCGCTTGGGATTAGGAGCTTTGATGCGGGATCTATCTACCGAAGTGATTTTTGATGCGGGATCAGAAGGGAATTACAGGAATTCAGACAAAGAAAAAGCCTGATTTAGTGGATCAGGCTTTAGACGTTCAAAACAGTTAGGAAATGAACATGAGCAATATATCAAAACACTACGCAACGAACAAGACACTTCCAGAACATAAACGCAATCAAGTAATCCAATCCTGGTATGAGCCTGCATTACGCACGTTATCAAAAATACTCGCCGTGAAAGAAGCAAATCTCAGAAAAATTAATCGTGATATCAAAAATGCTGCGGTTAGTCGCGATGAGTTTACCGATGCTTTGCTCACTGATCACAGGACATTACGCCACGATCATGCGAGCGAGATTATCACCAGTTTGTATCGTGCAGGAAAAATTCGTTTTTTAGGTCGCTTCATTCAAATGAATGAGCAAGGCGGTGAAGTATGAGCACTCAAGGAAAACGCAAACCCCTTACACATGGAACATTGAGTGGCTATCAGCACTACAAGTGTCGTTGTAATAAATGCCGAGCAGTAAAACTTGCTTATGAAAAAAAGTTAAAAGAGCAAAAGGGCCTAAAGAAACCAGAACTTGTTGGCCCTAAGCCGATTGCCCATGGAACTTCAAATTCGTATCAATATTACGGTTGCCGCTGCGAGATTTGCAGTGCATTCATGCGTGGATATCGCTTGGGATCGAAATGTGAGTCTGCTCTACAAGTGAAACCTGAAGGTGAACTTACTCCAGTAATTCAGATTAAATTTGAGGAATATGAGCGTCAACGCACATGTGGTACTGCTGAGGCTTACTCATTTGGATGCACCTGTGAACTTTGCCTGACTGAAGGGCGGAGCCAATATCTAAAAATGGTGGTTGTATGACAAATATGAATCGTCCTTTGATTCGATACCACGAGGGTAAATTTCGCCTGGCACCATGGGTTATCAGTCATTTTCCTAAACACACTTGCAATACAGAGTCATTTGGTGGAACAGATATCCGTACAGAGTGTCTAAGGGTTTCTCCAAAAGCACAGTGTCAAGATTTATTTGGAGTAGGCTTATGAGCTTAGATGCTACGAACTGGGCATGGCGAGTTAAATTCCCAGAAAAGGCAGGTAGTGCTTTGCCTGCTTTAAAACTTGTCGTTTTACTATCCATGGCAGATCGTGCCAGTGAAGATCATACCTGTTTTCCAAGCATTAACAGACTAGCTTCTGATTGTCGTATGAATCGGAAAAGTGTCATCAAGATTATTGCAGAACTTATCGAAGATGGTCTAATTTCAGATACGGGTGAACGTAAAGGACGTACAAAACAAGTTATCGTTTATCGCCTAAATGGGGTGAATGGCCGTGAGGAAACAGTCCCAACAACGGAACCGTTAGATGACGAAAATTTAGACGGAAACAGTCCCAAAGATGGAACAGTACCAACAGTGGAACAGTTCCAACAATTCCCGCAAACAGTCCCAACAATTCCACTAAACAGTCCCAACGTTGGGACACGGAATCTTTTAATTAATCTTTCAGCAGAATCTAAAAATAATAAAAACTGGTTGAGTTTAAAAATTTTGAAAGAAGAGCTGTGTTTGGCAACTGATCAAGAAACATTTGAGCTAATCAAGAACGCAACATGGTTTGAACGAGAAAAAAGAGCATTTGAACTTTTCAACGCCGATAAAAATCTTTGTGTTGAACTGCAGCATTATCACTTTGCCGACTGGTTGATCAAGGCTGTTCACAAATACCAGTCCCGACAGCAAGTATTCTCAAGTAAGCAGGAAACTGGTCAATCTTCAAATTCCCAAACTCTGAGTGACAAACAGATTACGGCTTTCTCCCAAAAACTGGCTCACCATCCCGAGTTCGCTGGGTTTTTTGCTTACGCCGGCGAAAGCTACGAGCAACTGGCAGCTCGAATTGCCATAAAACTCTCAGATCCGGCACAGGCCAAACAGTGGGAGCGGTATCTCAAGCAGGTTGGGTTTAAGGGCTCGTTACAGGGGGCGGCATGACATCCATGAGCGTTGCTGAATACCGTCAATTATTTCCAGTGAAAAGAACAAAACGCCGTTCAGCAAAGCAAGGTACCAGACAGCCAAGTGAAGGCGAGAATGTACTGGCAACACACCTGAGAGCATGCAGGATCAGCTTTGAACAGGAATATAAATTCCATGCAAAACGAAAGTGGCGGGCTGATTTTCTTATAACGGGCACAAAAATTTTAGTTGAGGTTGAGGGTGGGATTTGGAGTGGTGGACGGCATACAAGAGGTAAAGGCTTCTTAGCAGATATGGAGAAGTACAACGCAGCGGCGGTGATGGGTTTTAAAGTTTTACGGTTCGATACACAACAAGTGAAAAGCGGTTTGGCGATTAAGCAGATTGAAAATTTGGTGAGAGGTGGCTTGTGATGAATGCAGCAGTGACAATAATGCAAACAACGGATTGGTCAAAATTTAGTTTTGAGGGGTGGTGTCGCCAGCTTGGGGCTTGGATCAATGGCGATAATGAAACGATGGTAATGGTTGTTAAGACTATGCCGACAAAACGTATTACACAGAAGCAGCGTGAAAGACTGCTTGCAATGTATATGACAGATGAGCAGTTAAAAGATCGTTTATGTGTACAGCGCAAGGGTACATGCTGTGAGTTGAATGATAACGAAGCGCGGGCAATTCAACGCCTAATTATGGATATTCAGCTTGTTGAGGATGAAATTTTACAAGATTGGGTATCATCGATTTGGTCACATCATGTGATGGGCAACTCATTACGTGATATCGCAAAAAGTAGCGATACGTCAGTCAACCAGATCAGACAAGATTTAAAGTGTGGATTGGCATACATCAAAAGCCGTCATTCTTATTTCACCTTTGAAACTTTTGAAAAAACTGCTTGAGTGTGCGCACGGGGTATGGTATATTTTTGATAAGTTGGCAAATTTTTATTTAATTTTCACTTTGAAAAGCTCGCATATGCGGGCTTTGTTGTTATTTAGTGGCTTATTTTTTTATATTGGTCTAAATAACATTTAAAGATTGTCTCCTGTGCTATAAGTTGATTCCGTTATCTATTTTAAATAATCAAATGAGACTGAATGGATGATGAAGATGGTTATGAGTGGTTTGAGCTAATATTTGCCGTAGCGCTGGAGCAATTTAAACCGTCTGAGGACGAAATTGATAACAAACTTAGATTTTTTGCATTGGTTTTAAAGTTGTTTGTAGAGATGCGCCAAGAACAGGCAATTATTGAAGTCAAAACTGTTGTTATTAAGTTTAAGTTCAGATCCAAGACCTATGTTTTTTGGGTTTTTGAAATACCTAACTTTGAAGATCGGAATTTATACTTGAAATATTTGAAGAGTCAGTTAGCAAGTTATTGATAGATCAAAAAAGCTCATCTAAACGATGAGTTTTTTTTGTTTTGACCGCACTTTCAATAGTACATGCAAGTAATCAATCTAAAAGATTTGGATTCTAAATTCTTTGTATTACGGTGCTCTAAAAGCGGAATTTGAAGAGTTACAATTATACAGTTAAGCTATTCAACAAATAGCTCATTTGAAAAACTTGACAAAGCCATAAAAAATTCAAGCTTAAAGCTATAAAAATTTTTTCATAAAAATCTAATAAGGTATGAAAAATAAGCATGAAATAAGTTTTAATTATAGAGAAAAATATCGATCTTTCGAGTTGAAATCATATTTAAATCATAGTTATAAATATTTTATTGAATATTGTGTGTGGCGAAAAAAATGTCAAATCTTTTCGAAAAGCCCGAATCGCCTATTTATGTTGTAAGATGAACTATTGATCTTAATTAATAGGTGACGACATGAATAATTTTTCTCGTGAAGATCTTGAAAAATTTTTAGAAATATTAGCTCAAGAGTGTGCTGAAAAGGAACTTGAGGTGGAATGGCTAAGAACCATCACCATTAAAATCTTTAAAGACAATGAACAGATTAGAAATCAGTTAAAGGCGCTTAAAAGTATAAATGAGAGACTCATTCGTATCATACAGCAAGAAGTCAATCCAGATTTTATGTTACGAAAAATATCGTAAAATATAGGTAATGGATTAGCTTTAACCTGCTGATTAAATATGGATTATCTATCTAAAATTATTTATCTATGATAATTATTACAATATAGGTCGATAATTAATCTTTTTTTGTGTTAATAATGGTTTTTTAATCTAATTAGAGATCTACTATGAAAACTTTAAAAATAGTTGGATTGGTATTTTTTGAAAGAAGTTTTTATAAACTAATAAAAAGAAAAAGAAATTATAGTTTTTATTATAGTTAAAGCTGTAAATCAAATGGATAAGGCATCATTAATGCAATTTAAATTAAGTTAATAAGTTTTTAAAATGATCAGACTCTTATGAAATATTATTTATCTAAGCAAGCTGATATTCTAATCGAAGTAGAGCAAATATATAACTATGTGGATGAGATGGCCAGCTTTTACAGATTGACTACTCATCAAGAGTTGATGCTATTTTTTGAATCAATTAAAGATATCGATTCAAGAAATATTGTAATCGAAAGGTATAGTATTTATATTTTTGTTTTTAATGGTTTTTTGATTGAAGTAAATCTTTTTGGTGCACCAAAGTTTAAGCAGAAAAAAGAATTTGTATTATGGATGACTACAATACTGAGGAAGTATTACAAAACTAGATGATTAATTGAAGAAAAATTAAGAGAGCCTATAAAATGCTCTCTTAATAAATACTTCATTTAGCTATATTGGTATCCTCTTTGTTTTTCTTGGTTTTTCGTTTATGGTCATCAACTGGCCAAATTCTACTGTCCCACTTAGTGCGATTTAACTCTTGTTCAGTTAAAGGTTTTTGTGGGGTTTGCTTGTTAGGGATATTTAGCATTTTTAGTTACTCGGTTTTTGGTTGTATTTAAACTATACGCTCTTATTATTTGTATTACTGTTTTTATTTTTTTATTTTTAAATAATAATTTAGATTAATTTTTGGATTTTTTATTTTTTAATATTATGAGTATAGGTAGATCAAGTAGGATGCGACTTAATAATGAAGAAATGTATCGTAATAAAATAAACCATAAAACTTACAAACGTAAATCGAGATATAGACCTTTACCGAAAGCAAAACAAACTTATTTAGAAGCCGAAGAAGACTTTGAAAAAGCCTTGAACATACTGGGTATCAAATACGAGAAGAAATTTCAGTTCATATCCACTAAGCATTCGCGTTTTGATTTTCATTTGATTGAACACAAGATTCTAGTCGAGATATCTGGCGGGCCATGGTCAGGGGGACGCGGTGGCAAGCTTGCAACGAAAGCTTGGAGCATGGAGCGTTACGATTACGCTTATGAATTGGGTTATACAGTTGTTCGTATAGAATCGGCCAATAAATACAAGATTGATGATTCCGGGCCATTACAGATCGAATCAAACTTCGCCGTTTCATGGCTTAAAAGATTAAGAGGTCAAACATTCAATGGACCAATACAGACCATTTCCCCAGACTGACTTTATCGATCAAGCGGAAGAAGAGGAAGCGATTCGCATCATTGCGGCGCCAGAATTAAAAGAATGGGTAATAACGAATTTCTTAACGCTGGGCAGTGAGCTGCATAATCCTGATCATGATCATATAGCCGAGCTACTTCACGATGACGAGACTTTTCTTGCATTCGCTTGGGCATCATCTGCATTTACACGGGCAAAGCGTATGGTGTTAGGTCAGTGTGAAAAGGTGATGTTTAATCAAGGTGGGTGGAAAAAGGCTCGACAAGAACAACAGATGCGTGACTGGTTTGGCTTTGTACCTGTTTATCTCATTACAATTGATGCTGGCTTTTGCGAGCAAGCGAGTGATCGTGAGTTTTGTGCTCTCATTGAACATGAGCTTTATCATATTGGCGTTGAGCGTGATGGAGACGGAGAGATTGTCTATAGCGATCACACTGGTCTGCCGAAGCATTACTTGGCTGGTCACGATGTTGAGGAGTTCGTGGGCGTAGTTAAACGCTGGGGCCCGAGTGATGACATTAAACGTCTGGTGGAAGTCGCGAAGCAGGCGCCGTTTGTATCAGAAAAGAATATAGCTGCGTGCTGTGGGACGTGTTTAATCAAATAGGTTTGTTTCAAATTTTTTTGCCCACTTACCTTGATGTACCTTGATGGATGGTGAGCTATGGCAAGATTAAAAAAAACCGAGAAAACCTTTATCGTGCGGTGTCTTGCGCAATTTATGACACCTACCGAAGTCGTAAAGGACATCAAGGAAAAATTCAATATTGATGTGACGCCCCAACAGGTTGAGACATATGATCCAACGAAAGTGGCTGGCGCTGATCTCTCTCAAGAATTTATCGATTTATTCAACAATGCCCGCAAGGAATACTTAAAGCAGCCAATGCACAACATCATTGGTGCAAACGACCTGATTCAGTTGCAGATATTGAGTGATTTGCTCATAAGCAAAAAGGGTAACGTGGTGCTTGCGATCAAAATTATTGATCAGATCCAAAAGATTGTGAAAGGCCATTATGAGAGAAAAATCGAGATCACCGGTAAAGATGGTGGGCCAATAAAAACTGAGAATGAGCACAAAGCACCGCCGTTACTCACACCAGAGGAAATCTCGAAACTAACCCCGCAAGAACTTTCACGTTTAGCGATTCATGGAAAGTTATGACATATGCACTGGAAGAACTCACGCCATTAATCAAAGAATGGACGATCAATACACGGCTTCCCGAAGTCTTTGCAGAAATGACGCGACGCTACTATTACAAAGCAGTTATAGAGCAAAATGAACTCAGCATTCAAGCTGAAATGTACAAATGTAAAACCGATCCGGCTCACTGGTTTAATCATTGGATATGGACATATGATCCGCGTGGCATGCCATTCGGTTTGCCCGCTAATTTGCCGTTTGTACTACGTCCGAAACAAGTTGAGCTGATCGACTGGCTACTTGAGCGCGAAAACACTCAGACACATGGTTTGATTGAAAAGTCGCGTGATGAGGGCATGAGTTACGTTGTGCTTGGATTTTACTTACATCGCTGGTTATTCGTTGACGGCTTCGCTGGTGGAGTGGGAAGCCGTAAAGAAGAATTGGTTGATAAGAAAGGCGATCCAAAAACGTTACTTCACAAATTCCGCGATATGTTCAGCAAGATGCCTGACTGGATGAAGCCTAAGGGCTTTGTGGAGAAAGTGCATGATAACTACATGCGGATAATTAACCCGGACAATGGTGCAACGATTACCGGCGAGGCTGGCGATAACATTGGCCGTGGTGGACGTACGACAATGTACTTTTTGGATGAATGGGCATTCGTAGAACGTCAGGAAGCGGTAGACGCTGCAATCTCACAAAACACGAACGTGCATATCAAAGGATCGACGCCGAACGGTATCGGAGATCGTTTTCACCAGGATAGATTTAGCGGACGTTACGCCGTCTTTACTATGCCGTGGCGTGCTAATCCAGATAAAAACTGGTCAGTGCAATACAACGGTAAGACGATTCACCCATGGTACGAGAAACAACTGGCTACACTGGATGATGTGGTATTGGCTCAAGAAGTTGATATCAACTATGCCGCATCGGTCGAGGGTGTATTGATTCCTTCGGTGTGGGTTCAAGCTGCTATCGATGCTCATATCAAACTCAACATTGAGGCCACTGGCGACCGCATAGGCGGTCTGGACGTTGCAGATGAGGGCAAAGATAAAAACTCACTTGCATGGCGTCATGGCATCGTTCTTAAGCGTCTTGAAACGTGGTCGGGCAAAGGTGATGACATCTTCGGTACTACTCAAAAAGCTATGGATATCTCAATAGACGATTCAATCGATACGCTGTTTTATGATGCGGATGGTTTAGGTGCGGGAGTACGTGGCGATTCGAGAGTAATCAACGATCAGCAACGTGAGAAGGGATTGCCCGAGGTGGATGTACAGCCTTTCCGTGGTTCTGGCGCCGTACATGAACCTGAAAGTGAAATGGTCGAGAGTCGTTTAAACAAAGACTTTTTCGCAAATCTCAAGGCTCAATCGTGGTGGTCTCTGCGCCTAAGGTTCCAAGAGACATATCGAGCAATCAATGGCCGTGAGTATGATCCAGATATGCTCATTTCTTTATCCACTGAGGATTTAGATCCAAAGGAACTGGCATTACTCACTACAGAGCTATCACAGCCGACTTACAAGAAAAATGGTACCGGTAAGATTCTGGTGGATAAGCAGCCTGACGGCACAGCATCACCGAACCGAGCCGATAGCGTCATGATCTGTTATAACCCGCAAGTTTCAGAGCTGAGTATCTGGGGCAAGCTTTAATTCGAGAAAAATATGGGATTACTTAAATTTACTGCGGACAGTTTCCAAAACTTCGCGGCTCGGGTTGGCTTGGGTGCAGGAAGTCAACACGATCAATCAACTTACAGCCCAAATTACTTGAGCCGGAACCGTGTTCGACTTGAATCGATGTATCGTTCAAGTTGGGTAGTTGGTCAAGCGGTAGATGTCGTGGCTGATGATATGACGCGCGAAGGTATCAACATGCGTGGTCTTGATGCACCAGAAGATGGTGAAGAGATTCAGCAAGAACTTGACCGGCTTCAAGTGTGGGGAAAACTCAATAAAACAATCAAGTGGTCGCGTCTTTATGGCGGGGCTATTGCTGTGATGCTGATCGATGGCCAAAACGTATCTACGCCGTTGAATATTAAAACCATCGGCAAATATCAGTTCAAAGGCTTGCTTGTGTTGGATCGCTGGATGGTGACACCAACACTTAATGATCTTGTTACCGATTATGGCCCTGATTACGGTATGCCGCGTTTCTATGATGTGATTACTGACTCGGTAGGGTTATGTAATCAACGTGTTCATTACTCGCGTGTCGTGCGTATGGATGGGGTTGAATTACCTTACTGGCAGGCCATTGCAGAAAACTTGTGGGGCCAGTCAGTCATTGAGCGTCTTGAAGATCGGTTAACGATTTTTGATAGTGCAACTTTGGGCGCTGGCCAACTGGTCTATAAGGCTCACTTGCGGACATACAAGGTGCAAGGGTTACGCTCAATCATTGCTAAAGGTGGAATCTTTTTTGATGCTCTAGTAAAACAGATCGAGCAGATTCGAATGTGGCAGTCTAACGAAGGCATGACACTGATGGATGCAGAGGACACATTTGAGACGCATCAATATAGCTTTTCTGGTTTAGATGATTTGCTTATTCAGTTCGGGCAACAGATATCGGGAGCCTTGGGCATCCCGCTTGTGCGCTTGTTTGGTCAATCCCCTGCGGGTATGAATGCAACCGGTGAGTCTGATTTGTCGAACTACTACGACAATATCAATCAGCAACAAGAAGGCCGTTTGCGTACGCCGTTGCAAACCTTGATTGAAGTTGTCTCATTGTCAAAGCTTGGTAAAGGTTTGCCTGAATCATTTAAATTTGACTTCGCTTCACTCTGGCAGATTGATGAAAAGGTTAAAGCCGAGGTGGCAAATACAGTAACTCAAGCAATTATAAGTGCTGAAGAGAGCGGACTCATTAGCAAAAAAACAGCTTTGAAAGAGTTGCGCCAATCTTCAGAAGTTACAGGCATCTATTCTCATATTACCGATGAAGAAATTGAAAATGCGGACGATGATCCACCAGCACCGCGGAGCGAGTTAGAAGATGAAGAACCAAATCAACCGACTGACACCGCACCGGGCGCGGAAAATGGAGATAAGGTACAGTCAGCAGCTTAGAAAGATTGCTGGCTATATCGATACCATCGTTAAAGGCTTTGATGTTAATAATCCTCAAACCTATCCTTTGATCGTGGCTGCCTTGAATGAGTACAGCAACACGCTAGAGCATTGGGCCAAGAATGCAGCCGGTCGTATCATCACTGACGTTTCATTGCGTGATGAGAAAACATGGCTCATTTACGCGCAAGACTTATCACGTGGTGTGAAAGATCAGATTCGTAATACTGATGTCGGTGCGGTATATCAGCAGCTTTTAAACGAGCAAGTACGATTGATTAAGTCATTACCCTTGGATGCTGCACAGCGGATTCAGGATCTATCGACGCGGGCACTCATCGAGGGCAGCCGAGCAAGTGAAATCTCAAGCATGATCATGGCAAGTGGTCATGTTGCAAAGTCCAGAGCAAATACAATTGCGCGTACTGAGATTAGCCGAGCACAGAGCATATTTACTCAGGCCAGAGCTGAGAACTTAGGCTCTGAGGGTTATATCTGGCGTACCAGTGAAGATGAGGATGTGCGTAAGCGACACAATGAATTAAATGGTAAATTTATCTACTGGGATGAACCTCCAATCGTGGACGTTAAGTCTGGTCGCCGTGCGCATGCGGGGTGTGATATCAACTGTAGATGTTATCCCGAACCTGTTATTCCTGATGATTATTGACCACCGCAAGGTGGTTTTTTTACGCCTAAACATAGGTGATGTATGGCAAAGAAAAAAACCAAAGATCAAAAAACTGTTGATCGATCAAATATTTTCACCACTGGACTGATTGGCAGTACACGGGAAACCACACCTGAGGGTTATTTGCTTTGTCGTGATGTGCCAGTCGCACGAATCGGCACGCTGATGTATGGCGAAGGTGAAGTGCCTGTATCTGCTGACAGTACCGGATTAATTCTGATTCAGCGCGGTGAAGATGTCTTATTCGATCCTAAAACGATTGCTTCATTTGAGGGTAAGCCTGTTACGGATGATCATCCAGATGACTGGGTAACGCCAGACAATTGGAAAGAGTTTTCAAAAGGATTCGGTAAAGATGTGCGCCGTGGTGATGGCCATCTTTCTGATTTCTTGGTCGCAGATCTGCTAATCACAGATAAAAAAACCATTCAGGCGGTTATGGATGGAAAAGTAGAAATCTCGCTTGGTTACGATGCTGATTACATTGAGATCAGCAAGGGCAAGGGGATGCAAAGCAACATCATGGGCAATCATTTTGCCTTAGTTGAAAAAGGGCGTTGCGGTTCCCGCTGCTCAATAGGAGATAGTTTTATGTCTACCAAGACAAAAAAGAAAAAAGTCAGTATTGGCGATCGTATTCGTAATTTGGTTAAAACCAAAGATGCGGATGAAGCTGAAAAAATTGCAAAGGCAGTTGAGGATGAGGCGCCGGATATTCAAACCGAGGATGAAGATCCTGAGGATGAATCTGGCACCCAAACTGGTGATGCTGTGAATCTTCAAATCCTTAAAATGCTCAAAACAATGGATTCACGTTTGGTGGCCTTGGAGAAGAAAAAAACCAAGGATTCTGATGATCCTGAAAAGAAAACTGAGGATGATGATCCGGATGATGAGCCAACAAAGGACAATGGAGATCTAACAACTCCAAACCCAGCAGAAAAACTGGATGAATCAGGCACTCAAACTTATACCGGTGATTCGCTCAAAGAAGTGATGTCACGTGCGGAAATCCTTTCACCTGGTTATCGCTTGCCAACATTCGATAGCGTGAACAATGGTAAAGCCGTATTGAATGCCAAGCGCTCAGTATTAAAACAGGCTCATGCGACCGAAGACGGTCAAAAAGCCATTTCGCCGTTTGTGGGTGCCAATCCTGACTTTGACAAGTTGCCTGCGCATACGATTGATGCTGCATTCGCTGGCGCTTCTGAACTCATCAAGCAGCAGAACAATATGAAAGGCGTTCGCTCAGGTATCTCTACCAAAGATTTTGGTAAGGCACCTATGACACCTGCTGAAATTAACGCACGCAACCGTTCCCACTATGGCAACTAAGGATAAAACATAATGAGCAATGTATTTTTATATCGCATGCCTTCTGGCATTCCGGGCGATGTTTCTCGAAAATCTCAATCAACGATTGAATCGCATCATGTAGGTGGTCAATTCGCTGCGTTTGGCCTATTTGGCAAGTTATCGGCCACGACTGGTGATTTTGTTCCGTTAGAGTCTACTGACACCGCTGCCGCCGTTTATGGCCTTTTGGTTCGCGCTTATCCAACTCAATCAGCACAAAATGAACTAGGTAAAGCGGTACCGACTGCATCGGGTATTCAAGATGCCTTAGTCCGCGGTTATATGACAGTGAAGTGTAATGCGGGTACTGCGAAAAAAGCAGGTAAGGTTTACGTTCGTGTTGCTGCGGGTACCACTGCAAAACCTATCGGTGGTATTGAAGCGGTAGCAGACTCCACAAACACAATTGAAATCACCAAAGCCATGTTTATGCACGATGCAGATGCACAGGGCAATGTTGAAATCGCATTCAATATCTAAAAAATCAATTTAAGGCACGGCTCGCATTTAGCGAGTTTTTTTGTGCTTGGAGAAAATGAAACATGGGTAAATTACTCTTAGCTCATACCATGGCGGCTGCTGTGGCGATGGGTACTGCTAAGCCTGTCCGTGCTCGTACTCGCGACCAATGGCAGACGTTTGATGCACAGACGATTGATAGTACCGGTGCATTTCTTGTTGGTGAGCTTGAGCGCTTAGATCCAACCATTCATGAGCCATTGGCTGATGTAACTTGGGGGCGTGATATGGATTTGCGCTCAGATGTCTCAATTGCAGATGAAGTATCGAGCTTTAGCAATGCAACCTTTGCTGCTGCAGGCGGTGCATCACCTAAAGGCAAATCGTGGGTAGGTAAGAATGCTGATGCGATTGCAGGCATTGCGCTTGATATCGGCAAGACTGCTCAGCCATTAACGTTGTGGGGCATGCAGATTGGCTGGACAATTCCAGAACTAGAGTCTGCTAAAAAGCTTGGTCGCCCGATCGATAACATGAAACATAGCGGGCTGATCTTAAAGCACAACATGGATGTCGATGAGCAAGTCTATATCGGCGATGAAATGATTGGCGTTGAAGGTTTGCTTAACTCATCAAAAGTGGGCGCAACAAACGTTAATAAGGAATGGAAGACTGCCACTGCTGATGAAATTCTCGATGATGTAAACATGATTTTATATAACGCATGGGTTGCATCTGGCTTTGCTGTTTGTCCGTCTAAAGTACTGTTACCGCCTGAGCAATTTGGCCTACTTGTAACTCGCAAAGTATCCGAGGCAGGTAATATCTCGATTCTTGAATACATCAAAGTCAACTGTATTTCTAATGCGAAAAACGGTAAGCCTCTCGATATTCAGCCGTCGAAATGGTGTGTTGGTCGTGGTACCGCTGGTACTGACCGCATGATGTGCTACACACAATCTGAAAATCGTGTTCGCTTCCCGATGGTGCCTTTGCAGCGTACGCCGATTGAATATCGCGACTTGCGTCAATTGACCACTTACTTTGGCCGCTTGGGTGTGGTCGAGTGGGTTTACCCTGAAACCGCATACTATGCCGATGGCCTGTAAGGAGATTCCAAATGTCTAAGATGGTTAAGATTCTCCTTTCTCGCCCATTAACGGTAAACCTTGGCAAAGATGAAAATGGGCAAGTCAAGTCGGTTCAGCTTCAAGCAGGCTTTCAAGAAGTCGAACATGAAATTGCTGAAAACTGGTTTGTAAAAGCTCATTGCCAAGAAATTACCAATGACGATGCCCAAAATGCTGAGCTTCAGTCGCAATTAGACAAAGCGCTTGCTGATCTGGACACACTTCAAACCCAATCGGATGCGGCTACAGCCAAAATCACCGAGCTTGAAAACACAGTCAAAGAGCGCGATCAAACGATCAAAGATCTTGAGATTCGTGTGGTCAAAGCTGAACAAACCCAATCGGATGCGGCTAAAAGCGCAGATACTTCGGCTGCAGATACTGCAAAAACAACAAAGGCAAAATAATCATGATTACTGAATCATCCTTTCGTGAAGCCATGCCGATGTTTGCTGATGTTGTGGAATATCCATCGTTTCAGTTCAATTTCTACTTAAACCTAGGAAAAAAACTACTGCCCGTTTCGCGTTGGGGTGATCCAAGTGATCCTGATAGCCTGATTGATTACGGTCTAACACTGTTCATTGCCCATTACCTGACCTTGTTTAAGCGATCTATGGATTTATCCGACATAGGTGGTGATGCGGGAAAAGTAGCGGGTAATGAAACGTCAAAATCAGTTGATGGGGTTGCTAAGTCGATGGATGTATCGGCTGTGCTTAATACCGATGCGGGCCATTGGAATATGACAACCTTCGGCATTCAGTTCTATCAACTGATGATGATGGCGGGCGCGGGAGGCATTCAGCTATGAGTGGTGTCACATCATCGGGTGATGGTTTGCTCGATATTCTAAATGCTGTATCTGAACTCTCTCAAATCGATGTACTTGTGGGGGTTCCACACGGTGAAGCGCGTACTGAAGGCGACGGCATGACTAATGCTGCTATTGGTTATCTGTTAGAAACCGGCTCACCAGCAATGAATCTTCCCGCACGCCCACACTTAGTGCCGGGTGTTGAGGAAGTTCAGGACGTCATCGGCGAAAAACTTTCGTATGCAGTAGATGCAGCGCTCACAGGCAACATGAAGCGCATGTATTTCTATCTTGAATCGGCAGGCATGAAAGCAACGATGAATGTTAAAAAGTTCATTAATGCGGGTGACTTTGTACCTTTGGCCCCTCTGACTATTCAAGAGCGTAAACGCCGTGGCCGTAAATCAGAAAAGCCTTTGGTCGACACTGGTCAATATCGTAACTCTCACACATACGTCATCATGAAAAAAGACAAGGAGATTAAGCGTGCCGACTCTTGATGTATCAGACGTTCTTCTTGATCCTGACTTCATGACCAAGGATCTAAGCTGTAAGCGTATCCTTTTGACTACCGGAGATAAAGGCCGACCAGTTAAGACAGAGCAAACTTTTCAGTTTAGCGGTGTGGTGACAACAAACAGTGGCCAGAACATGGACCGCCGTCCAGATGGCACATTGATCAAGGATGCAATCACGATCCACACCAGAACGCCACTGACTGCGGGTAGTAAAGATCAACAAGCCGACGAAATCACATGGAAGGGTAAAACCTATTATGTTGTTCAAGTGCTCGATAATAAGCATTACGGACGTGGCTTTAATAAAGTGATTTGCGACATTAAACCAGTGGGGTAATTCATGGGTGACTCTGCTTCGGGTGGATACATCACACCCAGCGGATCTGTCGCTTACGATCAAGAATTAGAAGATATATTTCAGGCTTTCATTGTTGGGATTACTGCACTGTCGGGCGCTATGGTTCGACCACGATGGCAGCAAGAACCACCACCTTTACCTGCAATCGGTGATGACTGGTGTGCATTCGGTATAAGAGCAATCAAACCGGATGATGGTCCTTATTTTGATCAAAAAGATGAATCAATGGACTCGATACGCCATGAGTCTATTGATCTCCTTTTGTCTTTCTACGGCAACAATGGTCAAACGTTTGCCAATATCTTCAAAGATGGTCTAAGCATTCCGCAAAACATCGCTCAGTTAAGTGAGTACAAAATCAAATTTGTTGGATGTAGTGAAATCACCACCGCACCCGACTTTCTCAACAATCAATATGTTCATCGCTACGACTTAACGGCATCGTTTAACCGCAAAACGATTAGAACGCTTGCTGTCAAAAAGTTTCAAAGCTTTGAAATTGATTTTAAAAATAACTAGGAGTCAATATGACACTTCCAGTTTCAAATGTTGTCAATGTCAGCATCTCGATTGCAGCATTGGCAGCGGGGCCGCGCTCATTTGGCTCACTACTTATTTTAGGTGCCACCAGTGGTGTGATTAGCACGACTGAGCGTATGCGCGAATATTCAAGTATTACCGAGGTTGCTGACGACTTTGGCGTTGACTCAGAAGAATACAAAGCAGCGCTTCTTTACTTTAGCCAGTCACCACGTCCACGCACTTTATATATCGGCTATTGGGACAAAACTGCATCGACACCGGAAACTCTGACCGCTGCGGTAAACGACTGCCTTGATTCGCTCAAGTGGTACGGTCTGGTGATTGCTGCTGAATTGACAGATACAGAAGTGTTGTCTGTTGCTGCTTTGATTGAAGCCGCTACGCCGTCACGTCGCTTTGGTGTTACCACTGATGATGTAAATACACTGGTGGGTACCAGTACAACAGACTTGGCTTACAAGCTTAAACAGGCTGGCTATAAGCGAACTTTCTGCGTTTATTCAAGCACCGAGCCGTATGCAGCATCTTCGGTGTTTGGTCGTGCATTCAGTGTTAATTTTGCTGGTACCAATACAACTATTACGCTCAAGTTTAAGCAGCTACCTGGTGTTGTTCCTGAGGACTTGAAAGTATCACAAGCCAGCGCATTGACTGCTAAACACTGCAATGTCTACGCAAAATATAACAATGATACGGCCATCTTTCAGGAAGGCATTAACTGTGATGGTTCATTCATTGATGAAGGTCACGGCTTAGACTGGTTCCAGAATCACTTAGAAACAGCGCTTTGGAATCTTTATTACACCAGCACCACAAAAGTTTCTCAGACACCCACAGGCGTAAACACTCAATGTGGCGTGCTCGAGCGCGCGTGTGAGCAAGGCGTAACGAATGGCCTACTCGGTGAGGGGGTATGGAATGGTGATAGCTTCGGTGCACTAAATAACGGTGACTATCTACCAAAAGGCTTTTACGTTTATGCGAATAGTCTAGATGCACAATCTCAGGCAGATCGTGAAGCGCGTAAAGCACCAGTTTTTCAAATTGCAACGAAATTAGCAGGTGCAACGCATTTTGCTGATGTTCTTGTTGCTGTCAATCGTTAAGAGGTGATCTATGTCAACTTATAGCTTTATGGACTCGAATTGCGTCTTAACCAGTGATGACGGTTCAATTGACTTAGGGTATGGCTCGGGAGCTGCTGAGGAAGGCATCACATTTGCCATGGCAGGTGATAAAAACACTATGACTATTGGTGCTGATGGTGAGGGTATGCATTCCCTGCATGCTGACAACTCAGGCCAAGTCACCGTTCGGCTTCTGAAGACTTCCCCAATAAATGCAAAGCTTATGAATCTTTATAACATTCAAAAAGCTGCCACATCAAAATGGGGAAAAAATACAATCACACTTAATCATAGTGGTTCAGGTGACAACAACACTGCCACAAAATGTGCATTCAAAAAGGTGCCTGATTATACCAATGCCAAAACTGGTGGGATGGTCGAGTGGGTATTTGATTCAATCAAAGTCGATATGAAACTCGGCACATACGCCTAAGGTGAAGCATGGAACAGATTGAAATTGGGGGCCAGTCCTACACGATTGGCCGTTTAAATGCGTTTGATCAAATGCACGTTTCTCGCAAGCTTTCCCCATTGGTACCCACGTTAGTACCGGTCATTGCTGAACTTGCACAGGGTGGATTATCTAAGGCTCTCGAAGCAATCGACGATGAAGAGCTTGACGATGTTGAGGCAATGTTAAGTCAGTTTGATCTTAAAAATCTTAATGGTCTTTCGGCTGCGCTCAAACCCTTGACGGAAGCTTGGTCGCAGATGTCTGAAGATGATGTTGATTTCATTATGATCAAATGTCTTTCGGTGTGTGCTCGTAATGGTGCCAAGGTTTGCGTAAACAAATCATTGATGTTTGATGATCTTGAAATGTCTCATATGTTGGCTTTGGTGCTCGCCGTAGTACGGTCTAACATGGGAAATTTTATTCAAGGACTGCTTACGAAGGCATCGACATTTCAGAAGCAGTCCGAATAAGTTACAGGGAACTTCCAAACCAAGAAGACTGGCTGCTAAGGCCAGTCATCAAAGGTATGTGCAAATATGAATCATTGAAGGATGGAACTCTGGATCTGAATGACGTTGCACTGATGAATGAAGCACTCGACGTTGTTGCTGATAATGAATATCTGAATCGTCAAGAACAAGAACGTCTTAATAAAAAATAGGTACCAACATGGCGCAAGCAGGCGTAATTCGTGACTTTCTTGTAGCATTAGGCTTTCAGACTGATAATGCTGGATTAGCTAAAATGCAGGGCGCCATGGCCGGTGTCGAACTTAAAGCCAAGGCATTGAACTTGGCTTTAATGTCTCTGGCCACTGGTGCGGTAATCGCCGTACGTCAGACGGCAAGTGAACTAGATAAGCTTTATTTCTCCTCTCAGCGTATCGGAGCGAGTGCAACCAATATCACCGCATTTGGCAATGCTATTTCTCAAATGGGCGGTAATGCTGAAAGTGCGTTAGGCACACTGGAAGGCCTTGCCGAAAAAATGCGTAATTCCCCTGGCTATGAGGGAATGCTGAACGGCTTAGGTGTTTCAACCAAAGAAACCAATGGCGACATGCGCGACCGCGTTGAAGTGATGAAAGACTTAAGCGGTGTGCTCTCTCAAATGCCGGCTTATCAAGCAAATGCATACGCTCAGTCACTTGGCATTGATCAAAACACATTGCTGGCCATGCGTGATGGCAAGTTTCTCCAAAACATGGAGAAATACCAAAAAATCCAGAAAGAACTTGGAATGAATGACGACCTGACAAAATCAGGTAATGAGTTCATGACTGAGTATCGTGATCTAACCATGATGACGAAAAGCGGATTTCAGGTCATTGTCATGCAGGCAGGTAAGGCGCTTATCCCTGTTTTGCGTTTGCTTAATCAAATGATACGGGCAGGCATTCAGGCATTTAGTCAGCTTAACCCGCAGATCAAAGAGGGCTTGGCAATTGGTTTGAGATTTGCGTTTTTATCTCTGGTCTTTGGCGCTTTCTTCAAAACCTTTGGCATTATTTTCAGGTTTATGCCTCTGCTCAAGGGATTCATCGGGTTGTTGAAGATGATGCGCTTGGCATTCTTGGCGTCACCGATTGGCATTATTTTGGCGCTCGCTGCGGCTCTTGCTGCGCTTTACGATGACTATAAAACTTGGAAAGAAGGTGGCAAGTCCATAATCGACTGGTCTAAATGGAATGATAATCTTGAAAAGATCATGAGCAAGTTGCGAGATTTTATTGAGCTGCTTAACTCAGTCAAAGACAAGGTAATCAACTTTGTTCAAAAGATTGTCTCTGATCCTGTAAGTGCAGTTAAGGAAGTTGTGGACACTGCCAAAGATGCTTTGACCAATATCAATAACGGCCCTACCAGTGAACCTGTTAAAGCAATCAATGAAACAAGTAAAAACATCGTTGATACTGCTAAAGAAGCAATTCAAAAAGCTAAAGATGTTGTGGTGGGTGGTGCCAAGATCATTAATGATGAGGTTAAAACGACTATAGCTTATAGCCGTATCGGTAAAGAGTTAAAACTTTCTGAGTCTGACATAATCGACATCATGAAGGTTGCATCAACTGAAGTGGTTGGAAGTCTCAAGGGTAAAAACTTTGAGAATCAGGCCGCTGGCGTTGTAGACACAATTCTGAATAGAGCTGCTTCTGGTAAATTTGGTAATAGCGTAAGGGATGTGATTAATCAAAAAAACGCTTTTTCAGATATAAATGCAAAACGAAAAAGTGCATACGGTAGTGTGCAGAATGTGCCAATGAGTCGAGTTTCAAAGCGAATGGAGAAATTCATTAGAGATTATATTGAAAAGCGAGCAAAGGGGCAGGCATCTATCGTTGATGACAATATCTCTTATGCGAACCCAAATTTTTTAGGAGAAGCAAGTGCGGCTACCAAGAAATGGGTTGCCGAAGTCGAGGCGCAAGCTAAAAAAAGTGGGCAAGTTTTTGGAGCTGGTAACGCTATACATGTTCATGGCACCCCAACTGCCGATAAACATAAAAAACCTAAACAGTTTTATATATCTACGCCATCTACTCAATTGTCAGATACAAAGATAACCAATACTGGAAGCTCTTTGAATCTAAGCTCGGTTGCTCCACCTTCAGGCAATCCTCACAAGTCTCAGATTAACAATGCCTCAAATATGTCAGCATCAAATGTAACGATACATCAAACTTATCAAACTGATATGACAATCAATGGTGCAAGAGATCCTGTTGAATCAGCCAAAGCGGTTAAACGACAACAGGAAAACTCTTATATAGTGATGGCAAGGGGTGCACAGGGGGTTATTGCTTAAGTCAATCTAAAACAAACTCTTTTAAAAAGTTGATTCTTTGCTTAATTAAAATGGTTTGACAATACAAATCGGTTGAAACTGTTGCTGGACTCCCCTGAGTGTCAGCAACAACAAAATCACCACATTGAGACTCTTTGTAAGCAAGCCATTTTTTTTGAGAAGCATCTAACTCTTTTTTGGCCTCAGTAGTTGCATATGCTTTCATGTATGTTTTATTTAATTCCTTCTTTAAAGATGTGACTTCATTAGATAGGCATTTTTGGCCCTCAAATGCGTTCTGAGGATTATTGCAATCAGCCCAAGCCCCAGTGCTAAATAAGGCAGTTAGAAGGATTAATTTTTTCATTAGTTTTTCTCACGTAAGGTGGTGCTAATACTCAAAGTATCGTTTTGATCACTACTGTTGGCAATGCTTTTATGTGGTTTTTCAACTTGTGGAGGAATATATGCGTGCGCAGCTTCCTCTGATTCTTTTGAAAACTCTTGATCTAAAGGATTTGATTCTTGGGTTGGTTTATCCTTTTTTTCAGTCATATCAACCGATGATTCTCTAATCTTTTTCGCTTCATTATCACTTGTAAGGGCTGAATAGATAAAATACCCAATAAGTAGAACCAATATCCATGTAAATAATTTAGCTATAAAGCTTAATGGTTTTGGCGGTGTAACAATGAAATCGTTACCACATTTTTTACAATCATAACCCTTTTGCCATCTCGCTAAATCCTCAGGATCACTTGGGCGCGGGTATTTTTTTGGCTGATTGGCCATCGCTTTAACTTGAACGCTTCCGCAGTACGGACATTTAACTTGGCTCATGAATTCCCCTTATTAACAAAAAGCCTTTTTAATTTTTAGATCATCATTACATACCAACAGCGAATACCGCCAGTTATGGGTATATATCGTAAAAGCGTGTAATGTGGATTTTCTATAAAAAATTCAGACATATCCATGACCGGATCTGAATATTCAGGTTTTGCAAAGTCTTTGATTTTTTCATTCATGATATTTGTAAGATCAATTTTTTCAACAAAATATCACAAACCACCTTCGGGTGGTTTTTTAATGGGTGAAATATGGCTACAGGTTCCTTTTTAAGTTCTGCATTAAGTCAAGCTGCAGCATCGCCGTTTACCGAAAAAGCGGCATCACTTTTGCTCGCGGGCCGTGGTCGTACCATCATGGGCTTGTTTGCAGATGTGACAATTGAAGAAAAACACAAAGATGAAATAGAGATGACAGAGCACCCTACAGAAGTCGGCTCTCCAATTTCAGATCATGCGTATAAATTGCCACCCGAAGTGACCATAAAAGTTGGTTGGTCAGAAAGTGCGGGCCGGCTTAATGGCATGGTTGGCAACTCAATACTTTCTGAAACAACGGGATTAGTCGCCGTATATGAAGCCTTACAACAGCTCCAAAACAGCTATGTGAAGTTGATTGTGTCCACTGGTAAGCGACTATATACAAACATGCTGATCAAGTCGCTTGGTTGCACAACAGATCTGCAAAGTGAAAACGTCTTGATGATCGATATCACTTTTAAAAAAATCATTACTGTGAATACATCTGAAACTGTCATGGTGGTCGAAAATCAAAAAAATCCATCTGCTACGGCTGCGGTTCAGGATGCAGGCACAGTACAAAAAAAAGAAGTCAGTGAATCTGTGATTTCAAAATTATTCGGTGGTGGTGAAGTGGGTGGCGCTTATCTGCTCTCTAATCCATTTGGGTGATAAACATGGCCTTGTATGAAATCCCACTTAACAACACGAACCAAAAATTCAACGTGTCTTTAAACAAGACAATGTACAAACTTCAGTTCATTTACCGGGGTACAGGATGGTTTATGGATGTGATGACGACTGCTGAAGAATACTTGATTGCTGCCATACCGCTTATTTTGGGTGACAATCTACTTGCACAGCATCAACACATCATCAGCGGCTCTATGTACGTTGCAAACGCAAACGAAGATGAAAGCCAGTCATTCAATGACTTGGGCGCAAAGATTCGGTTATTTTGGAGTGATGTTTAATGTCTGAGCAATGGTTAAGAAAGCTTCGGCTCACTGTCCAGATCGATGAGGGTCAACCGCAGGCACTCGACCTGTCAGATTTTCATATCTACTTTCACATCAATCAGGCAACAACTGAAACGCCTAAAGCTGCTGAGATTTATATCTACAACATCTCAGCAAATACGATGAATTTGTTGTGTGGTCCAGATAATCAGAAAGTAAATAACCAAGTTGTTCTAGAAGTTGCATACGGTTCAGATCCCTTCGAGACTATTTTTAAGGGCAATGTGTTCCATTTCAGGCGTGGACGAGATAACCCTACCGATACATGGCTTTGCATTTTGGCTCAATCTGGTGGCCTTGTGAAAAAGTATGCTGTGGTCAATAAGAGTCTGCCCGCTGGAACAACCATAAATGACGTAGGGCAGGCGTTAATTAGTGAGTTAGGTGTCTATGGTATCGAGATGGGCAATGTTCCAGATATGAGCAATCAGCGCTACCCACGCGGGCGTGTGATGTTTGGCTCTCTCGATTTTAAGATCAAGGGCTTGTTCGAAGAAAACAATCTGGAATTTGATTACTCAGATGATGTTTTTGATGCTTATCCGATTAATCAGTTTTCAACTTTCCCGCTTCAAATCATTACCGCGAAAACGGGAATGATTGGAATGCCTCAACTCACAAGCGAAGGCTTGCGAGTCACAACGCTGATCAATCCGAAGTTTAAAAAAGGTGGCCGTGTGCAAGTAGACATGACTAATCTGCAAACGGAAGGTTATGACATTAACTATGGCGGGCAAGGTGTTGATCAGCCTTATAAGAATCCCAAGCTTGCAACCAATGCAGCGGGTATTTTTGTTATTCAGTCAATCGAGATGGTGGGCGACAATCGGGGTACCGAGTGGTATAGCCAACTTGTGTGCACTGGTCTAAATGCCACGGTACCAAAATCGGGTATCAGTATTACTGCAGTGGAGTAGTCATGGCCATATCAAATAATGAGCGTAGTCCTGATTTATCTAAAACCATACGCGATTTAATCAAAAGCGAACTGGCAAACGTCTGGACGTCTATGCCTTGTATTGTTGAGAGTTACGATCCTATAGCTGTAACTGTAACTGTCATCCCGGCGATTAGAATTCCAATTCGCATGAAAGATGGTTCGATAGAAACAGTTGAGATTGATCCGATCCCTGATGTGCCAGTGATGTTTCCCTGTGCAGGTGGCTTTACCATCACGCATCCGATTCGTAAAGGTGATGAGTGTCTATTGTCATTTGCGAGTCGAAATATCGATTTATGGTGGCAGTCCGGTGATGTTCAGGATCCGTTTGATATGCGCAAGCATGATCTGTCAGATGGCTTTGCATTTTTCAAACCGCAATCTCAGACAAAGAAAATCAGTAATATTTCATCTGAAAACTTAGAAATCAGGACTGATAACAACACGGCAAAGATTCAAATCACACCAGGTGGCGAAATCAATTTCATTGGCCAGAAAGCTACATTCAAATGTCCTGTAGAAATGGAAAGCAGTTTGACCGTACAGGGAATTATTAAATCATTGTCAGATGTCTTAGCCAAAGCAATCAGTTTGCTCAGTCATAAACACAGTGGTGTCAGGTCAGGCGGTGAAGATTCTGGGGAACCAAAATAAAGGAGGGCGCGAAAGCGTCTTTTTTATGCGCTATAGAAAATTAGATGAAAATGACGACTATTCGTTCGGCTTAAGCCAAAACAACTTTCATATCGACTCACCTGAGGCTGTAGCGCAAGCAGTTCTAACTCGTTTGCGACTCTGGATTGGCGAATGGTTTGCGGATCTTTCTGATGGTACTGGCTGGAATCAGTCAATTTTAGGAAAGCAGCCTAAAAACCTATATGAGCTCACGTTAAGACAAAGAGTACTTGAGACAGCTGGCGTTCTGAATATCGAGCAGTTTGAAAGCTATCTTGATACACAAACACGACGCCTCACTGTCTCAATGACAATCAACACAATTTATGGCGAAGCTTATCTTAATAACGAGGATCTGGCCGCATGACAATTACAACAGTTGCACCAGTGGTTAATGATGCTGGCGTTATTGCACCGACATACTACGAAATCGTTGAATACCTGAAACAGCAATACAGAACAATCTATGGTGAAGATGCTTACTTAGAAAATGACAGTCAGGATGGGCAATGGATTGGGGTACAGTCGAGAGCTATCGCTGATGTGAATGCCGCTATTGTTAGCCTGTATTCATCATTCTCGCCCAAGACGGCAGTCAAAGAAGCATTATCACGTAATGTGGCAATTAATGGCATCAAACGAGCACTGCCAACGTTTTCAACCGTTGATTTGGTTGTCACCGGTACCAGTGGTACCACGATTAACAATGGCTATGCAAATGACGTCAACGGTAACAAGTGGATGTTGCCGACGACTGTCACAATACCACCCTTAGGTTCGATCACTGTCACAGCAACTGCATCGGTTGCAGGCGTCGTTCTGGCCATGGCCGGCACTGTGACAATTATCGGAAAGCCGACACGTGGCTGGCTTGGAGTGAATAACACAGCAGCTTCAAGCATTGGAACCAGTGTCGAGAATGATGCAAAGCTCAGACAACGCCAAGCTTTATCTGTTGCTATTCCATCGCAGTCTAAAACTGACAGTATCAAAGGGGCCATATTCTCTTTGTCGGGCGTCTCTCGATGCAAGACTTACGAAAATGATAGTGATCAAGCTGATAGTCTTGGAATTCCAGCGAATAGTCTCTGTGTTGTGGTATCCGGTGGTGACGTACAGCAGATTGCACAAATCATGCGCGCTAAAAAATCGATGGGCTGTGGCTACTTTGGTAATACTGCGGTGAGTGTTTTGGATACTTTTCAGCAACCAGTAACGATTAATTTATACCGGCCAAACATTCGTAATATCGGCTTTCTGATCAGCATGGAAGGTACCACGGAATATACGTCCGAGATCGGTAAAGATATCAAGCAAGCCATGGCCGATTATGTGAATCAGCTCGATATCGGCGATCGTATTACGTTGAACAAGATCTATATTCCAGCGGGCTTATACGGAAATTTGGACTCACGCACGTATGAGATTACGTCTATCACGATTCAAGTTGACGGCATAGACATCGATGGTGATTTCAGTCTTGCATTCAATGAAGTGGCTTACTGTGACACAGACAATATTGAGATCAATATCTCTGGGGGGCCTTAGTGAATACAGATGATTATCTTTCATTAATTACCAGTCAGCACAAAACAAAACCTAAATTTATGGCGTCTATCAAAGCGAGTATTGATCCGCTTGTAGATTGTCTTGATTGCTTAGATGGCCTTAACGAGAAGTTTGATATTGAAACGGCTTCAGGTGATCAACTTCAAATTTTGGCCGATTGGCTGGGTGCACCAAACTCAATCCCCAATTCAATACCAACGCCGTTTTTTGGGTTTCAGGGACAGTCTGCATCACTACCATGGCGCGAGACTGATGATCCTTCATTTATTGGTGGTTACTGGCGTGAGTCTGGTGTAAGCGGATTTAGTGCACTCAAAATGTCGAAGCAGCTTTTTAAGCGCGTTGTGAAAGCTTCAATTTTGCTGAATCACTCTGATTGTTCGCAAGATTCAGCCAAACAAATCATTAGCTTAGTAACGGACAAGGCTTTCAAGTTTACAGACAACTTTGATATGACCATTACTTTTACTTTTTTAGAACCTTATGAAACATCTGATATTGAGCTTGTCAGAATGATGTTTCCAAAGCCGTCAGGTGTTCATCTAATATTCGAGGGCGAAGATGACTATTGAAAAATTAACTGAGTTTGCCAAAGATACGGATGCTAAAAATCTGGATGGCCTTACTCAAAATCTTGGATTTCCCGCAAAGCTGCAACCAGCTCGGCAATGGTTTAACTGGCTTTTTAACGCACTCACAAAAAAAGTGAATGAGACTGTCGATGTTATCAATGGTCTTATTGATACATCTGACTCAGAAATAGGCATGGTGCATGCGTTGCCGTTTAGCACTATTCCTGGCAATAGACTTGTATGTGATGGACAACTTTACAACATTGCAGACTATCCAAAACTGTATGCAAAGCTGGGTACAGTGTACGGTGGGAATGGAACCACGACCTTTGGTGTGCCTGACTATCGTGGTGTTGTTTTGCGTGGGTTAGATGATGGCCGCGGTTTAGATCCCGGTCGTGCACTTGGCTCTTATCAAGAAGATCTGTTGAAAAGTCATGACCATAATCGAAATACAGATGGGAATATTGAGTCAGTGGTGCTGCCTGATGGGGGGGTGAATTCAGGTGATATACAAGGTCCAACGGTTCGAATGAAGCAGTTTAGCAAAACAGGGGCAACCGGTGGCACTGAAACACGTATGAAAAACACATCTGTGATTTACGTAATCAAAGCCAAGTAAATAAATTTAAAAAGCATAACCGCCCTAGTGCGGTTTTTTTATTGCCTGAGGAAACTGCAATGGCGACAAACTGGAATGCAATCTTAAGCAACACAAACAATCTTCAAGATGTGCTTTCAATCTTAAAAAAAGTACTGGCATCTTTGGATATTAAGGCTGATATCACGACAATTGATGAAGCTTTAGCACAGATCAATGCTCTCGATGCTGGCGTGCAGGAAAAGTTAGTAGATGTTGCGGAAGCTATAGTTAAGCTTGAAAATACTGGTGGATTAATATCTGCGCCAACTTTTAATGATTTGGAAAAAATAATTCCAGAATATGAATATCAACTCGCGCGTTTAAGTGATAGTGGGGATGAATATAGTTGGAATCCAAAATCGAATCCTAAAAGATGGGAGCCAACTGGTAGAAACTTTATAAGAGATTCAAAAGAATACACTGATCACAGTTTAAATGAAGCTGTGCAAGAAACAAAAAGTTATACAGATTCTGAGATTGAAGGTTTAAAAAGTTCATTGAGTGAAAAAGTGAATTCACTTATGGGAGGATTCATCACCTCTGAAGACTCTGAAAATCTCTATGAGTGGAAAGACAGCGCTGGAAATGTCGTACTTGCTCTGAATAAAAAGGGCCAGCTTGTCTCTTACGATGAAAATACAAAACGCTCAATTCTGCTCACAAATCAAGAAGACATCAAAGAACTGCAAAAGTTTGTCGATGAACTGAATCTGAACAATATCAGCGTATTGTTAAAGCTGCTTGCGACAAATGATTCTAGTGTTTTATATACATTTGACGATAACGACGGAAATATCGTTCTACGTTTGACGAAATCTGGAATGTTACGCTCTGGTCAGATCGACGGGCTTCACAATGCTGTTGATGCACTTGAGTATTTGAAAAAGCTAACAAAGCAGTCAGATGACACAAAACTGATTCGATTTGAAGATGCTGAAAAGAATCTTTTGGGCTACGTCGACAAATATGGCAATTGGGTCTTTAACGGTGTCGATGTTTTAAATGAAATCAATGAGCTGAAGAAGTTTAAGAACAAAGCGCAAGCTGTGACCGCACTTAAGCAAATCGCAGTGAAAGCACCTGAGTCGATTATTCAGATCTATCTGACAGATATACCTACTTTACCTGATGCTAAAGGCACTGTTATATCTGGCAAAGGCGAATTTCATTTTGATGGCCAGTCTTTCAGTTGCTTTGTAAAAATGGAAGTACAAGGTTCATCAAGCGCTGCTTATGTAAAGAAAAACTGGAACATCGCATTCTTTTCAGACCAAACTTTAACAAAAGCGCTGAACGTCAAAATCGGTGATCTACTGCCGCATGACGAGCTCGTATTTAAGTCGAACTGGATTGATCACACCAATATCCGTAACGCAATGTGTTATCGACTCTGGGAGCAGATTGTAGCAGCAAGATCCGGTTATCCGCGACTTGAAGTAGAAAAGCCTTACATTGGTAAAACGGGCAAAGATGCATTGCAAAATGGTGCCAACGGAGTGCCACGTCTTTACTCAGCCCTGCTGTATATCAATGATGAGTTCTACGGCATTGGTTCGTTCGGAACTGCCAAGAAGCGTGCCAACTACAACATTGCCAAAAATAAGCCGAAAGAGATATTAATTGGCATGGATGGATGGAATGACATTACAAACCTTGAAGTCACAAATCCAACGCTTTATGAGCTAAAAGCGCCGAGCAGCCCAACTGTTGATACATTCAACGCGATTTCAAATTGGAACGCATTTACACAGCTCAGCGATGCGAACTTTACAGCACAAGCGAATGACTATCTCGACAAGCAAAACGCGATTGATTTTATGCTGTTTGCTGAGTTTGTTCGCTATGCAGACGGAGCTGGCGGCAATGGCGCAAAGAATTTCCAATTTATGAGCTATAACGGCAAGCGCTTTATGTTTATGCCATACGATCTCGACACAGTGTTTGGTCTTGATTGGACAGGTGGTGCTGTGTATGACAACACCAGTGGTACACAGACAATTGAAACGGGATCTGGTTCGTTCTGGCGCAAAGTCAAAGTCGCGTATAACACAGATGTTGAAGCACGATACAAGCAATTGCGCGATCTGAAAATCATCTCAGTTGAGAACATCTACAACTTATCGACTGATCTATTTTTGAAGTATTCAAGAGATGTTTACGATCTTGAGCTAGCGCGTTGGCCCGTGCGTCCGTCCTTAAATATCACCAGCTTAGAACAAATTCTGACGTGGACAAAAAAGCGTATTGCATTTTTAGACACGTATTTTAATTACACAGCTTAAGCGCAGGAGCAATCAATCATGTCATGCACAGTATTTAAATCGACAAATACAGTCGATCAATCGATTAACGTTTTTCCGCCGCAGGGCTGGGCAAGCCAATTACGCATCGTCAGAAACTATGATTCTGAAACACAAGATACTTTTACATTTCGCAAAGATGATGCAACGACATTTAAAGCGGTTGGCGGCACTTTAACTTGTGCGGCAGCGGGTGCAACAATTCCGAGTGTCGATCTCACAATCTCAGGTCAACAAGACACGATTATCTTTAAATTGGACGATGGTCGAGATTATGGTTATTTGCTCTGGAATAATCCAAATAACATCAAAGGCAGAAATATTGGCGCCGGAGCATATCCTGATTATAGTCTCGGTGCACATCAAGAAAGCCCAACATCGATTGCCGGGATGTTCTTTGATTCACCGCTATTTAATCAACGTGTCAACTCAATTGACACAAGTAATGTCGCAGATTTTAGTTACGTGTTTGCGTCTTGCTCAAACTTTAATAGATCGGTCTCAAACTGGAATACAAAAAATGGCATTTCATTTTCTGGTACATTTAATAATGCATCCAAGTTCAATCAAAGTTTAAATCATTTAAAAACAGGTAACTCAGCATTTTTTGATTCGATGTTTCAAGGTGCAAAGAAATTTAACCAACCACTTTCAAATCTAGATGTATCAAAGGGAGTAAATTTTTATTCGATGTTTAAAGATGCGACCTCATTCGATCAAGATTTGTCTAATTGGAATATGGTTTCAGCTGAAACAATTAGCTATATGTTTGCAAACATGGGTTATAACAGACCTTTAACTTGGAATACACCAAATCTTCAGAATATATCTGGATTGTTTAGTGAGAACATATCTTTCAATCAGCAGCTTAACTTAAATGTTGCGAAAGTTTGGGGTTTTGATTTTGTGTTTTGGCAGGCGAAAGCATTTAATCAGGATATTTCAAACTGGAATGTCCGCAGCGGTGCGAGTTTTAGTAACTTTTTGAATGGTGCTACTTCATTCAATCAAGACCTTTCAAAGTGGTGTGCAAAATTCAATATTAATGCTGATTTCGGTAGTTTATTGAATGGATCAGGTATTTCAACAGAAAACTATGACAAGTTTTTAAATGCCTTGTGGCTCGATATTGGGACAACACGAGCAAGCGAGTGGTCTCAGCGAACAACAGCAAGAGTTTTATATACTGAAGGCAAAAAGTACTCACAAGCAAGCGCTGATGCACGCAGTAATTTGATTGGTGCAGGCTGGACAATTACAGATGGAGGACAAGCATAATGACTGATTACACAGTTACAGACGGGCAGTTCTATAAAGTTACAGATAAAGACAGTGGTGCTGTCATCACTATCGGTGAGCTATCTGACACAAGTACACTTTCGACAATTCACAACGTCGAGTTCATCTCAGAAGAGCAGTATGAAGCTGAGCGCCCGAAGCCGGAGCTGTTGTCTGAAACCAAGATGATGTAAAAAAAATTAGCCCCGAAAGGGGCTTTTTGTTGCCAAGATTGGAGGAGCCAATGTCTGAACAATCAGTAATTGAAGCAAGCGCAGCAACGCTTACAAGTAAAGTCACAGTTACCAGTGGTGTGGCATCTTTTTCGGGATTCGTAGCAAAAGTAGACGTTATAGCTTGGGGTGGTTTAGCTATTGCAGCACTCGGCTTGCTTATTCAGCTTTACTTTGCGATTGCTAAAAATAAGCGTGAAAAAAGAGATGCTGAGTTGCGCGAGATCGAGCATAAACAGCGTATGGCAAATTTGAGAGGGGAATGTCGTGTCAAACAAGACTAGATTATTTGTGATAGGTTCAACGATTGCAGCCGCCTTAACAGGCGGTATTTTTATTTATGGACCTAGCGAAACACAGTTGCAATCAACAGCTCAACAAGAAGGCTTTACGCCAAAGCCGATCATCCCTACAAAAAATGATGTTCCTACCATTGCGTTTGGTACCACGGTCTATCCAGATGGTAGAAAGGTAAAAATGACAGATCCAGCGGTAACGCGAGAACAAGGAATGGTCTTTTTACGTAAACATATGGATAAAGAAGCGCAGCGCTTTAACAAAACGATTTTAAACATTCCGATCTATCAAAATGAATACGATGCCTACACTGATTTTGTTTATCAATTCGGTATTGGTAATTGGTCCAGTTCTTCGATGCTTAAAAACTTGAAAATGGGTAAGTACAAATCTGCTTGTGATGCATTGTTGAAGTACAAATTTTCTGGTGGGTATGACTGCAGTACACCAGGTAACAAGCGCTGTGCTGGTGTGTGGACGCGACAACTGGAAAGACACAGCAAATGTTTGGGGGCCAATTCATGATATGGTTATCAATACTAAGCGCGATAAAGCGCTTTTTTTACGTCTGTGTGAAGTGGATTGTAGAAAACAAGCGCTGGACGTTAGTCATCATTTTGCTGATTTGCTGCCTATTTCAATCATACCAAGTCAACCAACAAGTCGGTCAAATTAAAAACCTTAAGCAACAACACGCTGACTACATCACTCAACAGAAACTTGCGAATGAAAAAGCCAAAGTTCAAGCTGCTCAACAAGAACGAAGGTGGGCAGAGCAAATCACTCAAGCGGAGCAAAACTATAATGCTAAAATTAAACAAATACAGTCTGATGCTAATTCTGCTCGTTCCAGTGCTGACAGCTTGTCAAAGCAACTCAGCATTGCAAAGCAACGCATGTCCGCGGCTTCCAGAGAAACCGTCATTGAGTACGCCGATACCAACAGTGACATACTCGAAGCGTGCACAGCAGAATATCGAGCAGTGGCACAAAAAGCTGATGAGCACGCGGCTGATGCGGGGCGATTGAATGGGGCATGGCCAAAACAAGCCCTCGATTGAGGGCTTGTTTTTGAACCATAAATTTCAGGTTTTAAAAATCTGAAAATAATTATACAACATATGTCTGACTATTTAGTAATTCATGGTTAAAATCAACACTATGAAGTGGAATTGAAAGTGTATCAGAGCCATTAGTAATATTATTAGAAACAGATGTAACCAAGGCTGAATTCCCGACTAAAGAATCTAGTAAACTTTGATCTTGAGTTTGAACATCACTTACTTGATTAAGCAAATCTGAGATTAGCTTAGTTGCCTGAGTAATTGAGGGTGTCTCAGAAGTATTTTGAATGTGGATTATATTACCTAAGTTCAATAATCCTAATAAGTCATTATTGTCACAACTACAATCCTCATGGGTATTGCTTGAACTACTGCCACTATGGTCATGAATATTACCATTACCACTATGTTCATGGCCATTACCTGAACCGCTACCACTATGTTCAGAATGATCTCGATCATAGCCTTCACGTATATTGCCTTCAGCTACATGATCCATTGTTTCATGATTCATAGTACCAACATTTGTAATTTTAAGTCCTGCATCACTTAATAATTTTCTTAATTGATCAAAGGTCTCGCCAGAAACTTTATCTTGTAAAGTTACTGCAAGTCCATCAATAATTTTATTTAAAATATCTGATCCAGGAACTTTAAAGCCCGTATTGTTTTCGAAGTCTTTGGTTAATGCAACAATTAAATCCACGGGGCTCGCAACCAAATCAACGTCATGATAGAGATGGCTTTCGGCATTATTCACTGCGTAACTTAAAATGTGACTTACTACTTCTGTTAGCGAATCAACCGAGTCAGTATTGTAGTCACTAATTATGGAAGCTAAATCTGTTGGATTTTTAAGAAATTTATCTATTATATTTGCACTTCCAACTAATGTTACATCAACAGCATCTACAACTTCAGCTCCGACCATTGTCAAATGATCGCCAATAATACCCACATCCTTAAGGGTGGCTGAGACAGCACTACTTAATACATCTCCAACTAAATTAAGACCAGGAATATGTGAAGTGATAGTTTTAGGCACTTGAATTAGTGTATGAGCAGCTTGATTATATGCGCTATTAACTTGATCGTATAAAGTTCCCTCTTTTGTAGGATCGGGAAACAAATTCAAAACGCTTGAAACGGCAGATACAGTGTTCTTCACAGGACTAAAGATCGTACCTAAGCCAAATAAAGAATTATTGCTCACAGTATTGAAACTGTTTTCTTGATGTTGTGTATGTGTTGATTTTGAGGATGATTTATTCACACTTGAATTAATTACATTAAGTAAAGACATTGGAAAGCTCCGATTGAAATTATTTGTATAAAAGCTGAAAACGTTCATTTTCTGAACGTTTTCAGCTTATCGAAAAGATTTTTAGTTTGCAAAATGTTTTATTTGTGTGATAAAAATCACTTTATTTATCAACTATTCAGGCTTTTATTTTTTTGTTATTTATATTTCAATTTTTTGGCTATTTAGATTTTGAGATTAGGTGAGGGCTTGATAAATCTAGCTTTCAAGAATATCTAACTTTAGTTTTTTTCGTCAGAATCTTAATAATCTTAAGAAACTTATTATCTAACTTGATCTTTTGATCAATTGTCGCATTGTCAAGCTGACTCCATAACTCGAAGGGGAAAAATTCTGAATTGTGGTGATATACCCATAACCACTGATATGAATTGGTACTTGTACCTTCATCAAAAAGAACATCTTGAACCTTGACAATCTTGTACTTCTGGTGATGTTCATCTTGAAGAATAACTTCATGATTCTCCATTGGATATCCATGATTTAACTAAACAACTATCTTACTAGATTAAACGACTCATAGCTAATTTATTAACTAGCCTTGGAACCTCTGAGATTATATAAGTTGATACTAAGACATATCAAGTCTGATAGAATTGAATGTCGAGTTCTTTCAATACAATTGATTAGAAACTTTACAGGTTGAAACAATTCTACTCAAATGTCAGAATATGTTATTGAAACCTATCATTGAGTCATCGTTATGAGCTTAATAGGCTTAATGTATGCAAGCAAAACCCGTAGTGAACACAGTCAGATTAAACAGGATTTGATGGATATTCTTACAGAAGCTGTCAATTTTAATTCACGTCATGACATTACAGGGGTGCTTTACTATGGTAATGGGTACTTCTTACAATATCTTGAAGGCGAAAAAAATCAGGTCGAGACATTATTTCATAGTATGATCTTGAAGGATCAGCGACACAAAAATTGTGAAGTTATTTTCTTGGAGTCTTCTGAAGAGAGATTATTTGAGCGTTGGAGCATGAAGTTCGCCCCAATTAACTCTCAGATAAGAGATTTTTTCCAAAAATATCATGTTGATGAATTCAATCCATATTTGTTATCTACTGAATTAATCCCTTCATTTATTCGAATACTTATAGATCAACCGCATCAAAAAGTAGATGAATCTCAAGAATCCAATCAACAATCCGATAGGAATTAAAGCTTACAATAAAAAAAGATCCTTGTTTAAGATTTCTTAATAAATTGATCTTCTAAGATAACCAATAAAATCAGAAAATTTAACTTTCCTGGCTATCGAAAAGATTAGCCCAGCCTTACAATATTTTTCTGCGGTCATCTAGATAATGAAAGTGATTACACGTGCCACGGATGGTATTTTTGTCTACACTAAAAGTCTATATCTCAACATAATCATTGTCATACTCTTGACCATACATAATTATTTATTTGTTCATGAGCTTTGATTTATCTAAAACGTTATAAAATACTAAACCGTCATAGTCGATTCAAGTAGGCCTAGTTGTATGGCTTGAGAGCGTTTTATTGGTTCATAGTTTGCGCACATAATATTCCGTTAAAAATTTGATGGGCAAGCAAAAGTTATTTGTATTGTCTATTTTTGATCAACAGCTTAACTTCTTCTGACAATATTTTATCTTCAATCATATTCATAGCTTTTCGTAATTCTTCAAATGAGACTTGGATATAACCATCTGTTACGTCGTTATCATCTTCAAGCGTGTGGTTGATAAGACGTTTAATCGTGTAACTGCCAATCGCCAGACTATTCGCAATTGTTCCAAATGTTCTACGCAAATCATGAAACGTAAATTCGATACCCGATAATTCGGTGTTTTTTTTGCGTACGTCACGACGATCTTCAATATGAGATTTACCAGTCTTATCGGGAAAAACATATGATTGTCACCGGCTCTTTTTTTAAGCTCTCTGAGTATGTGCCATAACATATCACCGAGAGGTAAGAGCAGTTCTTCTTTGGCTGGATTAGTAATCGAGTGATGATTTAATTGAAGAAAAGCCCTCGAATGAGGGCTTTGAGTTAAATTAAATAAATTTTATAAATAAATAATCCAGAGAAGCTGATGAGTATGCGGCGACTTAAAGAAAAATAGAATATATATGACCCACTAAAGCTCCTTAGAGCTTTAGTGGGTATTTTAGAAATTATTTGGGATTACTTTTTGGAGTATTGTGGTTTGGTTGTACTCCTTTGTCTTTTTGTTCAGAAGCAGGTGTAGCTTTAGGTTGAGTAGGAGCATTTTGAGGGCTATGCTCATTTACTTTTTCACTTGCCTGCAATACCTCTGAATTGTTTTTATCAGAGTCTGCTTTATGAGAAAAAGAATTAAATCCTTTATTTGCAGTTGTCATAACTATATTCACTTTGTAAAAATTATGGAGTCATAATAATGCATGAATTTATTATTTACATTGAGATTGATTTAGGGTTAATGTGTTTTTAATTGTTCTGAATCTGATTTAATTAAATCATTATGTTTCATGTTTATTCATTGTTTTTATCTAACTTAGTGTATTCGTTGATGATTTAAATTTAATTAAAAATTTATTGTGTAAATATTAAATACATAAATATTTTTAATTATATGAATTTTTCACTTACATTATTTTTAATAAATAAGTATCTATTTAAATCGATAAGGGTTAAGGTGGCTCTGTGATAGATAATTATCTACACTTTATTATATAGGAGAGACTATCATGTCTCAAGATAAAACATTAACACCTCAGGAAATATCAAAAAAACAACAGCAGCAACAACAGGATGGGCGTGAATTTGAACCACGGCCCGATTTACCAGATGAAAATGCTGTTGAGCAGAAAAAAGTAAAGGAAAATGAAGAAAAAGAGAAGCCTATTCTTAATAAATAGTGCTTAGCTTTGATCTACTGCCAAGAATAATTTAATAATTATTCTTGGTTGGAGAGGAAATAATTGATAATACTTTTGATTTTAATTTTTTGTATAACAATACCATTTTTTATAATGAGTATTTTTAAATTTAGTGAAAAAGTTTGGCTGGAACTACCTGAAAAAACTATATGTATAGTTGGTAAAATTTTAAGTGAAAATAAAAATTCTTTTGAACATGAAATTTTAGTAACTGCATACCAAGAAGAGCTCATGGTATTAGTAGGAGAGAAATCATCAGAGAAGTTCAAAGTTTTTAAAAGTGCTGTAATGTGGCTAGAAATAGAATCAAACAAAATTGTTGTTTGTATAGATACTTTAAAGATTGGTTATTTAAATAATATTAATGCATATCAATATAGTAAGTTTTTAAGAACAAAAGGTTTTATGCCGGAAGATGCATTCGAGGTAGATGCGTTAATAATTGGATCTGTTTTAGATAGAGATCTAAAAATTAGTACTTGGCTTGTCAAGTTGGATATACCTAAAGATATGCATAAATTTAGATTTGATGAGTATTGAATGATATTCAAAAGGAGTAAGAAATGAGTATAAAACGAGTTAAAGTGCATAAGATGTTTGAAGAGTTTAATTCTTTTTTAGATGTTGAGTATATAGGTGAATATAATAAAGAAGCTCAGTTGGTTAAGCTTTATAATTCGCTTAATGAAGAGTTGATACATATTGAAGGTACTTACCAATGGTTATTACCATCTACGGGAGTTACTTACTTTGTTGAAACTGACTATATATCTTAACTAAAAAATATCATCTAATTCTACGATTAAGTAGAGTAAATAATGACTTATAAAAAATTAATAATAAAAAAATAATTTTACTTTTTAAATATTTTTTTCAACGTGATAGTGCTCATCAAAATAGTAGTTATCTGAAATATCCAACCAGGCATTTAATTCATGATTAAACTCAAGAACGCGATTTTTATATAATCGAATAACCTTGTTTTTCTTGAACCCAAAGTGCGATGCTTCTAATGGCAGTTCAGACCAATTGACCTCACCATGTTCTATAAACCATTCTTCCCAAGCAATCTGGATCTCGGTGATGAAGAATTCCTGTTTTTCAGTATTCCAAGCAAATGGATTGGGTGTGTTTAATTTTTTTATGTGTTTTCTGATAAAGTATTTGCTTTTCTTATGCTCTTCAATAAATTTATCTATTTGCTCTTTAATAAAATCGTAATGAACAATAATTTCAGAGCTTTCACTTAACTCAAAAGCCTCAAAAGTATCCATCTCAGATAGATTTCTTTGTTTTTTGTTCCACTCTTTATAGTGGTTATTATAATCAGCTTCAGCGACACTCATTGCCTCAGCAAAATCTAATCTATGGCCACGTTTTTTTAAATTAACGTATCTTTTAAGGGTATTCCAAGATTCATGAAGTGTAATCGTTTGCAATTTTGGTACCGAGAAACCATCCTCTGCATAACGTGTTGCAGCTTCATGTCTTAAATCATGGAATCTCAAATCTTCAATACCTAATGCTTTACATGCCCGGGTAAAGTAAGTTGAAACTGTTTTTGTATTAACTGGTACTAAAAGCTGATTTGAGTAACCTAGCTCAAGAATTCTTGTTCGTGTTTCTTTTTCCATAAACTTGTTTATCAATTCAATAGCTTTAGGCTCAAGATGTGCATACTTATGATTACCTTCTGAACCATCTGGGTGCTTGGCATCTCTAACAAGCCACTGAGCATTGGTTCTATCGTAATCAGTCAGACGTAATGAGCAAATCTCATCTTCACGTCGACCAGAATAAATAGCAAACCACATCAGCAAATGCATAGGTACAGATTTTTTCTTACGCTTCCATGTCTTATAAAAGAATGTAGTTAATGCTTGTAATTCTTCACCAGTGGGCAGGCGATCACGAACTTTGCTTTTTGTGACGATTCTAGATTTTGTTAATCCAAGTAGCGCTTTTTCATACTCAATAACAACATTCTCTAAGGGTTCGCCCCAGACGTACTCTGCATGATTTAAAACGGCCTTTATATGACTTAGATCCTTGAGCACAGTTGCTGGTGCTACACCTTCGCGGCCAGTAGTGATATCACCTTTACGACGGGAAATAGCATGATCAGAGAAATCTTGTCTCGTTAAAGAATAGATATTTTTCTCTGAAATCTCTAAACTAGCGATAAATTTTAGTGCACCAGTTTTAGACTTGGCAAAGCTATCAGCCTCCTCCAAATATTGATCAATGAAGTCAGCAAGGGTTTTGTGTTTGAGCTCTGCTGCTGGATTCAGCATCTTTTCTGGATTTAATTCAATCTCAGCTTCAGTTTTACGTATCCATTCATCTGCAAGGGATTTCTTACTGAATGTCTTTGATGCTTTAAAAGGCGGATAGCCTTCTTTTTGGACTCTAACCTGTGCACGATATCGGGTGGTGCCATCGGCCAGTTGACGTTTTGTGACTGTTCCCACTTAATTTGCACCATAAATTTATCAGGGTGCAATTAGGGTGCAACAAAACATCGATGAAAGTCAACAAAAGGTGACTAAACGAAGTTTAATGAGGTTAAAGATTTTGAGTCAAAACAGTACCATTAAAGAATTGTTTGATAAATCAATAGATAAGAAACTTTGGGTCGCTCCCATGGCCGGAGTAACGGATCGTCCGTTTCGTACACTGTGCAAATACTTTGGCGCAGGTCATGCCGTAAGCGAAATGATGACGGCCGATAAGACCTTGAGAATGACGAAAAAAAGTCTTTATCGTGCAAACTTTGACGGTGAGCTGGCTCCAATTTCGGCACAAATTGCGGGTTCTGACCCAGAGCAACTGGCCGAGGCGGCACGTTATCAGGTGGCTAACGGTGCTCAAATTGTCGATATCAATATGGGATGTCCCGCAAAAAAAGTCTGTAACAAGCTTGCCGGTTCAGCACTTTTACAAGACGAAGATCTGGTGGCGCGTATTTTAGACGCTGTAGTTGCGGCCGTTGATGTGCCTGTAACACTTAAAACACGGCTTGGTTTTTTAAATGGTCAAGAAAATATTTTGCGCGTGGCCAATCAAGCCGAACAATCAGGTATTGCGGCCTTGGCGTTGCATGGCCGCACACGTGAAGACATGTATTTAAATACTGCGCGTTACGAATTGATTAAGGAAGTGAAATCACGCCTTAAAATTCCCGTGATTGCCAATGGGGATATTGATAGCCCAGAAAAAGCCAAATATGTTCTCGATTATACTGGTGCAGATGCCATTATGATTGGACGTGCGGCACAGGGGCGCCCCTGGATTTTTAGAGAAATTTCTCATTATTTAGCTACGGGTACACATTTAGATGCACCGACTATTTTAGAGGTGAAAGAAGTATTGTTGGGACATCTTGCTGAGCTATATGCATTTTACGGTGAATACTCTGGATGTCGAATCGCGCGTAAACATATTGCGTGGTACACCAAAGGCTTACGTTCGAGCAATGAGTTTCGTCAAAATATGTATCAAGTCGATAGCACATTACAACAAGCGCAGGTCGTTGAAGCCTATTTTGATGCATTGTTGGCTCAGGGAGAACGTATGAGTGATGTTCAGACCGAGCAAGTTAATTTATTAGAGGTTAGTTAATTTCTTCTAATGAGAAAATGGTCATGAATCGTGGCCATTTTATCATGATTCCAAAAAATCACTTGAGTGATAATGGGTATATAGTTGATCTTTAAATAAAAATATCGATCTAAAGATATACTGGTTCTTAAATATACATCATGAGAAAAGATTGTATAAAAGCAGTTAAAAATGAACAGTTTGAATAAATTTGATCCACTCATTTCAGTGTAGTGTGCTAATATTCATAAAAATCGATATAACGCTCCTTAAGAATTCTGTTAACGGATTAAAGATGCAAAGAAACTTAAAACGATCACGGATCATGCAGGTCGCGACGGATCTCTTTAGCTCGTTTGGATACCATGCAGTTGGGGTGGATTGGATCATCAGAGATGCCGATATCTCAAAAAATACGTTATATAAGTATTTTTTCTCCAAAGAAAATCTCATTTTAGAAGTGCTTAAAGAACGTGACCGTGCTTGCCAGGAATCACTGAGTCAGTTGATTCCGAATGAACTTCCACCCATTCAAAAGCTTGAGCTGGTATTTGATTGGCACAATGAATGGTTTACCGCAAAGAACTTTACGGGCTGTTTATTTGCTAAAGCAATTAATGAGTTTCCTAGTAAAACAAATGAAATCAATAGAGTTGCTACACAGCAAAAAGAGCAGTTAATTCACAAGATCGAACAGATTTTAAGTGAACTCATGGATGATACTCAGGCAAAAAATGTAGCACCGATCATGATGATGTTGCTCGATGGCGCTACACTTTCGGCCCAGATTATTGGCAATCGGCATGCGGCCCTAGATGCTTGGAACGCAGCAAAACGCCTTATCCAACAGACTTAACATACTTGAGTAGGCTGTCGTAGTATTCCTGACAGGTTTTCAAGCGATAGACCACACCAAGTAAAATATCGCGGCTGACATCACGCTCTTTTAAGATCGGCGCGATGACGTAATTGAGCCAGCCTTGAGAATGTTCGATGTCGATCTCAGAATGTTCAGAGTAATAACGATATAACCATTCAGTTAAGCCATGACGCTGGCATGCGACTTGAACTTTAAGGTAAGACTGTGGATCGATAATTTCGGTCGCAGCCATAATGCCGAGTAAAAGGTAATAATGCTTTCTGTTTAAGGATGCCAGCATAAATAGGTTATAGCCTGCCATTTTTTGCCAAGAATCATGCGCAGGAAATGACGCTTTATTATCCAGATTGAAATGCTCCATCAAGTCATTAAACATGTTGACGTGCGTTTCTTTGCGGTCGCCTTTACCAGATTCGTCCCAAAGATTTTTGATCATTTCCATCCGTGCAGTTGCAGGCGAATTTAAAAGTGTCAAAATGAGCAAATCGAAGAAGCGGATATTCAGCTCATAGTCACTATGGAAAAAAGCATATAGCTGACGATCGGTTGCCTCATGAGCCAGAAAATCAAACAAGGGATGAGCCGATAAATTCTTGCTCTCGCATAGCTGCATAATTGTGTCTGAAATATCACCAGCTGAATGGTCTAGCTGATAAATCGAATCCAGATTTAAATGATTTAACCAGTATTCTTCAATGGTGTTGCGTAGTGCATAAAAAAATGGCTGATGCTGATTCAGTGCTTCTGAAGAAAGCGGGTCTGAGATTTGCAGATTATACAATTGGTAAAGTGATGAGTGAATTTCATAGGCGGCTTGATCATCTTTCGCAACAAAGGCTCTTTTAAGCGTAGATTCAACTAACTTTAGAAAATCTTGTTCAAAATCGAGATCTGATTGGAGAAATTGATTCAGTTCGGTGCATTGAATCATATGCTGAAGACTAATATGCACTGGATATTTCAATAAACAAGCAACATCCGTGATGGACAACGCGGCTGAAGATTCTGCTGGTGTTAAAAGCTTTTCCATAATTCTACCAATACATTATTTATTAAACGGTTTGACACTTGAGCGTGCCCTAAACCGCAACAGAATATACAGGAATTCAATTCAAATATGGCTATTAAAAACAGCCAAAATCTTAAAAAATAAACTTAAAAAACTGACGCTAAATATAAAGAAAGATGATTTTTACTAAAAATAAGCAATTGAAATAAATAAACTTATAGAGACTATTTTAATATAGGCTCTAAAAAAATTAACTGCACATTTCTAGTAAAATTTGATTGATCAGATCGGTGGCTTCTAACTCACGGATTTGCGCAACATGACTGCCAGCCCAAAACGCACCGTATTCATGATGTCCGTGTGTAGCCGCCAGTTGATGTAATTGTTTGGCCAGATCATACGTATATGGATAAGCCGGTACATTTGGACGCTGAGGATGATCACATTCAGTATGCCAGCGCTTGATAATACCGCGAGCAGGGCGTCCTGAAATACTGGCAGTAATTTGCGTGAGTGGATGCTGTCGAAGTGCTTGTCGGTATGCCGCATTGGCATTTGAAGTTTTACATTGAACAAATGCCGTACCAAGTTGTACCGCAGCCGCGCCCAGTCGCATCATGTGTTTCGCTTGCTGACCCGTCATGATTCCACCTGCGGCAATAACTGGACATTGACAATGCTGGTGAATCAGTTGAACCAGATCGGCTGTATTAATGGCTGCATCAATAGTGGGATTAAAAATACCCCGATGTCCACCTGCTTCAATCCCTTGCGCAATGATGATGTCGATCCCCGCAGCCTCAATGGCTTTTGCTTCTGCCAGATTGGTTGCACTAACCAGTGTGACAATACCCGCCGCTTTTAAGGCCTGAATTTGATAGGCATGGGGAAGGCCAAAATGAAAGCTCACTGCTTTGGGCGCAGTAGCCAAGACCAATTCTAAAAAGTCGTCATTTTCTAAAAAACTAGGATAGATACGGTTTAAGGTGGATGGCGGCGTGGCATTAAAACGAGAAAATGCCGGGCTTAAAAAATCAATCCATGCACGCGCATGCTCAGCATTAAGTGCTTCTGGCGTATGGCAAAAAAAGTTAAGTTGAAAAGGTTGATCGGTCAGTGTCTGTGTATGTTCGATTTGCTTTTTTGCATCATCCAGTGAGCTGGCACCTAAGCCTAAAGCGCCTAAACCACCTGCATTTGAAACCTCTGCTGCAAGTTCGGGGGTCGAAACTCCCGCCATCGGTGCAAGTAAGATGGGATGTTTAATCTTGAGCAGCGATAATAATGACATCCTTTTTTATCCTTATGTGATGGTTCAAAAGCTTGCAATGATTCATGCAGCATATTTATGAGATGAATTATTATTCTACGTTAAATAAATTTTTGTAAAAGATAAAGCAGTTTCAGCACTTGAAATACTATTCAATAAAATGAGAAAGATCATGACGACAGGTTTAAAATGATGCTGGTTATGTTATGCATCAAAACATGACATAAACTACATTATTTTGTACTCAAATGATGCATAAAAAATTCTTATTAAGAATAATAAAACTTTTAAAACTCTAAAATATTGAAAATTTAAATAATTTATTCATGGCATGTTCTTTGCTCTAAAAAAATAACTGACAACTTTGCAGGAGATGAAGACATGAAAATCGACAGTGGATTCAAAATCAAGAATATACGTTTGATTGGTCAAACGACCTGTGAACTGTATATGGAAAATACTGAAACATCATGTGTGAAAGGCTGGATTATCAATTGTAATCACGTATTTGTGCATCAATTTCATGATCAGTTAAATCAATTATGCCAGTCTGCCAATCCATTCGATTCATTGTTGCAACTCAAACAATTTCATACCGTCGAAGTGTTGCGCTAATTCCACGCTTTATGTGGATAGTCCAAATCGGGATTATCCATGCTTTTGCACGTCTGTATATTTATAAGTAATTGATAATTATATATAAAAAATATTCCCCACAGTAAAAAATTTTTCAAATTCACTAGACGAGAGATTTATTTTCTTATATAAATTACCAAAAGGAAAATTAATTTCCTGATAGTAAACTTACCGATGTTTGCCGATTGCATTGATTACATCGTTAAGTGTCTCGAATCTGTTAATTGGGGAAACATCATGGCCAACGATCTTGTCGATCAGTATGTTCTAAAAATCTCTTGTCCTGCTGCCTCGGGTATTGTGGCCGCTGTGTCGAATTGTTTAGCTGGAAATGACTGCTACATTAGCGAGATGGCACAATATGACGATGAAATTACAGGACGTTTTTTTAGCCGTATTGTATTTCGTTTTAACGAAGGGCAAGGAGATTTGGCATTACTCAAAGAAAAGTTTGCAGATGTCACAATGAAATTTGCAATGAAGGCAGATTTTTACGAAAAGAAAAATCCGATGAAAGTGTTGATCATGGTGAGTAAGTTTGATCACTGCTTGTTGAATTTGTTATATCGACATCATAAAGGTGAGCTGGATTTTCACATTACTGCCATTGTTTCCAATCATCTGGACTTACGTGCCATCGCCGAGCGTGAAGGGATTCGCTTCATTTATTTGCCAGTGACCAAAGAAACTAAACAGCAGCAAGAACAAGAACTACTAAAAATTGTCGATGAAACCAAAACTGAATTGGTCATTTTAGCGCGCTACATGCAGATCTTATCCAATAGCTTATGTACTCAATTATCTGGACGTGCAATTAATATTCATCATTCATTCTTACCGGGTTTTAAGGGTGCTCGGCCGTACCATCAAGCCTTTGAACGAGGCGTCAAGCTGATCGGCGCAACTGCACATTTTGTCACCAGTGATTTAGATGAAGGTCCGATTATTGAGCAGGAAGTACAACGTGTTGACCATGCGTATATGCCAAATGATTTGGTCTCTGTTGGACGCGATACTGAAACCGTCGCACTTTCTAAAGCAGTGAAATATTTTGTCGAGCATCGCGTTTTTATGAATGATGACCGTACGGTGGTGTTCAAATGAGTCTTGTCTTATTAAAACAGCACAGTCCCAAAATCATTGACGGTAAAGCCATTGCGCAAAGCGTACTTGATGAAGTCAAGTCAGACGTTGAGCGTTATACGGCTCAGGGTATTGAGCCATGTCTAGCTGTTGTGCTGGTTGGAGAAGATCCTGCAAGTCAGGTGTATGTACGTAATAAAGTTCAAAAAGCAGCATATGTTGGAATTCGTTCATTGGAATTCCGCTTTGATGCTGACCTGAGTGAGGATGAACTGCTTACACAAATTGATCGGCTAAATGCAGATGGCAGCATACATGGCATTTTAGTGCAGTTACCTTTACCTAAACAAATCAATGAAACTCGCGTGCTTGAACGCATTCACCCTCAAAAAGATGTGGATGGTTTTCATAGTGAAAATGTGGGGGGCTTAAGTCAAGGACGTGATGTTTTAACACCATGTACACCGACGGGCTGTATTCGTTTACTTAAAGACAGATTAGGTGATGATTTAAGTGGTTTACATGCGGTTGTAATTGGGCGCTCCAACATTGTAGGCAAACCGATGGCGGCATTATTGCTCCGCGAAAGCTGTACGGTCACGGTTGTTCATTCCAAAACCCGCAACATTGAGCAGGTCTGTCAGCAGGCCGACATTGTAGTGGCGGCTGTGGGCAAAGCCAATATGGTCAACGCATCGTATCTAAAAGCCGATGCCGTGGTGATTGATGTGGGCATTAATCGAATTATGACACATGAAAAAACACGCTTGGTGGGTGATGTCGATTTTGAAGATACCTTGCCGATGGTCAGTGCGATTACCCCTGTGCCTGGTGGTGTAGGCCCAATGACCATTGCGTATTTGATGAAAAACACCTTGCAGGCAGTACGTTTGCAGCATCCACAAATATAAATGATGAAAAGGCGTTATGACACGCCGCGGAGAAATACACCATGCCTTTGAGTCTGCTGAAGTATGGATTAAGTGATGAGTATCCTGTGGAAGTGGATTTGCCACCCCCTAAGGAACTTAAGTCTCATTATGACGTTGTGATTATTGGTGGAGGTGGACATGGTTTGGCGATTGCCTACTATTTATCGAAATATCACGGCATCAGTAATGTTGCGGTACTGGAAAAATCATATTTGGGCGGCGGTAATACGGCACGTAATACGGCAGTGATTCGTTCCAATTATCTGACTTCAGACGGTGTGAAGTTTTATGCCGAGTCGGTTCGGATGTTTAAAAATCTATCAAATGAATTTGATTTTAACATTATGTACTCCGAGCGTGGTCAATTGACCTTGGCGCATACAGATTCGACAGTTCGAGCATTTCGTCAGCGTGCAGAAGTCAACAAGCATTTTGGTGGGCGCACTGAAATGATTGATCGAAAGCAAATTAAGGAGTTGGTGCCATGTCTCAATCTAGATCCCGCACATCTTCCGGTATTAGCAGGTTTATGGCATATCGACGGTGCGACAGCGCGTCATGATGCTGTCGCGTGGGGATATGCCAAAGAAGCTGCAAAGCGTGGTGTGGAAATTCATCAGCTCACTGAAGTGCAAGATTTTGTGGTGCAAGGCAATCAGGTCACGGCAGTTAAAACCAATCGCGGTATGGTGCAATGTGGCTGTGTGGTTCAGGCCATTGCGGGTGCGTCTTCAATCTTAATGAATAAGCTCAAGATCCGCGCGCCGATTCATACCTATCCTTTACAGGCCATGGTTTCACAACCTTTTAAGCCATTTATCAATCCGCTGGTAAGTTCTTCCGCGCTGCATTGTTATGTGCAGCAAACCAGTCGGGGAGAAATTGTATTTGGGGGGGGATCAGACCCGTATCCGTTGTACAACACGCGCTCCACCCTAGATTTAAAAGAAAGCCTGCTTGCCCATGCGATTGAAATGTTTCCGTTTATGGCCAATGTCAAGCTCATGCGTCAATGGGCGGGAATCACGGATATGACCCCAGACTATAGTCCGATCATGGGGAAATCGCCGTATAACAACTATTATCTGGATGCAGGTTGGGGCACTTGGGGCTTTAAATCGACGCCTATTTGCGGCAAAACCATGGCAGAGCTGGTCGCAACAGGGCGTACACCCGACCTGATCAAGCCATTTGAGCTGTCACGTTTTAGTCGTTTTCAACAAGTCAATGAAATGGGCGCGACTGCGGCGAGCCATTAAGGAGAATATGAAATGAAAATTATGCATTGTCCTTTAAATGGGCCACGAAATATCAGCGAATTTACCTACGGTGGTGAGTTTAAAGAAATGCCGGATCAGAATGCGTGTAGTGATCTGGAGTGGGCAGATTATGTTTTCAATACTGACAATATTGCAGGCGTGGTTTTGGAGTGGTGGATGCATACCCCGAGCAGTTACTGGTTCATTGCGCAAAGACATACCGTGACCGATGAAATTTTAAGAACTTTTGATCCTAAAGAAATCTTTGATCGACGTGTTGAATTTTCTGCAGTCAAAACCAGCGCATCTGCTACACCTATGAAGGAGTCTTTGACATGAGTAATCTTGCTTTACAACGGCTTCCGCATCCGTACGGTCGTATGATCGATCGTACCCAAGTCGTAGCGTTTGAATTTGATCATCAAAAATATCAAGGCTTTGCAGGGGATAGCATTGCCAGCGCCTTAATTGCCAATCAGCGCTGGGTTATGTCGCGCTCTTTTAAATATCATCGTCCACGTGCACCATTGACCATGGCTGGACAAGATGCCAATACCTTGATTCAGCTTCCAGAAGAAGCGAATGTTTTGGCAGATACCACAGACATTCAACCGCTATTACGTGCCGCTGGGCAAAACTTTTCAGGTTCTTTATTGAAGGATTCTGATGCATTTTTAGGTAAGTTTTCTAAATTTATGCCTGTTGGCTTTTACTACCGTGCATTTTACAAACCTAAGGGTGTGTGGAAACTCTGGGAACCATTCATTCGTAAAAAAGCAGGTTTGGGTGTTCTGGATTTAAACTTTGAACCAGAATACTACGACAAAGCCTATCTGTTTCACGATGTGGTCGTGGTCGGTGGTGGGCCAGCAGGTTTGCAGGCGGCATTGTCTGCTGCTGAGCAAGGCGCCAAGGTACTTTTAGTCGAGCAAGAGAAATTGTTGGGTGGCAGCCTGAATTATGCACGCTTTGATGTTGAAGGAGTGATGGCCGATCAGCTACGCGAGCAACTGGTGAATGCCGTCAATGCACATGCCAACATCCAAGTCATGACGCAAGCGGTGTGTAATGCGTGGTTTACCGACCATTATTTACCTGTGATTCAAGGCAAGCGCATGTATAAAGTGCGCGCCAAGCAGTGCATTGTGGCCAGCGGTAGCTTTGATCAGCCAGTCATCTTTAGAAATAATGATTTGCCAGGTGTGATTCTGACCAGCGCGGTGCAACGTCTCATCAAGTTATATGCAGTTAAGCCTGGACAAAAAGTGGTCATTTTGACTGGTCATGATGATGGTTATTTGGCAGCACTGGACATGCTTGAGGCAGGCATAGATGTGGTTGCGGTGGTCGACTTGCGTGAAGTTCCACGTAATAAAGCAGCCTATGGTGCAGTTAAAGCCAAAAATGTGGCCTGTTATCTGGGCAGTACCGTATTTGAAGCTTTGCATGACAAAACCATGCATCGCGTTCATGGCGTTGATATCCGCAAAATTGTCTCGGAAGGTCAAGTCGCTCAAGAGATAAAAAAACTGGATTGCGACGTACTGTGTATGTCTTCTGGATACATGCCCGTGTACCAACTGCTCTGCCAAGCAGGTGGAAAGCTGAGTTATAACGATCAAAAAGCCGAGTTTCATCTTTCAGGCTTGCCTCAAGGCTTACATGTCACAGGCTCAGTCGAGGGTGTACATGCCATTGAGCAGGTGGTGGAGCATGCAAAATATACGGGCATACTGGCTGCACAATATGCTTTAGGGCACCCGCTTAATATTCAATGGCCTTCAAATACTGTATTAAAAAACAATCCAGTCAATTTTCCTTGGCCGATTTTTGCCCATCCCAAAGGCAAAGAGTTTGTCGATTTTGATGAAGATTTACAAATTCGAGATATCGTCAATGCCACCAAAAGTGGTTACCGCGATATCCAGTTGGTGAAGCGCTTTTCAACGGTTGGCATGGGGCCATCGCAAGGTCGTCATTCAGCACTGCCCACAGCTCGTTTGGTCGCTAAGTCGACTCAGCGCAGTGTAAGTGAAACAGGGGTGACCACAGCCCGACCTCCATTTACTGTGGAAAAACTGGCGCATGTCGCAGGGCGTAGTTTTGATCCGTATCGCCAAACTCCGATGCATGCGCAACACCTTGAAGCAAACGCCACCATGATGCCGGCAGGAAATTGGCAACGACCAGCCTTTTATGGTGATGCGGCACACCGATTACAACATATTGAAAATGAAGTGAAGCATGTACGCAATCAAGTGGGCATGATTGACGTTTCTACGCTCGGCGGGCTTGAAATTCGTGGGCCAGATAGCGCTGAATTCATCAATCGGCTTTATACCTTTGGCTTTACAAAGTTGCCAGTGGGGAAAACCCGCTATGCCGTGATGTCAAATGAGCACGGTGTAGTGATTGATGACGGTGTTGCAGCGCGCTTGAGTGAGCATCACTTTTATGTGACCGCCACTACAAGTGGTGTCGATCGTATCTATCAACAAATGCTGAAATGGAATGCGCAGTGGCGTTTGAATCTAGACATTACCAATGTGACCACTGCGTTAGCCGCGGTGAATATCGCAGGCCCACAGTCACGCGCAGTGATGCAAAAAGTGTGTCACGATGTTGATTTGTCAAATACAGCATTTCCATATTTAGGTGTAAGGGAAGGACATATACAGGGCATTCCTGTACGTATCTTGCGAGTTGGCTTTGTAGGCGAGCTAGGCTATGAAATTCACTTTCCGGCACGCTATGGCGAGTTTATGTGGAATCACCTCATGCAGGCTGGTCAGGCATTTGATATCAAGCCATTTGGCGTAGAAAGCCAGCGTCTGTTACGTCTGGAAAAAGGTCATATCATCATTAGTCAGGATACCGATGGCATGACTCATCCTCAGGAGGTTGATCTAGGATGGGCCGTTGCCAGAAACAAGCCTTGGTTTGTGGGCAAGCGTTCAATTGCAATCCTTGAGCAACAACCCTTAAAACGTAAATTGGTGTCATTTGTACTCGATAAATCGCAGGAAAAACCCTTAGAAGGACATATTGTGCTTGAGGGTGAGAATATTTCTGGAAATATCACCTCATGTGAATATTCACCTACGCTCGATAAAATTATTGGAATGGCTTACGTCGGAATTGGGCAAAGTGAAGTTGGACAGCAATTTCCAATTCGTGTTGAGAAGGGCGCAATGGTGCATGCCACTGTGGTGAAAGCGCCATTTTATGATCCAGAAAATCAGCGTCAGGAGATTTAACCATGCAGTCACTTTATCAGGCAGAACGTAGTCCTATTGAAAAAGCTGGATCTCAAATTTCATATCAAAGCTTTGGTTTGGGAAAACGCTTTCTTAAGGACCAATCTTTTTCCGATGAAAAAACGATAGCCCAGTGCAGTATTGTAGATTTAACCAATCTATCCCGTGTGGGGTTTAGAGGACAAGATGCCGCTGCCTACTTGAGCAGTTATGGATTTCAATTACCACAGCAACCGAATCAGGCCATACAGCAAGAAGATGGATGCTGGGTGCTACGTTTATCCTTGACTGAATATTGTGTACTTGGGTCGCTTCAGGATTTTGGTGAGCGCGTGAGCCAGTTGGAGCAAGGTTGGCAAATGGATGAGTGTGCCAATTATTTACTCCCACGCCAAGATAGCCATGCATGGATTCAGTTATCTGGCGCGCCCGTAGCCGAGGTCATGGCAAAGTTATGTGCTGTGGATATGCGACTTGATGTATTTCAGGTGGGGCAGATTGCACAGACATCCGTCGCACGAATCAATGCAATAGTGGTAAATGTTAGTGATCCAAATACGCATAAGTTTAATATTCTGTGTGATCGTGCGGCAGCACTCTACTTGTGGGGTGTTTTGCAAGATGCGATACAGGAATTTGATGGAAGAATCTCTGGAATCAATGTGTTATTGTAATGCAGGAAGATCATTGCAAGCGTTCATCACTTCCCCATTAAAATGATGAACGCGATCGACTCGTTTTGGGACAAATATCTGCCCAATGTATTTGTCCTTTTTTTAAGGAGTATTTGGGTTTTGTCTTAGCTTGTTGGCAAGCCTTCTACGAAGCTAATCATCACATCTGCACATCCTTCACGCGCTAAACGCGCCTGTTTATATTCTTCTGAGTCATAACATTGCTGTGCAGTCGCCAGATCTGAAAACTCAATAATGACATGACGCTGATAAGCCTGTCCTTCTAAACAAACAGATTCACCCCCACGCGCTAAGAATTTTGCACCGTATTTTTCAAAGGCAGCCGGCGCAAGTTTCATATATTCCTGATATTGCTGCATATCATGAATGGTGACATGTGCGATCCAGTAAGCACTCATATTTAATCCCTTTGATTTATTGTTCCTGTGTTTGTTTTTCAAGAATTTGCTTGGCGATTGTCGATGCCTCATGCAAATGTGCAGCAACGGCTGCTTTGGCTGCATCGGCATCTTTCATTAAAATTGCCTCGACAATCGTACAAATACGTTCATAACCCGACACCGCACGATGGGGGGAATTAATGGTCATGGCACGTAAACGGCTGATTCGTCCGTTGAGGCGTTCAACTACTTCCCAAGCAATATCATGATTGGCAATTTCAAAAATAAAACGATACAGATCTCTAGAAACACTGAGTAAATCCTGCATTTTTCCATCTTCAAATGCATCATGTAGCTTTTGTAGATGGCTTTGAAGTTTTTGACTACCTTGCTCGTCAAGCTTTTTAGTACAGTCAACTACGGCACTTTGTTCGAGCAATAAACGGATATCATAGATCTGCTGCGCAACATGCCAGTTTAATACCGATACAATCGGGCCTTTATTGGGTAGGGTTTCTACCAATCCTTCTGCTTCCAGATAACGAATCGCTTCACGTACTACCGTGCGGCTCACGCCTAATTCTTCACATAATACTCGCTCAACCAGACGTTTTCCTGCTGGGAAATAGCCTGTAATGATGGCATTACGCAGATTGGTTAGTGCCATTTCCCTCAACGTAATAGGGGGGTGCTCGATTTTTAGATTCAAAGTCATACACTCACTCAAAATTTATTTGTGTAATTTTTGGTTACATTTATAGGCATCAATATTAGCAAAAAAAACGGTACTTGAGTAGTCTGTACTATTGTATACCATAATATTGTGTTTTATATTGATGTAAAACAAGGGAGGAAAATCCGTGAGCCTAATCCGAAAAACAGTACTGCACGTAGAAACAATTTATGTGGATGGTGGCAAAGAAGCGCCAACACCATTAAAGATGGTGGCTGCTGCTGCGATACTTAAAAATCCATGGGCTGGACAGGGATATGTCGAAGATCTTGCACCAGAAATCCGTCGCATTGCGCCAGAGTTGAGCAAGCATTTAACCAAGATGATTATTGATGAAGTTGGTTCTGGTGAAGCCGTCGAGGCATTTGGTAAATCTGCTGTTGTCGGGCTCGATGGTGAACTCGAACATGCTTCTGCACTCATTCATACCTTGCACTTTGGTAATACTTACCGCAGCGCTGTGGGTGCGAAATCTTATTTGGCATTTAACAATACACGTGGCCCAGCAAATGCACCGATTTTAGTGCCGATGATGGACAAAAATGATGAAGGTCGCCGTTCACATTATTTGACGGTTCAATTCGCGATCGCCGATGCACCCGCTGCAGATGAACTGGTGGTGGTGATTGCAGCCTCAACCGCAGGTCGCCCACATCACCGGATTGGTGATCGTTATAAAGATTTAGAAGAGTTAGGCCATGATCTCAAAAACCCTGCAGCTGTCAAATAATCGTACCGCTCATTATTTTGAGCAAGGTGAAGGAGAACCGCTGGTTCTCATTCACGGTGTAGGAATGCAGGCCGAGGCATGGTATCCACAAATTGATTATTTTTCAAAGCATTATCATGTTGTTTCTCTGGATATGCCAGGGCATGGTCAGAGTACTGCACTTGCAGCAGATGCACAGCTACAAGATTTTGTAGACTGGGCCATTGAGTGTATTTGTGCGTTAAATCTGGGGCCTGTCAATCTGGCGGGACATTCGATGGGATCACTCATCACTACAGGTGTAAGTGTAACCCGACCAGATCTAGTAAAGCGTATGGCAGTACTCAATGGCGTGTATAAGCGTACCGACGCGGCTCGAGAAGCTGTGATTCAGCGTGCTGAAGCGCTCAAACAAGGTCATCTGGATATCGATACACCTTTGCAGCGCTGGTTTGGCCAAAGCGAAATTGAAAAGACCGCATCTGAACGGGTTAAATCGTGGCTTGAAAACGTGAATATGTCTGGATATACCACCGCCTATCGTGCTTTTGCACAAGGGGACTTGGTGTATGCAGATGGCTGGGCGGATATCCAATGTCCAGCACTGGTATTAACTGGAACAGATGATCCGAACTCAACCGCAGAAATGACTATACAAATGGCAAATCAGGCCAAGCATGGCACTGCAATTGTGATTGAAAACGAACGGCATATGGTGAATCTCACCGCACCTGAGAAAGTCAATCAAGCGATGCAAGCGTGGTTGGAAACAGCCCCCTAATTTGTTTCAGAGATTGAAGGAGTATTGAAATGAGCGAAATGGATGCAGTGAATAAAATACGTGAGCTACGCGATGCCTTTGGATCATTTATGACAGGCGTGACGGTCGTGACCACGTGTAAAGATGACGGGACGCCGCTTGGTTTTACCGCAAACTCTTTTGCTTCGGTGTCTTTGGACCCAGCTTTGCTTTTAGTCAGCATTGCCAAGACATCAAGCAATTATCATAACTTTGCAGATGCATCACACTTTGCCATTAATATTTTGGCAGAAGAACAAAAAGATGTATCTAATACCTTTGCCCGCCCAAGCGATGATCGATTTGCTCATTTAGCTTGGACAAAAAGTGAATATCAAAATCCATTAATTGACGGCGTCAGTGCTTGGTTCGACTGTACCACCTATCAGGTGGTCGATGCAGGTGACCATGCCATACTCATTGGTAAAGTAGAAAATTTTGCTTCGGCGGGTTTTGCAGGTCTTGGCTACTATCGCGGTGCCTATTTCACGCCAGCCAAATCCTCTACAGATGTCATTTCAAGCATGAAAGTCATGATGATGGCATTGATTGGGCACGAAAATAAAATCTTGCTCGAACAGACAGCCGATCATAAATGGGCCTTGCCGCATTTGATGGTCGAAAAAGACGGTGCAGAAAAAGCCTTGGAAAAGATCTTTGCAACCTATCAGCCAGAGGCATCACCCAGCTTTATCTATTCTGTGTATGACGATATCACCACTCAGCAGCAATACATTGCATTCTTGTGTAATACCCCTGTAGCGACTGCGCATAGAGGTCAGTTTGTCGATTTAAATGACCTTGAAAAACTCACGTTCGTCGACAGTGCTTTACAAAGCATGCTGATGCGTTATCGCAAAGAAAATTATCTGAAAACCTATGGTGTTTATTACGGTAATCATACCAGTGGCACAGTTCGTCAAATTGTTAAAGAGGGAGTTTAACCATGCGTTTTTCACTATTTGTACACATGGAACGTGTCTCGGATCAGCAAACACAAAAACAGCTTTATGATGAAATGATTGAGTTGTGTCAGATTGCCGACCGTGGTGGTATGCACGCAATCTGGACGGGTGAGCATCATGCCATGAATTTCACCATTGCGCCGAATCCGTTTTTGAATCTGGCCGACTTAGCCAACAAAACCCAAAATGTACGTTTGGGAACTGGTACCGTAGTGGCACCGTTTTGGCATCCGATCAAATTGGCTGGTGAAGCGGCTATGACCGACATTATTTGCAATGGCCGTCTGGATATCGGGATTGCCCGTGGTGCGTACTCTTTTGAATACGAGCGTATGGTACCCGGTATGGATGCATGGAGTGCCGGTCAGCGTTTACGCGAAATGATTCCCGCCGTTAAAAATCTATGGAAAGGGGATTATGAACATCACGGTGAATTTTGGCAGTTTCCAAAAACCACATCGGCACCTCAGCCATTACAGCAACCTTATCCTCCAATTTGGGTGGCAGCACGTGATCCAAATAGCCATGAATTTGCTGTACAAAATGGCTGTAACGTACAGGTAACTCCGCTTCATCAGGGCGACGAAGAAGTCGAAAAGTTAATGGGACATTTCAATAGCGCCTGTGAAAAGTTTCAGGATATTGCACGCCCTGAAATCATGTTGCTACGCCATACTTATGTGGCAGATAGTGAAGAAGATGCGCAGCTTGCGGCTAATGAGATGAACGTGTTCTACAACTATTTCGGTGCATGGTTTAAAAATGAACGTGAAATCAATCAAGGTCTGATTGCACCATTGTCAGATGAAGAAATTGCAGCGCATCCTTTTTATACACCTGAAGCGATGCGTAAAAATAATGTCATTGGTCAGGCACAAGAAGTGATTGAGCGTTTAAAAGCGTATGAAGCTATGGGATACGACGAGTATTCATTCTGGATTGATACCGGAATGAGTTTTGAGCGTAAAAAAGCCTCTCTCGAACGTATGATTAATGAAGTTATGCCCGCATTTTCTGAATCAAAACTGGATCGCCGTCATGCAAAAATTTCAGCTGTATATTAACGGTCAGTTTGAGAATGGTGCTGCGCAATTTGACAGCATCAATCCGGCTACAGGTGAAATCTGGGCAAAAATGCCAGAAGCACGAACAGATGAAGTCAATCGTGCGGTAGATGCAGCCGAACAAGCATTTTATAACGCCAGTTGGGCGGGGTTGACGGCCACCCAGCGCGGCAAGTTACTTTATAAACTTGCCGATCTGGTCGAACAGGCGGCGCCACGACTTGCTGCTTTAGAAACCACAGATACCGGCAAGATTATTCGTGAAACCTCCAGCCAGATTGCTTACGTAGCAGAGTACTATCGCTATTATGCAGGGCTAGCAGACAAACTCGAAGGCAGTTTGATTTCTGTCGATAAACCCGATATGCAGGCATGGCTTGTACGTGAGCCAGTGGGTGTGGTTGCTGCGATTGTCCCGTGGAACAGTCAATTGTTTTTGTCTGCGGTTAAACTCGGACCAGCGCTTGCGGCAGGTTGTACAGTTATATTAAAAGCCTCTGAAGAGGCACCGGCACCCTTACTCGAATTTGCTAAATTGATTGATGAGGCTGGTTTTCCTGCTGGTGTGGTGAATGTAATTACTGGTTTTGGGCCAGAATGTGGTGCTGTATTAAGTGCACATCCTAAAGTGGCCCATATTGCATTTACCGGTGGCCCAGAAACAGCCAAACACATTGTCCGCAATAGTGCAGAAAATCTGGCAAAGGTTTCACTAGAACTCGGGGGTAAATCTCCGTTTATCGTATTTGCAGATACAGATATGAATAGCGCCTTGAATGCACAGATTGCAGCAATTTTTGCTGCAACAGGCCAAAGCTGTGTGGCGGGTTCGCGTCTTTTGATTGAAGCAAGTATCAAAGATGAATTTTTGCAGCGTTTATCCGAACGTGTACAACGTATCAAGATGGGTTTACCCGATGATATGCAAACCGAATACGGCCCACTGTGCACGCTCAAGCAACGTGAAAAGATTCAGCAAGTGGTGCAGCGCTCAATTGAACAAGGTGCAAAACTGATCACTGGTGGTCAAGTGTGCGTAGGAGCGGGGTATTACTATCCGCCGACGATTCTGGATTGTACTGGCGTGCCCGATGCACAAAGTATTCATACCGAACTGTTCGGTCCGGTGCTATCGGTCGATACGTTCATTACAGAAGCAGAAGCGATTCAAAAAGCCAACAGTACGCCTTACGGGCTGGCGTCTGGTGTGTTCACTAGCAATCTAAATCGGGCGCATCGTATGACCCGTGCCATTCGTGCGGGGATTGTATGGCTCAATACCTATCGGGTTGTTTCACCACTGGCACCGTTTGGTGGTTATGGACTATCAGGCCACGGTCGTGAAGGTGGTTTGAGTGCTGCACTTGAATACACCACCACAAAAACTGTCTGGCTTCGAATGTCAGATCAGCCAATTGATGATCCTTTTGTTATGAGGTAGTGAGTCAAATCAGGATGATTTTGATGTCGTAAATTTACTTGATTATTCAAGTAAATTAAAGAAAGGGATTAATGTCAGAAAATGGATTTTCTAAAGCTAAACCTGAAATTGGTATTGGTTTGGCTAAGTTTTATTTTAAATAAAAATATTTAAAAAACAAAACAGTGAAAACTCCATTGAACTTGATCTCCATTTTTAGCTGTTGGAAAGGAAGCGTAAAGATGAACACTTTCATTCAAAGAAATTTTTAAAATCTGTATATAAAATGGTCTAAAAATTGCTTTGAATTAAAGGAATAAAAAATTCCTTTCAGGAATGATTGGAATTGTCATCTGGGTCAGTTGTCTTAAAAGTGAGACTAAGGAAATGAGTCAAAATGCAACATCAAACAAAGCGTTTGAAATAGAAAGCAACAGTATCGATTATGTGGATGCTTCTCAACGTAATGGTCACGTGAAAGATTTATTCACGCTCTGGTTTTGTACCAATATTGCACCTTTAGCTGTCATTACGGGTGCGATGTCAGTGCAAACATTTCATCTCAATATCATGAGTGCATTGACCGCAATTATTCTCGGTCATTTTTTTGGTGCCTCCATTTTGGCACTGACCTCTGCACAAGGGCCGCAGGTGGGTATTCCACAAATGATTCAAAGTCGAGCACAGTTTGGACGCTATGGTGCTTTACTGGTTGTGATTTTTACCACCTTTATCTATCTGGGTTTTTTTACGTCAAACATTATTTTATCTGGAAAAACGCTACATACCGTGATTCCTGCTATTCCGGTACCAACAGCAACTGTGATTGGTGCAATTACAGCAACGCTGATCGGGATTATTGGCTATCATTTTATTCATAAATTTAACAAAATCGGAACATGGTTTATGGGCGGCGCATTGCTGATTGGCTTTGCTCTCATGATTCCACATGTCACAGCAGACGTATTGGCAAAAGGCTCTTTTAATTTGAAAGGCTGGTTTGCAATGTTCTGTGTGTGTGCGATCTGGCAAATCAGTTTCTCGCCATATACCTCGGATTACTCGCGCTATTTGCCTAAAGAGATTGGGATTTTTAAGCCGTTTATTTATACCTATCTGGGTGCAGCTCTTGGTACTGTGGTGGCATTTTGTTTCGGTATGCTTGCGGTGAGTTTATTTACCATCAATGATGCTATGGAAGCGGTGAAAACTGCCACAGGCGGGTTTGGCGTGGTGCTCATGATTTTGTTCTTATGCAACATTATTGGTCACAATGCCATGAATCTTTATGGCGCTTCGCTTTCATTTATTACCGCAATTCAAACATTTGCAGGTAAATGGATTCCAACCAAATCGACACGAATCATTCTTTCGATTTTTGTCCTCATTCTTGCAACCAGTACGGCACTTTGGGCATCAAGCAGTTTTATCAGCTACTTTCTTAACTTTATTTTTGCCTTGCTTTTCATTTTAGTGCCTTGGGTGGTGATTAACCTGATGGACTTCTATTACATCAATAAAATGCAGTACGACATTGCTTCAATTTTTGATGAACATGGTGGTCAGTATGGCAAGTACAACATGAAAACTCTGGTGACGTATTTTGTTGGAATTGTGGTTCAAATTCCATTTCTTACCAATTCATTTTTCACAGGGCGCTGGGCCAATGTCATACAAGACGTTGATATCTCATGGATTGTAGGCATGATCGTAACCGCTGTTGTTTACTTTGTATTTAACCAGTCTAAAGTAACAGCACGTGATTACACTGTCTCGACCAAAAAATGCTAAGCCAAAATGAAAAGCGAGAAAAAGTGATGAAAAGACAATATTTGAGTAGTTGTGTGGGGTTGATCAGTATCTCAATGGCATTACCATGCTTTGCAGGCTTCACGTTTGGCGATGCAAAAACAGATACGGGTGCACTGACGATTTCGGGCTATGTACGCGCCAATTATCAGGATAAAAACTACGGATCGGACAACGATCATAAACTCCAGTTTAATGCGGCTAAATTGGCGTTAGATTATGATTCGCCTCAATGGTTTGGTCATGCCGAATACCGTTGTTATCAGTATAGTACCTTGTGCGATTTCTCGACATTGGTTGATGCTTATGCAGGATATCGTTTCACTGATAAGCAAACATTAACCTTAGGATTACAGCCTGTTCCATTTGGTATTGGTCGTTTTTGGGAAAGCTCACTCTATGGTGGGATTAATAACACCATGGGATTGGAAGATGCACATAATCTGGGTGCAAATTATCATCATGAAATCGGTTCGACCAAAATTGATTTAGGTTACTTTGCAACTGATGGTGGGCACTATACGGGCGATAGCCGTGATTCAGCACGTTATACTGCAAATTTTGTCAAAACCAGTGATCCAACCCAATCGACGTTAAATGAAAAAAATATGTGGATTGCGCGCGTAAGTCAGGATATTAAACTCTCACCTGACATGAGCATGAATGTGGGTGGTTCTTACTGGTACTCCGATATTGAAAATAAGACTTCTGGTTTAGACGGAAACCGTAAGACATGGGCGTTGTTTACAGGTCTGAATTACAAAAATCTAGCCTTAAGCTTCACTGGCGGCCAAAATGATGTCACCAATAAAGATGCGTTACATCCTGATTATTCGGTGATGGGATCTTATGATGGCGAATATTATGTGGCCAATAAAGGCCAGTTTTATACCGCAGATGCTCGCTACGTCTTTAAAGACGTTTATAAGGGTATCAATATTACGCCTTATGCTACCTATACCAGTTATATCAAGGATACAGACGGTTATAAAAATTCAACACGTCACTTTTTAGGTGCATCATTTGACTATAAGAAGGTGTCTTTGGTTGCTGAATACATTATCAGTAAAAATGATCCATTCATTGGCGGTGATACGACCTCATTGGCACAAGGAGATAATGCCAACAAGTCGAACCGATTACTCAACTTGACTCTGTTTTATTATTTCTAAGCCTTTTGGTTAAGAGCAGCAGTGCTCAAATTTTTTTCTTAATTTAAATGGTATACCATATGTGTAAGATATGGTATCCATTACAGTGGTGGGCTATAAATCTCATTTATAGCCGTTTTAGACCTCAAAAGATTGAATGGGATTGGCAAACATGGATCTTCAAAAACAGCCTTTATTTCGACAAAAAGCACTTGTCGCAGGGCAATGGTGTGATGCCGATAATGGTCAGCAAACGCCAATTTACAACCCTGCAAACCAAGAAATGATTGGATGTGTTCCGAATATGGGACGGGCTGAAACCGAGCGTGCAATTGAAGCAGCGTATGCTTCATGGAATACGTGGAAAACAAAAACCGCCAAGGAAAGATCAGTTTTACTCAAAAAATGGTATGAGCTGATTATCGCCAATCTTGATGTACTTGCAGAAATTTTGACGACCGAGCAGGGTAAACCTCTTAATGAAGCAAAAGGCGAAATTAGCTACGCGGCGAGCTTTATAGAATGGTTTGCAGAAGAAGCTAAAAGGATCTATGGCGATGTGATTCCAAGCCCTTATCCGGATGCACGAATTGTAGTAAACAAACAGCCGATTGGGGTGGTGGCTGCAATAACGCCATGGAATTTTCCGGCTGCCATGATTACCCGAAAAGTGGCCCCAGCATTGGCGGCAGGCTGTCCATGTATTGTCAAACCTGCACCTGAAACACCATTTACAGCCTTGGCACTGGCTGATCTAGCAATACAGGCAGGAATTCCTGCCGAAATGATCAGTGTGATTACAGGTGATGCTGTTCAGATTGGTGATGCCATTTTCGCCAGTGATCATGTACGTAAGTTTACTTTTACCGGCTCAACCCCGATTGGTAAACTCTTACTGGAAAAATCTGCAAAAACACTGAAAAAAGTCTCGCTCGAATTGGGCGGCAATGCACCGTTTATTGTATTTGATGATGCTGATATTGAAGCAGCCGTTGAAGGTGCACTCATTGCAAAATTTAGAAATGCAGGACAAACCTGCGTATGTGTAAACCGTTTCTTGGTTCAATCTGGTGTTTATGAAAAATTCATTCAGGCATTTAAAATCAGAATCGAAAGTTTAAAAATTGGACATGGCCTAGAAGCAGGCAGTGAAATTGGGCCTTTGATCAATGCGCAAGCAGTAAAAAAAGTACAATCTCACATTCAAGATGCACTAAGTAAAGATGGTCGGCTAATTACTGGTGGACACGTCGACGCTACAGGCGAGCTATTTTTCGAACCGACCCTGATTGCCGATGCCAATTCCGAAATGATGGTTGCAACGCAGGAAACCTTTGGTCCCTTAGCTGTAATTTTCAAATTCGATACCGAGCAGCAAGCGATCCAGATGGCCAATGATACTGAGTTTGGCCTGGCGGCCTACTGCTATACACGTGATTTAGGACGTGCATGGCGGATGAGCGAACAGCTTGAATACGGTATGGTGGGCATCAATAAAGGACTGATTTCAAATGAAGTTGCACCTTTTGGAGGAATCAAGCATTCTGGTTTGGGGCGTGAAGGCTCAAAATACGGCATCGAAGATTATCTTGAAATTAAATACACACTGTTTGGAGGGTTATAATGAGTAATGACAGATTTGAAAAAGGCTTAAGTATTCGCAAACAGGTGTTGGGTGAAGAATACGTCAACAACTCGATCAATCATGCAGACGACTTCAATCTACCGCTACAAGAGTTGGTCACTGAGTATTGCTGGGGTGCAGTTTGGGGACGTGAGGAGCTGTCTAAACCAGAACGAAGTCTCATCAATTTAGCCATGATTTCTGCATTGAATCGACCTCATGAATTAAAACTGCATGTGAAAGGTGCGCTGCGTAATGGTGTGCCCAAAGAAAAAATTCGTGAAGTATTACTACAGGTGGCAATTTATTGTGGCGTACCTGCAGCAGTAGATAGCTTTCGTATTGCCAAAGAAGCCATTAAAGAATACGAAGCAGAACACCTTGCAAAATAATTTAAGGTCTAAGTTAAAAAAGAGAGCCATAAGCTCTCTTTTTGTTGCTCAATGGATTAATTATAAGCACGCTCGTTGTGCTCACTCACATCGAGGCCTTGTTGTTCCTGTTCGGATGTGGCGCGTAAACCGATGGTTTTATCAATGACTTTCATAATGATCCAAGTCAGTACGCCACAGTACACAACTGTTAGGCCAATACTGGCAATTTGCGCGATGAACTGTTTAAACAGATTTACATCCTGATTGCCGCCAAGGGCAGGGATACAAAATATTCCAGTCAGAATACAACCTACCATTCCTCCAATGCCATGTAGTGAAAATACATCTAATGCATCATCAAAGCCGAATTTACGTTTGAGCCCCGTCACCGCAAAGAAACAGCATATACTGGTTATCAAACCGACTGCAATTGCACCAAAAGGGCCAACATAAGCAGCTGCTGGTGTAATACCAACCAAACCTGCGATGACTCCAGATGCCAGACCCAATGAAGTCACATGTTTGGTCATTATTTTTTCAACCATCATCCAGCCCACAATTCCACCGCAGGTTGCAATGGTGGTGGTCATGAGTACTAGGCCCGCTGTAGTATTTGCTGCCAGTGCTGAACCAACATTGAAACCATACCAGCCAGCCCATAGTAATGCAGCGCCCATCATGGTAAATACCAGATTATGAGGAGGCATTGGAGTTGTTGGCCAGCCAAGACGTTTCCCAATAACGATTGCACCGACCAGAGCAGCAACACCTGAATTGATGTGTACAGCGGTTCCACCTGCAAAATCCAGTACACCCCAGTTATGCATAATTGCACCGGGGCCGCCCCATACCATATGTGCCAAAGGTCCATACACCAAAACCAGCCAGAGTGCACCGAACAATACCACAGCACCAAATTTCATTCGCTCTGCAAAGCCACCAATGGCAATACATGGTGTGATCATGGCAAAGGTCAAACCAAAAATACATAAAACATATTCAGGCACACCTGCAACCAGCGTTTGATCGGTAATTCCTGCCATAAATGCTTTACCCAAACCTCCAACAAAACTATTGAGATTAAGGCTACCTTCACTCATATGTGTAGTATCCGCCACGATGCTGTATACAATGGCAATCCATAAAATGCCGACTACACCTGCAACTGCTAAAAACTGGGAAAAAATTGAAAGTACGTTTTTAGCTCTCAGCATTCCGCCATAAAACAGTGCCAGACCAGGAATGAACATCATGAGCACTAAAATTGCTGAAACCATGAGCCATACAGTGGAAGCAGCATCAAAAGGTGTATCAGCAGCAAATACATCGACAGGCATCAGTATAAATAGACACAATCCTAATTTTTTGAGTATATCGGAGGGCATGGTAGAAACTCCTAATGCAAAAAGAAGATAAAAAACTTTTTATTCCTAAAGGGAATATTAATTTCATTTTGTTAAAGCAATTCTTATACCACGATGGTTTTTTGCACTTAATTTTCTCAATGTAAGGCCTAATCAAGTTGCCTAAATCTTCGTTAGTAAATGCAATAAGGGTTTTGATTGACTACTGAAATGAAGGATGCTCTGTAAAAAGTTGGATCAGATGATCCATTACAGTTCTGATTCTTTTGGCCGTAATCAAATTACTATGCACCACTAACCAGATGGGTTGTTCAACTAGGGTATTTTCATTGATTTGAACAAGTCCTGATTGATTCGCAATAAAGTCTGGCAACAAACCAATGCCTAAGCCAGATTTCACAGCATCAATTTGTGTGGAAAGACTATTGGTTTCAATCTTAAAATTTTGATTTCGTATAAAGTCTTTCATCCAGTGCGCAAGTGACAAATGTTGATGAGTATCAGCCCATCCTACATAGTGATATTGATCAGGTTGAAGATCATTGTCTTGAATAAACTTCATGTAAGACGTGGCGGCATAGAGTCCAAAACGAAGTGTTCCCAAGCGTTTGATGGTGAGATTACCAGCGTCAGGTTGAATCGTTCTGATGGCTAAATCGGCATCTCGACGATGCAAGTTAGTGAGTTGCACACCACTGTTAATTTCAATACGTAACTCGGGATGGCGAGAAAAAAGAGACTGTAAGGAAGGGATTACCAAACCATTGGCCAGATTTTCTGAAACAGCTAAACGAACCAGTCCCTGTGCTTGTGCATAATTTTGTCCACTTTCTGTCAGGCTGAGGGCTGCATTTTCGAATGCTTCTGCATTACCAAGTAAGGCTTCACCTTCGAGTGTAAGTTGATAACCTGTTTGATGTCGCGTAAACAGCGTCATGGCCATATCTTGCTCTAGGCGCTCCAAACGCCTCGATACGGTGGCAATACCCAAATTTAATTTTTCGGCAGCGGTGGTGAGTGTGCCTGTTCGGGCAACTGCAAGAAAAACTTTCACATCATCCCAATGCATATATTTTCCAAAAATGAAAAACCAGTTTCAATTATTATCTATATAAATTTCAATCATGGAAATAGATACTTCGGCTTTCACATGCTGAGGATATATAAATGCCTTTAAAATTATGGATAGCTTTGATTGTTTTAAGCTTGAGTAGCTTTGCCATTGTCACAACCGAATTAGCGCCGATAGGTTTACTTTCCGCCTTGGCACATGACCTGAATCAAAGCGAAGCCATCACTGGACTGATTGTGACAGGGTATGGTTGGGTGGCGGCTATCTCGGCGTTATGCTCGATCGTTTTGCTCATTCGGTTTCCACGAAAAATGGTCTTAATGATCATGCTGCTGATTTTGGCAATTTCCAATATCATCGTGGCCTATAGTTCATCATTTAATATGATTTTTTCTGCGCGTATTATCGGTGCAATTGCGCACGGTAGCTTTTGGGCCTTGATTGGAGCTGTCGCTTACAGTCTGGTTCCGAAACATAAATTGGGTTTGGCTACATCAATTATTTTTTCAGGTGTTTCAGTTGCGAGTATTTTGGGTGTACCTCTGGCGAGTTATCTGACTCAACTGAGTAGCTGGCGGGTGGCGTTTGAATTTCTGGGTCTTTTATCTTTCATTGTTTGTATTTTAATTCTGCTCTTTGTGCCCAAAATTCCAGATCAAGCCCCTTTAGCGTCTGGCTTTTTTAAAAAAGTGCTTCAGCATTCGACTTTAAATCGTTTATTTATTCTTACAGCACTGATCATTTCTTCACATTTTGCTGCATTTACATTTATTGAACCGTTTCTGAGCCAAATCGCACAGCTTGAATCGGGTCAGATCACATTACTTCTTCTTGTTTTTGGTTTGGCTGGTTTAATAGGCAATATCCTTGCTGGAAAGTTGATAGATCGACATTTACACACAATCATCTTGGTCAGTTTAGTATTCATTTCGGGAAGTGTGTTTGCTTTTGGATATTTGGGGTATCACGTTACTTTGAGCATCGCGATCGTATTTTTGGCGTTGTGGGGCGTTTCAATTGCAAGCATATTTGTAGGGTTACAAACTTGGGTTTTGAAGCAGGCAGATGATTTGGCAAGTGCAGCCTCGGCAATCTATGTTGCAGTTTTTAATGCCAGTATTGGCTTGGGAGCGCTAATCGGGAGCTTGATACTGCAATATGTCACGCTTAATCGAGCATTTGAAATCATTACAATCTTTCTAATTATTAGTCTTTATCTGCTGCAAAAATTTAACCGAACGCATTAATTAAAGATTGAATCGTATCTCTATTTCCAGTGTCATCTAAGTACAAGAAAAGTGGTGAAGAAATAGAAGATACGATTGCTTTAAGTTATGAAGAGCAATTACTCTTCGCTGCTTCCATAATTCATTACAGACAAGAGACGAATAGGCACCTGCACTAGTTTCTCTGGTCCATGAGGAATTTCACCTTCCAGAGTCAGACAATCTCCTGGTTGCATGTGAAAAACTTCTTGTCCATGTCGATAAATCAGCTCTCCCTCGACCAGATACAGCATTTCTGTGCCTGGATGAGCGAAGGTCGGGAATTCTTCACTGGCATCATCCATACTCACCAGATACGCCTCAAAGTTCTTTCTTGGGCCTCTAGAATGCGTTAATAAACGATAAGTATGGCCTTTTTCAGTGCCGCGGCGTACCACCTCCATACCATCTCCAGATTTAACCAGCATGGCATGACTTTCTTGCTGATCGTATTGACTAAATAAAGTCGACATTGGAATTCCGAGTACTTCGCACAGGCGGCTTAAGGTTTCCAAGCTCGTAGACACTTGTGCATTTTCAATCTTACTGAGCATGCCCTGACTAATCCCTGCAATCTGAGCTACTTCTGAGAGTTTGAGGCCTTGTTCCTGACGATGTCGTTTAATTTGAATACCAATATATTGTTCCAGCTTCACGCTGTTTTTGGTGTGTCTCATTATGGTTCAACTCTGCACTATTTTGATGACAATGAACTGAGAATTTTACTCAAAACAAAAAGTAGATGTAATACATTTAAAAAATCTTGTGGTGAAATATATATTCTTATTGGGAATATATGGCGTATATGATCGTTTATTACAAAAACAAAAGAAATTTTTAAAGTTGGCAAGGGATTTGCTTTCTTTATAGGAAACAAAGTTTCTTGTATTGAAAGCTAAACAATTTAAGAAACGAACGTGCATTTTTTGAGCCAAATACAGTTTTGCCATATTAGGAGTATGTCAATTATGTTGCAGCAAGCCGTGAAGGAGATGTTTGATCACTATGAATTGACCAGTCAACCGATGTACCGTCCAGAAGTACAAAAGGTCATTGATCAGCATCATTTAAAATATGTTTTGGCGCAATTTGTTGATATTCATGGTGCTGCCAAAACCAAGTCGGTCCCGATTTCGGGCTTAAAAGCGATTGAGAAAGACGGTGTCGGATTTGCAGGTTTTGCTATTTCTGGTATGGGAATGCAACCCCATGGTCCTGACTTTATGGTGAAAGGCGATTTATCTACTTTAACTCCAGTCCCTTGGCAACCGGGTTACGGACGGGTGGTCTGTGAAGGGTATGTGAATGGAAAGCCGCATCCATATGATTCACGTTATGTACTGCGCCAGCAAGTCGAGCGTCTAAAAGCTCAAGGCTGGACATTAAACACTGGGCTTGAGCCGGAATTTAGCCTGTTTCGTCGTGGCGAAGACGGCAAACTCAAAATGGTAGACGACTCCGATAATCTGGATAAACCTTGTTATGACTATAAAGGCTTGTCTCGTTCACGCGAATTTTTAGAACGATTAACTGAAGCTCTCATTCCTGTGGGTTTTGATATTTATCAGATCGATCATGAAGATGCCAACGGTCAGTTTGAAATCAACTATACCTATGCAGATGCCATGAAGTCGGCAGATATGTTTACCTTTTTCCGTATGGCTGCGGGTGAAATTGCCAACGATTTAGGCATGATTTGTTCATTTATGCCAAAACCTGACCCGAAGCGTGCAGGCAACGGCATGCATTTTCATTTGTCGATCGGCAGTGAAAAAAATAGCAATCTTTTTCATGATGCCAGTGATCCAAGTGGAATGGGTCTATCAAAAATGGCCTACCACTTTATTGCAGGTCTGCTTGAACATGGTCCGGCACTCTGTGCTTTTTGCGCACCAACGGTAAATTCTTATAAACGCCTCGTGGTGGGTCGTTCACTCTCTGGCGCGACATGGGCACCAGCCTTTATTGCATATGGCGGCAATAACCGCTCAGCCATGGTGCGTATTCCGTATGGTCGTATTGAGCTGCGCTTGCCCGATGCAGGCTGTAATCCTTATCTGGTGTCGGCTGCCATTATTGCAGCAGGACTTGACGGAATCGAACGCGAACTGATGCCACCACCGGCCTGTAATGAAAACCTATATAGCCTTGGGCTTGAAGAAATTGCAGCACGTGGCATTCAAACCTTACCGCAGTCGCTTAAAGAAGCCATTGATGCACTCAAAGCAGATCCACTGTTTGCACAGAAAATGGGATCTGAAATTGTGAACGAATTTATTGAACAAAAAAGCATGGAGTGGGTGGAATACTGCCGCCATGTGTCCGACTGGGAAATTCAGCGCTATACAGAGTTTTTCTAAAGCTTTAAACAACAAACAGATTAAAAATTAAATTTTGGAGACATCCTATGTGTGGAATCGTTGGTTTATATCTTAAAAATCCTGCGCTTGAATCCCAACTTGGCAAATTGTTTGAGCCAATGCTGCAAGCCATGACCGGTCGTGGTCCCGATAGCGCAGGCTTTGCGATTTATGGTGATGAGGTTCAAGACGGGTGGGTCAAATTAACCTTGCAAACCACAGATGAAACGTTTAACTGGCAGGTATTTGCACAAAAGCTTCAAGCAAAATTATCTACAGGTTTTGACTGGTTTCAAAATGCAACTGCTGCCGTCGTAAAAGTTGAAGCAGATGAAGAAATAGTGCGTGCAGCAATCGATGAAATTGCCCCTGAACTAAAAATCATGAGTGTTGGACAAAGTATCGAAATTTTAAAAGGCATGGGCTTACCTGTCGAAATTTCTGAACGCTTTGGCCTTGCCAACATGAAAGGTAGCCACATTATCGGACATACCCGTATGGCCACTGAAAGTGCCGTAACCATGGAGGGAAGTCATCCATTTTCAACAGGTGCCGATTTATGTCTGGTTCACAACGGCTCGTTATCGAATCATGCACGTTTACGTCAAGAGTTAAAGCGTGAAGGTATTAGCTTTGAAACAGATAACGATACCGAAGTTGCAGCAGGGTATCTCACTTGGCGTTTACAGCAGGGCGATAATCTGGAGCAGGCGTTGAATCACGCACTCGATGATCTGGATGGTTTCTTTACCTTTGCGATTGGAACCCGTGATGGCTTTGCTGTTATTCGCGATCCGATTGCATGCAAACCTGCTGTACTGGCCGAAACCGAAGATTACGTTGCCATGGCCTCTGAGTATCAGGCATTGGCTTCTTTACCCAATATCGATCAAGCCAAAGTGTGGGAACCCGAACCAGCCACCTTGTATGTATGGGAGCGTTCGTCAGCCAAAACGAACGCAGCGGCATAAGTTAAACGGTTAAAAAATCAGGAGCAGCAGTATGAACAGCACAGTATTGGCAGACAAAATTGAGCAAACACTTTTAAAAGATACTTACGATTTAAATCTAGATAGCGTACGCGATCTCAATCAGGCATTGCATAGCAAGGATCTGGTCAATGAAATTGCACATTGGACGGTTAAAAACCCTGCGGGTATACATAATATAGCGGTGGGGATTAAAGCTCCGATTTCGGTCACCATTGATGGTCATGCAGGGTATTACTGTGCAGGCATGAATCAGGAAGCGGATATTGTCGTAAATGGTAACGTTGGGGTAGGCGTTGCAGAAAACATGATGTCCGGCTCTGTGCGTATCAAGGGCAATGCCTCTCAGGCTGCGGGTGCAACTGCACATGGAGGATTGCTGGTGATTGAAGGGGATGCAGGCGCACGCTGTGGTATTTCTATGAAAGGTGTAGATATTGTCGTGGGAGGCAATATCGGTCATATGAGCTGTTTTATGGGGCAAGCGGGCCGTTTGGTCGTCTGTGGTGATGCAGGTGATGCACTGGGCGACTCTCTTTATGAAACCCGTATTTATGTGAAAGGAGCCGTAAAATCTTTAGGTTCAGACTGCATTGAAAAAGAAATGCGTGCTGAACATCTTGCCGAATTGGCGGAGCTGCTGGCCAAAGCTGGTTTTAACGAATCCCCAACCTCGTTTAAACGCTATGGCTCAGCCCGCCAACTTTATAACTTCAAAGTAGACAATGCATCTGCTTACTAAGATCAAACGTAGATCGGAGAAATAACCATGACACAATCAGCTACTCAATTTGAACCAGTACTACGTGAATCGGCTACGTTTGATCGTTTGACCATTCAGGAAATTCAACGTGCTGCCGCGACCGGAATCTATGATATTCGCGGTGGTGGTACCAAACGTCATCTGCCACATTTTGATGATTTATTATTGCTGGGTGCGAGTATGTCTCGTTATCCGCTAGAAGGGTATCGAGAAAAATGTGGTACCGATGTGGTTTTAGGCACACGTTTTGCCAAAAAACCGATTCATCTGAAAATTCCTGTGACCATTGCAGGAATGAGCTTCGGTGCGTTATCTGCCAATGCCAAGGAGTCTTTAGGCCGTGGCGCGAGTATGGTCGGTACGTCTACTACCACAGGTGATGGCGGGATGACCCCCGAAGAGCGTGGGCATTCCGAAACGCTGGTATATCAATACTTGCCATCGCGCTATGGTATGAACCCAGACGATTTACGTAAAGCCGATGCCATTGAGATTGTCTTGGGGCAAGGGGCCAAACCTGGGGGTGGCGGTATGCTGCTCGGAATGAAAGTGACAGAGCGTGTGGCGGGAATGCGCACTTTGCCTGTCGGCGTCGATCAACGAAGCGCCTGCCGACATCCAGACTGGACTGGGCCAGATGATTTGGCCATCAAAATTGCCGAAATCCGCGAGATCACAGACTGGGAAAAACCGATTTATGTCAAAATTGGAGCAAGTCGTCCTTATTATGATGTCAAGCTTGCAGTTAAGGCAGGAGCAGATGTGATTGTACTCGATGGCATGCAAGGCGGAACAGCCGCGACTCAAGAAGTGTTTATTGAGCATGTGGGAATTCCGATTTTATCTGCCATTCCCCAAGCGATTCAGGCTCTACAGGAAATGGGCATGCACCGTAAAGTACAACTGATTGTCTCTGGTGGTATCCGCACTGGTGCAGATGTGGCAAAAGCGATGGCACTCGGTGCCGATGCAGTCGCAATTGGTACTGCTGCCTTGATTGCTTTGGGGGATAACCATCCACGCCTTGATGATGAGCTAAAAAAAATCGGTTCGGCATCAGGCTATTATGACGATTGGCAAAATGGCCGTGACCCTGCCGGAATTACCACCCAAGATCCAGAGCTTGCCAATCGTCTAGATCCAATTGAGGGTGGTCGACATTTAGCCAATTACTTGCGCGTATTGGTTTTGGAAGCTCAAACCATGGCGCGTGCTTGTGGTAAATCACATCTACATAACCTCGATCCAGAAGATCTAGTTGCTCTGACAGTAGAAGCCGCTGCCATGGCACGTGTGCCATTGGCTGGAACCAATTGGGTACCGGGGCAACTCCAATATTAAGTATCGACCTTGTGAGCGTTATTTGAGCATAAAGCACCTAAAAAGGGTGCTTTACGTGTCGGGTGTTAATTCATTTAAAAATAGAAAAGAACAGGATAATTCAGATATGATGCTAATCCTTGAGTCACATCGTGGTGTACGGGTTTAGCTAATGAACTTTAAAAGTATTGAAAATTTTTATTGGGTGGCCCGTTTAAATAGTTTTAATAAAGCCGCAGTTAAACTTAATACCACACAACCTGCGGTCTCTCAGCGTTTAAATACCTTTGAGCAAGAACTTGGAGTCAAGCTTTTAGAGCGGACATCACGCAGCTTACAATTGACCGAAAAAGGCCAAATCGTTTACGCCTACGCAGAAAAATATATTCAACTCAATCATGAGTTACTCAAAGCATTGTCTGAAAAAACGGCACTTCAGGCCACCATTCGCTTGGGTGTTGCAGAAACGATTGTACACACTTGGCTGGTCGATTTTATCGAGCAAGTGCAACAAGAGTATCCTGCTGTAACTTTCGATATTGTGATTAATATTACCCCCATGCTCAAACAAGCGGTTGAAGCGGGTGAACTGGATATGGCGTTTTTACTTGAATCAAGCTGTAATTTTGATTGTGTAGAAATACCACTATGTCAGTTTCAACACAGTTTTTTAATTGCACCACGTTTCCACAAACGCTTTTTAGAGCGTCAGCTTACTCTCAAGGATGTGTCTAATAGCACCATTTTGACTTATCCCAAAATGACCTATCCCTATATGGATTTAAAAAATCAGCTGATGCAGCACGGCTTAAAAGAACCTAAAACCATTACCAGTTACTCCTTAGCCACTTTAATTAAAATGACCGAAGAAGGTATGGGAATTGGGATTATTCCACATTTATCGGTGATTCACGAACTACGTGAAAAACGGTTACAGATTTTGCCCTCTGAGTTGGTATTAAAGCCATTTCGTTTTTCGTGTGTGTATATTGCGGGTAAAGATGATCTGGTAAAACAAAGTTTATCGAAAATTGCCCAGCAGATTGCACAGCACTCACTACGTAAGCTCAATAACCAGTTTAATGGCGATGATTATCGTTAAATACATGCTCAACCGCTCTGCATTTGATTAAGATGAGTTCTTAAATGAGCTCATTTGGATGTGTCCAGATCAGCACAAAAAAGTGCGTCATACGAGTGCAGTATGCACCATTAAAGTACTGATTTTTAATATTTATTTTTTTAGATATAACCGTAGCTAATCGATATCGATAAGCAAAGATTATTAATTAATTTTAAATCAAAAAAACTATATAAATGAATAAGTTATTTTTTATCTTTCGTGTTGTGTAAATATTGTTCCAATCCTGTCTGCTGTGTTTAAGTAAATAAGCGCCAATATTAGTGAAGAAACTAAAATCTGTTTCTTGCTCAGGGCAACGTGATTCCTCCTCAGGCTAAGCAAAGAGCGAATAAATTTTATGGACAAAAAGACATTTTTTAGTGAACGGCAGTGGGCGATTGTTGCCTCGATTTTCTTAATGGCAACATCAGCCATGGGGCCGGGTTTTCTTACCCAAACTGCAACATTTACCGTCAAAATGGGCGCTGCATTCGGGTTTGGTATTTTACTCTCGATTATTATTGATTATGTGGTACAGCAAAATATCTGGCGCGTGGTCACACTAACACAAAAGCGTGCTCCAGACATTGCCAATATTGCGTTGCCTGGAAGTGGCTATGTACTTGCAGTGCTGGTTATTTTTGGAGGATTCTTTTTCAATATTGGTAATATTGCAGGGGCGGCACTCGGATTAAATGCCTTGTTTGGACTCGATACCAAATGGGGCGGTGTCATTAGTGGTGCTATGGCAATTATGATTTTTGCATCGCGTAAAGCCAGTTTGGTGGTCGATAAGAGCATGATCATTCTGGGGATTTTAAAAATCGCGATTATTGTCGTGGTGGCTTTTATTGTGGCACCGCCAATGGCCGATGCATTTCATCAAACGATTTTGCCAAGCCATGTCGACTTTGCCAGTATTACTACCATTGTAGGCGGAACAGTCGGTGGCTACATCTGCTATGCCGGTGCGCACCGATTGCTCGATAAAGGTGCCGTGGGTCCTGAGCACATTGCAGAAGTCTCACGTGCTGCAACCAAAGGCATTGTGGTGGTTGGCGTAATGCGCTATGTACTGTTCTTGGCAATTTTAGGTGTAGTGGTCAGTGGCGCAACCATTGATTTGGCATCGCACAATGCCAACCCAGCCGCTCAAGCCTTTCAATATGCTGCCGGTGAATTCGGATTTAAACTTTTTGGCCTCATTTTTTGGGCAGCCGGTATCAGTAGCTCAATTGGTGCAGCTTACACTTCAGTTTCGTTCTTTACGGCATTTAAAAAAGACCTCGACCTCAAGCAGCGTAACTTTTGTACCATTATTTTTATTGCGCTTGCATTGTTGCTCTATGTCTTGATTGGCGCAACGCCAGCGAGCCTATTGGTATTTGTCGGCGGTTTAAACGGTCTGGTTCTACCGATTGGTCTGACTATCTTTGTATATGTTGCCGCATGCCGTAAAGATATGCTCGGCGGCTACAACTACCCAATGTGGCTGACCGTTTTAGGCGTACTGACCTGCTTGCTTACGTGGTACATGGGTTATGTATCGTTTAACACGATTTTTAATTACCTCAAAACTCTATAGGACATTCCCATATGCGTATCGATTTGAATAGTGATTTAGGTGAAAGCTACGGATCTTGGAGCATGGGGAATGATGCACAGATTCTACCCATTGTCAGCAGCGCCAATATTGCCTGTGGTTTCCATGCCGGTGATCCGCTGGGTATTTTTAATACCCTGAAACAGGCAGCACAGTTACAGGTGACGGTCGGGGCACATGTGTCTTATCCAGATCTGGTCGGTTTCGGGCGCCGTAATATGCAGCTTTCTTACGATGAACTCATGACTGATGTGATGTATCAGATTGCGGCCTTGCAAGGTTTAGCCAAAGCTGCAGGCACCGAAGTGAAATATGTAAAGCCACATGGCGCGCTGTACAACACCATTGCCACAGATTTGGAGCAGGCCAGAGCCGTAATTGATGCAATCAAAAAGATGGATTCAGACCTGACGTTGGTGGCACTTGCTGGTTCAAGCTTGATTAAATATGCCCAGCAGCAAGGCCTTCAGGTGGTGGCCGAAGCCTTTGCAGACCGTGCGTACAATGCTGATGGATCATTGGTATCGCGTCGGTTGCCTGGCGCGGTGCTACATGATGCCGACTTTGTGGCACAACGTGTAGTGAGTATGCTCAAAGAAGGAGGTGTTGTCTCAATTAATGGTCAATTTACACCAATCGATGCACAGAGTATTTGCTTGCACGGTGATACCGAGGGCGCATTGGCGATGGCAGCAGCCATACGTGAGGCCTTGATTCAAGAGGGTATCGAGATCCGCTCATTTTGTGAGGGCACCTAAATGAATCAGCTACAATTTGCCCATGGCGAAGCGCTTTATGCTGCAAAGCAAGCACGCTATGACATTCGTAATGGCTTTGACCTCCCGACGGCTGGCTTGGCGGCGGGCCTAACGCAGGTCAACATGATTTCGGTTCCCAAAGCGTGGGCTTATGACTTTTTACTATATAGCCAACGCAATCCACAAAGCTGTCCTGTACTTGATGTAATTGAAGCTGGCCAGTTTCAAAGCAAACTCATTCAAGAATCTGGCCATGATATCCGCACCGACTTTCCGCGGTATCGAATTTGGGAACACGGTCAATGTACCGATGAAGTTACCGATGCCACATCGATCTGGAATCAGCACAACGACTTGGTGACGTTTTTAATTGGATGCAGTTTCTCCTTCGAAACAGCACTGATAGAGGCCGGCATTGAAGTCCGTCATATTCAAGACCAACGAAATGTTCCGATGTACCTCACCGGTATTGAATGTGTTCCCGCAGGACGAATTTCAGGTCGACTGGTCGTCTCTATGCGTCCAATTAAAGCATCACAAGTGAGTCAGGCCGTACAAATTACTGCAAAAATGCCCAATGTTCATGGGGCGCCAGTGCATATTGGCCATCCAGAAAGCTTGGGAATTTCAGATCTGAATTGTCCAGATTTTGGCGATGCACCTCGCATATTAAACGATGAAATTCCGGTCTTTTGGGCATGCGGCGTGACGCCACAAGCTGCTGTCATGCAATCAAAAATTCCGTTTGCGATCAGTCACGCGCCGGGACATATGCTGATCACCGATGTGCCAGATAGGGCATGGATGCGCTAAGGATAAGGAGAACTTCGAGATGCGATTTTTATCTGTAAATAGCGACAGTTTTCTAATCGAACTGGGTGATTTACAACACACCATGCAGTTGTATCGACATTTGCGAGACGCCGCGCATCCGCATATACGTGAAATGGTACCTGCCGCAGCGACCATTTTAGTGTATTTCAATCCGCTTCAAATCAGTGCCAGAGCACTCATCCATTGGATTAAAGCACAAAAACCAAGTGCCGATATGCAGTCAAATCATCGTCATATCGAGATAGAAGTTTGCTATGACGGGCCTGATTTACCGCATGTCGCTGAACTACTCAACTTATCAGTAAAAGAAGTGATTGAGCGACATACTCAAGCGCCGTGGCAGGTCGCATTTATTGGTTTTGCACCCGGCTTTGGTTATTTAAGTCGTGCAGATCAGCCCTTTGGTAGTGTACCGCGACTGGATTCACCACGTAAAAAAATCCAATCCGGTTCGGTGGCACTGGCAGGTGAATATTCTGGGATTTATCCCAAAGATAGTCCCGGCGGTTGGCAACTCATCGGGCAAACCACCTGCAAAATGTGGGATCTGACACGCGAGCATCCGGCATTATTACTGCCCGGCGATCAGGTTCAGTTTATCGATGTGACGCATCGGCCAACCCGTGTGGCTATACATGATGTGGACCTTAAAACGGCTAATGTCGCACAGTCTGAGCTTTCGCCTGTTTTAGAGGTATTACAGGCAGGCCTGCAAACCCTGATTCAAGACGAAGGCCGCAAGCACGTCGCCGCCATGGGCGTAGGCGCGGCAGGCGCCATGGACCGCGCTGCTTATCATTTGGCTAATCAGATTGTGGGTAATCGCCCAGATGCGGCGGCACTTGAGGTGCTCAACGGTGGAGTAAAATTCAAAGTATTAGCACCCACTGTTGTCGCTGTGACAGCGGCACAGAGCAATATTTGGGTGATTGATCGAAATGCGGTACGTAGTCGTGTTTCTGGTTATACCGCATTGGCACTTGATCCAGAAGACATGCTTCAGATCGATCCACCACAGGCTGGAATACGCAACTATCTTGCCGTGCGTGGTGGCGTTGCCACTGCACACGTATTAGGAAGCGCAAGTTACGATACTTTGGCTGAGTTAGGGCCAGCCCCTTTACAGGTACATGACCTGATCTGTGTGGGTAACGCTGCTGTAAGTGCGGTTGAACTTTATGCGCAGGCACCAGAGCAGCTAGCGAAAGTCGGTGAAGTTATCGAAATCGATGTGGTTTTAGGGCCACGCACCGACTGGTTTGAACCGGAAAGTATTCAGCAGTTTTTTAAGCAGCAGTGGCAGGTCACACACGAAAGCAACCGCGTGGGATTACGTTTAAAGGCACCACATGGATTAAAGCGACAGATTCAGCAAGAGCTACCCAGCGAGGGAACCTGTACAGGTGCTTTACAAATCCCGCCCAATGGTCAGCCCGTTTTGTTTATGAATGATCACCCTCTGACTGGCGGTTATCCGGTATTGGCGGCTGTTGCCACACACGATCTGAATAAAGTTGCGCAAATTCCGCCGGGTGCTTTCATTCAGTTTCGCCAATTTACACATGTTTTAGATTTGGACGCCGAGTAAATAGATAATGGACAAACAACATAAAATTTTAATTGCCAACCGTGGTGAGATTGCAGTACGTGTCATTCAGGCATGTAAAGATTTAAACATTCCATCTATTGCGGTGTATGCCGATGATGATATTGACAGTTTGCATGTTCAATATGCCGATGAGGCATGGGCATTGTCTGGCGTTACCGCCAAAGAGACTTACCTGAATATTCCGCGTTTGATTGAAATTGCACAAAATGCGCAGGCCACCATGATCCATCCCGGCTATGGCTTTTTATCTGAGCGTGCCGAATTTGCGCAGGCTGTGTTAGATGCCGGCCTGATCTGGATTGGGCCTTCGCCAGAAAGTATTGAAAAGTTAGGCGACAAGATCGAAGCCAGAAAAATTGCGGCATCGGTGGGTGCTCCGTTGGTTCATGGTACAGCTCAGCCCTTAAACAATGCCCAAGAGGCACTTGAATTTGCTCAAACCTATGGCTTACCTATGGCCATTAAGGCCGCATTTGGTGGCGGTGGCCGCGGTTTGAAAGTGGCATGGCAGCTCGAAGAAGTTGAAGCGTTGTATGAGTCTGCGGTACGTGAAGCCATTGCTGCATTTGGTCGTGGTGAATGTTTTGTCGAGCAATATCTGGATAAACCCCGTCATCTGGAAGCGCAGATTATCGCCGATCAGCATGGTCATGTCGTGGTGGTGGGAACCCGTGATTGCTCATTACAGCGACGCAATCAAAAATTGGTGGAGGAGGCACCTGCACCGTTTATCGATGAACATATACATCAACAAATTCTTAGCTCATCGACCAATATTTGCCGAGCTGCACAATATGTGGGTGCGGGAACGGTCGAATATTTACTGAGTCGAGATGGCAAATTATCTTTCTTGGAAGTAAACACCCGCTTACAGGTTGAACATCCGGTCACGGAAATGACCTCAGGCATCGATCTGGTTTGTGAACAAATCCAGATTGCATTGGGTCAGCCTTTAAGTATTCAAGAGACACCACAACCTCAAGGTCATGCAATCGAGTTTCGAATTAATGCTGAAGATCCGGCGCGCGGCTTTATTCCAGCTTTTGGGCGTATCGAAAAATTTACCGCACCTTTTGGTCTGGGGGTACGTTTAGATACTGGTGTGCTCTCGGGCAGTCTGGTGTCTAGTCACTTCGACTCACTGATGGCCAAGTTGATTGTATACGGCCCAACCCGAGAGATTGCATTGCAGCGCGCCCGACGAGCACTTGCGACTTTTGAAATTGAAGGCGTTGCATCGGTATTGCCATTTCATCGAGCAGTACTGACACAACCGGATTTCACTGAAAATTTTCAGGTGCATACGCGCTGGATTGAACAGGACTTTCAGCATAACTTTGATGTTGTACCGCGTAGTTCGCTGAGCAGTCAAAGTGGTGTACAGCATTTTATGCTGGAAATTGACGGTAAGTTACACCGCGTGGGCTTACCAGTGGGCGTGTTTAGCGGCTTTGTAGCCCAGTCTCAACCGAGTCGTGAAAGTCTAGTTGAGCAAAGCAGCAGCCCAAATGATGTGATTGCACCGATTAATGGGGTCATTACTACATGGAAAGTTGCAGAAGGTGCGCAGGTTGCAAAAGGTGAGGTGATTGCGATTATGGAAGCCATGAAAATGGAGATTCAAGTAACGGCACATCAAGCTGGTACACTGCAACATCTGGCTCAAACCGGAAAAACCTTGAAGGCAGATGAAAAGATCGCGGAAATCATCGCGACTTCTTAAAACGCTGTCTTTTAAATAGCCGATGTTATTATTTAAACACTCGGGAGATGCGATAGGCAGCCCCCGAGTATCGAGATTTAGTCAATCAGTTCAATGGCAATAGCGGTGGCTTCTCCGCCACCAATACACAGCGCCGCAACACCTTTACGCTTGTTCAGACGTTTGAGTGCATGAATCAGCGTCACAATAATACGTGAGCCGGAAGATCCAAGTGGATGCCCCAAGGCGCAGGCACCACCATGAATATTGACTTTTTCAGGATCAAGCGCAAAGGCATCAATGGCTGCCATGGTGACCATCGCAAAAGCTTCATTGATCTCCCAAAGGTCGACTTCCTCAGCCGACCAACCGACTTTTTTCAGTAACTTTTCAATTGCACCCACTGGTGCGATCGTAAACTCTTCAGGGCGCTGCGAATTCGAGACGTAACCCTTAATTTCGGCCAATTGAGGCAACTGACGCGTTTTGGCTTCTTGTTCGGACACAATCAGCAGTGCAGAGGCGCCATCACTAATTGAACTAGAATTGGCGGCAGTCACTGTTCCATCTTTGGCAAAAGCTGGTTTTAGGCTTGGTATTTTGTCAATTTTGGCATTGCCCGGATTTTCATCGTGTAAAACGGTGATGTCACCTTTACGTGTTTGAACAGTCACAGGCGTAATTTCAGCGTCAAAATATCCTTCGGCAATGGCTGTTTGTGCCCGCGTTAAAGACCGAATCGCAAACGCATCCATGGCTTCACGGGTGTAGTTTTTCTGATCGGCCATTTCCTGCGCATAAGAACCCATCGCGCGGCCAGTGTAGGCATCTTCAAGACCATCTAAAAACATATGATCAAGCATCTGACCATGGCCCATACGATAACCCGAACGCGCTTTAGGTAACAGATATGGCGCATTGGTCATTGATTCCATACCGCCCACTACCGCAATCGAAATACTGCCGGCTTGAATGGCGTCGGCTGCAAACATTGCAGCTTTCATGCCTGAACCACAGACTTTATTAATGGTGGTTGCACCCACATGATCGGGCAGTCCGGCTTTACGCATCGCCTGTCGTGCAGGACCTTGCTTTAATCCGGCAGGTAGCACGCAGCCCATAATTACTTCATTAATATCATCGACTGCAAGCTGAGTCTGTTCAACCACGCGTCGAATGACCACGGCACCTAAATCGGGGGCCTGCAAATCGGAGAGACTGCCTTGAAAACTTCCCATCGGGGTTCGAGTGGCTGCGGCAATGATGACTTTTGACATGTTCAATTCCTTCTTTTGGGGTTTGACAGATCGCCATCAAACCCATCATGAAAATTTAAAATACGGGAGGGCTGTAGGTCAGGGTTTTGCCCAAGATCCAAAGTAAAAACATCACCAAAGGCAAATGTACCACCAGTTGAGTCACGGTAAATCCAATCACGTCTTTGGCTTTGAGTTTCAAGATTCCCAACATGGGCAGCATAAAAAATGGATTGATTAAGTTTGGTAAGGCCTCGGCTGCATTGTAGATTTGTACCGACCAACCTAAATGGTACTTTAAATCGATCGCAGCCTGCATGACATACGGCGCTTCAATGATCCATTTGCCGCCACCAGAGGGTACAAAAAATCCCAAAATAGCCGAGTAGATTCCCATCACCACAGCAAAGGTGTCATGCGAGGCAATCGAGACAAAAAACTCGGCAATATAATGCGACAATGAAAAATCTTGCGCATTCACTGCTTGAGTCATAATAAAGGCGATACTGCCGTAAAGCGGAAATTGAATCAGTACACCCGAAACTGCAGGTACAGCTTTACTCACGGCATTTAAAAAGTTGCGTGGTGTACGATGCAGAGCAAGGCCGAGCATCAGAAAAATAAAGTTGTAGGTGTTCAGGCTGGAAATGGCAATAATCGGATTGTTTTTAGAAAACTCAAGAGCCATCCAGATTAGGCCGAGTACCACCACCAAAATGGTTAAGATTGGAGAGTTTTCGAGCCAGTCTCCCGGACGATTAGACTTCTCCTCGACTTGTTCATCTTCGTCAAAATCAAGCTGGAAATCTTGCATCGTTTTGACGTTTTGCCCTTTTGGCGCCGACCAGTAGGCAATCACGATCGAAACAATCACCAGTACCAGTGTCATGACTAAAGATTGCCACAAAAAAATGGTTTCGGTAAATGGAATAACGCCGGTGAGATTATAAATCGATTCTGGCAGACTGGCCTTGTTGGCTTGAAGTTGTGCGGCAGATGAGCTAATTCCCAATGCCCATGTGGCGCCCATCCCAATGATTGCAGCAGCCGCAGCAGCGCGATAATCCATATTGAGTTCTTTACGCTTGGCCAGTGCAATCACCAGTAAGGCCGTCAAAATGGTACTGATCGCCCAGTTGACCAACGACACCAGTAAGCTCACTGTCGCGACCAGCACAATTGCACTACGGCCCGAATGTGGAATTCGGGCCATTTTATGAATCAGTTTTTTAACCGGTGCCGACACCGACACCACATAACCGACAATAATCAGCATGGTCATTTGCAGCGTAAAGGGGATTAGGCTCCAAAAACCGTTTCCAAAAGCACCAGCCACATCTTTAACTGGTGCACCAATAAAGATGGCAGCCACTGAGACAATAATCACGCCCAATAAGGCAAAAATGTAGGAATCGGGGAACCATTTTTCAGACCAGTTACTGACTTTTAGCGCAAAACGCTCCAATAAAGCGGGTTGTTTATCCATAATCAACATCCATTTTGTCGTTTTAGATAGATACACCGAATCGGCATAGGGCTGCCGATTCGGTTTTTTATTTTAAAATTCCGTCATGGAACCGGTTTTTTATCATCAGCAACATTGCTTAAGCGGGTGCTGTATTGCGTAGTGTTACACCTGTTGCGGCCTGAATGTCTTCGAAGCGAACGCCGTCGGCCAGTTCAATCAGTTCAATCCCACCGTCGACTACATCCATTACACCCATATCGGTGATAATACGATGCACGACGCGCTGACCTGTGAGTGGCAAGTTGCAGGTTGGCACAATTTTAGGTGAACCATCTTTTGCGCAGTGCTCCATCAGCACCACAACACGCTGTACACCGACCACCAAATCCATGGCACCACCCATACCTTTGACTTTTTTGCCGGGAATCATCCAGTTGGCTAAATCGCCTTGCTCAGAAACTTCCATCGCGCCCAGAATAGCGATATTTACATGACCACCTCGAATCATGCCGAAGGATTCACTGCTCGAAAAAAACGCTGCGCCGGATCGGGCAGTCACGGTTTGTTTACCTGCATTGATTAAATCGGCATCGACGCTGTCTTCTGTTGGAAACTCACCAATACCGAGTAAGCCATTTTCCGATTGCAACCAGACTTCAACATCTTCTGGAATATAATTGGCCACCAAAGTGGGTAAACCAATGCCTAAATTTACATAAAATCCGTCTTGTAACTCTTTTGCGGCACGTTGTGCCATTTGCTCGCGGGTCCATGCCATGATTATGCTTCCTGTGCTTTTAGGGTTTTTTGTTCAATCCGCTTTTCCGGGGTCGCATTGAGCACCACACGATTGACAAAAATACCGGCCAAATGAATGTCATCTGGATCTAATGTACCGGTCTCGACAATTTCCTCGACTTCGGCGACGGTGATTTTGCCAGCCATTGCACATTCGGGATTGAAGTTTCGAGCCGTTTTACGAAAGATTAGGTTGCCGGCTTTATCGGCCTTGTAGGCTTTCACCAGTGCGATATCGGCAGTGAGAGATGGCTCTAAAATATAAGTTTTGCCGTCAAATTCACGTTGCTCTTTACCTTCTGCAATGAGCGTACCGACACCGGTTTGGGTATAAAATGCAGGAATGCCTGAGCCACCAGCACGCAATTTTTCGGCCAGCGTGCCTTGAGGGGTGAGTTCGACCTCAAGTTCACCATTGAGATACTGACGTTCGAACTCTTTATTTTCACCCACATACGAAGAAATCATTTTTTTGATTTGACGGGTTTGCAGTAATAACCCCAAGCCAAAATCGTCGACACCCGCATTGTTGGAAATACAGGTGAGGTGCTTCACTTGCGTATCTTTGAGCGCATTGATTAATGCTTCTGGTATGCCACATAAACCAAAACCACCAACCGCAATGGTTTGATGATCTTTGACGATGTCCTGAAGTGCATCGGCTGCACTTGAATAAACTTTATTCATTGTCTTTACTCATAATCCCTTGTTTTTAGTTTTAGCATTTGCAACTTGCTTAAAGAAGTTGAAAATTTTAAAGGCTTAATGAGGAAAACTTATTAATGATGCTGATTTAACAATCAAAGACAACACGATAACGACAATCGCAAATCAAAGGACAAAGCTGGATACATCATAAAAAGCCCATCATCAGGCGCTTTTTAAAATCGAGGCATAAGAAAAACGTGTGAGCGCTTCAATAAACTGTAACGAGACATTGGAGAGTTCACCATCTTTTTTATAGACAATCCCGACCGCCTGATGCACATCGCTGTTTTCGATTTCAAGCAAGACATTGTGTTCTTTATCGATAAAATTTTGAAAATGACGCGGAATGGCACTGACTCCTATATCGAGTGCGACCAAACTTGAGAGGGTACTGATTTGATGGCACTCAACTTTCAAATCTAAAATTAAGCCGTGTTGTTGTGCATTTTGTTCGAGCAGATGCCGCACAATCGATGGATGTTGTAGCGTCACAAACGGGCAGGCATATAATTCAGGCCACTGCACGCTATTTTGCTGAGCCAATAGATGATGCTTAGGCACAAGTGCCAAAAAGTCTTCATCAAAGAGTGGTTTAAATTCAAGCTGTTCGTTCATCACAGGCTCAAAACAAATACCCAGTTCGAATATACCATCCAGAACATTTTCAATAATTCGTTCGTTGGGAATATCGTGAATGGAAAAACTGAGATTCGGATGTTCACTGGAAAAAATCTTGATCACCTCAGGCAAAATAGCATGGGTCACAAAGGGCATAGAGGCGATGCTGAGTGTGCCACGGTGTAATTTAAAACGCTGTTTGACGTCTTTTTCCATGTCTTCCCAGTTGGCCAGCAATTTACGTGCAAATGGAATCAAGGAGAGGCCTTCTTGGGTCAGCTCGACACGTCGGGTATTGCGCTTAAACAGCTTTCCGCCCAGTTCTTCTTCGAGAGATTTAATGCTTAAGCTCAATGCAGACTGACTCAAATGTAGCTCAGTTGAGGCACTGGCGTAATTCAACGTTCTTGCGAGTACCAAAAATGCTTTCAGTTGCTTGAGGGTCATGCGAGGTCATCCTGATCGATTTTTTGATTTTTGTTATGTAATTATATGGAATTTATCAAGTTTTATGCGGTTATTTTTGTAAAACCAGCGTATCGTTCTGATCCGTTTTAAGGGATCTAAAACGTTAAGATTTTTTGAAATAGATTTATATTAAAATAATGCGACATTTATTTATTAAAATGATTAATGAGTTTTTTAAAATAAACAATTTGTTTTATAAATAAATAGGAGTATTATTTTTTATAATATTAAAACCATGATTTTTAATGATATAAATTTATTCATTAATAAATTAAAATTAATCTTCTTGTATTTTTTCTTTTTGTTGATATTTTAAAAAATTAAAGCGGTTTTATATTTTAATGATTGCTTTTTATTTTAAGCAATTGTGTCGAGACAAGGATGAGGTCGGCCAAAACCCACGTTTAGGCAAGATATGGGGGCTGTACCTGAGATGTATTCTTGGTAATGGAGTAAAAGAATATGTGGGAATTATTTGTCATTTTGCTGTCGTTAGGACTGTTGATGTATACAGCCTATCGCGGCTTCTCAGTCATTTTAATGGCACCGCTATGTGCCTTATTAGCGGTGATGCTGATCAATCCAGCCAATGTTTTACCATTTTATTCGGGCGTATTTATGCCCAAGATGGTTAATTTTATTAAAGATTACTTTTTAGTATTTTTACTTGGTGCAATTTTCGGAAAAGTGGTCGAAATGTCTGGTATTGCAGAGTCGATTGCCAAAACCATTGTGAACTTGATTGGGGCTAAAAAAGCCATTTTGACGGTGGTATTACTCGGTGCAATTCTGACATACAGCGGTGTGAGCTTGTTTGTGGCAGTATTTGCGATTTATCCGTTTGCCAATCAGTTATTTCAGCAGGCCAATATTCCAAAGCGTCTGATTCCGGGGACCATTGCACTCGGTGCATTTACGTTTACCATGGATGCATTGCCTGGAACGCCCCAAATTCAAAACGTAATTCCAACCACATTTTTTGGAACCAATATTTATGCCGCGCCATTCTTGGGCATTATCGGGGCAATTTTTGTATTGTGCATGGGTTTGGCTTATCTGGAGTGGCGTCGCCGTGTGGCTGCAAAAGCAGGTGAAGGCTATGCCGGTTTTGATCAAGCAGATCTAGTGGCGGCGAGCACCGTGGTCGATGCTAAAAATAATGGCTCGGCTGGGCGTCAATTATTGGCATTTGTCCCCCTGATTTTGGTTGCAGTCATGAACAAGTATTTGTCGGGTGCCATCAAAACATGGTATCCCAACGGATTCGATTTCAACGCGATTGGCCTTGCAAATTACACGGTCGATGTTGCAAAAACTGGTGCCATCTGGGCTGTTGGTCTGGCACTCATCGTCGGGATTATCGCGGCCGTTCTGTTTGATTATCAGCGTGTGGTAAGTCAGTTTAAAGAGGGCGTCAATGCCAGTATCGGCGGGTCTTTGCTTGCGGTCATGAATACCGCATCGGAGTACGGATTCGGTGCCATTATTGCAGCCTTACCGGGTTTTGCATTAATTAGCCATGCCTTGAGTAATACCTTTACCAATCCATTGGTCAATGGCGCGATTACCACCACCACGCTGGCCGGGATTACCGGATCTGCATCGGGCGGTATGAGTATTGCGCTCAGTGCAATGGCCGAACAATACAACGCTGCGATCTTGGCTGCGGGCATACCGCCTGAAGTGATGCATCGCGTGGTAGCCATGGCATCGGGTGGTATGGATACGTTACCGCACAATGGCGCTGTCATTACCTTGTTGGCCGTGACGGGATTAACACATAAGCAATCGTATAAAGATATTTTTGCAGTCACGATAATCAAAACCATGGCCGTATTTGTGGTGATTGCCGCATTTACATGGTTCGGTATTGTCTAACTCATATTAAAGGTGTACACGCGCAATCGTTATGCGTTGTACACCACTTACCGCATGAAAAATAGGAGAGCGCAAGTGACTCAACAACTCGAAGCAAAAGTTGCGTTTATTACAGGTTCTGCCAGTGGTATAGGGCTGGAAATTGCCAAAAAATTTGCCCAAGAAGGTGCAAAAGTCGTTATATCAGATGTCAATGTACAAAAGTGTGATGAGGCTGTGCAACAGCTTAAAAATGAAGGATTTGAAGCACTGGCTGCACCTTGTGACGTTACCGACGAAGCCGCATTCCAAGCTGCGCTGCAACAGACCAAAAGCGAGTTTGGAACCATTGATATCTTAATTAACAATGCTGGCTTTCAGCATGTTGCGGCCATTGAAGACTTCCCAACCGATGTGTTTCAAAAGCTGGTTGGTGTCATGCTGACGGGTGCTTTTATCGGAATCAAGCATGTTTTCCCGATCATGAAAGCGCAGCAATCGGGGCGCATTATCAATATGGCGTCTATTAATGGTGTGATTGGTTTTGCAGGTAAAGCGGGCTACAACAGTGCCAAACACGGCGTGATCGGGCTGACGAAAGTCGCTGCGCTGGAAGCTGCCAAAGAGGGTATTACGGTAAATGCTTTATGCCCGGGCTATGTCGACACGCCACTGGTGCGAGGGCAAATTGCCGATCTGGCCAAAAACCGAAATGTAAGTGAATCCACTGCACTTGAAGATGTGATTTTGGCAATGGTGCCGCAAAAGCGCTTATTGTCTGTTGAAGAAATTGCCAATTACGCGATTTTCCTGTGTAGCGATAAAGCCGCAGGCGTGACGGGTCAGGCGGTGCTCATTGATGGTGGTTACACTGCACAATAATCACTTGCAATAAAAAAAGACGGTATTTGTACCGTCTTTTTTTATTGTGTTGATTTTAATTGTGAATTGCCACCATGCCAGACGCGATCAAGAGCATTAAGCCAGTTATCTAAACATAATTTATGTTGCAGTTCCTTTGAGTAACCACGCGTCTCGAAGGCCTGTTGTAAGGCAGTCAAGCCCCTAACATCTTGAAGCTGATCCGAAATAAATCCGCCATCGAAATCTGAACCTAAAGCCACATGGTCTTCGCCCAGATGCTGCATCAAATACTCGATATGATCCAGAATGATATCTAACGATGTTGCCTTGTTACGCTGTCCATCAGATCGTAAAAAAGCCGTATCAAAATTTACACCCACACAGCCGCGGCTTGTTTTGATTGCATTAAGCTGATGGTCGGTCAGATTACGTGCTTGCGGACAGAGCTGATGTGCATTGGAATGCGTGGCAATCAGGGGTAACTGACTCAGCTTGGCGGTATCCCAAAAGGCCTGTTCGTTCATGTGCGATACGTCAATCAGGATTCGGCGTTCTGAGCAGTACTGAATCAGTGCTTGGCCGAGTTCGGTCAAGCCTGCGCCTGTATCGGGCGAATGTGGAAAGCTGGCCTGCAAACCATGCCCAAACTGATTGGGCGTATTCCAGAGTGGCCCAAGGCTTCTTAAGCCGCGCGCATAGAAGTAATTCAGCCGTTCGAAGTTGGCATCTAAAACATCAGCGCCTTCCATATGAATCACGACTGCCAATTGATTCTGCTCTAAGGCATTACGAATAGCAGGCACATCACCACAAATCTGAATTTGCCCCGAAGAGCGTGCGGCAAGCTGTTCAATGTAGCTCAGCTGAGTCTCTATAATGTCACTGATCTCTGTTGCATCAAAAGCCGTTTGCTGCGTATGTTTGAGCTTATCAGGATAATGCTTTTGTACGTAATCGAAAGGTGGTACAAACAGTGCAAACAGCCCACCTGCAAAAGGGCTGGCCTGACAGCGTTTAAGATCGAGATGTCCGGGTAATCCAGTCTCTAAAAATGCAGCCACAGGATCTGGCGCATTACTGAGCCACATACGGGCCAGTACATCGTTATGCCCATCAAATACCTTCATCATGGTGTATCCGATAGATTAACTGTTTTAAAAAACAGTTTAGAGTTTCTACTGTTGCGTAATACCAAATCTTGGGTGGTTGGTTGCTGCTCATCGGCATCTGCACGAGCGGCCTCGATCTGATGATGCTCAGGTGATTTACTGCATACCGGATCGGTAGCATACATGTTTTGTGTCATCATGTAGGCCTGACAGCGGCATCCACCCAAATCCTTTTCTTTGTCTGGGCATGAACGACATGGTTCTTGCATCCAGTCAGTGCCCCGAAAGGCATTAAAGGCAAATGCTTCGTTCCAAATCGTTTTGAGGGACTGATCGGCAACATTGGGAAAGTCTAAAGGCAGATCTTTGGCGCTCTGACAGGGCAGTACCGTACCGTCAGGGCTGACGGTAATAAAAATTTGTCCCCAGCCGCCAATACATTTTTTAGGACGCGTTTGATGAAAGTCGGGAGCAACCAGCATCAACTTGGTTTTTAAGCCCTGTTGATCAATCTGCGCTCGGTAGGCTTTCACTCTGGATTGTACATAAGCAATCTGTGTGGAAGTCGGCAAAAGAGCGGCCTGATTCAGTTTGGCCCAACCATAAAACTGGCAAGTGGCCAGTTCAACATAATCGGCACCCAGTTCAAGGCTCAATTCAATCATCTGATCGATCTGCTCGATATTAAAGCGATGAATCACGAAGTTGAGCACCATCGGATAACGATGCTTTTTCACCGCACGGGCAATTTGCTGCTTTTGTTCGAAGGCTTTACGTGACCCAGACAGCAGTTCACTCAGCACTGGATCACTGGCCTGAAAACTGATCTGGATATGATCCAGACCTGCCTCGCTAAATGCTGCAATTTTGTCTTCAGTCAGCCCGATTCCTGACGTAATCAGGTTGGTATAAAAGCCCAACTGATGGGCATGCTGAATCAGCTCGGGTAAATCTGGCCGCAGTAAAGGCTCTCCACCGGAAAATCCAAGCTGCACACTGCCCAAGGCGCGTGCCTGATCAAAAACCTGTTTCCATTGTGCTGTGCTCAGTTCATTTTTTACTGCGGCGTAGTCCAATGGATTAGAACAATAGGCACATTGTAATGGACAACGATACGTCAGCTCAGCCAGCAACCACAATGGCGGCTTGATCTGCGGCACTACCGGAATATTCATGACAGATCAATCCACTGCCGCGATTCAGCCTGCCGTAAAAAGTCGATCACATCCTGATCGAGACCATCGGCATCTGGAAACTGTGCCTGCAAAAGCTGAATAATCTCAGTAACGCGACGTGAACCATCAATCTGCTTTAAAATCAGGGTAGCTGTATCATTTAAACGCACCAGACCTTCGGGATACAAGATCACATAACTTTGCTGTGCTTCTTCCCACTGAAAACGATAGCCTCGATTAAACACAGGGGTATGGTTGCTGATATCCTTCATGTTAATAATCCTTTTTGATGCCATGCGATATCCTGAGTGACCGTATGATACGGCGCACGATGCAGCACATAGGCCATGGTCATGCCATCGAGCAGTGTCCATAAGATATCGAGCTTAAACTGTAAAATATTGAGCATACGCTGCTGACGCTCAATCGTCGTGCAATACTCAAGTGCCAGTGCCAGACCATGTTCGACATCACGATTGGCCTGACCCAAACGGCTTCTGAAATAAGCATAGCCTTCAGCATCAATCCAAGGATAATGATTTGGCCATGTATCTAGCCGTGACTGGTGAATTGCCGGTGCAAACATCTCGGTGAGCGAGCTACAGGCCGCTTCTTGCCAGCACGCACGGCGGGCAAAATTGACATAGGCATCCACTGCAAAGCGTACACTTGGCAACACCATTTTTTCAGACAAAATCGTGTCGCGGTTAAGCCCGACTGCTTCACCTAACCTTAACCATGCTTCAATACCGCCATGATCATCGTGCTGTCCATCATGATCCAAAATCCGCTGCACCCACTTTCGACGCGTTGCAGGGTCGGGGCAGTTGGCCATAATGGCGGCATCTTTTAGTGGGATATTGACCTGATAATAAAAACGGTTGGCCACCCAGCCCTGAATCTGTTCTTTTGTGGCTTCACCTTGATTCATCATGATGTGATACGGATGATGAATATGATAGTAGCAGCCCTTATCACGCAGTGCCTGCTCAAACTCGGTTGGGCTTAAAAGTGATGCAGCCATATTAAACCTCAATCAGCATACCGTCATAACTCACTTCGATCTCAAGCTGTTTGAGCGTTGCGTGTTCGACAGACTGTTCATTTAAAATTGGATTGGTGTTGTTGATGTGGATCAGCACTTTGCGCTGTTGCGGAAATTGCGCCAGCAAATGAATCAAGCCGCGCTCTTCTTGCAAGGCCAGATGGCCCATATCCTGACCAGTGTTGTGACCAACACCGAGTAAGGCCAGCTCTTGATCTTTCCATAGCGTACCATCAACCAGCAAACAGTTTGAGCGCTGCATGTAGCTTAAAATCTGCTCATCCATTTGTCCAAGACCGGGCGCATAAAACAGCGAATGTCCAGTGCGGGTATCTTCGATCCAAAGCGCAATATTATGACCTGGCAGCGGTCGGTGACGATATGGCGAGTAGGGCGGTGCATTGCTTAAAATAGGCACTGGCGTAAAGCGAATAGACGGGCATACAGCCACCTGAAATGGAGTCTGGATATCAATTGGATGATGTACCAATCCGCCATTCCAATGCTTGAGCATATTAAAAATTGGAAATCCGGTGCTGAGATCTTTGTGTACTTCAGGCGTAGCCCAGACCTGATGCGGACAACCCTCTCTTAGATTGAGCAAACCGGTGGTGTGATCAATTTGGCTGTCGGTCAAAATAATCGAACCGATCGAGGTACCGCGGCGAACCGATGCTGGCGCCTGCAATTCGGGATTGTGGGCAATTTGCTGTGCAATATCGGGTGATGCATTGCACAAGATCCAGTCTGTACCGTTATCGCTAATCGCAATAGAAGACTGGGTACGCGCACGTGCCTGAAGCGTTCCCTGTTTAAGACCAAGACAGTTTTCACAATTACAGTTCCATTGTGGAAAACCGCCACCCGCGGCAGAACCTAAGATTTTTATCAGCATGAATGTTTAAAAATTGATAAGTTAAAATGAAAAACATCCACAAGGTTGTGGATGTTTCGACGCGCAATCAAATTACTCGACAGCAGCATACATTGTGATTTCAAAACCTAGACGAATGTCTTCAAAAGCTGGTTTGGTCCACATAGCAAAATCTCCATTTTAGAAATCATCTTGAACGCAGAAGCATATATTATTTTTATTTAACAAAAGCTATTTTTTGACATAAAACACATAAATTTTGTGCGCTCATCGTATCAATTGCTGCAGTTTTACTTAATAACTTACATTCGCCATACAAACCAAATCTTATTTATAGTAATTGAAATAGTAAATGGACGGTTTAATTTTTTAACCGCCCGAAACTTTTTTACACCACGAGATTTATTTATCTAGCGTTTTACACAATGAGCAAATGGTGCCGTGATGCTTGTGAGAGAACAGTACATCTGGGCGTTCATATGGCTGATCACACACGATGCACTCATAAATGGTTGCCACAGGCGTACCTTCGGCATCGAAACGAGGCTCTTGAATGCCGTCGTGCGCTTGCTTGATGTAGTATTTGCCTTTGGTCAAAATGCCCATCAATGGCGTCATTACAAACGCAACCACCAGCGCGATGATGGGTGAGTAAGCAGCCAAAAAGCTGCCAAATAATCCAAAGAATGCAGCAATTGATAGTCCTGCTGCGGCCAAAAATGCCACCAAACCCACAGGATTAATATTGTGCAGCATATCGCGGCGATATTCTGGCTCTTTTGGAGAAAGCTTTAAGAGATATTTATTGATAGAAATATCGGTTGCAACCACCACCACCCAAGCGATGGCAAAGTTAGAATAAAAGCCCAGAATTTTGCCCAGCACTGCAAACATGTTGCCTTCCATTAGTGCCAGAGCAATGACCAGATTAACCATCACAAACACGATACGACCCGGATAATGTTTGGTCACGCGCGTATAGGCACTGGTCCATGCCAATGAGCCTGAGTAAGCATTGGTGACATTAATCTTGATTTGTGAGATCACCACTAAAATCACGGCCAGAGAGAGTGCCAACCAGCCCGGCAGCATGTCATGAAATGCGGCATTAAACTGTTGTACAGGTTCTGTCGAGTTAATGCCGGGTACTTTGGTCAGTAAGTAAAAACCCAAAAATGCCCCGATAATTTGTTTAATCGCACCCAAGATCACCCAGCCCGGACCCGCCGAAATCACGGCTGCCCACCATTGTTTGCTGTTTTGTTTGGTTTTGGCAGGCATAAAGCGTAAGTAATCAATCTGCTCACCGATTTGCATAATCAACGACAAACATACACCGGCACCCAGCATAATCGCGGCCATGTCCATCGGTGCGAAGCCTTCTGCACCGGTGTAACTGGCAAATTGACCCACCAGATTAGGCTCTTTGTGAATCAGATATGCCACAGGGCCAATCATCAGAATCAGCCAGATCGGTGTCGTCCAGACCTGTAAGGTACTTAGGGCTTTCATGCCATAAATCACCAGTGGAATCACTATCACCGTAGAGATGAGATAACCCAGCCATAACGGAATACCTAAGCCGAGCAACAGCCCTTGTGCCATGATCGAGCCTTCAAGGGCAAAGAAAATAAAGGTAAAACTGGCAAAAATGATACTGGTCAGCACTGAACCGATATAGCCAAAACCGGCACCGCGGGTGATCAGATCCAGATCAATGTTATAGCGTGCAGCGTAATAGGCCAGTGGAATACCGGTTAAAAAGATAATTAGCGCTGCAAATAAAATTGAAAAAACGGCGTTGGTGGTGCCATAGGCCATACCAATACTGGCACCAATTGAAAAGTCGGCCAGATAGGCAATGCCGCCCAATGCTGTAATGGCCACCACCTTAGGGCTCCAGCGGCGAAAACTGTGCGGTGCATAACGCAGTGTATAATCTTCGAGAGTTTCATTCACGGCTTTACGTGAATCGGCGTCGTCGACGGTACCAATAGTTGAATGCTCGGATGCGCGCATAAGCTGGATCTCCCCACAGAACGAATAACGGCAATATTGGATTGCTTGATGTAGAGGAGTCTGTCGGGTTAGGGCAAAATTGGAAATACGTTATTTTGCGTATACGTGCGCATGCAATAAGCATAGCAATCTGCGTCAAGATTTGGCAAAGTGGCCATATAGCCTAAGTCTGCCCAGCCATTGCTCGCCATGTCAAATTCTTCAAAAACTCCGCACGCACCACAACGTGTGATTAAAACACGTCGTGACTATAATCTTTGGGTGGCCGACCAGAGTATCGAAGATTTTGCGCTGCGCTATGCACCAGTGTCGGTACGCAAATGGTCGCCGTGGACAGTGACCAATACTGCCATCTCGACGGTCAGTTTTCTGGCCATGGAAGCCATTGGTGCCACCATGCTGTGGCAATACGGTTTTAGCAATGCGATCTGGGCGGCGATTGTGGTGTGTCTGATTATTTTTCTGACCAGTTGGCCGATCAGTTACTATGCAGCGAAATATAATGTTGATGTCGATTTACTCACGCGAGGCGCAGGCTTTGGTTATATCGGCTCGACCATCACTTCACTAATTTACGCCAGCTTTACCTTTATTTTGCTGGCATTTGAAGCAGCCATTATGGCGATGGCGCTGGAACTGGCACTGAATATTCCGCTGAGTATTGGCTACTTAATTTCTGCACTGGTCATTTTACCTTTGGTGGTGAAAGGCATAGGGTTTATCAATAAAGTACAAGCCTATACTCAGCCATTATGGCTGATCTTGTTGGTGCTACCGTGGATCGTGGTGCTTTGGAAACAGCCACATTTGCTCAGTGACAGTATTCATTTTGCGGGTGTAGTGTCGGCCTCAAGCGATTTTAACCTGTATTATTTTGGCGCTGCCTGCACGCTGATTTTTGTGTTTGTGATTCAGATTGGCGAACAAGCCGACTACTTGCGCTTTTTGCCACAACAGCAACAAGCAAAGCGTTCGTGGCATCTTGCAGTATTTTTGGGTGGCCCATCATGGATTTTGGCGGGTTTTCTTAAAGTTTGCATGGGGATGTTGCTCATGCTGTTGGCTTATCAATTACTGGTTCCGATTGCTGAATTAGATAACCCGACCTACCTCTACTGGATGGCTTATCAGCAGTTTATTCCATCGCCGCAAATCGCCTTGTTACTCACGCTGTTACTGGTTTGTCTGGCGCAAATCAAGATTAATGTCACCAATGCCTATGCGGGCTCGCTGGCGTGGTCAAACTTTTTTGCGCGTTTAACACATAGTCATCCCGGCCGAATTGTGTGGCTAATTTTTAATGTGCTGATTGCAGTGGTACTCATGGAGATGGGAATTATCCATGCGGTCGAGCGAATTTTAGGGCTATATAGCAATCTGGCGCTGGCATGGATTGGCGCCGTGGTGGCAGATCTAATGATTTGCAAACCGCTTGGACTAAGTCCCAAAGGGATTGAGTTTCGACGTGCTTACTTGTACGACATCAACCCTGTAGGCGTAGGTGCGCTGGTGATTGCATCATGTGTCTCAATGCTATGCTATTTGGGAGTGTTTGGCCTTACAGCAAAAGGCTTGGCCAGTTTTATTGCACTCGGTACGTCTATGCTCTGTGTGCCGCTCATTGCATTACTTACCCGTGGCAAATACTACCTTGCTCGCCCACCTGAACAGATTGCCTCAACTCCTGTGGCCACTTGCGTGGTGTGTGAGCGTGATTATGAAGTAGCCGATATGGCAGTGTGTCCAGCTTATCAGCACTCAATTTGCTCACTCTGCTGCTCACTCGAAGCACGCTGTCATGATTTATGTAAGCCGCATGCCCGCTGGACAGTACAGTTTAAAACATGGATCGAGCGATATTTGCCTAAAGCATGGTCACAGCGGTTAAATACTCGCCTGAGCCAATATTTACTGTTAATGCTCTCGCTCGGGCTTATTTTAGCGGTATGTTTAAGCTTGGTGTATTTACAAGAAAAAACCTATTTGGAAGCAGTTAACGAGCAAGCTATCCAGCAATTATTTACTTTATTTTTAAAAATCTACACCATTTTATTTCTACTGATCAGTGTTGCGGCGTGGTGGTTGGTGCTTAATGATCAAAGCCGCCGTAAAGCTGAGCAGGAGACGCATCAGCAAACCCGTTTGCTCATAGAAGAAATCGCAGCGCATGAGCAAACCTCACAGCATCTTTACGATGCCCGTATTCAGGCTGAGCGTGCCAATGAAGCCAAAAGTCGTTATGTGGTGGGCATTAGCCACGAACTCAGAACGCCACTCAACAGTATTTTAGGTTACAGCCAGTTATTACAAAAACAGGAGCAGCTTTCGCCACAAGGCCAGACGGCACTGGGTGTGATTAGTCGGAGTGGCCAGCATCTGACCTCGCTCATCGATGGTTTACTGGATTTATCGCGTATCGAAACTGGTAAGATCAGCCTGAATATGGTCGATGTACATTTTCCTCATTTTATCGAACAAATGATTCAGATGTTTCAGCCGCAAATCGAGCAGAAACGGCTACATTTTATTTGTGAGGTGAGTGAGCATTTACCGGAATATGTCCGAACTGATAAAAAACGACTGGAACAAATTTTAATCAATTTGCTGGGGAATGCGCTTAAATTTACCACCAAAGGCGAAATCCATTTGAAACTGGAATATCGTTTTCAAACGGCCTATTTTGAAATTCGAGACACCGGATGCGGTATTGCAGCGCAAGATCTTGAGCGGATTTTTAACCCATTCGAACGTGGCAGTAATGTGGTGCAAGGCGGGTTTACCGGAACCGGGCTTGGACTACCGATTGTGAAATTACTGGTCGATTTGCTTGGTGGCCAGCTCTCGGTAACAAGCGAGCTGAATCAGGGCTCATGCTTTAAAGTTAAATTGTACTTGCCTTCTAAGGCGCTGGTACACCCTATTTCAAATGTACAATCGAATCAGATCACGGGCTATATCGGTGAACAAAAACGGATTTTAGTGGTCGATAATGAAGCCGTCGATCGAGGTTTGGTGGCGAATTTTTTACGCCCACTTGGTTTTATTATTCAGGAGGCAGAATCAGGTATCGATTGTTTAAGACAGGTGCCAGTATTTCAGCCCGATCTTATTTTAATGGATTTAAATATGCCCATGATGGGCGGTTGGGAAACGGCACATTTACTACGTCAAAATAATATTACCAACGTCCCGATCTTGATTATATCGGCGAATGTGAATGAGCGTGAGGGTAATCCGCAAGATGCCGTATTAAGTGAAGACTTTATGCTTAAACCGATCGATCTGAATTTACTTTTAAATAAAATTGGCGATAAATTGGGGCTTACATGGATTGATCAGTCTACAGCTTCAACCACACAAGCCTCCCTGGCAGTGCCAACATCAGAACCGATTTCTGCTCAGCCATTTACGACCACAGCGGTGGTAAATGAGTCTCAACCTACTCATACACAGTCGATGACGTTTGATCAGGCTTTGAATCATTTAGAGCAACTGATTGGGCAGGGCTATATACGCGGTATTCAGCGCGCCGTGCAACAGTATCAACATGATTTTCCAGAATATAACGAACTATGGGGACAACTGAATCAATCTGTGCAAAAATTTGACTTAAAACACGCACGCCAATTACTTCAGGACGCACGATGAGTCAGGACATTGCTTCGATTTCTCCATTTCGCCCGCACGATCAGGCGGTGATTTTAATTGTGGATGATGTGCCTGAAAATCTCGGATTATTGCACGAAAGTTTGGATCAGGCGGGTTATCAGGTATTGGTCACCACAGATGGTTTAAGTGCCATTGAAATTGCGCACCGCTGTCAGCCAGATATGATTTTGCTCGATGGCAATATGCCACATATGGATGGTTTTGAAAGTTGCTTACAGCTCAAAGCCAGCCCAATTACGCAGTTTATTCCCGTCATTTTTATGACCGGATTGTCTGAAACTGAACATATTGTCCGTGGCTTTCAAGTGGGTGGCGTCGACTATGTCACCAAACCACTCAATATTGAGGAAGTTCTGGCGCGGGTAAAAACACATCTGGCGCATGCGCAGCTTTTACGTCAGCAAAAGCAGGTAATTGATGCCACTGAAGTCGCGATTTTGGCACTCGATCAGATCGGGAAAATTGCATGGACCACAGAAAAAGCCAATATTTTGCTGAACCAGTATTTGCAAGATCGTGAACGCTTTGAAACTGGTTTAACACAGTGGTTTGCCGAAATTAAACGCGATAAAGACAATAAAAAGAAAATGAGTTGCACCTATTCTAGTGCATCACATCAACTGCAACTTATTTTACTTACACCATGGCATGATCAACCCGTGGGGCACGCCACTTATCTGGTGCAAATTAAAATGTTTGCTCCGGCTTTGGGCGTTGAGGAGATTTTAAAATATTGCCCGCAACTGACCCAGCGAGAGGCGGAAGTTTCGCATTGGCTGGCACTGGGTAAAACCAATAAAGATATTGCCGAGATATTAGAGCTCAGCCCAAGAACTGTAAATAAGCATCTTGAACATATTTTTGAAAAACTCTGTGTGGAAAACCGTACAGCAGCGGTGGCTTATATGAATAGTTTGGTGCAAGAAAATACGATGTGAGGAGGGGATAATCATCACATTGAATTTTATATTTATTTTTTGAGATATTTTAACTCTAAAGTTCACCTTTAAAATTAAACTTAGACGACAAAATATGTCGCTTAAGTTTAAATTCATGGCGACATACGCCACTTAGAAATAAATCTAATTATAAAAAAACGCTGCTTCTTACGAAACAGCGTTTTTTAGATCCAACTTCAATCAAGCGGGTAAATCAAACCAAATCATTTCACTGTCTTCAAGCGCGTTAATCGCTGTTTTTTCATTAAACAGCAGCGCATCACCCGCTTTTACAATTTGGTCTTCAATCACAATTTGACCCGATACCACATGCACAAAATTATGTTTTTTGGTGGTCGCAATTTCAAGTGATTGTCCAGCCTCAAGTGCCGCAGCTTTAACCTCAGCATTCTGACGAATAAACATCGGTGCAGTATCATCTGGGCCTACAATCAAATGCCACTGATTCGGTGCAGCATGCGGGTCAAGCTTGATTTGCTGATAACTCGGCTCGGCATTACGGACATTTGGTTGAATCCAGATTTGAAACAAATGTACCGGTTCATCCGTGTTATTGATTTCACTGTGCTGAACACCCGTACCTGCACTCATCAATTGCCATTCACCCGCATGGATGTACTCTTCGTTGCCCATACTGTCGCGATGCGTTAAACGGCCATGCGTGACATAAGTCAGAATTTCCATATTGTCATGTGGGTGAGTACCAAATCCGTTATTTGCGGCAATGGTATCGTCATTAATCACACGAAGTGGCCCAACTCCCATATATTTCGGGTTGTACCAGCTACCAAATGAAAAGCTGTGATAGGTATTTAGCCAACCAGCTTGAACATGGCCACGGTTTTCACTGCGATGTAGATAAGCATTCATGCGGTATCTCCCAAATATTGTCGTTCTTTCATGAGAGTAGATTAACAAGATTGAATATCGCCAAAAACCATAGAATCAGAACAAATTGTCCTAAATTTAGTACGGTATTCTGCCAACGTATAAACATACATTAATTATAGGACAATTTATTTTTATCTCGAAAATAAAAAAGCCTGCACGTGCAGGCTTTTTTAAGAAGCAAAATTATTCTAAGAAACGAACAGTTACACCACTACGCACCTTGTTACCCAAGTCGTTGGCATCCCAGTTGGTTAAACGGATACATCCGTGAGATGCAGTTTTAGAAATAGCAGATGGATTAGGTGTACCATGAATACCAAATGATTTCTTGCTTAAGCCAATCCAGATATTCCCTACAGGACCATTCGGGCCTGGTGGTAAAGAAAGTGGCTTTAAGTTATTGCCCTGAACAAAGTTACTTGGCGAGTAGCTATACCACGGATTACGTGCCACACCCACCACTTTGTAAGTACCTGCTGGTGACGGTGTATCGCTACTACCAATCGTTGCAGGGAAAGAGGCAATCATCTGGTTGCGGCTATTAAAGAGATACAACTGACGTGCGCCTTTGTGCGCAATAATCAAGTGAATGTCTTCTGGTAAATCGTTGCGCACATTCGCCACAATGATTTTTTCGCCGGCCTTTTTAAAGGTTGCCTTTGGGTTTAACTTTTTCAAAAAGTCTTCATCCATATGGAATTTTTCACCCAGCATTTCGGTTACACGTACATAGTACAAACCTTTCATTTTGGCTTGTTGTGCGTAATCATGCGGAATAGACGCTGCATACGGACCTTTCAAGTCATCTTCAGTCAGGGTGTATTCAACATAAGCAGGTTTGTTTTGTTTGGCCAGTAACGCATCCCACGTTTCTTTGGTGAGTTCGCCTGTGGCTTTTAAACCGTTCATTTGTTGAAACGAAGACAATGCCTTTAATGTATTCATGCCGCTGGTACCATCAATAGCACCTGGAGAAGCATGAGTATTGTTTAGCATGACTTGCGCGCGTGCATAGACTGGGAACTGACCACGGCCAATATTTTCATACCAGTCGGCATTATTGAGGCTGTCTAGCGTCCAGGTCACTTTTGCGGGTGCCTGAGCAGTCTTGCTGCTTGCTGCTGTTTTTGCCGCTGGTGCGCTTGAAGGAGCTGCACCTGTGTCGGCTTGCTTATCTTCTGTGCTTTCAAGACGTTGTAACGTTGCCGACGCTTGATTCAGATCTTTTTCTTCTTGCGCTGTAATGGATGCGCTATCTGGAGCAGATACCGCAACTGGTGCCGAAGCAGCAGCCGGGCTCGATGCCGCAGATGCATTACGCGCAGCAGTCACAGGCTTATAATTGACTGTGTTGCTAGATTTGGTCGATGCATCTACAGCAAGTGGATCAATCGGATCTTGAACTAAATCTGTACTACGAACGACTTTAGGATGCAACGGTTGCTCAACCGTTGAAGCCGCGAAAACTGTACCGCTAATGATGCAGCTTAGACTCAATGCGAGTAAAGAGCGAACAAACATGCACTTCAACCTTAAGAATTATTCATATTTCAGGGTATAAAACATTGCAAGTATTACAGAAATTAATTGGCGATGCAGTATTTGTTTTGTGTAAATCCTGCTTTCCCGAGTGTTTGTATAATTTCTCGGATTTTGCCCTTATTCATGGCCAATTCTTTTTGTTATTATGCGATCAAGATAAGTATTTAGATTGAGAAAGTAAATGACGGCTTTAAAAAATGATCGTTTTCTACGTGCTTTATTGCAGGAGCCCGTCGATACCACGCCAGTCTGGATGATGCGTCAGGCAGGTCGTTATTTACCAGAATATCGTCAAACACGCGCTCAGGCGGGTGACTTTTTATCGCTTTGCAAAAATACCGAATTTGCTTGTGAAGTGACTTTACAACCTTTGCGTCGCTACGATCTCGATGCCGCAATTTTATTTTCCGATATTCTTACCATTCCCGATGCATTGGGGCTTGGGCTTTATTTCGAAGCGGGTGAAGGGCCAAAATTTAAAAAAACTATCCGCAGTGAACAAGATGTGCTGGCATTGCCAAATTTCAATGCTGCATCCGATTTAGACTATGTCATGAATGCGGTATCAACCATCCGTTCGGCACTGGGCGGGCAAGTGCCGTTGATTGGTTTTTCTGGTAGCCCTTGGACATTGGCCACCTATATGGTCGAAGGCGGATCAAGTAAGGATTTTCGTTACACCAAACACATGATGTATGCGCAGCCAGAAGTGTTGCATGCCTTACTCGACCGACTAGCCGTGGCAGTAATTGATTACTTAAATGCTCAAATCGAAGCAGGTGCACAGGCAGTTCAGATTTTTGATAGTTGGGGCGGCGCTCTGGCACATCGTGAATACCATGAGTTTTCGCTCAATTACATGCGTAAAATCGTGGCTGGTCTAAAGCGTGAAAATGATGGTCGTCGTGTTCCGGTGATTATATTCACTAAAGGCGGCGGTCAGTGGCTTGAGCCGATGGTGGCATCTGGCGCAGATGCTTTAGGTCTCGACTGGACCACGCCATTAAATGTGGCGCGTCAAACCGTGGCAGGGCGGGTGGCTTTACAAGGTAATCTCGATCCGGCTGTACTGTATGGTGACGCCGAGAGTATTCAAAAATCGGTGAAAGCCATGCTCGATGATGCCTATGCCAACGGTGAAAAAACTGGCTATGTGGCCAATCTTGGTCATGGTATTACGCAATGGGTCAATCCAGATCAACCCAAAATTTTTGTCGATATCGTACATGAGTACAGCGCGAAATATTTAGGATAAGCCACTCGTGTACCCACTCAAACTCACGTGTTTATTTGGATTTAAGGCAGCTTCGGCTGCCTTGTTTGGTTTATTGCTCTTGATTGCATTTGCGCTCACTGCGCCCATGGGCAGTCGGGAGTACTACGGTTTTTTTCGTTATGACTATTTGCTGTTTTATGCGGTCATTATTCAGGTGTGCCTGATTTACCTCAAGTTAGAGTCGTGGGCAGAAGTACGTGTGATCGCATTATTTCATCTCATGGCGATGGTCATGGAGATATTTCTGACGCATCCTGCAATTGCTTCATGGCAGTATCCACAGCCCGCAGTATTCCGGCTCTGGACGGTTCCGCTGTTTGCGGGCTTTATGTACTCTGCGGTAGGGAGTTTTTTTGCACGTTCGCTGCGCTTGTACTCGGTATCTTTCACAAGGTTGCCTACATTTGGCCTGATGATCGGTTTGGCGGTGTTATCTTATTTGAATTTCATGACCAAATTTTTTGTGCCCGATATCCGCTACGTTCTTTTTGCGGTCAGTGTGGTCATGTTTTGGAAAACGCGTTTAAACTTTCAGCTCGATCAAAAACGGTTTAATTTGCCGATGTTACCTGTCTTGATTTTGCTGGCCTTTCTCATTTGGATAGCAGAAAACATCAGTACATTTTATAAGATCTGGCTTTACCCCAGTCAGGTCGATGCGTGGCATATGGTGGGCTGGGGCAAGCTCGGATCATGGTACTTATTACTCTTATTAAGTCTGGTGCTTGTGCTCAAGATCTTGGGTCAGCGCAGTGCCAACGGTTCGTGGCAGTTGCATACTCAGCATCAAACAAACGCAAATCGTTAAGCATGTTGCTGCACTATAAAGTACAAGTGCAGCAACCACTGATTAGTCAATATCACCAATCATCATGACGGTATGGCCCAGCAAATAACCTGCCGTCACCAAAATCGCAATCCAGATAAATGCACCAATCACGTTATAAATTGAAAACACGGTATAGTTCATACCGCTAGAACCCGCCGCAAAGGGTGCAAATGAACGTGCAAACGGAATAAAGCGCGCGATCAAAATGGTGATGGCGCCATGGCGACGAAAGTAATCGTGGGTCTTTAACAGATATTCATGTTTGATAAAGCGGGATTTGACTTCAAAAACACGTACGCCCATTCGGCGTCCAATATGATAATTGACGATATAGCCCAAGGTTGCCGCAAGAAATAACAAGAAAATAATAAAGCCCAGATTCATAATCGCTGTGGTGGCACACAAGGCACCTACCGCTAGCAACAGACTGTCACCGGGCAAAAAGAACATAAAAATAAAAGCAGTTTCTGCAAAAATAATCAAAAATAAGATGGCATAAATCCACAATCCATATTCTTGGATCAGGATAGGTAAATAATTTTCAAATCCAATCAAGAAATCAAAAAATTCCATTAATTATCTACCTTCACTACGTTTTTACCTCTTCGTTAATGTATTAACCCAAGATACCACTGACTCAGATAGACACTCAACGCACATCAAACGTCAGCTCATTAATAGCTTTCAGGTACTGCGCTTAAAAATTCGCGTCTTGCTTCCTTGTCAGTTTTAAAATCGCCAATAAAAGAAACGGTCCGTGTTGTCGATTCTTGCTTGCCTACACCTCGCATCATCATGCACATATGCGCTGAATCAATCATCACCGCCACACCACGTGCTTTGGTCACTTCTTCAACAGCCTGTGCGATTTGCTGGGTTAAATTCTCCTGAATTTGTAGACGTCGAGCAAACATTTCTGTAATGCGCGCAAATTTAGAAAGTCCGAGCACTTGGCCTTCAGGAAGATATGCAATGTGCACACGTCCATAGAATGGCAGTAAATGGTGTTCACATAAAGAATAGAATTCAATATTTTTAACCAAAACCATTTCATGGTTATCTGAAGGAAATACGGCGTTGTTGGTCACTTCTTCCAAACTTTTGCCATAGCCCGAGGTTAAAAACGAAAATGCCTTGGCAGCGCGGATTGGCGTATCTTTAAGCCCAGGACGATTTAAGTCTTCGCCCACTGCGGTCAGGATATTGGCATAGGATTGCTGCATTGACATAAGACGTTTTGACTTAACTTTACTAAACAAGCTCGGCATTGTATCAGAACATGCTCAGATGTTCATATCTTGTCGCGCTATATTTATACGCTTCTGGTGCCGATGCATAAAAGATGCTGCGTTTTCATGAAAAAAATGTGCAATTCAGAGCGCTTTGCCTCGCTTTCGACTCGTTTTATCGGCCGCTTTGTGATACACCTGATCACAACAGTTTCTTTTTTTCTATCGAGATCGGGCCGTTTTGAGGCGTCATTTATTTGGATATTCAGTTTATATTCTAAATCAAATAATGATTATTCAAAGTCATTCAGATCAACAAGATAGCGTTTTAATGGCACTTAACTTGCTGTTTATCAGCATGCTTAAAGTCATGATGTAAAATTCAAGGATAAAACATGTCGGAACGTCCAATTACTTTCTTTTTTCGCGGACAAACGCAGCAGGTCCAAGGTGTTTCACCTGTCATGACGGTTTTGCAGTTTTTACGTGAACATGGATTGGCTCAACAGGGTCGTCAAACCGGCACCAAAGAAGGCTGTGCCGAGGGCGATTGTGGTGCATGTACGGTGGTCATTGGTGAGTTGGTCAATCAGCAGTTGCAGTTACGTAGCGTCAATGCCTGTATTCAGTTTTTACCTACACTAGACGGCAAAGCGTTATTTACCGTAGAAGATTTAAAACAGTTGTCGATGTCTGAAGATCAGTCCTTACATCCGGTTCAGCAGGCCATGGTCGAACTACATGGCTCACAGTGTGGCTTTTGTACGCCGGGCTTTATTATGTCGCTTTGGGCCATGTATGAAAATGAGCCGAATGCGCCATCTAAAGAGACTGTTCATGACTATTTATCTGGCAATTTGTGCCGCTGCACAGGCTATCGCCCAATTTTGGATGCCGCACAAAAAGCCTATGATTACCCAACCATCCGTTTAGCACGCCAAAACATTATCGAGGTGCTTAAACAGCTACAGCAGTTACCGGCACTTGAGTTTCGTCATGCGTCCGCGCAGTTTTTTGCACCGAAAAGCTTAGATGCATTTGCTGATTTGCGCATGCAATATCCGCAGGCTCGTTTAGTGGCAGGCAGTACCGATGTGGGGCTGTGGGTGACCAAACAAGGTCGTCATTTGGGCGATATGCTCTATATTGGGCAGGTTGAAGCACTAAAACATGTCAATCTTCAAGAGGGTCAGCTCTGTATTGGTGCAAATGTCACCTTAACCGATGCCCTAACTCATATTTCTACTATTTATCCAGAACTGGCCGAATTACAGCGCCGCTTTGCTTCGATGCCCATTAAAAATGCGGGTACGCTGGGAGGAAATATTGCCAATGGCTCACCAATTGGCGATTCCATGCCTGTGCTAATGACTTTAAATACGCGTCTGCGCTTACGCTGTGGCCAGCAAACACGTGAAATTGCATTAGAAGACTTTTATCTGGATTATCAAAAAACAGACCTTCAACAAGGCGAATTTGTAGAAGCCATCTTAGTGCCTGTACGTGCTAAAGATTCAGCGCTTAAAGTGGCCACATATAAAATTTCCAAGCGTTTTGAGCAGGATATTTCTGCTGTATGTGCTGCACTCAGTTGCGAGCTCGATGAGTATCATGTGGTGCAATCCATCAAAATCGCTTTTGGTGGAATGGCGGCGATTCCAAAACGTGCTGTTCATACCGAAGCGGTTTTGCTTGGTCAGCCTTTTGATATGGCTTTACTGCGTGAGGCACAAGTAGCCATGGAGCAAGACTACCAGCCACTGAATGACGGGCGTGCCAGCGCTGCTTATCGTTTGCAAGTGGCAAAGAACTGTTTAGAACGTTTTTTTGTTGAACATATCCATCCACAATCGATCACGCGTATCGATAATCTGATTACGATGGTGGAGGCATAAAAGATGAATCACTCAATTGACCTGAATCCTCGTCAGCATTCTGCCAAAGCAGGACAGTCTATTGCGCATGAAAGTGCTCATTTGCACGTGACGGGTGAGGCGGTGTATATCGATGATATGCCCGAACTTGCAAATACCTTGCATTTGGCCGTCGGCTTTTCAAAATGTGCCAAAGGCAAGATCACAGCATTTGACCTAGAGGCTGTACGTGCTGCACAGGGCGTATACGCAGTGTATACCGCAGCAGACATCCAGATCGAAAACAACTGGGGGCCAATTGTCAAAGATGACCCTATTTTTGCCGATGGAGAAGTGGAGTTTTATGGTCAAGCCTTGTTTGTGGTGGCTGCCGATACCTATCAGCATGCTCGCGAAGCAGTACGTTTAGCCAAAATTGAGTACGCCGCAGAAACCCCTATTTTAAGTATTCAAGATGCAATCGAGCAGCAATCTTGGGTGTTGCCACCCGTCGAGTTTTCGCATGGTGAGGTCGATGCCGCGTTTGAGCATGCACCTCATCAATTAAGTGGTTCAATCGATTTGGGTGGGCAAGAGCATTTTTATCTCGAAGGGCAGATCTCTTATGCAGTGCCTTTGGAAGATCAGAGCTTAAAAGTTTATTGCTCCACACAGCATCCGACCGAAATGCAACTGTTGATTTGCCATGCACTGGGCCTACATATGCATCAGGTCAGTGTTGAAGCACGCCGTATGGGTGGTGGTTTTGGTGGTAAAGAATCGCAGTCGGCGCAGTGGGCCTGCATTGCCTCCTTGGCAGCGCAGCACTCGGGCCGTCCGTGTAAGCTACGTTTAGACCGTGACGACGACATGACGTCAACCGGCAAACGTCATGGTTTTGCCTATGAGTGGTCGGTGGCCTTCGATCAGGACGGTTTGTTGCATGGTCTTAAAGTTCAATTGGCATCCAATTGTGGCTTTTCTGCCGATTTATCTGGCCCAGTCAACGAGCGAGCCATTTGTCATCTTGGAAATGCCTATTATTTAAATGCGGTGCAAATTCGTAACCTACGCTGCAAAACCAATACCGTTTCAAATACGGCGTATCGTGGCTTTGGTGGCCCGCAGGGCATGTTTGTGATTGAAAATATCCTTGATGATATTGCCCGCTATTTAAACTGCGATCCGGTACATATTCGGCAAAAGAATTTTTTTGCGGAAAAACCGGGGCAAGGCCGTGACCGTATGCATTACGGTGCCGAAGTGCGAGACAATGTCGCACCAAAAATTGTCGAAGAGCTACTGGTTTCAAGTCGTTATTTCGAGCGAAAAGCCGAAATTGAGCAGTTCAATCGTGACAACAGCATCATCAAACGCGGTCTGGCATTGACTCCGCTGATGTTTGGTATTTCATTCAATGCGGTGCATTACAATCAGGCGGGTGCCTTGGTTTATGTGTACATGGATGGAACAGTGGCCATTACCCATGGCGGTACTGAGATGGGGCAAGGCTTATATACCAAAGTACGTCAGGTCGCTGCACATGAGCTTGGACTATCGATTGAAAAAGTGCGTTTAATTGCCACCGATACGTCGCGTGTACCAAATACCTCAGCCACTGCTGCATCGAGTGGTGCAGACCTAAACGGTAAAGCTGTGCAAAATGCCTGTATCAAGATTCGTGAGCGCTTAAGCCAGTTAGCTGCCGAAATCAGCCAGACAGAAGCATCGACTGTACATTTTGAAAATAATACCGTGAGCACGCAAAGCGGTTTGTCTTGGCCATTTGATGAACTGGTGCATCGTGCTTATATGGCCCGCGTACAACTCTGGGACAGTGGATTTTATAAAACGCCTGAAATTCACTATGATCAGGTCAATCATTTAGGCCGGCCATTCTTTTATTATGCCTACGGGGCAGCGGCGAGCGAAGTTGCGATTGATACTTTAACTGGCGAAATGAAAGTACTTCGTGCAGATATTTTGCATGATGTCGGTCGTTCGATTAATCCTGCAATCGATATTGGTCAAATTGAAGGTGGCTTTATACAAGGTATGGGCTGGCTGACCACAGAAGAGCTGTGCTGGCAACCTCAAGGGCCGCATGCAGGCCGTTTGTTCACGCATGCACCGTCAACCTATAAAATTCCGACCAGTCTGGATATACCCCCGGTATTTCATGTGAAGCTGTTTGATAACAGCAACGAGGCCGATACCATTTACCGTTCAAAAGCGGTCGGTGAGCCGCCGTTTATGCTCGGGCTTTCAGTGTTTTCTGCCATTCGGCAAGCTGTGCAGTCGACCATTCCAAAGGATGCACCACTGGTACTTAATGCGCCGGCCACAGCCGAAGAAATCTTACGCGCGATTGCAATTGGTCGCGGTCAAGCGCTTGCAGAACGTCCTCAACCGCGTTTGAAATAAGCCATGCAACAACATTTACAGTGGTGGCATGATTTGGCACACGTTTCACTACATGGTTGTGCTGAATCATCGTCCGTAGTTTTGGTGACCGTGGTTCGTGCTGACGGATCCACTCCGCGTGAAGTGGGTGCAACGATGCTGCTCGGCTTGCGCGACGATCAGGTTTACCAGTCCGATACCATCGGTGGTGGGCATCTTGAGTTTCAAGCCTTCGATATTGCGCAAGCCATGCTGAAAGGTACCGATAAGCGAACGCTTTTTGTCGAACGTTTTAATTTAAGTGCACGGCTGGGGCAGTGTTGTGGCGGTGTGATGTGGTTGCTGTTTGAAAAACTTCAGCCACGAGAGCATGCTTCAATGTTGGCATCAGCTTATGCTGCGTGGCGATCAGGGCAACCTATCGAGCGGCAAGTACATGAAAATGGGTATTCGACCTGGCAAGTGAGTCCAGCACAGGTGCTATCTACCGCTATTTTCGAAACAGGTGAAACCGGTTGGCGCTGGCAGCAGTGTGTTCAACCCTATGCCATGAAGGTTTTGTTATTTGGTGCAGGACATGTCGGGGAGGCGATCGTACGGTGTTTACAACCAATCGGGGTGCAAGTGACATGGGTCGATAGCCGTGACAATATTTTTCCGCCAGATTTACTCAAACAGGTCAATTGTATTTGTACTGATGTACCAGAGGCGGAAATTGCGCGATTTGATCCGCAAGGTGCAATCCTGATTTTGACTCATGATCATCAGCAAGATTTGCAGTTGTGCATGGAGGCGCTTAAATCTTCACAATCACGCTTTGCTTATGTCGGAATGATTGGCTCTAAAAGTAAACGTGCCATTTTTGAAAAACGTATGCAGGCGAGGGGCTATGAGCAGACCCAATTACAGCGTTTGGTCTGTCCAATTGGTATTACAGGCATTAGTTCGAAGCAACCTGCCATCATCGCCGTTTCGGTAGTGGCAGAGCTACTTCAAATCTTCGATCAAAAGAAATGATGCTGTCGCATCATTTCTTGGTTTCATATTTTGGATTTTTCTCAGCACGTTTGAGCAAGACCAAAACAGCGCCTGTACCCCCCTGATTTTCTGGGGCACTCACAAAAGCCAGAACATCACGGTGCTGGCGCAGCCAACCATTCACGTAAGTCTTCAAAATGGCTTCTGGCCCTTTACCATGCACGATCTTAATTACGTTTTGGTTTTCGGTCTTGGCCATCTGAATAATTTGCAATACCGCAGCACGCGCTTGTTCAACAGTACAGCCGTGCAGATCGACTGCTTCAAACCAGCGCATTTTTCCAGCTTTTAGGTCTTCAAAGACTTTATGCTGTAGCGTCGCAATGCGATAACTCAAACTGGCTTGGCTTGCGACAGGATTTAATGCCGCCTGCGTATCTGAAAGCTCAGCGAGTTCACTTTCGATCGCACCTTCAGCCGCCGCCCGTTTTGCTAAAATCTGAGCATCTACTTTTTTGCTGCGCTTGGGTTTGATATCTGCAACATTGCCATGATCAATCGGCTTGACACCTTGCAGCGCTTTTTTAAACAAATCTAGCTCTTCAGCCTCACGATCCACTGGCTGATCGGCACTGTTTGTTGCATGCTCACTACGATTTTCAATGGCGTGTGAATGCGGCTGACTGATCTGCTTTTTAAACTGCTTTAATAATTTTTGCTGTTCTTTAGACAGCGCAGAATCTTTATTACTCATAGGACTCGTTTTAAATCGTAGCAGGGTGGCCAAACAATGCAGTAAAGGCCTGATCAGGTCGAGGTTGTTTCATAAAACTTTCACCCACCAAGAACGCATGAATATCATGTTCTTGCATCATTGCAATATCGGTTGGAGTGGCGATCCCACTTTCGGTTACCAATAAACGTGACGGATCAAGTAAACGCTTCAAGCGTAAACTGGTGTTTAAGTCTACATCGAAGGTTTTCAAATTACGATTATTGACACCAAGAATACATTTTTCGGAAAGTCTGAGCGCACGCTCAAGTTCTTCTTCGTCATGTACTTCAACCAATACATCCAGATTGTACTCAAATGCTGTTTTTGACATCTCTTCGAGTTGCTGATCAGACAAGCATGCCACAATCAGCAAAATACAGTCGGCATGGAGGGCACGTGCTTCAATCACATTATATGGATCGACTAAAAAGTCTTTACGCAGTGCAGGTAGCTGACAATTGTTGCGCGCAATCGCGATATTGTCATCATGACCTTGAAAGAAATCGACATCGGTCAATACTGACAAGCACGCTGCACCCGCCTGCTCATATTGCGCTGCAATTTCAGCAGGGTTAAAGTCGGCTCGAATCACACCTTTGGAGGGTGATGCTTTTTTAATTTCAGCAATCACGCCAGGGCGCTTAGCATTTAATGCACGTGCAAAGCCACGCACAGGTGAGGCCGCTTGTGCCAGCGCTTCGATATCTTGAAGGCTACGTTGCTGTAAACGCGCCGCAAGTTCTTCATGTTTGCGATCGACAATTTTACCCAAGATGGTATTTTGAATTTGAATCATTTTGGATAACCTCACGTGTTCGAATAGTGTTTGAGTGCTTTGGTAAACTCAGACAAAATACTCATTTTTTCGAGGGCCTGACCCCCATAAATAATATCATGTGCCAAGGCCACACCTTGCTTGTAACTGGTACTTAAGCCAGAAACATAGATGCCAGCACCTGCGTTTAATGCAATCATATTGGCTGCTTTTTCGCCGAGGTCAGATTTGTTACGCCCAAGTGCGTCTTTAATCAGCTTGAGGCTTTCACTCGAATCGGCCACAATCAAACCCGATAGCGTTTGTGAGGGAATTCCCACATCTTCGGGGTTTAAAACCCATTCGGTGATTTCATTATTTTTAAGTTCAGCCACATGAGTTGCCGAGGCCAGGCTGATTTCATCTAGGCCATCTTTAGAATGCACCACCATCACATGCTCGGCACCGAGTTGTCTCATCACCTCGGCAATCGGACGGCACAATTCATCTGAAAATACCCCAAGCACAAAGCGCTTTACCCCAGCCGGATTCGTAAGCGGGCCAAGAAGGTTAAAAATACTTCGTATGCCCAATTCACGTCGAGGCGCAACTGCGTATTTCATGGCTTTATGATGATTGGGAGCAAATAGAAAACCCACACCCATTTCACGGATACATCGCTCTGTTTGCTGCATATCTAAATCAAGATTAATTCCAGCCTGTTCAAGCAAATCTGAAGAGCCAGATTTGCTTGATACACCACGGTTACCATGTTTGGCAATGGTTGCGCCTGCTGCTGCAATGACGAAGCTTGAAGCAGTCGAGACATTAAACAGATTTTGACCATCTCCACCTGTTCCCACGATATCGACCAAATGTGGGATATCACTGACATCAATTTTAATGGCCAGTTCACGCATGACGCGTGCAGCGGCAGTAATTTCATCAATGCTTTCACCTTTCATACGAAGGCCCATCATCAGCGCACCAATTTGTGCGTCTGTCGCTTCACCTTGCATGATGCTGCGCATCACATCTTCCATTTGCGGCTGAGTCAAATGAATGTTTTTGGTAATGTGGTTTAATGCTTGTTGAATATTCATTTATGCATAAATCTCTAAAAAATTCTTGAAGATTTGGTGTCCGTGCTGGCTCAAAATCGATTCTGGGTGAAACTGCACACCTTCTACAGGCAGTGTCTTATGCTTTACACCCATGATTTCTTCGATTGAACCATCGTTCTGATTGGTCCAGCAGGTCACTTCCAGACACTCAGGCAAGGTCTCCTGTTCGATCACCAAAGAGTGATAGCGTGTCGCAGAAAATGGTGAAGGCAGGTTGCTAAAGATTCCCTTATCAGAATGATACATATCCGACAAACGACCATGCATCACGGTTTTCGCGCGAATGACCTGTCCACCAAAGGCTTGTCCAATTGCTTGATGCCCCAAACACACACCGAGTAATGGAATTTTGCCGGCAAAGTGATGAATGGCAGGAATTGAAATTCCTGCTTCAGTTGGAGAACAAGGTCCAGGACCCACCACCAAATACTTCGGCTGCCATCGTTCAATGTCCTCAAGAGTGACTTGGTCATTGCGAACCACTTTAACGTCTTGATTTAACTCGCCAAAATATTGGACGATGTTATACGTAAAGGAGTCGTAATTGTCGATCATGAGAAGCATTTTAGATATAAGCCTTTGTGATTAAAAAACTTTTAGAAATTGGTATTAAATCGTACTCAATTCTGTACTCAATGTGATGAAAGTGACCCCAATTTAAGTATTAAAAAGCCACCTTAATCGGTGGCTATATTATCACTAATTTCTGTTGGTTTGACTATGTATCCAATCTAAGTCTTTAGATTACTTCATCTAACTGATTAGTATTAGTCATTGTGTCGTGATCTAATCAATTTCGACAGGTGTAGACATACGACGAAATTCTTTTTTAAAAGTTGATTCTGGTCGATCCTGAATTGCATAGCACACTTTTGCATGGTTGTAAGCATCTCGATAAGCATACAATTCACCCTCAACGCATAACTCTTTGTTGTTTAAAGAATAGTCAATAATTGGAGGGTGTTCTTTTCTAGTATTTCTTGAATCAGTGTATCCAGAAATTGCATCATTCAGTGGAAACACCACTCCTGTTTTTGTATCTATCGCAACAAATCGCACATAATCTTTTATTCCCACATTTAATAATAGTTTATCAGTATCAAAATTAGGTTGTTTTGTCGCAAGTGCATGTTTATATTTCTCAATATTTTCTTTGCTACAAAAATTAAAATCATCATAGTCAAATTGACATTCTGCGATCATTTTATCGCTCAGGTTGGCAAAACTGACAGTACTGTAAATCAACATCAAAAATGCACTGATCAATGCTACTTTCATTATTTTTATTCCATTGCTAAGAAATTTTAAGATTATCATTCCACAATGTATTTATTCAATCAAGTGAATATCTATGGATAAATTGAAATAATTTAAGGTAAATCAATAATATATCTTCATCTTATGAAATTGATTAAACTTTTCTCAAAGGTGTACTAAACTTCCAACTTAACATTGCACCGAAGCTAACACCGAGCGTTCCGAGCCAGAAGCTCCAGCTAGGTAAGGTATGCAAGATAAGACTGCTCATTAAACTCGACAAAATAGGCGTAAAATAAGAAGCCAATAACAACAATTGGATATTTCCAAACTGTAAGCTCTGATTCCAGTTTTTATAAGCAATTCCAACCAAAGCGCCAATCACAATAATCATGAGGCTCATGCCTACATTTGGCGTTTGCCAAGGCTGATCACTCAGGCAAAATAACAGCCATAAGGCCACACTGGTCAGGCAAAAAAATAAGGCGATTCCATTTTTACCTTGGGCATAACGTGGCGTGAAAACACAATACAAGGACCATAAAATTGCACCACAAAAGGCCAGTGTATAAGCCAGTGGATTATTTGAAAGTGTTTGAATGAAGCCCTCAGCCGAAACAATGCTCGGATTGACAATCAAGAGCAGCCCTAAAATAGAAAGGATCAAACCGGCAAAGGCTGGCGCTTTAAAGTTGAGCTGTCCGAGTAGATAGGACAAAAACAAGGTGAAACATGGCCATAAATAATTGATCATGGCCAGAATAAGCGCTTCCTCACGTGTTTTGGATAAACCGATTGAGCACAAAAATAAAACTTCATAAAGTACGAAGCAACTGCCACAGATCAGCAGGTAACGTCGAGTCAATGTTTGCCATAGGTATTTCCTATCTATAAACGCCACGCACAACGCACTGATGCTATAAATTAGTGCAACACCCAAAATAGCACCCAACTGTTCAGTGATCATTTTCACGCCACTGACCATACATGCCCAGATCATGATAGAGGTAATACCGATAAGATTGGCTTTGCTGCGGGTCATGATGTCAAAATTATTGAATAAATCTGGCGTAGTGTATAAAAAGTACATCGACATCACCACTGCATCGCGCAAATTATGCACTGGATTAAGCCAATTATTTAAAATTGCACTATTTTGATGCTATTTGTGGGTTTTGTGAAAAGTATGCCTCAAAAATGTTTGAATATGGTGCAATTCAAAACGCAAACAGTATAATGGTTCAAACAGGTAGCTGGACGCGTATCTAATTTGAATTAAAATTCAAACAATTAGATGTGTTTTTTAAAGTTGGTACGAGATTTGCTTAATAACTGCCAACGACTAACACGCACTTCACAAGTGCAATAATACTTCATTGGAGCAAAATGAGCATGGCGAACAAGGTCCTTAAACTCATACAAGAAAGTGGCGCAAAATGGGTCGATTTTCGCTTTACGGATACAAAAGGGAAAGAGCAGCACGTTACTTACCCAGCTGATTCAATTGATGAAGATACATTTGAAGACGGTAAAATGTTCGACGGTTCTTCAATTGCAGGTTGGAAAGGCATTGAAGCATCAGACATGATCTTACGTCCAGATGCAGAAACTGGTTTTATCGATCCGTTCTTTGCCGAACCAACTGTTGTTGTAACTTGTGACGTTATTGAGCCATCTACTGGTCAAGGTTACGAGCGTGATCCACGTTCGATTGCTCGTCGTGCAGAAGAATATTTAAAATCAACTGGTATCGGTGATACTGCATTCTTTGGTCCAGAACCTGAATTCTTCGTTTTTGACGAAGTAAAATGGGAAATCGACATGTCTGGCGCGCGCCATACATTGATTGCTGAAGAAGCTGCATGGTCAACTGGTAAAGATTACGAGTCTGGTAACTCTGGCCACCGTCCACGTGTAAAAGGCGGTTACTTCCCAGTTCCTCCAGTAGATTCTTCGCATGATATGCGTGCTGAGATGTGTAACAAAATCGAAGAAATCATGGGGCCTGGTCGTGTAGAAGTACACCACCACGAAGTTGCATCTTGCCAGTTAGAAATTGGCGTAAGCTTCAACACTATGGTTCGTAAAGCAGACGAAGTACAACAGTTTAAATATGCTGTTCACAACGTTGCGCACCAATACGCTAAAACTGCAACCTTTATGCCTAAACCAATGGTTGGCGATAACGGTTCTGGTATGCACGTTCACATGTCAATATCTAAAGATGGCAAGAACTTGTTTGCTGGTGATGAATATGCAGGCCTTTCAGAAATGGCGTTGTACTTCATCGGTGGTATCATCAAGCATGCGCGTGCTTTGAATGCAATCACAAACCCATCTACAAACTCTTATAAGCGTTTGGTTCCACACTATGAAGCACCGATTATGCTTGCTTACTCAGCGCGTAACCGTTCTGCTTCTATCCGTATTCCTTACGTTTCTAGTCCGAAAGGCAAGCGTATCGAAGCACGTTTCCCAGATCCAATGATGAACCCGTACCTCGGTTTCGCTGCATTGTTGATGGCGGGTATCGACGGTATTCAAAACAAGATCCATCCGGGCGAAGCTGCTGATAAGAACTTGTACGATCTTCCTCCTGAAGAAGAAGCAAAAATTCCTACAGTTGCACACAGCCTAGATATGGCACTTGAAGCGCTTCAAGCTGACCACGAGTTCTTGTTAAAAGGCGGCGTGTTTACTAAAGAAATGCTTGATGCATATATCGAACTTAAAACTGAAGATGTACGTCGTCTTAACACGACCACTCACCCAGTTGAATTTGATATGTACTACAGCTTGTAATACGTCTCATATAAAAAAGCCTGCAAGTTGCAGGCTTTTTTATTGGCGATTTGTTGAGTTATCAACAATCCAAATGAATTCGTTTATACGTATTAAGAAATGCTTTTTTCAATACCGCGATATACGCAGATACCCCAGATCAAACCTGCCACAAAGCACAAGCTGATATACAGGCCGATCAGGCTTGCTTCAGGTAAAGTTGGATCAATAAAAATATAACGATGAATCAGCGTCAGAAAAGTAAAGCCACTACCCCAGAAAATACCACCGTAGAGCAGAATAAATTTTAATTTATCGTTCATCATGCCTAACCATAATCGGTCTAATCACTAAACGGCATCTATGATAACTCAAAATAGCGACAATGAAAAAGAATTAATAAACATAGAACAACAAAGCCGAATCGCACCCTTGCTCAAAGCGTTTAACTTTGCCCGATTTCGGTTACACTATAGTTTGTGAATGTAGTGGATTGCACATGCAGAAAAACCAATTAAATCAGAGATACAATGATGATTTAACGCCAGAATTAAAAAAATGGTTATGTGCATCAGGCTCACTGACCCAGCAATTGACCGATCTTGCACATGGTGCCTTTTCAGTGAAACCTATATCGGAGCGTTATCGGCAAATGTCTCGTATAGACAGTCAATGGATGAAAATGCCAGCGGCACATATTGCTTGGGTGCGCGAAAGCTTACTCTATGGATGTGAAGCACAGCCATGGGTTCAGGCCAAAAGTATATTCCCCATTTTAAGCTTGCAAAAAAAAGCCCGTATTTTTAAACATATTGGTAAACAACCGATCGGCCGATTTTTATTTCAGCGAACCACGCCTCAGTGTGAGCGTCGGATCATACGTTTAAATGAGGGCTGGACTCGGCAAAGCTGTTATACGTGGCACGGTTGCAAATTTATTGTCCAAGAAACTTTTCTGCCTTCATTTGAAGCGTACTTACAACATCATCGCATTTAAGGATAGATATGGCATCCGTACAATCGATCACCTGGCGAGAACGACTTACAGCATATTATTATCTGTGCCGTTTTGATAAGCCTATTGGGACTGAGCTGGTATTTTGGCCCACCATGTGGGCACTATGGATTGCAAGTGCAGGGGTACCCAATTTAAAAATCCTGCTTTTAATGTCTTTAGGTGTATTGTTTATGCGCGCAGCAGGCTGTGCAATTAATGATTTTGCCGACCGTAAAGTAGATGGACACGTGGCCAGAACCAAAACGCGTCCGCTGGCAACGGGTGTGATTCAGCCGATAGAAGCCATTTGGGTGTTTTTATTTTTGGTCGCTGCAAGTGCCTGCCTATTGCTGTTTTTGCCATTAAATACGTTTTACTGGTCGTTTGGCGCATTGTTTCTCGCGTTCATTTATCCTTTTATGAAGCGCTATACACACTTACCGCAAGTGTTTTTAGGAGCAGCCTTTTCGTGGTCTATTCCGATGGCTTACACTGCTGCAGGCCAAACACCAGATCTGGTTTGTTGGTTATTGTATTTTGGTAATTTGGCATGGACGGTTGCCTACGATACACAATATGCGATTACCGATCGCGAATATGATCTGAAAATTGGTGTGAAATCGACCGCGATTTTATTTGGTCGATATGATATCGTCATTATTTCTTTGTTACAGATCAGTAGTTTGGTTTTGATTGGTCTGGCTTTATTCATGAAAGAACTACTTTTTCCGTGGGGCATCATTGGATTGCTGATTGTCGCTGCCGATTTTATTTATCAATGGACCAAAACCAGAACCAAAGATCCACAATGGTGCTTCTGGGCATTTCGACACAATCGCTGGGTCGGGCTAATGATTTTTATCGCGATTTTTATGGGATTGATGACTCAATAAAAATAGACCGCCAATGCATTGACAGCCTATTGAATCAAATTAAAAAACCGATCATTTATGATCGGTTTTTTAATCGTTCGTTTTAGCTTTATAGCGGATTATTTGTAAGCCAGTTGCCCAAACAAATAAACCATAATAATCAACGTAAATACGGTAGATGAAACTAAAGCAAATTCTAATGTTCTCATGTGCCCCCACCTTTATATTGTAATTTATTGTATTGAGTATTTTTTATACACCATGCTAATAAATAATACAAGAGATCCCTTAGTATATTCTCAGCATATATTCAGCACAATTATAGATAAAACACATATAAAACACATATAAAACAAGAAAGCCCCATGTGCGCGTTACGGCACATGGGGCTTAGAATTCTTCAAAACTATAAAATGATTAGAAAAAATTTATAGAATCAACACATCTGTCACTTACGCTTTTAGATGATCCTCAAACTCTTCACCGAGCTGAACTGCCAAAGAGTTACCCGATAAATCACAAGTCACTAGCCCATATTCCTTTTTAAAGCTAAATGTAAAACCTTTGCCATCGGCTAGGTTTTTAACCGAATAACCTAACTTTTCTAACCAAATACGAAATGCAATTAAATTTTTTGCTTTAACAACTTTCTTCACTTCAAAATTCCTTCTCATGTAACGCTGATATTTAAATTAATAAGGGTTTTGATTAAGTTTTTAAAGGGCTAAACTGTTTAAATATTTTTCAACTGATTAATATTGTTTATTTAATCAGCAGTAGATCATTTAAATTGACTCAATAAATTGGTTTTAAGTCTTGGTTTTTATCTTAATCCATTGAATTTAAAAATAATATTTTAAATAATTTGTTTTTCTAAAGTTACATATTGTGTTTATGATGAGTTGTAAATAAATATGTAACTTTAGTCGTAGTGTATCAAAAATTATCTTTAAGCGTACGAATTCGAGCAAACTCTTCAACGCTTTCGGTACGTAAAAATGGATTGGTCGCCAGTTCAATTTCAATACTGGATGGTAAGGTGATGATATTTTGTGCTCGCAACTGCTTTACCTGTTCGTAGCGCTCTTGTAGTGCAAGATTGTCGGGTTCGATGGTCAGGGCAAATTCGGCATTAGACAAAGTATATTCATGAGTACAATACACTTGGGTATCTGTTGGTAGTGCAGCTAGTCGGTTAAGTGAATGATACATCTGTTCAAAGGTGCCTTCAAATACACGTCCACAGCCCATCGCAAACAAGGTATCACCGCAAAATACACTGCGTAATGCTTCAACAAAATAGACAATATGCCCTAAGGTATGACCAGGCGTTGCAACAACTTCTACATGCAAGTCATGAAACTTAAATTGATCATCATGTTGTAGTGCATTTGAAATCAAATGAATTTTACTGAGCTCTTCACGCGGGCCAAATACAGGAATTTGTGTACCTTCGATCAAGTCTGGCACACCGCCAATATGATCTTTATGCCAATGTGTTAGCCAGATTTGCGCAAGCTTGAGCTGATGTAATTGGCAATAGTCCTGAACAGGCTTTGCTTCTGTTGGGTCGATCACCACAATTTCTGAAGTATGGGTGTCTTGAATAATCCAGATATAATTTTTAAGGCTGTTTTTTACATCAATATAATCAATTTGATAACGCATGACGGATAACCTGATCAAATGGTATGTACTGTTTTTATTTAATCACGATCTGCGTAGTGCAGCACCAGTAGATACGAAAAAATACAGCTTCAGATATAAAAAAACCCTCCGAAGAGGGCAGCAATCTAGCGAAGTTTAGAGAGCCAGTCGCCCAGCATCTGAATAAACTGCACCAGTAATAATAAGATGATGACCGTGAGAATCACCACACTGGTATCGAAGCGTTGGTAACCGTATGAAATCGCCAAGTCACCAATTCCGCCAGCACCTACTGCACCGGCCATTGCCGTTGCACCAATTAGACTAATGGTGGCTGTGGTTAAGTTTAAAATGAGTGAGCTACGTGCTTCTGGCAAAATAAACTTGAAAATGATTTGAAACGGAGAGGCGCCCATGGCTTGCGCAGACTCAATAATACCTTCGTTGACTTCAAGCAAGGAGGTTTCAATCAATCGGCCCATATAAGGACCAATATAAATGGTCAAGGGGACAATTGCGGCCCATGTTCCAATTGAACTTCCCACTAAGAATTTAGTCAAAGGAATCACGGCAATCAACAAAATGATAAATGGCAGTGAGCGCAGGGCGTTTACAATTGGATTGAGCAAGTGATAAATAAATCGGTTAGGTAAAATACCGTTTGGTCGTGTCACCAACAGCACAATCCCTTGGATAAATCCCCAGATGCCACCAAACAGCAGCGAGAAGCACACCATGTGAAAGGTTTCTTGAAGCGCTGTGACAAACTGATCAATCGAAAGTGAACTGTTCCAGAACGGTTGTGTCAATTCGGTCAGCCATTGCACAATTACGTCTCTCATACTTGTTCTCCACTTTGATTGACACTGACACCATGACGCTCTAAAAACTCGATCGCTTGCTGGATAAGGGTGTCGTCACCAAGTAATTGAACAAACATCTGCCCAATCACCGTGCCATCAATTTCGGTCATATTGGCAAACAAGATATTCAGACTGATATCAAACTGCTTAATCATCGATTGAATCACAGGTTCTTGGGCTGATTTGCCTAAAAACTGTAGTCGATAAATACTGTGATGATGCTGATGTTCGAGCTTATTTAAAATATTGACCGGTAAATGTTGTTGCAACACGGTCTGGATAAAGGTTTTTGTCGTTGGGTGCTGAGGACGGCTGAAAATTTCCACGGTCGGCCCAGTTTCAATCACATGACCAGATTCCATTACAGCCACATGGTCACAAATAGATTCAATCACGTCCATTTCATGAGTGACCATCACAATTGTGATGCCTTGCTCCTGATTGATCTTTTTGAGCAATGCCAGTACGGATTTGGTGGTCTGTGGATCGAGCGCGGAGGTGGCTTCGTCACAAAGTAAAATTTTAGGGTGATTGGCCAGCGCACGTGCAATACCGACACGTTGTTTTTGACCACCCGATAGCTCATCTGGAAAGGCATCTTTTTTATGTGCCAGATCGATGAACTCAAGTAGCTCCATCAAACGTTTTTCGCGCTCGGCTTTGCTATAACCCAAGAGTTTCATTGGCATTTCAATATTTGCAGCCACAGTTTTGGTTTGCAATAAATTAAAATGCTGAAAGATCATACCTATATTTGCACGTTCCTGACGTAATGATGCTGCATTCAGGGCGGTAAAATCTTTTTGATTGATAATGACCTGTCCCTGTGTTGGGCGTTCGAGCAAATTAATCAAACGAATTAAGGTACTTTTACCTGCACCACTATAGCCAATAATGCCAAAGATACTGCCCGCCGGAATATCCAGATTAATCTGATCCAGTGCGCGAATCGTTTGGCCTTTCAGCTCGTAGTGTTTAGAAATGTTTTTAAATTGGATCATGTCGTCAGAAACTATACATAAAAGAAAAAACAGGCAAGTCGACCTTGCCTGTTTCAATTACACCATTATATTACTATTTTGATTCAGTAAGGTAGCTAATCGGCTTATTAACATCCACCTTCGTACCACCAAACTTCTCATCAATGAATTTTTTCACTGCTTCTGTATGGTAAAGCGTACCTAATTTTTGCAATACAGGATCGTTTTGACGTCCTTCAGCAGTCACCAAAAGGTTGACATACAGTTTAGTCGACTGATCTGCTGGCTCATAAAATACGGCATCTTTAAGAACGTTCAAGCCGCCTTCCATAGCTAAAGTGTTGCCTAGCACAATTCCGTCAACATCGCTTTTTACACGAACAGCTGTTGCCATTGGAATGGTTTTAAGCTGAATCTGTTTCGGATTTTCAATGACGTCGTTGGTTGTACCCTGAATTGGGTTAAAGTCTGCTTTTAATTTGATTAAACCAGCAGTTTGCAACAATGAAAGTGCACGTGCTTCATTTGCAGCATCGTTTGGAATTGCAATGGTTGCTTTTGCTGGGAACTGATCAATTTTTTTGTATTTGTCAGAATAAAGTCCCATTGGTTCGATATAAGTTGTCGAAACGGGTGCAACTTTATCTTTGCTTTCGGTGTTGTAAGCGACCATGTAGTTATACGACTGGAATGCATTGACATCGATTTCTTTGTTTGCCGTCGCTTTGTTCATTGCCACGTAGTCAGTGAAGTTTTTCACTTCAAGATTAATACCTGCTTGTTTGGTTTCAGGTAGTGTCGCAATAAATTTCCAAACGTCGGTATCAGAACCTGTAGACGCCAGCACGATCTTTTTAGTCTGATCTGCAGCTGCTGCATTGCCTTGCTCAGGCTCTTTTTTGCTACAACCAGCCGCAAGCAATATGCTTGAGGTAAGAACAACACTCAATACTTTTTTCATCAGGTTTTTCCCAGTTACAGCGTTTTAATATCGTCCGGATATCATACTGTGTGTACATGATGATGTGTAGATGACAGTCATCCCAATCCAACGTTAAACGCAATAAAGTCAGTTAATCTTAAAAGTAGGCGAGTATAGTGTTTTTTGATCAGAACGCAAAACAATATAAACAAAAATATATATGAGTTTTTCTGAAAAGAGTTATTAGCCTGAGAGGCATCATAACAATAAAAAAACGCGCAAAAATGCGCGTTTTTTAAGCTTTAAAATCAGGCTTGTTCGCGTGCAATCGCGCGGTATCCAATATCGCTTCGATATTGCATGCCTGCAAAAGTCACCTGACCGCATACTTCAAGTGCATTGATTTGTGCTTCAAGTACGGTATCGCCAAGCGCAGTTACGCACAATACGCGTCCACCCGCAGTGATGATATGACCATCGGCTGTCGTGTCTGTGCCAGCATGAAAGATTTTAGTATCTTCTGGCGACTGACCAAGACCTGAAATCACATCGCCTTTACGTACAGTTTCAGGGTAACCTTCTGCTGCAAGCACGATACCAATCGATTTACGCTCGTCCCACTCGGCTTCACTTGGCAACTGACCCTCAAGACCTGCTTGCACAAGATCCACCAATGATGATTTAAGGCGCATCATGATTGGCTGAGTTTCAGGGTCGCCAAAGCGGCAGTTGAACTCAATCACTCGTGGTTGACCTTGCTCATCAATCATGAGGCCAGCATATAAGAAACCAGTATAAACATGACCGTCTTTGGCCATACCATCAACCGTTGGTCGCATAATGTCTTTCATGACACGATCAAACACGTCTGGAGTAACTACAGGCGCAGGGGAATACGCACCCATACCACCGGTATTTGGACCCTGATCACCTTCAAAAATACGCTTATGATCTTGAGAAGTGGCCATTGGTAAAATATTTTGACCGTCGATCATACAAATGAAACTGGCTTCTTCGCCTGCGAGAAACTCTTCAATCACGACACGTGAACCCGCATCACCAAATTTATTGCCTGCCAGCATGTCATCAATGGCTGCAAAGGCTTCCTCATTGGTCATTGCGACGATAACGCCTTTGCCAGCTGCAAGACCGTCAGCTTTAATTACAATCGGCGCGCCGTGCTGCGTTACATATGCTTTTGCAGCATCTACTTCAGTAAACACATCATAAAATGCTGTTGGAATCTGATGCTTTTTCAGAAAGTCTTTGGCAAACGCCTTAGAGCCTTCAAGCTGTGCGGCATATTGTGTTGGGCCCCAAATTTTTAAACCAGCTTCACGGCATGCATTGACCACGCCATTGACCAATGGTGCTTCTGGACCAACAATAATCAACTCAACCTGATTGTCCTTTGCAAACGCAATGATGGCTGGGTTATTTAAAATATCCAGTTCAACATTTTTGCATTTGTCTTCGGTTGCAGTGCCTGCATTACCGGGTGCAACAAATACTTGAGTGACTTGCGGATCTTGAGCGATCTTCCATGCCAACGCATGCTCACGACCACCGCTACCGAGAACGAGAATATTCATTGGGTTCATACTCCATGAGTCGAGAACCAAATCCTTCACTTTACCTTGCTGCTTGAGTACAAGACCCTCTCACATGGAGAGGGTAAGTCAAGATAAAGAACCGGAAAGTTTCTTATGCTTTAAATGAGTTTTAATTAGTGGCGGAAGTGGCGCATACCTGTAAAGACCATGGCAATACCATGTTCGTTTGCAGCAGCAATAACTTCTTCATCACGCATTGAGCCGCCAGGTTGAATAATACACTTAATTCCAGCTTTTGCTGCATTATCGATGCCGTCACGGAATGGGAAGAATGCATCCGATGCCATCACAGCGCCTTCAACCACAAGGCCTGCATGTTCTGCTTTAATTGCCGCAATACGTGCAGAGTTGACACGGCTCATCTGACCTGCACCAATACCAATGGTTTGACGGCCTTTTGCATACACGATCGCATTTGATTTCACATACTTGGCAACTTTCCAAGCAAAAATCAGATCATCGATTTCCTGTTCTGTTGGTGCGCGCTCAGTTACTACTTTAAGGTCGGCTGCCTTGATCATGCCAAGATCTTGATCTTGTACCAGTAGGCCGCCATTTACACGCTTGTAGTCGAGTTGTGCTGCACGTTCATCAATTGCTGGAAGTTCGCCACATACCAATACGCGAACATTTTTCTTCGCACCGGTAACCTCAAGTACGCCATCAGCAATGCTAGGTGCAATAATTACTTCAACAAATTGACGCTCTACAATCGCTTTTGCTGTTTCAATATCAAGCTCGCGGTTAAAAGCAATGATGCCACCAAATGCAGATTCTGTATCTGTTGCATATGCCAAATCGTAAGCAGCTTTAATGCCATCTAAAGATACGGCTACGCCACATGGGTTAGCATGTTTAACAATCACACAGGCAGGCTTTGCAAATGACTTAACACATTCAAGTGCAGCGTCTGTATCGGCGATGTTGTTGTAAGAAAGCTCTTTACCCTGAAGTTGCTTCGACGTAGAAACAGACGCTTCGGTGGCTTGCGGGTCGATATAAAATGCAGCTGACTGATGCGGATTTTCACCGTACCGTAAGTCTTGCGCTTTTTGAAGCTGTGTATTAAAGGTACGTGCAAATGAATCTGCCTGACCTTCTTCTTTACCCACACGTGCGCCAAGGTAAGACGCGATCATACCGTCGTATTGAGCGGTATGTTCAAATGCTTTAACTGCAAGATCAAAACGTGTTTCGTATGATAATGCGCCGCTTTGCTCAAGTTCTGCAATCACTGTCGCGTAGTCGCTGGCATTGACCACGATACCAACAGACGCGTGATTTTTTGCTGCAGCGCGAACCATTGTTGGGCCGCCAATATCAATATTCTCAATGGCATCTGCAAGAGAACAGTTTGGCTTCGCCACGGTTGCAGCAAACGGGTAGAGGTTGACCACAACAAGATCAATCGGATCGATGTTGTGTTCTTGCATTACGGCTTCGTCCAGACCACGACGAGCCAAAATACCACCATGAATTTTAGGGTGAAGTGTTTTTACACGGCCATCCATCATTTCTGGAAAGCCAGTGTGTTCTGAAACTTCAACTACAGCAATGTTATTGTCTTTGAGTAGCTTGTAAGTTCCACCAGTAGATAAAAGCTCTACCCCAAGTTTCGCAAGATTCTGAGCAAATTCAACAATTCCTGTTTTGTCAGAAACAGAAATCAAAGCGCGTTTAATAGTCATGATAAAGTCAACGGTTTAAGTCAAACAGATTAAAACAAATAGGCATAAAAAATGCCCACGAGAACGTGAGCATTTTATCAATTATTCACTCATCAAACCGTGAGCTTTTAACTTTTTACGTAAAGTCCCACGGTTGAGCCCTAAAATTTCAGCAGCGCGGGTTTGGTTACCACGCGTATATTCTAGAACAACAGATAAAAGAGGTTTCTCCATTTCTGCCAGCACCATGTCGTAAACTTGTGATGGTTGCTCACCTTGCAGTTGTGCAAAGTAATGGCGAACTGCGCGATCCACATGGATGCGTAGAGCAACATCAGATTGTGCAGTAAAAATAGGAGATTTGCTATTCATGCGAGTTAATCCGAAAATCAAATACCGCTTGGGTAAAGCAGTATATAAAAGTGGTCTAAAAATTACTGAACCCCGTTTTAGATCCTAAAACAGTGGTTCTAAAACTTGGAAACAATTAGCTTGCCACAACTCCTCACATTTGTATGAAAAATAAGCGTAACAATAATTTAATATTTGTTACCGCTGCGATTTAAAAAACAAAAAAGCCACGCTACGCACTATCTTCTGATAAAGCACGCATGACAATAATGATTATTGTGAGTAAATCGCGAGGACGATGTAGGGCTAAGCTTTCGTGGCGCGTATCATACCATTGTCTAAACAAAAGTGAGCAAATTAACTGCATTTTTTTTAAATTTTTTGTATTTTTTTTGAATATCTAGGCCTTATAAAACCTAACTTAGAGCGAATAAAACGATTTTAAAATTTGCCAATCGTAAATTCTAATTAAAATATCGGGTTTGGATAGATTTATTTAATCGTACTCAAGCTGATATGATTTTTTATATTGAATAAACTCGATATAAAAAGTGTCATTATCGTCTTCGAATTTATTAAGTCATTGTATAAGCATCACGATTGAACAGGCAGGTGAATTGATGAAATATGATGCGCAGAGGCAGGTAAATGAGTCATCACCCGACATGCTGTCGGCAAGCGGACTGAGTCTTTAAAGAAACCAGCAATTAAAATAAGGCGCGTAGTTGACGCAGGATTTCATAATGTGCCGCAAGCTCTGGATTAAACCATACAATCTGCAACAATAATAAGCCAAATAAAATTAAGTTAATCACACACCAGATTAGATAGTATTTCCAGTGTTTACTTTTCCGTTGTTTTATTTGCTGCTGACGCAAGTTGTCACGATCACTCGATAAATACAACAATGGAGAATTTAAGCTGTCTATACTTTGAAAATATTTTAAATTGTTGAGATAGGTTAATAAGTCAATATTGGAGTTTTCAATTTTCTGCTGAAAAATCTCAAGCACATTGGGTTTTTCACTGTCATGCTGTATGGCGGATGTAACATGATGCAGCTCATCAAATTTATCAACTAGCGTTGCTGGTGCATATAAATGTGTGATGGCATTAAAAGTGAAATTACACTTTGCGCAACAAACCATACCCTGAGCCAGCGTAAGCTGCTTTTGCGTTACGTGGTAAATCGTTTTGCACTGAGGGCAGCGGGTTTGTTTGGCGCTCATATATAGACCAGCCTCGTCTAAAGCTTACGCGTGGCGTTTTCCAGAAATACGACACCAGTTTTCTTCGCGTTTTTCGATTTGCAAGATATCAAAATACTGCGTGTAAACGGCAGAGACATCTTCAACCTGTTCTTCGATCACGCCTGCAAGTGCAAATTCGCCTTCGGGTTTTAGTAGCGTTGCAAATTCTGGTGCCAGCATCATGAGTGGACTAGCCAGAATGTTTGCCACTAATACATCAGCTTGAGATTCTTTTGATTTAAATTCTGCATCGAACTCTTCAGGCAAACCTACATACAGACGATCAAGTACGCCATTGAGTTCGGCATTTTGCTTGGTTGCAAGTACCGCTTGCGGATCGATATCGGTGGCATATACCTTTTTAGCACCCAATAGAAGCGCTGCAACGGCTAAAATGCCTGAACCACAACCAAAATCAATCACCGTCTTGTCTTTTAGATCGGTTTGCCCTAACCATTGCAGGCATAAGAATGTACTGGCATGATTACCGGTTCCAAAAGCTAGGCCCGGATCAAGCTTAATATTGACTGCATCTGCATCGGGTGCTTCTAGCCACTCAGGTACAATCCAGAACTTCTCGCTAATTTGGATCGGATCATAGTAATCCATCCATGCGCGTTCCCAGACTTGATCTTCAAGTTGTTCATGACGCATTGGTGCATTAGGCAATTGCGCACTTAAAAACGCTTCAAGTTTGGCAACATCGATTGGATCTTGCTCATCTTCTTGATAAATTCCAGTCACAATCACTTTATTCCAAAGCGGTGTTTCGCCTGGAAGCGGTTCAAGTAATGCCTGATCTTCTGCATCATCTAAAGTGACACTGACTGCTCCGAGTGACAAAAGCAATGTTTCAGTGAAATCAACGTGTTCTTGATCGACAGTAATGTGTATTTGTAACCACTTCACGGGAATGAGACCTAAATTTTCTTCTAAAGCGGTATTGTAACGGATAAATGCAAAGCCAGAACATTAATTTCTTAAGCCATACGATTTATCCGTATTTATGGCGCTTTACTCGGTTTTTATAGCCATCTTATTTTCAGTCGTTATGGGTGAATAACGCTTCAACATACTGCCGAAGAGGGCAGCAAAAATGTACATGAAGATTGAGTAAATAGCGGCTGGCATGGCGATGGTGGTACTCGATAAAATCGTGAGCGCAATGGTCATGGCCAATGTACTGTTATGAATCCCAATCTCAAACGCACAGGCGCGCGCTTGCGTACTATTAATACCGAAGTAGCGTGGTACAAAGTAACCAATGAACAGGCTTGCAAAACAAAAAAGTGCAGTTGCCAGTCCGACTTGAGTAATGTACTCCATAATATTGTGTCGCTCTCTGGTAAGGGCTGCCAAAATAATAAACACCAAAAAGACCACAGCAAAGGTGCGTACGGGCTTATGCAAGCGATCTGCCAGACGAGGCAAAGTATGCCGTATAATCATGCCCAAGCAGACTGGAACCAAGATGATTATAAACACTTGAATCACTTTACTAAACTGTAATCCGAGCTGCTGACCGTCGTTAATAAAGTGTTGAATTGCAAGATTGACAATAAAAGGTAAGGTAAACGCGGCGATGACCGAGTTGATTGCAGTGAGCGTAATATTGAGTGCAATATCACCTTGATATAAATAACTGAATAAATTTGCTGTGGGCCCACCCGGTGATGCGGCGAGCAACATTAAACCAACGGCAAGAAGGGGTGAAAGGCTTAACAGTTTGCAGATGAAAAAAGCAATTCCAACCAGAATGATCAATTGACATACTAATGCCAGTAAAACTGCCTTGGGATGCTTAGCAACGCGTGTGAAATCCTGAGGGCGAAGTTCCAGACCAAGCCCAGCCATGATAATGGCAAGCGCAATGGGGAGGAATACCGTAATAATACCTAAATCCATTTTTTAAATCCTGAATGAGCTGTTGTTTTAATTCTGTCGTGACTTTTATGTTATTTGATAGATCATTGATACATAGAAAAACACAGGTTATTAAAACCTGTGTTTTTACTGGGCGAAATAATTTGAATCGTTTGGGTTATGGTGCAGGTGCTTTGAACTGCAATTTGCCATCGGCGTTTGGCTGACAGGTACCATTGAATGTGACACCTTTGTAGCCATAAGAGGCCCAGTCACCTTGCTTTTTCTTCATACACGCTTTTATCTGAGCATTGGTTTCTGCTTTGGTCATTTCAGCATTTGCCATACTCATTGCTGCTAAGCTGACAATTGCCACAGAAAAAGTTTTTAACATGATGTTTTTCATTTTGCATACCTATTATATAAATTTGATTTTGAAAGTGATTCATAAGTGGTGGTACATTTTTTATTCTAAAATTGATTTTAAAAAAGTCTATTGCTTTCTATTTTAATACTGAAACAAATTGTCAAAACCTGTGTGCGACTATGAATTTTGTATCAATAATTTTGTAATAACATGCATGATCCTAGGGTGAACTTTGCTATAATGTTCCGTCTTTTTTTTCTGGTGATTTTTTGCCATGCATTATCCTAAAGTTTATGATGTTATCGTGATCGGTGGCGGGCACGCAGGTACCGAGGCGGCATTGGCTGCTGCACGTATGGGACGACAGACTTTGCTCTTGACTCACAACATTGAGACTTTAGGGCAGATGAGCTGTAATCCGGCCATTGGTGGTATTGGTAAATCGCATTTGGTTCGCGAAATTGATGCCTTGGGCGGTGCTATGGCGCTGGCAGCAGATAAAGGGGGGATTCAATTTCGAATTCTCAACTCAAGAAAGGGTGCAGCCGTTCGTGCTACGCGTGCACAGGCAGACCGTGTACGCTATAAAGCGGCTATTCGTGATTCACTTGAAAACCAGCCAAATCTAGATATTTTTCAGCAAGCAGCCGATGATCTGATTGTAGAGGGTGATACTGTCAAGGGTGTTGTCACCCAGATGGGCATTCGTTTTGACACCAAAACAGTGGTTTTGACCACAGGTACGTTTTTGGGCGGTGTGATTCATATTGGCTTAGAAAAGTCGAGCGGTGGTCGTGCCGGTGATCCGCCTTCTATTGCTTTGGCTGATCGTTTACGTGAGTTAAAACTTCCGGTGGGACGTCTTAAAACAGGTACGCCACCACGTATTGATGCACGCTCGGTTGATTTTTCTGTCATGACGGCTCAGCCAGGTGATTTTCCATCTCCTGTGATGTCGTTTATGGGTGATGTATCCATGCATCCAGAGCAGGTAAGCTGCTATATCACGCACACCAACGAAAAAACTCATGACATTATCCGTGGTGGACTGGATCGTTCACCAATGTATACGGGCGTGATTGAAGGGGTTGGCCCACGTTATTGCCCATCTATTGAAGACAAGATTCATCGTTTTGCCGATAAAGATTCACATCAGGTATTTTTGGAGCCTGAAGGGCTAGATACGCACGAACTTTATCCGAACGGAATTTCAACATCATTGCCGTTTGATGTTCAGTTTGAATTGGTTCGTTCAATTCGCGGGATGGAAAATGCCCATATTTTGCGTCCAGGCTATGCCATTGAATACGATTATTTTAATCCGCAAGCATTAAAATTTACTCTAGAAACCAAAGCGATCCAGAACTTGTACTTTGCAGGTCAGATCAATGGCACAACCGGTTATGAAGAAGCTGGTGCACAGGGTCTATTGGCTGGTCTAAATGCAGCACGTCGTGCATGGGATCAGGAACAATGGACGCCTAAACGTGATGAAGCATATATGGGTGTGTTGGTCGATGATTTAATTACCTTGGGTACGAAAGAACCCTACCGTATGTTTACCTCACGTGCCGAGTATCGCTTAATGCTACGTGAAGATAATGCAGATCAGCGTTTGACCCCGATCGGACGTGAACTTGGATTGGTCGATGATACCCGCTGGGCAGCTTACTGTGAAAAAATGGAAGCAGTTGAAACTGAAACGGCACGCTTGGCGCACCTTTGGGCTGCACCAAACAACCCAATGGGTAAAAAGTTTGTCGAAATGACTGGTGCCGACTTAAGTAAAGAGTGCAGTGCAATCGATTTGCTTAAACGCCCAAATATTAATTTTACCCAAATTGCTGAGCTTACAGGTTCAGATGTTGCTGTACATGTGGGTGAGCAAATTGAGATTGCAGTCAAGTATGAAGGCTATATCAATCGTCAGCACGAAGATGTCGCACAGCTCAAGCGTCTTGAAGAAACAAAAATTCCAACAGATTTTGATTATGACGCTGTATCTGGTTTATCAAGAGAAATTACGCAGAAGCTCAAAACCGTTCGTCCTGATACGCTAGCTCAAGCGCATCGCATTCCGGGTGTAACTCCTGCAGCCGTTCAGCTCATTATGATTACTATCCGAAAAAATGCGCAATTAAAGAAAACAGCATAGTTTAAGCCTTATGCTGAACAAAAAGCCCAATTTTGATTGGGCTTTTTTTATGAACGTAAAGACGAAAGCAGAAATACTGTTAAACATTTAAATGCATATTCTGTGCGTTTTTTCTTATTTTTCATCTGATCAAATTTTTTCTATAGTGGCTTTACATTCTAAAGCAAGAGGTAATGTTTATGACCATGAAATCCATTCGTTACAACGGTTATGACCTTGCATGCTGTTTTTCATGTATGGCTTAACACGTATTACGGGTGCCACACTGAGGAACGGGGCTTCATGTGGCAAGTTCTGTACAATAAAAACTGACAGCGCAAAACTAAGAACAGCAATAAAAACGATTTTCAAGAGAGCATAGTTGCTCTCTTTTTTTATTCTTCTATTTCATTGACGGCTTGATGAAGTTCGGCTGGTTCAATATGAATGAGTTTTTTACCAAAACTTCTGAGCCACCATACCAATTGTGATGTAAACGGCACTTCAGCGCTCACTTCATACAGATTTTCATCGATCATCTGAATATGCTGTTCTTTGGTAAGCTGGCTTTCGTAAAAGCTCTGCGCCGTACTTTCATTAACGGTGAGTTTGAGCTGAATCATCTCGGTCGGTTTACTGTAATCAAAACGGAAACCAAGGGCACCCGACTCAATGTAGTCATCGATATCGAAATCGACGGGGTGCAAAGCGCGCGAATTCAGTACAGTTGCTGATTTAAAACGGTGCAAGGCAAAGGTTTGCACTTCACTTTTACCATGACGAGTACAGATCAAATAAATAATTGCACCTTTTTGAACCAATGCAAGTGGATTTAAAATATAGGTTTTTTCATCTGCCTGAATATTGCGTGGTGTGTAAATACATTCGATTTGCTTGTCTTGTAATAAACCTTCGTAAATTGCCTGCTGAGCCTGCTTGTCGACAGTGGGTGGAATCAGAGGTTGGCTAGCAGGTACAATCCGAACTCGATTGATCCACTGTCTGACGTTATTTTGAGTAGACAGGCTTCGACGTGCCAGATCAAACCATGGGTTCATTTCGTCGATCAAACTGGGTGGAAGTAAATGTTTGAGATGCTGTTCCACCATCATAAACGTAACGGCCTGTGAGCTGGTCATGTGCGGTAAACTTTGTAGCGGTGCATCTGCTCGCCAGCGCCATCCCTGAGGAACGGTTTTATTGCTTTCGATTGGAAATCGTTGTGCAATCTGGTTTAAATCTCGCTGTATGGTACGCAAACTGATTTCAATGCCTTCACGCTCTAAAATTTCTTGCAATTCACGTGTGCCCATCCATTTTCCGGTCGAGAGTCGTGATAAGATGTGCCACTGGCGAAAGAGGCTATTCGATGTTTCTTTTTCTTGTGAAGACATAAGCGACTAAATCAAACAAAATACTTTAATTACCTACACCTTAAAAAAACTATTTTGGTTTGGCAAGAATGTAAGAACAATATTGCCTATATTTTGATACAGGTTAATAGATGAAATACATCACAACTCGGTTCATTATGTAAGACAAGAAACACAACGAGACAGCGAAATGGCATCATATTTGCTAGTCATAAAATAAGTAAACGAGAAAGGCGAGGTCTGTATGTTAGAAGAAGAGAAAGACTTGCATACGATAAGTGAGCATTATATGAAAGAAAAATTGACCAACGTTTTATCAACCCAGCCTTCGTTTCTGAACCAGCTTAGCGTAAGCACAAATCTTTTTGATCAACTTAAATCTAAGTTTTTTAACGAGATGCTGGATGATGTAACGTCTAACGGAGAAGCATCAAAAAAAATTGAACAATGGCTATCGACTCATTCATTGGAGGAGTTAAAACAGTTAAATAATCATGCGAAGCAGCATTTTTTGTATGAGGGAATTACGTTTACGGTTTATGGCGATCAGGAAGGAACAGAGCGAACTATCCCATTTGATCTTATTCCACGAATTATTGAAACAAAACAATGGGAAAAAATTTCTACAGGTTGTGAACAGCGGGTTAAGGCACTTAATTTATTTTTAGACGATATTTATCACCATCAAAATATACTCAAAGAAGGTATTGTACCGCATACACAAATTATGACCCACGAAGCTTTTCAGCCACATATGCTGAACCACAGTTTAAAAGGGCAGGTTTATTCACAAATTAGCGGTATCGATATTATTCGAGATGGAAAAGGTGAGTTTTTTGTTTTAGAAGATAATCTACGTACACCTTCTGGTGTTTCATATATGCTGGAAAGCAGAAAAATCAGTAAAAAACTGATGCCAGAACTTTGTGTTGCAAACAAGCTACATGAAATCGAACAATATCCAACAGTGCTCAAGGCGATTCTGGCCGAAAATGCACATGTGGATAATCCTTTAATTGTGATATTGACGCCGGGTCGATTCAATAGTGCTTACTATGAACATGCCTTTCTCGCCCGAGAAATGGACGTTCCTTTAGTCACTAGTCGCGATTTGTATGTTGAAAACGATACGGTTTATGTCAAGACAATACGTGGTCGTCAACGTGTCGATGTGATTTATCGTCGTATCGATGATGCATTTTTAGATCCGCTTACATTTAGACCTGACAGTAGCTTAGGTGTACCAGGTTTGATGTCTGCATATTTAAAAAATCGTGTGGTGATTGCCAATGCACCGGGAACGGGTGTGGCCGATGACAAATCGGTTTATCCGTATGTCGATGACATGATTAAATTTTATCTGAATGAAACTCCAATCTTAAAGAATGTCCCGACTTACCAGTGCCGCCTGGATGAACATCTAGACTATGTACTTGATAATCTTGAGCGTCTGGTGGTTAAAGAGGCTCAGGGCTCGGGAGGATACGGAATGTTGATTGGGCCAAAAGCTGAATCTGCTGAAATTTCCGAATTTAGAAAAAAAATCCTTGCGCATCCGCATTTATATATTGCTCAACCTACACTCGATCTATCGGTTGCTCCGACATTAACTCAGGATGGTATTGCTGAACGTCATATCGATTTACGACCATTTGTGCTGACTTCACCTGATCGCACTGAAATTGTTCCTGGTGGTTTAACCCGAGTTGCCATGAAAGAAGGCTCTCTTGTGGTTAATTCTTCACAGGGTGGCGGAATCAAAGATACGTGGGTTGTTGATGCACTGCATTCCTAACTAAATCAGGAAGGAACTTTATGATTTTACTTAGTTCAAACGCGAATAATATTTTTTGGTTAGGGCGCTATTTAACGCGCATCCAGTACTTTTGCAATAAACTCCCTTTTACGGACGATCAAAAGGCAATTGATTTTAGTCATGCGTTTTGTTTGCCAGCTTATGATGCTGCATCACTCAACACCTTGGCACTTGATCCTGAACAGCAATTTTCATTAATGAGCCAGTTTGCAGTGGCACGCGATAATATTCATGAACTGCGCGCAGTATTGAGTGCTAATACATACGCTGAAATGATTCAACTAGTGAAAAATGCCAGTAGTCAGCCGGGTTATATATGCGATGTTGTTTCGGAATGTAATGAGCTGCTGGAGTCTGAATCTGAGGATGTCTTTTTGTTTTTTAGTTTGGGTCAAAAGCTTGAACTGCTAGACAGTCTGATACGGTTTAAACAAGACCCATCATCGGTATTAAATGAAATCGATGTGATTGTAGGGCTATTAAATGAATTGGGATGGACTGCACTTGATGATGCTTGGATTTCATTGAAGCAGTCTCCAGACACCATGTCACTTTATCACTTTGGCGATCAATTGCAGTTAATGTTTGAGGGAACTGCATGAAGTTAATGGTGAACCATCAAACGCATTACCATTACAGTGAAATGGCGTGTAACAGTATCCAGTATATCAAGATGGTTCCCCAAAGTTCAGCGCATCAAACTGTACATAACTGGGACATTAGTGTCCCAGGTGTACATGATGTTCAACGCGATATCTTTGATAATATTTGGATGACTTCGTCGCAACGTTTTAATTATCTGAATCTCACCATTATGGCGCAGGGTATAATTGAGTTGTCTCCTCAAAGTGGTGTAAACCATGCATTGCACCTACCTGTGGAATTGTTTTTGCAACATACACCTGCGACACAATGCTCGATTGAGATGCTGGACTTTGCGATGTCTATTATGAGTAATAAAACGCTCAATAGTTTGCGTGTTTTGAGTGAACGTATCTTAAGTCACGTCTCGTATTTGCCTGAATCGACAACAGTGCAAACCACTGCTGAGCATGCGTTTGAGTTAAAAAATGGTGTGTGTCAGGATCATGCCCACATTATGGTGGCAATGTGTAGGGCGCTTGGATTACCTGCGCGCTATATTTCTGGTTATTTGTATGATAATAATTCGCCGCACTTGGCCAGCCATGCATGGGCGGAAGTGTATCTTGACGAAAAATGGCATTGTTTCGATGTCAGTAATCAGATTTTTGAGCCAAACACGTTAATTTATGTTGCAATAGGACGTGATTATTTTGATGCCGCTCCTGTACGGGGGATTCGTGAAAAGGGGGGTATTGAAAAGATGATATCAACGGTGCAAGTGTTGGCGTGTTAGATGGAAGTGGAATATATGACCTATTGTTGTGCATTACGTTTAAAAGATGGTTTGGTGTTTATCAGTGATACACGAACAAATGCAGGTGTGGATCAAATCTCGGTTTTTCGCAAACTTTATACTTTTGGTAAAGAAGGGGATCGTATTATTGCGATTCAAACTGCCGGAAATTTAGCAACGACTCAGGCGGTGATTGGACATTTGCGTAATCAGTTAACGTTGCAAGAAGAGCCAAATATTTATACGCTCAATACCATGTTTGAGGTGGCGCAGCATGTTGGGCGTACTTTACGTAAAATCATTGCAGATGTGACCGATGATACCCAAGAACAAAGTAATTATTATTGTAACTTGTTGGTAGGCGGACAAATTGGTAATACTGAAATGCAGTTATATCATATTTATCCTCAAGGGAATTTTATCTGTGCCACTAAAGATACGCCATTTTTTCAAATTGGGGAAAGTAAATATGGTAAGCCGATTCTGGACCGTGCGCTTACCTACGATATGCCACTCGATGAAGCTGTACGCTGTAGCTTAATTTCGTTTGACTCGACGCTCAGATCAAATGTATCTGTGGGTATGCCACTCGATTTGCTGGTTTATCGTGCGGATACATTGAAAATGCCAAGAGGAAAACGAATCACTCAACAAGATGAGTATTTTCAAAAGATCAGCCGACAATGGTCTGAAACTTTGCGCCGTGGTCTACATGAAATTCCTAAACCTGAAGAAGATTATCTGGAATAAAGACTTAAATTTATTCCAGATAAATGCAGTCAGCTCAATTTAAATTTTTTGACGCTGTGGACGTTGCGTAAGACGACACAGCAGTTCATAGCTGATCGTTCCATTGGCTTTAGCTACATCATCGACCAAGCGTTTTTCGCCCCACAATTCGACTTCTGCTCCAAGTTCAATCTGTTCATCTGTGATATCAATAGCCAGCATATCCATACTCACGCGACCAATCAGTGGCTTTAATTGGCCATTTATTGAAACATAATTTTGTTCAATAAAGGCACGCGGGTAGCCATCACCATAGCCAATCGAAACGATGGCAATGTCCATTGCATGGGGCGCAGTAAATAGTGAACCGTAACCAACACGATCACCCGTATTAAGATGATTGATTGCCATCACATTGGCAGTTAAACGCATCACCGGTTTCAGGCCTAATTCTTCTATACTTCGATCTGCAAATGGGCTTGCACCATAAAGCATAATACCTGGGCGGACATAATCAAAATGCAACTCTGGCCAGTTATAGATCGCGGCTGAATTACAGCACGAGAGCTCAATAGGTGCACATTGAGATTGAATGCTCAGCAGGGTGTCGATCTGCTGCCGATTCATGGGATGATCAGGCTCATCTGCATTGGCAAAATGCATAGTTAAAACACAGTGAAAACCTTCAGATTGTAGTAATTTAATTATATCTACAATCACTTCTGGTTTAAAACCCAAGCGGTTCATACCGCTATTGAGTTTGACCCAGACCTTAAGTCCTTGCGCGTTATATTGGGTTTTGTGAGCAAGCAGCCAGTTTAATTGCTCAGCCTGATGAACCACGCATTCGAATCGGTGCTGAAGTACAACAGACATTTCTTGTTCTGAAAACACGCCTTCTATCAGTGTCACAGGGTGTTGATAGCCAGCTTGTCGGATTTCTAAGGCTTCACTCAAGCACGCCACCCCAAATGAATCTGTGGCATTTAAGGCATCTAAACAGTCTTTGACACCATGCCCATAAGCATTGGCCTTGACCATACTCACCACCTTGGCATTTGGTGCCAGCGCTTTAACACGATTAAAATTATGCTGAAGTGCTGTTTGGTCGATGTAGACTGTCGCTTGACGCACCCTGATTACTCCCTTGCAAATCTAACTTACTCTTCGTCATCGTATTGGCTGTAATACTCTGGCGAGAGATTACTAAAACGTGTGTATTGTCCCTCAAAAGCCAATCGCACAGTACCAATTGGGCCGTTACGTTGCTTACCAATGATAATTTCGGCGGTGCCTGCTTCTTTAGATTCTTTGTTATAGACTTCATCACGATAAATAAACATGATTAAGTCGGCATCCTGCTCAATCGCACCCGATTCACGCAAATCTGACATGACCGGACGTTTATTGGGTCTATTTTCTAAACTACGGTTGAGCTGAGATAGTGCAATCACAGGACATTCCATCTCTTTGGCAAGTGCTTTTAAACTTCGCGAAATTTCACCAATCTCACCTACACGGTTGTCACCCATGCCCGGAACTTTCATGAGCTGCAAATAGTCGATCATGATACAGCCGAGTTTGCCACCATGTTGTTTGGCAATACGTCGAGCCCGTGCACGAACTTCTGTGGGTGGAAGTGCGGAGGAGTCATCGATGTACAAATGCTTTTCTTGAAGTTGTAAAATTGTACCTGTGACCTTCGACCATTCATCGCCGTCGAGCTTGCCCGAACGTAAATGCCCTTGATGCACTTTGCCATAAGATGAAATCAGACGCATGGCAATCGAATCTGCGGGCATTTCCATCGAAAATACCAACGCAGGTAAATTACAGTTGAAAAGTACACTTTCGACCAAATTCATGGCAAAGGTAGTTTTACCCATTGATGGACGTGCGGCCACGATAATCATATCGCCAGACTGCATTCCGTAGGTTTTATTATCAAGCTCAAGAAAACCAGTAGATAGCCCGGTAATATTGCCATCAAGTTTCGATAGTTCATCGAGTTTGGTGATGACATCTGCGGTTACCGAGCTAATCGATTTTGGGCCTGCATCTTTTTTGTTGTTATTGTGCTGTTCGGCCAGCGAAAAAATATTGGTTTCAGCCAAATCCAAAATTTCGCTGACCGGGCGACCTTTGGTGTCATAGGCATTTTGTAAAATGTCACTGCTGACCTTGATCATGCTTCGAAGTGTTGAAAACTCTTTAATTTTATTGGCGTAGGTTTCAAGATTGTAAAAACTCGATGGCGAATCTGCCATTAGTTGCATTAAATATTCTTCACCGCCAATGGCATCGAGTAGATTTTGTTTGAGTAACCAGTCATTGACCAATACAGCATCGTACGGAGAGTTCTCAAGGGCTAATTTTTCAATAGCACGATAGATATATTTATGGCGTGTCGCATAAAAATCATTTTCTTTGAGTAAGTCACCCACTTGTTCAAAAGATTCGGCAACGGTCATTAAGGCTGCCAAAACAGCTTGTTCAATAGCTAAATTATGCGGTGGGGTACGAAATTCTTTTAACTGACCTGAGTCACTCACTTTACTCTCTGTGTTTGGAGAATTTTTTGTAAAATTGGCATTCGCCTGTGACATAGCAAGACCTAATAAAAAGATGAACCAAAAACCAAGTGCCTATCTTAATGCAAATGCAGCGGAACAGGACAAATAAATTCATTGAAAATTGTGTAAGCAGTACAATAGTCTATTCAATCAACACTTTGATGATAAGCACACAAAACACTGAGGTAGATTGTGCAGTGGTATTAAGGGAAAAGATGATTGAAGGTGATCTCTATTCGATCATTCATGAAGAGATGAGATATTCAATCTCTTCATGCTTATTTTGAGTAAAATAAAATTTAAGGCTTGGCAAACCAGTCTTTTTCAAACTTACCATGTTTTAATCGATAAAGCGAAAGCCCATAACGAAGATTATTATGAGCTGCATCTTTGACAAATCCAGTATCTTTCCCAAGAGAATAAAGAAATGCATCGATCAGCAGTAGAGTGAAGTCGATAAACCACCAAAACCCCAGCCCACCTAGCGTAATTAATTTTAAAAAACCACTCAGTTTTTTTCCAAGATAGAAGCGATCTAGCCCTAGAATTCCAAAGAACATGGCAAGAATAAGAGCAACAATTCGATTTTTCTTTTTCATCGTTATTACCATCTATAAATCATCGTGTAAAAATTCATCATTTTAATAATAAAAAAAGCATGCTAAAAAGCATGCTTTTTTTGTGAAGCAAAAATTACTCAGATACGATTGTAACGAGAACTTCTGCAACAACATCATGGTGCAATTGGATTGCGATGTTGAATTCACCAGTGTGACGAAGCGCACCGTTTGGTAGGCGTACTTCAGCACGGTCAACTGCAAGACCAGCATTTGTTAATGCGTCTGCAATATCACGAGTACCGATTGAACCGAATAGTTTACCTTCGTCACCAGCTTTCGCAGTGATTACGATGTTAACTTCGTTCAATTGATCAGCACGTGCTTGAGCAGAAGACAAAACTTCAGCTTCTTGTTTTTCAAGTTCAGCACGACGAGCTTCAAAAGCAGCAGTGTTTGCTTCGGTTGCAGCAACAGCTTTACCCTGAGGGATCAAGAAGTTACGGCCATAACCAGCTTTAACTGATACTTTGTCACCAAGTTTACCTAGGTTTTTAATGCGTTGTAATAAGATAACGTCCACAGCTCACCTCACTTATGGTTGTCAGTGTACGGAATCAAAGCCAAGTAACGAGCTTGTTTGATCGCAAGCGCGAGTTGACGTTGATAACGAGCTTTAGTACCAGTGATACGGCTAGGAACGATCTTGCCGTTTTCAGTGATGTACTGTTTTAAAGTGTCGATATCTTTGTAGTCGATGTACGCAACATTCTCAGCTGTAAAGCGGCAGAACTTGCGACGACGGTAAAAACGTGCCATTGATGTTCTCCTTAAGCTTCAGCAGATTCTTGAGCTTGTTGTGCTTCTTCACGTTGAGCTTTACGCGCACGTTTTTCTTCAGCACTTTTAGCAAGTAAAGATTCTTCAGTGATTGCGTTTTCACGACGGATAATGATGTTACGAATAATTGCATCGTTATAACGGAACAATTCTTCAAGCTCATCAAGAGTCGTTTGACCACATTCAACATTCATTAGAATGTAGTGTGCTTTATGAATCTTGTTAATTGGGTAAGCCAATTGACGACGGCCCCAATCTTCTAGACGGTGAATTTGACCTTCAGCTTCTTTAATTTGTGAGATATAGCGTTCAACCATACCCACAACTTGATCGCTTTGGTCTGGATGTACCAAGAGTACGATTTCGTAGTGACGCATTGTCAGCTCCTTACGGTTTAAACAGCCCCTAACCATATTGTGGTCAGAAGCAAGGAGTCATAGCTTAAAAAGCCATGTCGCAAAATAGCGAGGCTAGATTATAAAGAATAACGGTATTGAAAACAAATGAATTAGCAAAAACGACGTGATTTATTTCTGATGATATATAAAATAATCCTCTCTTATTAAAAGAGAGGAAGATTTGGAGCAGGGGACTGATAACTAAAACTAAAGCTTAAGCTCAATAACGTAATCAAAATTACAGAAAAGAGAAACAAACGCTTTGCCCAGAGTTGATCGTTTTCTGCCTTGAAACCAATAATCGACAAATATAACCAGTATGCACTGAGTGCATTAAAGGTGATCAGGAAGAAAATATTGGTATAGCCAAAACAGTACAGTCCATTTAAAACCGCCGCAAAAAGTACAATGTAAATTAAACATTCCACTTTGGTTCGAAAGACGCTACGTGCAACAGGAAGAATGGGAATCCCAGCATTTTTGTAGTCATCAAATCGATAAATCGCAATGGCCCAAGAATGAGGCATTTGCCACAGCGCATAAGCCAAAAATACAAGCAATGCCGCAACATCAAATTGCTGACTCACTGCCGTGTAACCAATAACCGGCGGACATGCTCCAGAGACACTGCCAATGATAGTCTGATGAATAGATGTACGCTTCGTCCAAAGACTATACAGCACCACATAAACAACAAAACCAATTAAAGCAAATGCAAATGAATACGGATTTACCCAAAACCATAAAATACCAAACCCAATTAAACCTAAAACCAAGGCAAAAATGAGTGCAGTAGTAGGAGAAATGGTTTTTTTCACTAAGGCACGATTTTGTGTACGCTCCATTTTCTGGTCAATATCTTGATCAATCACATTATTGACCACACAACCAGAGGCGACAACAAAAGTGGTTCCTAGAAGAGTAAGGATAAGTAAAAGGAAATCTACATGGCCTTGGGCGGCTAAAAAGAAGCCGCCCAAGGTGGTAATGAAATTACCAAACAGAATTCCTGGTTTTGTCAGGAATAAATACTTTTTCAGCATGACAATCAGTTTAGATCATCATGTTGAAATGAAGGTAATTCATGATCCATACCGAACCGACTAGCAAGATAGCAATCGTTAAAATGGTATAGATAAATGCAATGAGATTCCAGCGTTGTTCAGATGAGGTGTTCATGTGTAAAAAGAACACAAGTTGAACCAATACCTGAGCAACGGCAGTAATACCGATTACAGTCATGAGTAGGCCACGACCAAACCCTCCAGCCATAACCATTCCAAATGGAATAATGGTTAACACGACTGATAGGATGAATCCAATCGTGTATTGCTTGAAGTTACCATGTGAAGCGCCAGAAGCATTATGATCATGACTCATTAGAGAACTCCCATTAGGTAAACGATACTGAATACACAGATCCATACGATATCAAGGAAGTGCCAGAACAAGCTTAGACAAGCAAGACGACGGGTGTTTGGTAAAGTGAGGCCTTGTGTCTTGATTTGATACATCAAAACAAGCATCCACACCAAGCCAGAAGTTACGTGAATACCGTGCGTACCTACCAAGGTAAAGAACGCAGATAAGAACGCACTTGTGCTTGGACCATGTCCAGCGTGAACTAAATGATGAAATTCATAAAGTTCCATACCAATGAACGATGCACCAAAAATGAAGGTGACAAAAAGCCATACAATCACTTGGTTGACGTTCTTTTTGTATGATGCAAGAACCGCAAAACCAAACGTTACAGATGAGATCAAGAGGGCAAATGTTTCAGTTAAAACAAAACCTAATGATTCACTGAACAAATCGTGTGCTGTTGGTGTGCCTGGTGGAACATGGCTGCTCAATACAGCGAACGCGATGAAGAGTGTACCGAATAAAATCAAGTCACTCATCAAGTATGTCCAAAAACCAAAGACCGTTAAGTCCGTATCATCATGTTCATGATGATCGTCGTGTCCATGGTTTTCGTGATGAAGTACTTCAGCCATTTACTTAGTCCTTCTTCAAGTGTTTTTCAAGTAACGCGTAACGTTCGTTTTCGATACGCTCAACTTCAGCAGCAGGTACGTAGTAATCCACTTCTTTTGTGAATGAACTGCGAATCAGGCTTACAACTGAAGCAATAAACGTTACTGCTACTAGCCACCAGATGTGCCAGATAAGTGCAAAGCCCATAGCGCTGATAAACATCGCCATAACAAAGCCAGCTGCACGGTCTGTTGGCATATGAATGTCTTCATATTTAGTCGGGCGTGCATACGCTACACCGTTTTCTTTGTCAGTCCAGAACGTGTCAATACCACGGATTTCAGGAATTTTAGCAAAGTTATAAAACGGAGCAGGAGAAGAGGTAGACCACTCGAGCACACGACTATCCCATGGATCGCCTGTATGGTCCATGTTTTGATGACGTTGTAGGAAACCTACAATAATTTGCATCAAGAAACATGCAATACCGATTGCAACAAGCACGGCACCAAAGAGTGCAATAGCCAAGTACGGGTCCCATTCAGGGTTGTCATATGTATTCAATCGACGAGTCATACCCATGAAACCAAGGATATAAAGCGGCATGAATGCAAAATAGAAACCAAAGAACCAGAACCAGAACGCTGCTTTGCCCCAAGCTTCATTAAGCTTCCAGCCAAACATTTTTGGCCAGTAGAAAATGATACCTGCAAACATACCAAATACCACACCACCAATAATAACGTTATGGAAGTGAGCAATAAGGAACAAGGAGTTGTGAACCAAGAAGTCTGCTGGCGGTACAGCCATAAGAACACCGGTCAGACCACCAATACCAAAGGTAACCAAGAAGCCGATTGTCCAAAGCATTGGCGTTTCGAAAGTGATACGACCTTTATACATGGTAAATAACCATGAGAAGATTTTCACACCAGTCGGAATTGCAATGACCATGGTCATGATACCGAAGAATGCGTTAACGTTGGCACCAGCACCCATAGTAAAGAAGTGGTGTAACCAAACGACGAACGCAAGCACAGTAATTGCAATTGTTGCATACACCATTGATTTGTAACCAAAAAGTGTCTTGCGGGAGAACGTTGCAACAATTTCTGAATACAAACCAAATGCTGGAAGCACCAAGATATATACTTCAGGGTGACCCCATGTCCAGATCAAGTTCACATACAGCATTGGGCTACCGCCAAGCTCGTTTGTGAAGAAATGGAAGCCAAAGTAACGGTCAAGCGTTAGCATAGCTAGGGTTGCTGTTAGCACAGGGAATGCAGCAATAATCAGTACCGCAGTACACAAAGATGTCCAGGTAAAGATTGGCATGTCCATAAGTTTCATGCCTGGTGCACGCATTTTAATGATGGTAACAAAGAAGTTAACACCAGATAAAAGTGTACCTAAACCAGAAACCTGAAGCGCCCAGATATAGTAATCAACACCCACGCCTGGTGAATACTGAATACCAGATAGAGGCGGGTAAGCCATCCAACCTGTTGCAGCAAACTCACCAAGTACAAGCGAAGCCATCATCAGGCCAGCCGCACCAGCAAATAACCAGAAGCTTAAAGAGTTAAGCAAAGGGAATGCTACGTCACGTGCACCAATCTGTAGTGGAACAGAAATGTTCATCATACCCACTACAAGACCCATTGCCACGAAGAAAATCATGATCACACCGTGTGCGGTAAAGATCTGATCGTAGTGGTCTGGATGCAAGTAACCTTCACCACCGCCACGGGCGAGGAAAAGTTGAAGACGCATCATGATCGCATCTGCAAAACCACGCAAAAGCATGATCACGGATACGATGATATACATGATACCAATCTTTTTATGGTCTACAGTTTTAAACCATACATTCCAGAGGTATCCCCACTTTTTAAAGTAAGTGATCCCGCCAAAAACAGCAATTGCACCAATTGCCATAATGACCATGGTAACGAGTACAATCGGCTCTGTTGGAATAGAATCCCAACCCAGTTTGCCAAAAATCATATCCATGTCTTATTCCCCTTGAGCAGCGTGTGGAGCTGCAGCATGAGTGTCTGCCGTTGCATGTCCAGCAGAGTGATCAGCACCATGATAGTTACTCATGTAACGATTGATAACTGTTTCAAACAATTTAGGTTCAACCGAAGAGTAATATGTCACAGGGTGTGGCTTGTTCGGGAACGGCTTCATCGCTTCAGCTTTCGCAAGAGCTTCTTCATCACCAGCAGCTTTGGCACGATTGACTAAAGCTTCGATCTGGTGTTTAGAACGGTCACCGTCTTTAAGCGCAGCAAGTTCAGATTGATCAAGAAGACCTTTTTGAACAGCGGCAGGATTAATTGTATTACCCTTACCAGCTTTTACTGCTTCAACCCATTGAGCAAATTCAGCGTCAGTTACACTGTGCGCTTTAAAACGCATTTGTGAGAAACCGTAACCTGAGTAGTTTGATGATATACCGCGGAATACACCAGTTTCATCAGCTTGCAAATGCAAATGAGTTTGCATGCCCGCCATTGCATAAATCTGTCCGCCTAACTGTGGAATGAAGAACGAGTTCATCGTAAAGTTAGAGGTGATTTTGAAGCTTAATGGAGTTTTTTCTGGGAAACGTACTTCATTAACCGTTGCAATATTTTGTTCAGGATAGATAAAAATCCACTTAAACTGTTCAGCAATAACCTGAATAGTCAAAGGTGCTTTATCTGAATCCAGAGGGCGGTATGGGTCATACTTGTGGGAACCCCACCAAGTTAACCAAGCTAGAATACCAATAATAATGACTGGAACACCCCATACTACAATCTCGATTGCAGTTGAATGTGCCCATGTAGGTTTATAGTCTGCATCTTTATTCGACGCGCGATATTTCCAACTAAACCACAGTGCCATGATAATTGATGGGATAACCACCAATAACATTAGGTAGATCGCAGTCATCATGAGGTCGCCTTGACCCTGACCCACTGGACCTTTTGAGTTTAGAAGTACCATATCACCACCACACCCTGTTAAAAGTGCGGCAATCGTAGATAAAGACAATACAGCTAAAATCGTTTGTCTCATTTTACAACCTCGGTGAAGAGTCCCATTCCCGTTTGAAAAAACGGGATAGCGATAAAAGTGTCGCATGATTGAGAAGAATAATTTCTATGTAAAATAGAACATATTTCTCGATCATGAGACACTGCTACGTTGTAGGGCATTATGCCTGATAACGACAAACTAAGCTATACAAAAGTCGCTTTATATGCCTGTTGATAAACCTGAGTTTTTCACTCGGTTTAGCTTATTCTAGCGGTTTGACAGCAGGCACATCAAGCTTAAGAAATGAACTGCGCAGTGTAAATTTTAAGCGATAATTATTTAGAAATATCAATCACTTTTGTTTTTGCAAGACGGTCATGTAAGCTGTTGTTTCCTTTTGAGAAAAACAAAACGAGATCGGCAATAAACACGATGGCGATTAACGGAAATAGGCTCACGAATTGTGAAAGAATAATGAACAAGAAAGAGCGAATAAAAAATCCACGGAATTGGCCCACTAACTTGTTGGTTGTGGCGTCGACAATCTGTAATTTGAAAAGTTTCTTGCCGATCGATTGACCGCTTTTTGAGATCAAAAAGTTTTGAACAAACAGCAGCCCGAGGGTGTAGGCGAGTAAGACCATAGGAACCCAAGATGGCATATTGTTGGACATGGCTTCTGCGATTTTGATCTGTTCGTTCACATCAAAACTTTGTGCTTGCTGGATCAGGTCACGAGGTAAAAAAGCCAGTGTCACTAAAATCTGTGGCAACGTAAAAAGTAAGAGATCAACCAACTTCGCAGAAATACGCTTACCTACTTTGGCTGGCGTGATGATCGCTTTGTTATTCACTTGAACGTGTTTGATCACATCATTGTGATGAATTTCTGCTGACGGTAATTCATACGCTTGAGTTTGTGGTATTTGTGGCTGATAAAAAAGTTTACCTTGCGTTAACTCACCTAAGGCTTTCCATTCGGTCATACCTTCATGCCAAGCTAAATCGGTCAAGAGCACCTGTTGACTCGCCAACATCTGATTTAGTTGTTCTAAGGTGTATGGGCCAGCTTGTTGATTATTGCGCGCCAAATAAATTTGCATAAGTCTTTAATCTCAACATCCAATGATGAAAAAAGACCCACGAATGGGCCTTTTTTACGAATAATTAGGCTTGCTTGATTTTTTCTTCTGCTAAGAAGAACCATGTATCAAGAACAGAATCTGGGTTTAATGAAACAGACTCAATACCTTGCTCCATAAGCCATTTAGCTAGATCTGGATGGTCAGATGGGCCTTGTCCACAAATACCCACATATTTGCCTGCTTTACGACATGCATGAATGGCCATTGATAACAATGCCTTAACTGCTGGGTCGCGCTCATCAAACAGATGAGAAACAATACCAGAGTCACGATCAAGTCCGAGCGTTAATTGAGTTAAATCGTTTGAACCAATCGAGAAACCATCAAAGTGCTCCAAGAATTGCTCGGCAAGTAGGGCATTGGTTGGCAATTCGCACATCATGATCACTTTAAGACCATTTTCACCACGCTTAAGACCATTGAGTGCCAAGAGTTCGATCACTCGTTTTGCTTCTGCAACAGTACGAACAAACGGAATCATAATCTGGATGTTGGTAAGACCCATTTCATCACGTGCTTTTTTCAATGCACGGCATTCAAGCTCGAAGCAGTCGCGGAAGTTGTCCGATACATAACGGCTTGCACCACGGAAGCCCAACATTGGGTTTTCTTCTTCTGGCTCGTAAAGCTTTCCGCCAATAAGGTTGGCATATTCGTTCGATTTAAAATCTGACATACGCACAATGACTGGCTTTTCAGCAAATGCAGCTGCCAAAGTAGAAATACCTTCAACCAGTTTTTCGACATAAAAATCGATTGGTGAAGTATAACCCGCAGTACGCGCCAGCACAGCAGCACGTGTTTCACGTGGCAAGCTGTCGATATTCAGCAAAGCTTTCGGGTGAACACCAATCATACGGTTGATGATGAATTCAAGACGTGCAAGACCAATACCTTCGTTTGGAATTTGAGCAAAGTCAAATGCGCGGTCTGGGTTACCCACGTTCATCATGATTTTAAACGGTAGTTTTGGCATTGACTCAATCGAGTTGCGCTGTACTTCAAAGTCCAGTGCGCCTTCATAGATAAAGCCTGTATCGCCTTCAGCACATGAAACAGTCACTTCCTGACCATCGTTCAAGACTTCGGTCGCATTACCACAACCCACGATTGCAGGTACACCCAATTCACGTGCAATAATTGCTGCGTGACATGTACGACCACCACGGTTGGTGATAATCGCCGCTGCGCGTTTCATCACTGGTTCCCAGTCTGGATCTGTCATGTCTGAAACCAGAACATCACCGTCTTGGACTTTATCCATTTCCTTGATCGACGTCACAATGCGAACTTTACCTGCGCCAATACGCTGACCAATCGAGCGACCTTCGCATACAACTGTTCCGCGTTGTTTGAGTAAGTAACGCTCCATTGTGCCTACATTTTGACGGCTTTTAACCGTTTCAGGACGCGCTTGAACGATATAAATCTGACCGTCATCTCCATCTTTGGCCCATTCAATATCCATTGGTGCGCCATAGTGAGATTCAATAATAAGTGCTTGTTTGGCTAATTCTTGTAGTTCGTGATCATTCAGTGCAAATTGCTGACGTTCTTGTTTCTCGACGTCAACCACAACTACAGACTTGCCTGCAGCGCCTTCGTCACCATAAATCATTTTTTGATGTTTAGAACCAAGATTACGGCGTAGTACAGCATGTTTGCCATTACGTATTAATGGTTTAGAAAGATAAAATTCGTCAGGGTTGACAGCACCTTGTACAACCATTTCACCTAAGCCATATGAGGCTGTGATGAATACGACATCTCTGAATCCAGATTCTGTGTCTAAGGTAAACATTACGCCTGCAGCGCCAGTTTCTGAACGAACCATGCGCTGAATACCAGCAGATAATGCCACAACATCGTGATCAAAACCTTGGTGAACACGATAGGCAATTGCACGGTCATTGTACAATGAGGCAAAAACTTCTTTGATGGCAATCAGAACATTGTCAATGCCACGGATATTCAGGAAGGTTTCTTGTTGGCCTGCAAAAGAAGCGTCAGGCAAGTCTTCAGCTGTAGCTGAAGAACGAACGGCAACCGCGATTTCCGGGTTGCCGTTTGACAAAGCACTAAATGCTTCGCGGACTTCTTTTTCAAATTCTGGCGTCAGAGGAGTTTCAATAATCCACTGACGAATTTTAGCACCTGACTGCGCTAGGGCATTCACGTCTTCTACATTTAACTGGGCAAGTTCTGCTTGAATTTTAGCGTTGAGTCCACTTTGATCGAGGAATTCACGATAAGCGCCAGCCGTTGTCGCGAAGCCACCTGGTACTGATACGCCAGCATTGGATAAGTGGCTGATCATTTCACCCAGAGATGAGTTTTTCCCACCTACAAGTTCGACGTCGTGCTTCCCTAATTTTTCTAGACCGATTACGCGCGCTTCCAATGTTTCTACTCCACATTTCCAGTATTTAGTACTATCTTGGCATGAAGACATGATTAAATGTCCTTAGGTTTTGATTTTACTAAGCGACAGTTATATAAGATCAGTTTACTATAAAGATTATATAGCACTAAGACAAATCTGTGAGGAGAATTTTGATGTCTGAAGGAAAACAAATTAAGCGCAGTGTGTTCTTTATTTCGGACGGAACTGCCATTACAGCAGAAACTCTCGGACATTCATTGCTTGCACAATTTCCTAACGTAGACTTTGATATTCATATCATGCCGTATATTGCAACAGAAGAAGCGGCTATGAACATTGTAGAGTCGATTAATCAGTGCCAGTCGCGTGATGGAACCCTACCATTGGTATTTGATACTTTAGTCGATCCCAATGTACGTGAAATTATTAATACGGCTAAAGCCGTCAATCTAGATGTTTTTGAAGGGCTGATCAGTAAGCTTGAGCAAGAACTTGGAACGTCACCTACCACTTTAGTGGGTCAGACGCATGCAGTTACTGACTCGGAATATTATAAGGCACGTATCGATGCAGTGCATTTTGCACTAGACAATGATGATGGCGCATTGACACGACATTATGATAAAGCAGATATTATTTTAATCGGGGTATCGCGATCAGGTAAAACGCCTACATCGATCTACTTATCTTTGCAATTTGGTATTCGAGTTGCCAACTATCCATTGACAGAAGAAGATCTCGACGATAACCGCTTACCTAAAGTATTGAAAGAGCACAAAAACAAGCTATTTGGTTTAATGATTGATGCGGAACGTTTGGTCGCCATCCGAACAGAACGTAAAGCCAATAGTCGTTATGCCAGCTATAGTCAGTGTCAGATGGAGCTGCGTGCGGTGGAGGGAATTTTCATTTCAGAAGGCATTCCGTATTTAGATGTTTCTGAAATGTCGATTGAGGAAATTTCAACTCGCATTCTTCAAACGACGGGTTTAAAACGCCGAATTGGCTAATTTATTTTGATTTAAAAAAGAGAAATACAAAAAATGTATTTCTCTTTATCGTTGTTTTGTTTGACTTTACTCATTGAGTACTAAAATTAAAACTTGAAAAATTATGACAATAAGTGTACAAACCAAATGTAAATTGCGTCACATTTTAGTTTTATAATCTATCAAGGGTGGCAGTTACATTGACTTTTTTCATTCGTAAGTAGGAGAGATGCGTATGAATCTTATGACTCCACGTCATCTTGGCTGTTATGAACTTGATTCGAAAGTTGATCGTATTCGCTTGCACAAGACCGCTCATCACCTTGCGGTTCATCCCTTGTCAGAAAATATCTCACACCAGCACAATGTTCATATTGAAGACGTCGCAGAACACAGCACTGAAATAGACGCCTTAACCGGTTTGCCAGATCAATCGGGATTTAATAAGAAACTTAATCTGATGATGAGAGAATGTCAGATCAAACTTGACGAGTCGTTTGGATTAATTTTGTTTGATTTCGATTATTTTAATCAAATTAATAGTAATCATGGACATTTGGTTGGCGATCAAATCTTAAAAATGCTTGCAGAGCGAGTTCAACGCGTTTTACCGCAAGAAGTTTTCTTCACACGATTGGGTAGTGATGAGTTTGCATTACTTATTCCTCATATTCATTCTGATGCTTACCTCATTGAAACCTATGCACTGATTCATCAAGAAATTTCGAGACCAATTGAATATTTAGATCAGATTATAGAAAGCAATATTAGTGTAGGATGCGCCATTTATCCTCGTGATGTGACAGATACCATGAACGTTGTACAAGCTGCCAATATCGCATTGTGTCGCTTAAAACTTTCAGGACGTGGTGGATACTGTATTTTTAAACGTGAAATGCAAATTGAGCAAAATGTGATTGCACAACAATTCAATTGTGCCCGTTATATCTTAAGGCACAATCTAATTTGTCCTTTTTATCAGCCAAAATTTAATTTAAAGAATGGTCAACTCACCGGTTTTGAAGCATTACTGCGCTGGTATGATCAGCATGATCAGCTTCAACTGCCCAGACGCATTAAAAATGCTTTTGAAGACTATAACCTTGCTAGCCGCTTGAGTGAAATCATGCAGCTACGTGTTTTTCGGGATATGGCCGAATGGATTGATCAAGGTTTAGATATGGTGCCTGTCTCGATTAATGCCGCACCCGTGGAATTTTTAAAAGATAATTATGCTGAACTTTTGCTTGATCGGTTAGATCGTTTCAACATTCCGCATTCTTTGGTCGAAATTGAAATTACTGAGCATCTTTTAGATGAACATGGCAAAGCCTATATTTCGCGTGCATTGAACAAGCTCAAACACGAGGGAATACGAATCGCATTAGACGATTTTGGTACAGGGCATTCATCTCTGACTCGTCTGGCAAATTTACCTGTGGATTGCCTTAAAATAGACTGTGATTTCGTGCAGCGTATGGAGCAAGAAAAACTCATTTTTGCGATTGTTCAATCGATCATCAGTATGAGCTCAAATTTGGGGATCGATGTGGTTGCCGAAGGCATTGAGAATGTTCACCAGCTAGAATTACTCAAACAACAAGGCTGTGAAATCGGGCAGGGCTTTTTGTTTAGCCATGCTTTGGCTCCTGCTGAAGCCAAAGCACTTTTATCATAATATAATTTAAGCTGCTTATTTGGCGCGTTAAGCCATGCATATTAGGCTACGCGTTTTTGATGTCCATTAGATAACTGAAATTATCCAAGCGTTTTTGCGTATCGTAAATATCGCAGGTAAAAATAAACTCATCCACGGCGTATTGATCGACAAGTTGTTCAAGACCAGCTTTAACTCGTTCGACCGAACCAATTTGAGCCATACCAAAAAAGTTTTCTACAGAGAGTTTTTCTGCCGGCCCCCAAAGTAAATCCATTGAATCTACAGGTGGTTTAAGGCGCAGACTTTGACCTCGCATCAGTCCTAATATACGTTGATAAGCACTGGTTGCAAGATAGTTTGCTTCTTCATCCGTTTCTGCCACAACAGTCGGCACACCCATCGATACATACGGTTTGTCTAAATATTTTGAAGGCTGAAAATTATCACGATACAGTTGGATCGCCTGCCCGAGCATACGCGGTGCAAAGTGGGATGCAAATGAATACGGTAAGCCTAATTTTGCGGCCAATTGAGCACTAAATAAACTCGATCCGAGCAGCCAGACGGGAACATGGGTACTGTGCCCGGGTGTGGCGATAATGGATTGGTCTGGTTTTGGCGTATCAAAGTAGCGAAGAATCTCTGCAACATCTTGTGGAAATTGCTCTTCAGTTTCCTTGTGCCCACGGCGCAGCGCACGCATGGTCATTTGGTCGGTACCGGGAGCGCGGCCAAGTCCGAGTTCAATTCTGTCTGGATAAAGCGTTGCCAAGGTTCCAAACTGCTCTGCAACAACCAAAGGAGCATGATTGGGGAGCATGATACCGCCCGAACCGAGTCGAAGAGATTGTGTGTTTGCTGCGATATAGCCAATCATGACGGCCGTTGCTGAGCTAGCAATACCATCCATATTGTGATGTTCGGCAAGCCAAAAACGACGATAGCCCAGCTGTTCTGCATGTTGTGCAAGTTGCAGGGCATGTTGCAAAGTAAACTGAATGCTTTTGTCGTCACGCACAGAAGCTAATTCGAGAATGGAAAACTGTGTATCTTTAAGCGACGTGATAGACATATCTACTCTCATATATCGATGTTTTTCGATATTATACGATATTTTATATCGATAAAAAACGATAAATAAAATTGACTTTGTAAATTTTTACAAACAAAAAAAGGCAGCATGTGAAATGCTGCCTTCGGTATCAGTAAAGATAAATTAGTAGCGACGGTGGTGACGGTGATGTTTTTTCCAGCCGCGATGATTACCATTGTCGTAATAACGCTCTTCGGCACGATCTTTAGAAATCTTGTTACCTAAAGCTGAACCACCTGCTGCACCTAAAGCTGCACCAATGTAGCCGCCATTTGTGCCACCAACATTACGACCTACGGTATAACCACCAACACCACCTAAACCACCACCAATAGCAGAAGAGGTACGGTCACGACGGTTACTTGCGACGGCAGCACCACCAGCGCCACCCAATGCAGAACCAATCATGGCACCAGACTGACCGCCCATTTGTTTACCCAATGCAGTACCCACGACACTACCCAAAGCAGATGTTGCAGCGACACGTGTGGTATTGTCTGCATGTGCTGAAATGGCCATCATTGATGAACTCGCGATCACGGCACTCATTAACCAAGTTTTAATTTTCATTTTTAACTCCATGCCCCGTGTGTGGATACAGGACCTTCTATATTTCGTTGAAGTAAATGTAACAAGAGATGAGTCAAAAAGTGTGAAGACGATCATCCAGACTATTGCGATTTGGTGTGCAGATTGTGATGTTTTGTGTCATTACCCCTAAATATGAAGAACTTATTTAGTTTATTTGATGGAAATATACGCAATAAAGAAGCATTTTTTGTTTCAAAAAATTGATTTATATAAATTTAATCATTTTATTCATAGTTTGATTAATTTTTCATTAATAAGAAATTAAAGTTTTGAGGGGTTGCTTTTCGTTTTTAGGTTATTCAAACCGTTTGATATTCCTTTATCAGCTTTGTGAATCATTAAAAAACAACTTGGTTTTTTCCTTACTGCGCAATCGCTATGTCTTTTGCATAGGAGAGTCTGTAAACTATGCGCAATTTTTTATTCTTAGATGGTTTGTCAAGTCTTAGTCAGATTAAAGCTAACCAACCAGATTTATTGAGATTGTTCTTCTTATGAAAGAATCGCTACGTTTACGTTTAGATCAATTGTGTGATCGTCATGAAGAGCTGAATGCATTGTTGGCCGACGCCGAAGTTATTTCAGACAATAAACGCTTTCGAAAATTATCGCGTGAGCACAGTGACTTAAATGAGATTGTGCAGGTTTGGGGACAGTATCGTCAGGCTGAAGAAGACATCAAAACAGCAGAAGAAATGCTGGAAGATCCTGATTTTAAGGATATGGCACAAGAGGAGATCAAAGAAAACCGTGCTTTGATTGAAACGCTCGAGGGCCAGTTAAATATTTTGATGATCCCTAAAGATCCAAACGATGCCAATGCGGCTTATCTCGAAATTCGTGCAGGCACGGGTGGTGATGAAGCTGCGATTTTCTCTGGCGACTTATTCCGTATGTACAGCAAATATGCCGAGACCCAAGGCTGGCGTATTGAAGTGTTGTCTGAAAATGAAGGCGAACACGGCGGCTATAAGGAAGTGATTTGCCGTGTCGATGGCGATAGCGTATATGGCCGTTTAAAATTTGAAAGTGGTGCGCATCGTGTACAACGTGTTCCGGCAACTGAATCTCAAGGCCGTGTGCATACCTCAGCCTGTACAGTTGCGATTTTGCCTGAAGTCGATGTAGACACTACCGTCGAAATTAATGCGGCCGATTTACGTATCGATACCTATCGTGCGTCGGGTGCCGGTGGTCAGCACGTCAACAAAACCGATTCGGCAGTGCGTATTACGCATATTCCAACGGGTGTTGTGGTTGAGTGTCAAGAAGAACGTTCACAGCATAAAAACAAGGCCAAGGCGTTAGCACTATTGGCATCTCGTTTAGAAAATGCAAAACGCGCTGCGCAAGAAAGTGCGACCTCGGAAATGCGACGTGATTTGGTGGGATCGGGCGACCGTTCAGAGCGTATTCGTACCTATAACTATCCGCAAGGTCGAATGACGGATCATCGTATCAATTTAACGCTTTATAAATTGGATGCCATTATGGAAGGTGATTTGACTGAATTACTCGATAGTTTGCATCGTGAATATCAAGCTGATCAATTGGCCATGTTGGCACAAGAGAATGGTGGTTGATGAATATTGCGCAAGCACTAAATTTGCGTGGTGAGCCTGACAGCTATGAACGGCAAGAGGCAATCTGGCTGCTTGAACATATTGTTCATCTTAATGCACTAGAGCTTAGAATGCGTTCGTTACAAGTATTGAGTTCAGAGCAAGAGCAAGCTTACCTTGAAGGCTTAGTCCGCTTGTCACAAGGTGAGCCTTTGGCCTACATCACGGGTTCGCAGCCATTTTGGAGTCTGGATCTGATCGTGACTAAAGATACGCTAGTACCACGACCAGACACCGAAATCCTGATTGAAACGGTACTCGAATTAACCTTGCCCAAGCACAGTAACGTGGTTGATTTAGGAACAGGAACTGGCGCGATTGCGCTGTCTCTGGCAAAAGAGCGTCCAGACTGGCGCGTATTGGCGACAGATATTTATCAACCTACATTAGACATCGCCGCAAAAAATGCCCAGAAGCATCAGCTAGATCGGGTGGAGTTTGTGTGCGGTGCATGGTATGAGGCAATTCCCGCACAGCGATTTGATTTGATTGTATCTAATCCGCCCTATATCGATGCCGATGATGTGCACATGCAGTACTTGGCTACAGAACCACGTCGTGCCTTGGTTGCAGATCATCAGGGTTTGTCTGATCTTGAGCATATTATCAAGCAGGCACCTCAGTGGCTCAATGTTGATGGATGGTTGGTGCTCGAACATGGCTATGATCAAGGTAATGCGGTGCGGCAGATTTTTAGTGCAGCAGGGTTTGCGCAGGTGCAAACAGTAAAAGATTATGGTGGAAATGACCGTATCAGTTTGGGTCAGATGAAGGGTTGAGTCTGCTGCCGATAGGCTCCTGGGCTCACACCAGTCCATTTTTTGAATGCACGATGAAATGCACTGGCTTCATGGAAGTTGAGTGCATCACTAATTTCTTGAATGCTTTGTTGTGTATGGGTCAATCGATCAATCGCAATATCGCAGCGGATATCATTTTTCAGCTGCTGATAGCTGGTATTTTCATTTTTTAATCGCCGTTGAATGGTGGCTTCTGATAAGCATAGCTGCTGTGCCAGTATTTTGAGTTCAGGCCAGCTCGAAGGATGTAGATGTATCAATTGCCTGCGAATAATAACACTCAGCGCATTTTCATTTTTATATTTGACCAGCAAATTATGCGGTACCTGTTCTAAAAAGGCATGTGCAGCTTTTTTATCTTTTTTTACTTTTAGCGTTAAATAACTCAGATCAATTTCAATGCAGTTGACCGTATCATCAAATACGATATTTTCACAGAATCGCACATAATAATCTTGCGGATATTCAGGTTGAGCGCATTTCACACGGATCTGATGAATCGGAATACGCTGATCTGAAATCCAGCACAGCAAGCCATGAACCAACATGATATAGGTGGCATAGGTAAACATGCGTTTGATGTGTGTCTGGTCATCGAGATAAATATAAGCCTTGTGCTGGTCTATCTCGAGTCGTGCGCGAGTATCATCAAGAAGTAAATTAAAATAATCCAAAATAGTACGAAGCGCTATTTCTGTTGTGTCTGTCGAGATGATGAGGTAGCAAAGAAGTTTGTAACTTCCATAACGCATTGGATGTGAGTCCATGCCAAAAAATTCATCATTCAGACATTTGGCAATTTCAATCCAGAGCTGCGCATAAGCCGATACTGAAATACGCGCCTTAGGATATGCCAGCAATTCAGGTGAAATACCTGCACGTAGAGCAATTTGATCGATAAAAATGCCACGTGCGAGGGCGACACTCAGGGCTTCATTGACGAGTGCGATTGAAATAGTACCTTTGGTGTGTTGCATCGTCACGTTTTGAATATCCCATATCTGAAAAAGCCACATTGAACGTTCTAATTCACTGGCCAAATACCTCAGTACAATTGAGGTGTTTTGAAATTGTACTTCGGTTCGTTCGATTTTAACCTGTAAGTGTGAATTCGCAATAAGCATTCAGTAGGTAAAAATAGCAATGAAAGTTAAGGATAAGCATTTTATTGTGACGGGTGCGGCTTCTGGTTTAGGGGCTGCAACGGCAGAGTATTTAATTGCTCAGCAAGCCCATGTGAGTTTGATTGATATGAATCTCGAGGCCGGACAGGCCACAGCAGCCCGTCTGGGTAAAGGTGCTCAGTTTTTTCAGCTCGATGTAACGAGTGAAAATGAAGTACAACGTTTTTTTGAGGAGTATCTTCACCAGCATGCCGCGCTACATGGCCTGATCAATTGCGCAGGGATTGGCCCTTCAGCCAAAGTGGTGGGAAAAGACGGCCTACATGATCTCGCATTATTTCAAAAAGTGATGAATATTAATGTCACGGGTTCATTCAATATGATGCGCTTTGCGGCAGATGCCATGCTAAAACAGACCGATCCGCTGCATGATGAAGATCGTGGCGTGATTATTAATACAGCGTCTGTTGCTGCATTTGATGGTCAAATTGGACAAGCTGCTTATGCGGCATCAAAAGGTGCAATTGTTTCCATGACCTTGCCGATTGCACGTGAACTTGCACGACATGCAATACGTGTAGTCACGATTGCTCCCGGCATTATGGAAACACCCATGCTAAAAGCAATGCCTCAGCAGGTACAGGATGCACTGGGCCAGATGGTACCGTATCCCTCAAGACTCGGGCGACCAGAGGAATTTGCAGCACTGGCTGGTCATATTATAGAAAATAGCTATATCAATGGTGAAGTGATTCGACTCGATGGCGCGATTCGAATGGCTCCGAAGTAGACCCTAAACTAGGTATAAAACGATTTAGTGGGTGAGTGAAGAGGGAGTCATACACTTCTTAACCACGACAACAAAAACAAAAAAGCCGTATGGAAAACAGATTGATATCTGTCAGCAAAATGGAAGAGCGAGACGATAAAAATGAAAACATTAGCACAGGCATATGCAGAATTTGATCTAGATCAACTGATAGAGCAACAGCTTCATGGCTCGGCACAATACATCAATGCCTTTGATGAATGTTGTGGCCGATATATTGGACAACACAAAACAGCGCTGATTTGGGAAGGAAAACATGGCCAAGTTGAACACTATACCTTTGAGCAGCTCGATCTACGTTCAGCACAATTGGCCAATTTTTTTAAAAGTCAAAATATTCGTGTTGGTGACAGTATTGCAGGGTTATTGCCTCGAACGCCCGAGCTTTTAATCACAATTTTGGCCACATGGCGAATTGGTGCGATTTATCAGCCCTTATTTACTGCGTTTGAATCTAAAGCCATACAGCATCGAATCGAAACTGCAAATACTCAGCTAATCGTTACACATGCCGAACATCTGCATAAATTGAATCAGCTTAATTTGGACTCTATACTGGTGGTGGATGCAAGTGATGAGTCAAATCAAAATCTGCCAGATTTCTGGACAACGCTGAATCGCTTTGAGTCGGTCTGTCCGGTTGAGTATCGAACATTTGAAGATGACTTTTTACTCATGTTTACTTCGGGAACCACAGGGCTAGCCAAATCGGTTCCTGTACCACTTAAAGCCATTTTGGCATTTAAAGGTTATTTGCAACATGCTGTAGATTTGAGAGCGGAAGATGCATTTTGGAATTTAGCAGATCCAGGCTGGGCTTACGGATTGTATTATGGAATTACGGGCCCGTTAAGTATGGGACATCGCATCCTCTTGGATGAACAGCCGTTTAGTGTCGATCGTGCAGTAACATTACTTCAGAAATATCAGATTAACAATTTAACAGGCTCTCCTACAGCATTTCGGATGTTCTTTGGCTTTAAAGAAAAATTTGATGCACAAATTGCACAACATTTAAGAGTGGTAAGTAGTGCAGGAGAGCCGCTGACGCCTGAAGTGATCCACTGGTTTAAAGAATATCTTCAGGTCGATATCTATGACCAATATGGGCAAACTGAATTGGGTATGGTGATTGGTAATCATCATGCACTTCATCATGAAGTCAAGATCGGATCGGCTGGTTTTGCGATACCTGGACATCGTTTTGCTGTTTTAAATGAACAATTGCAAGAACTTGAAAAGGGTGGTGTTGGCATGTTGGCGATTGACTGGACACAATCGCCACTCATGTGGTTTAAAGGTTATGCAGGTACAAATCGAAAATCATTTAAAGGTAATTATTATTTAACTGGAGATACTGTTCAATTCAATGAGTTGGGAGGAATCGATTTTGTCGGGCGTGCAGACGATGTCATTACAACGTCGGGTTATCGTGTTGGTCCATTTGATGTCGAAAGTACCTTGCTCGAATGTGAAGAAGTGCTTGAGTCTGCAGTGATTGGTAAGCCTGATGCTGCACGCACTGAAATTGTGAAAGCGTTTGTGGTGCTTAAACCACAGCACCTTGCTTCAGATGCTTTGAAAGAAAAGCTTCAGATGTATGTTCGTGGTCGATTATCAAAGCATGCCTATCCTAAAGAGATTGAATTCATGGCAGCTTTGCCCAAAACCGTTAGCGGAAAAATTCAACGTGGCGTGCTCAAACAGCAAGAAATCGACAAAATGCAGATGCATGCTTTAATCAGTTAGGTTTAAAAAAAGCAGGTTGCGCCGTGGCTCAACCTGCTTTGAAGTATTTATTTATCGGTTTTTACTTCATCGCCAATGGTGTAAAACGTTCCACCAGCGATGTAATGCAAACTTTTCAGTTGTGGATCGGCATCATCAAAATACCAATGTCCATCGCGAAATACACGATTATCTGCCCATGCACCTAAAACTGAGCCAATGAATAGATCATGTTCTTGCTGGTTGTGGGGTTCTGGAATAAGTTTACACACTAACCAGGCGATACAACCTTCAACAAGTGGTACATCTAGCCCATCCTGATAAAAAAGTTTGGTTCCACATTGCTCAAGTTTATTGGGTTCATTAAATAAGCTCAATGTGCCCAGTTCTTTGGTCATATCAATTTGAGCAAGACAAGGAACCTGTAAGGCAAAATAACCGCTTTCCTCAACCAGTTGACGCGTTCGTGTACTTTTATCTAAGACTACGGTCACTTTTGCGGGTGAAAATTCAAGTGCACAGGCCCATGAGGCAGCCATGACATTTTCTGTATCTCCCGACTTTGCAGACACCAATACGGTTGGACCATGATTAAGCAAGCGATATGATTTAGGTAATTCAACCGATTGAATGTGTGTATTATGATGCATAAAAAATTTTACCTTTTAATGGAGATGTGGCTATTTTTTGATAATTCCTTTCCATCCGCCTGCAATTAAACGCGTGATGGTTAACAGGGTAAAGGGAGCAGACAAGCCAGCGGGTGTTGCTAAATAACGTGATTGCCACACCGGATTGAATTTAGCTTTATATTCATAAAGACCTTCAAAATTGTAAAATTCTTCACCAAGATCAAAAATCGTGGTGCCAATTTTGTGCCAAAGTGGCGCAAGAGGATGCCGCTCTAAACCAGACAATGGAGCTACACCTAAGTTGAACCAGACATATTGCTGCGTTTTTCCCCATAGCATTAGCTCCGCAAATATAAAATCCATCACACCATTTGGAGCCAATGGGTCATAACGCATTAAATCTATAGAAAGCTCTTCATGTGAAAAAGTTTCCCACAGATTGGCAAAAGCCATAATTTGACCTTCAGGTGATCGTGCAACCGCAACCCGCGTTCGGCAGATATAGGCTTCACTAAAAAAACCTAAAGAAAATCGTTTTTCACGAACCTGTTTTTGTGTCAGCCAAGCGTCAGAAATTTCTTTCAGTCGATTAATATTGGCCACCACGGCATCTCGTTCAAGTACTTCAAAGTAATAGTTTTGTTTAATTAATTTATTTCGACCTCGGCGCAAGTTATCTCGTTTTTTTCCTTCCAGTCCAAATTGTGATAATTCAACGCGAGCTTCTTGGCCTAATTTGAGTAAACTTAGTCCAAGATCAAGATAAATCGGTAAATATTCTTCACTAATTTGATAAAAAACAATTTTGGCACCAAACCGATCGGCCTGTTCTTTGAATTTCCAAAGGAGTTCGCCAAATGCCGACGAAGTGCCTACCGGATCTCCCATTGCAATCCAGTATTTTTTGGTCGTTGCGTAGGCAATAAATGCGGATCGATCCTCTGACCAGAAGATTTTTTTATCTCCCAGTAATGCTAAAAAGCCTTGGGTATCATGAGTCTGATGGAGAATATTTTCTATATCGTTAAGTTCGGATTCATCAAGTTGTTCAATATGTTCAGGTCGGGAAATTCCAAATAATTGCCAGATAAATATTGCAACTAGAAGTACTGCAATTACGATAGATGAACGTAAAAATCGTGAAACATCGTTTTTATAGGAAAACTGCCACCATAGATCATCAGAGTAGATAACATGATGATAGGCAAAAAAGCCTAGCCATGTACTGCCTGCGACTACAAGAACGATACTGATGAGCCAAAAAGGCTCTGGTGATAGCTCAAACAGTGATGATTTTCGATAAAAATAACGATGAGAAATTAAAATACAAACAAAAATAATGAGTAATGCAACAACTTTAATCCAGCCACTTGCTGTCAAAACTGAGCTTAAAATTGCCAATGCCAAAAGAATTAAAGCGCCGTACCATGCTGCATCTAGTTTGAGATAAATACCCCGTGCTAGAAATAGCAATAATACCCCAACGAGTGAGCCCATTAAGTGAGACAGTTCCAGTACTGGCAGTGGGATGAAGTTGCTCAGCCAGTGCAGATTATTGGGTAAAGTGGGTAAAGCCCCTGAAACCAATAGATAAGCACCGCTTAAAAATAAAAATAATGCAAAAATTTGCGGCACTACAGAAGGAATTATTCGTGTTGCGAGTTTTTCTGCCTGAATAAGTTTACTTCGATGCTGATAAAAATCTTTTAAAACCAGTAGAGTTCCAGCAATGAATAAAGGTAAAAAGTAATAAATCACCCGATACAAAACCAATGCAATTGCAATCGCGGGTTGGCTTGTTGCCAATACATTGCTGGAAAGCCACAAAAAAGAACCTTCAAAAACGCCAATACCACCGGGTACTTGAGAAACTAAACCTAGAAGCTGAGCCAAGATAAAAATAACGATAAAGCTTTCAAAGTTGATGCCTGGAATATCTTTTAGCAATATCCAGAGCACAGTAGAGGCCAAGATAAGATCTGAACAGGCCAGTAAAGTTTGTAAAAAAGCAGTTTTGGGGGAAGGAAGATCGATACTGAGGTTTTTAATTCTTATTGGCTTTTTGACAAGAACAACGATGCCCCAATATATGATCAAAAATCCTGCACTCAACAAGATTAAAATATAAAAGAGATGCAGCTGATTTAGATGATCGAGTACATTTGCTGGGGCAAGCACAATTGAAATTAGTCCAAGTGTCATCAGACCAATAAAAAAAGTCAGACTTAAAAAAGCCGAGATTTTTGCGATATCCCAGCCCTGAACGCCCATTTTTTGATAAAAACGATAGCGGATTGAACCCCCAGAGGCCCATGCATGCCCAGTGTTGTTACTGATAGCAAAGCTGACAAACGAAGTGAATAGAATATATCTATATTTGATGTTGCGATATCCTAATGACCTTAAAGCCAAAACATCATAAATTGTAAGGAGTAGATAGCTGGCTAATGTCAAACCACATGCCATTAGCGCGATTGACCAAGGAATATTGTTCCAGTGTTTAAGTAAGCCTGAAAACTCATGGGTTTCTAGTTCTTTATGTATGATAAATAATGCTATGCAAAATAAAATGACTGGCGCATATTGAATTATCTTTTTGAGGAAGGGCTGTTTGAGCATAAGAAAAAAGTGCCAAAATCTAAACTATTGTTGTTGATTTAAGTATATGCATTTTTAATCAAATACCTACCTGAATATTGATGATTTTGAGTCGTCAAATTTTTTAAGCTACCTGTGCGGTAGTGAAGGTGCAACGGTTATCGGTGCTCCAGATGCAATGTTTCTAAGCTACCTGTGCGGTAGTGAAGTTCAATGACGTTATGTCTATTGCTGAATCTATTTTCTAAGCTACCTGTGCGGTAGTGAAGCAATGCAACACTGGAAGCCGTCATAAGTTCAGGTTTCTAAGCTACCTGTGCGGTAGTGAAGAGTAATAAAATATAAAAATATATATTAAAAACAATATACTAAAGCAAATAAAATAAAAATACCTATTTTATTTTAGCTCTAACTAAGTATTTGATTTTATTTAACTATTAAAGAGTAAGTAAAATATTGGGGTAAAAGTTCACTTTTGTCAAAATAAAACATCTCACAACACAAGCTTGTCTTTATAATCATGGCGATGAATTTGGTATTGATAAATTGGGATAATCACGAGTGAACAATCAGGACAATCTGGATTTAGAGCTAAATGATGCCGAAATGCATTTATATAGCAGACAAATTTTACTCGATGGATGGGATTTAGATGCTCAAGAAAAACTAAAGTTCGCCAATGTTTTGATAGTAGGCGCGGGTGGAATCGGTTGTACAACAGCAGAGCTGCTGGCTCGAGCAGGCGTAGGCAAAATCACGCTGATTGATGCCGACACCATTGAAACCAGTAATTTGCAACGTCAAATCGCATTTACACCTGCCGATATCGGGCAGTTTAAATCCGATACTTTGGCAAAACGTCTGATGCAAATCAATCCGCATATCCGTGTAGAGTTTTATGTGGGTAAGCTTGACCAAAGCAATGCCGATGAGTTCGTTCGACAGCAAGATTTGGTATTAGACGGTTGTGATAATTTTACAACGCGTTATGTGGTGAATGCAGCATGTAAAAAAAATGCAATACCATTAATTAGTGCATCTGCGATTGGATTTCAAGGTCAACTCTTTATGGTCGATGCGGATTCGGCCTGTTACGAATGCTTGTTTCCAAAAGAGCAAATGACAGATGAAGGCTTACGCTGCGCAGATTCAGGAGTGCTCGCCACCACACCCGTAGTCATGGCCTCACTTCAGGCGCATCATGCGCTGCTATATCTGGGGTTAGACAAAAGCCCACTCAAAGAAAAGTTATTGCTTTGGGATGGACTCAGCATGAAACAGCGTATTTTACATTTTGAAAAAGATACAAATTGTTCCACTTGTCAGGCAAGTTTGTCTGTAAACTAAACTCAGTTTGATACACTGTCCAATGAGTTAAATAACATTGAATCATATGAAAAAAAATATTCTGTTTGATGGACTGCGCTCGGTTGCACGAATTGGCGAAACCGCTTTTTTTGCAGCTAAAGCTGGCTATAAATATGCAGTTGAAAAGCCGAGTAATGCAAAATTGATGCGTGAAACCTTTGAATCACTAGGGTCGACGTATATTAAATTAGGTCAGTTTATTGCCAGTACGCCATCGTTATTTCCTCGTGAGTATGTCGAAGAGTTTCAAGGGTGCCTAGATCAAACGCCAACGCTCCCTTTTAGTTATATTCAAGGTGTACTCGACAGCGAGTTTGAGGGGCGCGATCTCGGGCAAATTTTTGCGTCGATTGATGAAAAACCGCTGGCTTCGGCATCTATTGCGCAGGTTCATGCTGCCAAGCTGATCACTGGTGAAGATGTGGTCATAAAGGTACAAAAGCCGGGTGTTGAAACCATCTTGTATACCGATCTCAATGTGGTGCATTGGGCGACACGTATGTTTGAACGTGCAATTCCTAAGGTGAAGTTTGCATCGCTATCTGACATTGTTGAAGAAATCAAAATTCGGATGATTCGCGAAGTCGATTTTATCGAAGAAGCTCAAAACCTAGATGACTTTACTGCTTATCTCAAACTCACCAACAATCAAGCTGCAACTGCCCCAAAAGTTTATCATCAATTCTCGACGCGTCGCGTGTTGACCATGGAGCGTTTATACGGCGTTTCACTTACGGATTTTGATGTTGTAAAACAATACTCTAAAGATCCTTCGCAAGTGCTGATTACTGCCATGAACACATGGTTTGGTAGTTTGATGCTGTGCAAAAGCTTTCATGCCGATTTACATGCAGGGAATTTGATGCTGCTTGAAGACGGACGTATCGGGTTTATCGATTTTGGTATTGTAGGTCAGCTCAACCCACAAGTCTGGACAGCATGTCTGGCTTTTATGGATGCCTTACAAAAAACCGACTACACGGCCATGGCTGAAAATATGCTCAAAATGGGCATGACCGATACTCAAGTCGATACGACGGTGCTCGCGCAAGATCTTGAACGACTATTTAGTGGTGTATTACTTGCCGATCCACAAGATATTCTCGCGTCGAAACCCTCTGATTTAAACGACATCATGCTGGATGTGGTGGCGGTGGGTGAGCGTCACGGCATTAAATTTCCGCGTGACTTTGCGCTTCTATTTAAACAAATGCTGTATTTTGATCGGTTTATGCGCATCCTTGCACCTTATACCGATATTTATGCAGACCAGCGTTTGAAAATGGTTCAAACTATGGAGCCACAATCGTTGTTAAAGCATTAAGTGTCGAGTTCGTTCGTTATGGATGCCATTGTTATTGAAGGCCTAAAGGTCAATACCGTCGTAGGCTGTTTTAATTGGGAGCGTCAAATCAAGCAACCTTTGTTACTCGATTTGACCATTCATAACGATCTGCAACGGGCAGCACAATCTGATGAGCTAGATGATACGCTTAACTATGCATTGATTTGTGAATTGGCTGCACATGCAATCGAGCATGCTCAGCCTAAACTGATTGAGCATGCCGCCCATCTGGTCTTAAAAAAATTGTTTGAGACTTTTCCCACGATTGAATCTATCATTATTACCATTCGTAAACCTGCGATTATTGCAGAAGCTCAGTCGGTAGGAATTCGCCTTGAACGCCAACGAAAACATTTTTGCGCTCGCACTGGCGAGTAATCATCTGCCAGAGCAGCATTTCGCGCAGGCTTATCGGGTGATTCAGTCGTGGGGTGAGGTGCAGTTTTCAGATGTTTATCTCATTCCATGCCGAGATGATGTCGGTCAAGATTATTGGAATTCGGCCTGTTTGCTCATCTCAAACAAGACATCTGCCGAGATTGAAGTCGAGCTTAAGCATTTAGAGGCACAAGCGGGGCGTATCCGACCTTCACACCAGATCAGTTTAGATATCGACTTAATCGCATGGGGTAAGCAGCTCGATCAAATGCAGTTTAATCCTAAAAAAATGCCGTTGGCACTTGATGTGAAAATTCCACTTTCTACGCTGTGGCAAAATCCTGCTCTTGCGGTTGAAGTGTGTAATTTTCCAGTGGTTGATTTTAAAACTGATCATTTTTATGCATCGACGCATTGATCGATTTTTTTTAGTTGTTATTTATCTTCAAACATCTATTTAAATATAAAAAATCAAACTTGATTAACATCGATTCCCTTTAGTATCGCACGAATGAATGCGAACTAAAGGGGCGTTTAATCGATTGCTTGATATGCAAATTAAATATAATAACTGGTTGTCGTCATGAGTTTGGAAATCGCAGTCATGGTAATTTTGACTGCAAATGGCAATTCAACACCGCCAGCCTCAAGTGCCGATTCGCGATGATGTAGTTCATCATGATTCATTTGCTCTAAGATACGTTTAGATCGATCATCGTGAGCAGGTAGCTGGTCTAGATGGCTTTGCAAATGCAGACTCACCTGACGTTCTGTTTCGGCAACAAAACCCAAGCTGTATTTGTCGCCTGCTATTCCCGCAATAGCACCCATACCAAATGAAAGACCATACCAAACTGGGTTTAATAAACTTGGCAGACTGTCTAGTTCTTTAAGCCGGTCTTCACACCAAGCCAAATGATCCTGTTCTTCTAGCGCAGCTTGTTTCATTTCATCACGGACATTTGGCAATTTTGCGGTCAGTGCCTGCCCATGATACAGCGCTTGCGCGCAGACCTCACCAGTATGGTTAACTCGCATCAAACCTGCGACATGGCGTGCATCGCTGACACTTAAATGGGTCGATGCGTTGTCTGCCGGATTGCTGCGCTGGGCAGCTGTTGCGCCTGGTACTAAGCTGCGCAACGCCTGATCAAAAGATTGAATGAGTCGATCAACACCATTGTACTGACGCATAGGATTAGTCCTCTAAAGTATCTTGAGCATTATGCAGCATGGGTGGAAGTTTACGTAAGAGCCAGAATGTGAATACTGCACTGAATATGGCTGTAATTATAAATAATATTTTAATGTCTATTTTTAAAATACTTAAAATGACAATGGAAAAAATGGCAGAACTCACCATAAATGCGGCATTTAAAATATTATTCGCTGCCACTACGCGCGCGCGGTGAGAGCGAGGAGAATAGGCTTGCATCATGGCATAGAGCGGTACAATATAAAATCCACCGCTAATTCCCAGTAAAGTGATAGCCAGCATGACGTGATAATACACTTGTCCGGAGGTGAATATCTCTTTTAGGCTAAGCAGGGTGCCGGTTCGTTCTGGAACAAACGACAAACTCGCAGCCAGATAAAAGGCAAATACAGTCAGGCCAACTGCACCAATCGGAACCATCTTGATGTTAAGCTCAGACCCACCAATTTTACGGCACAGCAATGATCCTACCCCAATGCCTACCGAAAAAAAGGTGAGCAAAAGACTCACAACATTTTCAGAAGCATGCAGGTTTTGTTGGGTCATTTGGGGAATCTGGGTAAGATAGGTCGCACCATAAAACCAGTACCATGAGTTTCCAAGCAAAATGGTGAAAATCAGCGGTAGACTTTTGGCATATCGAATGGTTTGCAAACTGGTTCTAAAAAAATTCCAGTCGATTTTAATATCAGGCGCAGATACTTTTTGTTTAAGCACGAAGCGACTGCAAATGTACCCAATCAGGGCAATGCCGACCACCATTAGGCTGATCCATAGTAAATTGCCATCTGACGACGCAATCACGGCACCGCCCAAAATCATACCGAGTAAAATTGCAATTGAAGTGCCCGACTGAAACAGCGCATTTCCAGACATGAGTTCATTGGGTTTTAAAATCTCTGGTAATATTGCGTATTTGATCGGCCCAAAAAAAGTGGAGTGAATGCCCATCATAAAAAGCGCAATCATCAGTAAATACAAATGACCCGTTAAGAAGCCTGCCATACCGATTAGCATGATCACAATTTCAAGAATCTTAATGGCTCTAACCAACTGAGCGCGCTCATATTTATCTGCAATTTGCCCAGCCGTTGCAGAAAAAATAAAGTAAGGCAAAATAAACAATAACGCAGCAAGATTGTTTAAGGTACTCACACTGGCATTTTGCTGGCTGATCCAGCCATAGGTAATGACCAGCAACAAGGATTGTTTGTACACATTGTCATTCAATGCGCCAAAAAACTGGGTGAGAAACATCGGCAAAAAACGACGAGTGCTCAGGAGATGTTCATTGTTTTTCATCATGTGTATATTTCATTGCGTTTTATTAAGAAGTGTCATTGCCTTGTTAAGTTTGCTTCAAAATCATGTATGATACTTCGGTAGTTGATCGAGTGAAAAATCAATTGATTTATCAGTATTATCGGTACATTTGTGCAGTCCATTAATAAAATAAGTTTAGAGTTCATTGTACATGCTTGCGACCAAAAAATTTAAACAGTCCGCGCTTGCCCAGTCTGTACGTTTTATATTAAATGTACATGACCTGAATAAACTCATCTACACGAGCATGTTATTGGGTTTGACGGTGTCGACCAGTTACGCTCAAGAAATAAACCCATCTGTTGCTGCATCGAGTTCATCGCAGACTCAGCCTACAATCGACTCTAATGATCTTAATAATAACGTTGCCACGAGTGTATCAACAACAGCACCTAACCAGCAGGATAGTTTGGCAATCTTGCAACAACAAGCGCAATCTTCAAAAACAATTGCAGAATTCAAACCGATAGAGTTTGAAGATATTGAAAATTTACCATCGACTGCCGTAGATTCGGCAATGGCCAACGAAATTTACCGTGTTGCAGAGCAAGCCAAAGCAGAAGCTCAGGCCACTGCATCAAGAGCACCGACTACAGCGACATCTGCCACGACCAATCCATCGCAAGATCTGGCACAGATTAATCAGGCTCCCGTTAATGTTGATAATCTGATGCAGCAAATCCGCTCGGATAGCCAGATTAATGTTCAGGCCAATACCACTGGTCAAACGCTTGAACGAACCAGTCTGCAACAAGCCAGCCAACCCGAAGAAAAAAAGGGATTCTTTAAACGAATTATCGATAAGATTAAGCCAAAGCGAGACCTTGGCGGACAATCCATTCCTCGTATTACGGCAGAGGTAAAAGGTGCTCCAACTGAGCTGGCTGCAAATATTAAGGCGAAGTTATCGAGTTATTCTCAAGAAGCTTTTCAAGATTTTAATAGCTCATTACCGCAACTTCGTAACTTATCGAATCAGGCTGCGCAGGCGGTGGGATATTACAACGCCGAGTTTAAATTTGAAAAGTTGAGCGACTCCAAAGTTCGTGTCAATGTTATACCGCATGAGCCAGTTAAAATTGAAGAGCAAAATATCGACTTCACTGGCCCAGGTGCATCGCTGCCTCAATTCCAAGTGATTCGACTTGTTCCTGAACAAGACGTGGGCGATATTTTAAATCACGGAAAATACGAAGAAACAAAATCACGTATTGCGACAGTGGCCTCAGATAACGGATTTTTTGATAGTTATTGGCGCTTGCATGATGTGCGTGTTAATCAACCTCAAAATACAGCCGACATCAATTTAAAGTATGAAACAGGCGAGCGTTATCAGTTGGGTAATGTTGAATTTCGAATGAGTGATCCTTCGAAGAAAATTCCCCTCGATATGGATGTATTGCTCAGCATGACACCTTGGAAAGAGGGAGACGACTACACTTTCTGGCGTGTCAATGCACTGGCCAACAACTTGACCAACTCCCGTTACTTTAACTACACCTTGGTCGATACAATTAAACCAGACCCGATTCAAAAGCCATTAGAGTTGCCGCCAGATTTACAGGCCTTGGTGGATCAAGATAATCAATCACAAACGTTACAACAAAGCCCTCAACAGGGTAAAAAAGTTGTGTCTGCAAATGAAGTGACGCAAAATGTTGTAGATGAAGCAGAGTTTGCCGGCACACAAGCGTCTGACAATCAAGATCGAGCATTACGATTACAGCGTAGCGAGCAAAAAGAACAAGAATCTGAGCGTAATCAGCTTGAAAATAAAGCGCGTGAAGAAAAGAAAATTCCTGTGATTGTGACACTCAATGCAGATCGTTTAAACAGTATCGAAACTGGTTTTGGTTATGGAACCGATACGGGATTTCGAGTGCGTGGTCAATATCGCCGTGCGATCGTAAATAGCCGTGGCCACTCATTCGATGCCAACATGGAAGTCTCGCAAATTCGTCAAGCGGTCGATGTGCGTTATAACATTCCCTATAAACATCCGCTCAATGATTACATCAGTATTGTGGGTGGGTTTGAGCGTGAACTTGACAATGATATTGGACCAAACGTCACCCTTGAAACTCAGACTGCTGTGATTGGTGCAGAGCGTATTATCAAAAATCCACTGGGTGGTTGGCAACAAACCTATGGCGTTCGCTATCGCGTAGATTCACTTAACCAGCGCGGTACGGTTGATGAATCTAGTCTACCAGATGCATTTAAGGTACCTGGTTCCGATCCAAATCAACAGGCTTTGCTATTTGGCTATTCAGTTTCTAAAACCAGTAGCAATAACAATATCAATCCGACCAAGGGTTTTAAGCAAACCTATAAGCTTCAGGTGGCAAGTGATGCCCTGATTTCAGATGCCAATATTATTATGCCAGCTGCCGCTTGGCGTGCTATTTATTCAGTAGGTGAAAATGACGATCACCAATTTGTCGGACGAGCAGATTTAGGCTATATCTTCACCAATGACTTCGAGAAAGTACCATACAATTTGCGCTACTTTGCCGGTGGAGATGAAAGCATACGCGGCTTCGATTATAAGAGCCTTGCACCACTCGAATTTGGCTATAAGGTGGGTGGGCAAGCCTTGGCTGTTGGATCACTTGAATATAATTATCAGTTTAAAGAGGGTTGGCGAGCTGCGGTATTCTCTGACTTTGGTAATGCTTACGATAAAGATTTTAATACACCAACAGAATATGGTGTAGGGGTGGGGATTCGCTGGAAATCACCTGTTGGACCAATTCGTATCGATGTGGCATCGGGGATTTCCGATCCAAACCATCCGATTCGTTTACATTTCTTTATTGGCCCACAACTTTAAAACAAAATTTGTACTAGGATCATTATGGGTGAATTCGAACAGCAACCAGCTCAAAAACCAGAAAAAAAACGCCGTATTTTAAGAAGTGTTTTATTTACGTTCGGCATTATTCTGCTGTTTTTAGTGTCTGCCTTGACCATCATGGTATCGACGGACCGTGGGAGTAAATTTTTGCTTGATCGGGTGATGGAACGCCAGCAAATTATTCGCTACGAATACGAAGGTGGAAATCTGCTCAACGGTATTATTCTGCGTAATATCTTAGTCAAACTCAAAGAACTCGATATAAAAATAGATCATGCCGATATTGGGCTGGGTTGGCGTGCACTGATCAATAAAGAGGTGCATTTAAGCCATGCTGATGTGGAAAATTTGCAGATTATCAACTATGCCAAGCCTACCGGAGAACCATTTAAATTTAGCGAAATCAAACTGCCGTTTATTTTGCGTGTGAATGAAGCCAATGTGGATCACTTGCGCATTCAAACCAGCGGAACTCATGTTGATTTTAATGATATCTATCTCAAAGATGCATTATGGTCGGGCACAGAGTTAAAGTTTGAAGATTCAGAATTTGATATGGGCTATCTGGCGGTAAAAAATGCCACAGGCCAAATGACCTTTAGTGGGAAATATCCGCTGTCGCTTACAGGTGATCTGAGTTTACCGTCCTTAAATAGCCTGAATATTAAAACCATTAAAGTGGCGGCCAAAGGGACTTTAGACACGATTCAGGCAGGTGTTGCAACCAATACACCAGATTTACTTACAGGATGGGTCGTGGTGCATCCTGTGCGTGATCATGTGCCAATGTTTGGTGAGCTTCAGTTTAAGAACTATCATCTTCCATTGTTGGCCGAGCAAAAGCTTTTTGCCAAAAACGGCGTTGCAAAATTTAAAGGGGATGTCCAGTCATTGGCCCTTACGCTTGATACAGACTTAAAGGGCGAAAACATCCCTGAAGGGCAATATACTGCCAATATGCAAACGGATCTGGTCAATGGATTAACCATTCAGGATTTCAATGGTCAGCTCATGAAAGGATCTGTCAATTTAGCCGGTTATGTGGGATGGCATGATCGTGTGACATGGGATGTGAATGGTCGTCTGAATCGATTAAATCCTAAAGATGAAGTGATTCCGCAAGCGATTCAAGATTTTCTACCGCCTTCACTCGATGCCAATATCAGCTCGAAAGGAACGCTTGAAAATGGAATGGCACTCACTGCCAATCTTGATTTTGACAAATATGAAGCGTGGTCGGTTAAACTGAATCAGGCAGAAGCCAAGGCAAAACCACAGCCGTTATTGCTGGATATCTCATGGAGTAAAATTGATCGTGCCATGCCATACATTGGTTGGCTCAGTAGTGATTCCGGGCAAGTTAATCTGGCGTTAGTTGACAATAAACAAGACATTCATGTTGCGACAGTCATTAAAGCACATGAACAGGCAACGTTGCCTCCCGGTCAATACGATGCACGACTAGATTTAAAAGACAATATTTTAAATATACCGGCATTTACTTACAAAGCCACGCAAACTGGTAGTTTAAGTGGACAAGCGAAAGTTGAGTTGCCAACTGAAAAGCGTCAGCTTAAATGGAATGCATTTCTAACGGCAAAAGACTTCAATCCGCAATCGATCTCGACTGCTGCGCCTGTCGATCGTTTGAATGGACAAGTCAAAGCCAATGGCTATGCCAAACCCAACCAGCAGATTATTCAGCTTAATGCGATTGATTTAAAAGGACACTTGGCAAATTCTGGGCCAAATGATGTGATTGAACTGACGGGTACCAGTACGGCTGCCATGGTTTTTCACGATGAAAAATCGGGTGGTGGTTTTAAAGGCTTCGCTGTTCAATATGACGGCGGCTTAAATGCGTTGAATCAAGGCAAAGGGTTACTCAAATTTAATATTTCAGGTACGCCTGAATTGATCAAAATCGCACAGCTTCAGCACGATGGTGTCGCAGGCAAAATTTTTGCCAGCGGGCTGGTGAATCTAAAAAATGCAATTGCTTGGGATATCAATGCTTCTCTGGTGCGATTCAAGCCACAGTATTTTGTTTCGAGCGTTCGTGGTGAAGTATCGGGTAATCTAAAGACGCAAGGGCTGTGGTCTGAGCAAAGCAAACGTATCAATCTGGAAAAACTCAATCTCGCGGGCTATATCAATAATAAACTGGTTCGTGGAATGGGGAATCTTGCGTTGGTGATCAATGCAAATCAGAAAGGCTTATTACCGCAGCAGTTTGAAGCCAATAATCTCTTTTTAGCCTATGGGAAGAACCAAGTTCAAGCCTCAGGAAATGCACAAAATTTACGTTTAAAAGTAAATGCACCTGCACTCAATGAGATTTATGCACCGCTGCGTGGTCGTGCTTACGGTTATTTAAATCTACAGGCGCAGCCACGGCTTAAAGCGACGGCGAATCTGGCTGTAGATAATTTTGGTCTGAACACCATCAGCATCAAAAAAATTCTGATTCAAGGTGAATTACCGACATCTGAGAGCGTTCCAACATCACTCAAAGCTACATTAAATGATTTGCAAAGTGGCACGCGTCAAATCCAGTATGCCGGCATTACCTTGTCTGGTACGCGTAAGGCACATCTGGTTCAACTTCAAGGCTGGAATTACTATTCTAAGTTTTATGTACAACTGGCGGGTGGCTTTAATGCCTCAAATGACTGGCTTGGCCAGATTCAGCAAGGTGTATTTGATTCTCGTCGTGCGGTATTAAAGCAGCAGCAAAATGCGGCTGTAATCTTTAATCGCGCTCGCCAAGAGTTATTTGTGGGGCAGCATTGCTGGGCCAGCCAGCAAAGCCAGCTATGCTTTGATCAGCCGCTACGGGTGAGTCAGCAGCGTGGTAATGTATCCTTTGCAACTCGTAACTTAGACTTAAATGACTTTGCCGCATTTATGCCAGAGGGGCTGGCCATTACTGGTAAGCTCAATGGTTACGCCAAGGCCAATTGGGCCAACGGCGGCAAGCCTCAAGTCGATGCACAGCTGGTTACGCGTAATGGTGAAATTGGTTTGGCAGCGTCTGATCCGCAAGATCCAGCATCGACGTTGAGCTATAACCAGTTAAGTGTGATTGCCAAAAGTGTTCCGCAAGGTTTGCTGATGCGTTTAGATGTACAAACAGATGCAATCGGTACAGGCTATGCCAAAGTTGTCATTAATCCGTATCAGACACCAATGCCGATGTCGGGTGAGGTCGCATTTAACAATGTGCAACTCAAAGTACTCAAACCATTTATTAGTGATGTGCGCTCAATGGCAGGCACCTTGTCGTTGGCGGGTAAAGTTAATGGAACACTGACACAGCCACAAATAACTGGAGAAATGCGACTAAAAGACGGTGCAATCAGCATGATTTCGCTACCTGTCAATCTCACTAACATTCAGTTGTATTCATCTATTCGCCAAGATTCTGCAAGTATTAACGGTGCGTTTAACAGTGGTCGTGGAGCGGGCACCCTTACCGGAGATATCGACTGGAAAGATGATCCGCGTATCAAGTTAAATCTTAAAGGTGAAAATTTACTGGTTCGTCAGGCGCCATTGATTACGGCACTGGTGACACCGGATATCTCGATGGAAGCGTATCCTGTAAGTAAGCGTTTAACGGTGCAAGGAAAAGTCGATGTACCACGTGCATTAATTTCGATGCCTGAAGCGACTGAACCTGTGGTTGGTGTTTCTTCGGATGTTCGCGTGGTGCGCGAAGGCCAAGATCAGCTGGCGATTTTGCGTGCGGCAAAACCATGGCAAATTCGTGCGGATATTGGCGTTTCGATTGGCAATCAAGTCATTTTCCAAGGTTTTAATAGCCGTATACCATTGGTGGGTCGTTTAAACCTTACCCAGCGTGGTTTAGATACTGCAATGAATGCCTCAGGGGCAATTGGGGTGAGTCAGAAAGTTAAAATTGAAGCCTATGGGCAGAGTCTAGATTTAAATCGTGCAATTGCCCGTTTTAATGGACCGGTTTCAAACCCAACCCTTGATGTCGATGCCAATAAGAGCGTGCAGGGCAGTACGGTCGGTGTACGTGTCACGGGAACAGCTTCGGTACCGAATATTCAGATTTACAATGATGCAGGGTTGTCTGAACAAGAGGCACTCAATGCCTTGGTGACAGGCCGGATCAATGAAGGAAGTAGTAGCTTAAGTAATACGGCCGGCTTTAAATCGGATGTGAACAATACCATTGCAGCAGCAGGGATCAGTATGGGCTTGGGTGGAACGCGTGCACTGACGAATCAGATTGGTCGGACCTTCGGTTTGAGCGGTTTGGCTCTAGACGCACAAGGCACAGGCGATGATACCCAAGTTAGCCTGACGGGCTACATCACACCAGATTTATTTATTCGATATGGTGTAGGGGTGTTTACGCCAGTCAATAAACTGACCTTGCGTTATCAGGTGAATAAGCGCTTATACCTTGAAGCCAGTCAGGCACTGGAACGATCGCTCGATATTTTCTACAACTGGCGCTTCTAATGCCAGAATAAAAAAGGGCAATCCGATCGATTGCCCTTTTTTATTGAGATGCATTTAGCTCACCACATCAAAACCCAAGTCTTCTATTGTACTTACAAGGGTATCTCGATTGAGTTCTTGTGCAGCATCGCTATACACCTTAACTTCGGCCGAAGCGAGATCGACCTCAACATTTTGAACGTGCTCAAGTGCAGAGAGAGCAGACTTGATCTTACTTGAACATCCACCACAGGACATTCCTTCAACATGAAAAATATAATGCGACATGATCACTTCACTCCGAAGAAAAAGGGCGTGGTTTCCAGCGACGCAAAAGCAGAGAATTCGATAATACCGAAACCGAACTGAGTGCCATCGCAGCGCCTGCCAGCACTGGATTTAGTAAACCCAGTGCTGCCAGAGGAATACCAAGCGAGTTGTAAATAAAGGCAAAGAAAAGATTCTGTTTAACCTTGGATAAGGTGGCTTGAGACAAGTCAATTGCGTGAATCAAGCCGCTGAGTTGATTGCGCATCAGCACCACATCGGCCGCTTCAATTGCAATCTCTGAACCTGCACCAATTGCAAAAGCAACATCTGCTGTAGCAAGTGCTGGTGCGTCATTAATTCCGTCACCAACCATTGCAATCCATTTACCTTGTTGCTTCAAACACTCGATTTCACTGAGTTTATCTTGAGGTAAAACGCCTGCGATATAATGTTGAATCTCAAGTTGCTCAGCAACCACTTGTGCAACACGTGCGGTATCACCAGTCAGCATAATGACGTCAATACCACGGGCCTTAAGTGCGGCAATTGTTGATTTTGCATCTGGACGAATTGAATCGTGTAATCCGACATACCCCTGAATCTGGCCGTTTATGGCAAGACCAATTACAGTTTGCCCTTGCGCTTCAAATTTTTCGATCAATGCTTGATCAAGCTGAACATCATGATGAGCTAATAAGCGAGGCGATCCGAGTAGAACACGCTGTGAATCAAGTTCAGCTTGAATACCGTGACCCGGTAAAATTTCAATATTTTGCACAGGATTTGATTCGATATTCAGCTGCTGGGCATGATCAACCAATGCGCGAGCGATTGGATGTTCGGAATGGCTTTCAAGCGCGCTGATAACTGACCAAAACACTTTGGCTGTAATAGACGTTTGTATGGTGGTGCTGGCGACCACTGGCGTACCTTGCGTGAGTGTACCTGTTTTATCGAGCACGAGCGTGGTGATGCGCTGAGCATGCTCAAGTGCCTGTGCATTACGGAATAAGATACCTGATTGCGCCCCGCGCCCTGTTCCCACCATAATCGCTGTGGGTGTTGCGAGTCCGAGTGCGCAAGGGCAGGCAATCACCAAAACAGCAACTGCACTGATCAGACTGGCTGTAAATGTATCTGTAAACCACCATGTAAAACCAAAGGTGAGTACACTGATAGTAAGAACAGCAGGAACAAAAATTGAAGAAATTTGATCGGCAAGGCGCTGGATTTCTGCTTTTGAACCTTGAGCCTGCTCCACCATGTGCACAATTCGGGCAATCATGGTGTGTTGACCAATACCAGTTGCACGAACTTTCAGTACGCCATGGTGGTTTACTGTTCCTGCAAAAAGTGAATCATCGGGCTGCTTGGAAACCGGCATGCTTTCACCCGTGAGCATTGCTTCATTTACTTCAGAATTGCCCTCAATAATTATTCCATCTACCGGAATGCTTTCTCCAGCACGAACAATAAAAATGTCATTAAGCGCAAGCTGATCGACATCCACATCAATAATTTGACCATTGATCTCTTGATGTGCCTGTTTTGGCTGTAAATTTAACAGCTGCTCAATGGCTGCTCCAGTTTTGGCTTTGGCACGTGCTTCAAGTAATTTACCTAATAACACAAGGGTAATAATACTGGCACTGGCTTCGAAATAGACATGCTCTGATAAGTTGAAAAACAAAACAACGCTACTAAACAAATACGCGGCACTGGTACCTAAAACCACCAATACATCCATATTGGCAGAACCGCCTCGTACTGCATTCAAGGCATGCTTATAAAAAAAACGACCACACCAAAACTGTACGGGAGTAGCCAGTAGCCACTGTATACCTCGCGGAATAATTTCATGGTAGCCCAGCATCATCGCCAGCATTTCAATGAATAACGGAAGAGTAAATAATGCAGCAGTTAAAAATAGCCATTTTTGTTGTTTAAACTGAGCAGATCGATTGGCACTTTCGATGTCAACATCTGTCTTTTTTTGCTGAGCTGAAAATCCTGCTTTCTCAATGGTCGAGATAATCTCTTGTGGCGTAATCAAGCCCTCTACATAACGCACGGATGCCGTTTCGGTGGCAAAATTAACCTGAGCATCCAATATTGGCTGGCGTTTGAGAACTTTCTCGATACGTTGACTGCAAGCCGTACAACTCATGCCCTCAATCTTTAATTCAAGCGTGTTTTCATGAAGGGCAAAACCCGCCTTTTGAATCCCCTGAATCACGTCTTCTATCGAACTGGCGCTGCCTTGCAAACGTACTTGTGCACGCTCATTGGCGAAGCTGACCTCGGCGTGAACATCTGGTAAGCGATTCAGGACTTTTTCAATCCGCATGGCACAAGCTGTACACGACATACCGTGAACAGGAAGATTAAAGTGACGCACTTGATGTGTATGTACTGACATTTTAATTTCCTGTAAAATAAAATCAATAATACCCCAATGGGGTATATTTGTGAAGGACTCTCAATATGTCAAAACCTCAATCCGGCACCTCGAAGCACAACACATCAGAGGCTGATTCAAGTACTCAGCCTTCAGCTTGTATGCAATGTGAGACATCTGAAACTCAAACTGGCCAAAGTTCGAAGCAGGTGATTCAACCGCATAAAAAAGCATTGCTGAATCGATTGAGTCGAGTACAGGGGCAAGTCAATGGCGTCAGCCAAATGATTGAAAATGATCGTTATTGTGTCGATATCATCACTCAAATTTCTGCCATTCGATCTGCGCTTGACGCAGTGTCTAGGCAATTACTTGACGATCACGTTAAAGGCTGTGTGCGCCGTGCGGTGTTAGATGACAATACAGACGAGGTCATGGATGAGCTTTTAACGCTCATTAAAAAAATGCGCTAGAAAATTGATCGTATCGCTATGAAAAACTTAACCAAGTTCTAGTTGGGAAAATAACTAAATTTCAGTATCATGATTTGCAAAGGAGAGCGTTCATGAAAAAATTTCTACCGTTGACTGTCTTGGTTGCACTGGTTGGCTGTGGCGAAAAAAAACCACTTACCCCTGAAGAACAGTGGCATGGCTACTGTACCAGCATGGGCAATGCGGCGCGTTCAATTTTGCTCGATCGTCAAAATGGCATTCAGAAAACACAAGCCGTTGAACATGCCAATAAAATTGAAGAGCCGTTCACCAAAACTTTTATTTTAAGTATTGTTGAACAGGTGTATGCACTGCCACAACAGCAAGTGACGGATAAGCCAGATGCAATCCGTGAGCAGATCCGAAGTGAAGTGACGCAAAAATGTTTGGTAACCCCACACGATAAAGTACCAAATTACAAGCAGTTCTAATTTTAAGAGATAAGCTTAATTACCTTATAAAATAATGCCATATGATTGATTCGCCCATGTTGGCGAATCGTCTTTGAATAAAATAAAGCAACCACATGATCGATTGGAATTCTGATTAATTCAGATCACTGGGCCTGACAATTCTACAGTTTAAAACAATTTTGATTATTGCATCATGTCTAACACGGCTTTCCTCATATTTGACATTGTGTTTGCTAAAAATTCACTCATTTTATTGGCACACTCGTGTAGATAAATAGATGATTTCTTTTAAAGGATCTGCAAGGTGGATATCGCATTTCATGATTAAATCATGCATGATGCATCTGCATTTTGATGAATGCAAAAGGGAGCAAAAAATCAGGAAGCAATTGCAAGAACTACAGGTATTTTGAATGGTTTTTAGCGCTGTTTAGGGTGTACTACTATTTCGCTATAAAATAACGAGAATCACGGAGAAATACGGTCCTTGCATTAACTTTTCACTTGATTTTTAGTAAAATTTTGCTGTCCATATTACTTGTGAAGCTTTAATAAGCAGGAATTCACAAGTAAATTTTTAAAAAGAGGAATAACACTGTGCTAGAAGCTTACCGCCAACACGTTGAAGAGCGTGCCGCACTCGGTGTACCACCGAAGCCACTTGATGATGCTCAAACTGCTGACTTAGTCGAATTACTTAAAAACCCGCCAGCAGGTGAAGAAGCATTCCTCGTCGACTTGCTTGAAAATCGCGTTCCAGCAGGTGTCGACCAAGCGGCATATGTTAAAGCTGCTTTCTTGGCAGCCTTGGCAAAAGGCGAAGCGACCTCTCCACTCGTTTCGAAAGAACGTGCAGTGTATTTACTTGGCACCATGCTTGGTGGTTACAACGTTGCACCATTGGTTGAGCTACTGGATGATGCCCAACTCGGTGCTTTAGCAGCAGATGCACTGAAAAAAACACTTCTTGTATTTGATGCATTCCATGATGTGGCAGACAAAGCAAAAGCGGGTAACACTAACGCGAAAGCAGTTTTGCAATCTTGGGCAGATGCTGAGTGGTTTACCAGCCGCAAAGACGTACCAGAAGAAATCAAATTAACCGTATTTAAAGTGACGGGTGAAACCAACACCGACGACTTGTCTCCAGCGCAAGATGCTTGGAGCCGTCCGGATATCCCATTACACGCAAATGCAATGTTGAAAAACGAGCGTGATGGTATCAACCCTGAAAAACAAGGTGAAATTGGTCCACTAAGCCAAATTAAAGAACTTATTGCGAAAGGCAATCAAGTTGCTTATGTTGGTGATGTTGTGGGTACAGGTTCATCTCGTAAATCTGCAACAAACTCTGTGCTTTGGTTCTTCGGTGACGAAATCGCGCACATTCCAAACAAGAAAGACGGTGGTTACTGCTTAGGTTCTAAAATCGCGCCGATTTTCTTCAATACCATGGAAGATGCTGGTGCATTACCTGTAGAGATTGATGTTGCCAACATGAACATGGGCGACGAAATCGTTCTTAAGATTGACCATGCAGCAGCTAAAGTCACTGCGTTCAAAAACGGCGAGCAAATTGCTGAATCTGAACTTAAAACGCCAGTACTTCTAGACGAAGTACGTGCGGGTGGTCGTATTAACTTGATCGTAGGTCGTGGTTTAACTGCGAAAGCGCGTGAAGCTTTAGGTCTTGAGCCATCTACATTATTCCGTACGCCAGTACAACCTGCTGCAACAGGCAAAGGTTTTACTTTGGCTCAGAAAATGGTGGGTCGCGCTTGTGGTCTTCCAGAAGGTCAAGGCGTTATTCCGGGTACTTACTGTGAACCTAAGATGACGACTGTTGGTTCTCAAGATACCACTGGTCCAATGACACGTGACGAGTTAAAAGATTTGGCTTGCTTGGGCTTCTCTGCTGACTTAGTTATGCAATCGTTCTGTCACACTGCTGCTTATCCAAAGCCAGTCGACGTACAAATGCAACACACATTGCCAGACTTCATCATGAACCGTGGTGGTGTGTCGCTTCGTCCAGGTGACGGTATTATTCACTCTTGGTTAAACCGTATGTTGCTTCCAGATACAGTCGGTACTGGTGGTGACTCACATACACGTTTCCCAATTGGTATTTCGTTCCCAGCAGGTTCTGGCCTTGTTGCGTTCGCGGCGGCGACTGGTGTTATGCCACTCGATATGCCTGAATCTGTACTTGTGAAGTTTAAAGGTAAAATGCAGCCTGGTATCACGCTACGTGACCTTGTACATGCAATTCCTTACTACGCAATCAAAGAAGGCGATTTAACGGTAGAGAAGAAAGGTAAGAAAAACATCTTCTCTGGACGTATCTTAGAAATCGACTTATCGGAAATGGAAACAGACTTGACCGTTGAGCAAGCATTTGAATTGTCTGATGCGTCTGCTGAACGTTCGGCAGCGGGTTGTGCAATCACACTTTCTGAAGAGAAAGTAGCTGAGTACTTGCGTTCAAACATTACCATGTTGAAGTGGATGATTTCACAAGGCTATGGCGATGCACGTACAATGGCGCGCCGTGTTGAAAACATGGAAAAATGGTTGGCTAATCCATCACTTCTTAAAGCGGATGCGGATGCTGAATACACCAAAGTGTATGAAATTGATCTTGCAGACATCAAAGAGCCGATTCTTTGCTGCCCGAACGACCCAGACGATGCGAAACTTCTTTCTGACGTTCAAGGCGACAAAATTGATGAAGTGTTCATCGGTTCTTGTATGACCAACATTGGTCACTTCCGTGCAGCGGGTCAGTTGCTTGAGAAAGTACCAAGTGGTTCATTAACAACTCGTTTATGGTTGGCACCACCAACACGTATGGACGAACACCAGTTAATGGAAGAAGGTTTCTACAATACCTATGGTCGTGCTGGTGCGCGTACTGAAATGCCGGGTTGCTCATTATGTATGGGTAACCAAGCACGTGTTGCACCGAATACAACAGTTGTATCGACTTCTACACGTAACTTCCCGAACCGTTTGGGTCAAGGCTCTAACGTATACTTGGCATCTGCCGAGCTTGCATCTGTTGCTGCTGTACTTGGTAAATTACCAACGCCAGAAGAGTACCAACAATATGCAGCACAAATCGACAGCATGTCTGCCGATATCTACAAGTATTTGAATTTCGACCAAATGGGCGAATATACCAATGCTGCTGATCAAGTAGATACTAAGAAAATTGCTGCGGCTCAGTTAACTTAATCGATTGATGATTGAGTTTAAATGAGTTAATAATAAGGGCTGATAAATCAGCCCTTATTATTATTTTGTATTGATTTTAACTTATAAAATTAATAAGATTATTTTAATTTCTAGGATGATATTAATTAAAAATGGCAAAACCAAGAATCTTTATCAGTTCAACTTATTATGATTTAAAAAATATTAGAGCAGATTTAGAAAGGTATATTCTTGATAGAAACTATGAGCCAGTTTTAAATGAACGAGGGCACATAGCTTATCAAACTAAAGAGAAATTGGAAGAATATTGTTATAGAGAGATAGTTAATTGTAATATTTTAATATCAATTATAGGAGGTAGATATGGCACTATTTCACAACATTTAGGTAATTCGATTACTCAGAAAGAATTAAAAACAGCATTAGAACAAGGAAAACAAGTATATATTTTCATTGAAAAAGCTGTATTAAATGAATATAGAACTTATGAAAAAAATAAGCATTTAGTTGACCAAATAGTCTTCTCATCTGTCGATGATGTCAGAATATTTCAATTTATAGAAGAAATAATAGCTTTACCCTTAAATAATCAATATACAACATTTGAGTCGTCTCAAGAAATTGTTCGATATTTACAAGAACAGTGGGCAAGTTTATTTCATAGTCTTTTGCAGGACTCAGCTAAACAAAAAGAATTGGAGTTGATTGATGACTTGAAAGCAACTGCAAAAACTTTGAATCATTTGGTGACTTTTTTAACAGAAGAAAAGAAAACTGATAATAAGAATATTAATCAAATACTATTTGTAAATCATCCTATTTTTAATGAAGTTAAAATTAAGGCCAAATTAGGTTTTAGAATATTCTTTTATAATTTAAAAGAATTAGATCAATTACTAAAAGCTCAAGGATTTGGTGAGGTTGAAAGCATTGAACATTGGGATGATCCAAACAAGAAAGAGTGGACAAAAGAGGATCTACTGCTAAAAATTGAATTAAATGTATTTGATGAAAATGGAAAATTAAAACTTTTTACCCCTGAAGAATGGCAAGAAGAATGGGTGGAAAATAGAATGCTAAGAAACGATACAATGTATGGAAATTCATCATTTTTTTCTAATAGGAGTAGTACTACAAGATTTAAACCTGCTGATTTAGATGATGATTTACCCTTTTAAGAAAATAAAAAGCCCCGCATATTAGCGGGGCTAGTCGTATACGAATCAAGTCGTATACTGTATGAGGCTCATCTCAAACTGCGCGTATTAAATCATATTTAGCTGTCAGTTGCAGCAATTATCTTCAACATTATTCAATCAGCATAAAATCTGCGGTATGCGCCAATTTTAATGGGCGTAGTGCAAAAGTCGAACGTGTATGCCGAATTCCTTTAATGGAATAAAGTTTCTTTCTTAAAAACCGCTCATAGTGTTCTGAATCCTTCACTGCAACTTTTACAAGATAGTCGTATTCTCCGGTAACCAAATGCGCCTCAATCACTTCTGGAATTTCTGCAAGTGCTTCGCTAAAGTTTTCGAGCATTTCATCGTCATGCCGTTCGAGTGTAATTTCAATAAAAAATAATTCATTAATTCCAATGGCTTTGGGATTAATGTTAGCAGTATAACCATCGATAATTTTAAGTGATTCAAGCCGCTTTAGTCGTGTCCAGCAGGGTGAGGATGATAAACCGACCTCTTCAGAGAGTTGTGCAATCGTAAGTCGGCCATTACCACGAAGGGCAGATAAAATTTTCCGATCTGTACGGTCTAATGTGTATTCTGTGCTGTTCAAAATTTAAACCAAAGAAAATTATGCTGTATATTTTCAATATACATAAATTTTATGCTGTTAAAACTAAAAAAAATTGAATATTCGGTAAAATTTTTGAGAGCGTTCAAGTTAAGATGTTTTTATTCAATCAAAGTCATATGGGTAGTGATTTTGATGTGCAGCGAGCCTATTGAAAAGAAGGGTGCTTTTCAATAGGCTTGCTTCACGCGCTGAAATAGTAAAATAAGCATAAAAAAACGCAGAAATATCTGCGTTTTTTTATGCAAAATACATTTATCGAGATGCCAAAAAGTCATCAATTTCTTGACGCCATGGCACAGACGGCTGGGCACCAGATCGGGTAACGGCAATTGCGGCGGCTGCATTGGCAAAGCGTGCAGCGTCTTGTGCGGTTTTTCCTTCAAGAAGTGCCGTCACAAATGCACCGTTAAAGGTATCGCCTGCGGCAATGGTATCGATTGCATTTACTTTAAACCCTTCAATCAGTTTGCCCTGACCGTATTCACTCAGCCAAACACCACGAGAGCCCATAGTAATGACCACAGTTTTAATGCCTTTTTGATGCAACACATTTGCCGCTTCGGCAGCGTCGTGATCATCATGCACAATCACATTAGTAAGGCTCAAAGCTTCAGTTTCGTTGGGCGTAATAATATCGACCAAACGTAGTAATTCTTCTGGCAACTCACAAGCTGGCGCCGGATTTAAAATCACTTTTACGCCAGCAGCTTTGGCAAGCTTTGCAGCGTGCAAGATAGTCGCCAACGGTGTTTCAAGCTGTAAAAGAATTGCGCTTGAGCGTTGAATTAGCTCTGCATGCTGATCGATATATGCAATATCAAGCGCAGCATTGGCACCGGCATGAATACCAATAAAATTCTCTGCATGCTGATTAACAAAAATCAGTGCGACACCTGTAGTGAAACCTTCAACGGCACGTACGGCCTGAGTATCAATGTGGTCTTTGATGAGCTGGTGACGAATTTGTTCGCCCACGGCATCGCCACCTACACAGGCAATAAAACTGGTATTGGCGCCACTTCGGCCTGCTGCTACTGCCTGATTTGCACCTTTGCCACCAAACGCGACCTGATACTCCTGACCATTCAGGGTTTGTCCCGGATGAGGGAAGTGTTCAAGAGAAAGGATATGGTCAACATTGATGCTGCCAATTACAGTAAGCAAATGACGGGTTGAACTCATTAGAAACTCTAAATTAAAAAAGCGGCGTATTATGCCTTTAATTTTAAGCGATGTATAATTTAACAAACAAGCGCTTAAAAAAAGTGGTCCATATTGCTGATTAGTTATTCAGCTTTTTTAAGCAAAGTAACAAAAATTAATAATGTTGTCGTATTGTGAGAATGATATGCATAAGGAGGTGTTTTAAGACTAATTTAAGATAGAAATCCTAAAACGAATGAGTGGCATACAAACAATGATATTCTAGACTGTTGAAGGAGTCAGAGATGAATCTGCATTATACTCATAAGCCGAACTACTATTTCTTTGCACACAAACTTGTTTTGTTCCTAGAAAACTACATCAAGCATCATCCAAATCATGTGCAAGAAACCTTCAACCTAAATACGATTTATGATCTCTTTGATCATGACTTCGCTTCGAGCAGTACCAACTTAGAAGGTATTCTCAATATCGTGGACGAATACGTGATTGAAACCAATAATGGAAATGAACCATTGGTGAAAGCTTACCATATCAGCCATGACAACCATATTTTAACTATCGATTTTAACAGTAACGCAATTGCGCATCTGGCACAGGGTAAAGTGATTACCTATCCAAAGGCGGCATAACAAATGAATTCTCCATAAAACAAGCACATTTCGTGCTTGTTTTTTTTTGAATCTCATTGCTGTATTTCACTAAGTTCATAAAATTAAATGTATTAAAACGATTCAATACGCACTGTTTTTTTACCGTTAGTTCAAAAAAGGCAACGTCTTAGACCATCACTGGTATTCATAAGCAGAATTTTGTAATGCTATAAATTTTTATTATGAGTTTGATATAATTAAGTCACGATTATAAAAAGAAAAAAATAAAAAAATGCGATACTGCTTTTTAATTTGATCAAAATTGATCGGGCAGTCTAAAAAAAACATTCGAAATCTCTGCAAAATTTTGTTAAATTTACCGCCCGATAAATAGCCCAATTAAATATTTGTTTAAAAACAAATGCTTATTTTTAGGCTTTTTGCATTATTTGCCCCTTGTATAAAGCTGGCAAAATCATGATTGGTAAGATAATTTTCAGATTCATGCTGTTTTTTGAGATGGCATGATCTTTGTATTGTCTCCAATTCCTCATTTTACAAATCAGTGATTATGAAGCATCACTGAATGGCGCGATAAGGTAATTCGAGTACAGGGCGATCAGTAACGACATCTTGGTTTGTTTATACAGCAGGTACAACGATGTTGACATGAGTTGCTGGAATGGGGTGTGCTCAGGTTACGGAGATGAAAATGTTTGAATATCGTGGATTGATCGGTATTTTTATTCTTTTGTTGATTGGATATATTTTTTCCAATAACCGAAGCATGATTAAAGTGAGAACGATTTTACCGGCTTTGGGCTTGCAGTTCCTGCTTGGAATTATCATTTTGTATGTTCCATTAGGAAAATACATTTTTGAACAGCTTGCCAATGGCGTAAACCATGTGATTGGTTATGCAGATTCAGGTAGCGCTTTCTTGTTCGGTGCCTTGGTCGGCGATCAGATGAACACAGTATTTAATGGCGCAGGTTTTATCTTTGCACTGAAAGTACTGCCAACCATTATTTTTGTTACTGCCCTGATTTCGATTTTGTATTATTTAAAAATCATGACGGTATTTATTAAAGTACTGGGTGGTTTGTTTCAAAAAGCGCTGGGTATCAGTAAGGTTGAGTCCTTTGCTGCTGTGACGACCATCTTTATTGGTCAAAACGAATTACCAGCCGCGTTGCGTCCATTTTTGTTACGTATGAATAAAAATGAACTGTTTACCGTCATGTGTAGTGGTATGGCTGCTGTTTCTGGTTCGGTATTGGTTGGCTATGCCGGATTAGGCGTACCCATGGAATACTTATTGGCGGCTTCGCTGATGGCGATTCCTGGCGGTATTCTGTTTGCACGTTTATTGAGTCCAGCCACTGAGCCTTCAACTGTTGAAGTATCGGATCTTGAATTTGGCGAACAACGTCCATCCAATATCATTGAAGCCGCTGCGAATGGCGCCATGATGGGGCTTAAAATTGCAGCAGGTGTCGGAACCGTGATTATGGTTTTTGTTGGCCTGCTCAGTCTGGTGAACGGTATCTTCGGTTTCGTGGGTGGATGGTTTGGCTATTCAGGCTTGAGTCTAGATGCCATTTTTGGTTATGTCCTTTCTCCTTTAGCTTATGTGATGGGTGTAGACTGGAATGAAGCGCAGTTAGCAGGTTCTTTGCTTGGGCAAAAGCTGGTCATCAATGAGTTTGTTGCTTACCTAAACTTAGCGCCGCATCTGGCAGATCAAACCATTTCGGCACATACCGCAGCCATTATTTCTTTTGGGTTGTGTGGTTTTGCCAACTTCAGCTCGATTGGTGTAGTACTCGGTGCTTTTGGTATGGTAGAACCAAAACTGACGCCCGTATTATCTAAACTTGCCATCCGTGCGTTGTTGGCCGCGACTTTATCAAACTTGATGAGCGCGACAATTGCCGGTATTTGTCTAGGCTTTGCGCTCTAATTGCGTTGTCGCAGATAGTTTTAATGCATTCAGTTTTGACCAAATACTGACAAAAATAGCCGTATTTCATTCTATAAATACGGCTTATTTTTTGCTTCCATAAACACAATAACATGGAGTTCTTATGCATATTGCAACCATTGATTATACGCATCCCGAAGCAGGGGCTGCATTTGCACAGTCGTTACGTGAAACTGGTTTTGCCGTGATTATCAATCATCCGTTGGACTGGTCATTAATCCAGTCGATCTACACCGAGTGGCTGACATTTTTTAAATCTGAGTATAAAAACAATTACCGTGTTCGCCCCGAACAAAAAGGTGGATTTTTTCCAACCGACTTATCCGAAACAGCCAAAGGTGAAACGGTCAAAGATTTAAAAGAATTTTTTCATATTTTCCCTTCTGGTGTATTTCCTTCCGAATTATCAGCGCTGAGTTTAAATTATTATCAACAAGCATTCGGCTTAGCTAAACATCTTTTACAATGGATTCAAGAGTTTACACCCGAGCATATTCGCGCTGCCTATAGTGAGCCGTTACCCAGTATGATTGAGGGTGCGGAGGGTTTATTGCGTGTATTACGTTATACACCTGTAGCGACAGATCAAGATTATGTTCGTGCTGCTGCGCATGAAGATATTAATCTCATTACCATTTTGCCCGCTGCGACAGCACCGGGGCTTCAGGTAAAAAATGCAGCAGGTGAGTGGTACGATGTGCCTGTCGAGCCGAATTCACTGGTTATTAATATTGGCGATATGCTTCAAGAAGCGTCCCAGTTCTTTTACCCGTCGACCACCCATCGTGTGGTGAAATTCAAAGATCAAGATGCGCAGCAAGAACGAATTTCGATGCCATTCTTTTTACAACCACGTGGTGATGTGGTGCTCTCGTCACGCTATACCGCCGGTGAATATCATGCAGAGCGAATGCGCGAACTCAAAGTAATCAAAGATGGCAAAATTTTGCTATAACGTTTAGATCGATTTATATATTGCGTTTAGGCTTGAGCACGAGTTCAGGCTGTTTTTAAAAAAAAGGTAGTGGAATGACTAATACACCTCGTCAAATTATTATTGATACAGATCCAGGGCAAGACGATGCAGTTGCGATCTTACTGGCGCTGGCCAGCCCGGAACTTGATGTTTTGGCAATTACGACAGTTGCTGGAAATGTACCTTTAAGTTTGACCAGCGTAAATGCCAGAAAAGTGTGTGAATTAGCTGGTCGTCCAGACATTCCTGTATTTGCAGGATGTGATCGTCCGCTCAAACGTCCATTAATTACTGCAGAAAATGTGCATGGCAAAACGGGTTTAGATGGAATTGAATTACCTGAACCGAAAATGCCGCTTCGTCCTGAGCATTCAGTCGACTTTCTAATTGAAACCTTTCGCCGTGCACCAGAAAAATCGATTACGATTTGCTCGTTAGGCCCAATGACCAACACGGCTCAGGCACTGCTCAAAGCCCCTGATATCGCCACGCGTATTGAGCGAATTGTCCTCATGGGTGGTGGTTTCTTTGAAGGCGGAAATATTACACCATCAGCTGAATTTAATATGTTTGTCGATCCTGATGCAGCAAAAATTGTGTTTGCAGCGGGCATTCCACTTACCGTCATTCCATTAGATGTGACTCATCAGGCATTAACCTCAAAAGAGTGGGTGGATGGTCTGCGTAAAATGAACAATAAGGTTGGACCGGCTGTTGCAGCATGGACTGACTTCTTTGAGCGTTACGATATGGAAAAATATGGCTCGGAAGGTGCGCCATTACATGATCCATGTGTGATTGGCTACATGATTAATCCAGCGTTATTTACAGGCCGTTGGATTAACGTTGAAATTGAAACAGATAGCCCGCTGACTGTGGGTGCAACGGTTGCCGATTGGTGGAATGTGACTGGGCGTAAGGCCAATGCCGAGTTTTTACGTAGCATTGACCGAGATGCCTTCTTTCAATTACTGTCAGAGCGACTGGCGACTTACGCGTAATTGAAGTTGTATCAGCTATGATTAAACCCGATCAGTGTACTGCTCGGGTTTTTTTCTCGACTGCAAAGGCAATCAATAAAATAATTAGCCCACCTAGGCTGAGTACAAATCCTACCCAGATAGGTGCAATCCAGCCCATATTATGGCTCAATACCCAACCACCCAAATAGGCACCTAGTGCATTGGCTATATTGAAGGCAGAGTGATTCAGCGATGCTGCCAAGCCTTGTGCATCTCCGGCTACATCCATCAGGCGCATTTGTAATCCACCACCTAAGCCCATCACCGTAATACCAATCATAAACAAGCCAGCAATGGCGGTGTATACGTTGTGCATCATGAAGCTGGCAGCAATAAAAGCCAGTGACGCACTGATGAGAACGCCAATAATGGTTTTATTGAGATTTTTATCGGCCAGCCAACCTGCCACCAAGCCGCCAATCACCATACCGATGCCCCAGATTGCCAAGGCAATCGGCACAATCTGAATACTGACTTTGGTATATTCAGTCAAAATTGGCGATACATAGCTATATACCGAAAACATGCCGCCAAAGCCAATTGCACCAACTGCAAGGGTCAGCCACATGTTGATATTTTTTAAACCGGATAGCTCACTTCGTATACTGGCCGTGCTACGGACTTGTATTTGAGGTACAAAAACTGCAACAGACACTAGGGTAACAAGGGCAATGAGCGCTGAAAATTCGAATCCTGAGCGCCAGCCAAACTGCTGGCCTACCCAAGTTGCCAGCGGTACGCCAAGTACGGTTGCAACGGTTAAGCCCATCATCATTTGCGCCACTGCAGATGCACGACGATTTGGCCCTGCCAGTTCTGCCGCCACTAAAGCGCCCACACCAAAGTAGGCGCCGTGCGGAAAGCCTGCGATAAATCGCGAGACTAAAATCATATCCGGTGTTTTTGCCAGTGCAGTCAGTGCATTTGCAATGCCGTAAAATAGCATCAGGCCAAGCAGTAAAGTTTTACGTGGTACACGTGCACCCAAAATTGCAATGACTGGTGCACCAATTACCACACCAAGTGCGTAAGCACTAATAAAATGACCCGCTTGTGGCACAGTAATCTGTAGATCAGACGCTATTTCCTGTATCAGACCCATCGCGACAAATTCAGTGGTTCCAATACAAAAACCCCCACTGGCTAAAGCGAGAATGACCCAGAATAATGAAAATTGTCGGGCTGATCGAACAGAAGTGTTCGGTTTTAAAGACATAATAAAAAGACAAAATGGGAGAAAAAACAGTGAAAATTATAATGGAAAAAGAACATAAAAGCGAAGCGAACTCGGGCAAGAGGCTAGTGCGAATATCAACTTAAATTTAAGCATGATGTGTTTGATTGACTTTATTGTGCGTGCAAATACGCTTGCTGAATTGAGGTCGGTTCAAGCCATCCATGATAAGATGAGTATTATTCATAATTCGGGTTTTTTATTGCCTTCGCGTTGTTCGATTTTGTTGCATTAAATAATGCTGGATGTATAAATCAAAATACATTTAAAATTAGCTGTTTAGAATTAAAGAATCATCATGGGCTGTTTGTCATCCAAACGGTTTCATTTCGATGAGATGCTGAGTCGGGAGCTAACGTTCACAAGATGTTTTCCCTTACGGTTGGTCATATATAGGTTATTTTCATGCTCGAAATTCGACATCTTAAAACTTTGTTAGCACTACGTGAGCATGGGTCATTGGTTGCTGCTGCAAATGATTTATGTTTGACACCATCTGCTATTTCTCATCAATTAAAAGAACTCGATCATTGGTATGGGGTCGAGGTGGTTAATCGGCGCAGTCGTCCAGTCACCTTTTCAAATGTTGGACAGCGTTTGCTGAAACTTGCAGATGATATTCTGCCGCAAATTCAGATTGCACAAAGTGATATCACCCGTATTGTGCATGGACAAACCGGTCGGATTATTTTTTCTTCTGAGTGTCATAGTTGTTTTGATTGGTTGATGCCATTACTGAATCAGTATCGCCAGCAATATCCTGATGTTGATCTGGATTTTGCCTCGGGCTTTGAAGCCAATCCACATGAGCTATTGCAAAATGCCGAATTTGATTTGCTCATTACCGCAGATCCGATTGCTCTCAAAGGGGTTGAGTATTTTCCTATTTTTGAATATGAGTCACGTTTGGTCTTGTCAAATACACACCATCTGGTGCGTGCTGAAAAAGTCACTGTGCAGGATTTAGCAGAGGAAACACTGATTACCTATCCGGTCGATAAGCATCGACTTGACATCATGGCGCATCTGTTTCTGCCTGCAAATATTCAACCTAAAGAAATCCGTACCACCGATCTGACTCAAATGCTGATTCAGTTGGTTGCAAGTGGTCGGGGTATTTCGGCATTACCAGACTGGGTGGTGAATGAGTACGAGCAAAAGGGCTGGGTGACGAGTCGACGTCTAGAGTGTGTGGCAGAGCAAGGGTTGCGCCGTACCTTGTATGCAGGCTTTAGAACTGAAGAAAAAGAAAAAAGTTATTTTGAAGGGTTTTTAAAGCAGTTAGCTAAATTTTCGCAAAAACGCACCAATTATTATGCTGCCTAAATACTCAAGTGCTAGATAGAATTTATTGAATCATCATGGATTTTTGTATAAGGCCATGATGATTCAATATGTCATATATAGATGTATTTGCAGCAAGTTTTACTGCCAAGCTTTATTAATTCCACAACACTAATGAGAGTAATCCTGCCGCAATCAGTGGCCCCACCGGAACGCCTCTTAGCAGCGCTACACCTGCAATGGTACCAATTAATAACCCTGCAATAATATCGGGCTGGCTACTCATGAGCTTGACGCCTCGACCGCCTAGCCATGCCACCAGTAAGCCGACGCCGATGGCGAGCAAAGATTTATAGCTAAAAAAGGACTTTAAAATACTTTCGCCACTGAGCTGACCGCTTGCAATTGGAGTCAGTACACCAATGGTCAAAATAATAATGCCAATGTTTAATCCATGTTGCTGTAAATAGGGGAAGAAAGTATTAAGCGGAGTGAGTTTAAATAAAATTAAAACGCCTACAGCAATGGTCACAGCTGTATTTTGGCTAAAAATTCCACAGGCTAGCAATACCAGTAATACAATTAAATTGACATCAAGCTGAGACAACATCATCAACATCTTTTTATTTAAGCGGGAGCTATAGTGTAGCGCGCTTTGATCATAAGATAAAAATAAACGCTTGATTTAAAACGCTGGTGTACTTAAAACAAACCTCAACGTCTGCATTTTGAGTGATAACCTCATTCAAGGCATTCACTTTTTTAGCTAATCCGTTAGACTATGCCGAAAATATATCAGGTAAATTTCGGCAATGCTTCTAGAAAAAATGTTGCAATCACAAGGCTTCGGTTCACGTAAACATTGCCAGCAGCTAATTAAAAATGGGCATGTGTCTATAGGAGAGGATACCGTTACCGATTTAAAGTTGCGCGTTCAGACCGAGCACTTGCAGTTCCGTGTATTTGGTGAATCGTATATCTATCGTGAAAAGGTGTATATCGCGCTCAATAAACCACAAGGTTTTGAATGTTCGCATCAACCTCAGCATCATCAGAGTGTATTCAGTTTGCTGCCAGATATTCTGATCGATCGTGGAATAGCAGCAGTTGGGCGACTCGATCAAGATACCACTGGACTACTGCTGTTGACCGATGACGGGCAATTTCTGCATGCCTTAACTCATCCTAAAAAACATGTCCCTAAGGTATATCATGTACACACGGCAGATCCGATTACTGAAGTTCAGCTGAGTCAGCTTGAGCAAGGGGTGGAACTACGTAATGAAACAGGGCTTTTCGCTGCGACCGCGGTTCAACAGCTTGATGAATATCATTTAAGCTTGACGATTCATCAAGGGGTATATCATCAGGTCAAACGCATGATCGCTGCGGTTGGAAATAAAGTTGAATCGCTGCACCGTCAGCAAATCGGGCAGTTGGTTTTACCTGAATTAGCACAAGGGGATTGGATCTATTTGTCTGATGCACAGATTAATTTAGCCAGGCAGTCTACCTAAGAAAACAGTGATAGGTTTGAAATTCCTGATCCAGCACAAAACCCATTTTTTGATATAAACGCATTGATTCGATATTGTTTTTTTGGGTTTCCAACGAGATTCTGAGCGCATTTTCATGGCGTGCAAACAAAATGGCAGTATCGATGAGTTGCTTTGCAGAGCCTTGACGGCGATAAAGTGGCGTAACGTACACATCATCTAAAATATAATAGATCGAGCAGGCGACAGATGAAAAGCCCAAATAAAGCAGAATAAAACCAGTAAAAACATCATTTTTGACATGAATAAAAATGACACTCTGTTTGTTTTCAAAGCGTTGTTTTAAAAAATCATAGGATTGCGTTAAGTTGGATGATGCGCCATAAAACTGACGGTATTCATCAAACAATACCGCGAGTTGATTTAAATCTTCTACAGTGGCTCGTCGAACGATCATGCGATTCTCCAGCTTTATTATTATGTGTCATAGAGAAGAAGCATAACCAAAATCAAATACGAAGAACGTTAAAACTTGTTTAAAACTGCAACATTATGGCGCTTGATCACTCTCACCGAGTAAGGCATTAAGCTCATCAAAAAGTGCTTCATGATCATCCATGAGTAGATCGCTATCGGCTTGATCATTTTCACGTGGCGTAACAGCGGCAGATTGCGACTTGATTTTACGCAATTTGAGGAGCTGCTCCATATCGATGTTTTGATTTTCAATTGCAAAGGGGATGGATTTGGTTAAAACCACCTGCTTGAAAAAAAGACGCACGGCTTGTGCCGGTGTAATCCCCAATTGTTTGAAAACAGCAAAGGCCTGCTTCTTTTCGTGTGAATCAAGTCGAACCTGATAAACTTCTGTTTTTCGCATGAATAAAAACCAAACGATTTTTTAATTTTTAATGGCTTATTCTAAAGCAAGAATTTGTAATTTCAATCTTAAAACTAAAAAATAGCGTGGTTGTCATTACGATCAAATGACAAAGAAAGTGACTGTCTTGAGCAAAAGTACATTTCAGTTTGTGTAATGGGGTCGACAAACTGTAATTCTTTTGCCAAAAGCTGTAAGGGGTTGGAAAAGTCATCGTCGGCTTTGTGTGCCAAAAATGGATAAAGCGGATCGTTCTGGATAGCAAGCCCTAAATGAGCCAAATGCACACGAAGTTGATGCTGTTTTCCGGTTTTGGGGCTTAAACGATATTTTGCCCAATGATTTGAATACTCTAGGCATTCAATCCAAGTTTCACTATTCGGCTCGGCGTCTGGATTGACTTTCATGGTGTAAAACGGCTCACCTTTGCTCATGTTGAGTCGAACTGTGCGAGGAAACTGAAGCGTGTGATGATAAGGGGCGATGGCATGATAGGTTTTTTGCACATCGCGCGCTGCAAATAAAGATTGATACACACCGCGGGATTCAGGTTTTTTACAAAACATCACCACACCCGCCGTTTCACGATCAAGACGATGGATTGGAGTTAGATCGGGAGTGTGGCCACTTTGTTTTAAGCGAACCAGCAGTGTTTCTTGTACATACTTGCCGGTGGGTGTCATGGTTAAAAAATGTGGTTTATCGACCACCAGTAGATGTTCATTTTCAAATAAAATCTCATGCTGAAATGGCACTGCAACTTCATGCGATAAAAAACGATAATAAAAAATATGCTGGTTGGATAAATAGGGGCTAGCTACACTCAGCGTTTGGCCTTGAGCATCGATAATTAGTCCATCATCGAAGCGCTGTTGCCATTCTGAGGCTAATATATGAGGAAAATGCGCACACAGGTAAGCAAAAGTTGTTTCAGGTGGTTTGCCATGCATGGTGGGTAAAAATACTTTGCTGGCACTTACGCCTTGACGAGTAGGAGGAATAAATTCGTGTGCGGTCATGTTGGCCATTTTGGAGATATCGCTAGAGAGTCAGGCTGTTTGAAAAGCAAGCAGCTTTTTACTTGATCATAGGCTTTTAAACATTCAGGATGGTATTATACACAGTCCGATTGAATCATGTATGAGCGTAATGCAGTATTCCCTTCGTTTAACCCTAGCGGATGAACTCGACACACAAAAACTGGCAACAACACTCTCTGGTGTGATCCAAGAAGGTGTGGTGTATTTAATTGGCGATTTAGGCGCAGGCAAAACCACGTTTACTCGTCATTTTCTGCAAGCACTGGGTCATCAGGGGGCAGTAAAAAGTCCAACCTATACCTTGGTCGAGCCGTATTGTATCCAGCAAAAAGAGATATTTCATTTCGACTTGTATCGCCTTAACGATCCCTATGAGCTTGAATTAATGGGAATTCGGGATTATCTGGATGTTCCGCATGCTTTGTTTTTGTTTGAATGGCCATCGAAGGGAGAAAACGAGATTCCAGAGCCGGATATCATCATTCAAATTGAAAAATCTGAAGATGATCTTGAACGATATGTGACGATTGAATTGAATGATGCTCAGCAATACGCACAATTAAAGGACCTCATTTAACATGCTGCAAGAATCCCGCGATCTGCGACGTATTCATACTCTCGATCCTGCGCTGGCCAACCAGATTGCGGCAGGTGAAGTAATTGAGCGGCCTGCATCGGTTGTGAAGGAGTTGCTTGAAAATGCAATTGATGCAGGCGCAACCGAATTGATCATTCGCGTCGAGCAAGGTGGCGCTACGCTCATTGAAATCATCGACAACGGTCAGGGGATTCATAGTGACGATTTACCGCTGGCGGTAATGCGTCATGCCACAAGTAAGATCAAGACTTCCGACGATTTGCATGCCATCGTAAGTTTGGGATTTCGAGGCGAAGCCTTGGCATCGATTGCCGCCGTATCTCGCTTAACGCTAATGAGTAGTCAATCTGACGATGGCGTCGGGTATCAGGTTGAAGTCAATGGTACAGCCTTTGATCATCAAGCGATTCAACCTGTTGCGCTCAGAAAGGGCACACACATTCGTGTACAGGACTTATTTTTTAATGTTCCTGCGCGGCGTAAATTTTTAAAAAAACCCAGTACCGAATTTGGACATATCGAAGAAATTGTCAGACGTCTGGCACTGACACATTTTGATATTCGATTTATGTTAGAGCACAACAATCAGGTTCGTTTGAATTTACCTGTATCAGACAGCGGACAACTGCGTTTTCAGCGTGTTCAGCAACTGCTTGGGCATCAGTTTACTCAAAATGCCTATTGGCTCGATACGCAAAGTATTTCCATGCGATTGTCGGGCTGGTTGGGTCATCCCTCCGACGCGCGTCCACAAGCCGATTTGCAATATGTCTATGTGAATGGCCGTATAGTCAAAGATAAAACCATTTCACATGCACTGCGCATGGCTTACGATGGGATTTTGCATGGTCATCAGTATTCGGCTTATTTACTGTTTTTAGAGGTCGATCCAGAACAAATTGATGTCAATGTACATCCCACCAAGCATGAGATTCGCTTTTTAAACCAGCGTGAAGTGCATGAGTTTGTACGGCATTATGCCAAAGAAACACTCTCACAATTTCAGACCGCAGCGGCCGAGTTGTCTCAGGCCATGAAACCTGAACAATTGCCTATTGAGCGCATGCCGCAGCCGAGCTATCAAGAACAATTTAGTTTGCACCGCGCTGAAACAGCATCAAATCAAGCACTGCATGAGGCCGATCACACACAGGCGGCAACTACAACAGTATCAACAGAGCTGTTAACCGAATTTAATGCCAGTCGGCCCAATTCTGTTGATTATTCGCGACGTCCACAACCTGTGAGTGATCCAGAGCGGCTCAACAATGCCCTTAAAAGTTATCTAGCTCCATTGCGTGAGCAAACAGAAGCGGTAGAAAATACGGCAGAACGTCAAGCAGAGTCCGAAGTAGATGAGTTTCCGCTGGGAATTGCCATAGCACAATTGCACGGTATTTATATTTTGGCGCAAAATACCGAAGGATTGATTATTGTTGATATGCATGCTGCACATGAGCGTATTTTATTACAACAGATGAAATCTGCGTGGGATAAGCCCGAGTTTTGGATTTCACAGCAATTGCTCATTCCTAAAGTGGTTTCAATTACACGTATGCAAGCGGCACGGATTGAAGATCTGAAAGATCAGCTGGCGCGATTGGGTCTGGATATTGATCAATATGGTGATGATCAAGCAATTGTGCGTGGAGTTCCGGCCATTTTGCATAAAGCTAATTTTGAGAAACTGATTCCTGAGCTTTTGCATGATCTGGATCCAAATGATCAGGCACAGGCGCTTATGCATAAGCGTGATGCCATTTTGGCTGGCATGGCATGTCACGGTGCAGTTCGTGCACATCGCATGCTGAGTCTGTCTGAAATGAATGCTTTGTTACGTCAAATGGAGCAGACAGAATTCGCCAGTCAGTGTAATCATGGCCGTCCAACATGGCGCGCATTTCCACTTCATCAACTTGACAAGCTTTTTGCTCGAGGAGAATAGTTTTTCATGTCAACTTCTTTGCCCGTGATCAATTTGATGGGGCCGACCGCAAGCGGTAAAACAGCCTTGGCATGTGAACTGTATGAGCAGGGTCAATTTGAACTGATTTCTGTAGATTCTGCATTGATTTATCAAGATATGGATATCGGTACAGCAAAGCCCACCAGAGAAGAGCAGGCACAATATCCGCATCATTTAATTGATATTATTACGCCGCTAGAAGTGTATTCTGCTGCGCAATTTGTCGATGATGCCACGCGCTTGATCGACCAGTGCCACCAGCAAGGCAAAACGCCTATTTTAGTTGGTGGAACCATGCTGTACTTCAAGGCCTTACTTGAAGGACTGTCAAGCAATCTTCCAAGTGCAAATGCTGATATTCGGGCGGAAATTGAACAGCAGGCTGCGCTTGAAGGGTGGGAAGCTGTGCATGAACAATTGCGCAAAGTGGATCCGACCGCAGGTGAAAAGTTTAATGTATCTGATCGCCAGCGTATTATTCGCGCACTAGAAGTCTATCGATTGACTGGTATACCGATTACGCAATTACAAATGGAGCAACCGAAAAATTTACCATATCGTTACACATTTCATAACTATGCTTTGCTGCCAGATCGGGTAGAATTACATCAGCGAATTGAGCAAAGATTGCTCAAAATGTGGGATATCGGTTTTTTAAATGAGGTGGAAGCTTTAATTAAAAAATACGATTTGAATGAAAATTTACCTTCAATGCGGTCTGTCGGGTATCGTCAAGCACTCGATTTTCTGTTAAAAAGTGATAAAAGTCACATAAATAGGAGGGAAATGGAAGATAAGGCATTATTCGCGACACGACAACTTGCGAAACGTCAATACACTTGGTTACGTTCGTTGCAAGAAAAGCACTATTTTAAAACTTATTTAACTATAAAGCAGGCTCAACAAGACTTGCGAAACTCTTATGGATAAAGCAAAATTTACATACTATCTTTTTTATAAATTTTAATTGAAAAATAAAGATGGTTTTTTGCGCTGATTTTAATTTTTTTGGAGTTATAAAATGTCTAAAGGTCAAACATTACAAGATCCGTTCTTAAATTCTCTCCGTAAAGAACGTATTCCTGTGTCAATCTTTCTTGTGAATGGTATTAAATTACAAGGTCACATTGAATCTTTCGACCAATACGTAGTGTTGCTAAAAAATACGGTAAGCCAAATGGTTTACAAGCATGCAATTTCAACTGTAGTTCCTGCACGTAACCCACGTCCAGCAGGCGCGCCAGCTGGTGCACCACAAGGTGGTTTTGGTGGTCAGGGTGGTGGCTTCGGCGGTCAAGGTAGCGGCTTCGGCGGTCAAGGTGGTGGCTTCGGTGGTCAAGGTGGCTTCGGTGGTCAAGGTGGCTTCGGTGGTCAAGGCGGCGGCTTCGGCGGTCAAGGCGGCTTCGGTGGTCAAGGTGGCTTTGGTGGTCAAGGCGGCGGCTTCGGTGGTCAAGGTGGCTTCGGCGGTCAAGGCGCTTCTGGCTTTGACAACGATACAAAATTCGAAGATGGACAGGACGACGATTCTAACAACCGTTAATCTGTTTCAGTAAAAAACCTCAGTCGATATGACTGAGGTTTTTTTTATCTAAAATATAAAAAAGAACCAGCATTTGGCTGGTTCTATTAAATGATTACTGTGCTGCTATAGCTTTTGCTCGCTGCAATTTTGTATCAAGTTCCGGATCCTTGATTTGTACATACGCATGGGCACGTACTTCACGCAACCAGCTATCCAGTTCACTATCAAACTGTCGCTCACCCAAGATCTGGCGTGCCATACGCTCTTGATATTCTTGCGTCATGTCTTTTTCACGAACGCCAGTGACTTCAAGAATATGCCATCCATATTGAGTCTGGAATGGCTGGCTAATTTGTCCGACTGGTGTATTTTTCATTTTCTCTTCGAACTGTGGCACCATACTGCCCGGCGTTACCCAGCCCAAACTTCCGCCATCACGTGCTGAGCCTGTATCAGAAGAGTAGGTTGCGGCGAGTGTGGTAAAGTCTTCACCCGACTTTAAACGATTATAAATGCTATCAATAGTTTGTTTGGCCATATCCGGACTGATGACTTCAGACGGCTGAATTAAAATATGGCGCGTCTGGTATTGGGTCACCATGGCTTTTTGATCGCTACTTTTTCGTTCGATCAATTTCAAAACATGAATGCCATCACGAACATTAATCAGCTCGGTAGTTTGACCTTGCTGAAGTGGACTAACACGCGCAGCTAATTCGGAAGGCAGGTCGGCAAGATCACGGTATCCCATGTCTGCACCTTCGACCTTAACGTCTTTGGTTGAGAATTTTTTACCAATCGCCGCAATGTCATTACTTTCATTCAAGGCTTGTTTTACATCTTGCGCAACTTTGGCAAGCTGCTGCGGATCTACTCCTTGTTGGGCAGAGATACGCGCATGAATAACATGAACCTGACTACCAAGCATTGCCTGACCTTGAGGCGACTTCAAAAAGTTTTCAACGTCTTGATCACTAATTTTGATACGTGACATGACTTGCTGCTGACGTAAGCGATTGATTGCCAAATCTTGACTGATACGAGCACGCAGTGCTGCATAAGTTCCCGGTGCTATACCATCGAGTTTCTGTTGAAAGGCAGGGAGTGATTTAATACCTGACTGACCAGCTACTTTGAGTACAGCATCATTGAGTGTGTTTTCATCAATCTTGATGTTATAACGTTTCACCATTTCAAGTTGGGCTTCACGTAAAATCAACTGATCAAGCACCTGACGTTGCAAGAAGTTTTGTGGTGGAAGCCCTTTTTTTTGTGCTTCAAGCTGGTGTGTTGCTTCAGTGACACCTTGATCTAAATCGCTTTTAAGAATGACGCTATTGTCCACAATTGCAACGACTTCGTCTGTTGGCGCTGCAAAACTTTGCATTGATGAAGAAACAACCAGAGCCAGCGCGGTTGTTTTAAATAACTGTTTCAAATACTTTGTCTTCATTAACGTTGTGTCCAAGATTGATTAATTTCTTTAAAGCCTAAAACGCGATTTTCCAATAAAGAAGCTAACTTGTTGTTTAAGCCGCCTAATCCTTTAAATGTGATTTCTGCCATCACCGCGCGCTTAACGTTGACGTTCGGATCTTTCGGATCGTCTAGATCGTTGTAGTAAGAACGGCCGTAAACAGAAACCGCATAACAACATGATTCATAATTTACGCCAAGCAGGTATTCACGTGCGACGTTGTTTCTGAAGTCATATTGAACATGGCCCATAATACGCCAGTTGTTCTTGATTGGTTGTACAAATGATGCAACAGCCGCATCGTACGCCACTTGACGATCTACAATTTCCTTGCGGTTAAAGTAACCAACGTTATAAAGATTTCCGTTGTCACCTGTGAAATAGGCTTGGAAATCGTGCTGAGAATTATTGCCATTAGACATCCATGCCGAGTTGGCACTTACTGTAAACTTATTTGTCAGCTGGCTCGAGATACTGACAATCGGCCCTGATGTTTTAGACGTATCTTCAGTGTCAGTGCTGTTTGTTAGCGTCACACGGCGATCAGAGAAATAAAAACTTTGGCCAACACCTGCACGAATTCGTTCAAGGCCTTCGGTATCAAACAAGCTATAGCTAACGCCCAGAGAAAGGAAGTTGTTGTCTTCTAAACGGTCATGACCATAAAAACGATACGGGCTAAAGAGCTGATCGTAGCTGATTGAAGCAGATGTGGTATCAAAGTTGGCATAGCCATTTTGATTTTCATACGGCGCGTATGCATAAAATGCACGTGGTGTAATGGTTTGAAGGTACTTACCATCACGCTGGAAAATCAAACCTGAATCGAGGGTAAACTGCGGTACGACTACCGACTTAGTTTCCGAGCTGGCATCTAGGTTTTGTGAGGCAATACTGTCTTTATCATAGAAAGTATTGATGCTTCGAACAGAAGCTTCTGGAATCACAAAGGCCCAAGGGGTGCGGTAGTTATAACGCACTGCAAACTGGTTATAAAAACGTGTACCGCTGCTTTCTTGTGCAGAGTTGTCATTAATCGATTTTTTGAAATACGCGGTGTCGTTGTTATATTCATATTGCAAACCAAGCGGATTGCCCGTCACATAGTTGAGCAAGAACTGCGGCAAGCGTGCATAAGGCTTGTCTGCATCCAAAATGGTTTTATCTAAAGTTTGATAGTCTTCAACTTTTAACTGCGCAGTCAGGCCAGGAATTTGATTTTTATACTTTAGAGTGACCGCACGGCGTAGATTCAAATCGGTTTTAGAATCTGGATTGGTATCTAAGTCAGTGATGTAATCTTTATCAGAGGCGTAGTGATATTCTGCATCTGCCGTTAAGTAATCGTTAATTTGCCATTTGTGCAAAAGGTTAAAATCTTTACGATCTTGATTATTGTATCGATCATCACTTGGTAAGTAGCCACCCCAGATTTTACCTTGACCATAATTCTCGGTGAGGTATCTAAATTCGCCTTGCATCATCATGCCACGATCTGAAATATATCGCGGAGTAACCGTTGCATCGTAATTTGGCGCAAGATTCAAATAAACCGGTACGGTGAGTTCAAGCCCACCATCGTTTGAGAAACCTAGGTTTGGGTTAAGAATCCCGGTGGTTCGGCGGTCATCAATCGGGAAATTAAAATACGGTACTGCCAAAACAGGGACATCTTTTACATATAACTTGGTGCCTTTGGTTACACCACGCCCGGTTTCCTGATTTAGTTCAATTTCTTTGGCTTGAATTTTCCAAGTTGGCTTTTGCTCGGGTGGGCAAGTGGTATAGGTGGCATTGTGCAGCACCAGTACATCCGGTGAGGTACGCTGAATCAGGTCTGCACGGCCATGCGCATGTTGCTGCTCAGAAATGTAATAGCTATTTTTTAAATCACCTTGCTGGGTTTTCAGGTTGTAATTAACCTGATCGCTTTTGGCCAGCAATCCAGCTTGTGCAAGCTGCACATTCCCTTGCGCGTTGGCATAGGTTTGGCTTTTATCGATCGTGACTTTATCGGCACGCACAGATCGCCCTTGCTGATCAATCAGGACATTGCCTTCAAGTTCTGAATCGCCATTCGGATTGTAATGTGCATAGTCTGCTGTGACTGTAGATGTGGCCTCTTTAGGGTCAACAGCTTGTGTGGTCGGACTGATCGGGGTAATCCATGTACCGCTACAAAAAGCGGAACTCAATGATTTGGTATCACGCACCTGAGCTTCTGGAGATGATTTCTCGACATAATACTGCTCAAAAAACTCTTGTCCCGGATAGGCTTTTTGAATGCTGTCCTTGAGTCTTTTATTGTCCACAGTCGAAGCTGTATCGTTGGCTTCAGCATAGCTTGATTGTATGGTGCTACCACACAAAAGTGTAAAAATAGCAGCTGCTAACGGATTAAATTTAAACTGATACTTCATTTGTGTCATTAACCAAGTATGCTAAAACGCAATTAATTATTGTCGCATCATAGAGAAAAAGTTTATAAGTGGCTACACTTAGAACTTCAAAATCTCAGCCCGTTTTAGATTTTATTGCAAATGAATACACAACGTGAACAATTGATACATATCTGGCTTACTTCGATTCTAAATTCAAGCGATTTTAGAATTCAATTTCTTGCCGGAGACGCAAGTTTTCGCCGTTATGCGCGAGTCGAATACAAAAATAATACCTATATGTTAATGGATGCGCCACCAGAAAAAGAAGATTGTGTGCCATTTGTTCAAATTGACGAGTTTTTTGATCGGCATGGTGTTCGTGTTCCGCATATTGTGGCCAAAGATCTAGCTCAAGGTTTTTTATTGCTTGAAGATTTTGGCGATGTGTTGCTTTCGACTTTACTTAATGAGCAGACAGTTGATGCCTACTATTTACAGTCGTTTAAGCAGCTCATTCACTTGCAATCGATACCGCCACAAGATCAATTTCCAGTATATAGCTACGAAAAATTGATGGCAGAAATGCATTTACTCACCGAGTGGATGCTGCCTGCGCTGGAGATTCAGCCTGATTCAGATGAGCAACAATTGATTCAGCAGACCTTTGATTTGCTCGCCAAAAATGCACTGGCTCAGCCACAAGTCATTGTGCATCGAGATTTTCACAGCCGTAACCTCATGAAACTGGGCAATGAAGAGACACTCGGTGTGATTGACTTTCAGGATGCAGTAATTGGTGCTGACACGTATGATTTGATCTCGATCACACGTGATGCTTACGTACAGTGGGACCCAAGCCGTGTTTACCAATGGTTTGAAACTTTTTATACGTTGTTGCCAGCTCAAGTAAAAGTAGCGCGTAGTTTTGAAACCTTTAAGCGTGATGCTGACTGGATGGCCATTCAGCGACACATCAAAATTTTAGGGATTTTTGTGCGCTTATTTGTACGTGACGGTAAATCAGGATATTTGAAAGATCTTCCGCGAGTCATGTGGTATTTGCTGGAAGAAAGTCAGCCTTACCCAGAACTTGCCGAATTTAGACGTTATATGATGGAACAAGTTTTACCTAAGTTTGAAGAAACTTACGGCACCTTTGAGAGTGTTGCAGCATGAAGGCGATGATTTTGGCCGCCGGACTCGGCAATCGCATGCGTCCATTGACCCTGCACACGCCTAAACCGTTACTTCAGGTTGGCGGCAAACCGTTAATCGTATGGCATATTGAAAAGCTCAAAAAAGTCGGTATTACTGATATTGTCATCAATACGGCATGGCTTGCAGATAAACTGGTCGAGGCGCTTGGAGATGGTGCTGCTCTGGGGGTAAATATCCTCTGGTCGCATGAAGGTGAAGGGCTTGAAACGGCAGGTGGAATTATTCGAGCATTACCGCTTTTGGGGCAAGATCCCTTTTTGCTGGTTAATGGCGATGTCTGGACCACCATGGCGTTTAATGAACTTACTGAAATTGAACTGCATGATAATTTGGTGCATCTGGTTTTGGTCGATAATCCTGTGCAGCATCCAAGAGGTGACTTTATACTGGCCAAACAGCGCGCCTTTACCTTTGAGCAGGCAGTAGCGGGTGAGGCATTGACCTATAGTGGTTTGGCGGTAATATCGCCTCAACTGTTTGCGGGTTTAAGTGACGGCAAAAGACCTTTGGCACCTTTATTGCAAAAAGCCATGCTTGATGGACGCGCAAGCGCACAGAAAATGCAGGCAGATTGGGTTGATGTAGGTACCCCAGAGCGATTAAGCCTGTTAGATCAACAAATTAAGCAAGGTTTCTACAGTCAACTGTGTATTCACTAAGCGGTAGAGACTAGGCGTAGACCGAGAAATCGGTATACTTCCCCTAAATTTTTAAGATGTGAAGCGGATATGCATCCATTTTTCCAAGAGTTAAAACAGGGCAGTCAGTCCCTTGGGTTGAATCTAAGCGATGATGCTTTAGGATTGTTATTAAAGTATCAAGATGCCTTGGTATTATGGAACAAGGCATATAACCTGACCGCAATTCGCGATCCAAAAGAAATGTTGGTCAAGCACTTGCTTGATAGTTTAAGCATTTTAAAGGATTTACCAGCAGGACGTCTTTTAGATGTTGGCACAGGCGGCGGAATGCCCGGTATGATTGTTGCCTTGTGTCAGCCTGAGCGTGATTGTGTATTGCTCGATTCGAACGGTAAAAAAATTCGTTTTCTCAAGCAATTTATTGCAGATTTAAAATTAAAAAATGTCATTGCAGTACAAACCCGCGTTGAAAACGAAGATTCGATCCAAGATTTGGGTAAATTTGATGTGGTGACCAGTCGTGCTTTTGCATCGCTGTCAGATTTTGTTGCGGCAGCACGTCCGTATATGCACGATTCAACTGTAATTGCAGCAATGAAAGGCTTGGTACCGACCGAAGAGGCCGAACAGTTAAAAACTGAATTTTCATGTCAAGTGATCGAACTGCGTGTTCCACGTTTGGACGAGCAGCGTCATTTGCTTTTATTGCAACAATTAAAAAATTAAGTTTGGGGTTCTCATGGCTCAGATTATTGCGATTGCAAACCAGAAGGGTGGCGTAGGTAAAACCACGACAGCTGTAAATCTGGCGGCCTCTTTAGCGGTATTGAAAAAACGGGTATTGCTGGTGGATATGGATTCACAGGGTAATGCCACAATGGGGTCGGGTGTTCAAAAAAATGACCTGTTGTATTCAGTAACCGATGTTTTACTGGGTGAAGTTCCGATTGAAACCGCGATTACCAAAGCCGAGGTCGGCTACAAAGTTTTAGGTTCTAACCGTGACTTGGCAGGCGTCGAATTGGCAATTGCAGAGCAGGATGGTCGCGAGTTTATTCTAAAAAAAGCGCTAGATACCATTCGCGATAAGTTTGATTATATTGTGATCGACTGTGCACCAAGTTTGAGTCTTATTACAGTCAATGCGCTTGCTGCGGTCGATAGTGTGATCATTCCGATGCAGTGCGAATATTATGCGCTAGAAGGTTTGGCTGACTTAACCCAGACTATTGATCGTATTCAGCAGGCGCTCAATCCGAATTTGCAGATCACTGGTGTCTTGCGTACCATGTATGATGCTCGAAACGCACTGACACGTGATGTATCGGCAGAGCTTGAGCAGTTCTTTGGTAAAAAGCTTTACGATACGGTTATTCCACGTAATGTTCGATTGGCCGAGGCGCCTGCACACGGCTTGCCGATTATTTACTTTGAAAAAAGTTCTAAAGGCGCAGTGGCGTATTTAAACTTGGCTGCCGAGATGTTGAAGAAAAGCAAAGTGAAAAAAGGAACCAGCGCATGACCACAAAAAAACGAGGTTTGGCAAAAGGTCGCGGACTCGATGCATTACTTGGTTCGATTCAAAAAGAAAAACTCCAGCTTGAAGCACAGGCAATTGATCATGGTCAGCTAAAACAAGTCGATGTTGATCTGTTAAAACGTGGTGAGTATCAACCACGCCGATTTATTCAAGAACAAGATTTAAAAGAGCTTGCAGCATCAATTGAAAAACATGGTGTGATGCAGCCGATCGTGATTCGTCCGATTCAAGATGATCAGTTTAGTTATGAAATTATCGCGGGTGAGCGTCGCTGGCGTGCAGCACAGTTGGCTGGATTAAAACAGGTTCCTGCAATTGTTCGTGATTTAAATGATCAGGTTGCCATTGCACTGGCTCTGATTGAAAATATCCAGCGTCAAGATCTCAATCCAATTGATCAAGCCTTGGCATTGCAACGCTTTCATGACGAATTTGGTCTGAGTCATCAGGAAATTGCCGAAACGGTGGGTAAGGCGAGAACAACAGTCAGCAATCTTCTGCGTTTACTCAGTCTCGATGATGTGATTAAAGACTTCATGCAAGAAGGGCAACTCGATATGGGTCATGCCCGTGCCATTCTGGCCTTGAAGGCAAAAGATCAAATTGCGATTGCAAAGGTCATCATTGATAAAAACCTGTCGGTTCGTCAAACCGAACAGTTGGTTCGCGAGTGGAATCAACCGAAACAGTCAAAGCCTAAAGAGGCAACACCACCAGATATTGAGCAATTAACCCAGCGTTTATCTGAGCGTTTTGGTGCTCAGGTTAAAATTGATCACAACAAACAAGGTAAAGGTAAGTTGGTGATTCAGTACCATTCACTTGATGAGCTAGATGGTATTCTCACCCTGTGTTTGCCAGATGCGTAATTGTTTGGTTTAAATACGCGGACTGATTTGCTATAGCTTTTATGTATGAAATAAGGCGTCGATATGAACGGTATTGATGCCTTATTTTTATTGAAAATTCATACTTTTTTAAGCTTAAGACAACAACATCTGCCACCAAAACCATACGGTGCAAGTATTGAAGTATGTTAAACTCCAGCTCGCATCTAGTATGTTTATTTGTTCAAGGTGAATGTTGGTGGTTTACACTGCTGTTGTTGGCTCATTGAGATGAGTGAAGCAAGCTAAGGAACGCTAAGCACTACTTGATATTATGCTAGTGCCGAATTAGAGGTTGATTGAGTGAAGCAAGATTTTAAGGTTTATATACGTCTAATATCCTATTTAAAACCTTATTGGGGTATCGCTTTGTTGGTGCTGATTGGTTTTGGTTTAAATGCCGCAACCGAAGTATCAGTCGCAAAACTCTTAAAATATATTATTGATGCCATTCAACTCGGTAGTCGAGAAGACTTAGACTGGTTTCCTTTGCTAATTGTATTACTGGTCTTCTTCCGTGGTCTTGGCTTATTTATGGGTGGATACTACACTGCGGTGATTTCGCGTCGACTCATTTTTAGTATTCGACAAGAAGTTTATGCCAAACTTATGCGTCTGCCCTCGCAGTACTACCTCGACAATTCCTCTGGGCATATCTCTGCCAAGATCATGTACAACGTCGAGCAACTCACGGCAGCTTCCTCTGAATCATTAAAAATTATGGTGAAAGATGGTTTGGTGACCATGGGGTTATTGGGTTATCTGCTCTACACCAACTGGCGTCTTACGCTATGTATCTTTATTTTTATGCCGATTATTGGCTTTTTGGTGCGTAAAGCATCGAAGCGCATGCGTAAACTGTCTATACAGGTGCAAAACACCATGGGCGATGTGAACCATGTGGTTCAAGAAAGTATCGCGGGTCAGGCCGTGGTCAAAAGCTTTGCAGGTGAAGCTTCAGAACAAAAGCGTTTTTATACGTCATCTGAAGACAACTTAAAGCGCGGCTTGAAAATGGTGATCGTGCAAAATCTAAACAGTCCGCTGGTTCAGTTGGTCATGGCGATGGCGATGAGCTTGATTGTATGGTTAGCACTTCGTCCACAAATTTTAGGCGACACCTCTGCGGGTGAGTTTGTGGCATATATTACCGCAGCGGGACTTTTGGCTAAGCCTGTAAAGAACTTGACCGATGTCAATGAAAAACTTCAGCGCGGTATTGCGGCGGCGTATTCGGTATTTGAAGTGCTCGATTTGCCGACAGAAGAAAATAAAGGTGTATTAACGCCAAAACTTGAAGGCGGTGTACGCTTTGATCATGTGACACTTGAATATGCAGCCGGTGTAAAAGCCATTCAAGATTTTACATTGGATATTCAGGCAGGCCAAACCATTGCTTTGGTAGGGCGTTCGGGGGCAGGTAAAACCTCTTTGGTGAATCTGTTGGTTCGCTTTCAGGAAACCACTTCGGGTGGGCTATATCTCGATGGTATTCCAATTCGAGATATTGAGCTCTCGGTGTTGCGTCAGCAAGTGGCGATGGTGAATCAGCAGGTGGTGTTGTTCAACCGTTCAGTGCGTGAAAACATTGCTTATGGCCAGCTTGAAGGTGCGGCAGATGAAGATATCATCGCGGCAGCAAAAGCCGCCTATGCGCACGAATTTATTATGAATTTACCTCAAGGCTACGACACGGTACTCGGTGCTCAAGGCCTGAATCTTTCTGGCGGTCAGCGCCAGCGTATTGCCATTGCACGTGCAATTTTAAAAAATGCGCCAATCTTGATTTTGGATGAAGCAACCAGTGCGCTAGATAATGAATCCGAGCATTTCATTCAAAAAGCCTTTGATGAAGCGATGCAAAATCGAACCACACTGGTGATTGCGCATCGTCTGTCCACCATTGAAAATGCCGACATGATTGTGGTGATGGATAAAGGACAGATTGTTGAAAAAGGTACACATCAAGAGCTGTTAGATAAACAGGGCGCTTACTTCCAGTTGCATCAGCGTAATTTTGAGGAATAAAGATTCATGTCTCTGGCACAGATCATTCAAGATGCATGGAACCGTCAAGCCAAATGGTTGGTGTTGCTGCGTCCACTGTCTTGGTTGTATTGTGCCGGTTCAAAGCTAAATAAATCTTTATTCGATACAAAACTGAAGTCGGTGTATCGTGCGCCGCTACCTGTACTGGTGATTGGGAATATTACGGTAGGAGGAAGCGGCAAGACGCCATTACTGATTCGGTTGGTCAACTATTTGCAGCTCAAGGGCGTCCGCGTGGGTGTAATTAGTCGGGGTTATGGTGCTGAAGGCCCGTTTCCGGCGCTGGTTACTCAAACCTCGACACCCGAACAAGTGGGTGATGAACCTTGTTTAATTGTTCAGTCTACCCATGTGCCGATGGCTGTCGGCCCGAATCGTCAAGCATCAATCGAATTACTCATCAAACATCATCAGCTTGATCTCATTATTAGTGATGATGGATTACAGCACTGGGCGCTGGCACGTGATCTGGAGTGGATTGTGCTGGATTTAAACCGCGGTTTGGGCAATGAAAAATTATTGCCGGAAGGATTTCTACGGGAGTCCAAACAGCGCTTGGTTGGCGCGACAGTAATCGAGCATGGTCATGCGTCTAAGTCGCCGTTGAATATGTTTTTACAGCCAAGTGAACCTTATTTAATGTCGCCTACCCATGATGTCTCTCTTTTTAATCCTCATGAGAGTTTCTATGCAGTGGTGGGGATTGGTTTTCCGCAGCGGTTTTATACCACTTTAGAATCGATGGGAATCCATGATTTTCAATGTCATGAGTTTCCAGACCATCACGACTACCAGCTGGCAGATCTTGAATTTGACGATCGGCACGCCATTATTACCACTGAAAAAGATGCTGTAAAATTACTGCCCCTGCTAAAACAGCACCCGGAATTTAGTCGAAAAATTTGGGTGGTTCCCGTCGAGGCAGTTTTATCCGACGCCTGCTACACTTTGCTCGAAGAGCAGCTTACAACACTTGGAATTCGCTTTTCTTAGGACATTCATATGAAACATATTGTCATCCCGGCTCGATTTTCCAGTACTCGTTTGCCTGGAAAGCCATTGCTTGAGATTCATGGGCGTCCGATGATCTTGCGTGTGGTTGATCAGGCCAAAAAAGTAGAGGGTTTTGATGATCTATGCGTTGCAACCGATGATGAGCGAATTGCCGAAGTCTGTCGTGCAGAGCAAATCGATGTGGTCATGACCAATCCTGCTCATCCTTCAGGAACAGATCGATTAAGTGAAGTAGCGCGTATTAAGGGCTGGGGCAAAGACGATATTATTGTCAATGTTCAAGGGGACGAGCCGCTCTTACCTGCAGCACTGGTGCAACAGGTCGCATCACTGTTGGTGGCTAAGCCAGATTGCTCGATGTCGACTTTATGTGAGTCGATTCATTCTTTAGATGAGTTCGCGCGTGACAGTATTGTCAAAGTGGTGATGAACAATGTGCAAGAAGCCCTGTATTTTAGTCGCGCCACAATACCGTACGACCGTGATGCAGCTCAGAAACAGGTTTCATCAAGTTTTGATCACGCTTACCGTCACTTGGGTTTGTATGCGTATCGCGTGAGCCTGTTACAAGAATATGTGAAATGGTCGCAAGGTGTGCTTGAGAAACTTGAGAGTTTGGAGCAGCTTCGTGTACTCGAAAATGGACATCGTATTGCCATTGCTGTTGCAGACAGCGCACTTCCACCGGGTGTGGATACACCTGAAGATCTGGCGCGTTTAAACGCATTGCCTGTTTCATATTTTGATTAATTGGAAATGATGGCGTGAAACAGCATCAAGCAAAGGTTTATCCTTGGCAAGCTACGGTGTGGAAATCGCTCACAGGACGTTTCCCTCAATTGGGTCATGGCCTGTTATTTTATGGAAAGTCGGGCAGTGGCAAACACGCTTTTGCATTGCATTTTTTAAGCTGGGTGCTGTGCACGCAAAAAAAACCAGAAGGTGCGTGCGGTGAATGCATCAGTTGTCAGTGGCTTAAATCGGATACTCATCCAAATTATGTGTATATCACTACCGATGACGACAATAAAAAACAGAATGCCAAGATCAAGATTGAAAAAATCCGCGATCTGCTGCCGTTTGTCCAGCAAACCGTCGATGGCTGGCGCGTTATTGTGATTGAGCCAGCAGAGGCTTTAAATATCGCGTCTGCAAATGCACTACTGAAAACGCTTGAAGAACCCGGCGAGAAAGTATTGATTATCTTGATTGCCGATCATTATCTGAAGCTTCCAGCAACGATTCGAAGTCGCCTTCAGCATTTTTCACTGGATCGAATGACCTTTGATCAGGCACAGGACTATTTAAGCGAACAACTACCAACGCTCGATCCAGCAGACATTCAGCTTCTGTTAAATTTGAGCAATGACATGCCGCTCAAGGCGATAGAGCTTGCAGAAGCTGACTGGTTTAACAAGCGCCGTGATTTTGTATCTGACTGGATTAAACTGGTCAAACAGAAAAATATGCCTTTGATGATTGCATCGAAGTGGCAAAAAGAGCTACCGGCGGCAGATTGGCTGATCATGTTTGAATACTTGTTGGGTGATTTAATTTGTGTCAAGCTAAATCAGGATCCTAAGAATATCGATCTGGACTTTAAGGAACTGTCGAGTGAGTATGCACTTGAACAACTCTTTGATCTATATGCGCAGATCCAGCATTCAAAACAATTGATCGGACAGAATGTTCAAACCAATCTTGTGATCGATCAATTGTTTATTCAGCTCATGAACGTCAATGGGAGTTGAACATGGAATCGAGAATTAGTGGCGGCCTGATTCATGTGCACATTCCGGATCGGGCAACCTTGCAAGCCAGTTATATGCATTTTGTACAAGGTGGCGGCTTGTTTATCCCTTCTAGAGAATCAGTCACGTTAGGCGAGGAGATATTTGTCCTTGCAACCTTGCCTGAACAAACACTGAAAATTCCACTTACGGGAAAAGTCATCTGGATTTCTCGTAAGCAAGCTGGAATCAAACCACAAGGGTTTGCCATACAGCTCTCTGGAGAGCGAGGTATATACTATAAAACTGAAGCCGAAAAAATTTTGGCAGGTAGTATGTCCTCAGATCGCTCAAATTTTACCATGTAGTTTTAGGAAAGAATTGTGTTTGTAGATACGCATTGTCATTTAACCATGCTCGACTTAACGCCATATGGTGGCGATTTGGATCAGGCACTAAACGAAGCGCGCGCGGCAGGTGTATCTAAATTTATGAGCATCTCTGTCGATCTTGATGACCATATCGCATTATCAGCGATTGCAGCGCGTCATGAAGATGTCGGGTATACGGTAGGGGTGCATCCGTGTGAAGATGTTGAAGTCATGGCACGAGCAACGACAGAGTATCTGGTCGAGTTGGCTCAACCCGAAAAAGTCTGGGCACTTGGTGAAACAGGGCTCGACTATTATCACAGTGCGGAATTCGTCGATCAGCAAAAGGCCTGTTTTGCGCGACATTTGCAGGCATCCAAACAGGTCGGAAAGCCTGTGGTGGTGCATACACGCTCTGCCAAGACCGATACTATTGATATCATTCGTGCAGAGCAATCGACACACGGTATTTTGCACTGTTTTACCGAAGACTGGGAAACCGCTAAAGCTGCTTTGGACTGTGGTTATTATATTTCGTTCTCAGGAATTGTATCGTTTAAAAATGCGCAAGATTTACGCGATGTTGCCAAACAAGTGCCGCTTGATCGTCTGCTGATTGAAACCGATAGTCCATATCTTGCGCCAGTACCGTATCGCGGTAAATCAAATGAACCAAAATACGTGCCATATGTAGCCAAAGCGTTGAGTGATGTATATGATAAATCACTCGAGGAGATTGCATTGATTACACGTCAAAATTTTGAAAATCTCCTTGCAAACACATAACTTTAAAATGACATAGATAAGCGAGTGACGGCGTGAAGATGGATCGACAAGCTCAGTTCAGGGCAAGAGAAGCATTAATATTTGAAGTGGCAGAGCAACTTCTTCTCGACAATGGAGAAGCCGGTATGACACTTGATGCCTTGGCTGCTGAACTGGATCTCGCCAAAGGAACGCTGTACAAGCATTTTCAGAGTAAAGATGAATTGTATATGCTGCTTATTGTTCGTAATGAGCGCATGCTGCTAGAAATGGTACAGGACAAAGAAAAAACCTTTCCAGAGCATCTGGCATTCTTTATGTTGCATCATTTACATCATCCCGAACGTACAGTGTTATTTCATCAAATCGAAGAACGCTTATCGACTACTGGTCAGGGAATTTATCATCTGTTTCAAGAGTTGTATCAGGTGCGCAAACAGCGCTTGAGAATCATCATCAACATGACTGAAAAATATCTTGAAGAAATTCATAGTACCATGCCGGTGCGGGACTATTTGGCTGCAATTTGGTCGCTGACCCATGGCGCAGCGGCTATTTTAAATTCGAGCTTTTATCAGCGCTATTTAGGATCTCGCGATACTTTACGCGTGGCCTATATTGATCAGGCATTGGCGCTTCCAAAACATCTTCAAGAACCTCATTTTGTTTAGAGTATCCACATGAACAATAAACCACTGCGGCAGTCCGGTTTTACCTTGGTCGAGCTGATGGTGGTCATTGTAATTGTTGGAATTTTAGCGTCACTGATTGTTTTGAATATAAGTGGTGTAGATCAGCGTAAAGCCATGCAGGCGCGCGAGTTCTTTCTCTTGGATTTACAGCGTATTAATCGCGAAGCTACAGATCAGGGGCGAATTCTAGCGCTGGCAACACTTCCACAAACCGATGTACGCCCATTTGGCTACCAGATACTTGAGTACATAGAACCGTCTGCTCAAACCGTCATTCAGGCCAATAACAAATGGCAAGTCTACAAAGACCTTCCAGTGCGCTCATTGCCTACCAATGTCAGCTTTCAAATTCGGCCTGTAGATTACGATTATCGTGCCGCATCGAATCAGGATCTGGTGGGGCAACAGGCGCCTCAGTTGGTCTGGTTAGGAAATGGCGAAGTTAAACCTGTTCGCATCCAGTTTTATTCTGCCCAGACACCAGTCGGTGCAGAAATTGAAGTAGATCACTTGGGTAAAATAAATGAAAACTAGAGGGTTTACATTATTAGAAGTGATGGTGGCGCTCGCGATTTTTGCAACCGCTGCGGTGGCCTTGACCAAGCTCGGTATGCAGTATACTCAGTCTACGGCCAATGCCGTATTAAGAACCAAAGCACAATTCGTGGCAATGAACGAAGCCGCCATGATGCAAATTAATCGTGAATGGATGCAAGGCACATCTTCAAAGCAAGTGACGTCTCAGGGTGAAACGTGGCAAGTCGATAAAATTGCGCAGGCGACGATTAGCCCAAACGTACAGCGGATTGAAATTCAGATCAGCCGCTTTGATCCTCAGCAAAACAAAGTTGAAGCGGGAATTACGCATATGGTGTTTTTCAATTATCCGCCTAAAGAAAACGTCTCATGAAAAAAAGATCGGGATTTACGCTGGTTGAGCTCTTGGTGGCGATTGCGATTTTTGCGGTTCTTTCTGCATTGGGCTGGAAAATTTTTGACTATCTGATTAAGACCAAGGAACGCAACCAGCAACATGAGCTTCAGATTTTTGAGTTGCAAGATGCCTATCAAATTATACTTCGAGATTCACTGCAGCTCATCCCGATGACTGCCAATATCAACGGACAAATCCGGCCTGCACTCAGCCTGAGTGATACCAGTTTGCAATTTAGCAAGGCAGGAGTGAGTGATCCGCTCAAAGAGGGCCTCGCGCCATACGAACGTATTGAATATCGTTATGTACCCAGTGAAAAGATGGTATATCGGTTGAAATACCGTAGCCTGAATATCACCAACAACGAGCAGCCAGAATCGAGTGTACTGCTCAAAAATGTAGATCAATTTCGAATAACGGTGTTGAATCCGCAGATACTCAACCAGTGGCCTGAGGCGGGTGCAGATTTAAGTCAGCCTACCAGCATGCAGCGCCTGCCGCGAGGGCTTAAGATTGATGTACAGCGTTCAGATGTAAACTATGAATGGATTTTTCCGCTTTTAGATACTCAATTTATGAGTGTAAACGGATCATAGGCCAAAGGATAAACCGATGAAACGACAGCAAGGCGTTGCGTTAATCACGATTCTGGTAATGGTGGCTTTGGCAACGATTTTGGCAGCATCTATTGTAAAACATCAGAGCAATACGGCACAAAATACAGGATATCTAATCCGTCAAAACCAATCCCTGTTATATGCAAAAAGTGCCGAAGCATTTTTTTCCGAATTGCTGGTGCAAGATGCACAAAATGCGGCTGAAGCAGATCATCCAGCAGAAATCTGGGCTCAGCCCATGCCACCGTTTCCGGTTGAAGATGGTTTTGTCTCTGGCGTATTAAAAGACGAATCGGGAAAATTTAATCTGAATAATCTGGTCGATGCGCAAGATAAAGTCGATGAAAATGCCAAAGCATGGTTTGAGCAGTTACTGGTACGTGTGGGATTGTCACCACAGTTAAGTGAAGCAGTGATTGACTGGCAAGATCGTAATGATGAAGTGTCGGGTTCTGCTGGCGCAGAAAGTAGCTATTATCAAGGTTTGAGCCGTCCTTATTTGGCAGCCAACACAAAATTTCATAGTGTGGATGAGCTGCGTATGGTTCGCGGATTTGAGGGTAAAAATTTTGATTTAATACGTCCTTATGTCACAGCATTACCTTCAAATGCACCGACTAAAGTCAATATTAATACGGCATCTACGCTACTCTTGACCAGCTTGGATACCAGTTTAAATCCGGCAGCCGTTCAAAACGCACTACAAGAGAAAATGTCCAATATGGGATACTTTAAAAGTGTAGATGAATTGTGGACGCTTGATGCCTTTAAGGGGGTCAGTGCGGAAAACCGGAACAAATTTAAAAATTTGCTCGATGTTCGCTCAGATTATTTCAGAGCTTACATTGAGGTGTTGTTAAGTGAACGTAAACGTCAGTTTACGAGCGATCTGGTACGTATCAATAAAAAAGTTTATGTGTATTCTCGTAGTTTAGCATCTGTGCCCAAAGCTGCTATGGACTAATTTTTAGTAGAGCAATCATGAATTTTGAGGTATTTGAAGAAGAAAAATACGCAATTGAGTTGAATTAAGACGTTTTGCTAATTGTCAGTAACGTTAAAAGAAATGTAATGCCTGACGAATTGATCTATAATGTACGATCTAGTTGTCGAAGTTTGATCGGACGCATGTTAATTCGTAAGTTATTCAAATTTGAAAATGCGCATATTGTGCGTAACTGTACCTCAGATCGTTGCAAACGTTCAATCCACGGTCACAGCTATAAAGTTGAATTGCTACTTAAAGCCAATAAACTCGATCATGGTCAGATGGTTTACGATTTTGGGTTGCTTAAAGGTGTGATTAAAGAGCTGTATGACAGTTTTGATCATGCGATCTGTTTCTGGCAAGACGACAGTCCTGAATATATTCAGGCGTGCAAACAGTTTAGTGCGCGTTGGGTATCATTGCCAGTGTCGCCATCTGCGGAGCAATTTTCACGTATTTTCTTTTATCTAGCGCAACAAGTGCTTAACTCAACCATCACGCAAAATGGTGAAGGGGATGTCGAGGTATATTCTGTGATTGTGCATGAAACAGATACAGGATATGCGCAAAGCTTTATTGAAGATATTGAAAACCCGCAAATGGGACAACTTCATTTGCAAGATATTATTTTCTCAGAACAAGTGCAAACTGAATGGACAGATGCACTAATGTATGAGAAGTTAAAGCAAGGTAATCGATTTAAAAATCCACAGGTTGAGTTACAGGTTCAGGTTTAACTCAACCTATCACTCATCATTACATGGTATGAAATAAGCGTTTAGGATGAAAAAATGCAGTTGACTGAGCAACAACATGAAAAACTCAGTAAAGTTCAGTTGGATGAAAGTTGGAAATATTCTTTAGCGGAATTTTTGTTAAGTTCACGCATGGATGACTTGCGTGAATTCTTGATGCAGCAAAAAAATCAAGACAAGATCATCTATCCGCCAAGTAAGCAAATCTTCAATGCGCTTAATACAACACCGTTGGCTGATGTCAAAGTGGTGATTTTAGGACAAGATCCCTATCACGGGCCCAACCAAGCCAATGGGCTAAGCTTCTCTGTGCAAAAAGGCATTACACTGCCACCCTCACTTCGAAATATTTTTCACGAGCTCAATACTGACTTAGGCATACCATTGTCCAAGCATGGTGATTTAACCAAGTGGGCGGATCAAGGTGTATTACTGCTGAACAGTGTTTTAACCGTTGAGGCAGGACAGCCGACTTCACATCAGGGCAAAGGGTGGGAGCAGTTTACCGATGCCGTGATTGATGTATTAAATGAGCAGTGTGAACATATTGTTTTTATTTTATGGGGTGCTTACGCACAACGTAAAGGTCAGCGTATTGATCGTGAAAAACATTTGGTATTAAAAGCAGCGCATCCATCTCCACTTGCCGCAAATCGTGGTGGATTTTTTGGATGTAAAGTATTCTCCAAAGCAAATAATTATCTGAAACAACATGGCATTGAGCCAATAGACTGGCAGCTGGACGCATGAGTAATTCTTCCGACGTAACACGTTATCATCCGGATTTAATTGTTGAAGAAGCAAGTAATGGTTGGCGTATTATTCGTCTTAACCGTCCGAAATCCCTACACGCACTTGATGAGTCGATTGTCACCGCGCTGTTGCAGGTGTTTGAAGAGTTTCATGAAGATGACGAAGTAAAAGCCATTTGGTTGGATTCCACTACGCCAAAAGCATTTTGTGCAGGTGGAGATGTACGCAAATTAAGACAACTGGTGATTAATCAGGAAGTCGACAGTGCAAATCGTTTTTTTGAAAAAGAATACGCGCTTGATTTGCTGCTACATAACTATGCCAAGCCCATCATTGTTTGGGGTGAGGGTTATGTAATGGGTGGTGGTCTTGGTCTATTTATGGCTGCACCGTTCAGACTGGTTACCCCGTACTCACGCTTGGCAATGCCAGAAATCAATATCGGCCTTTATCCTGATGTAGGAGCCAGTCGTTTTCTGGCCGACCGTGGGCCTGTAGGGTTGTTTACCGGATTAACGGGTTCCATCATGACCGCGGCAGGGGCCTATAGTATCGGCTGGGCGACCCACATTTGTGATGCGCAGCGTGACAATGTACTTAAAAAAGTACTGGATATCGACTGGACTCATTATCCAGCAGGAAATTTTAGAGCCATTGATGACACGTTAAATAGTTTGCATCGTCCTGTTGCAGCGGGTCCGCTACAAAATTCACTCGATGTGATTCATAGTGTATGTAAGGGTCAAAACTTCGAACAGGATTATCAGTCGATTGTCGGGTTAATCGATGCTCGAAGCGACTGGCTACGTCAGGCCAGTGAAAACTTGCAAAAAGGCTCTCCAAGCACTGCTGCAATCACTTGGTTGTTGTGGCAATGGGGCAGAAAAGTACATGCATGGGACGAAGTGTTTAAACTTGAAGCGCAAATCTCAGACTGGAAAATTCGCCATCCTGACTTTGTAGAAGGAGTGCGTGCGCGTCTGGTCGATAAGGATTTGTCTCCAGCATGGAAAAATACCCAAGATTTAAGTTTGAAAGGGATTTTAGGTGACCATCCACCTGTGACGGATATTGCAAGCTGGAATGAGCTATTGAAGCATTACGGTATTATGAATTAAGCAAAATGTCTGATCGAAAAGAAACAGATGAACAGTGGATGCGGCTTGCTTTCGAGCAAGCCGCTGTTGCTGGTGCATGTAACGAAGTGCCAGTGGGTGCCATTATTGTGAGCCAAAATAAGATCATTGGCTCAGGTTATAATGCGCCAATCAGCTTGCATGATCCTACTGCACATGCTGAAATCCGTGCCATCCGAATGGCATGCGAGTCAATTCAAAATTATCGACTCCCTGAAGATGCGACCCTTTATGTCACTTTAGAGCCATGCACAATGTGCGTGGGGGCTTTGGTACATGCGCGCATACATCGCGTCGTGTTTGCCACTACTGAGCCAAAAGCTGGTTCGCTTGTGAGTGCGCGTCAACTTTTAAACTTGGGTTATTTCAACCATAAATTTATTTATGAGTATGGGTGTTTGCAAGAAGAATGTTCGACTCAACTGAGTGACTTTTTTAAAAAGCGCCGTGAACAAAAGCGATTACTCCGATTGCAATATAGTGCGCAAAGCTCAGATTAAATTGACCTGAATGCACACATTTTCTGAAAATGATGGCCTTGAGTAATTGCGTTAAATTGAGTATGTTGATTCGACAATTCGAATTGTCAAAGGAAAGCATATGAACGCAATAACGGTAAAAAAAGAATTTAATGCGTCTATCGATCAGGTTTTTGATATTTTGTCTAAACACTCTGCCTATAACAAGCTATTTGCTCCTATACAGGTTGTGCGTGTGAAAGACTCATCTGATCCGGCACGGCCAGATGGAATTGGATCAATTCGAAGAATGGGGTTGGGTCCAGTTAAACCCATACAAGAAGAAATCACTTATTTAGAAGAAAATAAGCGTATTGAATATAAATTGATTCATAATCCATTAATTAAGCATCATATTGGGATTATCGAGTTTGAAGCACTCTCAGATACACGTACGCGAGTGACTTATACGATTGAATTAACAGCAAAAGTACCCTTTGTAAGTAAATTAATTCTTGCACAACTCAAGTCAGCCATTACACTAGGTTTTTCAAAATTAGCAAAATTGATAGGTTAGCCATAATTCAATGACAGCGCATATCATCACAATCGATGGTCCAAGTGGATCAGGTAAGGGAACGCTTGCGGCAAAGCTTGCATCACATTACGGATTTCATCTTCTAGACTCGGGCGCATTGTATCGTTTGCTGGGGCTGTCATTGCACAACAAACAGCTACTCGATCAGCTTTCAGATCAGCTAGATGAATGTGTGAAGATTGCACAGCATTTGGATATTCAATTTAATACTCAATCTGGTGGAATATCGATCGATCTGGAAGGGCAAGATGTCACCAAAACGATTCGAACAGAGCATGTGGGTGAATACGCATCGAAGGTGGCTGCTGTGCCAGAGCTTCGTCAAGCATTGTTTGATCGTCAGCGCGCATTTATTCAAGCACCTGGTTTGGTCGCCGATGGTCGTGATATGGCCACTGCGATTTTTCCGGAAGCACAAGCGAAAATTTACCTCACTGCATCGGCAGAATCTCGCGCAGAGCGCCGTGTAAAACAGTTGCAGGGTATGGGGCTTGATGTTAAAATAAACGACATTTTGGCCAATATACAGGCACGTGATAAGCGTGATATGGAACGAGAGGTTGCCCCTCTGCGTCCTGCACCCGATGCCTATATTATCGACAGTTCGGCGTTATCTATCGACGATGTTTTTCAGTTAATGACAGATTACATCGATCTTCGTCTGGCCTAAAACAAATTAACAATCAGTTGAAGCATAGCTTGATCAGTTTTACACGGACTATGTAGAGACTTAACTAAACCGGCCTTGTCTGATCCAAGACCGCTGACTTTATCAGGTATATCATGACCGAATCTTTTGCAGCCCTCTTTGAAGAAAGTGAATTAAACCTCAATGTAGAAAAGGGTGCAGTCATCCAAGGTGTTGTTGTTAGCATCGATAGTGACTGGGTAACTGTTGACACTGGCCTTAAATCTGAAGGCGTTGTTGACCGTACTGAATTTTTAAATGATCAACGTGAACTTGAAGTTCAAGTTGGTGATACTGTTGACGTTGTTGTTGAAGCGCTTGACAACGGTATGGGTCAAACAGTTTTGTCACGTGAAAAAGCTAAACGTGCTGAAACTTGGACTAAACTTGAAAAAATCTTTGAAGACGGCGAAATCGTTACTGGTGTTATTTCTGGTAAAGTAAAAGGCGGTTTCACTGTTGATATCGGTCCAGTTCGTGCGTTCCTACCAGGTTCATTGGTTGACACTCGTCCTATCCGTGACACGACTCACCTTGAAGGTAAAGAGCTCGAGTTTAAAGTAATCAAGCTTGATGCAAAACGCAACAACGTTGTTGTTTCTCGTCGTGCGGTAATGGAAGCTGAATCTTCAGCTGACCGTGAAGCGCTTCTTGCTCAGCTTGAAGAAGGTCAAACTGTTACTGGTACCATCAAAAACCTTACTGATTACGGCGCGTTCGTTGATCTTGGCGGTATTGATGGTCTTCTTCACATTACAGACATGGCTTGGAAACGTATCAAGCATCCATCTGAAGTGGTTGAAGTGGGTCAAGAAGTTACTGTTAAAGTACTTAAATTTGACCGCGAGCGTAACCGTGTATCACTAGGTCTTAAACAACTTGGTGAAGATCCATGGTTAGCGATCATGAGCCGTTACCCTAAAGGTTCTATCGTTAAAGCACGTGTAACTAACTTGACTGACTACGGTTGCTTCGCAGAAATCGCTGAAGGCGTTGAAGGTCTTGTTCACGTATCTGAAATGGACCACACTAACAAAAACATCCACCCATCTAAAGTTGTTCAGATTGGTGACGAAGTTGATGTTATGGTTCTTGAAGTGGACGAAGAGCGTCGTCGTATTTCTCTTGGTATCAAACAAACTCGTGCTAACCCATGGGAAGAGTTTGCTAAAGCACACGAGAAAGGCGAAAAAGTTTCTGGTACGATCAAGTCAATCACTGACTTCGGTATCTTCATCGGTTTACCAGGTGGTATCGACGGTCTAGTACACTTGTCTGATATTTCTTGGAACGAACAAGGCGAAGAAGCTATCCGTCGTTACAAGAAAGGTGACACTGTTGAAGCGGTTATCTTGTCTGTAGACGCTGAAGGCAACCGTATCAGCCTTGGTATCAAGCAATTGAACAGCGATCCATTCAACGATTTCTTAGCTGCGAACGAACGTGGTGCGTTGGTTAAAGGTACTGTAACTGCTGTAGACGCTAAAGGCGCTACTGTTAAGTTAGGTGACGAAATCGAAGCGACACTAAAAGCATCTGAAATCAACCGTGATCGCGTTGAAGATGCAACTAAGTTCCTAGAAGTTGGTCAAGAAGTTGAAGCGAAAATCATCAACGTAGATCGTAAATCTCGCTCTATCAACTTGTCTATCAAAGCGAAAGACGAAGCTGAAGAGAAAGAAGCGGTTGCGAACCTTCGTACAGCTTCTGTATCTCAAGACAATGGTCCTAAGACTATTGGTGACTTGATTAAAGCGCAAATGAAATAAGTACTGTTAAAAAAGTACGGTTAGTGTAACTAATTGGTACTTTTTATACAATTACTGTAAACGGTAGCGTAGTATTAGTGTACTGCGCTACCGTTTTGTATTTAAACAGGTTATTATAAAACTTAATTCAAAGCAGCAATAATTAAAGAGGTCATCGATGACTACTGAAGCACTTAACAAGTCTGACTTAATAGAACGTATTGCTTTAAAAAATCCACATTTGGCTGAACCTTTGGTTGAAGAAGCAGTCAGAATCATGATCGACCAAATGATCGATGCATTATCAAATGATAATCGTATCGAGATTCGTGGTTTTGGGAGCTTTGCGTTGCATCATAGAGAACCTCGTGTAGGCCGTAACCCTAAAACAGGCAGATCGGTTGAAGTTGCTGCAAAAGCTGTTCCTCATTTTAAGCCCGGTAAAGCACTTCGTGATGCCGTGAATGAGGCAATTACTAAATAAATTATAAACTCAATAAAATGAGGTCTTTATGCGTTATATACTTGTCGCATTACTCGTTATTTTGTTCGGATATTCATTAGCATTGGTACTTCAAAATCCAACAGAATTACCGGTCGACTTATTGTTTACTCAAGTTCCTGCTATGCGATTGGGCTTGTTACTCTTACTGACTTTGGTGCTCGGCGTTATCATCGGCCTATTGTTAGGGGTGTTAGTCTTTAAGGTAATCCAGAAAAGCTGGGAAATTAAAAGACTACGTAAAGATATCGAATACTTACGTAAAGAGCAGATTCAAACTGCTCAGATCGCTGCTGCCGAGGCCGCAGCCAGTGTAAGACACGAAAAAACCGTATTAGATGTGCAACCTGAACCTCAAAACCGTAATCCACTTTAAATAGCATACAGATTAGTTTTTTAAGTTGTGATGATTACAAATAAAATGGCTCTCTCATCTAGGGGCCATTTTTTTATTTAATTCCGAGAAAGCGTAAAATTGCAGTGGTGCCTACGGCTGAAAGAATGACAAATACCAAAGAGCCGTTTTTCCAAGCAATACCGATTGCCACGAGCACACCGATTAGCTTACTCATTCCACTAAACTGATCTTGTTCAAATAACGTGTTAAAAACGGCTAACGTGAATAACAATACGCATGCAGCATCAGACATGAGTTGTTTGTGTTTTTCTTGAAACGAAATTTGGTGGGCAAGGTAGAAGCCAGTATAACGAATCAGATAAGTACCCGCTGAAAGCACAATTATTCCAATAAAAATAATGATTTCATTAGTATTCATTTTGATTTTCTTCCGAGTAAAAGGCCCAACATTGAAACTAAAACAGGCAATCCTGTTGCAAGAAACGGGATTGAGGTCAGCGAAAGTCCTGCACCAAGAAAAGCGCGTTTCCGGGTGGTCTTGTTTTTTAACATCGGCATAATGAGCGCAAATAAAATTGCTGGAAAAGCGGCATCGATACCAAACGCATAAATATCTGGAATAAATCGACCCAAAATATAGCCTAAGATAACGCCTAAAGGCCAAAAAATTGCAACGCAAATACCGCAGAACCAGTAGGCCTTAGCTTTGAGTCCCAGATCCGATTGACTTAAACCGAACATGACACTTTCGTCATTCATAATATGGCAGGCCAAAAATTTTAAACGATTATTTTGGATAAATTCTGCGACTGATAAGCCAAAAGGCAAGTGACGTAAATTAATCAGGATACCTGTACATGCTGCAAAAATTGGATGTGCACCAGAAGCAACCATACCAATAAAAGTAAATTCTGCCGCGCCCGCTAAAACACTCACAGATAACAGTACTGGAATCCACATAGGAAGCCCAAAGCTGGCAGCGACCGAGCCAAGTGATAGACCAACGATACCAATCGCAATGGAAATCAATATGATGGCTTTAGCGAGAGAAATGTATGTTTTGGTTGACATGATTGTTTTTTATATCAAACGAACGTACGTTATAATAGTTTATTCTACATCGTTCGTCAAAACGAACAATCGTTTTTTATGGTGAGTTATGTCGTTGCCCATTGAAATTGTCTCTAAAAATTTACAGCGAGAAAGACAAAAAGCTGGTTTGTCACTGGCAGAAGTAGCACGGCGCGCTGGAGTTGCAAAATCTACCTTATCGCAACTTGAAGCTGCTCAAGGTAATCCAAGCCTTGAGACATTATGGGCGCTGTGTGTTGCACTGGATATTCCTTTTGCAAAATTAATGGAAAGTCATGGCCCCCAGACTCAAATTATTCGATTTGGCGAGGGGCCATCGGTTTCATCCGAAGTAGCGCATTATCAGGCCATCCTTCTTGCGGTATGTCCGACGGGTGCTCGTCGAGACCTATATATTTTAACCACGCAACCGGGAGAACCAAGATTAAGTCATCCACATCCGATTGGAAGTGTTGAGCACATTGTCATTATGAAAGGGCAAGCCAGAGTGGGGCTGACATCTGAGCCTAAGATTCTGAACGAGGGTGATTACATTTGTTATCCGGCCGATCAGGAACACATTTTTGAGGCGCTTGAAGCAGATACGCGTGCAATACTGATCTCTGAACAAAGATAATGTCGATTGGACTTGTCTTAGACGCTTTTTTTAATAAAAACCACATTCATGCTTTGTGCAAAGCATGAATACATCTATAATTACCCGAATTTTAAGCTGTGGAATTAGATTCGTGAGTATTATTGTTGCCTTAGACGCAAAGAGCCAATATGACGCTTTGAGCATTGTAGATCAGCTCGATCCATCACTTTGTCGTGTCAAAGTAGGCAAGGAGCTATTTACTCACGATGGGCCGCAAACAGTCAGAATTTTGCAAGATCGAGGTTTTGAACTATTCCTCGATTTGAAATTTCATGACATTCCAAACACCACAGCACAAGCCGTATGTGCTGCAGCAGATTTGGGGGTGTGGATGGTGAACGTTCATGCCTCGGGTGGTCGTAAAATGATGGAAACCTGCGTTGAACGTCTTAAAGCAGGAAACTATCAGACACAACTGATTGCCGTGACTGTATTAACCTCGATGGGTCGTGAAGATTTACGTGATATTGGTCTAGATATTGAGCCGTCTGAACAGGTAAAACGCTTAGCTCAACTTACTAAAGAAAGCGGTCTTGATGGTGTGGTATGTTCGGCGCAAGAAGCAAAGATGTTGCGTGATCTTTTAGGTCAAGATTTTGCGTTGGTAACCCCAGGTATTCGACCTGAAGGCGCCAATGCTGATGATCAAAAGCGCATCGTGACACCGAAACAAGCGATACTGGATGGCTCGACGCACTTGGTGATTGGTCGCCCAATCACGCGTGCAGAAAATCCAAATGAAATGCTGAAAAGTATTTTATCTAGCCTTGCTTAAAGCATAAGCACCAAACTCATCAAAATTGGTGCAAGCAATGACAGAATAATGCCGCTGACCATCGCATACGGCACATAATGTGTGCCGCATGACTGCTTGACCATGGCCAGCGTAGCATCCATCGATGTAGCGCCTGCGCTAGAAATTGCTGAGCGAGGGAATCGCCAGCCAAAACAATACATCAACAATATTGCAAAAATTTCGCGAAACAAATCGGTCAAGAGCGCCATTCCACCGAGTTCACTAGAATGTAGCTGTGTCAGTAAAATACCAGACATCGAATACCAGCCGTACCCTTGGGAGAGCGCGAAGGTCTCTTTAAGTGAAAGGTCGTGTAGAAAGTAATGACATCCCAACGCTGCCAAGCAAGATCCTAAAATTGCAGCACATGGCACCACCAGTATTTTCCAGCTGAGCCATGATCTGTCTAAGCGTGTAAAAGCCAGTTCAACCCCAATGAGGAAAATAAACAATAACAATAAATACCAGCTATTAAAGTGCGGATCCCAGTTTTGCCATAAACAGATGGCGCCAATAGCTCCCCCTAGCATTAAGGCCAGACAGGCATGACTAATATTTTTAATTGCGTTTAAAAATAGTGAAAATGAAATTTTACCTTGCACGCTATCACGATCTAAGAGCTGATAGGCAAGCATACACACTACAAACGAAGCACATGTGGTCGTGAAAGCCAGAATCAGCGCAGTTGGCAAAATTTGTTGTGGATCTTTAAGCTGATGAAATGCAAAGCTAAATTCAAAAGCGACCGCCATAAGTAGCAAATAAGAAAAATAAGGCAGTACTTTAAATACGAGCTTCTGCAATGTTTGAGATAAACGAGGCCCCAAAAAATAACCCAGAGTACCTACAATTAAAATTTGTGTAATAAGAAGAAGAGATTGCATGAAATAAGTAAGCTGTAGACAACTTACTTATTATGACGATCATCAATTATACTGCAATCTTTTTTGCATCCCGATTTGACCAGAGATGATAATCCGCGATATCAACTTTACGGGTTTGAAGCCAGTATTGCCAAGTATACGTTGGCCAGAGTGAAAAGTTTTTTCCTTCTTGGGTTTGATACCAACTGACACATCCTCCTGCTTGCCATACGGTACCTTGTAATTGCTGTTGAATTTTTTGATTGAATCGATCTTGTTGTTCTTGTTTAACTTCAATGGCGCTGCATTGTGACAGATCGACTTTTCTAATTAACTGTAGAATATACTCGACTTGTGATTCAATCATGAAAATCACTGAATTATGACCCAATACGGTATTGGGGCCGAGTAACTGAAACAGATTTGGAAAGCCTGCCGTACAAATACCATAATAGCTTTCTGGACCATTTTTCCACGCTGTTTTGAGTTCGATATTTTGCTTGCCATGGCATTCAAACTTTTTTAGATAAATGCGCGGATCGGTTACAAAGCCCGTGCCATAGATCAAACAGTCAATGGGGCGTTCTTTACCGTCATTGGTCACTATGCTATGTGCTTTTAATTCCCGAATGCCGTCTGTAATAAGTTCTACATTTTCTCGATTAAACGTCGGGAAGTATTTGTTCGATATTAGAATTCGCTTACACCCCATGACAAAATCGGGTGTAAGTTTTTTGGCAAGTTGCTTATCTTTTACCTGATAACGAATAAATGCTTCTGCCAGTTTTTGCCCGTATTTCATAATGGTGGGTTTAACAATCGGTACAACCCGCGATTCATTACTCCAGTACAGTCGAGTACGATGCAGCTTGCGATACGCTTCAGAGTGTTTAAATAATGTTTGATCCAGCTTTGAATAACGTCGTTCATCGCGCGGAATTACCCATGCTGCAGTGCGCTGCATCACGTAAAGCTGTTTGACTTGAGGTGCAATTTCGGGGATATATTGAATTGCACTACCACCTGTGCCAATCGAGGCAACATGTTTATTACTTAGATCGTAGCTGTGATCCCATTGAGATGAGTGAAACACTTTTCCTTTGAATGTTTCAATGCCTTTAATATGCGGGATTTGCGGAACATGCAAAGGCCCCGAAGCAAAAATTAAGAATTGTGCTTGAAGTGGTGCTTGGTCTTTAATGTCGATATGCCAATAACATCCATCTTCATCATATTTTGCGCAAATGACTTCATGTTCAAAACGACAAAATTCTTTGAATTGATAACGCGCTGCTAGATCTTGCATATATCCAAAAATTTCATCGGCTTCTGCATAGCGTTTAGACCAGTCAGTTTTGGGAGCGAATGAAAGGGAATACATATGCGACTGAACATCGCAGGCTGCCCCCGGATACTGATTGTCTCGCCATGTTCCACCTAAATCTGCTGCTTTTTCTAACACGACAAAATCACGAATATTGTTTTGGAGTAGTCGAATGGCCATGGCTAAACCACCAAAACCTGCTCCAATAATGGCAATCTTTATTGTTTGAATCTTTTGATAGGATGCATGCTGCATGATTTATTCCTTGGTTAAACCTTAAGCATGAGATTAAAGACTGCTATCTGTAAATTCCATGATTGCACTGCCATTAAAATTGATAGATTCGGCAATTAAAATTAATTGGTATTTATAGTAAAACATTTTGGTAGTTTTAATATAGTTGAAAGAATGAAGCGCTCCATCCTCGGACTTATGTATCTTATCCAAGGTATGCGGAATGCGGGTATCGACGTAGATACACGCTTGGCATCCATTGGAATTAAGCTCGATGCAATCGATCCGAACTCGATCATTCATGACTCACTTGAGTGGGACATCCAGTATGTGATTGGAAAAGATGTTGCGCCTGAAAACGGACTGTTTATTGGGCAGCATTATGCATTGGCAGGTTATGGCCCTCTATTGATGCTGCTTGTTACGAGTGACAGTATCCGCACAGCGATTTGTAAAGGCATTGAATATCAGAAACTGACTCATCTTTCAGGTGAGCTAAACCTAATCACGACCACAGCAAAAACTTCTTTAGTATACCGACCATCAGATTTAAACTCTTCAATAGGTTTGCTCAGAGCACAGTGTGAAGTCTCAGGCACTTATAAATTTATTCAAGATATTTATAAAATGATGGGGCTTATGGCGCCAGAGATTCGGGTTGAATTGCCATTTTCAGTACCTCAGGACCCTCAAATACTGCATCAATATTACGATTATTATGGTCTTAATCTGCATTTTGGCCATACGTGTGCGGCTTTTAGTCTTGATGCGGATGTGTTGGATGTAAAAATTCCATCTGCCGATGCAATTACGCATCGTGTATATGAGGTGAAATGTCAGACAGAAATTGATCGCTTAAATGCCGAGCAAAAAAAGCAACCACTGCTCGTGCAGCAAGTGCATGATTATCTGGAGTTACAACAAGGTGTTATTCCAACGATGGCAGAAACGGCTTTTGCACTGAATATACCTGAACGAACACTTCGACACCAATTACAGCAACACGACACCAGCTATAAAAAAATACGTGAACAGTTGATTAAGGATAAAGCACTCAAACTTATGGAATATAAAGAATACTCAATTGAAATGATTGCAGAATTGCTTGGTTACTCTGAACCTGCTGCATTTAATCATGCATTTAAGCGATGGTTTGGACAAAGCCCCCGGCGCTATGGTAAATAAGTTGTGTTGCATTATGCAGCTAAAGTTCTATATGTATTCAACCAACATCTAATATACTTTTCATCAGACTCAGATAGCACAGAACGATATGTCAAATAGTAGCGCTTCGCACAATACCGCTTTTACGCCCTTATCGCCAGCAGAACGCTATGCACAAGCGCTAGCGTCCGGACAATTCATGCCAGATGAAGCTCAAGCCCAAGCGGTCAGTGAGCTTGAGCGTGTTTGGCAAGAACTGTTAAATCGTTATAAGGCATCTAAAAAGGCTTTTCGCCGTTTTCGCCGTCAAACTTCACCAAAAGGTGTATATATGTGGGGCGGTGTTGGGCGTGGCAAAACTTGGCTAATGGATCAATTTTTTGAGTCAATTCCATTTCGTCGTAAAACACGCATGCATTTTCATCATTTCATGCAGCATGTACATCGTGAGCTCAACAAGCTTTCGGGTCAGCGCAATCCTCTCGATCAAGTTGCAGACAAAATTTATAAAGATGCCGTGATTATCTGCTTTGATGAGTTTTTTGTATCTAATGTCACCGATGCTATGATCTTAAGTGACCTGTTTCAAAAGCTGTTTGCGCGTGGCGTGACTTTGGTGGCTACCTCGAATATTGCACCGGAAGGGTTATATAAAAATGGTATTCACCGTGATCGCTTTTTACCTACCATCGATTTATTGCAAAAAAACTGTACTATTTTAAATGTCGATGCAGGTGTGGATTATCGACTTCGCGTTCTCAAGCAGGCACAGCTGTTTAAATATCCGCTAACTGCTGATGCAAGTGAATGGATGACACAGCGTTTTGAGGCAATTACCCGTTCACAAACGGTTTCTCAAGAGCCGATTACCATTAATAACCGGATTGTCGAAACCTTAGGCCATACCGAAGATGTACTGTGGTGTGAATTTTCAGAATTGTGTGTTAAGCCACGTAGTCCAGCCGATTTTATTGAGATTGCCAATATCTACAATACAGTCTTGGTAAGCAATGTTCCGCATCTTAATGATTACCTCTCCGAAGGCACACGACGTTTTATTTATCTGGTTGATGAATTTTACGATCGCGGCGTAAAGCTCCTACTTACTTCGCAAGATTCAATTATTGAGTTATACGAAGGCGAGAAACTGGCGTTTGAAATTGAGCGAACCCGTTCGCGTTTGCTTGAAATGCAGTCGGACGATTATTTACACGCAGCTCACCGACAAATTGATGACGCAAAAACATCATAATTAAAGATAAGGCATTCATTTTGAATGCCTTATTATATTTAAATCCACATAAAAATTATTTTTCAAATCTGTTTAATAATCTAAAAATTTTGCTATAACTAATCATGTTGTTTTGGATATGTTGAATAAACCAGCCAATTTTGGCTATTTTTTAACATGGATCATACTTTATATACTTTAAACCAAGAATTCAGTTTCTGAGATTGCAAGACACAACGAAGTAAATTGGGTGCTTAATTTTACTGTGAAATGTTTGTTATTTCACAATGTGATTCTGCTATTCAGGATGGTATAAATGGTTATACTAGAATCTCTTGTATAAAAAGTAGCAATATCAGGAAAGACGATGACGGCACGTATTCAAAAAGGCAAGCTCGCGATTGCGAAAGAACTTTACGATTTTATAGAAAATGAAGCGTTAACTGCTTCGGGGTTAGACAGTGAAACCTACTGGAAAAACTTTGAGCAGGTCGTTGTCGATCTGAGCCCAAAAAATAAGGCACTTTTGGCGAAGCGAGATGATTTACAAGCTCAAATTGATGAATGGCATCGCAATAACACATTTGAACTAGGTGCTTATAAAGCCTTTCTCAAAGAAATTGGTTACTTATTACCTGAAGTCGAAGATTTTCAAATTACCACAGAGAATGTGGATGAAGAAATTGCACTGCTGGCTGGACCACAATTGGTGGTTCCTGTGCGTAATGCACGCTATTCACTGAATGCTGCAAACGCGCGTTGGGGATCACTCTATGATGCGCTATATGGCTTTGATGTGATCTCTGAAGAAGGAGGAGCTGAGAAAGGCAAGGGATACAATCCTGCGCGCGGTGCCAAAGTGATTGCATTTGCAAAAAACTTTCTAGACGAAACATTCCCATTGGCACAAGGCTCTCATTCAGATGCGGTGAAATATAGCGTTGAGCACAATACACTGGTGATTCAACTAAAATCTGGTGAAAGCACCACCTTGAAACATGAAGCCTTATTTGTTGGTTTTAATGGCGATGAACAAGCACCAACTGAAATCGTGCTTAAAAATAATGGTTTACATGTCATTATCGAAATTGATGCGACCAGTCCAATTGGTCAAACAGATGCAGCAGGGGTGAAAGACCTTGTGCTTGAAGCTGCGATCACGACCATTCAGGATTTAGAAGATTCAGTCGCTGCGGTAGATGCAGAGGAAAAAGTCGAAGGTTATCGTAACTGGCTAGGGCTCATGCAAGGCACATTGCAAGAGTCAATTGAAAAAAATGGCAAAACTATCACACGTAAACTCAGTGAAGATCGTACATGTAAAAACTTGATTGGTGGAACCACAACTTTACATGGCCGTTCGTTGATGCTGCTACGTAATGTGGGTCACCTGATGACTAACCCTGCAATTTTAGTTGATGGTGAAGAAATTTACGAAGGTATTATGGATGCCTTGATTACGCCACTGCTTTCCGTGGTGGATATTAAAGGTCAAAATACCATTAAGAACTCGCGCAAAGGGTCGATGTATATTGTTAAACCAAAAATGCATGGCCCAGAGGAGGTTGCATTTACGGTTGAGCTGTTTGAGCGCGTTGAAAAGGCGCTTGGCTTACCTGAAAAATCGCTCAAAGTCGGTATTATGGATGAAGAGCGTCGTACTTCGGTCAACCTGAAAAACTGTATTGCCCAGGCCAAAGATCGTACCATCTTTATTAATACAGGCTTCATGGACCGTACTGGTGATGAGATTCATACTTTCATGGAAGCCGGTCCTTTTGTTCGTAAGGGTGAGATCAAAGGACAAAAATGGTTCCCAGCTTATGAAAACCGCAATGTTATGATTGGTTTGCAAGCAGGTTTACGTGGAAAAGCACAAATTGGTAAGGGCATGTGGCCAAAACCAGACATGCTGCTAGACATGTATAACACCAAGATTGAGCATCCTGAAGCAGGTGCATCATGTGCTTGGGTGCCTTCACCATCTGGTGCGGTGATCCATGCCATCCATTACCATCAGTGCAATGTCACAGAGCGTCAACAAGAGCTGTTAAGTACACAGCCGATTTCACTTGATGACTTGCTGACACCACCATTAGCCACAGAAACTAACTGGTCTGCCGATGAAATTACTAAAGAGCTAGAAAATAACTGCCAAGGTATTCTTGGTTATGTTGTACGCTGGGTTGATTTAGGTGTGGGTTGTTCGAAAGTGCCAGACATTAATAACGTTGGCCTAATGGAAGATCGCGCGACTTTACGTATTTCCTCACAGCACGTTGCAAACTGGCTGCGTCACGGTATCGTGACAAAATCACAGGTTGAAGAGGTGCTTAAGCGTATGGCAAAAGTAGTGGATGAACAAAATGCCAATGATCCAGAGTACACGCCGATGTCGCCTGGATTTGAAGGAATTGCATTCCAAGCTGCTTCAGATTTGATTTTTAAAGGTGGTGAACAACCTTCAGGTTATACCGAACCTCTACTACATGCTGCACGTTTAAAACTTAAAGGTTACACAGGTGATTAAGTAAACCGTGTGTCGCGAAAAGCCGCAACATATGTTGCGGTTTTTTTTATCGATTTATGTGTAATCAATTGACCCTCAATCCGTCTCGGTTTTACACTAAGACACCAATCAAAATAGGTCATCAGACAACATTAATGTGTGCCAATTTTAAACCGTTGACATTGGAGCAATTGAAACAACAGCAGTTGCCCATGATTGATTTTGAATATGTGGATGAGGTTTATCCAGGCTATAGCTTGCCATTAATGTTTAAAAAAGACGGTGAATATCAATGGCGCGAGGTCATGTTTGGTCTAGTACCTAAATGGGCAACAGATCTTACGATCGCCAAGAAAACTTATAATGCCAGAAGTGAAACGCTACTACAGAAAGCAAGTTTTTTTGAGCCAACCACCAAATGTCAATTTGGCGTGATTCCGGTCACTGAGTTTTATGAAGCCAAATATATTCAAGGCAAACCACAGCGTTGGTGTGTAAGGCGTAAAGATAAAAAAGCGTTTTTTATTGCGGCACTTTATGAGATTTGCAAGATTGATGACCAAGTGATTCGTTCAGCGACCATGATTACCATGGATGCGATTGATCATCCTATGATGAGAGAGTTCCATGAGCCGGGCGATGTAAAGCGCTCTGTGGTGGTGATTCCCGAAGAGCGCCTGGATCAGTGGCTTAGTTTGACCATTCCAGATATTGAATCTTTTATTGAAGGTTTTCCAGTTGAAGAGTTTGAATGTGCCTATGTTCCTAAGCTCAATCGCACTAAGCAAACCAATCAACTGAATTTTTTTGATTAATTGGAAAGGTTTCTAAACAGGATTTTTAGGCCATCGATCATCTTTTCAATTTGCAAAGGCGTTAGACCTTCGAAAGACTGCTCCAGTACAGCGCCAGTCAAATCATTAATCTTGTGTATCATTTGCATACCATGATCGGTAAGCACTACACGTGTAATTCGAGCATCACCATCGCAAGAGTAGGTATTTACATAGCCTTCATCTTTAAGGCGATAGACAATTTTGGTGGTCGTCGACATTTTTGAGATCACCATTTCAGACAGCTCTGAAACACTGGCATTAGGTCTTGAATAAAGTGCCAGCAAGATGCGGCGTCGTGAATTATCGAGACCGTATTTTTTCAGCACATTATCGATATTAATGACATATTGGGCATGAACTTGACTGATCCAGTAATAAGGAAAGTTATTTACGTCGAAGGACTTCTCTGATGGCAAGAAGCGATCATATTTTTTAGTCATAGCTGCATCCTCAACAGTTTTAATTTTCATCCCTTAATGTAATCTTATTTTAAATATTGAATTATAAGCAACGTATTTTTTTCAATTTGCGCTTAAAATATATAACCTAACTGGTCATTCTTTAAAGAAATTATTTAAGCTTGCCTTAAATAAAAATTGTAAAAGTAGAGTAATTTTCTTGCTATAAAAATTACACAAAATATATAGATAAATTAAATAATAATTTAACTCATGATAAAATTCCCACAATTTTTTTCATTAAAATTCCCATATTTATCATATTGATATATTGTTTATTATTTAATCATTATCGGATTTTATAATTTATGAATTCTACTTTTTATTTGATGCTTAAAACATTATTTTGTAACTTTGAGAGATTGATCATATTTTTTGATATTTTAACAACTTCATATGTCAAGTAATTGATTAGAAAAACTGATCAATAAGCTGACTTAAAATCATCTTGAGTGTATTTACATGAATAAAATTTGTGAAATAAATGGTGATTTAAAGACTTGATCGACTCAATAATGATTGTTTTGTCAGTTTTACAAAGAAATACGATAAGTTGTTTTTAATTAAAAAATTGAACGTAAAAAAATATTTAAAAATCACAAAAAAATTAAAAAAACCTTAAAAAATTATGCATAATGATTTTAAGTTTTTCAAAAGTAGAGGTTATCCATATGGATCCGTCGCCGTGTAGGTTATTGTGTTACTCATCCTTAAATAAGAAGATGGAGATCTAAAGATGGAGTTTCTTTTAGATCCAGGAATATGGGTGGGGCTGCTTACTTTAATTGTATTGGAAATTGTTTTAGGGATTGATAATCTCGTTTTTATTGCCATTTTGGCCGACAAATTACCTCCTGAACAACGTGATAAAGCACGCGTGATTGGCCTTTCATTGGCTTTGGTCATGCGCTTGGCATTATTGTCTGTCATTTCATGGCTTGTCACTTTAACCAAACCTTTGGTTTTTATCTTCGATTACAGTTTTTCCGGTCGCGACTTAATTCTGCTTTTTGGTGGATTATTTTTGGTGTACAAGGCTGTTACAGAACTGCATGAAAAAATGGAAGGCAAACCTGAAATCAAAACAAATTCTTCAGTGGCCTATGCCAGTTTCTGGGCAGTGGTAACGCAGATTATTGTACTTGATGCAGTCTTCTCTTTAGATTCTGTCATTACCGCGATCGGTATGGTCGATAACATTTATGTCATGATGACAGCCGTTGTTGTTGCCGTCATTGTCATGCTCATCGCATCTAAACCATTGACTAACTTTGTTAACCGACATCCAACTGTAGTAATCTTGTGCTTAAGCTTCTTGTTGCTGATCGGCATTAGCTTGATTGCAGAAGGTTTTGGTTTCCATATTCCCAAAGGGTATATCTATTCGGGTATTGGCGTTGCAATTTTGATTGAAGCCTTTAATCAGTTTTCGCAGCGTAATGTGGAAAAACATCAAGCCAAAATTCCATTGCGTCATCGGACTGCGAATGCAATTTTTAAACTGATGGGTGAAAAAGACGAAATCAGTACGCCAATTGATAAAAAAGATACGGATGGTCTTTTTGTGAGTGAAGAGCGTTATATGATTGGAGGTGTATTGACACTTGCAGAACGCTCGGTGGCCTCGATCATGACGCCTCGTACGCAAATTTCATGGATCAACATCGATGAGGATCATGACATTATCCGCGAACAAATTCTCTCAGTGCCACATAGTCTGTTTCCGGTATGTCGAGGAAGTCTGGATAAAGTCATTACAATTGCACGTGCTAAGGATTTGATTGATGCCTTAGATGATCCAGATGAACTTTCGAATGTACTCAAACGTCAGCGACCTATTTTCATTTTTGAAAAAATGAAAGTGATTGATGCAATTAATACACTCAGAACATCAAAAGGTTCATTGGTCTTGGTCAGTGATGAATTTGGTGTGGTACAAGGTTTGATTTCACCGCTAGACGTATTTGAAGCGATTGCGGGTGAGTTTCCAGATGCCGACGAACAACTGGATTTGATTAAAGTCGATGAGCGTACGTGGCATGCCAATGGTTTATTAGATCTTTACCAGCTTGAGCTAGAGTTAGGCATGATTGAGCTGATGCCAGATCATGCTGACTATATCAGTGTGGCAGGTTTAATCTTAGACAAGACCCAAACAGAAGTGCAGGTGGGTACCTCGATTGTGTACGAAACAATTTACTTTGAAGTGATTGAAATGGACGGCAATCGAATCAAGTTAGTAAAAATTGTATATCCAACTGATTAATTTGAAATGTAAAAAAAGCTCTCATGAATGAGAGCTTTTTTTATATAAGGAATTAACGCGAAGGCAAAACGGTTTTGAGCGTTTCGTGCATTTCAAGTAACACTTGTTCAGTGGTGTCCCAATCGATACAGCCGTCTGTAACAGATTTGCCGTACTCTAAATCACACAGATTTTCAGGAATATCCTGACGTCCACCTTTTAAGTGACTTTCAACCATCAGGCCAACAATCGATTTGTTGCCTTCTAAAATCTGTTCGGTCACATTTTTTAGAACTAGAGGCTGTAAGTACGGGTCTTTGTTTGAGTTCGCATGGCTGGCATCGATCATGATTTTATTGCTAACCTTCGCTTTAGCCAAGGCGTTTTCTGCTTCAGCGACTGAGCCAGCATCATAGTTTGGTTTACCATTACCACCACGCAGTACCACATGTGCATACGGGTTTCCGCTGGTATGAATAACCGAAACCTGACCATTTTCATTGAGGCCCAAAAAGCTGTGGCCGTGTTTAACCGATTGCATCGCGTTGGTCGCAACCGTCAAACCGCCGTCGGTACCATTTTTAAAGCCTACAGGCGATGAAAGACCTGACGACATTTCACGGTGAGTTTGGCTTTCAGTTGTCCGCGCGCCGATCGCTGACCATGAAATTAAATCTTGATAATACTGCGGTGAGTTTGGATCGAGAGCTTCAGTTGCGCAAGGTAAGCCTTTTTCATTCAACTCAAGTAAAAGTTTGCGTCCGATACGTAACCCTTTTTCAATGTTGAAAGAATCGTCCATATCTGGATCGTTAATTAAACCTTTCCAACCCACTGTGGTACGTGGTTTTTCAAAATAAACGCGCATGACGATGTAAAGCGTATCTTTTACTTTTTCGCTGAGAACTTTCAAACGATCTGCATATTCATGAGCAGCTTTTGGATCATGAATAGAACATGGGCCAATCACAACAAAGACACGTTTGTCCGAACCATCAAGAATATTACGAATGGTTTCACGACCATGTAATACGGTTTGATAGGCACTTTCTGTCAATGGCAACTCTGCTTTTAGCTCGGCAGGGGTTACAAGAGGTTGAATGCTTTTGATGTTAACATCATCGATATCTGGCTGTGAAACTGGATTGGACTGTAAAGTATTCATTGCTGTCACTGACTGGATCTTACTGGTTTTCTGTTTACTGAATATACCATGAAACGAGAATGATAAAGCTATAGTTGGCACGGATTAATCGTTTAAAAAAATCGATTAACCCGTTCTATCCTTTAAACTTTAGTGGTTTTTTCAGGTGTGTGCTGTTCTACAACAGCAGGTTTTTGTACTGGTTTTGCCTTCACTGGATTGATCATAAAATTGACACCCAGAGCAAACAAGGTGATACCCAAAATTTTACGAATCAGTTTTTCTGGCATTTTTGAGCTGATTAAAGTACCAATAATGATGGCAGGAATAGACCCAACCAATAACCACATCAGGAGTACGAAATCGACATTACCTGCACTCATATGGCTTAAACCTGCGACCGAGGTGAGCAAGACGGCATGTACCACATCAGAACCAATAATACGAATCATGGGTAAATTTGGAAACATGATAATCAAGGCCATGATTCCAAAGGCACCAGCACCTACCGAAGATAAGGTCACAAACACACCCAGCACGATACCCATGATCACCACATAAATGCGTTTATTGGTGGTGAGGTTTTCAGCATTGATTTGAGTAGTATCTGGCTTACGAAAGCGCATGAAAAACTTTTCAATGCGTGAGCGGAAAATAATAGAAACACCCGTAAGCGTGAGCATAAAGCCCAATACCATAGTTAAGACTGCTTTATAATGTGTAGATTGACTCAAATAATGCTCGAGTACCCAAGAGGTCGCAAAAGACGCGGGAATACTTCCCACCGCTAACCAAAGCACGATTGGCCATACAATATTGAGCTTTTTAGCATGGACCATTGATCCACAAAATTTTGAAATCGCGGCATAGAGCAAATCTGTACCAATCGCGATATGCGGTTCAATTCTAAACAAACTAATTAGAATAGGTGTCATTAGTGAGCCGCCACCAACACCTGTAATACCGACGCAAAACCCTACCAACACACCAGCCAAAATAAACTCAAAAGGACCAAACATTTCACTAATCAGCCAAATACAAAAAACATGCATATCTTATGACTTTTTGAGATAAATGGTTGTGATGAAAAATGATTTGCTTATGCAAAAAAACGCTAAAGCAATCATTTAGCTTTTGCTTTGAGATCGTTTACTGTGCAAATCAATAAAAAAGCCAACGGCGTTGCAAAAATAAACCAGCTCACAATTCCAATGCTGTTGCCGTAAATATAAGTAAGTGATCCGCACGCAGCAAGAAAACATAACCAAGCGATACATCTGGTGATGGATGCCGATCGGGTGAGTAGATGAAATCTTGATTTTTTGGTTTTTTCTATCTGTTTTGTACTCACAGCGTAAAGCAAGAACATACCGAGTAAAATCAATAAAAAGGCAATGAGATCAATCATGAGGCATTGACCTCAGTGTTTTTAGTGTTTTTGGCAGAATGAATTTTTTTACTTAATTTCTTGTGTGCATGCGTTTGAATGGGATGAATATTTTTTAAAATAAACAAAGCCAGTCCGGCAAATACAATCAGCATAAGATCAATACGTAAAAAAATCCAATAGCTTGAGATATGATGAACATAATCGTGCTGAACGAGATACATCAGATTAAAACATGCGAGGGAAATCGAACAAAAAATAAAAACACTCAGTTGTGATTTCCACAGTAATTGTCTTGGCGTAACAAGCGCCAGCAAAAAACTACTGAGCCAGACAGTAAAGAAACTGATAATTTCATAGTTTGCTGTAGAAGCCTGTACATCGGTTAAGCGGTTTGCAAATAAATAACTCAGCATAGCAATCGGTAAACCCACAAATGACGCCACATTGAGCCGATCTACCAAATAATGCCCGAAATGAAAACGCTGCTGTTTATTTTGTAATTGACGTTTTAAGCTCCATAGTAATAATCCTGAGGCAATCATAAAACACCCCAAAATACCCGAGAAAAAGAAGGCAAGGCGAAGTAGGGGTTGTGCAAAAGTTGCCATGTGCAAGCCATATACGCCAAAACTCAATGTTGCAATAGCACTGTCATTTCGAGTGTTGGCTATCACTTCACCAGTTTGAGCGTTTAAGGTCAGTGTTGGACGATTTTGGGTAATCGTCTCATCTTTGCTTTGCGTGAACGTAATTTGACTGTGTGTAGTGTTCGGGTTTTGCGCGCTTACAGAATCGAATGTTGTATCGCCCCATTCTTTATGCACTGTAGCAAGCAGTGTGTTGATTGGTAAATCTTGGCGTGTACTCGATACAACAGTTTGCTCGGTAGCTTTAGCACGAATTTCTTTAAAATACTGAAAGGGGTCGTCAGGATAGAGTTTTTGCATCCCCCAGGGCAGGTAAATATAAAAGAAAATGGCCAGTCCGGTAAATGTAATGGTCAGAAAAAACGGTAAAGCCAGTACAGAAGAAACATTGTGAAAATCAAGCCAAGAGCGCTGCGATTTAAATGTTCTTAAAGTAAAAAAGTCGGTGAAGATTTTTTTATGCGTGATAATGCCCGAAACCAAAGCAATCAACATGATAAAGGCAGCAATACACACAATGATGCGACCGATCAGATAGGGTACGCCAAAAAGCTGGAAATGAAATTCATAAAAGAAATCGCCGCCTTTAGTCGCAGATAATTGCAGCTCCTGACCTGTGGCTGGATTTAAAGTTTTGCGTTCAAATCCACCATCTGCTTTTTGCCAATACACATTATTCACAGGTGACTTTTCAGATGCTACACCGATATACCATGATTTAGCATCATATGCATGCACATCTAGATATTGATAGGCTGTTTTGAGGGCTGTTTCTTGAGCGACATCGTACTGGGTTAATTCGGGTTGCATCCACATGGTGATTTCGTGACGGTAATACGACATCGAACCCATCAAAAAGATCGCAAAGAGTAGCCAACCGAGTAAAAGACCTGTCCAAGAATGTAACCATGCCATGGATTGACGAATATTTTTTTGCATGGCTCAAGCTACTCCTACAATGAGCAGGCAGAAAAATAAGCAAACTAAGCCACTAAATAGACTTAATTTGACAAGTGAATGAATACAAAAAGAGAAGATCACAAAAAATACATAAAATAATATTGAAAGAAAGCCTGCGAGATAAATCGACTCTGCTTTGGGTTGTACTAAATTTAAAATAAAGGTGAGGGCAACTGAAAGCAGTGCTGTCGCAACAAAACCCACTATAAAAGCAAGGATAAATCGATAGATTACAGCCATGGTATATGTGTAATCGAGACGTGCAGTTTTTTTCATGGTAACCAATTTCCCAAAGCAGCAATTGGCTCTGCAGCATGCTGCTTCATAGCCATAAAGTCTTAGTATTTAAACTTTACACTGACGGTATAATTTGCAGGCTCGCCATAATAGGCCTGACCGTCTGGAAAGCTGTTTAAATATTTTTTGTTGGTCACATTCTTACCATTGGCTTGTATGCTCAAATGTTCATTCACATCGTAACTTGCCATCAGGTCGATCAATGTATAGGCATCTTGTTTAATCAGGTAAGAGGTGCCTAAACCTACATCGGATTGTTTTGTGGCATCTTGCCAACGCAAACCTGCACCGAGCTTGAGTTTTGGCAATGCAGGCACTGTATAGGTCGCCAAAAGGTTGATGGTTTGATTTGGATTATAGGTACGTGCTTGTCCACCATTGACTTTATCTTTCAGACTAAATTGTGTGTAGCCAAATGCTATATTGGTGTGATCAGTGATTTGGCCTGCTAGGGTGACTTCAACACCTTGAGATTCCAGATCACTTGTTAGCGTTTTCCTATTCAGTGGATTTCCGTCTGAAGATTTCAGTGGATAATTATTCTGCTCGGTTTTAAATACGGCTAAACTTCCAACCAATGCATTATCTAACCATGTACTTTTCACGCCCAGCTCGTAACTTTTACCATCGATTGGCTTAAGTGCTTGATTGGTTGCCTGATCAATTCCAGTTTGCGGTCTGAAAATTGAAGTATAGCTGGCATAGCCCATGTATTCAGGCGTAAAACTATAAGTAATGCCTGCGTAAGGTGACACCTTATCGTCTTTAAACGACATATCTGAACCGTAACTTATTCCCTTACTCTCAGCCTTAATGTAATTACCACCTAAAATAAATTTGAGCTTTTCAGATAAATGCAGGCGCGTCGCTGCATAGATTGAATCGACGTTTTGCTCATAATTAGCAGATTCGGCAAAATCTGACCATGTGACCGATTGAGGCGTCCAACTGGCCCAATTGGTGGTAAGTTGTCTTAAATAACCTTGTGAGTAGTCATTATTCACATTGCTGTCATTAATAAAGCCAGTCGATTGCTGATCTTTTTGTTTGCTGTTGACATGACTATAGCCAACGCTAGCTTCGTGGTTTTTGCCCCAGAGCGTATATTCGCCACTCAAGTCAAAGTTATATTGATTACGACGATTTACTTCCTTATAACCTCCTGCATAAAGTGAGACATTTGAGCCATCAGCATTCGGATAGCCGTAGTAATACAGTAGTCGACTGTCTTTTTTATTTTTTTCATAATTATAGGTCAGCTTGGCAGTCCATGTATCGCCAAGTTTTTGTTTGAGTTCAGCAAATGCGTTTTGGATTTTACCGTCCCAGTATGCCCAATTTGGTGCAGGGTTATAACTACGGCTGTAACTGATTTGTTGACCTTGACCATCTAAGAGTGGCAAAGCTCCCCAATTATTGGCATTTGGTAAATGATTTTGCTCGCTATAACCCACTGTAAATGTGGTGCTGTCTGTCAAATCAGCATCTAAAATTCCTGCAAAACCATTCTTCTCCAGTGAGTATTTATCGAGATAACTATCACCGGTTTGCTCGTAACCCATGACTCGACCGCGGACACTTCCATCTGAAGTCAGTGATCCAGACATATCGGCTTCGTAACGCTGGGTATTCCAAGAACCATAGCTTATGCCTGCACTCGCCTGAAAATCTTTAGTTGGACGCTTGCGAATATTATTGATGGTTGCACCAGGGTCTCCAAAAGCACTATTGAGTGCATCTGCACCTTTTACGACTTCCACACGGTCATAAAAATAGGTATCTGGGTTGGTATTGTTGTAATTGTAATTGGTTAATGGAAAGCCAACGCCATCGGTAAGGATATTTGAAATTTCATAGCCACGTGACATATATGTCGTTCGTTCGGTTTCCTGATTCAGTACAGTTACGCCAGGCGTATGAGCCAAAACATCTCGCGTCGAATTTAACTTAAAATCATCAATTTGCTGGCGTGTAACTACATTGATCGTTTGGGGTGTTTCCTGCGCATCGATGTTAAGTTTGGTGGCACTGCTGCTTTTTTTTATGATGTATGCTTTGGTCTGCTCAGAACTTTGCTCGGCATTTGATTCTGCTTGCAATTTGATGACTGGCAGTGTGTCATCTTCAGCATAACTCAATTGCACTTGAGAAATTGCCAGCGCAACGACAGAAAGTTTAAACAGGTGGGAGCGTGGTGCGTTCATATCCATATTTACGAATGAAAATAATTATCATTAATTTTATTGTTTGTTTGTGTAACTCACAATCATTTATTTATCGTTAATTTGGATTGTAAAATAATGAATCAACGTTATTTTGAATTCATGATTTAATTTTTTGCTACCCTCAAGGCACTCATGAGTAGAAAAATTATTTTCCAAATTTGAGTATGTTACTATCAAAGCGTGTTTGTGAATTCGTTAAAAGGTTCGTCATTTGTCTATCCAAAAATTAAAAATCGGAATTGTGGTTGGTGAGGTATCTGGCGATACGCTAGGCGTTGAGTTAATGCGCAGCTTTAAAGCACAAGGCATTGATGCAGAATTTGAAGGCATTGGTGGCCCACAAATGATCGCCGAAGGATTTAAAAGCTATTATCCGATGGAAACCTTATCGGTGATGGGTATCGTTGAAGTACTTAAAGACTTAAAAAAACTTTTTGCGGTCCGAGATGGCTTGGTACAAAAGTGGACAGAGAACCCGGTAGATGTATTTGTAGGCATCGATGCACCAGATTTTAATTTACGTCTTTCTAAAACATTAAAAGAAAATAATCTTCCGATTAAAACCGTTCAATATGTGAGTCCGTCTGTTTGGGCCTGGCGGCAAGGTCGGGTACATGGCATTAAAAAAACGATTGATTTGGTGCTGTGCCTATTTCCATTCGAGAAAAATTTTTATACGCAGCATCAGGTAAATGCTGCTTTTGTGGGACATCCTCTGGCCAAGCAGTTACCATTAAAAAATCCTTTAGTTGAAGCGAAACAGGCCTTAAATCTTGATCCTGAAAAAATTTATATTGCACTTTTACCGGGAAGTCGTAAGGGCGAAGTCGAACGATTAATGCCGCTTTTAATGGGAGCAGCCGAGCGTCTTTCGAATCAACATCCTGAACTTGAATTTTTAATGCCCGCCATTAATGAGCAACGTAAAGCTCAGATCCAAGCCCATTTGCAAAGTAAGCCAAGTTCATGGGCGACAAAAATCCATGTGCTCGAAAATCAGGACAAAGAATCTAAGATTGGTCGTCAGGTGATGAATGCCAGTGATGTTGTCGCCTTGGCATCAGGCACGGCAACCTTAGAGGCGATGCTGCTACACCGTCCAATGGTCACTTTTTATAAGTTAAATACCATCACTTATATCATTGCCAAACTTCTGGTCAAAATTCAGTATTATTCTTTACCCAACATTATAGCCGGCAAGAAAGTCATCGAAGAACTGATTCAGTCTGATGCGACTCCCGAGCGTTTAGCCAATGAAATAGAGAGGCTCATGCATACGGAAACGGCTCAACTGCAAGCCTTGCAGCACTTGAGTATGCATAAACAACTTATTTCGGGTGATACAGAAAACCCTGTAGATGCAATTTTGAAATTGATTCAGACCTAAAAAAAGGAGCGATTAGCTCCTTTAACTGAATTTAAGTACGAATAATCAGCTCATAACCTGAATATTTTCGAACATTGATCACGCCTTGTTCAAAAATCAGATATTGACCTTTAATCCCGTGTAAAACACCACGAATGGTAGGGGTTTTATCCAGATTCAATGATTTAATTTTTTCTGGATATTGCTCTACCGGATAAATAAATTCGCGTGGTTTTTCATTTTCAAGCAATTCAATCGTTTCATTAAATTCAAGGTTTTGTCCAAACTCATCCCGAATCGCCTGAATTTTAGGTGCAAATTCTTGCACAAGCTGATCGCGTTGCTCTATAAGGTCTAGCGGCTCTGCTTCACCTTTCAGTAGCTTACGCCAGTCAGTTTTATCTGCAACCTGAGAGCCAAATAAAGTTTCGATATGACCCGATAAACGACGCGAACCAACACGAAAAATAGGTAAGGCTTGTGTCGCACCTTGATCAAGCCATCGGGTTGGCATGTGGCTGATACGAGTGATTCCCACTTTTAATGCACTTGAATTCGCCAAGTAAACGATATGCGGCTGAAAGCACACATTGTGTGCAAACTCATTTTCACGGCAGGTACCCAAATGATAATGACAGGTTTCGGGCTTCATAATACATAGGTCACACTCTGCTTTGGTTTTAAAGCATTTAAAGCAGTGACCCTGTGCATATGATTTAGGTGTTTTAGCACCACAAGAAGTGCAATAAATATTACCTGTCCATTCAATTTCGACTTCTTGACCCGGTACAAATGGAAGATCAACTTCTGAACGATTTAAAACAAATTTGTATTCAACATTTGCCTTGCTTGTGTGCGGATCAGTTACACTACAGTCTTTGGCAGCTGCGTGCATTTTATGGCAAATGCCTTGTAGTTCCATGAATTTAAACTCTCATCAAGAAAGGTTGCAGTTATGGCTGAACAGAATGTCATCACTTCTATGCTAGACGATTTATCAAGTGAACAGCCCATACATACTGCACTTTGTATAGGTCAGAATATTGACCAAAATAGCGCAATTCAGTGGCATTATTTTAGCGTAAATGCGTTTTTAAGTCTTCCTTTTACGCAGCGTTATGATTTGGGTTTTGTTGTTTTTGATACCGCTGAAATGCAAAACATTTCAGAGACAGAAAAAGCGCAAGTACTGGTCCGTTTGCGTGATTTAATGGCCAAACGGATTGTGGTGGTCAGTAAAAGACAAGACGAGAAATTATTGCGTTCATTAGGATTTACCCAGTTAATTGATAAAACCATTCACGATGCAGATTTTGCGTTATGGCAATTTAACATTTTGACCTATAAACATGTACCAGATTGGTTTAACTCCAAATTTTGGGCCAACCCTGAAAACTGGGATAAATTTCGTTGGTAATACACCATTGTTAAGTAAAAAATACAAATTGTATTTTGAATCCACTCTCTGCTTTTTCTATGCTGTCTAAGACGATAGAAAAAATGATGGCAGGATTCGAACAATGACGGATTTAAAAAATATTGTTGAAACGCTCGCAAAGCAGGCGCTTGGCAATAATTCCCAATCTTCGCAAAATAGTGGATTGGGTGGGATTTTAGGTAGTGTACTTGGGCAACTCAGTGGCCAAACGCAGCAGCAACAAGCGAATCCGCAGCAAAATACCAATACCGGATTAGGCGGGATTTTAAGCTCAGTGCTCAATCAGTTTGGAAACAGCTCAAATACATCGGCAACGGGAGCAGGCAAAAGTACAGCGCAAACGTTACTGATTGCAGTTGTACCACTTATTTTGGCATGGATTCAAAAGCAAGGTGGTTTGCAAGGCGCGCTCGATAAGCTTAAAAATGCAGGTCTGGGTACTCAGGTGCAAAGCTGGGTGGATCCTCAGCAAACCAATAACCATGATGTGGCTAAGGAGCAGGTTGAGCAGCTTTTTGATGATCAAGAGGTCGAGCAGGTGGCACAGCAAACTCAAGCACCTAAGCAGGATGTATATAGTGCTATTTCGTCAGTTTTGCCACAAATTATCAACTCGTTAACGCCTCAAGGCGATAAGACTAACTCACAAGAAGCCAATCAAGATATTCAAAATGTGCTTAATTTGGTTTCGGGTTTCTTAAAAAAATAAAAGGGCATTAGCCCTTTTATTTTATATAAGCTGTAAGGCTTAGAAATTGTATTCCATACCTAAACCAATCACGGTACGCTTATCATCGCTAGCTAACCAGTCACGTTTTTGTTGAGCCAATACGCCGTACAAGCGGGCTTGCTTATTGAGGTTGTAGTCTACCCCAAGGCCATATTGTGAAATCTTGCGATCTGAACGCGTATCTACAGACGTATCTGAGGCAATATATTCAGCTTTGAGTTTCCATGGTGTTGATGGGAACGCATACGCTGCAGTAATACCATAAGCATCTTCTTCAAGGCCACGGTATGAGGTCACAACAGAGCCTGCAGTGGTCGATACAGTATCGTCAGTTGGTTTGGCATTTTGCCATAACGCACCTACCACAAAACCATCTAGACCATAAGTTGCAAAATCAACCGAACCAGTCAGTCGGATTGCATCTGAGTAAATGCCAGAAAGGTTGTAGGCATTGTATTTACCAGCCACACCAAAGTTACCTGCAATAGCAGCAGCCAAACCATAATTTTTGTTTTCGTAGCTGAGTGAGGTTGAAATACTGTCACCAAAGCCATTACGTTTGCCTTCTTGGCCCAAAGCAGTATTGTCACCAGTATTTTGTTCGCCTTGCTGCGCCATGATATTGAACTGCAAACCCGGAATAATCAGATTTTTATCAGTTTCAAAGCCAATCACGTTGTTCAGACGCTCTTCACCATGTAGTACAGAGGTCATATCCAAAATGGTGTGATCGTTAAAGATGTCTTGGTTGTTACCCGCCGCAGTTTTAAAGTAAGAATCGTATTTACCTGCTTTAAGGCTGCCGATATCCTTGAATTTTAAGCCCAAGTAACGGTTACGCGCATTCAAGTCACCGTCAGAGCCAGAACCATCAGTCGAAATTGCCCATTCTGCCAAATAAAGTACAGAAAGTTTATCGGTTAATTTTTCTTCGCCTTTAATCCCGATACGTGAAGCATTTGAGTTAAGCGCTGTCACGTTGTTGCCTGCAAAGTCGAAATTGTCAGCCTGATCCAAAGTCACGTTCAACTTACCATATAGTGTAGGTGCAGCTTGAACAGTACTAAACCCCAACGTTGAAACAGCAGCAACAAGAAGCAATTTTTTCATTAAATATCTCCACGATTTTTTGTAACTGGCAGAAGATCCAATTCACTTTTATAAGTTTGCTTCTGTACAAAAAGTTACATAAGCTCACCAACTTGCTAAGCAGTATCTGCAAACTTTGTTACAAAGGGGTGAAGACTAAGTGACAATTTAATGACGAGTTATGGAAAACTTATTTTTATTCTCTATGGTTAAATTGACCAATAAAAAAAGGAGCCGAAGCTCCTTTTAATTTCTATAACGACTAGAGTGCAGCTTTAATTTTTTCTGCAAACCCAGCAATTTTCTCTTGATCACCCATTTGGGCTGCATGGCGGCCGAGTTCATGAATTGAACTTGGAATCAGATGAAAGTGTACGTGTGGAACCGTTTGACCTGCCGCCGCACCAGATAATTGCATTAATACAATGCCTTTGGCATCAAGTGCTTTCTCAATTGCCTGCGCAACTTTTTGCACAATTTGAATGGTGTAGGCTGCTGCATCAGCTGGTAAATCCAGCAGAGTTTCAGCAGGAGTTTTTGGTATCACAAGTGTATGACCATCGGCCTGAGGCATGATATCCATAAATGCAAGCACGTGATCATCTTCATACACTTTTATAGCCGGAAGTTCACCACGTAAAATACGCGCAAAAATGTTTTGGTCATCGTAAGCCATGTTTATTCCTTATCAACATCAACAGCAGGGATTATTTACAGTTCAATTCTTTCTGACGATCTTTGATCTGGTCAAGTCGTTGCTGCTCTTTGTCTGAAAACTTTGGCTTGGTGGTAAAGCAGTTGTCATTACCATATTTGGCTTTCGCTTCCGGATCTTTAAAGCAGAAGCCTTTCGCTGCATAAATGAGGTTGTAGTCATCTTGCAGTTTTTTACACTCTTGTTCAGGTGTTGCAGCGAACACTGAGGCACCACTCAAGGTAATGAGTCCAGTAAAAAATGCAACAGCAAGCTTATTCATGCGCTTTTCCTCTTGTATCGTCGACTTAATTGTAACGACCTATTTCCCAATATAAGGGGTTTCAAAAATAATTCAATGCTGAATAATTACTCAAGTGTAATTTCGCTTCATATTTCATCCATATCTTGTAAAAAAGCGCCGATACTTCCTGTAATACTTCATGAAGCGATAAAAATAGCTTAGTTTTTATGGTTTTAAACGAGTGGTTCAGTTTTTATTGTTATCAAAAGTGCATCTGGGTGATACCCTCAATTTCAGTTTAGTGCGTGATTTGAGTACGGCAATTAAGATCACCCCAGTGTAATGCAATCAAATTCTCAAAAGAGCAAAGACATGAGTCATTATATTTCAAGTTTAAAAGCAAAATTTTTAAAGCAGCCGCATCCACATGAAAATGATGTATTGGCGTTATTTAAATCACTCCGCCACATACCGGGTGGTTTAACGGTTTTATCTAAAGTAGTGAGTCGGGTCGCACCTTATTTTAAAACAGTTGATCCTGTGATTGAGCATTTAGATACGCAAAGCTGTATCGCCCATATCAAGAAAAGAAGATCTTTAGAAAATCATATTGGTACAGTGCACGTGATTGCCATTTGTAATGGGCTTGAATTTGTAATGGGCGTATTGGCAGAAGCATCTGTTCCAAAACATTTACGTTGGTTACCCAAAGGAATGCAAGTCAGTTATTTGGCGAAGGCCGATTCAGATATCAAGCTGACCGCTTCGATTGCACAAGATTGGCATACGGGTGATTTTGAAATTAAGGTTCAGGCACACACAGCCGATGGCGTGTTGGTGGTCGATGGTGTCATTACCCTTTGGGTGACAGAAAAGAATAAAAAAGGTAAAAGAACACTAGATGATTCTCTTACCTAAAAATGACTTGTATGAATAGCTTATAGTAAAAGCATGCGACTTTTAGAGTTTTGGCTATTCAAGTGTGATTTTGCTCAAAGATTCATAAAACTTTACAGCCGCAGAAAAATCACTATTTTCGTCGGCTGTTGCGCTTGCGGCTTGAATCAGGCTTTGCGTTAATCCTATCACTGGTGCAGGAAGTTTTGCAGATTGCAGTAAATCTAATGCAATTCCAGTGTCTTTTGCTAAGAGCGGAAGTGCAAATGTGACCGGAAAGCTTCGATTTAACACACGCTGAGGCAACACGGTTTCAGTCACGCCACTTTTTCCGCTTGAGGCATTGATGCAGTCTAGCGCTTCATTTAAATTAACGCCGTGGGCTTTAAGTGCAGTAAATCCTTCTGCCACTGACCACAGGTTAACAGCAAGCAACATGTTGTTGACGGCCTTCACGGCAAAGCCCGCACCAGATGTACCTACATGTTTGATCAATTTGCCAATCGCTTGCATCGCCGGATAGGCACGCTCAAAGGCAGCGGCATCACCACCGACCATCACGGTAAGTGTTGCATTTTCGGCGCCAATAGTCTGACCGCTCACTGGTGCATCGAGATAATCTACATTTTGGGCTTTAAGTGTTTCAGACAAGGTGCGCGCTGAGTCTGGCACGCCACTGGTACAATCTACCCAGATAGTGCCAGGTTTAAGTTGTAACGATTCAATCAGGTTTTCGACATCTGTACTGGTAGGTAAACATGAAAAAATAACATCGGCTTGTACAGCCTGTTCAAGTTCAACAGCCTGAGTACCATACTCATTGGCGTGTTGTTTGGCTTTTTCAAAGTTTCGATTCCATACATAGACCGTGTCAAAATGCTTCGGTAAATGCGACGCCATACGATATCCCATAGCGCCTAAACCGATAAATGCAACTGATTGAATCATAGATTTACTCTTTCTTTATTTGCGTTGAACGTTGTATTAACCAATCTTTAAACTGCGGCCAAAACTCTTCGGAACTGGCTTGGCTCGACATCAAACCCAGATGTCCACCCGGAATAAGAGTAAACGTGACATCTGTACTGTTTGTCAATTTAATTAATGGTTTTACCGCGTCTGCTGTGACGAGCTGATCGGAACGACCTGCACCCACCAAAAGCGCGCAATCAATATTCTTTAGATCGACTATGGTATTTTTAAGCTGAATTTTGCCATCTTTTAATGGATTTTGTAGCCAAACATTAAATAGCATGTCCTGATTGATTCCCCCCGGATAATCAATCATGTTATTTAAAAAGTGACTCAGTGTGGCATGCTCCTGAACCAGTTTTTTGCTTTCAAGATTTTTAAGTAACTGTACGTGACCATCAATCCAGCCTTTAGGATCTAAAATTTTAAATCCCAACGCATTTAACACGCCCGGCGTATGAATCAGTTTTTTGGGTAAACCTGCATAAATGCGACGCTCAAGAGACGGATTTTTTTGGATGGTGTTATGGACAAAACGATACAGCTTGCCAATTCTTCCCGAGGCATAACTATCGATAGGGCTTCCCAGTACAATCAGGTTTTTTACATGCTTCGCATGATGCAAGGCACTATAGAGCATGACAAAAATCCCAGCCATACTCCAGCCATGCAACGACACCTGATCACTTTTGGCATGTGTGCAAATCATCTTTAAATAACGCGGTAGGGCGTCATCGATAAACGATAAAAAATTCAGATGTCGATCACGATAGCTTAAACGGCCCCAGTCAATCAGGTAGATATCAAATCCGTTTTCTTGAAAGTAACGAATCAATGAGCGATACGGATAAAGATCGTAAATGGCCATGTTGATGGCAAGCGGTGCAACAAAAACCAGAGGTTCTTTATATCGTTTGGTGCTTGCTGCATAATAGCGGATGCGTGTTTGCCCAAACTCACCAATCACCTGATAAGGCGTAGTTTGAGAAATAACGAGAGATTCTTCCCTAAAGAGTCGAGCCGAAAGATGTTTAAGCTTGATCTGCTGGTTGTGAATAAGGGATTTGAGTGAATCCATTCTTTGCATTTTCCAAAATCCGAAAGGGTTTGGATGCAGTCTAAGCGATTAATTGATCTTTTACCTTGACCTTAAATACATGACACGCTCAAAATGTTGGCATTTTTATATGAGCGGTCTTAAGACTGAGAGCACAGCAATGCATAGCCATGACGATGAATTAGAATATCAAGTAGACACATTATCCATTCGAACCGGTCATAACCGCAGCTTTGAAGGTGAACATGCCGAGCCGATTTATTTGACGTCATCTTTTGTTTATAAAAATGCAGCTGAAGCGGCATCAAAATTTTCAGGTGAAGTGTCGGGCAATATTTATTCTCGTTTTACCAATCCAACGGTGGCCATGTTTGAAAAGCGTCTAGCGGCAATGGATGGTGCAGAACGTGCGATTGCGACTAGCTCGGGAATGGGCGCAATTTTGTCAGTTTGTATGGCATTTTTAAAAGCGGGCGATCATGTCATTTGTTCGCGTGCCGTTTTTGGTTCAATTGTGGCTTTGTTTGAAAAGTACATCGCAAAATTCGGTGTAGAGGTTACCTTTGTCGATTTAAACGACATGGATGCATGGAAAAATGCCTTGCGTCCTGAAACGAAAATCTTATTTGCAGAGTCGCCATCGAATCCGTTAGCTGAGGTTGCTGATATTCCCGCATTGTCAGAAATTGCTCATTCACAAAATGCCATGCTGGTGATCGATAACTGCTTTTGTACACCTGTATTGCAACAGCCCCTCAAATTAGGGGCAGATTTGGTGATCTACTCTGCAACCAAATACATCGATGGGCAAGGCCGTGCATTAGGTGGTGCAGTCACAGGTAGCCATAAGTTGCTTGAGGAAGTCTTTGGCGTGGTACGTACATTAGGGCCATCGATGAGTCCTTTTAACGCATGGATTTTCCTTAAAGGGCTTGAAACGCTGAAACTCAGAATGAGAGTGCATTGTGAAAATGCACAAAAAATCGCGGAATGGCTCAACCAACATGAGAAAGTGGAAAAAGTCTATTATGCGGGTTTACCAGAGCATATTGGTCATGAACGTGCAGCCAAGCAGCAAAAAGGTTTTGGTGGCATTGTTTCTTTTGTGGTGAAAGGTGGCCGTGAAGGTGCGTGGAAAGTAATCGATAACACTCGATTTATTTCAATTACAGGTAACTTTGGTGATGCCAAATCGACGATTACGCATCCTGCAACCACAACCCATGGTAAATTATCGCCTGAAGCGAAACAGGCCGCCGGTATTCAAGAAGGTTTGATTCGTTTATCTGCGGGCTTGGAAGATGTATCTGATATCATCCGTGATATCGAACGCGGACTTGATCTGATCTAATTTATATAGAGTCAAACAAATTTACTGTTTTTGGAGGAATCCCGATGAACATTAATATGCTTATGCAGCAAGCACAGCGCATGCAAAAAGATATGGAAGCCAATACCAAAAAGGCCAAAGAAGAGCTTGCAAAAACCGAAGTACAGGCAGAAGCGGGTGGTGGTTTAGTTAAAGTGACCATGACAGGCCGTTTTGTTGTTAAACGTATCGAGATTAGTCCGGATCTGCTACAAGATGAACCTGACATGATTGAAGACTTAATCGCTGCTGCGGTAAACGACGCGGTACGTCAAGCTGAAGCAGTTGCAGAAGAAAAAATGAAAGGTGCAAATGCAGGCATGGGCTTACCGCCTGGCCTATCTGGTTTATTTTAAGGACCCATAAAGCGTGTTTAGCGATCGATTTGAACAACTTGTTCAAGCACTGCGAATTTTACCAAGTGTTGGGCCGAAATCGGCTCAGCGCATGGCTTTGCATCTGCTCATGAAAAATAGAGAAGGCGCGTTTGCGCTGTCTCATGCGCTACATGAAGCTTCAAGTCATATTCATGCCTGTCGTATTTGCAATTCACTGACTGAAAATGAGGTCTGTGATATTTGCTTATCTAATGAACGTGACGGGCAGGTACTCTGTGTGGTGGAATCACCCGCAGATGTCATGGCCATAGAGCAAAGCGGAAGCTTTCGCGGTAAATATCATGTATTGGGTGGGCATCTGTCGCCTCTAGATGGTATTGGGCCTGAAGAAATCGGTATTCCGCAACTGATTCAGCGTTTGAGTCAGGGTGAAATTGAAGAAGTGATTCTAGCAACCAATGCAACGGTAGAAGGTCAGGCAACTGCGCACTATTTGCTCGAAGCCACCAAGCATTTACCGATCCATATGACACGCATTGCACAAGGTGTACCTCAAGGCGGTGAGCTTGAATATGTCGATAGCCATACCTTAAGTCAGGCTGTGCATAATCGAATGCAAATGAAATAGTCTTTTTGAATGATTTTTATCATTTGGTCTATTTGAACCTGCATATTTTAGAATGTGCAGGTCACTATAAAATGAAGAATGTGCTTATAAAATAAGCGATTTTGTGGGTTTGTCTAAAAAATAAAATATTAGGAATAGTTTGTCTGGCAAAAGTTGCAATTGAAGTGGTATATATATGCCAGAATATTAAATGCACCTTGTGGCTAAATCGGGAAAAAATGTTTCAGTTTATCCAGCAGCAAGATCAACTTGCTGATGTTTTATCAATCATGAACCAATGTTCAGTGTATGGGCTGGATACAGAGTTCATCAAAGTGGATACGCTTTGGCCTAAATTAGGTGTTTTTCAAATCAATTTAAATGGTACTGTCTTTTTACTCGATGGGGCCACACTCGATTTAAGTGAATTTTGGAATAAGCTTTTTGCAGCAGAGCAAAACGTTTTTCACGCCTGCGGCGAAGATATCGATCTGATTTATCATTATGCGCAGCGTAAATATCTAGACAATGTATTTGATACCCAAGTGGGATTGTCTTTTTTAGGCCATGGTTTGCAAGTGAGTTATCAGGCCGCGCTCAAACTCATTTTAAATATTGATATCGAAAAAGACCAAACCCGATCTGACTGGCTCGCAAGACCACTCAGTGAAGAACAGCTCCAATACGCCGCCAATGACGTGCTTTATATTTTACAATTGTCTGATGAAATCAAAGCGCAATTACAAGCCAAACAATTGTGCGATTTCGTGATCGAAGATTGCCGGCATCTGACCAAAGAAATTGGAACCGAAACACCCCAGCATTTACTGTATACCGATGTTGCGAATTATCGCCATTCTCGGCGTCAACTGATGCAGTTACAGCAACTCACTGTGTGGCGCGAACAACTGATTAAGGCGATCAACCAGCCACGCAGTTTTATCTTAAAAAATGCGACCATGATTGATCTGGTCGAAAAAAATCCAAAAAATACCTTTCAGTTGTCGCAAGTTAAGGATATCCGTCCCAATATCGTGCGAGAGCATGGCAAAACTATTCTAGATTTACTTAAATTTTTACCTGAGCAGCACGAATGGCCACTACGTATGGCCAGACCTATCCGACATTCATCTCAAGAAATTACAAGTAAAATGAATCAATTGATTGACAATGTCGTGAATGAAACGCAGGTACCCAAAGAAGTCTTGCTGCGTAAGAAATGGTTAAATGCGTTGTATCAACATGTGGTGTTTCATCGCCACGAAGATGAATTACCCGAATACCTGCTTGGCTGGCGCTATCGTCTTTTGACCGAGCCTTTGATTGCGATTCTGCAACAAGATGAACAGTATCTATCGACGCAAATGAAGATAGAAATTTAAAATGTGGTACGACTGGTGCGTTGAAAAACATTCATGTATCTGTTGATTTTTTTAATGTATGCTTTTTTAGAGTTTTGAGAGTTGTGATTTATGCACTGTGATATTTACAGATCGAGTAAGAAAGATGAGATGTACGTTTATATAGCTCGTCCAGATTACCCAAATGATGATGTAGAAGGCAAAGATCCTTTAGAAATCTTACCTGAAACATTGCGTACGGCATTTGGTCGTCCGACATTTGTTATGCATCTTGAGCTTTCTCAAACGCGCAAACTTGCACGTGTCAATGTTTTGCATGTCCTCGATTCACTTGAAACAAAAGGCTTTTTTATCCAAATGCCGCCAGAAGGGTTTATCAACTTATCTGATGAGCCAGAGGGATTACGTGGTGCTTGAACAACTTGCAGGAATTTGGAGCGGCTTACTTTCAGTGCTGGATTCAGTTCCTGAAGACAGCATTGCCATAACCGCTTATGTGGGCGGAACCCTAATTGTTTTGTGGTGCTGGTACAGTATCGCAAAACGCTTACCGCGACTAATTGGTGGCGTAACGTGGATTGTACTGTTTGCCGTACTGGCCACGCCCACAATTTCTGAAGGAGTGAATGCCGGAATTGCACCTGCTATTTTTGGTGTGATTTTTGGTGTACTCACTAAAGAGCAACCGCTTATTTGGGCAAATTTGTCTTTAATTTTATTTGTAACAGGACTTGGGTTATTGATTGGCTATTTATGGTCAAACTATAGCGCGAACAAGGACACATCCTCTGTTTAATAAAAATAAAGGTAAAACATGACTGTCGACGCACAACAATTTACGGGTACAGATCAGTATATTGCAACTGAAGGTCTTAAACTGGCAGTAAAAGCAGCGCGCGCTTTGCAAAAGCCGCTGTTGATTAAGGGCGAACCGGGCACTGGTAAAACCTTGCTGGCAGAAGAAGTCGCGCAAAGTTTAGGCATGAAGCTCATTACGTGGCACATCAAATCTACCACGAAGGCACAGCAAGGCCTCTACGAGTATGATGCTGTTTCTCGCTTGCGTGACAGTCAGTTAGGCGATGATCGTGTTTATGATATAAAAAACTATATTAAACCCGGCAAATTATGGGAAGCTTTTCGTAGCGAGGAGCGATGTGTGTTGTTGATTGATGAAATTGACAAAGCCGACATCGAGTTTCCAAATGACCTACTACACGAACTAGATAAAATGTCTTTCTACGTGTACGAAACTGGCGAAACGATTAGTGCAATTCAACGTCCGATCGTGATTATTACCTCGAATAACGAAAAAGAATTACCCGATGCATTTTTACGCCGCTGCTTCTTTCATTATATTGAATTTCCAGATGAAGCGACTATGCGCGAAATTATTGATGTGCATTTTCCGCAGATCTCAAATACCTTGGTCAATGAAGCACTTCAGATTTTCTTTAAACTCAGACAAGTGCCTAATTTAAAGAAGCCACCTTCTACCTCAGAACTGATCGACTGGCTCAGCTTGCTTATGGCCGATGATATGCCTGAAGATATCTTACGCAATCATGATCGTACCAAGGCCATACCTCCGTTATATGGTGCATTGATTAAAAATGAACAGGATGTACAGTTACTCGAACGACTAGCATTTATGACACGTCGTTAAGGATGGTGCGCCATGTTCGTTCGATTGTTTTATACGCTACGCAAGTATGGTGTTCCGGTCACAACACGTGAGCTGATTGATCTTAATCAGGCGATTGCTCAAGGCGTTGTCTTTGCGGATCAAGAGGAATTTTATGAATTGGCCAAAACTATTTTGGTCAAAGACGAACGTTTCTTCGATAAATTTGATCGTGCCATTAAAGACTATTTTGATGGTATCGAAACCTATGATCTTGATGAGCTGCTTAAACAGGTTCAAAAACTCCCCAAAGACTGGTTTGATCTAGAACTATTAGAAAAGCATTTATCGCCTGAAGAACGAGAAGCACTTGAAAAGGCAGGCTCGATCGAGGCACTAATGAAAATGCTCGAAGAACGTCTTCAAGAGCAGCATAAGAAGCATCAAGGTGGCAATCGGATGATTGGCACAGGGGGTACTTCACCATTTGGTGCATTTGGCGATCATCCCGAGGGTGTTCGCATTGGTGGGCCGGGGCGAAAAAAATCTGCGGTTAAGGTATGGGAACAACGCAAATATCAAAATCTGGATGATGAGCAAGTTTTAGGTACTCGGCAAATGCAGCTCGCATTAAGGCGATTACGTAAATTTGCGCGTCAAGGTGCTGCCGAAGAGCTAGATGTCGACAAAACTATTCATGAAACAGCCAAGCAAGGCATTTTAGATGTGCAAATGGTTCCAGAGCGACGCAATCGCATTAAGGTATTGATGTTATTTGATGTTGGTGGCTCAATGGATGCCCATGTGGCGCAATGTGAAAAATTATTTAGCGCTGCAAAGACTGAATTTAAGACACTTGAATACTTTTATTTCCATAATTGTTTATATGATTACGTCTGGAAGGATAATTATCGACGTACCTCAAGCCGCTTAAACACTTGGGACTTGTTGCATACTTATGGCCGTGATTATCGTGTGATCTTTGTTGGTGATGCCAGTATGGCGCCATATGAATTAAGATCGGTTGGTGGCTCGGTAGAATATATGAATGATGAGTCAGGTGAAGTGTGGTTACGCCGTTTGCGTCAGCACTTTGACAAGACTGCGTGGTTAAATCCAGAAGAAGAAGGGTATTGGAAATACACACAAACCATTGCACAGATTGATGAAATTTTTGAGAAGCATATGTATCCCATGACCCTCAAAGGGGTTGAGGACATGACACGTTATTTATCTCGATAATGATTGATGAAGGTGCTTTTATTTATTGATGTTGTGACTAAAACACACGCTTAGCCACCTTCAACGATGTGCTAGGCGCGTGTACGGCTTTAAACTTATAGCCTTAACCCGAGATATATTGCTTAAGCTGTACGATCAACTGACGTTGATCTTCCATAGCAGCCTTGACCAAGTCACCAATTGAAATAAGCCCTTGAAGTTTACCGTTTTCGACCACTGGAAGGTGACGTAAATGTCGGTCTGTCATGAGCTGTAAGCAATCTTCTACACTAAATGATTTATCAACTGTAAAAACTTTTGCAGTCATGATTTCGCTGACCAACGTGTTGTCTGAGGAACGTTCCATCAGCGTGATCTTGCGCATATAATCGCGTTCAGACAATATTCCCGCTACTGCATCATTTTCAACCACAACCAGCGCACCAATGCCTTTGTCTGCCATGAGGGTGATGGCCTCAAGTACTGTGGCGTCCGGTGAAATGGTATATACGGTGTGTTCACGTTTTTCATGTAAAACTTGGGCGACATTGGTCATATTCGGGTCCCTCTGGATGTTTTTGTTGTTCCCATTAAACTTAACTTGAATTAAGCAAAATTCAAATATGGGCTGATCAACAATTATGCAAAAAAATCACTTCCTACAAAAAAACTTATGACGAGATGGATTTACATTACATTCAACTGAGATTGCGCAAAAAAGAAATGACTCATTTGCGTAGTTGAGAGTTTAAATTTGCACTGCGATGAACTAAACAAGGCAGGCGTTACGTTTAACCGCTTTAAAGTGGGTAATAAAGCGGTTTGAAAATCCTGCGGCTTGATTTTTTTTGGAACATAATTAGGCCAATGCTTTTTGGCATAACGATGAGCTTGTACACCATTTAACCAAAAGGGAAAAATGAAGCTGTCTTCGTCGGATTTAATTGCCCAGCCTTGATGGTAAAGACCCCAAAGTGTACCGCAGTACATCATTGTTTTAAGAATTGAAATTTTGAGAATTAAATCTTTAGAAGCTGGGGGAAGGTGAGTAATGCGTCTCATGATATAAATGTTCTAAAAATGCTTTTGTATTATAAAAAAGAAAGATTTAAGTTTCGTTTAAGTCTTGAATAAAATCGTAATTTTTTTTAACCGGGCATTAAAAAACGCCACCTAGGTGACGTTTCATTATGCTTGCATTGTGGCCATCTTTTGCCAGTACTGGGCTTTCATCGAATCACGTTCTACGCGAAAACCTTGATAATAAAGTTCTGCCAAGAACAATGCCGCTTTACCATGGCCGGCACGGGCCGCTTCTTCGAGCTGTGTTACTGCGTCTTGGAAATTCATTTGTGATTGAATTGTGTTGACTGCAGTTGCATACACATGCTCTAACTCATGATGAGAGATTTGCTGAATCATAGTTAAAAACTCCTTATAGTTGTAGTTATGATTACATTTTTAGACTTATCTCAGTCTTGCGAACCAATTTAACAGTTCATTGTTAAACTAATATTACATTTTAGTGGATAAGTCAAACAATAAGTGGGGTAACTTTATTGTATTTCAAGTTTACATGATTAAACAATGAACTTAAATATTTTTTATTAAAATCAATTGAAGAATTATATCAAAGGAGAAAAACATGATAACCACGATTGATGGCTTTAACTTTGGCATCCCTTTTGATCGTAATGACATTATTGCCTTGGCTCAATATCATCGTCAACAGCTTGACGAGGCGGTATTTCACCAAGAAATTCACTTAGGGGACTACTGCTTAGCACAGCGTAAACGCGTGTATGATTATACTCGCCAGCTTGATCCTGAGCTTAAAGCTGAGTTTTATCGTATTTACGATGGAGAGCTGCTTCGTTTGGCTGACGAAGATGATTTGCATCCCGCAGATGCCGAAGGGGGACTAAGTTATTTTGCAATTGGCGTTACGCTTTTGTTAATTGCATTTATTTTGTATTTTGCTTTTGTGCGCGCATTAACCAGTTAATGCGCTCAAAAATGCGTTTCATTTCACACGATTACTTGTGAAAAGTCTCAATGAGTCATACACTACTTCAGATTCGAGGTAGGGTATGCTCATATCTAAACAAAACATTTTAAAGCTTAAGTCAGAATTTAAAATTGAACGAATCTATAATGCGGTCGTTATTCTGATTATTTCTGCAATTCTTTTCTTTGGTTTTCAGTCTCTTCATAAGCCGATTAAGACTCAATATTATCGTCATATCGTGGCACTTTCGCAGCAGGCCAATAATCCAAAAACGCAAATTATGGCCAAGCGCATATTGCAGCAATCTGAAATTGATTTGGGTGATTATTTAAAATTGATGCATGCGTATCAATTTGAAAAATCTCAAGCGCGTTATTATCCAGCAATTTCTTTAGACGACCCACAATAGACAATTGAGCTATTTTTGTACAGACTTTGCCGAGCTTGATAAGTTGTGCAGATTCTCTTTTAAAAGCGTTTCAATCTGTTCTGAACTGATATCTTGACCTGCCACAATCACGGTAAGGCGGTCGGGGTGAAGGTGACGATGAATGGCGTGCTGAATATCTTCTGCTTTAAGCGCATTCAATGCTTTGGGATATTCTGTCAAATAGTCCGATGGCAACCCGTAAAAGCCAATTGCTCCGAGTTGGGCATTAATACTGGCATTGCTACTAAAGCTCATTGGAAATGCACGTAGCATGCCTATTTTGGTTTCTTGAAGTTGCTTTGAATCAATTGGTGTGGTTACAAAGTTGATTAAGGTTTGATGCGCCACGCGTATGCTTTCAAGAAGTTGTTTTTGCTGAGTGGAATAATTAAGCTGGAAAAGTCCTGAAGATTGGGTGAAGCTAAACGAACTGTATGCGCCGTAGGTATAGCCGCGTTTAACACGTAATTCTTTCATGAGTGCCGAGTTAAAGCCATTGCCTCCGAGCATTTGATTGGCTACTTCAAGCGCCAGAACGTCAGGATCGCTACGTTTCAAGCTTAGGTGCCCCATACTGACATGCGCCTGTGTGGCTGCATAAGGCAGAATTCGGACATCAAATCCCTGTTGCTCAAGTGCATCAGGTAGTGGTGCTGCAAGTTGCCCTTGAGGAAGGCGTTCAAAAATACGTGATGATAATTGCTTGGCTTCTAGTGCATTGAGCTGTCCTGTTATAGCGAGATTCATATTTTGCGCCACTAAAAATGTATCGCGAAACTGTTTTAATAAGACGGGTGTGAGTTTTTTTGTACTGACTACGGTGCCACTAGTTGGCTCTGCATAGGGATGATAGCCATAAATTGCACGGTACAAGGCAATATTGCTTAAACGTTCCGGATTTTCCTGAAGCTGTTTTTGTCCCACATTGGTATTGCTCAGTATCAAATTGAGTCCCGAAGGCTCAAAGCTTGAATGTTGAATCAGATCAAGCATTAAATCGACAGCCGGATTAAGCTTCTGGGGATCAGACAATACACGTAAGCGAATCACAAACATATCGCGGTAAGCTTGTACGTTTAGCTTTGCTCCCAATTGCTCAAAACGATTTGAAATTTGCGCTGCACTTAAATCGGGTGTTCCGTCATCGAGCAGTTTGGCCGTCATATTCGCAATACCATATAGCCCCTTGCCAAGTGATTCGTCTCTGGCAGAGCCGGCGTTAAAGGTCAATTGAATGTCGACCATTGGCAGCGCTTGCGACTCTACAAATAGCGAGCGAATGCCTTGTGGAGCGGGCAGTTCGACCACATACGGTGCGCTACTGGTCAAATCGTCTGATATGCTTTTTAGGCTTCTGAGCTGTTGAAGTGATTTAAGTTGTCCGCTTTCAGTTTCTGCCATGACATTTGCCGAATCGGTTATTTCGGCGTAGACCGTGGTACATAAAAAACTTGATAGTAGCAGTAATTGAAATGGTTTTAGGCAGAGGACTTTGTTCATGGGTTAATCTGCCTGTGTATCTTTAGAAGCGGGTTGCAAGTACAGTGTGGTCAGGTTGTCTCGAACAAAATAAGCATTTGCAACGCGCTGAATATCTTGTGGCTGAACGCTTTCATAGTGGCTTGGCAGTTCGTCAATCAGACGAAAACTTAATCCGTTCACTTCGAGATTTCCAATCATGTGCGCTTGTCCTGCAATATCGTCTTGACTAAACACCAGCTGTGAAACGAACCTTGATTTTACTCGTTGTAGTTCATTGCTATCTAAAGGCTGAGTTTTAAGTTGGTCTAGCTCTTCTTGAATAGCGTACTGTGCATCACGAAGTGATATGCCAGGCGCAGGCAGTGCGGTAATGGTAAACAAGCTATCGCCACGATTGTATGGTTCATAACTGACATTGATCGATGTTAAAATTTTCTTTTTGCGGATCAGCTCAGTTTGTAAGCGTGAAGAAACACCACCATTGAGTATGGATTGAATAATACTCAACGCATAGGCATCCTGCGGATTTTTAGCGGTGACTAAAGATTTAACATTCCATGCCATATAAAGGTTAGGGACCTGTACACCTAAACTGGATTCCATATGTCGGTAGCCAACACGTTCAAATTCAAGCAAATCGTTACGTGCGGGTAAGGGAGACGATGTGATTGAAGCAAAGTAGGTGTGAACTTCTTTGAGTGTTTGCTCTGCATCTACATCTCCAATAATCACCAATGTTGCATTGTTTGGTGTATACCAAGTCTTATACCAGTCTTTGAGCTGATCAAGCTTGAGATTTTGAAGATTTTTCATATATCCGGCCACAGGCTGTCGATAGGTACTGGTGGGATAGGTAAGCCATTGAAAGCGTTCAAATCCTAAAGCAGTCGGTTTATCTTCAATTCGCTGGCGACGCTCTTCCATCACCACCTGAATTTCGGTATCGAAATCTTGCTGTCTCATGCGCAGATTTTTCATTCGGTCGGCCTCGAGTTCGAGTGCCAATGGTAAATAGGCTTTAGGGTATAACTGATAGTAATAGGTGTAGTTACTCGCAGTTGCAGCATTGACACGACCGCCGTAAATTCGGCTTAAGCGAGTGAACTCATTGTCTGGTACTTTGGTGGTGCCTTTGAACATCATGTGCTCTAAAGCGTGTGAAATTCCCATAAGGTGGCCGGGTTCGTCGGCACTTCCGAGACCATACCAGAGTTGTACCACTGCAATCGGGGCACGGTGATCCTCACGGATAATGACTTTCAGACCGTTTGGAAGTGTACTTTCTACAATGCTACGCGATAACTGACTCTCAGCCGCTTGTAGCATCGATACTTTACATACAACTAAAACACTTAAACCACACAAAAAGGAATGAACGCCTTTACGTAAAAATGTCTTATATTTCGCTTTTAACACAATCCAATCCGTGACAAGGCGCTTGATCTTGAGTTCTATTGTTGAAAAAACATTTTTTAAAAACAATGTTTTCCTGTTGTGATTTAGTTATGCCGCTTCCTGTGCCAGATATTCACAGGCATGGCGCTGAAACTGTGTTAAACTCTCGCTTTTAACCCGCTGCTTTTCAAGGGAATCGGCATGCAACAGCAATCCAATATGCACAATAAATTCTTGATAGATGCTGATATCGGTGATGACGATGTCACATTACCTAATTTACCAGCAGTTGATGTGCCTATTGTTGAATCTCATACAACAAATTTCACCGCAGCCCCTACACCTGCGGTACAAGAACAAAAAATAGAAACTGAACAGACTGAAGAGACATCAGCAAAAGGTGGTTTTTTCAGTCGAATGAAAGAAGGTTTAACCAAAACCCGTCGGAACCTTGCCGACGGAATGGTAAATATTCTGATTGGTGGTAAAGAAATTGATGATGAGTTGCTCGAAGAGGTTGAAGAGCAATTACTGGTGGCCGATATTGGTGTCGAAGCAACCAAAACTATTATTACCAACTTGACCGAACGAACTGCGCGTGGCGATTTGATTTATTCGCACTCATTATATAAGGCTTTGCAAGAAGAACTTGTAGCACTGCTTGCACCACGCGTTAAACCGTTGCATATCGATCCGAATAAGGCGCCGTATGTGATTTTAATGGTAGGTGTCAACGGTGTGGGGAAAACCACCACCATCGGTAAACTTGCAAAACGTTTACAGGGCGAAGGAAAGAAAGTCATGCTGGCTGCTGGCGATACTTTCCGTGCTGCTGCCACTGAGCAATTACAAATCTGGGGTGAACGCAACAATATTCCAGTTGTAGCGCAAGGCCATGGCGCAGACAGTGCGTCAGTTATTTTCGATGCCTTTGAAAGTGCGCGTGCTAAAGGAATAGATGTTCTGATTGCAGATACGGCTGGACGTTTACACAACAAGAGCAATTTGATGGAAGAGCTCAAAAAAGTAAAGCGTGTGATGCAAAAGATTGATGCAACTGCACCGCATGAAATCATGTTGGTGGTTGATGCTGGAACAGGTCAAAATGCGATTAATCAAGTGCAAGAGTTTGATCAGGCCGTTGGATTAACAGGACTGACCATCACGAAGCTGGATGGAACTGCAAAAGGTGGCGTACTTTTCAATATTGCAAGTCGTACTCATGTGCCCATTCGCTTTATTGGTGTGGGTGAGAAAATTGACGATTTGCGTCCTTTTTCCGCTAAATCATTTGTTGCAGCGTTATTTGAAACTGAGAAGTAACAAATCGCTTAGTTTGATTTCAAAACTCCACATTATGTGGAGTTTTTGTTTCAATCTGCTTAATAATATAAAACTGTCCTATAAATAAAACGATATGTCGTACATTTAATACTGATTTCAACATATGACCTCGATAAACTTAACTCATTCAAAGACAACTGGCCTGCGTGCCTTAAATCGATAGGACACAAAAAATGGTTTCATTTTTAGACAAAATTAAAGAACGCCGCTCAATCTATGCTATTGGTAAAAATGTTGCCCTAGAGCAACATCAGATCGAAGACATCATTAAAGATGCCGTAAAACATAGCCCGTCTTCATTTAACTCACAGTCATCACGCGTCGTGATTTTATTTGGTGAGTCACACCATCAGTTCTGGAATATCGTACGTGAAACACTACGTAAAATCGTACCAGCAGATGCGTTTGAAGGGACCAATGCCAAGATTGATAGTTTTGCTGCAGGTTTTGGTACAGCATTGTTTTATGAAGATCAAAATGTAATTAAAGGGTTACAAGAGCAATTCGCTGCTTACGCTGATAATTTCCCAGTATGGTCTGAACATTCGTCTGCAATTGCACAATTTGCGACATGGACTGCGCTTGCAGATCATAACATTGGCGCATCTTTACAGCACTACAACCCAATTATTGATGAAGAAGTTGCACAAACTTTTGACGTTCCAGCGAACTGGAAGCTTCGTGCACAACTGGTATTTGGTTCAATTGAAGCACCAGCGGGTGAAAAAACATTTATGAATGACGAAGAGCGTTTTAAAACCTTTAACTAATTCATATTGAATATAAAAAAAGAGCATCTAGGATGCTCTTTTTTTATAAATAGATTTATTGAACTAATCATCAGTTAATTCGCATAAGTGTCATAAAATTGTCATGCTCTCGTTGCATAGTGCCTGCACTGAATCGAAAAAATGATCCAAAAGAAGGTAGGCCATGACATTTAGATTAACTACTGCTGTACTGGGATTGATGCTAAGCAGCTCTGTGTTCGCAGCTGCAACATTGACCACACCAGAAGAAATTGTAATTCTTGCTGTCAATGATCAAGAAGTGAGTAGCGGACTATTTCGTGGCACTAAAAATGTGTTTAAAGTCGATTCAGGTGAAAATAGCCTAAGTGTTCGTTATCAAGGCTACTTTGGTCATAATGATGGTGAGCATGACATTTTAAAATCAGGTGTAATTACATTGAAAACACCTGAACTACAAGACAATCAAACCTATCGCCTTGCATTGATCAATGCACCTCAAGAGTTTGAGGCTGCCAAAAAATATGCCGAACAACCGACCATTGGTTTGTATAACAGTGCCAATCAATTGCTTGTTCAGCAAACAGGTGCCAATACACAATCTAGGCCTTGGTTAAGTGGTGGTATTTTTGGTAAAGCCTATGATCTGACGCAAAAAAAGACAACAGCGATTCAGCAGCCAGCACCTGTCTACACAACGGTTCATACAGCAAATACGGCTTCGGTTGCTGCTAATGGCCAGAGTTTAGTTGATGTCTGGAAAAAGTCCTCCAACGCTGAACGTCAAAAATTTATGGCCTGGTTGGCAGAGCAAGCACAGTAAATATATAACTGACTGAATTTTGTTGGAATTAAAGTGCATTTAGAGTAGTTTGAGGGTATGAATTTTTGTGTAAATAGCGCATGCATAACCTCACTATTCGAGAAGCACAACCTGACGACCTAACAACTTTAGTCGAGATCATTAATCAATCGTATCGAGCTGGCGGACAGCGTAGCTGGACCTCAGAGCAAGGGCTGGTACAAGGGCAACGTATTGGTTTCGATCAGTTGAAGCAGCTCTTTTATAAGAGCAACGTAACGCTTTTGGTTGGAGAAATTTTCACTGCGAGCCAGCATAGTCCTGTTACTGTTGCTTGTCTGGCCTTAAGCTCTAACAAAGATCGGGTTGAAATTGGCACTTATTGCGTAGCACCAGCATATCAAAATTTAGGATTAGGACGACAAGTACTATCTTTGGCTGAAGCCTATGCGCTTCAGAAGTATCCAAATCTGAAAATTTTTGAAATGTATGTACTAGATGTCAGGACTGAGCTTATCGCATTTTATTTGCGTGCAGGCTATATCAAAAGCGGCCATACAGAACCTTATCCGGTTGATGCAGATGTCGGCGTACCATGTGTGCCGATTGAGTTGATTCATCTATATAAATCTATTTAAATTATCCACCCTCCATAAGCAGGGTGGATAAATAAGTTCTAGGGTATATACCACAGTACGTAGCCCAACAGCATGAGTGGCCAAGAAATTAACGGGCTAAAGAGCAGTTTCCAAAGCCAAAATTTTGGAATAAATCCCACGCCATGAACAAACCCACCGCAAATCCCAAACATGATCAGTGTTAAAGCACCGTGACTATAATTTCCATATTGATCAAGCATGAGATTCGGATAGACCATCATGATTGCGGCCAGTGGTAAAGCCATTAAAAATGAGATCGGTCTAGTCCAGCTTATGAACCGATGATGTAAAGGAGTGGATATATCGACTGACATGATCTAATCCTCATCGAGATTCTGATGATGTTCAATATAAAGTGCCCCTAATACACTGGCAAAACAGGCCATCAATATTCCTAAAATCCATGCAAAGTACCACATAAGCATTCTCCGTCTTAATACAAATGATGTGAATGAGATTCAACATGTTGATTGGTGATGACGCCCCACATTTTGTAATACGACCACGCGGTATACAGCAAAATGAGTGGTACAAAGATACAGGCCGCAATGGTCATAACGCCCAATGTTTTTTGGCTAGAGACAGCATCCCAAAGCGTTAAACTCGAATTTGGCTGAACACTCGATGGCAGTAAAAAAGGAAAGAGCGCAAAGCCAGCAGTTAGAATGCATCCGATAATACTCAGGCTGGTTCCGGTAAAACTTAAACCTGCTTTATTTATTACGCTGCCACCAGTCGCCAGCAATGCACCTAAAATGGCGATGAGAGGAGCAAGCAATGTGACCGGATAAGTATGGTAGTTATTCATCCAGCCAGGATTTGCAGTGGTCACTACAACTTTTGCAAGAGGATTTAAAGCGGCGTTAGTGTTTATATGGCTTGCGAAGCTGTATCCGTTAATATGACCCATAAATAGCCAAACGCCCGCAACAACAAAACCCATCAGAAAAACGATAGACATATAACGTGTTGCCCGCGCTGCGCGCTTATACAGATCACCCTCTGTACGAAGCATCAGCCATGATCCACCATGTGCACATAGCATAGAGAGGCTAACCACACCGCACAGCAGCGCAAATGGATTTAATAAACCAAAAAAGCTACCGCTATATGTGGAGCGTAAGGTATCGTCAAGATTAAATGGAATTCCCAAAAAGAGATTGCCAAATGCAATACCAAAAACTAAAGCAGGTACTGCACCTCCAATACAAAGCGCCCAGTCCCACGTATTACGCCATGTCGTATTTTCGAGCTTAGAACGATAATCGAACCCCACCGGTCTTAAAAAAAGCGCAAATAAGACCAAGAGTAATGCCCAGTATAGACCTGAAAATGCGACAGCGTAGACCATAGGCCAAGCAGCAAATAATGCACCCCCTGCGGTAATAAACCAGACCTGATTGCCATCCCAATGCGGGGCAATTGTATTGATTGCGCTACGTCTTTCAGTATCCGTTTTACCAACGAAAGGCATAATGGCCATAGCCCCCATATCAAAGCCATCTGTCAGTGCAAATCCGATGAGTAATACGCCAACCAAAACCCACCAAATGATTTTTAATAGTTCGTATTCCATTATGATTTTACCTCACCAGTCGAGAACGTTTGCGGCTGTGGCTGTTCAAAGTGATATTTGCCTGTATGCAAAGCACTTGGGCCTAGTCGTGCAAATTTGATCATTAAATACATCTCAATAATCAGTAAAACGATATAAAAGGTTGCAAGCGCTAGGATTGATCCCCATACATCATGTGAAGTTAAAGTTGAAGCTGATAAATGTGTTGGTAATACTTCACCAATTGTCCAAGGTTGACGGCCACCTTCTGCGACATACCAGCCTGTTTGTGCAGCAACCCAAGGTAAAGGAAGAGCGAAAAGCGCAAATTTGAGTAGCCACGGTTTGTTTTCTGCATTGCGTTTTGCAACGGCCCAAGCGGCTAAAATAAACAGCAGCAACATCAGCATGCCTGCTGCAACCATGGCACGAAATGAGAAAAACAAGGCTTTTACATTTGGAATTGAATCTTTAACCGCCATTTTGATTTCGGTTTCAGAGGCATCAAAAACATTGGGTGCATATTTTTTCAGTAACAGACCATAACCGAGATCTTTTTGGTTTTTCTCAAAAGAGGTCAATACTTTTAATGAGCGTTCACCAGCGCGCAACTGCTCTAAATCTCGATAAGCATGCATACCATTTCGAATCCGAATTTCATGCTGGCGCATTAGGTCCTGAATGCCGGTCACTTGCTCTGTGGTTGATCGTGTTGCAATCAAACCTAATGCATAAGGTATTTTGATTGCATAATCGGTTCGCATTTCTGTCTGATTTGGAATACCAAAGAGCGTAAAACTTGCTGGAGCCGATTGAGTTTCCCATTCAGATTCAATTGCAGCAAGTTTGGTTTTTTGTACATCACCTAGTTCATAGCCTGACTCGTCTCCAAGCAATATGACCGACAAAATTGAGGCCATGCCAAAAATGGCAGCAATTGCAAAAGAACGGCGTGCAAAGGGAAGGTCGCGTTTTTTAAGTAAATAATAGCTTGAAATGGCCAGCACAAATACGGCGCCTGTGACATAACCAGCAGACACCGTATGAACAAACTTGACCTGTGCAACAGGGTTGAAAATTAATGCTGAGAAATCGACGAGCTCCATGCGCATTGTTTGATAATTAAATGCTGCACCCACAGGATTTTGCATCCAGCCATTGGCGACTAAAATCCACAATGCTGACATATTGGAACCAATCGCGACGAGCCACGTGACAGCAAGGTGTTGAACTTTAGATAATCTGTCCCATCCAAAGAAAAACAGGCCAATAAAGGTTGATTCAAGGAAAAAAGCCATTAAACCTTCGATTGCCAAAGGTGCGCCAAAAATGTCTCCAACATAATGAGAATAGTATGCCCAATTGGTTCCGAACTGAAACTCCATTGTTAGACCTGTGGTAACACCGAGCGCAAAATTAATCCCGAAAAGTTTTCCCCAAAACTGGGTCATATCCTTATAGATTTGTTTGCCAGAAATCACATAAGTGGTTTCCATAATCGCCAGCAGAAATGCTAGACCAAGCGTCAATGGTACAAATAAAAAATGATACATCGCAGTCATGGCAAACTGAAACCGCGAAAGATCGACAACGCTTTCTGAAATCATCAACGTGTCTCCTTGCTTGAGGATAAACTGCCAGCAATATGCTCAGCAGCGTGATGGTCAAAGTTTTTGGGAGTTGTAGGATGATCAAACCAAATAAGTTTGATTGATATTAGAAGAATTAACTTTAAGATTAATATTAAGGTTAATTCTCGAATTAGCTTTTTATCTAAATTCTGATTTGATTTCATTATTTAATCAAATAGATTGAGTTGTTATTTTTATTATTAAATAAAAACAATTTAAAATAAATATAATTTAATAATTTATTTTAAAAAATTTAATATTGATATGTAAATCATAAACTTAAATAATAAGAAATTAATTCATATTAAAATAGTTGGAATTATATTTTAATCCTATTGAAATAGTGGGAATTAATGTAATTCTGATAAAATTAGTAAGATTAATCAAGTTAATTCTGAGTGAATTAATCAGAATTAACTATATTTTTTAATATTTTAAACCAAGTGTTTTGGTTGGGTTAAATTGTGGATAAAATTGAATTAAATAGATAAAGATTAAAAAATAAAAACTTAGGAATAAATTGAACACATATTAAAGTATGATGTATTAATCAGAAGAAGTGACTGTCTTGATTAAAAAAGCCCCGAGTGCGAACACTCGAGGCTTTTTTTTATGAGCTATGTTCAGATCGCTCATGGCGTTGTTTAAGTGAAGCAAGCGCATCAATACGATACTGAATCAACATTTCGCCAATTTCCGGCCCCTTAATGTCAGCGGGTAAATCTTGTGCCTTGATTGAGCGGACCACTTGTATCGCCTCATATAAAAATGATGCTTGAGGATAAGGACGATTTTCGAGTCCTAGGCGTCCACGTGCATCACATTCACAGGCTTGTATAAAGGCTTCTACACGTTCAGGTCGACGTAACACATCTAGGCGTTGTAATAAACGCCATAACGTACCGGGCTTGAGCGACATCGCTTGATGGCATTTTAAGTGTTCTTTACATACTGCAAGCGCAAGCTGTTTGGTTTGTGTTGATACTTTTAATCGATCAGACAATGCCTCGACAGGTGGGATTCCTCGCTCTTCGTGCATGATGTGCCGCGGTAGCATCTCTTTGGGGGTGAGGGCCTTACCTAAATCATGAACCAGTACCGCATAACGCACATCGAGTGAATAGTTCGCTTTACACGCTTGTCTTAAAGACATCAAGGTATGAATACCACAGTCAATTTCGGGGTGATATTCTGGCCGCTGCGGTACACCAAACAGCGCATCAATTTCTGGAAAAAGTACTTTGAGTGCATCACAATCGCGTAAAACCTGAAAGTAAACATCTGCGTGCTCTTCCATCAGTGCTCGCGATGTTTCTTTCCATACACGTTCCGCTGTTAAACATTCAAGTTCACCAGATGCACTGATCCGCTGCATAAGTTGTAAGGTTTCATCGGCAATTTGAAAGCCATATTTTGTATAGCGGGCTGCAAAACGAGCTACACGTAATACTCGTAAAGGATCTTCGACAAATGCCTCGGATACATGACGTAATATCCGGTTATTTAAATCATCTTGGCCACCATAGGGATCATAAACATTTCCAGCATCGTCCATGGCCATGGCATTGATGGTTAAATCCCGACGGATCAGATCGTCTTCTAAACTGACTTCTGGCGCGGTGAAAAAATTGAAACCATGATAACCCGTTCCCGATTTACGTTCGGTACGGGCGAGTGCGTATTCTTCTTTTGTTTTTGGATGTAGAAAAACGGGGAAATCTTTCCCCACGGGGGTAAAACCTTGATCGAGTAATTGTTGTGGGGTTGCACCCACCACCACGTAATCTTTTTCGTGATAGGAATGACCTAAAAGCTGATCTCGAACGGCGCCGCCGACTAAATACACGTGCATGAAAAAACCTCTGTTCCTTAAGCAATCATGCTACAGAACAGAGGTTTTCACAAGTCACAAAAATGTGCTTTTCAATAAAGCAAAGGCTTATGCTTCACTTTGCTGAATTTCTGCTACAGTCAAGGCGGTCATGTTTAACACACGACGTGTTGTTGCTGTTGGCGTCAAAATATGTACAGGTTTTGCAGCACCAAGCAAAATTGGGCCAATCGTCACGTTGTTACCAGACGTTGCTTTTAACAGGTTAAATGAAATGTTTGCCGCATCAAGATTTGGCATGATCAACAAGTTTGCAGAACCTTTAAAGCTTGAGCTTGGGAATGCAGAATGACGAATGCTCTCATCAAGTGCTGCATCACCGTGCATTTCGCCTTCAACTTCAAGCTCAGGCGCACGTTCACTGAGTAAACGATGCACTTCACGCATTTTTTGCGCGCTTGGATCATGCTGATTGCTACCAAAGCTTGAATGTGAAAGGAGTGCAACACGTGGTGTAATACCAAAACGACGTACTTCTTCAGCTGCCAGAATAGTCATTTCGACCAGTTGTTCTGCGCTTGGATTGGTATTGACATAAGTATCTGCAATAAACAAGTTACGATCTTCAAGCATCAAGGCATTGAGAGTGAAGAACGTATTTGAACCTTCTTTAAGCCCAATAATGTTGCTAACAAAGTCTAAATGAATATCGTAGCTACTATAAGTACCGCAAAGCATGCCGTCTGCTTTACCAAACTTCACCAGCATCGCTGCAATTAAGGTCGAGCGGCGACGAGCTTCACGTTGAGCATATTCAACAGTCACGCCTTTACGTTGCATAATCTGGTAGTAATCTTTCCAGAACTCTTCGTAAAGTGGATTATTTTCTTGGTCAACAATTTCAACGTTTACGCCATTTTCTAAGCGAAGACCTAATTTTTTGATATTGGCTTCAATGACAGCAGTACGACCAACCAAAACAGGGAAGGCAATACCGTCATCCACTGCAATTTGTGCTGTCCGTAACACGCGGTAATCTTCACCTTCAGCATATGCGATACGTTTAGGATCGGTTTTTGCCTGAGAGAAAATAGGCTTCATAATAAACGCTGAGTTATATACAAACTCAGACAGTTTTTGGCGATATGCAGAAAAATCTTCGATTGGACGAGTCGCTACGCCAGAATCCATTGCTGCTTTTGCTACGGCAGGTGCAATTTCAAGAATCAAACGTTGATCAAGCGGGCGTGGAATGAGGTAATCACGACCAAAAGATGCTGATTTCTCACCGTAAGTTGCAGCATCGGCTTCAATGTGCGCCATACGCGCAATCGCGTGAACACAAGCAATCTTCATATCTTCATTGATTGTGGTTGCGCCCACATCCAATGCGCCACGGAAAATGTACGGGAAGCACAGTGCGTTGTTTACTTGGTTTGGATAGTCTGAACGACCAGTTGCCATAATGACATCTGGACGCACAGCATGCGCATCTTCAGGTAAAATTTCAGGATCTGGATTGGCCAAAGCAAAGATGATTGGATTTTCAGCCATCACCTTCACCATTTCTTTGGTGAGAATACCCGCAGCTGAAAGGCCAAGGAACATATCTGCTCCCGCCATCACTTCGTGAAGTTGAGTGGCAGTAATGTCTTGAACATAACGTTTTTTGGAATCGTCCAAGCCGTCACGAGAAGTCGTGATTAGGCCGCGTGAGTCCGCAACGATGATATTTTCTTTATTTACGCCAATAGCACAAAGTAAATCTAAGCAAGAAAGTGCCGCTGCACCTGCGCCTGATGCCACAATTTTAATGTCTTCAATCTTTTTGTTGACGATTTGAAGTGCATTTAATAGGGCAGAACCGACAATAATACTTGTTCCGTGCTGATCGTCATGAAACACAGGAATGTTCATGCGTTCACGAAGTTTTTTCTCGATATAAAAACATTCTGGCGCTTTGATGTCTTCAAGGTTGATCCCACCAAAAGTAGGTTCTAACGCTGCAACAATATCCACAATTTTGTCTGGATCATTTTCATCAATTTCGATGTCAAATACATCTACACCAGCGAATTTTTTAAATAAAACGCCTTTACCTTCCATCACTGGCTTAGATGCCAAAGGTCCGATATTGCCTAGACCTAAAACAGCAGTACCATTACTGACAACGGCGACCAAGTTACCACGTGCCGTATATTTTGCAGCAGCTGAAGGATCACGTTCAATCTCTAAACATGGAGCCGCAACGCCAGGTGAGTATGCAAGTGCTAAGTCATGCTGATTGACAAGCTGCTTACTCGGCGTAACGCTGATTTTCCCCGGAGTTGGGTTTTCGTGGTAATACAAAGCAGCCTGTTTTAATGATTGATCGTCCATCTGAGTCTCGGTTGTTACAAGTGTTTAACTAGTCAAATACAGGGGGTGTAATGGGCTAAATTCAATCGAATATATCATTAGTTCGATACTTCTCACAGTCAAAAAATATCAAAATTCAATAAAGTTCGCCTTTACCTGTATAGCGAGGTCAGACCACACTGACCAGATTTTTTGTGAAAAAAGCCCTGCGTGATCTAACTTATAGATTTTAGCGCTTAATAGCGCATCGCTTGTTGAATATAAAGTTGAGGTGATTAGATCACCAAAATGTTAAGCACTAAAGTGATAGTTCAAAATTGATAAAGCAACTACAGGTGCGGTTTCCGTGCGTAGTACACGCTCACCAATACACCAGTTGATGAAGCCTGCTTGATTGGCCGCACTGATTTCAGATTCGCTCAAGCCACCCTCGGGTCCAATCAGTAAAGCCAGTGCCTGATTTGCATGTTGCAAAACGGGGGATTGCTCTTTTTCGGGAGCCAGTACCAATTTGGTCGCTGGAAGTGAATCAGACTGCAACCATTCATGAAGTGCAATGGGTGCTAAAATTTGAGGCACACGATTTAAACCGCATTGTTCACATGCCGCGATTGCTACACTTTGCCAATGATCCAGCTTTTTTTGATCACGATCGTATTTTAGACGCATCTCACAGCGTTCACTGGTAAGAAGTTGAATCTGATCGACTCCTAGTTCAGTGGCTTTCTGAATTGCATAATCCATACGATCGCCTTTACTCATGACCTGCCCAAGCAAGGCTTTAAAGCGTGGGCTACGATCCGTTGCATCAAATGCCTCGACTTGTACAGTGGCATTTTTTTTATTGATTTCAATAAGGCGGACATGATATTCACCGCCCTGACCATTAAAAAAAACAGCCTGATCATTCAATTGTGCGCGCAACACACGAACCCAATGATGAAATACAGACTCGGTTAACAAGAGTTGCGTGTCGACGTGAAGATCTGCTTCGATAAAAAAACGGTTCATTGGGATGTGACTCAAAAAAGTTAGTTCAAACCTAAATCAACAACGAGTTGGCGAGTAGGTTCTGTGGTGTTCATGGTGTAAAAATGCAAACTTGGTGCGCCGCCATCGATGAGGCGCTCACAGAGTTTCAGGATCACTTCATGACCAAATGCTTTGATACTGCGGCTATCATCACCGTATGCTTGTAGTTGTTTGCGAATCCAGCGCGGTATTTCTGCACCGGTACCGTCAGCAAAACGTATCAAATTACTGGCATTGGTAATCGGCATAATTCCCGGAGCGACCGGAATGGTAATGCCTTGCTTTTGAAGGCGATCTAAAAAGTAAAAATACGCATCTGGATTAAAGAAAAACTGTGTAATCGCAGAATTTGCGCCTGCATTGACTTTTTCAGTAAAACGCTGAATATCTTGATCGAATGTTTCTGCCTGAGGATGCATTTCAGGATAGGCTGCAACTTCAATATGAAAATGATCACCAGAATGCTCGCGTATAAATCTAACCAGATCTTGAGCATACGGCAGTTCGCCTAAACCCACCTGACCTGAAGGTAGATCACCACGTAATGCCACAATTTTGTTAATCCCTTGCGCAACATATAAATCAAGCAATTCGGCAATTCTGGCTTTATCATCGCCAATACACGACAAATGTGGTGCAACAGGCGTGCCTTTACCATTGAATTCTTTGATTGCTGCAAGGGTACGCTCACGTGTTGAACCGCCTGCACCATATGTAATCGAAAAAAACTCTGGCTGAAGCTGCTGTAGCTCTTGGTGTACTGTAATTAACTTTTCAGCACCAATATCTGTTTTAGGTGGGAAAAACTCAAATGAAATTGGAACACGTTTGGTCATCATCAAATCCTTTTAACTCACTAAAACGATACCAGAAAAAAGGGCAGTCCGTTAAACGTCTGCCCTATATTTCTTAGTACTTATAAGCGTCAGACTTGTATGGACCTTCAACTGGTACACCCAGATAGTCGGCCTGAACATTTGTCAGTTGTGTAAGCACACCACCAAAGCCAACCACCATTGCAGCAGCAACTTCTTCGTCAAGTTTCTTCGGTAGTACTTCTACACGAATTTTTGCCGCTTTTTCTTCAGCAGGAAGATCAGCAAATTTTTCTTGGAACAAATGCATTTGACCCAATACTTGGTTTGCAAATGAACCATCCATCACACGTGAAGGGTGACCAGTCGCGTTGCCTAAGTTAACCAGACGGCCTTCAGAAAGCAAGATCAAGTAATCTTGGTCGTTTTCTGTGCGGTAAACTTGGTGAACTTGTGGCTTCACTTCAACCCACTTATAGCCGCGTAAGTAGTTGGTATCAATTTCGGTATCAAAGTGACCGATGTTACATACCACTGCGCCCGCTTTTAAAGTATCAAGCATTGCAGCATCACAAACATGGTAGTTACCAGTTGTGGTTACAATCAAATCGGTGTTTTGAAGAAGATCAAGGTTGATGTCTTGTTTTTTACCCGTTTGAATACCGTTTTTGTACGGTGAAACGACTTCGTAACCGTCCATGCAGGCTTGCATTGCACAAATCGGGTCGACTTCAGTCACACGTACAATCATGCCTTCTTGACGAAGCGATTGAGCAGAACCTTTACCTACGTCACCATAGCCAATCACTAATGCACGGCGGCCAGATAAAAACATATCGGTTGCACGTTTGATTGCATCGTTTAGAGAGTGGCGGCAACCGTATTTATTGTCATTTTTTGACTTGGTCACAGAATCATTGACGTTGATTGCAGGTACTTTCAGGCTGCCATCTTTCCACATTTCGAGCAGACGCTGAACACCTGTCGTGGTTTCTTCTGTAATCCCGTGAATACGGTCTAAAAGCGCAGGGTAGTTGGTGTGAACAAGTGCAGTTAAGTCACCGCCATCGTCCAGGATCATGTTGGCATCCCATGGTTTGCCGTTCACATTGATCTGCTGTTCAAGACACCAGTTGTATTCTTCTTCTGTCTCGCCTTTCCATGCAAATACAGGAATACCACGCGCCGCAATTGCTGCTGCTGCATGATCTTGTGTCGAGAAAATATTGCATGATGTCCAACGTACTTCTGCACCAAGTTCAACCAAAGTCTCGATAAGTACAGCAGTCTGGATGGTCATGTGAATACAACCCAGAATTTTTGCACCTGCAAGTGGTTTGTCTGCTGCATAACGCTTACGCAAACCAATCAAAGCTGGCATTTCAGCTTCTGCAAGTTTAATTTCTTTACGGCCGTATTCTGCTAAAGAGATGTCAGCAACTTTGTAATCAGTAAATGAAGCATTAACCGCGTTCATCACGATCTCCTATTAAAAAACAAATATTGATCATTCAGTTCGCGGATGCCGTTGTTGGTCAGTTGGTGCAAGCACTTTCAATTGACCGATCGTCGAGCCTGGCGAATTGATTTTTAGTGCCAATCAATCGTCGCAGCATCCCTCGACTAGTGAAGTATTGTACTTGGAAATCACTATAGTGCCAACGCTGTTTTGTGTATGATTCGCATAAATAAACAGCGAGCTCAATTCGATGGCTTTAAATATTCCTGAATCATTACTTCATCTTGAGGCCAATTGTGGGGTTTTTTCTTTATGGATGCTGTTTCAACATCACGGTATTGAAATGGATGTTGGCGAAATTGCAAGATTATGTCAGCACGATCCGGAGCAGGGTACTTTTACCATTGCATTAGCAGTGGCACTCGATACGCTTGGCTTTCAGGTGGCTTTTTATACCGATGAAGATCCGCATATCGATGCCAGTGAACGCAAGCTTTATCAGGAAGCACGTACGCGTGATATTACTATAGAACCTGCAATCTCCTACGAGGCGATTCAAACAGCAATTGAACAGGGCAAAATGGCCATTGTGTCGTATGACACGCTGGATGGAATAGGAAATCAGTCTTTGGTATATAGTATTGACGATCAAGAGATCTGTTTTTTTGATAGTTTTGACCCAATGCCAAAGCTCGTATTTGAGCATCAGCGCAAGGCTGAGGGCATTTGCCGACAAGTGATCCTGATCGATGATCGTCGGGTTCAACTGATGCATTCGGCCAAGTTAAACTAAAATATTTTTTTAAATCGCATTAAAAAAGTGGGCAATATTGCCCACTTTTTTTATATGACTTAATCGATATCTGGATGTTGTTTAGCAAGTCTGTCGCGTTTTTTTTGCAACTCATCAATTTGCTCATCAATTTGCTCGATTTTTTGTTCAATATTACCGTGATATTGCTCAAGTAACTCTTCCGCTTCATCGCTATCCACTGCCATTGGCGTTGCGCCTTTTAATGGTAGATTGGCCGTTTCTTTCAGATAAATTGCGGTGATAATTCCAAATACACCACAGACCATCAGATAATAAGCCGGAATCATAATATTGTGTGTGGTTTCAACCAAAGTGGCTGTAATGGTTGGCGTCAAACCGGCAATGACAACAGAAATATTAAAGGCAATTGCAAGCGCGCTATAGCGGATTTCGGTTGGAAATAATGCAGGCAGGGTAGATGCCATTACACCAATCAACATATTTAATGACAGCGCTAAAATTAATAAGCCTAAAAAGATCAATAGGGTGTTGTTGGTGTCGAGTAATACAAATGCAGGGTAAGCAAACAACACAAGCGCAATACTGCCCGCAAATACAAATGGTCTACGTCCAATTTTATCGCTCAGCATACCCACAAATGGCTGTACAAATAACATACCCACCATAACTGCGATAATGATCAGCACGCCATGATCTTCTGAATAGCCTAAGTTATGCGAAAAGTAGCTGGGCAAATACGTAAGTAGCATGTAGTAGGTGACATTGGTACAAATAACCAGACCCACGCACACCATTAAACTACGTTTATGCTGACGCAAGATTTGCATAAATCCAATTTTTTTCGGTTTTTTTAATTGGCTTTGAGTTTCAGTATGGGCTTGAAATGTAGGTGTTTCATCTAAGCTATGGCGTAAATACAATCCAATCAGACCCAAAGGCAGTGCAAGATAAAACGGAATTCTCCAGCCCCATTCCATAAAGGCATTTTCGCCTACGGCGAAGCTAATGACTGAAACAACACCTGCACCGACCACAAAACCCAAAATAGAGCCAAAGTCTAACCAGCTCCCCATGAAGCCGCGTTTACGGTCTGGAGAATACTCGGCCACAAAGATTGCGGCGCCTGCATACTCACCGCCTACGGAAAAGCCCTGCGCAATTTTCACAATTAACAGTAAAATTGGTGCCCATATTCCAATGCTTTCATAAGAGGGAATTAAGCCAATACCAAAGGTACTCACAGACATGATGATAATGGTGATCGCTAAAACTTTTTGCCGGCCATATTTATCGCCTAAACGACCAAAAAAAAGCCCCCCAAGAGGCCTGAAAATAAAAGGAATAGAGAAAGTGGCCAGTGCTGCAATCATTTGAACACTGGGTGAAGCATTTGGAAAAAATACTTTACCTAAGATATAGGCGACGTAGCCGTATACACCAAAATCAAACCATTCGATTGCATTCCCCAGAGCTGCAGCCTTAATAGCTTTTTTGGTCTTGTCGTAGTCGACAATCTCGACATCATCAATACCGAGTGGTGTTGTTGTTTTTCTAGACATGAATCAACGGTTCCTTGTGGTTAAACTCACTTTAACTTTTTAACAAAGTAAAGTGATGTTTAGAGAACATAAGCATAAAATCGAACCAATAATCAGTTTGTTGCGCAATCAAAATGGCAAATTTGGCTGTTTTAACTGTGCTTAAACTAATTAAATATCAATTGATTATAAGTTTAAGACGAACACGCGATCTGATGTGTTGCATGATCATGAACAATCTGTACATGCTGTACGTGTTTTATGTAAAAAAATTTAAATTACTTTGGTATTAAGCAAAATAATAAATATTTATCGTAATTTTCTGGTTAGGTTGTAGGATTTAATTTCATTGAATAATATGTGATATATATTGGGTTTTTGGATATCGCATATTAAAAAAATGGAATTATGAAGTAAATCTATTATATTTCACTAAAAAGACAGTTAGAATTAATAATGACAAAAGTGATGGATCTACTTTTTCAGAACGTATAGGCAGTTACTTTCAATTTTTATATAGCAGCCGATCATGCCATACATAAAAACGGACAACACAACTTTAATGACGCGTCGAAAACGTTATGTTTTTCGAATCTTTGTAATGCGTCAAGTTGGCTCATTGCTGTGCTTCATGTCAATCGCATCGGTTCTGTATTTTTTAAATTATCAATACGAGTTTTATGTTTTATTGGCTTTCAATGCATTAATTTGGCCTTTAACTGCCTATGTGATTGCGATGAATTCCTCAAATGTGGTGCGCTCAACCAATATCAGTTTGATTATTGACGGTGCATTGGGTGGCTTCTGGATCGCAATGATGCAATTGAGTCCTTTTCCCTCGTTGATATTATTGGCAATTTTAATTTCAGATCGATATGCAGCGGGCGGATGGAAGATTCTAAGACCTTCGCTCATCGCACTATTTATTACACTGATTATGGTGTGGGGATTGGCTGGCTTTAAGCTAAATCTCGCGTTGAGCCCCCAAATGGTGTGGTGGTCATTACCATTGGCGACGATCTATTTGATGTCGCTAAGTGTGCTCACCCGTAATCTGGCAATCCAATTAATTGATAAAAACCATGAATATGAGCGTATTGCGTTAATAGATCCCCGATTACAAATTCCCAATCGAAGATTGTTTGAGCAGCGTTTAGCAACCACTTTTGCTCAGACGCAAAATAGTAGCGTGACCGCACATTTAATGCTTCTGGATGTAGATTATTTCAAACACATCAACGATAACTATGGTCACGATGAAGGTGATTACTTTTTAAGTCAGATGTCAGACCTTTTACGACAAATGAGTGGACCCGAAGATACACCGGCTCGGTTTGGTGGGGATGAGCTTGCGATTATTGTTATGAATCGATCTGATGAGGATGTTATTCAGTTGGCACAAAACATTCAATCTGCTGTACAGCAGATTAGATTGTCGACAGATTCAGCTTTTTTTACCACAGTCAGTATCGGGATTGCCTCATCTGAGAGTGCACAGTCTGTCTCAGACTGGTTTGGTGTCGCAGATAAGGCGCTATATCTGGTCAAACGACATGGAAGAAACGGTATCCAGTTGTTTTAATCAGATTGCTTGAGTTGATACTCCTCAATTACTTCAAGCGCCGCACGAAACGCTTCTTGTGCTGCTGGTGCGCCGCAATATGGCAATGAGTGCAGCAAGGTTTCCTGAATTTCTTCTACAGTGCATCCATTGTTCAATGCACCGCGAACATGACCTTTGAGTTCAGTGGGAGCTTTGAGTGCTGTCAGCATCGCTAGAGTAATCAATGAGCGGTATTTGCGTGGTAAAACACCGTCACGTTGCCATGTTGAGCCCCATGCATGTTCGTTAATCCAATCCTGCAATGGTGCTGTAAAAGGTACGGTATTGTCTTGGGCACGTTTAACAAAGTGTTCGCCCATGACTTCGGTGCGTACTTTCAGTCCATTGTTATAGTCGTCTCGTGACATTTCGATTTTCCTCTCAATAAAATAAAAGCGTCCGAAGACGCTTTTACCACAATCTATCGATTGAGTTAAATACGATCAAGATCGAAGGTTGCTTCGCCTGTTCGTGGAAGATGAGGATTATCCAGCTCTAAATCTTCCTTAAGTTGCATATCAAACACATCGGTGAGCATGCTGTCGAAGCGTTTTGCATTATAGACAATCAGGCTTTGTGCTTCAGATTCAGTGATAAAACCCTGACTCACCGCATCTGTAATATGCTCTTCAAAAGTAAGGCCTTTAAACTGATCTTTAGATTCAGCTTTTTTAAACTTATGCCAGAGTGGTTCAATTTGCAGGAGCATCTGGAACGTAGACTCAAGTCGACCTGTCACATCATCTGGATCTTGTGTGTAAAACACATGCTTTTTAAGTTCGGCACGGAAAGGATTTTCTTTAATCATCAAATCCGCTACAGCTTGTTTAAGATCATCACTTGGTTTGGAGAGTGGGCGACCAAGCGGGAAGCACACGAATTTGACCAAAGCTGCACCTAGTTTGACCGGAAAGTTTTCAAATAACCCGAAAAATGCTTCTTGAACGGTATAAAGTGATTTTTCCAGTGCTAATTTTGCATGCAATTGTTCTGCTTCCGATTTTGTACCATAGGCGTAGTATTTTAAAATCGCACTGGCGATGAAGATATGCGCGTGGATATCGGCCAAACGACCCGAAAGCATTTCTTTACGTTTAATATCACCTGCCAGTAGTCCCAAAGACATATCCGCAGTCAGTGCAAGATTGGCACTAAAGCGATTGATGATCTTGTAGTAAGGCTGGGTAAAGTCATCCGAAATGACGGGTGAATCGCTTGATCCCCCGGTAAAGCCATAAGCAAATGAGCGCGCCCCACGGTTAAAGGTATATCCAAGATGCTTAAACAAAATCTCATGAAACTGCTTGATCGCAGATTGCTTGTCGTTCGATTGAAGCAGTTGTAGTTCATCAAACAAGTAGGGATGACAGCGCATCGAACCCTGCCCAAAGATCATCAATGAGCGGGTAAGAATATTGGCGCCTTCAACCGTAATTGCAACTGGAATGGCTTGATAAGATAGGGCCAAAAAGTTACGTGGTCCAAGCTGAATCGCACGTCCGCCGACAACATCCATACCATGGTTGATAACTTTACGCATAGTTTCAGTGGCGTAATATTTCGCCATGGCGGTCATGACAGCAGGTTTGCCGCCTTCATTTAGACCACAGGTCACAAAGTAGCGAAATGCCTCAAGCATATACGTATCGCTGGCAATATCGCTCGTGGCTTCTTGTACACCTTCAAACTTGCCTACAGAGAGTTTGAACTGTTCGCGTACTTTTGCAAATGCACCCACCGTCAAATAGCTCATTTCGCCTGCAGACGTTGCAAGTGCTGGAAGTGAAATACCACGGCCAACACCAAGGCATTCCATGAGCATACGCCAGCCACGCCCAGCATTTTTAGGACCACCGATAATCCAGTCGATTGGAATAAAAACATCACGACCTTCTACAGTACCATTCATAAATGGTGAGCCAGGATAGTGCCGCGCACCAATCTGAATTCCGTGATGTGTGGCAGGAATTAAGGCACAGGTAATGCCGTATTCATTTTTAGACGTATCGCCAAGCAATCCATCCGGATCGTAAAGTTTAAATGCCAGACCCACCACAGTCGCAACCGGTGCGAGTGTAATCCAACGTTTAGAGAAGTTCATACGTAAGCCAAGAACTTCCTGACCTTCGTATTCGCCGTAACACACTACACCTGTGTCGGGAATTGCGCCAGCATCTGAACCGGCCTCTGGACTTGTTAGACCAAAACATGGAATTTCTGTACCAGCAGCCAAACCCGGCAAGTAGCGTTGCTTTTGTTCGTCTGTGCCGTAGTGCATCAAAAGCTCACCTGGTCCCAATGAGTTTGGCACCATACAACTTACAGCAGCGGTGAGGGAGCGAGAAGCAATTTTACTCATGATGCGGCTTTGCGCAAATGAACTAAATTCTTTACCGCCGTAAGATTTAGGAATAATTAAACTTAAAAAACCTTTATCTTTAATGAATTGCCATACATGCTCGGGTAAATCTTTACCTTTATGATGAATTTCCCATTCATCTAACATGCTACAAAGCTGTTCAACTTCAGTGTCCAGATAGGCTTGCTCTTCTTCAGATAATTGTGGAAAAGCATAGGCATTGAATGTATTCCAATCAGGTGCGCCTGTAAAAAGTTCTTTTTCCCACCAGCTGGTGCCTGCTTCAAGCGCTTCTTGTTCTGTTGTGCTGATGCTTGGCATTGAGTTGGCTAGAGTTTTATAGGCAGGTTTAGTGATCAGACCAAAGCGTAATGGATCGACCAGCAAGATGACGCTGAGCAGAATAAGTGGAATACCTAACAAGAGTGACCATGCAGTAAATACAAAAGCACAGGCCAAGGCCACAATAATGGTCACAATACTTCCGACACTTCTGGAAACGCTGAAATAAAATACAGCCCAAACAGTGAAGATTTGTACCAGTAGAGCAACGATAAACAGGAAAAAAGTCATACTTACTCCTTGGGTTGTTGCATTTAGAATTAAAATTAATGCGCTAACAGGTAACTAAAACAGGAACTTCTTTATTTGAATCAATGACGCGATTTGTCGTTTTTAGGGGCAATCTGATTAATCATGAATTAATTTTGTATTTCCCTTTATATTGATCAAGATAAACAAGTTATTTTTGTACTTTCAATGACTATTGTATATTAAAATGTAAAAAATGTGAGCTATGTTGTTGATTTGTCACAAAACGTTAAACTAATTTGGCGTTTTTTCAACAAAAAAAAGCCTCTCAAAGTGAGAGGCTTTTTTCGACTTTGAAGCTAAACTAAATTTAGGCTTCGATAGTTTGTACATTAATTTTTTTGGCTGGATCTGCTTTACGACGAACAGCAGGGACTGGCTCACCGTGATACTGACGATCTGCAAAGTAGCTTGAACGTACCATTGGTGCCGACCAGATATTACGAAAACCGAGCTTACGACCATGCTCTGCATAGCGCTCAAACTCTTCTGGGCTAACAAATCGATCGATCGGTGCGTGCTGTTTAGAGGGTTGTAGATATTGCCCGATCGTGACGTAATCGACATCATGCGCACGCAGATCATCTAGTAGGGCAATCACTTCTTCTTCAGTTTCACCAATACCCACCATCAAGCCACATTTAGTTGGAATATCTGGGCAATATTCTTTAAACATCTTAAGTAATGTTAAAGAATGCTGATAATCAGAACCTGGACGCATTGCTTTGTACAAGCGTGGAACCGTTTCGATATTATGGTTAAACACATCTGGCGGACATTCAGTCATGATTCGAAGAGCAATATCCATACGACCACGGAAATCTGGTACCAGAATTTCAAGTAAGGTGGTCGGGCTTAATGCGCGCGCTTCTTTAATACAGTCGACAAAGTGCTGTGCACCGCCGTCTAGAAGGTCATCACGGTCAACAGAGGTAATCACCGCGTATTTAAGCTTTAAATTGGCAATGGTTTCTGCCATGTGGCGAGGTTCATCTGCATCTAGTGCATTTGGTCGACCGTGTGCAACATCACAAAACGGACAACGGCGCGTACAGATATCGCCCATGATCATGAAGGTTGCTGTGCCACCACCAAAACATTCAGGCAGATTCGGACAAGCAGCTTCCTCACATACCGTGTGAAGCTTTTGTGCACGTAAAGTGTTCTTAATTCGTTGCACCTCTTCTGGTGCCGTCATTTTGACGCGAATCCAGTCTGGCTTGCGCGGTACTTCAACCGTAGGAACAACTTTTACAGGAATTCGGGCTACTTTTTCCGCACCACGTAGTTTTACACCCTGTTCAGGTTTACGGTTTTCAGACATAGTTAACAATTCCAATGTTATTCGCGAGAATTTTAATTGACATTATTATAACGGACTTAGTCTAAAATGGGGCAAATTCATTATTCATATAAAAAATGTCGTTATTGCATAATATAGGCTTGAGAAATACATTATTGGGCAGCATAGTGCCCCTATTTATTATAAAATGTTTCAACTGATCGGATTGAAGGAGCTTTAAATGCCACGTAAGAAAGAGGTCGTTAGTGGGAATTTCATCAGATATGATGCGTTAGTTCTCGGTTCAGGACCTGCGGGCGAAGGCGCGGCAATGAAGCTTGCAAAAGCAGGTAAGCGTGTTGCAATTGTAGATATTCGTGAACAGATGGGTGGAAACTGTACCCATGTCGGAACGATTCCGAGTAAGGCATTGCGTCAGACAGTATCAAGTATTATTCGTTATCAACGTGATCCAATGTTTCAAAAAGTGGGTGAATGGAAAAAATTCACCATGAAACAGGTACTCAGTAATGCCCATCGTGTAATTCAGCAACAAGTATCTACACATACTCGTTTTTACGATCGAAACAATATTGATGTGTTCAATGGTCGTGCATACATTCAAGATCAAAATACGGTGTTGGTGTTTACGCCTGAAGGAATCAAAGAAACCATTATTTTTGATCAACTTGTGATTGCGACCGGTAGCCGTCCTTATCAACCCAAAGGTCTAGACTTTAATCATAAACGTGTGTTTGATTCAGACAAGATTCTAGATCTCGACTACACCATTCATAAAATTATTATCTACGGTGCAGGCGTAATTGGCTGTGAATATGCATCAATTTTTATTGGTTTGAATCACAAAGTCGATTTGATTAACACACAACATAAGCTTCTGAGCTATCTCGATGATGAAATTGCCGATGCATTGTCATATCACTTACGTGAACAAGGCGTGCTGATTCGTCATAATGAACAAATTGATTATCTTGAAACGCACGATGATTATGTGGTGCTACATTTACAAAGTGGTAAAAAAATCAAAGCCGATGCGATTTTGTGGTGTAACGGACGCTCAGGTAATACCGATGGTTTGGGCTTAGAAAATGTTGGCCTGAAACCAAATGGCCGTGGCCAGCTGGCAGTGAACGAGAAATATCAGACTGAAGTTGAAAATATCTATGCCGCGGGCGATGTCGTAGGTTGGCCATCACTAGCATCAGCAGCTTATGACCAAGGGCGCTGTGCCGGTGCAAATATGAGTGGCGAAGAAAACGTAAAACCTGTAACCGATATTCCAACTGGTATTTATACCATTCCAGAAATTTCGTGTTTTGGTAAAACTGAGCAAGAGCTGACAGAAGAAAAAATTCCTTACGAAGTAGGACAATCATCGTTTCGTCATTTGGCGCGCGCACAAATTACGGGTGATACTGTGGGCGAGCTTAAAATCTTGTTCCACCGCGATAGCTTGGAAATTTTAGGGATTCATTGTTTTGGTAATAATGCGTCTGAAATTATTCACATTGGTCAGGCTGTAATGCAAAGTCCAAATAATACATTAAAGTATTTTATGGAAACGACCTTTAACTATCCGACCATGGCTGAAGCCTACCGTGTTGCAGCATTGAATGGTCTAAATCGTTTATTTTAAGATTTAAACTTGAGTATGATGTAGCTAAAAATGAAGCCCGTCGTTTGACGGGCTTTTGCGTTGATAAGTTGAACATTATTTTTGTTTTTTATTTTTATTAGATCAAAAAAATTTGATACTTTTATGACAATTAGAACGGACGACCACCAGCCAGACTAATACGTTTTAATAAGCGTCGCTGCTCTGAAGGAAAGGGCTCACGCGCATGTAAGGTAACTTGATTGTCCCAAAACACGATATCTCCGACTTCCCAATCATGCGTATAGCGAAATTCAGGTTGAGCCAAATGTTCGCGTAAGCGTGCAATTAATTCTGCCCCGGCAATATCATTGTAATTTACCAGTTCAACTTCATTTTTTGCACTGAGCCAAAGAGCTGATCTGCCAGATTCTGCATGTGTCCGAATCAGTGGGTGAGGATAAGCATGACCCACGACAGGCTGATCATCAAAACGATACAATGGAGTATGCCCATTAGCTTTTGAACCGTTGTTGCTTTGAGCGCGTACAAATGGATTGTAAGTAATCAATTGCAGTGAACGAATATGTTGTTTGAGATCGTCGTCGAGTGCTTCATAGGCTGCAATGGTATTGATCCATGATGTTTTTCCACCCGCTTTGGGTAATTCAATTGCATACAGCAATGAACCAAAAGAGGGTAGAGGTGTCCATTGGTGATCGGCATGGGGTGCCAGTTCGCCGTGCCCTGTATAGTCGCCTTGCCCCACGGCATTAGATACGGGTACAACATCGGGTGGTACGCCTGTTTCCAAATCATATCCCAACACGGGATTGTCTTTGCTTGGTCGGAAAATTGAGCCAAAATAACTGGCAAATGCTAAAAACTGTAAATCATCGAGTTGCTGTTTTTTAAAAATAAGTACCAGATGCTGAGCCAAAGCCTGTTTTAACTTAAAGATGGTTTCGCCAGTTTGCGCTTTTTTTGCATCGAGTCCAGTCACAATAGCACCCAAAGCAGCATGCTCAAGTGGTTGAATCTGAATTTCTTCACTAGGCTGAAGATGTTTAGGTTCATGCCAGCGCGGCGCATTATGGATCGCTTGTGAGAGTGGTGTGAGACTGCTCATGTAAATCTACTCGTATTCTAATTTGGCTGGTTTTGAGCATATGAAATCCCATGCAAACAATGAAATGATAAAAAGTGCATAGATTATGAAAAGCTGGAATCTTAGTGCAGTCTCTTGTTTTTTATCTATTTATTATTATCAGATAACAATAGTCACATTCGGCACTCTTTCTTTTTAATCTCGCTTATGTGAAAAAAAAGCAACCGAAGTTGCTTTTAATTTGTATTTAAAACAGCTTAATCTTGCATTTAGAAGCGATATCCGACACCGACATAAGTAATGATTGGATCAATATCGATTTTTGTTTTTGAGTTGATTAGCTCTGCGCCAGTATTACCATCGGTAACTGTAATTTTTGCCTCACTGTTAAGTTTGGCATAAGACACAGAACCCACTGCGAACCAGCTATCATTAAAGTCGTAAGTTGCACCCACTGTGGCAATCGGTGCGAATGCATCGGCTGCATCTACTTTCACCACTGGATTGGCGCTTGATGTTTTTTTATCTAATGCTGCGCCGGCTTTGTTGTCCTGAATGTTCCGGATCATATTACCTGCGGTGATCAGATCAGATTCAATCCCAGGATTTAGCTTAATGTCATTAAAATAGGCATACATCACGCCCACTCCCACATAAGGTCTGAATTTATTTACACCAGATTTACCAAACTGGTACTGTAGTTCTGCTGCAGGTAACCATGCTCGTACAGATGAAGCACGCTTCCCTTGGGATAAATCTGTGATTTTGATATCTTGTTTTAGTGGGATATTGCCGCCAGCTTCACCAATAATATTACCCAAGGCATCACCCAGTAAAGAACCGTCTTTTAGGGGAGTGGCAGCGCCAGAGAGGGGTGCATAAATTGTACCTTTACCTAAAATATCGACCTTAGGCGGGATACCACCTTTAATCTCAAGCGATAAATTATCGGTAAAATTATAGTTAAACAGTAGGCCAAGAGTATCGACATCATCGGCTTCAAGGCCCGAATTTGGTGCTTCCCATTGTGACAAACCGTTGATGGTTGCAGTACCAGATAATGCCGCAGGTAAGGTATTACCTCCAAGTAAGCCCTTATAGCCTGAATTAAGTAGGGTATACCATGCCTTACCCGAAACAGTACTTTGGTCAATGGCATTGAGTACGCTATCCGTCGAGACATCACCTACTTTAGACTGTGTACCTTCGGCAATTGGGGTATTGATTCTAACGGGGTTGGCTTTTCCTTGTGGCATGGCATGTAACCAGCCCGCAGAAACGGAAAAGCGTTTAAATCCATCGCCATCTTTTAAGCTAAAGTAAGGTGAGGCAGCATGGCTATGCGCAGAAATGAATAAGAGGCTTGTCATTAAGCCAGCAAAAGATTTGTTCATCTGAAGGGACTCCATGTCCAGTTTTTGTGATCATTTTTCTAAAAAACATCTTAAATGTTAAAACGAGCAGATCCTGTAAAATAAAATATTCCATATGTAGCAAAAAGAAATGAAGTTTGGAATTATGAAGGAAATATGAATGAACGCTAAAGTCAATAAAAAAGGCCATCTTGATGGCCTTTTAAACACGCAAATTTTAAGTTTTACATAAAACGAGACAAATCTTCTTCTGGACGAGCAGTGAGCACTTCGAGTCCGGTTTCAGTCACCAAAATCGTGTGTTCAAACTGTGCAGAGAGTTTATGGTCTTTGGTGACCACAGTCCATTTGTCGCCAAGCAATTTGGTTTGCCAAACACCAGCGTTGACCATTGGCTCAATGGTAAAAGTCATGCCTGCTTCGAGTTGCATGCCAGTGCCTTTCTGACCGTAGTGTAAAACTTGTGGCTCATCATGGAATACAGTTCCGATACCATGACCACAATATTCACGCACCACACTGAAACGCTCAGATTCGACATACTTTTGAATGGCATAACCAATGTCGCCAATAAATGAGCCGGCACGAACCGTTTGCATGCCGCGGTACATGGCTTCTTGTGCCACATTGCATAAACGATTTGCTAGAATTGAAGTTTCTCCACCTACCACATACATCATGTTGGTGTCGCCATGATAACCATCTTTAATCACAGTTACGTCGATATTTAAAATATCGCCTTTTTTGAGAATCTTTTCAGCAGATGGAATCCCGTGACACACCACGTGGTTAACAGAAGTACAAATGGTGTGCTGAAACGCTGGACGACCTGGCGCTGCGCCATAGCCCAGACATGCCGGAATGGCCTGTTGAACATTGACGATATGATCATGACAGATTCGATCCAGCTCAAGCGTGCTCACGCCTGGCTGAATATACGGTTTAATCATGTCAAGAACTTCAGCCGCCAGTCGTCCTGCGATACGCATTTTTTCAATTTCTTCAGGAGTTTTAATCAGTCGACTTGGAGCCGTGTACGTACTATTCATGATACTTAAAAACTTTTGGTAATTTCAAAGCAGTTATGGTATAAATACCCGCCCATTTTATCAAATGCTTTTCGTGAATATATTTTATGAATTGCGTAGATGAAATAGGAAAAAATCCGCACATATGTCGTCACATTACTCTGGGTGCCTAGCAATAGGTGGAGAATGCGGACATATGGAGGCCTAACCCAACTTTAAGGTAAAGAAAATGGCAGATTACAACGTAAGCATGCGCGACCTTCTTCAAGCAGGCGCGCACTTTGGTCACCAAACTCGTTTCTGGAACCCAAAAATGCGTCAATACATTTTTGGCGCACGCAACAAAATTCA